>JAABUS010000008.1_pt1 | contig 448588 bp, 128 predicted proteins | sample 5560161 | NCBI WGS metagenome assembly JAABUS01 (sample SAMN10711885, study PRJNA513376) | rock metagenome | isolation source: Antarctica rocks | place: Antarctica: Victoria Land, Trio Nunatak nord | collected 2016-01-04
TTCTCGTCCTGGTTTCCCCGAGATGAGTGCAGGCGGAAAACAAGCAGCCAAGAATAAGCCGACATTCGTCGACATGGATGCGCCGCTGCATATGCAGCAGAGGTGAGAGCCAAGCTTCTGACTTCTTCGGAGACGACACCACATCTGACTCGATTTATTCTTCTGCGCGCAGGGCAATGCTTGCTCCTCTCTTCACACGCGAGCACATCGATACGATGCGTCCGCACATCCAGAGGACCGTCGACTCACTCCTCGACACTATGCTCAAGGCTCGGGGGGATAAGGCCGTTGATCTCGTTGATAAGTTTTCTCTGCCGGTTCCGTCCTACGTGAGGACCCTTTTCCTTTGTTTGGGGACCGCCCAATCGACATATTATATACTAAGACGTATCCGCGTGTGTCTTTCCAATAGATCATCTACGGTATCCTGGGAGTTCCGTTTAAGGATCTTGAGTACCTCACTCAATGCAACGCCATCAGAAGCAATGGAAGTGCTACTGCGACCGAGGCGTCAAGTGCAAATCAGTACATTGCTCACATTTCATCCCTGTCACTATTTCTTCTTCTTACATTCCCAATTATGACAGAAACGGTGACTGAGCTAATATCACAATTCTTAGGGAGCTCCTTGACTACATCAGCAACTTGGTCGAGCAAAAACATGCCAAGCCTGCGGATGATCTCATTAGCAAACTGGTCGTCGAGCAGGTACGCACTCTCGTTGCAATTCCTCTGTTCCATTTTTGGACTGCCCCAGCTAGCCACTTATGGTTCCGGCTTTCAGGTCACTCCAGGACACATCACGAAATCGGATGCCGTCCAGATCGCCTTCCTGATGCTCGTTGCCGGTAACGCCACTATGGTCAACATGATCAATCTCGTAAGCTTCAATTCCCCAAAAGGTTTATTAAAACGGTGAACTCTTCTGACTTAAGCGTTGTTGGTATTCTTCAGGGGGTTGCGACTCTTCTACAGCACCCAAACCAGCTCAAAGATCTCAAAGCCGACCCTTCCGTTGCCAAAGCTTTTGTCGAGGAACTCTGTCGATTCCACACCGCGTCTGCTATGGCCATGCGTCGTGTCGCCAAAGTTGATATCACTCTCGGAGGCAAGGTACGCACTTCTGCCATTCATTTATGTGCGTCCTTTACTAACTTGGCCTCCCTTTTCCAGCACATCAAAGCTGGCGAAGGTATTATCTGCTCCAACCAGTCCGGGAACCGGGATGAGGACGTCTTCTCTAATCCAGACACCTTCAACATGCGCCGTGAGCGTGGATCCGAAGAGGCTCTTGGGTATGGCTGGGGTGCTCATCGTTGCATCGCCGAGTGGCTCGCTCGTGCGGAGCTTGAAGTTGTCTTTGGTGAACCCTTATTCCCGTGGCTCACAAATTGGTGCAGTTCGCTAATTCCTGCTTCTTGTAGCTACCTTGTTTCAGAAATTTCCGAACTTGAAGCTGGCGATTCCTTTTTCTGAGATCAAGTACTCTCCGCCTACTATGGATGTTGGAATCACAGAACTTCCCATCACCTTTTAAAGTTCGCCCAGTCTGTCCTTAAGAAGAGATATCTTTCTTTCCTCCAGCGCCTATCCCTCATCTAAACTTAGCCCATTCTGTTGTGCGCAACTGGCAAATACAGGTATGCGTTGGTATGGAAGCGACTGGTTAACCACCTTCCTACCGAGGAACAAACATAATTATAGACATAGGAATATCTGATCGACACATCATCTTACCCATTCCATCCGATCCCCTCGATCAACAACGAATGTTCTCCTTATTCTATCTAGCTATAAGCGAGTGGATTAATTATGTATTGTGACAGTTCCAGGAACAGCATAGCTTACGTCTTCGATGTGGTCACCTTCTCTTTGAACCTTCTAGAGATCGTTAAGCCCCTGCTATTGACGTCTGCAATATCCAACACACCCTTCTCCGGCTCAGTGAGAAGGAGCTTGGTACATGTTCATTCTTGTAGCAATCCCACTGACGTGGCCTCTGCCGTTGATGTTCAGGCTACGGTTGTCGCTCTCTAGTCTTCCTTCAAAAGCACGACTCTTCCCTTCTGCCATAACTTTCTGACCTGTCGCCGCCCTCCTCTCAGCGCCTCATGGTGCCTTTCGCGGATGTACGGCGGAGACGCCCACAACTTCGAACGCATCGAGCCTCACAGTTGTTCCATCTAGGCAGGCGGGGTCTTACCATGTCACAACAAGGAATGACAGTGTACGTTAGAGGTCAAGAAATGAAAGCATTGATGAAGAAGATATAACTTCCTGCATAATGGTCATTTATATTCCATTCACACGTATTTGCCGGTATACTTTAAGATTTGAGAGAAAGTCCGTATTTTGATATCGCCCTTACGGAGGATTTCAAAGCAGCCTCGGCTTGCGAGTTTCGTTTCCCGGAACATTCATTCTATGCATACCCTTTGGAGGGTTTTAGAGTACATGTACCAAGGAGACTACTCCGAGGATCCAGCAGTCAGTTTGAATACGCGAGGTTTGCTCAAGGTCCTTATGTGTAAGGCACAAGTTAGTGATCTGGCAGGAGACGACCTTGAATTATTGAAATACCCGAGAGCCTTTGCTCTCGCCGATATCTTCGTAATGCCCTACCTTCTGGCATACGCTCTCTCGAACTTCAAAGTCTAATTCCAGCAACATTGGATCAGCGATACATTCCCCGATTGCATTCGAGAGATCTATAACAATACCCATAAGGAGGGTTCCATGATGAGACGTGCTGTTTTTGAGGTCACTCGGATTTATTCCCATGTGTTGTGTCACAAATTATCATTCCAAGCTGTGGTTCGTGAGATAGGGGAATTTGCTGTTGGTGTCGTATAGGGGCTAGCAAAAAAGAAGCATACTACAGATCAAGTTGGTGCCGAAACGGGTTGGGTGTAAGATCTTCAAGGGGCAAAGCGAAAAGAGCAGGTGGCTCGTCGTCATCCAGGGGGCATCATGGGCATCCTTGGGAAGCGCCCTTTCCTGATGGAGTGCCTGGTCGTTGGAATTTAACTAGTCACTGGGTTTTGACTGGTATAGCGGCCGCACCTCCGACACGCCTCTGGTACAAAAGGATCTGGATGCCTCGAGCGTTGATCTCAGCCGCTTACATCTCGATCTATCTAGCTTTTGCAGCTGAAGCCCTAGAGCGCTTCGACAACGCGGATAAGAATCAAGAATGCTTACTCAACTACAGCCCACAATTCAGCAATTACGGTGGATGGACCATGGGCGAGGTCGTGGTCACGCTCTTATTTAATATCCTTGCATTCGCACTGGTCTTCGTACCAGTTGAGATTCTGAGGAAATGGTGGCTCAAAGGAGCGCTTGCAGCTTTATTGCCGGTTTATATTACAATCATCTACGCGATCAACCTCGCTGATATCGTGTCGCTCCGTCAGGCAAACAAGCCAACGTCGAACGATGGGACTGGCGAGAATGTGATCAGTTCATTTGGTCAGGTGGTGCCCTTGGTTATCATTCTGCTGGTCGTGATGTCGCTGTGGAGCTTGTTTGACGATGATCAGAGTAGCTAATGTCTTTATCAACTGAATCAACCGAGAAAGTCTGTTTCGAAAGCTTGACTTGTTCTTTCTAAAGACAAATTTGAAGGCGGGCGAGGTTGAACTGGTCACTGGTACTGCAATTTTCTTGAGGTCGCTTGTCTCCCCTCGAGACGTCAAGAATGCTGGCACTTGAACAGAGGTGTGTATCTCGGATGAGAAGGAGTGAGCAAGATGTTTAGATAAGACAATTTTTTCACATCGAGTCTGTCTTGCCTTGAGACACATATTCAGCCTCTCCGTAACCTGACGTCTTTGTTATACCTACTAACCTGTGTACAATTGATAGTGGTTAGTCTATCCTACTATACGCGTGGATAGGAATCGAGCTATACCTTGAGGTCCTAAAGCGCTCTCGCCTGCTGGAAACTATAAATACTAGAGATTCTAGCTCTATCAATATAGCCCAACGACCAAGAAGATGGGCAATGTCGTCTTGGAGAAGTCGACTGGTGCAGATCGCGTATGGCCAGAGGACAGTATCTTATAGCTCCTCGACCAAGTAGTCGCGGGGTGGTGGAGGTACAACAATGTACCGTCGAGTTCTGGTCTTACGTGAAAGTTTTTGTGCTCCGTGAGGGACCTTTCGTAGAAAACTTACTAAGCTCCCCATTACTTATAGGCGACACCACGTGGAGTCACAGCGGGTAACGCCTCTGGAAGTAAAGTCGTCAGTACCACCACTGTCATCGTCGTACGACAAGCGGAGAGCTTACTCGACGACCGGCGAGCTTGGGTAATCGACTATAAGAGAGTGCAGGTGGAGCAGGTTTGAATTTCTAAGGTGAGAGATTGACATCAATGTTAGCGACAGAAGAATAATAGACGTGCTGAGAAGAAATATCGCACATGACGGGCTAAAGACTTACTTATGGGATGAGATGTGGCCGACAAAAGATTCTTAGAGCATTTGGGAACGAATAGTGAGGCTCGCCGGCTCACCAGTATGGTGTCATCAGTCCATCGCGCCCAGAATTCCCGTGTCAGCATGATTAGATCTTCACAATGTTCGGATCTCCAGAGGAAGGTTGAGGCACGAAGCTTTCATGGACAATGTTTGTGCGCAGTCTACATTGTTTCTTTTGGTAAACAGTTCTCGCACACCCTGTTTCGGTAACTACTACACCCATTTTCGGTAATTGCACACCCAATAGGATAGACCAACCTTTTTGGTGTAATACCACCAAGTTTGTTGGGTGTTCCCATCGATGTTATAGATTTAATAGATATTTAATTAAATCATCGTCTGCGCATCTCTTCGCGCATTATTTGCATCGCCTACTGACCTAGAATATCGTCTGAGAAAGCACCAGTTTCTGGCTCAAATGCATGCAAATTCTCCATGTTCCCTGACCTCTATCCGACCTCTAATTACACCTTTATATATCCAATCATTATCAGAATCAGCATCACCACCGCCGTCTGCATCAAATTCGTCATCGTCATCGACCTATATAACCTCCTTGGTGGTTGCCTTGATAATCGCAGAGGTCGCAGAGGCTGCGAAGGTCGTCGTCGCCTCCTCCGCCGCTCTTTTTGCCGTCTGCCTTTCGAACGCGACTTGACGATGGCGTATCCTTCCGCTACTGCGTGTGCTTGTACAGCTTCAACAAGAGCATCAAGTGAAGAATAGTTCGCCGCAGACGATGGTTGCATCACCATACTGACGACAATAAGATAGAAATGTAAGATAGTTGAGACAGAACTTTGAAGATTTCGCGCGGTTCGGATCTGATCAACTTTTATCCGATAAACCCTAAGAATCAACCCTAGGACTGGGTGTGCAATTACCGAAAATGGGTGTAGTAGTTACCGAAACAGGGTGTGCGAGAACTGTTTACCTTTCTTTTTTACAGGTCCCGACACGTAAGTCTAGACCCAAGCCGGTCAGCAGGAAAAACCATGATTATGTCTTCGAATTCCTTAACCATTCGTGATCCTTGTCGAAGATCGAATATGTCAGGGTGTTCATATAACACGGAAGAATCATGATTTTGTAACAGTAGGTCCACTAACTTACCTAATCGTGCATGCATAGCATTGCGCGATAATTGATTGTCCGACGACAAGGCCGGGCTGCCGCCTTCTGCCCCGCTTCTGACCATGTTTCTTGACCAGAACTAAAAACAACTCTACTTATTGACATTTAGTCCGAAGTAATAGCGTGCTCTTTCATTGTTCGGTAGAGTGCATCACGAAGCTTCTGTTTATCCTCATAGTAAGAACAAAGCAGTGTTTCTCTGATTGCTGATTGCTCAGCCTCGTCCCACCTTGGCTGAAGTACATCAGCTACCGCAATGGATCCGATAACTGCTTTCAGTCTGGCTGCTGGAGTACTCCAAGTCCTAGATCTTAGCTTCAAAGCGCTGTCCAAATGTAAAGAGATGTACAAAGACGGCTCTCTCGCCCAGCATCGTGATGCTAAGACGTTTACTGAATGCCTAGGTAAGTGTAGTGATGCTGATTCCTACTCCTGTTTTGAATGCAGTAATGACACGTGCGATCAGCTGAAACTACTAAACGTCTCGAGACATCTGTCCAAAGTGCCTCCAGCCCGATGTCTGAAGAAGCCAAAAACGTTATAGAGGTATCAAAAGAGTGCTCGGCAACAGCTACAGCGCTCCTTGGCGAACTTCAAGAACTGCAATTAAAGCCACGAAGTAGCGTGCTTCAGGTCTTCAAGAAGACTGCACGTTCCGTACAACGGAAAACCATCATAGCTGAGACAGAGAAAAAGCTCGAAAAGTACCAAAACATCCTCAATACCCGTATTCTCTCAAAACTCGACGCCCAAGCTATTCAACAAATCGAACAATCTAGGACGATTGACCAGAGCGTTAGGAATCTCGCTATAGCCCTACGCCAAGGTCGTAATACGGTCGCGCAACTGCTCGCTGACCAGACAGTGGTCATTCAAGAGCATATCGATCGCCGCTTCGATGACCAAGCATACAAGGGGGCCATGCAAAGAGCTCAGCAACAATTCAAAGATAGCCTGTTTTACCCTGAAATATTTGCGCGACAAGACGACATTCCTAAGTCACACGAGGGGACATGTCGCTGGATATTCAACTCTCCCCAAACTGCATCCGGCAACAGCTCTACGGGCGGAGACCTTACTAGAAACGTTGAATCGCATCCGTGGTCTGATTTCACTGAATGGCTCAAGAACGATCAAGATACCTACTGGTGAGTGGATTTCTGGTTCGGTCACTCTCCCTTGATAATGTTCTAGAGTTTCATCGTTCTGAAGCACGTATTGCCTCCTCTCGGATTGGAGAGATCCCTAAACATCTATGTATAGCTTAAAGGCAGTACTGATCTTTATGTCAATCAGGCTCTCTGGAAAACCTGGTTCTGGCAAATCTACGCTTATGAAATACATTACGAGTGACTTCCGCAGATTTTGTCGCTCCGGAGCCGCTTCTCATCGTTGGGGCTCTGGAGCCGATCTTGTAACTTGTTCTTTCTTCTTCTGGGCCCTCGGTAGTCCATTGCAGAAGAACTATGTGGGATTTCTGAGATCTCTATTGTATCAAATTGCTGAGCAGCGAGAAGACCTCATCCCAATGATCATGGGTCAAGAGGCGATATCTGAAGCAAGAACAACCCAACCCCGCGAGCCTGTTCGGATTTATGCATGGACCAGAGAGCGACTGGATGATGCTCTCCGACGATTCCTTGATGAAAAGCCAGCCGCGATCAGCGTATGCCTCTTTATCGATGGCCTGGATGAGTTTGCAGGGGACGAGGATCTTCTGATGGAAACGATACGTCTTCTCAGCGGGACTCCGCGTACTCATGTGTGTGTATCAAGCCGTCCAGAGCAGATATACCGACAAGCCTTTGCGGATTCACCAAAACTGAGATTGCAAGATCTCAACTACGAGGACATAAAGACAGCTACAAAAGATCGACTAGACACGACGCTTCAGGAGAAGTTTCCACAAGAACCATGGATGACCGATAGACTAGTAGAAAACGTTATTGATAAAGCTCAGGGCATCTTCCTCTGGGCAGAGTTCGTGATGAAAGATCTCAAGAAAGGGGCGCGTAATTCTGATAGCATAGAAGAACTTCATAAGAGATTAGAACGCACGCCTGATACAATCGAAGGCCTGTACGGGCATATGCTGGAGCGATTAGACAAGCCTTACTTTCAGGACGCTGCGAGATACTTCCAAATGATAACGGCGAACCAAGAGTTTCTAGCGCTACAATCCAATGAAATGTCGTACCCAAGACCTTGGAGTTTAGTTCTGACTCTCTTGCATTGCGCATGTGCTGATGAAAAAGCTTGGAATTATGTGTTGAGCCACGACCTCGGATATCTTCAGTCTCCCGGATTCCAAGACCTATGTTGCAATCTCGAGACGCGTATTCTGACCCGATGCGCTGGTCTTGTTGAGGTTTCCGAGCATCGACAAGAGACTTTGGCAGGAGTCTTCAGAAAGAGGATCAACGACGAAAGTCCGCAACTTTTGCGCAGTAATAAAGGATATCTGCGTGAGGTGAAATTTATCCATAAGACTGTTATGGACTTCCTGCAAAGCCATGAAGAATTTTTCCAGAACCTAGATTGGCGATTGACAGCGACTCTCACGATCTCACGCGGCGCAATGGGAGTCGTGAGCTTAACACCAATCATTATGTGCGAGGAGGACGCTCCTTTTGGGCCGTTCACAATAGATGATAAATTTATTATGAATCTGTTGTCTAGACCATCATGGATCGAGGCTCTGTGGCCTGCGCAGGCCAACTGTCAATCAATTAGCGATAGCACCATTGAGGTTGTCGATCAAGCGTACGAGGTTCTGGATCACGTGACCAGAAGTCTGAACGGCTTAGATTGGACTTTATCCGATTCCTTCAATGGGTGGAAGGATTACAATTTTCCCTTCCACGATTGTTTAGGCTTTGCCGCTTACTTTGGACGTCACGAATATGTTTCGCGATACACAGCAGAGACTGACCGAATTGAAGAGGATGCTGAATATATACTATCCTGTACTTTTTCAGGGCTTTCTTCTTTGGATGAGGAAGCTTTCGACTTTCGCAAGGAAAGTGTTGTGGTGGGAGGTTTCTTCAGGATTGTGATAGACTACTTGCCACAGTCAAGAAAGTCACAACAGTGTATGGAGTCCAAATGGGTCAGATTCTGGAATTGCTCACAGAGACACATTACGACCTTGGTTGATTCGCGAATCCAATTAGGTAAAGACCCTCAATTTCTGCAGCGAGCTGCCCAATCCATCATACTCTGGAAGGATACGGTAGCATGTTTCCTGCACCATAACGCAGACGCCAACACGATCTTACAAGGCATGCTACAGATCTACTGCTCAGATAAGTTTGAAGCAGTAGCCTATTCCAGTCTGAAATTTTCCGCTGCAGAAACTGTTCTAGCCTGGGTAAGAAGGACTTTCGAATTTGCAGACCCAGCCTTTACACAGGAGATAGAGAACCTGTTGAGATCACATGGTGGGCAGCATCAAAGGACGTTTCTCTCCTTGAAAATTGACAGAGACCGCTATCGCTTGACACGAGAACAATCTGATCGCTTACTCCACGCATGGTCTTTCGAGGACGGGTCCTTGCCAGCGGCAGATTCGTACCTCCGGTTTGTGAAGGTTGAAGAGGAAGAACAAGAGCCTGTCAACCCGGACCCAACAACAGAACGCAAGTTGAAGATATTACTGGAAAACATTGATCGATTCAAAATCAAACGGGAGAAACAGAAAACCCTCTACTACACATACACTACCCTTGATTTTGGGAGTCCGTGATCGACTTCCGAGCAAGGCGCTAGGATAAGTCGCCACCACCGAAGGGCCGTGGTCTTATTTAGATTGGACATTAGTGACAGCAACCGAATCTAACTCGACGCCGGAATGAGTGTTGGATGTCAGCTCTTGGACCTGAAATTTCTCAATTCTGGGAGTCAGATCATTTCGCACGCGCTTCAGAACCTCGAACCCACGAACTCGGCTCCAATCCTCTACGAGGGACCACCTCTTCAGCGATCTCCCTGCTCCAATCCTTGAACCCACATCTCAAGACCGCGGGCTAGGTTCAGAGCGACTACAGCACAATTCCCAGGACCTCTCCCCCATAACAAACACTGCATGACATGAAATCAGCCATAGTCATCAAATTCACGCTGTACCCGCTAGGCCATACATCTGGCTATTCGTTATCCAATAACTACGACATTCGAACGCCGCACTCCATCTCTCTACAATGGTGCCCACACCCTCGTTCCCTTCATCCTATTCACGTACCTCTCGACAACATAAGCCCGCGGCTTAGCTTACCCTTCCTAGTGCGTTTGTGCGGTTGGAGTGCTGCTGGTTGATGGGAGTGGAGTTTGTTGCGGCGTGAGAGTACTTTGAAGTAGAGATGAGGAGTGCCAGTCGATAGAGGAAGACAGGAGGAGGTGATGGAAAGGGATTTGTGCGTGGTTTGGGCGGGTTGGTGCCGGGGTGGAGACTGGGATGCAAGGAGGAAAAGGGGAGAGGGGGGCCTGGCATGGCAATGTTGGTGGGATAGAGGGATGGGCGTGTTACTCTGCTTGTTGTTCTTCTTCATCGTGCGCGCTTTTGGTTCGGGTGGTACAAGTGCTTGCTATTCGAATGAAGAAGCACAAGGTTGCATTTCTAGAGCCGCTTGAATGCTTGAATGAATCTAACCCCGATTGCTCACACATCTTTTTTCAAGGATAAGAGAAAAGCGTAGTTGTATCAAGCTAATTGAGATTGTAACCAGCAAAATGAAGAGACGATGAAGAGCATTCGATATGGAATATGCAATTTCAACACCCCCATGCCATACCCAGCGAAAGTCATCATAGCAACACAGAGCCTCTTGCAATTCAACATGGTCACTGCTACTACACCCGCAAGGATTGTTATAAAGCACCAAAGCACCTTGAAACCTGGGAGTCCTTGTCACTCATTCACGTACATGCCGACCCTCCTTGCTCCGGGAGACAGCTTCTACCGACTAGGAGGGTAGATGCTGTCGCAGGATCAGTTCGTCTAGCGCGACTTCGACCGGTTGTCGAGTGTCAAGGAAGGTCTGAAGCCACCTGTTTCGGTTTCAGGTAAATCCATCCAAACCAGTCACCACGAGGAGGCGCGGCGGCATTCCCGTCATCGCTCTTTGATGACGCTCTTGGAGCCCACGGAAGAAGGCTGCGCAAGGACATTTTGCCGACTCTGCTGGGAGACGAGGTCTTGTTCTCTTCGACAGCCTTTGGATCACTCGCGCGATCTCTTGGACGGACAACGTTGGGCCTTGCTGTAGCGTTTCCTTGGGTCTCAGGCAGCTTCGGTCGTTGGTGCCGTAAAGTTCCGGCCAGCTTACGGATGGAGTAGACGGGTAAAAGCCAGTTTGTTGGACCCGGTCGAGCCAGTCGAGGTCGAAAGTAGTCGAAGTTCTTCGCGCGAATCGTCCACTTGGGATCGTGGTCCTTTCTCATAGATTGAATTGTGCTCTTCTTGTACCACTTGTAGCTCTTTCGGCCTAGGTCAACGATGTTATTCAAGTTGAAGACAGCGAGGTAAGTGAAGACAGCAATGATGACAGAAGTAAGCGCAAGCATGCTGAGCCCTGGCATGCCGTTGATGTTCCACAGCGTCTTTAAAGATTAGCAGTTGTCGAAAGCAAATGTGGACGAAGGCTCTTACGTACGGCACAGAAGGAGAGTGGAAGATAGAAAACGCTAACGTATGTTAGGAGCTTCATATTAGTTCCTAGCTGCGTTGCTGCGCGAGTTTCCATGACTGCACTGGCATTGAAAAGCTGCAGTAGCTTGTGTCAGCTTCAAGCATCGCTGGATGGGGGCTGAACCTCACAGCTGTCCTGAGACCCTCAATTCTAAGGCGAGAGGCCTTGAAGTCTGTAGCCAAATCGTTCATCATCTCACACTCAGATTCGATGAGCTTAATCGCATCCTTCGGGTCTAAAGGAGAACAGCCCATGCCAGGTCGCGTCACTCGATAGTGGTCCGCATTCTCTTCGCACCAGCGTACATAAGGATCAATGACTTCCTCACGTAGCATTAACCATGCCTCCACGGTGTCAGTAAGAGTGGTTGCAAACTCCTCAAACGCGCTAATGGCCCAGAAATACTGTCTAGATCTCGAGAATGTCGCGTCGTCAAATAACAGTTGGTCAAGTTCCTCATGGTGTAGAAGATGAAACGCATTCTTCTCTCCAAATCGCGTCTCCATATAACCAGTTATATCGCACCACTGTTGCCCAATGCGGCTCATGATATTTCCGACGATATCGAGAATATGAATTTGCATGCTGATACTGTGTCTTGTGATGTCGGTGTAATTGAAGTTGTGGCAGGCAGGAAATGTCTCTGGTACTGAAAGCAGAGCCGTATAACAAGCAGTTGGTTGTTGAGACATCTTGGATTCTCTCTTCGCAATGTCCTCGTCGGCTACAACATGTAACTAGACGGTCAGAGAGTCCTCAGCAGGAGACAGGCATGACAGCTGGTTGACTTACACCGTAGGCTTCCAAAGACAGTTGACTTTCTTGATCATGGAGGAGTCCATAATCCTTGCCGATGCTAGAACATACATTGCCCCGAGTAAGGCGAAATGCGTGGACATCAAAGTTTACGAAGCCAAGATTAGTGGAAGCACAGCTCTCTCGTGATCCGAGATGTCTATTCATCCATTGTCTGGATTGAAGGAAGATAGAGTGAAGAGGTGAAATATACTCTTTAACGGTTACAGGGTTCTCCGTGACGGGCCTTTGTGGTAGACTTCGACAAACACTAGAAGATGTATCAGCGAAAGGACCTTGGGGGTCAGGTGACTTCACTCACATCAATCTGGACCAAGGCGATTTTGATCGGGACTCTTGGTTTAGGAGGTTTATAGGCCTCATATGCCCAGTCGATTCATGCACACGGAAGGTGTATTTATGACATCCAAACAACTCGTTGTGATCAAAGACAGTGACATCATCCGCTCTGCCACTCCCAGTGAATGCCTCAACTACTTCTGTAGCAGCTTCCAAATAGGCCCCGTTCGCCCGTGGTCCTGAGGTGCAAGGAGGGAACAGGAGTCTGTTGTCATATGGCATATGCCGGAATTCCCCTAACCTAAGACGGAGGTCATCAAGCCTTTTGAGTGCCGATGCTGGTTGCGAAGCGAGCCGCATTTTGGGCACGAGGACTCTCAGGGCTGCCTCGTAGGGGTCTGGTTCGTCGGGTGCTGAGTATAGTTTGAAAAGATATGCCAGGTTTGGAGGCTTCGCCTGGCGATTTATACTGGTTTTGAACGCTTTTGGTGGGCTTCGTGATACTTCATGATGTGTTGGTAACGCTTTTATCAGGCTATCAAATGAGCTTGAAGCCTCGAGATTCAACTCTGAGCCGACTATGGCGCTTCGTTTGTAGCTCGACTGCCGCAAGAAAATGTGGTTGAGACAAGCACTGTGAAACGCCTCAACTCTAGATATCTCTGTATTACTTTCTTCACCATCATTGAGACCGTCATGGCGCTTTCCTCCTTCGATGTTGTCTTTGGATCCCAAGTTACGGGGCTGACATCCACGACTTTCTGTGCTGTTTGAGTGCGAAGGCATATTCTCGTTCGGGTTGTGGCAAGCAGATAAAGAAAGCTTGTCAGTCTGCTCAGCCAATTGTCGACTAATCTCGCGCAAAAGCTCAAGAACAGACTCATCCTCTGCTTTCTTACCGCTGGCGGCCGGAAATTGTGAAAGATTGGACGCCATGATGCTTCTACGGTATATCATGCGAGAAGAATCTTGGAGAATGGCTAGGAATATGATCAAACCCAAGGAAAAGGAAAGGAGGACGTGCTTAGCAAACGAAGGAGATAATCAGTCATCTTTACAGTTGTCAAGGTAGCAAGCCGCTCAGACTTGCTGTGGAGATAAGTCATTGGGCACCTTTAGCTTGAAAATGTTTGGCCTCTCTCCAGGCATCGGTTCTGTTTGTCTACTCTCCAGTAGCGCGTGTTTGCTGCCCCTGGTGCTACAAGCTGCTTCTTCAGCACCTATCGCGATGAGGGATCCATGAGCGTCAAATCGTATGCGAGTCATCCAAGGTTTGTTGATCCCAAGGATCTAATTATGATGCCCATATCACTCAAATTCTAGCGACCTGAGAGACCGAAAGGCTTCTTGAGTTCAGGATAGACCTCAAAGAAGCTTCGTCAAACATTGAGGACATCTACGATGACATCTACGATGGACAAGATTCGAGATATGTTCGCGAGGAGATGAATTGCAGATTGAAGAAGGCTTGGCAACAGGGAAGAATGCGTTGGACCTCGGTAACTGCTCGAGCGTAGTGGACTGAATTACAATATAATACCCCACCGCTCTACAAACCTCTCCAAACCTCCATTCCTCTCAATCAACCCACCATGCCCTCCCCAACACTCTTCCGCCCACCCCCCACCAACCCCTCCCAATCCCCCATTGAGAATGTCCTCCGCCTCACCCCCCTCACAGACATCGGTCCCGTACGTCCTCTCCCCTCCTCACCACACCCCCACCAACCCCTCCACCTAGGACATCTTCACCAACACCCGCGAACTCTGGCACCCCCGCCACGCGCGCGGCGTCTACGGCGGCGCCGTCATAGCCCAATGTCTCTGCGCCGCGCAACGAACTATCCCACTCCCTTCCCTCCAACCCTCCTCCGATACCGAGTTCCTGATCCACAGCATGCACTGCTACTTTGTCCTCGCCGGCGACGCCTCGATTCCGATCCTCTACCATGTTGAGCGCGTGCGCGACGGGAAGAGCTTCATTACGCGCACGGTGCAGGCAAGGCAGAAGGGGAAGGTGATTTTCACGACGACGTGCAGTTTTATGCGGGAGGGGAGTGCGGGAAAGAAGGTGGTGGAGCATGAGTGGGGGCTGCCTCAAGAGGCGAGAGCTACAGCGGGGTCGAATTCTCAAGCGGAAAGGGGGGCAAAGGATGAAGAGGGCGGGCAGGAAGATGGGGACGGAGAGGACGAGGAAGACGAGGGCAATGGCCTGCAGAGTCACGGGCCGTTCGTGAGTCGGAGGTTGGGCGTTGCGAATAGTGTGTATTACCCAAAACCATGGGTTAGAGGTCATTGGCACAGTATCGTACTGATAAAATCCCCCGGGCAGACGACTCCCCACACCCACACACAAAACGCCCCCAGCAATGGATCCGCGCCCGCGGCCGCATCTCCCCCTCCGCCGGTCCGCAGGCGCATCTCTCAGCCTTGGCATACATGTCCGACAGCTGGTTCATCGGCACCGTCAGCCGCGTGCACAACCTCTGGCCTTTTGGGAAACCCCCTCCTACCCCCACAACCACAAACCACGCTCCCACAGCAGCGGAACTGCGAACCAACGCCTCCCACATCAACCGCCCAGCAGCCGCCGAGAACGATGAGAAGCACCAAGAGAAACGACAGATCGGCATGATGGTATCGCTAGACCACACCATATACTTCCATCGCCCGCGCGAGGTCGTGGCGGACGAGTGGATGTTTAGTGAGATGGAGAGTCCGTGGGCTGGGGAGGGGAGGGGGCTGGTGCTGCAGAGGATATGGGATAAGGAGGGGAGGCTGCTGGCGAGTTGTGTGCAGGAGGTGAGTTTCGCTTGTTTGTTTGCTCGTTTGTTCGTTTGTTTTGTAGGGTTGATTGCGGATTACGAGGGGGGAGGGTAGATGCTGACGTGTCGTTGTAGGGATTGTGTAGGTTGGTGCAGGATGAGAGGCCGAGGGGGAGTAAGCTGTGATATTGTTCATAGATGTGCCATCTGTAGAATCAATGTCGTTTGTATGTATGCATGGGTCCGTTATTGTATCGCATTGTTGCAGTAGCGTCGGACACCAATCGCTGTGACATCGGTTGTGTATACGTAGATTATTCTAGTTCATACTCTGCCTAACCTATTGGTAATAATCCTATTCAATCGCATGTCCAATACTGCTAGAGTAGTACCTTCAAGCCAAAGCTGATATTCCGCCACATCCACCCAAATTCTCACCCATGAACAGCCTGTCCGCTATACCCAAATCTCGAGATAATCGGCCTTCAATGCCTGGCTTCCGCCAAGCCATGAACCCAAATTTAGGGCCCAGGACGGATTTGCGTCCAATATTCCAGAGGTCGACCGTACTGCAGGTGCGCTTTAATGCCTCGTCGCATAGTAGCCCGCAAAGCGTCAAAGAAGATGCTTGGTGGTACCGAGTCTACGATATTCGCTTTGGCGGCTGAGATGATACAATTTCACGTTGGGCGATGGCGGCCGCAGATTGTTCGAAGATATCCTATTTCGTCGATCTCTTGAGTAATGGGGTAAGCTAGGGTAGGAAACCCAGCGGTCCCGAGGCAAGATACTTGATATTGCCGGCGACGCTTGCTTCATGGTCTTCCCCAGCCATCGGTGGCAACCCTGTTGATCCTCGGCGTAAACTCCACTCCGTCAGTCTCAACATCTGCTCGCCTTTTCTTGTCCCTCCCGCGATCCTCTAGCTCGATTTCCGCCCGCCTGCTTTCCCTGCTGAGTCTATTCAGCTCTTCTACCGATTGCGGCGTGAAGTACGAAGCAGCCTGCGGGACCGGCGGATCGACGATATGATAACTGGCCCGCTCAGCAGGATGCCGTGCCGAGAGCTGCCGAGTCAGTTGTTCTCGTTTCTCTTTTGGTAAACTTGGAGTCCGTGAATGCGTATTGACTAAGCCTTCAATACCGAGGTCATTTTGATGTGATTCGTAGCCATTTGCAGGTGATAGGGGACTGTGAGGGTAGTCATCCTGATTTGTTTGATATGTATCCGTAGGTGCGAAGGTGTTCTGGGGATAATGGTTGAGAGTTGGCTCGAAGTCGTTTGAAGCTGGGAAAGTATTTTGCGTATATTGGACTTGAGGGAATGTGTTAGTAGGGGTAAGCGTCGGTGCTTGGATATGGACTGTCGGTGGCTCAGGTGATGTTCGGTTTCCCGCACGATCCTGGAAAGGCTCTATGGGCGCGCTTCTGCTCCTGCTTGGGCGAGTATCGGAACCATACACGTGCTGCGGAGCCGATAGATGTGTGGTAACCCTTCTGAGTGTGTCGGGCAGGTCTATTCGGTATGTGCTTCGGCTGGCTTCGGAGCTCACTTTCTTACCGTCCCTATGTAGAAGCAGTCTCAACAATTGCTGCCTCTGCATCTCATCTTCGGGTAGAAGTGCTTCTCCATCGGTATTATGCCGGTGCATCGCGTCTCGAGAGCGAACCGCGTGAATACTGCGGTAAGTGATTAAAGCAAATGTAAGATATATAAGTGTAGATACTGTAGCGAGTATTATGGCGACGATAGAGGAAGCGTTCCAGCGAGGTACCGAAGTGGGTTGAATATTGATGTTATAAATGATATTGAAGAGGCCGAAAATGCAGGACGAGAGACAAGGTCTAGGGAAGAAAAAACGGTCAGCGATTTCGAGTTTAACGTCAGGGAGGGACAAAATACCCGAGTATACAATCGAGCCGGAATAGCCAGCTTTTGCAAATAAAAAACAGAGTCGCGGAAATTATATACCCAAGAATCACGAAAGTTCCGCCCACGATAGCCGCGGATGTTGGCTTGACGGTGAGATCGGTGTGCTTGATAAACGCCGACGGAACAATTAGGAATCTGAGACATCATGAGCTTCTGAGACTAATAGATATCCTACACCCATATCGTACCCTAACATGATTGCAAAGGCAGACGTGACAGCTGATACCTTCCACCACCATTGTGTGCGGTCCCTCTCGTTGTATAGATCGATGAGTGTTCGTCGTGGCCTCCACTTGGGTAGCGGTATAGAGCTCGGAGTGGGACTGCGAGTTGGACTGCGCAACGGACTTCTCAGTGGACTCCGCATCTTGAGGTTGTTTGATAGCGCAAGCAGTCCGCTTCGAGGAAAGTGGGCGACGAGAAACAACGGTCAATGGATCGCGCGAGCAGCGCACTGAGCACTAAGTTGAAGCCGAGTTCCTGTATCGTGGAATCAAGTCCGGAAACTCATGTATGAGAGGTGGATGGGTGTTAGGCAGTAGGGAAGAATAATCCTAATCCTTCGTACGGCGCAGGGGCCCTAAGCCTGGAGATGGGGCTCTGCGCTCCTCTTCTTTTCCTGGCAAGGCATGCATCTGCTCAACGCTAGGGAGGGACTTTGTAGCGAACCTGTGGGACTGGCGGGGCGGAGGACTTGGATGCTGTCCAAGGGCGGATGCAACAATGCGGTCGAACGAGGCTGACATTGTCAGCATGGTGGGAGCTTGTTTAGACAGTGGATGATTGGTCGCAACTGGGAGGCTGAAATGGTGATTGGCGGCTTAGCGCAGCAGCTGTGCATGAAACGGCCAGGCGGCCACAAGGGGTTGCAAAGGAAGGCAAAGGAAGTCGTCATGTGACTTGGTTGCAAAATGTGGCCAGTGTTCGCTCTCGACAGAGAACCGATCGCCGACTGCCACAGCATGGGTAAAGCCTTACGAAGTCCAGACGACGATGCTCAATCTGTTTTACTCTACCGCAAGGCAGGTGGTACAAGTAACACATCTTGCCCCAATCATCCGTGATTTAGCCGCCGCAGTTCGTATCCTTTAAGCGATCTCGAGCACTGCCATAAACAGTGGAGACACACGATAGTACTAATTGATGTAGACTTAGATACTGACGGTCCACACATTATTAGGTGAGCACAATGCTACTTGAATGTCTTCATAACGTGTCGCAATCTGCTCGTGTGTCAGCTGGTAGCGGGTAGGTTACACATCAGCAATCCTTGCAAGCACCATCCCCGAATTAGTGTACACAAGTTTATCAGAGATCGCTTCTCAGGAACTGTGAAGATGTTGTGCTGTTACTTTCGTTACATCTAATCTTCTGAATACTTTTGACGGAAGGGCAAAATTCCCACATATCTTGCCTTGCATCGTGGAGCTGCTAAGCCTTCGGATGTAGAATCTCCAAATCCACATATTTTAATTGCTCAGTGCTTGGTGCTTCGTAGACATTTCCTGCCACACACGGGCTTGTCATACTCTGAAATTTTGGTCTATCAGATTCGTGTCTTGCCATTTGATGGAAAACGAATGGATGGCTCTAGGAAGGGCTGAAACCCCAATGGAGACTCATCTTTGAGATGAATGATTAAAGCATGGGTCTTGGACAATAAGAAGGCTTAGCAGAAGGGTTCAAGGAAGGGACTGTCAAGTGGTATGCAACTCGGTGAACCACAAGGTGATAAGTGCACCATGCCACAGGAGAAATCAGAGGGTGGTCTGCGAATCAGACCAATACTAGTCGAAAATCATACAATGCAGGGTTTGAGCAGGGTTCCTGTGAATATCCTCAAGTCATAGCAAAAACATATCTTCAGGCAGTAGGTGCAGCGGGAGACAAAAGGTCAGTCACACAATTTGCAACAAACTTCTGAGGCATTGAATGTGATTGAATTCTTGGTCTATTAGACAGATTAAGATTAACATTGCCGCTCAGCCTGGGATATAAAAGAGCGCGGCACTGCTAATACAGTGGCTGGTGGTGAACGCGCCAGCACCAATGCAGACTATATACAGTTTGAACTTCAGCTTACCAGACCCCTGGCCTACCCTCGTGCACGCACAATCGTTGAGTACTCGTACTTATAGCATGCCGGCGGCATTGGTAATCTGGAGTGAGCTTGTTAGCTGGGTTCATGAGTCTGGAATGATGGATTCTTGAATACCTCAAAAATGGCGGGTCCAGCGGCGACGGTGTCATCAGTGACCGTCGTGTTGCAACCAGTGAGTACGACGTAGCTCTGGCCTGCAATGGGTGCGGTGCCATTGGGAGCTGCTGGGACCATGAAGGAGAAGCCACCATCGACAGCAGTCGCCCTGCGCAGAATGTCAGACAGTGTTGGTTGTTCATACTGATACAGGACACCTACTTGGAGAAGACGGGTCCGGTAACAGTGATGAAAGCAGCGTAAACAGGGCTCGACCCATCCGCAGCCTTGAGCGTGTATTTCGGGGTCAAGACCGTGACGGTGGTGCCAGTGGTGATGTTCTTTGGGTTGTTGGGCGAAGCCATGAGCATTGGGAAAGCCTTGACGGGCAGGGGAGGGTTGTCTTTCGGGCATGAGACGATGAAAGGCGCAGCCAAGGTATAAACCTCGTTGAAGTCAAGCGGGACATCAAATGGCGATGGGAACGGGCTCTCGCCGAGCGTGTTGCGGATGTACGCGGAGTGTCTTGACTCGACAGTCAAAATGCTGCCAGCGGCGGTGAGGTAGTTCTTCGACATGATATCAGCAGCCGCGCCCAGATATGCGCTGACACCGACACCCTCGAGGATGGATGCGGTCGCGAGGAACGACTTGACGCTCGTGACACCGAAGTTGTAGGTGCACTCTTTGACGGGCGTTGCGCCAGCCTTGGTGACAGCAGCAGTCAGAAAGCTGACATGGGTCATCTCGTCTGCTGACACCTGCATGATGTCGGTGCGGACGGAGGCATCGAAGCCAGCAGCCGTGAAGTCCGAAGAGCTGAAGTTGTTGAGACCTTCACGATAGAATTTGTCCTCAAGATGTTCTAACATGGAGTTAGCACAAAAGTGCGGAGGGTGCAAAGCAGAAGCAACCTACCTAGAGTCAAGGCATAGTTTAGGATATCTGTATCCGAGGGAGCATATGCAGCAGCTTGACGAACAGCAATCAAGCTGGGACAGTTGTCAGACGGTTTATTCTGCTGCAAAGGGAAAGATACGGGAAAGCTCACTTGTTCTTGTATGGAGCAGCAGAAGCAGCAGCAACGAAGGCCGCAGCCGTGAAGAGGGTAGATTTCATATTGACGAGATTATCAGATGAAGGAATAAATCTGATAGTATAATGCTGCGAAGAAAAAGAAGATGATGATTCAGACACAGAATGTAGAAGATGTATTTAGGTTGGGAAAAGGATGGGGGAAGCTTGAACAAAAGAGATCGCGAGCGCCTACGTAGCTCCATGGAAAAGGAGCTGGCATGATAAATGACTTCGAATCCGTTGCCCCCAACCTCTCAAAATTTTGCAGAGCTGCACCTGGAATGCAGGCCGCAAGAGGGGGAAATGAGCATGTGAGATACCCATCTAAACCGTTTCGGGAGCACGGAATACCAAGCTCCACTACTCTACCAATGGGAGTGGCGGCTAGGCCACTTCTGGCTGCAGTCATTACCACATCAGGCTTTTCCCCAACTTCGGACCAAGCCACATCCGTGAGCTAATGTGCTGGAAGTGCGCAACGGCGTTAGAGCCACGGGCAAGTGCGCTGTGCCGTGGGACTAGCGTGTGACTTGCATTCCTGGGAGATTTGTTGTTCCCATGGATGGAGCGCTTAGGGAACCGTTGTTGCGTCCGTATTGATGTTTCAATGAGTAAAATACAGTGAAATGCGGAATGGCGGTTCGTGGGGCGTCACTGTGGTGGGAGCGGAAATCCGTGAAAGTCATTCTGTCCAAGCTTGGCTAAGTAGCTTGATCAGAAGCTGCGCAGAAAGCTCTCCTTGAAAGGTCATCCGCGTGTAACAGCTTTATGTATAGCAAAAGATTATAGTATTAGGATAATATATACATTCGCTCAAGAGCTTGGCGCCGGCATTGGGCTGAAATACCCAACAGTGACAAGTAGCCGTACACGGACTACAAATGTAGCAAAGACGTGACTCTGGCGATAAAGGTGATAGTGCTCTCGTCCAAGAGGTGACATCGACAGATAACGGGTTCTCAGAATGCCTGAGTCCAACAAGCACCAAACCCCAAATTGAACGATTCCCAACGAATAATTCTCATAGAGCGAAACCCGCGACAGCTACGGCCAGCGCGATACCCACGGGGCCTGCGACGTGGTTGGCGCCGCCGGTGAAAGCCGTGGCATGAGGAGTCATGCCCGTCGCAGTGGGATTGGAGCCGTTCGCGCTCATGCTGCTGATGATCAAGGATGGGCAAGGAGTGCCTCCAGAAACCGATGGGTTGCTTCGAGTCACTGTAACATCTGGTGCGGGACCTGACGCGCACGCTGTTCCGCAAGGTGCGAGAACGGTGGACTAAGTTTCGTCAGCGACAATTGCGCCTGCAATCGCAGTGAAGACTCACTTGAGCGCCGGCTGTAGCAAGGGCCGCGAGGGCGAAGGTGGCAGCGAAGAACTTCATAGTGACTTAGGTAGTTATTCTGAGTAAGTTCGATTTCGGTAAAATAATGAGTGTGCGGATGGAAAGGAAACGATTGACTTGGATGCGAAGGCGAAAGAATTGCAATGTAGAGTAATTTGAGGTAGGGGAGAAGAGAAGACTTGTTGTATGTAAAACGAGAGGTATGAAACGTAAATTACAGGTTGGATGCAACCAGGAATGTGCTTGAGCTCAGACCCCTGCCAGAGCTCTTCTTTAGCGCGCCTGAGAAATTAGCCCTACTCACAAATCTAGATCAGCAGAGCAAGCTTGCTAGGATTTGTCGTGAGAAGAAAGTAGTACAGGGGTATGACATCGACCTACTGGAAAATAGGCCTGAGAAGTCTGTCTCGGATGTCGCCTTCCGAGGATTAGGGCCAAAGGAAAAAACACAGAGGCACACCTGATCGGTAGCAGCCGATAACTCACTGATCAGAGATTTTGGCGAATCATATGGACTAACGAAGTCCCTTTGCAGTATGTGCCCTGTGGTCACAAGTTTACTAGCAGAGACCTGTAGGCTGCCGAGACCACTTTCGAACCTTCCGGGATCCTGAATTTCCTACGGGTATCGATCGCGGGATTGACCCTGGATTTCAAGCATCACGGTTTCCAAGATCAGCTAAGATGACATGGTCGAGCTTAATCCCTCGAAAGATTGTACTCTAGAAATGAGTGGAGATTGAGGTTGAGTAGCGCGGAGCAAAGTCTGTACAAGCGCCAGCAGGTCTCAGGAGTCAGGAGTCACGACTTCAGAAGTACTCGCAGGAAGCAGAGATCATCTCCGACGCTGGCGCCAGCATGCAATGTGCTTCACTTGCCGCATGGTCAATGAATAGCCTCGACTGTTCGAACGTCCGGATCCGCGTGGATTTCCCGCGTACTCATGACTTGGAAGCTGGGTATTTTATAATGGATGGGAGGTCGCACCTGCTCCAAGTCTCATTCACTTACCATCACGTGCGCGGCGCGATGACGTCCTGTTGCTTCGACTACGCTCTTTATGTTTGGAAGGCAACGACAACATCATTCACCAGTTGAACCTCAGGGAGAAGCCCTTTCATCTCTGTTTCTCGCATGCATCAACAGCATTCTTCGCCGTTGCTTTTCATTGTTCTTCAAGCGCCATAAATGATGCCGGTTCATCTTACGCGCTCGAGGCTCGACAGCGAGTTTTATTTTTAATACCCTTCTTTGACGACCTTATGACTTTACGACACTCTCGAGATCCTTCCCTCCGACGATCAAGCTTTCGACCTGATTCCCGCAGTGCCTCAAACCCGCCACCCCTTGTCCTCGACCCTGCCTATCCAAACGATGCCTATCCCCCCATTCCCCAGAAGAAGAAAGGGTTTTCGCCGAAGACAGGATGGATTGGCAACAAAGCTACTATCCTTCGCCTCGCTTCTTTTGATATTACCGACCGCAAGCGCGCTGCATCACATGAAAAGGTTTCCCACCGCCTGGATCGAACCGCGCGCAAACACCGTACCGCTGGTGGTGTCGAACCAGTGCAAGGAGACCATATACGCTGGGGTCGCAACGCAGGCCGGAACGAGCCCAGGGACGAACGGCTTCAGACTGGGGGCGGGGGAAACCCGCAATATGACAGTCGGCCACAATTGGCAAGGACGGGTTTGGCCGAGGACAAATTGCAGCTTCAACGCGGCCGGAACCGGTCCAAGCAACACCGGTGGCAACAATGGTGGAGGCGCTGCGTGCAGCACCGGCGATTGCTTCGGCGTCGTCGAATGCCAAGTAGCAGTAAGCCAAGCACGACATGCTGTTGCTCACGCTGCTAGAAATCTAACCACCATCAGGGCGCGCCTCCAGCAACTCTGGCCGAGTTCACTCTCGCAACATCCAGCGGCCAAACGTTCTACGACATCTCACTCGTCGACGGCTACAACATCCCGCTCGGCATCGTGTCCCTGTACCCCGAATCTGGAAACAAGTCGCTCACTAATATCCCGCCGAACCTCACAAACCCCATCTGTATCGGCACCGCCGCGCTGCTGGCAGCCCAGGGCGACACATCAGATGCAAATTTAGGCACTAATGCCTCGTTTCCGATTCCACTCGAGGAAAGCGTCAGTCATTCTTTCGTACAAGGCTGGTGTCCATGGGATTTGCAGCTCGATCCGCCAACGAAGCCTGGGGACGGCATTTACCCGTACCCTGACGATACTATTCAAAGATCCTTGTTCGACCCTTGCTATTCGGCATGTGCCAAGCACAACAAGGACAGTGACTGCTGTATCGGGATGTACAATAGCCCGACCACCTGTAAGCCGAATTACTATGCTACTCAAGCAAAGAAGATCTGTCCCGACGCGTACAGCTACGGTAAGCCTCTCTTATCAGTCACATTCGCGAGCATGGATTATTGACGTTCGCCAGCGTTTGACGACCAAACCTCAACATTCATCATCCCATCCGGCGGAGGCTTCGAAGTTGTTTTTTGCCCTGCCGGCCGCTCATCGAATATCCTCGCTACGATGGGGAAACAGCTTGATGAGCTTGCGGCAACCGGAGCAGTCTCGGCGCAGCTGTTGGCAGACACGCAAAATATCACGCTGATTAGATCGCGCAAATCAGGCTCTACCTCCTTGGGCACGCCCGGGCGGGCCACGGCTGTCTTAGGTCTCTTGGTACCGATCATGATTTTGATTTGAGATCTGGGATGAGAGCTCGCGGTTGTTGAGTTGATCAGGGACATGACTAGATTATGCCTAGGCTGAGCACAATGAGCGCCGGTACGCTTGCTCAGCGCCTCTTGGATAAGTCGACTTATTGATACCTAACCAACCCGCAAACGTCATTGGAGTCACCCTTTTCTAAAACTCGCAGTGACACTATCATCGTGACACCCCCTGAGGCTCTTTTCCCCTCGTCTCCTTCACCATCTCCTCAAGCGCCGCCACAGCATCCTCCACCCTCCCCTCCTCCACAAACAGATGATCATGAAAATACCCCGCCACGCAGTTTGCCCCAATCCCCCTATTCGTCAAACAGTCTGTCGTCTTCGCCATAAACCCCACCGCCTCCAACGAGCTATGCACCTCGCACGTAATCATCCGACAAGGAAAGGTGATGTCCTGGATACCGTGCTCCAGCGCCGAAGCGAGAGTCGTAATGACTGTGAGACCCTCTTTCTCACGGAAAGACATCTGCTGGAACAGCGTTGGTGGGGGTGCTTCCGGGGACGGAAATGTTAGGAAAACGAACGTCTCCGGATTCGTCGTGACTTTCAGCGTTGCTAGCAAGCGTGCGAGATCTCTCTCGCCTGGGGCTGCCATGGTATAGGCGCCCTTTTCCCTGTCAGTGAATAGCTCGATTGTCGTCAATCTCTCTTTCAGCTGTTCTCTTCCAAACCAGATGATTCAACGAAACTCGAAAGCGTATTCCATAGACCAGCGTGAGCAAATATCACAAAGTCACAGAAACTCTCCAGAAGACAAATCCCAAGCACCAGGCTAAATCTTCTCTCCCTACGACAGTAATAGTGCCCAACCAGCGTTTTTCAATTCCAACCCGCTTCGCCCACCAACAGCCACGATGCCCCAACTCCAGACCAACAACAACGCCCAAACCCCCATCTCCACTTCCCACCCTCTTCCTCTCACCCCGCACACAACCCTCCACATCCAATTTACCCCCTACCCAACCACCAACCTGATCTTTTTGACCACCACTACCCCCACCAACGCCTCCTCCCTCAGCGCCCTCGGGTCTTTCGTCTACGCCATCCCCAACGTACGTACCGGTCTTATCCTCCACTTCGCAGCGCTCGAACCCTACTCTGAGCCACACCGTCATTATCAAGGCTCTACTATATCAACACCCCACTAACAACGCACCTCCTCCGCAGCGCAACACCCCCTCCTCCCCGCCCCTCAGCACCGCCCTCTACAGCCAACCCTCAACCCTCGACTTTGCCACCCGCGTCGCGAAGATCATCGCGAAACGCACGCGGAAACCGACCTATGTGGGTTGCAGCGTCACATTCTCGCAGGGTGTGAGTGTAGAGGAGGAGGTGGAGGGCGCCAAGGTCGCTGTAGCGGGGATTCTCGACATCATAGCGAAGCAAGGGGAGGGGAACGAGGAGGTGGCTAGTAATGGGGCTCAATAATCACTGGTTCGGGCAAGTGTGAATTAAGGAGACAAGGCGATGAAGAATTACAGAACGAGGCGAAATCCTAGCGAAAGTGCATAGGTAAAAGGACTGGCATACAGTCTGGTGGTATACAGGGTCACGAGTAGCGTGTAGCAACGCCACCCTTGAAGCGCAGCAACTTGGTTATCGGTGGAGGTGTCAACGCCAGAAAGGCATTACTCTGGTGCAGGCGCACAGATGTCTTTCGCCACACTATCGATGACGCATATCGCGAGCTTGGAGATCTGCGAAGGTCAAAGCGTCTTGCAAGAATCCATGACTGTGATGGTGCAGTGGCGGATGGCCCGGCGGTAAATTCAGGCCAGAAGAGCCATTCCTAAGGCATGGGGACGTTACGTTGGCGTCATGCATTGGACGATGGTTTATTCTGCCTTACTTGCAGAAGAAAACCCCATTACTGAATCCCCTCTGTTATTCTGATTTCCGCGAATCCTTCTATCACCTTTTTGTTCTTGTTTTTTCATTTTTTGGGCGTTTTGAGTCTACAGCAGTACACGTCCAGTGCTAGATCAGGCCTTCGACAGATCGTGGACATGTTCTTTGAAAGGCATGCAGACGTTCCCTCTGGGCGCGTTCGATCTTCCCAGAATTCTAGGTGGGAGACTATACCATGAATGATATGTATGGTCACTGGTTTGCACTATGAATGTCATCGTATTTGAGACTGTCTGCTCCACGAAGCAAGATTATGATCCAACGGATCAGCCTCTCTATGCGAAAGTCTAAGGATCAGCTTTCAAATCCTGAATGTACTGGACATCGTTGACCTGGTACAGGTATCTATGAATTCGCAAAAGCTCTGCCGCAAAAGGAGAATTTTTTTCCCTCTGTTCGGTCTGATAATAGACCTACGACCCTATTCCTCTTACCTTCTCGCGAAGATTCATGACCACTCAAACTGAGATCAATATCAATCAGAAATGCATTTTCCGTGCAAGCAAGTTCTCTTGATTGGTGCAAGATCAGGCATCGTAGCGGCCATGGCCTCACGCCTTGATCATGGAAGTGCCGAAGTCATTGCGTAGGCCACAGTCAAAACAGAATCGATGATCTTGTACGCCGATACCGCAAAGGTGAAGCCGGCGCGGGTCAAGTTGGACATCAGTGATAGGCAGAATATGGATTATCCTGTAAGCGAGTAAGTGATTTTTGCCCCTTCACCAACCAGTCACAGAGGGCTAATGATCATTCGGGCATCGTGAAAACATATCCATCTTTAGACCATCTCTTTCTAAAAGCTGGGACTTACTCGCATCGATTTCTCTCAATTTGTGAGAGACGACTTGGTCGGTTTCAATTCACAATTTAATATGAACATCTCAGGTGGTGTGGATCTCAGGGTGAATTGCTCCCTTACTTGATGGGAAAGGCGGCGAGTATGACATGTTGTACCACCCTTGACTCGGCCACCAGCTCCGTAACTCAACCGTCGAGGTGATTGGATTTTCACCTCCGTCCATCTTCTATAAGAAACCCCTGGCAGGCCAACAGCGCCTAAGCTTAATTGCATGATTATGTGAGCGAGGAGGGTCGACATGTAAGTATGCTTTTACAAGCATTTGCGGGAAAAAGCATACGAAGACCTTGAGTCTGGGGAGGATCAGATAATTATCGGTTCTATCGGTCTAGTGGATACGTTTGATGGGATTGTTGGCAAATGAAGGACTGCGTTTGAGGATCCGGTGAGGACGATTACGAGGATGGAATTCATGGACGCCAAACGATCTTTAGTGGACAATAGCAAGCCATGTATTAGTTCGGAGCCGCTGCTTTCCATCATAGTATTCTATGGATAAAGTCTGCAGCATCCTGCCCAGCTCTGCCCCGCGACCAGGAGCAGGTGCGTTTCTCGGAGATGTTCTTTCATGTGAGGTTCCTTATGAAACATCAGCCCTCATCAAGCGACCCGTCAGACCAACAATCGGCATATCAAGCTCCCTCTCCCCATCCAGCTGGTTTAACCCCTTTCTCCCAGCCCTAGCCGGTCTTGGCATCACTAGATAAGCCAATCCTACCGTATTCCTCTTCCCTCTTGAACTCTCCTACAAAGCTTCCGCAGAGTCATGGGTTGTGAACCCCAAAAGTAGCTGTTCGACGAACTGTTTGGAAATCAGAATCCGATCGTTGTAGCACACGCCAACGGAGCAGACAATGACGCAAGAATGGAACGGGGAGTACGATCCCCTCGCCGATGCAGAGGAGAGGAGGGTTCTCTTTGGTGCTTTGGATTCTTTCCGGTGAGTTCGATAGAACGGACTTTGTTTCTATGGTAGGTCAGAACATCATCTATCCGTAGATATGTGGATTTTGGAAGGCTCGTTGGGTGTCTCGAGATTGATCCGCTTTCCACTTTTGCGTGAAGCATTATATCGGTACCTGGCCTTCGTTGGTATTGTCATGTCTCTTTGCATCCCATTCGTTGGTTTATCCAATCATAGCAGTCATCGCACGACGGGGCATATAGTGGCCGATCTTAGAGTGTTTCGTGCGACGTAATGAATCGAATATATCTAGCAAACATTGATATCTTGTTCTTGTCGATCTCTCCAATCTCCATTGAGGTTATAGGCTTCTGTAACTGCCAGCCTGCGTACCAAGCACCTAGCATTACCTAGAGCTACCGGTCCAACGGCTGAACCATCCCTGCAGACAATACCGCCGCACCGCCCACCTCAACACCACCCACCGCCGCCGCCAAAACCTCTACGCCCTCAAAACCCACCACTGGCAAACCCTCGCATCCCCACCCTTCAACATCCTCGCGAACCTCGACCGCGTCGACGACGCCATCGACGCCAACGCCGACATCGCAGACGAGATCCTCGCTCACGGCCTGCCGGCTTTCGGCCTCGACAACGCCCCACCACCGTCTGCGCCGGATCCGCATGCTTCTGACTCTTCTGAAACTCGAGGATGGAGAGGCGCGGCAAGCGCAGAGGATATGAACAAAGCGCGCACGACCATCAACCAGTTCTACCGTGACTGGAGCGCTGAGGGCGCGGCTGAGCGGGATGCGTGCCATGGGCCTGTGCTCAGCGATGTGGAGAAGCTGATTGGCCATACACCACAACGAGGCGATGTCAGGATCTTAGTTCCAGGCGCTGGTCTTGGACGGCTTGTGTTCGACTTCTGCCGGCAAGGCTATACGGTCGAAGGGAATGAGATCTCCTATCATCAATTACTAGCCAGCGCGTGGGTACTCAACCACGTGCAACGAGCGCGGCAGCTTGAGCTTTTCCCGTTTGCGTTGGATTTTAACAATCTGGTTAGTAGGACGCAGCAGCTCAAGGCGGTGAGCATCCCGGACGTGCATCCCGCGACGGAGCTAGCGAAGGCGAGTGTCTTGGGGGACACACATGCGTTTGAGCGGATGAGCATGACGGCTTCGGATTTCGTGGTGCTGTATGGCGATGAGGAGCACAAGGGTGTCTTCGATGCAGTGGTCACGGTGTTTTTCTTGGATACGGCGCCGAATGTTGTGCGCTATGTTGAGGTGATCAGGAATTGTTTGAAGGAGGGTGGGGCGTGGATCAACATCGGGCCTTTGCTATGGCATTTCGGGGACAGGGCGCTGGGGGAAGGCAGTGAAGGCCGAGAAAAGCAGCAGGAGCGGGATAAGGAAGGGATCGAGGAGTCGGGGAGCGTGGAGTTGACGGTTGAGGAGGTGTTGCTGCTGGTTGCGAGTATGGGGTTTGGGGTAGAGATGCAGGAGGTTAGGGAGGAGGGGGCGGGTTATATACAGAATCCGGAGAGCTTGTTGAGGAATGTGTATAGGCTGTCGCATTGGGTGGCTAGGAAGAAGTCTTCATCATGAGTTGTCTGTATGTGACAGTCGGGGTTGCCAAGCTTAGTATGTGATTCGCCTCTTCTGTGCTGGATTGGATCCTGCCGACTTGGATGGTCGTGCAAGTAAGAGAACTAATCTTCATAGCCCTACAGCGTTCCGAAGATGAGCCTCCTGATTCAATATGTAGTCAGCTGGCGCCATGGCATTAATGATCGAAAGCCCGCGGAGAGAAAGATGATTCCGACCGCAACCCATTTGGTTCCATCCTCAAGTGACTTACACAGAAACCAACCCTCAGACTTGCTCAGCACTAAAATCTTTGGGTCTCTGTCATACGCATAGGGAACCCTCAGACGATCTTCCAGAGTCTCCAAACATGCTTTCGTCAGCATCCGTCTCACTGCTTCTGGCAAACGCTTGACTGTCTAGTTGTCAAAAAGCAACAAGCACCACCGCCGCAATAATGACGTGAGAGGGCGGCTCATCGACGAACAATTCGATAAGTTGCCTCTGGTGTGGGTGGTTGGAGTAGATTCCGATTCCCAAACACTGAGCGGAGGGCCAGTCACACCCACACCGGTCGGCGCTTTGAGCAGCCAGCACGTTGCTTGCCCAAGCTTGCACATAATCTGCAGATATTAGACCTAGATGCGAGGATGCAAGCACGTCCTTCGTCGGGCTTCTAAACAGCGCAATGGCATACTGTCCCTGCTACGGTCCGGCCTGGTACATGTTTTTGGGTTAAACCACGTCCACCGACTATAGCTGGATGGGGGAGACACAACATCGTTACGTGACCAGATGCGCAGATGCGGACATCTCTCTTCCTTGGAGTACTACGCCGGCTACGGAAATGCCGGCTGAGATCACGTCGTTGGGCTTGTGTGCGGCGGCTGGCGGTGTTAGGGCAATCCCAATGCCGTCGACGACTGATGTCAAGAAAGGAACGCTGGCGACCGGGAGTCCAGGGTGGTTTTTCGATTGCACTTCCTGCAGCCTTCTTGGCAGTCTTCGCTCTCTGACGAAGCTGTGCTGTGCATAGAGGCGAGCGCGCCCACGGCCGTCCGCGATGATTCATGACTAGACCTATGTACACATCTTGGTGTAAGAATACCGGCTGGGTTATGGGGTTACGAGCAGTCGTCAGATGTATGTTGTATCTGCAGGCTCGGCTCCTATAATTGAAAACGGTAATCACTCTTCCTTCTCTTTTCATTAACTTCTCTTACCAAAGACTCTGTGTGTTTACGCAAACGTGAAGCCATCAGAGGGTAGTGGTGGAGCGGCCTAAAGGATGAAGAGACGCTAGTAACGACTGTGGGAAGATACATATAAGCTTCCGCTCCCAGTTAAGGAGTGACCTGGGAGAATCTGTCGTCTGCATTATAGCGGAGTACAGAATCCGCGACGCATGAGAAAGCGAGAGATGCGTTGAATAACGAAGAGTAGCCTAGGGTAGGTGCAATCATGAATAAGTGAAGAAGATTGAACCTCCTCAACGAATAACTAGCAGAAGTACGACAGCAGACGATAATCGGTAGACAAAATGAACAGAATAGCATTTTACCCTTACCCTTGGGATCCATTCCATACAATCGCTACCTCGATAATCCTTAAGAGCATATTCGTTGAGTAGCCCTCAGAATTAGGGACATCGAGGCCGTTCGCCGTGACCACCATTGGGTGAAGCATACCAGGTAGTGCTCCATAAAGTAGGGGCAGTCTTTCGTAGTAAGACGTTTGGCGGACATAAGTTACGGTTTGGGAAGAAACGTAGCAATGGCGGGCCAACGGGTTGCAGATGCATTCGCACATATCCCCACGTATCATGCGAATCCTCCATGCATCTGCCAAGGCTGGTAGCGAACCATGGAGCCTCGTCCAGTATTGTGTTGGTGCGCAAGCGTTCAGGGAACCACCACCATCTCCCTGCCATCGCGAGACTGAGGGGACAGCAGCGACGTTTCCATCTCCAACCTCGGACAGATCAAGTTGGTAGTGACTAGTGATTACCAACGTATCTCAAACAGCCTCCGCCTTCACCTCCCCAAGCCGCTCTAATTTGGGAGCAGCATCGCCCAGGCCAACCAGACCCCGACGGAGCGCCAAATCCGCTAGCCAAGTCCTCCGTAGTCCTCCCAAGTCCCAGCTAGACGCTGTCTCACCCTGAACCCACGTCCCCACCATACTCCCAAACAAACCTCACTGGTGCGGTCCTCGACAGCGGGCCCGTGGTCGCCTTATCTTTGACGGGACATTAACCTTTCTTCATCGACCTTTAATGCTTCACCCTTCATGCGATCCCCATCGACTCCATGACCTCCCGATTCAAACAATTCGGTGCTTCCTTTGGTTCCAAGCGACAGGCCAGCAGAAACGGTAACGGTAACGGAAATAGTCAGACCCCGACTCCCCCAACCACCAATCTTCAGCCCGCCTCCGCTGCCGGTGTCCTGCACACGCCAACAGGGAGCACCTCCTCCACCACCAGTCTCCCTATGAATCAACAGCCCAACGGCCTTGGCCGGCCCCCAAGCTACACCTACAATCCTAATGCGCCTAGGGCGCAAAGTCCACTTCCGCCTCCTCAGCAACAGCAGATTGCGCATCACCCTCCGCCGATCAATACTGGGGGCTACCCTCAAGGACATCCCGCTCTCGCTGGCGGAAATGGACAGCCGCCAGGCTATGGAGGAGGATACGCCCAAAACGGCATACACGGTGGGGTGCCCCAGCCTACGTTGGCACCGTACGGGCGTGGACCTCAGGCCGTCGAAGTCGAAGGCGCAGGAAGGAGCAAAGCGCAATTGATTGTCGGCATCGATTTTGTACGTCTGGAATGTTGTTCGCACAATAAACTCAAAGCTTACACAAGTGTCTAGGGAACGACGTTCTCTGGGGTAGCTTTCGCATTTGCAACGAACACTGAAGCCAAGGAGGATATTATCACAGAGTGGCCTGGAGCGGGCAACCAGACAAAACAGAAGGTATTATCTATCATCAAGCTTCGAGCGCCCAACGAGCTGACAGCGACTAGATACCTACCGTACTCTATTACGATCAATACCAAAAAGTCGTCGGCTGGGGACCTGATATCGCTGATGCCCTGGCGCCTACTGGATATCCGAAACCTGGTGTGCAAAAGGTGGAGTGGTTCAAGCTCCAGCTGATGCTCTCCGGAAACACCTACATCGATCCCATCAATCTCCCACCTCTTCCCCCGGGCAAATCCGAAATAGACGTTGCGGCCGACTATCTGTTCAAACTACGACAAGCTATGCGAAACCAACTACAAAAGACCTTGGGCGAGGTGTTCAACCGAGAAGAGCGCAACATCCGATACTTTCTCACAGTCCCTGCTATCTGGAACGATGCCGGAAAAGCAGCAACAAGAGCTGCGGCTATCCAAGCTGGATTTTTGAGAGATGAGAACGATAATCGATTAACGCTGATCACGGAACCCGAAGCTGCTGCTATGTTCTGTTCGAAAACTGGACTGCTCAATCTCAAGATCCGAGATGCGGTTCTGATTGTCGATTGCGGTGGAGGTACGGTCGATCTGATTGCCTACGAAGTCGAGGAGGAGACGCCCTTCACGGTCGCAGAGTGCACAGCAGGATCTGGAGACTCCTGTGGCTCGACCGCACTCAATCGGAACTTCAGTAACATTCTGAGAGCCAAAATCCGAAAGATGAAGCTACCTGATGGCTCGAGAACAGCTGGGAAAGTGTACGCCAAATGCATCATGGACTTCGAGAACAGAATAAAGGCAGACTTCCGGAACAACGGGCAGAAGTGGGCAGTCGATGTGGGTATCGAGGCAGAGTTCCCTGAGGCAGGCATCGAAGAAGGTTACATGACCTTCACCAACGAAGAGATCCTCCAATGTTTCGAACCCGTCGTCAACCGCATCCTCGAACTTGTCCGCAACCAGATCATCGCCATCCAAGCACAGAACAGAATACTCCAGGTTTGCTTCTCGATCATATCCACTCGCTTTCTCTAACATGTCTGCAGAACGTCCTCGTCGTTGGCGGCTTCGGCGCTTCCGAATACCTCTTCCAGCAAATCAAACTCCACGTCCCACCCCAATTTCAACAGAAAGTCGTCCGGCCCATGGACTCCGTCGCCGCCATCGTCAAAGGCGCCGTCACAGCCGGCATCACCGAGCGAGTCATCACCTCCCGTGTCGCCCGTCGTCACTACCTCATGGCAACCCTTCAACCCTTCAAAGAAGGCCATCATCCCGAACAGTACCGCGTGCCCAGCTTAGACGGTAAGGATCGATGCAAATACACGCGGCAGATCTTCGTCCAGAAGGGTCAGAGAGTCAAGATCGGCGAGCCGGTCAAGGTGGGATTCTTCAGGCAAGTGGCGCCAGGTGCGACATTGATGTATGAGGATATCTTGTACGCCTGTGACGAGGATGTTTGCCCAGAGTATACCAAGGATCCACGTATGATCTTGCACCCAATGTCCTACGCAACCGCGTTACTGACACAATCGATAGGCATCAAGGAAGTCGTCACCCTGACATCAGACCTCTCCCGCAAAAACCTCGAGAAGGACTTTGAGCGCATGGACACCCCGCAGGGGACCTTCTATCGTAAGCACTCTATCACGATCTCCTGTCCCAAGACCTATGGCGCTAATCTACTCACCCCAGGCGTCTACTTCGACATCCTCCTCGCCCTCGACGGCTCCGAATTCAACGCCGAGCTCGTCTGCCAAGGCGAAGTCATGGGGCGCTGCACAGCCCGATTCCGATAAAAGCGATCCTTCCTTAAGAATACAGCGCACACCTCATGACCAATAGACCCGCGAGACCATGCGACAAGAGGAGAAGCAACGGGCGAGGAAGGAAGGAAATGGGATAACTTGATCTGCGAGGCAATGATGGGATATTTTCGTCAACTGAACGGCATGCCTGTCGCTGGTCGTTTTTCGGGGTGTTTTTGAGAGTGAGGGAGGCGCTTTGGGGGATGAGATACCTGTAGCTAGCATTGAAAATCCTTCCATCAAGAGCACGACTCACACCTCATGACCAATAGACTAGCGAGACGTTACCGGGAGAGGAGGAACCTGCGGGCCGGGAAGGGAATGAATGGGATAACTCGATCTGGGAGGCAACGATGATGGGATTGTCTTCGTCAGTTGAACTGGACGGCATGCCTGCGGAATGGTTGTTGAGGATGCTTTTTGGGATGTTTCTGAGAGTAAGGTAGGCAGGCGATTTGGGGGACGAGATACCTGTAGCTAGCATTGAAATGCATGATGTGTCTTCTATTGAGAATGTGTCGGGTGCTGTGTGACTAAGGCTTTGGCATACGTACCGCCATGGCAGATGAAGATTGCTGGAGGAAGGCTGGAGGAAGTTGTCGGCTTGTGGAGACTCGTTGAGGAGACCGCCTGATGTGAGTGTGGTGTAGTGATGTCCGATCAAGGCTTTCACGGATTGCCAGGTCTACGGCGTCAGAAGCACAGCAACTCGTGCCCACACACCACCATATCACACTAACAATCGTAGGCAATCATCCCAACAGCAGTAATTCTGGTACCAGCACCTCATCAAGCAGCATTTCCTTTCCCCCCACTATCTATCAACCCCCCTCCCCCATCCCCCACATCTACCGATTACTCTTCGCCACCCTCTCCAGCTCATCCTTCTTCTTAATCGCATACGAGTTACTGCTCCCCTTCGCCGCATTAATCAGCTCCTCGGCCAAACACTCCGCCACGCTCTTCACATTGCGAAACGCCGCCTCGCGCGCGCCGATCGTCAGCAGGGCGATGGCTTGGTTGACGCGGCGCAGGGGGGAGACATCGACGGCTTGACGGCGGACGGTGCCGGCGGAGCCGATGCGCGTGCTGTCTTCGCGGGGGCCGCAGTTGACGATGGCGTCGACCGCGATTTGGAGGGGGTTGGCGTCCGTCATGATGTGGATCTATTTGGGGGAGGGGGTTAGCTATGAGGAGAGGTGGGTGGGGAGATGTTTGGGATTGGGGCTGTGGGAGGGAAGAGGGGGGGGGGAGGATGGCGGTTATGGGCGATAGGAGGACGTACGATCTCAAAAGCGTGGTCCACGATGCGCACGGCCATCAGCTTCTTGCCGTTGTTGCGCCCGTTCATCATCAGCGAGTTGGTCAGGCGCTCGATGATGGGGCACTGGGCCTTGCGGAAGCGCTTCACGGCGTAGCGGCCGGCGGAGTGGGAGATGTAGACGGGGGCGCGGATCTGGATGTAATCTCTGTTTTTGGGGCATGTATGTTAGCTGCTGCTGCTGCTGGCCGGCGGACAGGTGGAGGATGAACGGCTGGTTAAAGGGACGTGAAGTGATGGTGCTGGTTGATGGGAGAGAGGCAGGGACTCACGTCAAGCTGATGTCTCGGACCTCGACATCCTCGTATGACCACTTGTTGAAGAGCTTGACGGTGCCGATCTCCTGCGTGACTTCCTTGGGCAGGACTTGGTACCCGCTAGGGTTCTCGACCTCGACTTCGCCGTTGTCGGACATGGTTGCGGTGGTCGAAGTCAGTGTTCTTGGGGTTCCCGAGATAAATGGTGGGGAGTCGTGGTGGTGGTTGAAGATGCCTGGGAATTCGGCTCGCTTACTAGCGCGGTGTGGGCGCTAAAGCGCTGTAGGGCTGAATGGATAGCCGAAATTTGATATTGACCTTTCTGAGGGCGATCATCGTAATCGGGCAATGGTTAATGCTGGCATATCAACGAAAAGGCGTTTTCACGAGAAGCAGAAGCCAGTCAATCGATGAGCTGCAGCTAATAATTGACAATCACCAGTGAAAAGCCAAAGCAACGCCCAACGTAAACCCGTCTTCTCGTTCAAGCATCAGGCTTTAAACCTTCGGCTTGGGTGGCGGCACGCAACGCTCGCAGCGCATCTCTAGCTAGCGACTGCCGGGAAAGGAAGGACAATAGCACACATTTCGCCCTGCTGCGTCCAAACCAGACTTCGCTTCAGACTTCGCTTCAGACGTGGGTGCAGCTATACAAGATCTTCTGGTACCACATGGTTGATTAGGGAGGCTAGAATCGCTTCAGTATGCTATCAGCAAAGGACAAAAGACGCATTGACGAATCACCTTTGGTAAATGATTGGGCGTTTGGCTTTTCAATTTGGTAGACTGAGTCTTGAGAAGCGGCTTTAGTCCGTGGAAGTTGGTCTACTACAGCTCAGATTAGACGCAGAAAGAGGTTTCTCCGCATTGACGACTTACTCAAGTAGTCAGAGATGATGATTTGTGCCCCCGTAAACACGTAGAAGCGTCAAAATGATGTGGTTGTGGGTTTTCGTGGGCAGAAGACTTTAGCAGATCAGTGCCCCTTGTTGCCCCGTTTCCCTCCTCGCTTGGTGCGTTCCACGTGTGCTTTTAGGGCCTTCCCCCGATCGACTAGACTCCTTTTCTGCTTGCTTTTCGCCTTCCCCAAGGTCATCATGAAATTCTTCTTTCTGGCCTTCTCTTTATTGGTAGAACTTTTCCCTTCAGCTTCCTTTTTGGACCTTCGGATGGCCTGGGTACTCTTGTGCTCAGAACGCCCTACTTGACCTTCTTTCGCATGCGCAACCTTCTCCTCTTTGCTCATTTTCTTCGACAAAGATGCGAGACCCTCGATCTCTGCTGCTGTTAAAGGATCATCAGCATGGCGATTGAGCTGAGCCTGCTGCTGAGCGATACGTTTCCTCTGAGAGGTGGGCAGAAGCTTGTTGACACTTGCTTCGAGCTGCAGTTCTCGAAGCTTTGCCAAATCGGCCGGAGTAAGAATTGTCTTCGACGCAAGGTTGGAGGCTTCCAGTACAAGTTTTGCTGTCTTCTCAGCCTCGTTCTCCTTGTCTTCTCCTTCCTGTGCAATCAAAGGCTCACGTTTGGTTCGCTTTGTCGCAGGCTTGTCATCGTCAGAATCGCTGATATCGATCTCTTTATCGCTATCGACGTTGATCCAACCGCCAGAGTCATCAGAGCCGGCATCCTCGACCTCCCAACCATCTTCATTATCCTCATCGACCTCAGGTTCATTGGCTATAGCGTCAGCTGCAAAGTCCGATTCCAGCCGCTTCTTTTGTCGCTCCTCTTCCTTCCACTCCTCCAGCAATTCTAGACCTTCAATGCCGCCGACCGCCTCTTCGCCGAATCGGCGCTCCTTGTGGTCTCCAGCTCTCAAGCCCATCGCTGCCTCCTTCCCTCGATCCTTCTTTTTGAGCATATCTGCACCGACATCGCGATAAAGCCCCAAGAGACCCTTGGCCGCCATCATAACCCCCTTGTCCTTGCTCTTTTTATACATGACCAGGTCTTGGAGCAAGGTCGGGTTCATCGCAAGCGGCTGTCTGACGCAAATCTCACGGATGCCATTGAGTCCGGCAGACGCGACCTCTGCAGCGGCAGCTTCAGACACAAATTCATTGGCGATCTTCTGGATCAAAGGCTCAAGGTCTTCAGGAGGAACAAGATTATGAGTCGCCTGTGCCAGAAAAGCTAGGAAAGAAGTGACTGAGGGCTGGCGAGGATTCAAGTACTTCAAGAAGTACGAGTACAGTGGCAAGATGGTGAGCTTGTGTAGACCAACGAGACGTGATACCAGTTGAAGAACGAGTAATTTGTGCTCGAGGTTAAGCTTGGATCGCGGGTTTTGAAGGTGCTTCGAAAACAGGCTTTCAGCGAATCCCTGAGGATCATGCAAGAGATGGAAAGCAGAGAAGTTCAGGGGATGGGGTTGTTTCTTCTTTTTCTCCTTCTTTTTGACCGTCGAGATGGCGTTCTCCATAGCCCTTGCCCTCTTCTTGGATTTCTTGTTAATACCAATTTGGTGTTTCAGTTTGCCCATATTTATAGCGTCATCATCACTGCTCTCGTCCTCCATCTCTTCCCTCTCCTGATCACCGCCTAAGAAGAAGCCTACCCCACCGACAATGACCTTAACGTTGTCCGCAAGGCTGGCCTCTTTCATAATACCCACCGCCTTGGCATCGGTCCATACCTGGCGTTTCCACAACTCTCGTGTAATCTTGATTGCCCATATACCTTTGCGGGACTCTCGATCAGAAACGAGAAGATCATAGAGCACCGTCTGTATCGTTCGGTTCAATTTATGATTGGTGTGCTTGGCACTAGATGTACGTAGATCGGAGGTGATCTTTTGGTAGAGGAGGGTCCTGAGAGATTTGCTAGGCGTCGTGGTAAGGATAGGGAAGAGCGTCTCTAGAAGCCTTGAAGGTACCCATTAGCCTGTACCTTTTCTCAGTCTTCAATGAAGCGGCGTACCTTGACGAATCTAAGATGTCCTTCTTTCGCAATAGCACAAGGCTTCCAACGATCTTTTCTCTCAACTCAGGCTCAAGATCCCGATGATGTATCGTCAAGGTTTCTATGAGCTGATCTGGAAACGCAGCCGTCAATGTGGGGTAGCAGTCAGCGAGATGCGCGACGAAGTCGATAAGGTCTCGAAACGATACGATGCCGGCGTCCGTTGCAGATGAAGGTGCCTGGAGGAATAGTTCTCGTTGTGCTTCATACTGATCGTATTGAGATCTGAAATCCGCTTCGTACGAGCTATAAAAGTCAACCTCGTGAGTGAAGCGGCACCGCCTTGGCTGACCTTGGATCTCGCCGGATCTTGTACTGCAGGTTGGGTCTGGCATTGGTCAGTAGGACTTCAGGATACAGTGGGTGTGACTGCTTACAGATCGGCATCAACTTTCTCCAATGCGCCGAGCTTTCTCTTCACCATCTTGCTTGGAGCTCGCTGGCAGTGGGGGGCGGTTCACAACATGGAAAATAAAACTTCCTGTGGGCGCAACATCTACATAGGGCTGAGCAGTTCTTGTTATCAAATACGAATACGTCGGATTGCGGGCCGTCCTAGGCGGCAGAGCCATCTGGGTCCCGAGTCCATTCTGCGGAAACATCGGAGCTTAGAGCTCAGATCTCATGCAGCTTCCACCAAACGTGGGGATTATGCTACGGCAGTAAGAGGATACGTCATCGATATGACGGTGGCCTCCCTCACCCCCATGGAGATCTCTTCGTTTGTGGCGGCCACTTGGGCTGTTCTAGGCAGGTGCTCCAGTCGCACCCACCCAAAAGGGAGAGGCATGTCGACCTGCAGTTCAGGCACGTGTAGCTTGGGATTGGTCAGAGTCGGCAATACGTATTTTCTGGAGTGGTCTGTATACGCTTCTCATCAACTACATCAACTATATTACATATGATAGACGACCTTCCCTATCTCGATCCTTCTTCCAGTAGAACAACGTCCACCTTTCAATTCGCCGACCATGAAGGCATCTGCATTGCTCTCGATACTAGTCGCTGCAGTCCCTGCCCTTGGCTGTGAGAACTGTCAAGGCGAACATGTTCGTAATGTCAGACGTATGCAGCCTGGCGCTCAGAACGCCACAGTCGCCCCAAGAGGACCTCTAGCATGGGGACAACTTAATTTTCTGCATACGACTGATACTCATGGGTGGCTTGAAGGGTAACGTGTGCACAAAAACACAATCTATGGACATTCCTGACCGAGCTACAGTCATATCAAAGAGCAGAACTATGGCGCGGACTGGGGCGATTTTGTCAGCTTTACCCGACACATGAAGCATAAGGCAGGCAATCTGGGGGTTGATCTTCTTCTGATCGATACTGGTACGATCAAATTCTCCTTGAGTCAAGTTCCGCATTTTTGTCTTGACATCTTTTACGGCTTAGCCGCTGGACGACTTTTGCAATACGAGCGCTTTCCGTGAAGGGAGGCTTCTTATAGCTTTCTCGTATTCCTTGAGCTGTATAATTGAGAAATTCAATATCCACTTACAAAATCTACATGTGAATTCATGCGGCCGCTGACACAATGCCAGGCGATCTGCACGATGGCAATGGGCTGTCTGATGCTACCACACCAAATGGCGCAATAAGCAACCCAATCTTTGAGAATCTCGATTACGATCTTCTGACAATCGGTCAGCTACGTCAATACCCTAGCAAATGACAAGCAGGCTGATTGAGTAGGCAACCATGAGCTCTATATTACCGACATTGCATATGAAACGTTCAATCAATTCAGCAAAGTATACGGCGAGAGGTATCTCACAAGTAACGTTCAGATCCGGAACAACAAGACTGGGCAATTCGAGTACATCGGAAACAAGTTTCGCTACTTCACGACTGCACATGGCTTGCGCATCATGTCTTTTGGCGTTCTTTACGACTTCACTGGAAATTCTAATGTCAGTAAGGTTGTCAAAGCGGCAGATCTTGTGAAGGAAAGCTGGTTCCTAAATGCCATTCAATATCATGAGCCCATCGATCTATTCCTGGTAATCGGTCATAACCCTGTCCGACCAACTGCAGGCGGCTCGACTTTTGGGATACTTTACAAGACCATTAGATCTCTGCGTCCGACCACCCCGATTCAAGCATTCGGTGGCCACAGCCATATTCGCGACTTGGCCATTTTCGATTCCATGTCTACTGGACTTGAGTCTGGTCGGTACTGTGAGACTGTTGGTTGGCTATCTATGAGCGGCATCAACTCTTCAACGTTCAATGGCAACCTGAAGCCACGGGGAGTCCCAAATCCTGCGCAGCCGGCCGTCAATGCCACAGCCAGAAATAGTACAGGGAACACTTCTACTTCCAACCTTCTTTATCAAAGACGGTACCTCGACTTCAATCGCTTGACGTTTGCGTATCATGCCGTTGGGTCGCAAGACAAAACGTTCGATTATCACTCAGGACAAAGGGTGACCGAGCTGATCACTACTGGTCGTAAGAAGCTCAACCTGACGGCTTTGTATGGCTGCGCTCCAGCGACATACTGCCAGTCCTGCAAACCTTTCGGCGCCGAAGGCAACATCTTTCCGCTACTGGCGACCGCGCTTGCCGCGACTGTAATCAATCAGTCAAGGGCTGCAAATCCAAGATTGATTCTTATTAACACGGGCAGCGTCCGCTTCGACTTGGTCAAAGGCCCCTTCACTTTGTAAGTAGAACTTACCCTTCTTGAGATTTGCGGATAAAAAACGAGACCCTCTTCTGCGTGTATCTGTACTGCCGCCCCTTTATGACACCTGACGGCTAACCCCGAGCAGTGATGACAGTTTCATCGTCAGTCCTTTCACAGATGCCTTTCAATTCATTCCAGACGTCCCCTACGAATACGCCAGCAAGGTTTTGGGCATCATCAATGCAGCCCCAGACAACAAGAAAAGGCGGGACCTCGAACATCGTGACTTCACCTTCACGCCTATGACCGGTGAAGTCTGCCCCGAGGGAACCGTAGAGCACGCTCACGACTTGTTGAAACCGCGTTCTGAGCCTCTTACTCGGGGTCTGCATCGCCGCCAAACAGCAGTGCTTACGCCAGGATACGTCACCAAAGGTATATTCATACAAGCTTCGGACATAATGTTTGCTAACTGTTTCGTCCTAGATGACTTCGGTACTGATGGAGATGACACCATCCATTCCAAGATACCAAACTATCCACAGCCACAGTACATTCAAGCCAATGCCTCCTTCCCAGCCGATCACTCAGTGCCTGCGAGGGTGGATCTCGTATTCCTTGATTACATCGCTACGGACGTTCTCGCAGGTCTCAAAGCCGCAGGTGTAACAAAAACAGCGGCCGACGTGTCGTATTACCTTCCCAAATCTTTTACGACGAACAGCTATCTACCTGCATATGCAAAAATAGCATGGCAAGCCAACGTGCCTAACTGTCCGGTGGGAGAAGGCGTCGGTGCGAATTGAGCGGAGACGGCCGAAGACATGTAGCAAATTGTATGTGCTTTGCTGGTCTATCTTGTCAATGAAGAGGTCTGTATCCTATAACAGACTGTAAATGCTCGGCCATACACGAAGAGAATGAAATTGTGTGTACTTCTCCATTATGTTCTTCTATATTTTCATTCCTTGTGCGTTTATCCTGATGGAATAATCATCTCGTGGTGCAGCGGCGTTCTTGAGTCTCTTCCCCATGTCCGGAGAACTGACCTGGGAGACATACTCTGTCTCTCGATCTTCAACAGGTGTCTAATCAACCTCTTCGACGCATTGACAAGTATACTTCTTCCTTGTGCATGGGTCTTGCTCTCACATTCACAACACTCCATAGCATCGCGCTGCAGCAATTGCCGGAGCGTTCCATGTCTCGGCATGCAAATTCGTCACTCCTGATCCAAAGTCCACCCCCCACAAACCCCCAAACCCACACAACCCCTCCCCCATTCCCACCTCACCTCCAGCACCCACCTCACCTCCATCAAGACCCACGAACTCCCGCAGTCACGTCCTCACGTGTAACCATGCCCCCACCCCTATCTACCCCCCACAACCCGGCCAAGGAAGAACTCCGCAACCGCCTCTCCGCCGCCCTCACGACCTGCAACGAGCTCGCCATCCCCAGCCAAGCGCTCCTAAAGCTTAAAGCCACTCCTCTCGGGGAACTGCGCGATTATAGGCGCATCGAAGCTCTGCCCCTTGTGGCGCTTCCTATCATTGATGTGAATTAGTCGACTGCTAGGCATAATGTACGTCCTCCACCCGAAGAGCCCTCCAACTTCCTAAAAACCTTGCCCACTCATTTTGCGATATCAATCAGCCCCATCCCTTCTCCAAGCCACGCCCTCCCCTCTCAACCCAACGGTCCCGCCGACTTGACGTGCAGAGCACGAACTGGCTCGAGACGGAAATCCAGCGCTACGAGGATATGGCCAGCCATTGTGAGCAGCGGAAAGGGATCCTGGAGGCGGAGGTGGAGGCAGAGCTGGTGGACGACGGCGAGGCTTAGGGGTTAGCGGCACTGGATTGGGAGCCAAAAAATGGTGGCATATTGTGGATGCAAGTTCTCTTTAATGGATGGGCACCAGGATGTGCCAGATGTACCCCTGAACCATGTGACTTTGTTTTCATGTCGGACGGGTAACACGCTTCGATGGATTGACGGTTCAACGTTTTGGCGACGGGGTGACCAGTCCATTCGACAGGTCCGTTGATGCGGTGTTTCAGCGTTCCAGTTACCCTTTTTTCTTGCCCCTACATTCAGCCTTACTGCGAAAAACACCGAGCCATCGGATATCAGCGAAAAACAGCGAGGATCATTATCAGGCTCATCAGAATTCAATGCAAGCTACTCGTCTCTATCTCCCTCCCTCTCTATCTCCCTCTCTCTCTCCCCCCCATTCCCCCATCCCTCCTCCTCCTCCTCCTCCGCCACCTAACACCCCAACCTCACAACTACCCCCCTCGCAACCTCCCTCACCCGCTCGAAAAACTCCGTCAACTCCTTCAACCGCCCTATCTCCTCTGCAAACCACGCCACACTGCGCTGGATCTCCGCTTCGCTAATAGGTGGCGCGAGGAGCGGCTGGTTGACATGCAGGGGGCGTGGGTGGACATGGGTGCTATCGATGCGGTGGATGAAGGCTTGGCTGTGAGAGGGGGGAGGTCAGCTTTTCTCGGTTTCTATTGCTTTGTGATGATTTATGTTGTTCTGTTTTTGTTCTTGGGTGAGGGGTGGTGGGAGGATGGGTTGTGGTGCTTGTGTTGTTTGGGTGTGTAGGAGGGAGATTGGGGGGAAGGGGGTACGGACCAGTCTGCAGCGACGCGGTTGTACTCAGCGATGGCCTCGGAAAGGGCGCGCTGGAGGGGGTGGATGGGGATGTTGTTGGGGGAAGTGGGGATTGCGGTGCGTTGGGGCCGGTGAGGAGGCATGGTGCGATGGGATGGATTGTGGTGTGGTTGATGAAGGGGTGTGTGTTGGTGTGCTGAACCGGGGGATTCTCGTCTGTAGTGTATGGAGTAGAGACTAGAAGAAAGACTGTGACGAGGGAGATAATGAGGTTATGGTAAAGGGTGGAACTGTTTGGCACAGGAAATAACAACATGGCACGTTGGGGGATGGATCGCTATGGTGATGTATGAAGCGCGGTAGGGAAAAAATCACAATATTGCATGCCGGGAAACAGATCGCTAGGGGAATGTCTAGGGCGTGATCTCAAAGAGGTTGATGAATTACGACAAGAGGGTCGCCTCTTGCAATTATTTGAGAACCTTTGATATTGCTCATCAGGGATCTCACAACGAACGGGGTAGCCATGTTAACCCAACAGAACAGCCTCGGAGGCTTTGACCGGAGACAATATAGAGTATACGGAAAAGGACGAGTGCTCAGGCCTCGCAGAAGCCGAACAATAGAAGCCGTGTAGCAAGAGAAGCTTCGAGTAAAAATCAGCAGAGAGAGAGAAAGCGGTTGGAGCGCGCCTACTGTGCTGTAAGTCTTGGTATGTTCGATCTCAACCCGGGCCTAAACAGTCGCAATGGCAGGGTCGGACCCAATCCATCCAAATCAGACTCATTCGCAGATTCCGATATACAGATCTGCCAATATTCTCGAGGTGAGTTCTGTGTGCTAGAAGGGATAGTGCAACAGCGTTATGGTCAGTCGTATTCCCAGTGCCGCTAGGATGCACATCTCAAGGGGTACTCACTTATTGAGACTGTGAACAACCATGTTGACGAAGTGATTATAGGCTGATCGACCGGCAGCGACCCATCGATAAAGAGGCTGCAGTCATAGGACTGTTAATGCAGCCAGCGGCACCGGGCTTTTGGAATGGGTGTGTGGAAATCGGAGATCGCTAGCTATGTTGGCTTACCCTTCCCACTATCTTCGAGAGATTTTCAGGACCGGTTCGTTACTCCGAGAAAGGCGATGACGGTGGAACCCTAAACGAGGCCTTCGAAACGAAGAAGAAAGATGCTTCAACGAGAAGTATCCATAGAGATCCAGGGAATTCGGCAAGGAGGCGAAGACTTGGTGACCGTCAGTGCCCTACCAAGGCGGCGTACACGACTTTCTGCTGACAGAAGTGGAAAGTTGATGACTCTTCTAAAGAGTGAAATGGCAGTGTGACGGGATGTGCATCTGGTATTGAACATCATCAGATTCTGTGCTAGATGGCTTGCTGTTCCGCGGCCGCGAAGATGCCATTCGGGGAATTGTCAAACCGATACACCCATAGATTGTGGGTGTCGAGCACACATCTGAGCATTACTGTGGAAAGGCGACCCTAAAACATGATCAGCATTGACATAGGGTCCTCAGGATGAACGAAACAACGGGGCCGAGGCAGGATTCATTGCTCCTAATTGCCCGTGATTCGGGGCGGATGCAGAGCGATTCCAAGGTGGCCGATGAAGGAGCTGTAAGAATAGAAAATCGACTCAGAGAGTGAACGGAGCAAAACTCTCAATTCCCAGATCCAGATTAGGAATGAAGCTCTGGGGTCAAACTACTCACTTAGTGAATTGTTTCAAGGACTGTCATCATTAGCAACCAGGTCCCTCGAGGCGACGAAACAATTCGATCGAGTTCGCCTTCGAAGACTCCCCCTCGGAACACGAATTCGGACGGAGCATTTAGCTGACCTGGTGTCAATTGTAGCAATGCCACATCCAAGTTTCCGCCAAGGACACAGTTCCGACGAAGGGCCTCAAGAGGACCAATGTCAATTTCTGGGTCGAGCCATTATCGAGGATCTGAAGCTCTGAAGCAATCACACGATTTGGCGCTAGTGTAGCGAGATGCTCATTGAAAGGTCTCTGAAAGCTTGAAGTCCAAGGATTCGCGAATTCGAAAGCATATGTATGTGTCCTGCAGCAGTGAGGTAAGGCCAAAAACCAAAGATCATGTATGCTAATCGATGTAACAAACAACAGACAATAGGCTACGATGACATATCTTCGCTTGTACATTGCAATAAACATTGACGGCTAGTGATTCAACCATTCCACTGAAAACTGGCTGTAGAGGAGATGTGCAGGAGGACAGGGAGAGTGCGCAGGAAAACAGATAGATGTCTACTATTTCTTGACAAGCCTAGTTCAACCATTAGAGAGTACGCAGTATCTGCCAACTTAGATCTCCGAGCCGAATCGGCTAGACCCGCTCCTTTATGAATCCCAACACATCAGCAGACTGGTCCAGAACCTCTCCTTTATCATTGATCAATGGAATTGCGCTCCACGAGTCGCATGTTCGAGCCTGGTGATCTGGATGACCCATCAGGCCAGCTGTCTGGCCTTGTCCGTGGCCTCGGAACGGCAAGTCAGGCTGGGTCGGGAGCGCCGCAGAGCCCCCAAGACCTTGTTGCAGAATTGGGGTTGTGGGAAGGCTCATTGGCTGAGGTGTAGCAGCCTCGAGCATGTGGCCGAATGCAGTCCTCTTACCACGAGTACCCATGTCCTCACGGAGAGCTCTGACGGTTTTCTTCATCTCCACCCATAGCTCGTAGTCATCCAAGTCGTCACCTTCATCATCACCACCACCGCGAGCGGCGTCCTCTGTACGCCGGCGCGCAATAGTGAGTAGCGTGGCAACGAAAGCTTCCTTCAAATACGCAAAGCTAAAATCCTGTGTGATGCCAGCGATGGCGATGCAAAGCTTCTTGGGGAACTTGATTGAAGGCTTGTACTTCAACTTCTCGCGCCAGTAGTTGCAGTAGAGGACCCGTTCCACTTCGTTTGGCAGCGGGAATAGGTACTTGCGGTCGAAACGACTGGGTCGTTTTGATAGGCCTGGATCGAGCTGATCCAGATAATTGGTACTGGCAACCTAAATGGACATCAATATTGGTGGGCGCAGAGACGAGAAATGTAACCTACCATGAAGATGCCATCATTGTTCTCCAGCCCATCTACCTCGTTGAAGAAGTAGCTGCGAGTGGAAGGAGTAACAATAGTGTCAATGTCTTCGAGGATCAACATACAAGGCGACATGGAGCGAGCGAATGCGAAGACGCTGCGGATGTCGTACGTTCCTAACAACCAGTCAATCAGCGTAGCTCTTCGAATAGATTGGCAATTTGACCGGCAGAAGGCCTCAATCGCGCACGGAATCGTTAAGAAAGTTTCTGGCTCCACGAAAGCAGTTGACGTCCATGGACTCGCAGAGCCTGTACGACCTTCGAGTCCGGGCTGGAAATCCTGACGACGCTATGCCGCGCACGGCTGGTTTGGCTGCTCCCAAAACGGCATAGGAAAAGGTGAGTGTCACTTACTCGGAGCTGCTTTGACGTAAAGCGAAGGTATTGATTGCTCTCGTTGGCTCAGAGAATGCATGAGCGCCTTGATCGAGACGGTCTTTCCATTGCCCACAGGGCCATGGAAAATTACGCCTCTCTTCCACGGCACGCCAAATTCGTCATAGATATCTTTGCTGTCGAAGAATTTCCGCATGAGCTCCACCAATTCTGTCTTCATCTCGGTATTCAGGATTACGTCCTCCCAGTTAGCTTTCTGTACTTCGTTATACAGCTGGCGGTTCGCTGTCCAGTAATAATCGTAGACATAGACGTAACGATCGTCTGGCTTCTGCCACTTCCCAACCGTGTTGATCAGACTATCCGTAATGCTCGGCTGCGACATGGTGGTCTCACCCTCAGCCGGCTCTTTCAATATGTATTGGAACGTGTAGTATCCTACTTGGATCATGTAGACGATGAAATACTCGGTGCCCCATTGATATTGGTATTTTGCAAAGCTCCTCGCCTCAGCAAGCTGGTCAGGTATGCCACGACGGTCATTCCCGCTAAAGAAATAGCGAAGACGCTGCACCGACTCGGTCGTAGTATCCAATTTTGCCACCGCATTGCCAAAGGCTGCGAACTGAAGGAGATTGATGTTGGTGGCAATGCTAACAGTAACGCAAAGCCTGAAAACGATAAGCGACGAGGCCCAAATGCCAGCTTGGGCCGTTGCTGACTTACTCTGGATACTCGTGACGGAGTGCTGCTAGGATGGAAGTGTGCAGACCAGCAAGCTTCCCGGAATTGATTTCTTCGAAGTCATCGTAGAGCTTGTGGTGGCTCGAAGTGCTAACGAGCGTGAAGTCATCGACGGCGGACATGCTGGCTATCTCTTCGACTTGCTTTCCGGTTTCGATGCTTAAGTGATAACGGTTTTTTTGAAGCCAGAAAGGTGAACAACGATCAATAACACAATGGTAGAGAGGGGCGACTGAAGGACAAGATTCGCATGGGCGGCAGGTCTCTGGTAGGTGAAAGAAGGAGCGGAATATTTGCAGGCAACAGAGCTTCTATTTTACTGTTGTCGGCTTGCAATGAGCCTGGGGCTTGGATTCCGCAGCAGCCAGCTGCACCGCCTTCCCGCACCAACATACCTTTTTACAGCCAATACGCGAGCCTATATCTGGCATGATCGCCAGCGCTTCGCCGGGACGTGCAGGTGAAACGAGGCTGGCAGCTGGTAGTGCTTCAGCCTGCGACACAAAACGCGACGACGGAGCATGAAACCTGTGCGCCTCAACGGACCCCAGATCGCGCTTAGTGTCTCCGGCGGCGGGGAAACGGACTAGTGCTGACAAGCCAAACAAGGTAAAGTGTCCATCTCGTGGGAACTTGTTGAGAGCTCCAAAAGCCTGATGATCGATCGACGATTTACGCTGACCAGAGGCACCGTTGCGGCCTACGATTCTTCTATCTTGCCATCTTGGTCTTCGGACTGGAGCAGGTTAGAAGATGAATAGCATTCGAAAGAAAGATAACTGTGTGGCGAAGAACAATATACCGTAGGATATCTTCATCGAATCCCATGAGTTGTGAATTCGCGCGCAGGTTAAGCATGGGTCGCGCCTACGTATCTTCCTTTAAAGGCCAGGAGGTTTCCGTCATGTGGTCCGCACCGGGTACCACGCTCCGTGTTGTGCTTGCCTTGTTTGTCGGAGAACCTATACTATTCACTCGAACGTGGTCCACGGACTCTCTTTGTAATGACAATACCTCTCGGTATTGTACCGTTCGACCTCCGACTTCTAGTATAATGAGTTGGTGTATGGCATTTCCGGCTTGAAGTCCATAAACGGATAGCGTACAATGAGCTTGGTCTTGCCTGGATTGTTCACATCAGCTACTGACCTCTCGCGGTGTCTGGGGCTTGTAGTAAGCCTATACATGTTGCCATCTTCGTCGAGGCATGGATTCTGTCGCGTTTTGGGATACACGTTTGACGCAGCGGACGTTGATGCGGTCTCATCCTTGACAGAATCACTTGGGTCGTTATCAGTGTGCACGTTGGGGGCAGCCAATCTCTCGGCGATATCTGTTTCTCCACGCTCCGTTTTCTCAAGCACGGTGTTGAAAGCTTCGTCAAAACCTTGGTGGATGGCGTCAACTTCGTTCTCTTTTCCAAGACGATGCAGAATCACCGAGAGGTCATGGGCGATATCTAGATTGTGTATATTACCCACGCGCTGCTGGTTTCGAGCGCTGAGGAGTTCTTCACAAAGCCCGGCTGCTTCATCAGGCCTGTCAAGATCGAAGAGGACCTTGTAAGGAGCTTCCAGAGCTTGCCATGTCCTTGCATCATCTTCTTTGGACCCAAACACATGGCAATACCCGTCAACAGACTGCCTGAGGAAGGGCTCTGCTTCGTCTAGTCGTCGTTCTTCGACATAGAGCTTGCCGAGCGCAAAAAACATATCAATTGTCTTTTCATGATTAGCGCCCAAAACTTTCGTCTTCTCCTCTACAGCCCTCTTGTAGAGCTTTCCCAACCCGAGCTTATCTCCAAGACTGAGATAAGTGCACAAGACAATCGAACAGTCTCATGGCGAAATCGCTTTCCACTCCGCGAAGTTTTTGTATCCCGTCAACCGCACGTAAACACATAGACTATTAGCTTTCAGATTTGATACTGAGAGCCAAGAACATGTCCATAGTAGTGGCAGACTTTCACAGCAAGTTCTGACTCGGGACCATAATAGGCTTCGTAACCAGCGAGCGTTCTTTGGTACATGCTTTCCGATTCGGGCAATTTATCCAGCTGATCATAAGCTACAGCTAGGGCGTGTGCCATCCGGAGAGTGTTCCCATCCTCAGCGCCATAGAGTTGCTCAGCCACGCCCAGAGCACGCCACCAGATTATTTCCGCTTTAACGAAGTCCTCCATTTCTGTGTCGTAAATGTCACCGAGACGGTTCAATATTTCCAATCGTATAGTGGCCTCAATCTCATCGAATTCTGCATCTTGGCCAGGTTCGTTCAATAGCCGCTAATCGAGAAGACATAGTGCTTCTTCTAGTGGTTCTGCTACGTCGCAGGAGGAGAGTTCGCTCTCATTGAGTGCCATCTGCACCTTACTTCGAACGAATCTCGGATCGTTCTGCGGCAGACCTTCCTCCATATGAGCGAGCGCTTTCCGATACTCAGTCTATGCCTTCTTGTGTTTCCCCTGCTTTTCATAGCATTTAGCCAATCGCACCGACGTCGTTTTGTCATCTAACCTGAGTAAATGCTTATTTAATATTGCTGCTGTTGCTGGATCTCCATTGTCTGTATAGAAATCTACCTGAAGGTTGAGAGCACGAATAGTACGAGGATCTCGGGGGCCAAAAATCTTTTCCGACTCGCTCGCACACTCGTCATAGAGCATATTTGCCATGTTTGCAATTTTGAAATTGAAATCATTGCAGTAGTAGCCAGCGGAGCTCAATTTGGCCTTAATAAGGGCAGGGCTCGGTATTGGTGACCGGTCAGCACGTTCGTAAAAGGCGCTGATGTTGCGCATGCAGGAAGCAACGTATACGCGGATTTCTCGACAGAGCTCAAAGGTCATTTGGCGGCCGTGCTAGATATGAAAGCTGCGACAAGGCCCATGGCTTCCGTTACGGCCTCTTCCAGCTTAGCAGTGCTAGTGCGTAACTTTAGCCAATCAGAAACCATCGGATGTATCGATACTTTGTAATGGCCAGCTTTCCAATCTCCTGTTTGTAAGGAGTATTGAATGACGGTGGTCCCCTGGAAAGAATTGGCGTATGTTTGGAAAACTCTTTAGATCGTCATAATTGTCAAAACCTAGAAGACTGGGCTTCACAAGGTCTTCGAACCTTTTTTAACAAGATCGATCCGGGATTGAGAACCTGGAAATGAGCTTCTTTTGTGCCACATGGCTTGCGCGAAATTCTCGAAGGCCTCGGCCGTCGTGTCATGGGTACTGGCATTGATCCATAAGATTACCTTGAAATACTGACGGATCTCTGGTGTACCACAGACTTGCAGGGCAGTTTGCGTCTTGCCTTGCCCCCCCATACTTTGCAAAACGACAACGTTCTGGCCGTTAGATGAGTCCATCGGCTTTTTCTCGAGGCTCTTGAAGATATTCTCTCGTCCAATAAATTTAGAGACTTTCGAGGTCGGTATCCCATAGCTTGATTTTAATGGGGCCTGGTGAATGGCATCTAACGAATCCGTAGGCTTGCCGATACATCTGTGGGCCGCGATCCTCACGAGGGCACCGTAAGATAATGCTGATATTTGTGACTGCAGCTGATCCTGGACGCGTTTGAGCTCCGAGTCCTGCGGAATGCATTTGATGGCCTTTTTCACTCGGGCTCGTTTTCCATCATGTGGCAAGGGAATTAATTCGTCAATGAATAGTTGAAGCCTTTTCAGGACCTTTTGACACTCGGTCTACAGATTTTCGGAGTCAGGATTCCTCCTTTGAGTCAATGGAATGGGTGATAAGGTATACTTTTGAACTGATGCTTCATCAACGTTGTTCAGATTTTTGATACCTTTAAACGAGATTGTGAATGCTCCTAGTTTACAGCTTAGGAAGACAACGCCCATCTCAGCAGCATTATCGCCCGCGAGAGCTTCTTTCTTGACCTGTGCATGGTTTTCGAGCTGTTTTCGGAGATATGGAATGGTGTTCGCGGCGTTCTGGAGGTTCTTCGGGATGTTGTGACCGGTTTCTAGATATTCCTGCTATCGTTAGAAAATTCTCACGAACATGACGATGAGGTCCAAGGCAGACGCAGCCTTCGAGAAAGCTGCCATGTCGGCCATATTGAAATTGTTGTCCTTCAGAAACACGCAAATGTTTGCAAGACACCGTACTTTAGAAACGGAGTCAGACTCCCGCTGTTAAAGACATCAATGCGAAGACAAGGGACTGCAATAAAGTATCATCGATGTCTTTGCGAGATTTGCTGTCAGAACGTGAATCGGCGTTTTGACTTCTTGTGCTGGGCGGCGTGGGAGGCCTGACATGATCTAGGCCCTGCGCTTCTGCAGCCTCACTGTGGGCGCCGTGATGCAACAAGAGTAACACTACCTGCGGTTAGCAACGATGAGCTGTGACGATCGGAGACTAAAATACCTTATCATATCGCCTAGTAGGATTTTCAATGTTTGTATCTACTCTTGGAGATCTCTGCTGTTGTCCCAAGCCGTTTGAGGGTCAAACGGCCATCTCTGCTTGACGAGGTCTACCAGTGGCGAGAACAATCTCTGCTTCCCGCCCAGCACATCAAATTCAGCGATTTCTTCCCGTGCCGTTTCCTCGACGTCGGGCCGCTACACCCATTCCCATCCTCTACACCTTTCGGTTTCCATTGTCTTTGGTCAAAGGGACTAGATGTCAGCAAGAGCGCGTCAGGAGGTCAACCATGCCTAGCAATCCACCTACCTTCGGCTCTGTGGATGACCCATCCTTGATTTTAGCCCCAATGAAGATCGTGATATAGTGTTTGTTGTCTTCTCGCATAATGTTATTCGTTACTGTCAGGAAGCGAACATGGTCGACCACAAGACCAGTCTCTTCAAGCACTTCGCGCGTAGCACATGCTGAGAAGGGTTCATTGAATTCGAGGTGCCCGCCCGGCAGGGCGTAGGGTCCTTCTTCGAATCAGAACCATGTTACAACGGCGAAGAAGAGTATCTCAGTAGGTCGTTGACCCACCATCTCCGTGACTCCCTTTCCGCTGGCCGAGCAACAAGCGGCGGTGTTCATCGAAGACGAAAACACCGACACCGACCCTGGGGTGTGCCATTGTGCGATAACGCAACGTAGGCTTACTGAGTTGCTATTCTCATACAGTAGCTCTTGAAAGATGCCCTCCGAGCAAGCTTCTAGAGCAAGCGTGCCGGATATCAGGGATACGTATTCCGTGGCGCCACGGGCGCCTCAGTGGATGTTAAGATTTGCGGCTGTGCATGGGATATGATAATGAGGGAATCAGAGAGGTATCCAGCATCTGGGAGAAGAAATGCGGTATTGATTGGCGGGCATTGTAAGTTGAACGTGGAATGTCGATGAACGTTGTGAATGACCATGACATCATGGGAATGCATGAATATGATCTACACAATTCTAAGATCCTCTGCGATAGCAGCACTTTAGTTGGAGAAGACATTCGGTCCTTTGGTATCTTCGGGCTAATGTAGTGCCATCTTCCGTAGCAAGAGATGATTGCCAGTTGTTCATGAGCAAAACTTCCCTGTTTCGACCAACCAACACTACTGAGTGTCGTGACTGTGCAATTCCCGTTCTTCGAGAAATCTATATTTCTAGCTTAGACGGCCGATCCACCGATCAGTTCGTCGTGAAACGCTTTCTCGTATCACTGGTGAGTGCTAAGACTTGGGATGGAAGAAGTCTTGCACAAACCAACCAATCGCCAATCGCAGCCATAATCAATGCGGCTATTGAGAAGACATGAACGCTGTGCTAAGCGATACGATGTGCGAAGACCGGAGCATAGGATTATAATGAGACTGTTCTCGGACGCAGGAGGGACGGGGAGGAGAAATCAAGGAAGCCGCAAATTGCGAGTGGAGGATGTTTCTCGATTGCATCATACCTGTGAGGCTCAATTGATCGCTGATCGCTGTTGTAGAATGCTTGCCCACCACTTCCGGTGCTGCCACGCCCGTCTTTCCTCCTATGTATGTACCTACTCAACCCGTTGTTTCGAGCTGTTGCTGAAGAGCAGCGCTCCCAACTGGTACGTAGACTTGGCTCGTTCCCGTCGGTCGTAGGCATAATCCGCTGGCCTAGGTGTTCTCCGCGCTCGATTAAGGACCCTAAAGGACAATGACACTGTGGTCGTTGAGGAAGAGGATGCGGTTTCTTTACTGATTGGCAGGGACAGAGGGATGTTTAATCGGTAAGAATTACCTGATCAGATTGCTAGCTCAGGCACCGATGGTCCCTTTCGTAGAACTCGAGACTGCGTCCATGGGAGCGGCGTGAAGTGCAGGCTTGGCCTTACTTCTCATCTTGCCGCTTCGTTTTCGTTCCATGGCATCGATAACCCAATCCGAAACCTCCTTGTCGATGACGGGAGGACTTGTAGATTCTTGATGAGTACCGTCTTCGACCGCTTCCTCGTCCTCTTCTGATATCGTTGGGGGTTTCAGAAGTGGCGCCAGCCAAGGATGGCGGAGAAGCATTGCGTAAGTGGGTCGCAGTTTGGGAACCTTGTTCAGGCAGCCACGCACAAAGTCCTTTGCTGCGTCTGAGAAGGTGTCCTTCGGCAGGTCTGGTGGATCTCCCTCAACAATGGCCTGCACAGATCAGTGTCATTCGACGCAGCAGGAATAATAGACTTACGCTTAATTGGCTGAAGATGTTGTCGTAGGTCTCAGGAGGATAGGGATATTGGCCCATAGCGCATTCAATGATACTAAGACCGAGACTCCAGATATCGCTTTGCACGCTGTAAGTACCTCCTCCAGGATTCGCGCCAGCTTGTGCGACTCCGCCGCTAGAGATACGTTCGGGCGCCATATAGCTCTGGCATCCGATGTTCGTCTTGGCGATACTAGCTACCAAATTGCCGCTGACACCAAAGTCGCATATCTTGACCTGCCCCCTCGTATTCACGAGGATATTGGTCGGCTTGACATCGCGGTGGATTATGTTGTGTTCATCCTTTAACGACTTCAGTCCCATCACTGTCGACAGCGCGATTTTCCTGAGTACACCCTCTGGGACACCGTCATTGTAAAGCTTGTCGACGGAGCCACCGTCCATGTACTCCATACAAATATAAACAGCCCCTTCTTGGAAGAAGGCGCCATAGAAGTCAATAATGAATGGGGAAAGACAACGGTGCAGGATATCTAACTCCATGATGATAGCAGCAAACTTGGCTTCGTCCAGTTCGAGCCGGATCTCCTTCATACCCATGATAAGCCCTGTAGTGCTATCCGTAGGACTTTCAGACACCGGTACTGTGCTCTCATTCGCCTCGTTCTTGGAAGATACGATACCGGCAAGGCCTTGACCGGGCTTCCGCATCTGTGGTCGGCTATGCCTTACACGATATACCGTACCATAATTCCCTTTCCCTAGCTCTTCCAGGCTATCCACTTCATCGAGTGACATGCTAAAGCTTGTCCCACTCGAAAAGTCAATACCTTTACCATGAATCTTGGCTTTACCTTTGAAATTTAGAGTCCCTGTCTCTGTATTCACGTATTCGGAGTATTTCTTGAACAGCGAATCCGATAGCCCACCACGAGATGTTTGAGCAGAATCTCCTTTCGTTCCCGCGCCATTGACAGCCTTGCTGTTTGCAGTCCCGGCTGCAGGGTCGCCTGCACTTGGTGTTGGAGAGCCTGTGGCATCTGACAATTTCATACCACCTTTCATGCCCCGCTTGGCTGCTAAACCTCCCAACTTTAATCCCATATTCGCGCCCGGTACAGCGGGAGCCGAGTTGATGTTTATAAGCTGGGGCCGACCGCCAGCAGGAAGACGGAACCCACCAGCAGCAGGAGGTATGGATGCACCCGGGCTCATTACGTTCAATGTCGGTATACCAGCCATCGCTCCGCTAGGAACAGCACCAGCTAATGTGGGGACTTGTGAAGTCGAGCCAGAGTGAGCGGGCAGATCCGGAGGCATGCGCAGGTTTGTTGGTGGGGGGGCACCTTGCCGTGACAGGTGGAAGGCCTTCATCTTATCCTGCATCGACTGAGGAAGACCGCCTGGCCTTGATGAAGACACGGATGGCGGTGGTCTCCGAGCGGCATTGACGGCCCCGAGCGGTGTTGACGAGGCGGTCATGCTTGCAGACGTGACGCCGTCCACGGAGTTGCGAAGGGTGGGAAGTTTGGGGGGCGGACTTGATGTAGGTTTTGTGGGATCCTGAGACAGTGACGAAGGTACGGAGGTTGCAGCACTGGAGTCGGAGGGCCGCTCCGGGGAATGGGGCATGGCGGTCGGAGAAGGCATGTCGAAGGATACTTTAGGATTGCGGAAGGGGGCAAAGTGGAGGATTGATTGTCGGAGGCGAGGAAATACAGGTCCTGGAGAGTCATGCAGATTGAAGAAGTCGATGTTCAGGTCGATTAACGAATAACGATTCATAGTAAGTCAGTGTGGCTGAGTACGGAGTCCTGGCCGCCGAGTCGCCCCGAGAGTTAGCGGACTGCAGATTTACGCGTCTTCAGGCTTCGACAAGGGGGCGGACCACGTTCTCGAGGCTAGGACTTGTTTGGTGCTAGTACGAGCTACTTTACTTCCCACTCTCGATCTAAGCGCTTAATCTTATCTAGCCCGCTCCAGCCGGTGTGTTTCTTGTTTCGCTTCAAGCGGAGCAACACCAATAACACGCCACTCTGGAGTTGAACAGCGACTAGAAAATCTTTTCCGATGAACCGATCCGACTCCTATCACGCAGACCTATATCCGCGACTCTTGTGGCAGCAACCACACCATCTCTCTAGATTAAACCGTATATTGGAACAATCCCGCCCATTCTATCGGACTATAGGAGAGCAACCAGACGAGCCTCATTAATATTGGCTGCCAAGAGCAGTCACAGAGACTACGTCGTGCAGCGGGCATAGAGCGCGAATCTACCACCGCCGTAACCGCTCGTGGAAAGTATCGCAGGCTCTTCTCTCCCGGTCTCATCCACAGAAGAGGCAAGCCACGGCAGCCTCGAAACGCTTATCATGCCTTTCTTCACCACTCCGTCGTCTTTCCGACTCAACAACCTCCACACTGCTCTACAAAGCCGAGATATTCCAGGCGTGTACTTGACGTCGCTATCACAAACCACAATGACCGCCAAACCCCCTCCGCACTCTTCCCATCCTGACTTTCTTCACCTGGTACTACTGGTCTTCGAGGCCGTCCTGGAGGTAGTTTGCGTCAGCCTGCCTGGATATATCGTGGCTCGTCAAGGCATGTTCAGTGCCGAGATGCAGAAGTTTGCGGCCAACCTGAACGTTATGCTCTTCACGCCCTGTTTAAGTAAGCTCGAGAATGTCCGGAGCCAGATGCATATATAGTCGACTAATGATTCTGCAGTATTCAACAAACTAGCCTCACAATTGAATGCGGACAAACTGGCGGACCTTGCAATCATCCCTTTCATATTCGCTCTGCAGACGCTCGTGTCCTGGCTTGTAGCTCTGACGGTGTCAAAGTTCTTCCGATTCAAAAAACGACCGCGCAACTTCGTTATTGCTATGGGCGTAAGTCTATGCGTGATCGACTAATTACTTGTATGAGCTAATCCAACTTTCACATAGGTGTTTGGCAACTCTAATTCTTTACCAATCTCGCTGGTCCTGTCCCTGTCTCATACAATCAGTGGCCTGCATTGGGATAAAATACCAGGCGATAATGATAATGAAGTCGGAGCGCGGGGCATCCTATATCTTCTTATATTTCAACAACTGGGACAGCTGGTCCGGTGGAGCTGGGGTTACAACGTTTTGCTTGCACCCAAAGTGGAGGGCGAGGACGAACACAGAGACTCACAGCTTGAGCGAGGGAATTACGACGTCGCGTTTAGGGGAGAAGACCAGAATCTTCTTGACGATGCTTCCGTGCACGAGGAAAACACAGCGGACATAGGACCTTTTAATAATGAGGGCCATGAGCCAGAGCGCATCCAAAGCAATGTGGATGGTCTCGCATCAGACGCCGAGTATGGCTCAGGCGAAGAGACCCCAATCACCCATCGAAAATACACATCATCCGTCTCGTCTAACGAAACCTCACCCATCAAGGCGAAGCCGGCACCCGGACGACTGGCTATCCCAGCGAATGGCAACACGAAACCGTCGAACGGGAACGTCCATGCCACCTATCTCATCAGCAACGAATCGTCATCTTCGTCGCTAGACGAGGACATACCGGAGGGCGTGCGCGGTCTGCCCGCTCGCATCAGACAGACCATAAAACGCGGTACCCGAACTGTATCCGAGCGCGTCTCGAGTCAATGCAGATCAGCGTTCGATGCTCTGCCGCCCTCGCTACAGAAAATCCTCTCTATAACATGGAGTGCACTGACCCGCTTCTTCCATGGGGTGTGGGCATTCATGAACCCACCCTTGTGGGCCATGCTGGTCGCCATTCTGGTTGCCTCAATCCCAGCTCTGCAAAGGCTATTCTTTACACCCGGATCCTTTATCGAGAATTCTGTGACCAGCGCCATCAGACAAAGCGGCGGCGTCGCCGTTCCTCTGATTCTCGTAGTTCTTGGTGCCAACCTTGCTCGTAACACCCTACCTGTCGAAAGCCGTAGCAATGAGGATGACAAGGAAGAAACGAAGATTCTGATCGCCGCTTTGGTGAGCCGGATGCTACTCCCAACAATTATCATGGCGCCCGTCATAGCCATCACAGCCAAATACGTGCCTGTCAGCATCTTGGACGATCCTATCTTCATCATCGTCTGTTTCCTGCTGACGGGCGCACCGAGTGCTCTGCAGCTGGCACAGATCTGTCAAATCAACAATGTTTATATTGGTGCTATGACAAGGCTTCTATTCCAGAGCTACGTCGTATGGTTCGTTGCTCTAAGACAATTCGCGATTGATTATCGGCTAATGAAGCATAGGATACTGCCATCGACACTAATCTTGGTCATGTGCGCCCTCGAAGTCGTCGAGTGGGCTGCGGCTTGATACCGAAGAGCTCTGCGCACTGTGGTAATATAGCCTGCCGAATTGTACATATCTCTCAACACCCCTACATGGGCGTTCCGCACATGACCCGTCTTTCCCTTCTGCTCCTTCAGCGATGGCTTTTCACGGCATGGAGTCATACGCGTCCCGGTCACTGATGCCGAGAGTAGACTCTTTCGATTAGGCTAAACTAGAACTGCGCATACATTCATCCTTATTTTCCGCATCCATTCAAACCTCCTTCTCCTCTCCAAGCATAGCGTGAACCTCGTTCAACACAAGCCTTTGTACCTCACTCGCCAGCTCAAGGAATACTCCTCGACGCCGCTATCGGCGCCTCGGCTTTCTGACTCCGCCCGCTCCTCTCCTCCCTGCATCCTTTTCGGTTTGGATTGCGCAACCTCCTCCCACTCGCCCACCATGCGTATACCCCACCACCCCCACCGCCTCTCCCGCCTCAAGCCCAAGCCCAAGCCACAAAAGCGCAACGCAACAGCCCCCAAGGCCACCATTGCCTCCTACCTGAAAGCCCAGTCTCCTACCGAACGGTCACCGATGTCTCCAAAATCTCTACTCTCTGATCCCAAGACACCAGCTCCTGAACAGCTTCCGCAACGTGAGAAAAGAGACGATGAGTTGAGACTAGCAATGATTCGATGGTGTTGGGTAGAGCTGCGATTTGCGTGTGAGGTTGTTTTATGAAAGGGGGGACAGGGGGGTTTTAGGTGGAAGTAAGGTGAGGTTGTTAGGGGGGAGAAGGGAAGGGGGGGTGGATGGGGTAGGCTATACTCGGGCAGAGGGAGCTAGTTCTCGCCGCCGTTGCAAGGGAGGTTACGCTGTACGACTGCCGTGGTGTCGTGCCAGTCGCGAGCGAGAAAACAATACATCGTCTTCCCATCTACAGGGCGAGAAGGGGCCGCGATTGTGAAGCTCGCGACAAACGAACCAGCGTACTTGGCGATGTTACCTCGATTTTATGTGGGTCTGTTCGGAAGTAGCGGGCTTACAGCCGGAGGAGTGTATCGGTGGCTGTTATTGCTGGCTTGGTAGGGGCTGGTGATGGGTTGGGGATGGGAGATGAATTAGGGGAAAGGGGTGATGGGGGTGCGAAAAGGGGCATGGATTGGGGGTTTGTGGTTTGACGACTGAGATGAATTCGGGGATCTGGATAGATGTCAGGTCTGGGGTGGGAGGGGGGGGGGGGGTCCTTTGGAGAGGGTGTTTTGTGGTTTGCGATTTTGTTTGCTGGTCGCTGAGGAGTGATGGGCTGTAGTGCTTCATTTTATGAAGTGTCGTCCGTCTTTGGTCGGTCGAGAAAGGTACTGGTGATCTTCCGGTACAGCATGACCAGCATGACCATTCCTGGCCCGACTTCCATGGCAGCCTTTGACTTACAATCCCCATTCCGCCAATGAAGTCAAGTTTGCTGAACTCACGTGATCTATCGCAGAACAATCCTCGCGCTCGTAGTCCCCTGACCGAACTTCCAGGCAGCAGATCATGGATCTCACGCCGCAGCAACGCCCCCCCATCTCACTCCGCTCACACAACCCCAACCTCAAGCTCCCCCCACAATAATGCCCCAAATCCGCCATTCACAACACGATCGCAATCCCCATTTCCCACCCTCCTCGTAGCATATGAGACCGTATCACCGCAACAGCACCTATCCGCCATCAGCATCCACAGCTTCCCTCCACCCACCAGCCAAGTCCTGGGGACCCACTCATTGCTATCTGCGACCCCGAAATAGCGATACTTATCCAAGCCGCAGATCTGCGCGCAGCGCTGCACGGTCATGTAGAGCTCCCCTTGCGCATCAACGTCTTGCGGCCGGGCTCTCGAACGCTCGACTTTCGACTCGGGTGTTGGGAATTGGGATCTCACAGTATCTTGTTATAGACCCGGCAGAATCGTACCGTATTATAAGATACTTTGAAACTTCACATTCCTAGTGCCACAACCAGGTTTTTCTCACTTCGTACACGGCACCTGGTGCCGCTGAAGGGCACTCCAATGAAAATGGAGGAAAGGAGGCGAGGGAGCAAAAGCTCAGGAGGACAAGACCAAGCGGGTTCTTGGCGGATACTCGAACGGAAGGTTTCACGAATCTTGGCGCAATGTGAAAAAACGGTTGGCCGCTTTTGGCCGCTTGTCTTTCATCAAATGATCAAACCGGAAAATCGTGTAAACGTTACGAAGGAGCACTGCTTGACATGAACAAAATGGTCGCGATCCGAAAGTAGTGCTCGGCAAGTCACTGCGTAACAGCCATTCTGTGGAAAGAGAAGGTAGCTGATTCTCATAGAGAAATCCATTTGATTGCAGTCGATTGGTATATGGCTAACAGCATACGCTATACACACGCAAGCAAGGTCCTAAAAGTGTCCCACACATGACTCGAACCAGACCTAAACAACACTGCCCTTGCGCTCGACGTCTTGCACAATCTCCGGCGCCAACGTACCGTCTTTCGTAAGACCCATGTCAGACGCGAAGGTGCTGCTCGGCTTCCACTTAGCGGAGGTTCGAGGTGTGGTTTCCTCCAACATGCGGTCGACTTGCTCAAGCGAGAGCCCCTTCGTCTCCGGGATCAGGAAGTAGGCATAGATGAAGCACGCCGTGCACAGGGCACCCCAAATGAAGAACACCTTCGCTCCGAGGTTGCCTTTGTCTTTACCGACCATATAAGGGGTGATGACTGTGATAATGCAGTTCCAGAGCCAGTTGGACGCGGTCGACAAAGCCACTCCACGAGAACGGATCGGAAGCGGGAAGATTTCGCCGATAACGACCCAGGCACCAGGCCCCCATGTGGAGGCGAAGAAGAAGATGTAGATACAGATGAATGCGATCTCAGCCCGAATGGCGTTGGGGTTTTTTCCGTCGGCCGTGCCGATGATGGCCACAATAAACTCGCAGATCAACATGCCAAGAGCGCCCCAGATCAGGATGGTGCGGCGGCCGAGTCTCTCAATGATGTAGAAAGATAGTGGGGTAGAGCAGACGTTGACAAGAGTGGTGACCAGACTGATCAGGAAAGGATTGCTGATGGTGCCCAAGTCCTGAAAAAAAGTCGTGCCGAAATAAAAGATAAAATTGATCCCTGTCCACTGCTGCATCATCTGCAACGATGTTCCGAGGATGGTTCGTCGAAGGTTACTACTGGGCCGAGAAAGACCACCCTTGAAGCAATTGGCCCAGCTGCTGAAGTAGCTTCCCTGAGGCATGACCTGAAGCTCGTACTCGTGGTTCGCGACAATTTCGGCCAATTCTTGTTGCACGTATGCAGAGTCGCGCGACTGTCCTCGAAGACGTGCCAATGAGTTTGCTGCAGCATCGATATTGCCTCGTTTGACGAAGAATCGAGGAGATTCTGGCAGGAAGAAAAGACCAGTGCCGAGAATTAGCGCCCAGACCATTTGTATCGCGATCGGGATACGGTAGGAGCCAGTGTCGGTGCGGTTTTGAGTGCCGTAGTCGACGCAGGAGGCGAGCAAGATACCGATTGTGATGCAGAACTGGTATCCGGACACGATGGCTCCACGAACTTTCTTTGGCGCGATCTCAGACATGTAAAGAATGATGATGGCAGATACGAATCCGACACCAAAACCGGCGATCAGACGGCCAGCGACGATGAGACCCAGGTTAGGGCCTGCTGAGGCTGTCTGAAGAATGACACCAACAATGAAGACGACGCAACCGGCGATGACAGTGAAGCGGCGACCCAGCCAATCTGCGATGTCACCCGCAATAAGGGCGCCGAAGAAGGTGCCAGCCGAGAGGATTGAAACAATCAGAGATTTCTGCCACGCCGGTAAGGCAAAGGCATCTTTCTGGGCCTGCGACGCACCACTGTATATTCGCGTCAGTACCCACGATATCGAATAATCGGGAAGCTCCTAGCATGGGCTCTTCCCACAAGGAGCAGGGAGGGTCTACTCACGATCCCGGTGGCTGCATGCCCGTGTACTGGGTAATGAAGTAGTTCATACCCTGAACACCGTTGATATACCCCGAATCGTAGCCGAAGAAGATACCGCCAAAGGCAGCGAAGGCACACATGAAATAGGCCTTCATCGAGACGGGGGCCTCGATGCGACTCGTGTCCGCCGTAGCGGAGAGCACGACTCCGCCAGGCATGATGGGTGAGTTGTTCGGCGTGTAAGAAGACTGTTAGACAAGGATGCGAATAGTACTGTGCTCCGGACAAAGAGCTGGGTTTGTAAGGTATCAAACAGGAGGGCAATCGATATGTGCTTTGGAACTGGGGGACCCAATTAATATTAAATCTCCGGGCTTCGTGAAGCGAGATGGCCTGTGCTTCTCCAGAAACGAATGTGCCGAGCCAAATGCGGGGACCGTTGCTACCCCTCGTGGCACCGGCCATTGCCCAATCAGCATTCAGCTCCCACAGCACATTGGCCGAGAACGTCCAGTCAGCACCGGATCTCAGCCCCGGATCATCATGTGCCATCACTTCATCGTCAAATCGTCATCCCGACCTCATTCATCCCACATTCATCCTCGCCGCCTCCGGCATAGTCGGAGGCACAACATGTGAAAGCGGACTTCATTTTCCCCCAGCCTTTCCATTTCAGCGTGGTGTCACCGTGATGGGAACTTTAGAGCTCGGGGACGTTCTTGTGCCAATTTCGAGGAGCCCTTTCTTCATTTTGCAGGACTCAGAGACGCAGCCCAGTTTGTGCAACGGTGCCACGTCAATGCAACGCTAACGCGCCGAATCTCGCCTTCGACCCTCTCAATCAGCTGAGTGTGGAAATAGTGCGACCGGGGTTCCCACTATTGCCCTCACACCTCGGATGTAGTTGACGTTTTACATGCAAGTCGTCCGATAGAGGTTGCCATTCGCGTGGCAACCCAGTCCCATGATGCTGGGTCGGAAGCATGCCCTCGACTTAAAGTAGTCGGCTCGAGTGGACTTGAGGTCTTCGAAAGCTAAAATTGCTCTCATCATCCGAGTACCCCCTACAAGCTGGCTCCACAAGGCGTCTTCGGTCTCGACCTCTCGTGGCCCTCGCAGCTACTGGGAATATGCATACAAGGTCTCATCCTGACAGCAAGCATCAGTCCGCGGCTTCTGAGCAGTGACTGGATGTCGTGAGTCTGCTAATGTAGGAACCAGTCCTACCAATGGAACCGTGTTGCCCAGGTTCTGAATCCTTAGATGGCGGACAAGCCAATCCTGTCGCATTTCAGGCGGTGATTTAAGGAGCGTGAGCTGTTAGCGAGCCATCTGCTTCGGTACCTGGAAAAGATCGGGCTGGTTGTTTCCATATACATCACGAGGTGTGCCCCGAGCGTAAGTTTGGATGTAACGAATCGCCTCCCATCATAGCAAAGTCAACATCAGCCTCCACCCTCGATCACGATGGTTTGCAGAGGCTTTTGCCAAGAGAATGCTCCAGAATGCTAGTGGCTGCTTATGACCGGTTGTAACCGAAGTACCTCGGCATGATTTCGCTCTGCCACGAGCAACACTGAAGGTGGCGATAACACAGAGTATGTATGGCAATCCTCTTTTGGGTCAAGCAAAAATATTGTAGACACCAAAGACCAGCCTTCTTAAGCCACGGCTGACCGACTCCTGTCGCCTACTTTGTTTCTATCCTTGCGTTGGCAAGAGATAGCGCATCACTTCTTGGCGCTTTCGTACCTTGCAATTGCATCTTAACGAAGTGACGATGGGCAGTTCCGCCAGTCAAGACCCACAGCTAAAGAGGCAAATCGTTGAACTGTTCTGTTTTTTGCCCAATGCATTAAATGACCTCATAGAGAATGGTCGGAGTGCAACATGTTAGAGCATGAGAGAAGCTGGCTCTCTTGATTCTAAATTATATGAATAATATTAATGGACAAAACAAAGATTATCTGATCTGAAAACTAACATCTCGAAAAACAAAAGAATAATAGACACACAGCAATCAGGATTCGCTGGTGGTCACCCACCCAACTACTAACTGATCCCTAGAATGTTTGTGTATGCGAGATCGGACGGGATCGCCAATTTTCAGTCTGGTGTGGCCGTGTGTACGATATTGGCATCAAATTTACCATATAATCCTCACATGATATGAATAGTTTCATCGTAGAGTTGCGGAAGGCATCCTGATAACTGCCAAGACCCGCCTTACGAGATTGGTTCTGAGCGATTCGAGCCGTGATGGTACAGTCGTGCTAAGGTAGGATCTAGTACCGTACGTTCTAGAAGTACAATGAAATACAAGGTGGAGCGATTCTCACTTAACATCGCTGCCGTGCACTAGAACAATCTACGTTCAGCCTCATCAACTTCCTCCTAACGCACCGCAGTGGAAGTCCGAACGGCGTAGCTACCTGGAGCTCGAAAGCGGCCTCTGCCCAAGAATTGACACCATTCTTCAGCCATAACTATGCGCTGATGATCCTTTTCAATACATCTTCCAACTCAAGGCTTATCCCATGCTCTGCCATGCTACACTTTCTAGGGGGGTTCGATCAAGACACCGGTAGCGAGCTTGACCAATTTCGCAGGGATGTTAGTGGTGCAGCATGATAGCCTAGAGTCGTATCCTTGAGATGTCCCTTTGCTGGCTGACCCAATGCTGGTCACACCGCTTTCCTGCACATTGGACAGACAAGCTTCCTCACTTAAACCTTCGCGGCCGATCCAGAACCAAGCCTAGTAACGGACATCACCCCCGATCTCTAGCAGCACCGCCATCTCCGCTCCGACAGCGAGGATATCACGAAAATATCTCGATTCTCTCAGTCCCCGCTGATACAAATACAAACTGCATGCTACTACGCAAACTACCCGCAGAGCTACGATCAGCCATCTGGACCTATGCCATCCGCGGAGATAAGTTCTGCCTCATCACGATCCCCTGGAAGCTGACCACAGCGCCTTACCTCGATCCAGCAGCATTCGATGCGTGGGATGATATGGCCTTGTCAAGATATCACGCCGAGATCCGATCGCGCTGTTCAGCCTCTGACGCCACAGCGGACAGCGCTATTGAAGACATGTCGACAGATCTACGTCAAAGCTATCCAACTTCTGTATTCGACGACTACTTTCGTCCTGCACAACTTCGACAATCTGGTGACGCTCTCCCGAAGCATCCCCCCCACAATGTCTGGAACTCGATTCGAACGTTGCGCTTGTTGAAGAGCTCGCGATTCAAGATGCCCTATCCGCATCCAAGATGGCGGCCTTATAGTCCCACATTCGGCGATACTTGGCGCCTTTTCTAGGATGTTGTCGTCCGGATGCGAGGGCTAAGGGATCTGGAACTCCACCTGGAGTATGAGATTGACTACTACGGGGCTGAGGTCGGGCATTCGTTTGATGGGGTTACCAGAGAGGGGATGCTGAGACCGTTGCTGGACATTTGGGAACTGGACAGGCTTGGACTGAGGTATGGGGTTGTTAGCAATGGCGACATTTGTTCGGAACCCCAGGAAAACAGTTTCCGGCAGGAGTTGCAGGAGGCTGTCATGCGACCAAGGAGTCTGACCTGAAGCCCGTGAGGGGTTGCGTTGGAGATTGCCATGATACTAGCGTATGCGAAAGTATGGAATGATGGACATTTTCCGTGCTGAGATTGCTGGTGCGCAGGCTGACTGGAGGTTGCCAGATCAAGACCCTTGATATCAAGCAAATAGATAGCTACAATTCCGCTATGCCCTTCCCACCCGAACGTGACATTCAAGATCATTTTCCCCTTGAATTTGCTGTTGGATAGAATACTATAGCTGACTGATCCAATGAGATGCACAAACAAGTTGGCAGAAATAAGCACCGACTGTGGGAGTGATTGATCTGAGATCACCACTTCTTGCTGCCTGGACCATATCCTTCCCATACCTTGACTTCGGTACATTGCACATACCTCAAAGCGGCCCAGAAAGGCTCCCAGTGAATGATATTCGCTTCGCCCGCCGATTGCTGGTCGATCGCTCTGCCTCCATCAGGCAATCGATACACATCGTGGAGTGGCGATACAACGATTGCCAACGTGAAAAGCTTGGGGCAGCGTTGCCGCATCTGGCGAAGGTTTCGCGCTACGTTCGTTGGATCACCGTCTTTGAAGGCAACGTCCAGGGTCTGTATCCCGGTTGGGAGGAATCTCAAGAAGCTCGAATCAACGACTGGGCAGCCAAGGCGAAGATACAGCAGCCGAGGGAGATTCGAAAACATGAGGTGGAGGTTTGGTTTCACCTTTGGTACCGAAGGATTGCATCTGCTGTATGTAAGGGCTACAGACTGGTTTTGTGGGTCCTCTGTCATCGTGTATGTACGCATCAGATGCAAGCCATGACCAGCGAGGAAGCCCGGAGGAAGCCGAGTAACGTTCTGCTCGAGCGAGAGTGCTGAATTGAATCCAAGGAGCTTGATGAAAGCTTTCGCATTGATCTGCGGCACTGGTTCGTAGATTGCAAGTACCGCGTGCGTATAGCGTCGGTCCCCCGTCGATTCTCCTTCGAAGACGTCGTCATCGTAGTTGTTGACATTCAGAATACCCTTCATTGGAAGTTTTGGGGACGTCGCTCCTTTCAGAATGGAGTTCAACTTGGGCAATTCATCAGGTAAATTCCCCATGTATCGGTAAGGTCTATATGGTCTGGACGGTTCATAGTGGTAGATGAGGTAGTCCAGATTCGGCATGACAGCCAAAGAGGAAGACCAGACGTCGAGCGCATCGTCACGGTCAATCTTCCCGAGATTGAGATCCAATGCTGAATACTTGAGTACTAAGCGGCGGACGCACGAACTGTTATAAGCCCCAACAATGCTGATCCATTGGAGCACATGGCGTGGATGACGGAGGTCAATCGTTGCAGACTCATACAAGTAAGGGGCAAGTTCGAGACTGAGTAGACGGCAGGTCCTCAGCAGGTCGAAGGCGAAAGGTGAGACTGAAAGTGCGAACCAGATGTGCTCTCGAAGCTCACGCGGTAGGCTAAGTAAGCGTGACGACATATTGGCCAGGTTACCGTGGGCGACAACGGGTTGAGGGTTTCGATACAGGCCTGGAATCTCGTTGTTCACGGGGTCAATGCAAGACAGCGCCGTTGAGAGTTGAGAGCCGGTGATAAGTTACTCCGCTGCCGTGGGTGCCGAAGCCACCAGGTGCCGGCGAAAGTCATGCCCCATCAACTTTAGGCGACCGACCTCACCAAAATTTAATTATCCACCACCTCCACCATCAATCACCGTCTAATTTGATTGCAACCATGGCTTCCGTGACGCCTAAAAAAAACAAGCAAGCAACAAAGCGTCAATCAGAATCGTTATTAGCGACATCGCATTGTTCAAAACTATGCAGCGAGAGTGGTGAGCAATACCGCAATAAGAGATACAAAGACGCTTTGATGAAATGCCTATGCGATGCAAGCGCGTTGCAAAGAACGAGGGAAAGCTTTTTGAAACTGACTAGAGCCTGTTCTCCAGATGTTAGTTAGCAATCCCATAGAAAATACCAGAGAAATGCCCAGTGTTAGTACGTGAAAGCGTTGTTTCGTGACTCAGTATTCCATAAACTAGGAGGATCGCCATCTCGAACCAAGATGTTGTACAACTTTGCACAAAGTTTGACGCTAAGCTTAATCGAGATTTTGTAGAGTAATTTGTCGAAAATGCAAAATCGTAAAAAGATAATTCTACGCAAGAAAAATAATTTACAATATTTTTAACATTTTTTTCAATTAAGTCTAATCTATTACAATAGATATAAAAAAAAAATTCTTAACAATTTGAATTTAATCAAGTAACTATTTATTTAATAAATTGTACAATCAAAATTTTATAAAATTTTTAAGATATTTGTTTATATTTTTTTTTATTATTAAATATAATATCTATATTTTACTTGCAAAGTTTATATAAGATTTAAGCGATTTTAATACAAATATATTTTTTTTTTGTGCAAAATAATCAAAAAAGTAACAAATTGTAAAATATATAAAAAGTCGAATAATAAATTGTAAAAGCTTATATTTTGATCTATATAAATTTGTATATTTTTGTAAAATATCTAGTAAATTAATATAATCTTTTATTAATTTATATAATTGTATAGTTTATAATTTTTAATTTTTACTATATATAATTCGTAAAAACTTGTGCGAAAGCGTACAACAATTATTAATATTTAATTACAATTTAAATCTAAAGCTTTTTAACTTAATTAAAAAAAATTAAAAATTAAATTATTTCGAAGAAAATTTAGTTAAAAATATGCTAAACTCAATTAATAATAAACAATATTATACAAATTTAAAAACTTATGCAAATAAAATTTTTAAAACTTGTACAAACTTAAGAATTTATAATTATAAAAAATCTAAAATTTATTTAAATTTTAAAATATTTTAATTTAAATTGCTAGATTTAACATTTAAGATTATGCAAAATTTGTCAAATAATAAAAAAAAGCACAAATATTTAATTAAAATTAAAAAAGCTTGTTTTAATACAATTAAAGTTTGTATAATTTAAAATAAATTTTTTGCAAAAACAATTATTTTAATTAAATTGCTCTTAAATTGCAATATTAAAATTTATAAAAATTTTTATAAATTCGAATTAATAAATATATATTTGTATTAAAGTTATGCAAAAAAATATTAATTTATACAAAATTACATGCGTAAATTATTGTATTAAATTATATTTTTATAAAATTATAATAAAAAAGAACAATTTCTAAAATATTTGTGCAACTTCTATTAAAAAATTGCGAATATTTTCGACTTGTGCGTTTTAAATTCGAAATACAATAATAAAAGTTATACAAATTATATATATATTGCAAAAGAAATATTGTATAATTGTACAAATAATACTACAACGCAAAGCTTTATTTAACAAAAAATATATTAATTTATTCAATTTATATCAAGTTATTTATGCAAAAAAAACGCAAAATTAAGCAAAAATAAAAAAGTTATAACAATAAAAATAAATTAAAAAGTATAAAGTTTTTACAACTTGTATAAATATTTGTTAATTTATTTAATTATACTTTTGTTTTTATATATTAAATTTAGAAAAAACAAACGTATTTAATATATATAATAATTTATATATTTATTGTTAGATTTATATAATATTGTTTTGTTTGCGAAAAATAACTATAAAAGTTGTTCGAATTTTACAAGTTAATACAACGTATTATTTAAATAATTTAATATTGTTCTAATTTATATAGTTAAAACGTCTATTTTTACAACAAAATTTACAAATATTTTAAAAATAAATTATGCGAAACTTGCGATAGTTGCGACAATTGCATAATAAACAATTGTTAATAAGCACAAAGTATTGCATATTATAAAAATTCGTTAATATTAATTTAAGAAAATTAAACATAAATTGTACAAATATAACAAATAATAAGTAAAAATTTGTATATATATTTATTAAGATTTTACAAATATAAATAAAAAGAAATGCAATAATTAAGAAAAGCAATTAATACAAATTAATTGCGTATATATATTTAAAATTGCTATATATTATAAATTAATAATTTAAATTATTAATATTTTTAAACTATATATTAAGTTTTAATAAAAATTTTAAGTAAATTATATTATTTGTATATTATTTTATATTAATAGTGTACAAAATAATAAATTTTTACATATTTTTTATTTGTAAAAGTGCAATATATAATTAATTATAACTAAAATATAAAACAAACAAATTAATTTTTACAATAAATAACAATTAATTTTGCGATTTATTAATAATTATTACAAAGCATATTTAAATAAAAAATTGTTTGCGTATTAAAATTTAAAAATAGTTGTTTTCTTTATTAATTAATTTAATTTGTGAAATTAATTGTTGTTAATTGTATTATAATTTTTTAAGTATATATTTCTTAATACAATTTTAATGCAATTGCGTAATTGTTAGTTTTATGTTATTGCATATTTCTTTATAAGAATATAAATTACGCAACAACATAATAAGAGCGCTTACTTTTAACTTAATTTTCGAAAAAAAAAAACTAATAAAATTCAAAGTTTACAAATATTTTGTGCTAAGATTATAAATAGCTTTATTATCTTTATACTTAATTGTATTAATTAAATAAAACTTTTAAATCCCATTATTTATATCTTTTAATATTAAATTATTTAAATCTCGTGTAACATTATTTTATTTATATAAAATTGTATAATTTTAAAAGAATTTTAAGTTCTAAGCAACTTAAACAAGCTTTTATAATAAAAAGATTTAATTAATAAATTAATATATATATTTATAATAATTTGTAATTGTAAATAATAATTAAATGCGATTATAAAACTTTTTATTGTACAATATATTATTAATTTAATTAGCAAAAACTTAATTTTTTTTTATAAACAATTTGTATATTTTAACGCAAAAATAGTATAAATAATTTTGATCAAATTTATAATATATAAATGCTTATATTAATTTGTGCAATACAATTATTTTAAAAAACAACAAATATTGTTTGTGCAAAATTATCTCTTATAATAACTAAAATATCTTTAAAGAGAAGTTTGTTTTTTTAAATATCGCACAAAGTTGTATTGATTGCAACGAAATTATACTTATTTTATATAAATATTTTATCTTATATTATTAGATTTGTATATCGAAGAACTTTTATTAAATTCGTTTGTGCTTCAATATAACAAATAAAAGTTTCTATATAAAGAAGTAAAATTTTAAATTAAAAATACGAAATTGTATTATTAAACAAAAGTTAAGTTACAATTTCTATAAAAGCAATACATAAAACAATAAATCTTTAAGCGCAATAATAGTAACAAAGAGTTTTATAAAGAAAGATTTTGTTACAAAAGCAAGACAAGAAATACACAAAGCGAATATCAAACAAGTTGTAATAGATAGTTGAATTAATTATCTATCTAGCTATGCGCAAATCTATCTTTACTCGTTAAGCTAGTTCTCTTAGAGACTAGCGCAACTTGTCGAGTAAAACTCGTCGAATAAAGCAATCTACTAGCTAGATGTGTAACAAATGCTTTTCTTAAAAAAAGAAAACAACGTCTTTGTTAATAATAATTAACAAAAACGTTCGTCGAACAAATCTATAATAATATATCTATAAAACAATCAAAGCAAGTCGCGAAGATAAAAGAAAAAACAATTAATTTTTAAATTTTTAACTCTTAATTTATTTACAAATTAATCGACTTATTTATTATTTATCAATATCGAGTTAACTTGTAGTAATATATCAATAAAACAACAATCAAAGCAAGATCGACTTATTTATCGACAAATATTTATCGAATTATATATTGTAATTTTTTAAACAACAAACAATTTATTTTTGTGTTGTTATTATTACTCGCATTATTATTTTTTTTGATTTTTTTCTTATTGTGTTTAATAAATGCGACAAGTTAATTTTTTATAATAATTAACAAATCGTAGAATTTAAGAAATTGTTTTTAATAAATCTTTTCGAAGACTTTAGTATACGCATTGTATATATATTAACTAATAAAATGCACATTACTTTGTATAATTTGTTTGCTTCTAAAAATCGAAGCTAGCAAATTCGACAACTTTTAAGCAAATTTAGCAATTTTATTTAAAACGACGTCTTTGTATATCTTTGTAATATTATTGTTCTATATTGTTAAAACATTTATTGTAATAACTTCGAATCTTATATTAATCTTTTAAAACTTGTCGTATAATTTGTTAATTAAAGTGTTAATAATTTTGAAGATTTTTATAACTTCGATTTCTATAAAATTAAAGCAAGTAGAAATCGTAGTTTTTGTATTGTTTGTTAACATACTATGTCAAAAAAATAACAAGACAAAAATTTACCTTTGTAGTCTCTTTTTGTTGTTTATTAAAAAAATATTCGCTTTGCGTTTCGAAGAAAACTTGTTATTTTTCGTATTATTTTGCGAACGTTTGCGCGTTAATCTATTAAAACGATTAATCTTAATTTCGTTATTAAATAAGTCGACAAATTTGTAATATTTAATCGATCAATAATTGAAATTTAAGATATATATTGTCTTCTTTCTCGCGTATATTTTAATTAATATAAATGCGTTAAGTGTTTTTCGTAACTTTTGCTTAACTAAATCGATAATCTTTTTGAATTAAAATTTACTCTTAATAGTTTTGAATCTAAGTTCGACAAACTTAACGCGAACAAAGTTGATATAAAAACTATTGTAGCTTATTAAATTTATTTAATTTACGATATTTTATATATATGTTTGCAAAAACTTCTTAATTATAGATAAAATTAATATAAATTTTGTCGTTGTATAGATTTGTTACGACCCTAGCTCGTCATAGTCGATATATACTCTACAGAGTAGTTTGTAGCACATAGCACGATTATCTGCATGTTTGGCGACTTGACAAGCGAACATTGTTCGACACATTAGTGGGCGAATTCAATATGTTCGACAACGAATAGAGCGAACAAAGCTCGACATGTTCGACAACGAACAAGGCGAACAAAGCTCGACATGCTTGACAACGAACAAGACGAACAAAGTTCGACATGTTCGATAGCGAACAAAGCGAACAAGAAGAATCTCTTTTGAATATATAGATTCTCTAGACACGACTTTCTTATAAATCGTGTTCAACTTATTTATTAAGTTATTCTCTATTATAGATACAAGTTGCAATTTTTGTTATCAAGTAATTGCTAACATTGCCTAAAGACGTCTACAAATCTCTTCAACAATATTAATCTATCCTAATACTCTAGTCGCCTAGATAGTAGCGTAACACTTTGAACACCCTAAGAATGTTTATATTAGATCAACGCGCCTCTATTTTAAACACTAACTCATCAATATCACGTCGATCATCGATCATAAGAGACAACAAAATTAGAATTAATAAACTTAATATCTATTATAAAGATCGTATTGACTTGAAGAACTAGTTTATGCAAGTAAATATCTATTTTATCTTCTATCTTGTTTTAGCGAATCAAAAGACGATTTTTGCATCAACATTTTTTAGAGAAAGAGTTCAACATTGACTCAAGTCAAATTTACGAAAGTACTTGAAGAACAATAGCGAAAATTCTCGTGCGATGTTCATAGATTTCAATAACTTCAAAAGAGAGCTTCGAAGAATCTTTGAAACATTTAACGAGAAACAAATTGCGAAAAGAGTGATTTAACATCTAATTTAACGAATTTTTGTAATAGATTACGCAATTAGATTTCAAAAGTATGTTAATTTAATCAAGTGAAACGATGTCGCACTTATAACAATGTTTCGACGAAATTTAAAAAACAATCTAAAAGACGAAATTATGTGCGATGAAAAAATTCTTAATAACATGTTTGATCTCATCGAAGTAGTTATCGATTTCGACGACAAATTGTATAAAAGAGTTATGAAAAAAAGATATAATCAATCTTAAGAAAGAGCAAAAATCTTCTTTAAACTAGCGATCGAATATTAGCAAAAAGAATTTCGTTCTAACTAGAAGTACAATAACTTTAATTATTGTGAGTTTACATCTATAAAATTGAATTTTACTTAACAACGTAAAAAGAAAAACTTTAGAAGAAAGCAAAATAACAAATTCTAAAAAGCGTGCTATTTATGTGGCAAATCGAATCACTTCGCAAGAGATTATTAATTACGAAACTTAATGAATCGCTAGCAAATCAATGCTATGTTAAGAGAAATATTCGATAGCTAGAACGATATTAGGGAGCAAATTGACACAAAGACGAACGCTCCCAAAACTAGATTGAACGACAACTACTATTTAATAGAAAACCTAAATTAATTATAGAAAGTTCTAGATAAAACATCATTAAGCAAGGCATTCGCATCTATGCAAGAAGTTAATTAAATACTTAATGAGACTATGAGAGCGAAACGATTAAGAACGTCATATTCTTACTTAGTAACAAACTTAGACGACGAATATAATTAAAAGAACTTTCACGAATGCCTAGACGACATCACGAAGCACCTCGAGACTTTAGCTAATTTATCGAAGAAACAACAAATAAATTAAATCGTAAATAAATGCGAGAAAGCGCTAGAAAGCGACGCCACTATAAAAAGAGAAATTTTTGATGAAATCGAACAACAACTAAGCAATGTAAATTTATCCCAAAAAAAGATAAAGAAAGCAAAAAGATATGCGACATTCAATTGAACAAAATGCTATAACGACTTATGTTAGACTCATCTAAAAGAAAAAGAAAAAGTCAATTAATTTTCTAAAAAGTTAAAGTTATTAATTTAGCATAGAAAAGAAGCTTAACGCAAGTAGACGTTCGAAGTAGAAGTCGCAACACAAGAACAAAGAAAAGTTCAAATTTCTTAGTAAAGAGCATATCAAAGAAATGCAATATATTAGCCCAACAATAGCAACTAAACTTAATAGCATATGCACGATGTTTTATTACATTAATTAGAATTAATAAACAACAATTTATCGCAATGATTAATTCTAGTGCGATAGATAATTTTATAACTAGAGCTTTTGTTAAGAAGAAAGAATACTCTACTTAAAAGAAGCTTAACGCATACAATCTAATAATTGTAGATGAAAACTTATTACTTGATAAGAATGAAAGAGTGAACAAAGAAACGAAATCACTATTGATAGCTATTTAGCAACACCACGAAGAACTAATCTTTAATATAGTGAAAATAGTTACTTAAGATATCGTTTTAAAAATGTTTTGATTGAAGTAACACAATCTAGAAGTTGACTAAAATATACAAGTACTTAGATTCGCACGATATAATCACGTAATTCACATCTAATCTACGCATTAACAACGTTTAATAATAGATAAAAGATTAAGTCGAAAATTGATTGCAAGTAGCAAGTTTGCATTTTTACAAAAAAACGATCTAACAAAGTTTGACTTAATAAACATTAATAGAGATTAGTCGAATTACAAGATTAAAGTAAATGAAGAAAATTACGAATCTTTTGAAAGCTTTAAACTATTTAGTACAACGAAGAAATCGCTAAAGTACGTATCACGAATATACAACAATTGAAAGCATCTATTTTAAGAAAAGAAAACGACAAAGATTCTTTCTAAACATTAATTATAAAATTACGAAATTAAACTTAAATTAAATAAGTAGTTTACGTTTAAACTTATATATGTTCTATTTAAAAAGAAGTTCGAAGTACTTCGCAAATACTTAACAAAAAACGAAAAAAAAAGATTTATTAGGAAATTCTAATCATAGATAGAATATCTAATTCTCTTTGTATCAAAAAAGAATAAAATTCTTCGTCTATGTGTTAATTATTAAAAGCTAAATAATATTACAATTAAGAATCGATATTTATTATCTAATATTAGCGAGCTTTAAAATCGACTATTTGAAGCAAAATACTTTATTAAACTAAACTTACGAGAAGCGTACAACTAAATTAAAATAAAGACAAGAGAAGAGTGAAAAATAGCTTTTCGTATACGATATAAATTATACAAATACACAATAATGTCTTTCGAACTCACGAACGCTTCAACAACGTGTTAAGAAATAATTAATGATGTATTACGACAATATTTGAATCGATTTGTTATAACATACTTGAACAACATTATAATTTATTCGAAAATTTTGAAAAAACATGTTAGTTATATCTTTAAAGTATTAAAATGTTTAAACATAAAAAACTTACATTTTAAATTAAAGAAATGCGAATTCTATTAAAAGAAAGTTGACTTTCTTAAATTTGTCGTTGAACAACATGAAATACGCATGAATCTTAAAAAGCTACGAACAATTAAAGAATAAAAATCATCGACAAATGTTAAGAAAGTACAATTCTTTCTAGATTTTATAAACTACAACAAGAAATTTATCAAAAACTACTTAATAAACGCGATACTATTAACGAATTTTACGAAAAAGAATACGTCATAATTATAAGAACTCGCAAAAAAGAAATCATTTTAAAATCTTAAGCTAAAATGCTTAAAAAAGTCAATACTAAAAATGTACAATTCGCGATTATTAAATAGAATTGAAATTGACGCATTAAATCTAGTTATTGATGCATACTTTAATTAAAGACATGAAGATATATAACATCTAATAATATATTTTTCGAAAAAACTCTCATCAATTAAACAAAACTATAATGTTCACAATAAGAAATTACTCGCTATAGTAGTCTTCTTAGAGTTATGAAAAGTATACATAGAAAAATCATTAAAATTTACGATTCTTACGAATCACAAAAATCTTGTGCATTTTACTACTATTAAGTAGTTTAACAAAAGACAAATGCGATAATTAAAAAAACTCGAACAATACAAGTTTAAAATACAATATATCTTAGACAAAGATAATGATAAAGCAAACGCACTTAACAAAAGAAGTAATTATATAAAAACAAAAGAATCGTTTAATCATAGCATATTTAAGATCAATTAAAATGAATCATTATTAGCAAACAAACATGAGCTAAATGTTACACTATAAATATTTCAAAATGATACAAAAGAGTTTCCAATAAAGAAAGAAAAACTCTAGATATTTATTAACAAGATTGACAAATATATAAAAGAGCATCATGACGAATCATTGCAAAGACATTTAAGAGTGACGAAAATTCTTTAGTTTTTACGTTAACATTGTTAGTTCTTATAGATGAGACAAATTGTTGAGACATACATTAAACGATATTTTAATTGTTAATAAAACAAACATGATACGTACGCGAATTATGACGAAATTCAATATTAGGAATTACTTGAATCGTTATGAGATGAAGTTACGATAAACTTTATCATTAAGTTGCTTAAGTCGACGAACTTAGCAATTGAAGACAAATATAATTCGATACTAGTAATAATTAATAAACTTATTAAGTACTTATATATTATCGCATGCAAAAAGAAGTTCATCGTAAAACAATTAAAATACATTATATTAAATCGACTTATATAATATCACGATATATTTAAGAAACTAACTAGTGACAAAGACAAGCTCTTCACGTCTAACTATTGAAAGACGCTTCTCTTAATGTTAGATACAAGACTTCGAATATCTATTGTTTATCACTTAGTTACGAATAATTAAACAAAAAGAACAAACTAGAGTCTTAAGCAATATTTGAGACATTACATCAACAATACTTACAACAATTAAGTATTACTTCTATCTATAACACAATTAGCACTTAATGCTAAGATTTTAAATATCATTAAAGTAACTTTATTCTTCGTCAACTATAACAAGAAATTAAATCTCTTCGACGAAGAACGCACGCATTTATTAGCACAATTAGTCATCGAAAGAATAGCGACGTTAAAAAAGATACACGACAACATCTCAAAAATGCAAAAAAAGTTAACTAAATATTAAAACAAGAAACGAAAAACGACATCTCAACTAAAAGAGAGAAATAAAATATATCTTTTTACAAAAAATTTTAAAACAAGGAAGTTAAGCAAGAAGTTAAATCATGTTAAAGTCGAATTGTTTTTCGTTAAAAAGATTAAGAAATCAATCAATTATAAACTTGACTTATCTAAGAACGTCAAAGTATTTCTAGTATTTTATATATTATTGTTGAAATTAATCGATTCAAGTACGTCTATACAAGAAACATTTCATTATAAATTATAAAAAGAAAATCGATTTAAGATTAAAAGAATTCTAGAACAAAAAAATCAACAATATTTTATAAAATGAAAAGAATACTTTACGACAAAAAACACGTAAAAATTAACTAGCAATCTTGACAACTACGATATCCTTATTTAGAAATTTTATTAACGCTTAAAAAATCGTCTAGCATAGCAAAAGAAAATCAAATGATAAAAGATGTCTTAATTAAAGCATTTGCGACAAGACAATTTGACGACTCTATAGCATTCGACTTCTTTATATTAGATAGTAAACATTGTGTTTTTCGCTTCGTCTTTGCATCGATTTTCTTTAACATCTTCTTGTTGCGAAGCAATTGCGTAATTACGATTATTAATATGATCTCATTCTTTGTCACTTTAAAGAATAAATCTTTTTTAATATAATTTAAAGAAGCTTACGACATATTTATATACGATTTTTTTACATAAACACATTTTAAACACTTTAGATAAAATAACGAATCTTTTATAGCAATGCAAAGCTTGCTAATATAGCAACAACGTTCACAAGCAAAATTAACAAATGTTTCGTAACAATTTATTTTAAAGACAAAACAAATACAATTTTGATAAAAAGACATAGCATGTAAGCATTCGCTTTTTAAGACAAAAAAAATTGAAAAAGAAAGATAGTGTTACGACTTTAGTTCGTCACAATTAATATATACTTTACAAAGTAGTTTATAATACATAGTACAATTACTTGCATGTTCGACGATTTAACAAACGAACATTGTTCGACACATTAATGAGCGAATTTAACATGTTTAATAACGAACAAAGCGAACAAAGTTCAACATGTTTAACAACGAACAAAACGAACAAAGTTCGACATGTTTGACAACGAATAAAGCGAACAAAGTTCGACATGTTTAACAACGAACAAAGCGAACAAAAAGAATCTTTTTTAAATATATAGATTTCTTAGATACGACTTTTTTATAAATTGTGTTTAACTTATTTATTAAGTTATTCTTTATTATAAATACAAGTTGCAATCTTTGTTATCAAATAATTGCTAACATTGTCTAAAGACGTCTACAAATCTCTTTAACAATACTAATCTATTCTAATACTCTAGTTATCTAGATAGCAACGTAACAAGATTTTGCTTTTTATTAAATTTATAACTATATTGTTGATCTCTATTATGCAATAACTAACGTTCGATACAATAAATATAATATTAATCTTTTTATTATATAATTAATACTTCTATTTATAAATTAATATATAAAGCAATTCTTTGTGTTTTATAATTACAAAGATATCGAATAATTTGCAAGATATTTGTAAATTGTTATTAATATTAAAGATTGCTAATTATAATTAATCTCTTTTGTTAATTTTAATTTTAGCAAAAATTATACAAACAATATTAAAATTAATTAACGCAATAAAAGTTTAAAACTAGATTGCTTTATTATTGTTATTAATTAACTTAACAAATTTAATATTAAACTTAAATTAACTTAAAACTAAATAATTATCTTTAATTGCTATTTTAAATATTTTACTTTTAAAAATAAGAAATTTTAATTCTTTTATAAAGATATAACAAACGTATATTTTAATAATAAGAAAATTGTCGCAAGTTTTAATTTTGTTCTTAACAAATATTAAAAAAATTTAAAATGTCTAAACAATTATAGTTGAACAAATTTGTGTTATTGTTATTATTGTAATTTTTGTTGTTTTTGTCTTTAATAATTTTGTGTTTAATGTCTTTTTGCTTAAAGTTAATAAAAATAATTTGCTTTTTAACTTCTTTAATTATTATATTCTTTTAAATAATAAATTGTTGTTTGTGCTTTTTAATTTAACAAATTACTATAATCTTTTAAGTAACAATTATAGATACATTAGCAAACTCGAGAAATCTTATAATAACAATATAACATTCGACAAATTAGACAATTAATAAAGATAATAAATAACGCACAAACAAGTAATAAATCTTCGCAACTCGTTAAATTATAAAGTTAAATAAATTGTTAATCTTAAAAGAGAGATTATTAAGTAAATGTTAATAGTTATTGAAATTACGCGTCTAATAAATAGAAATACGTTATCTAATTTTACAAATATATTAATAAGAATATCAATTAATATTTATATTTTGTATCTTTATTAATATAATATTGCAAAAATTGTTTGTTTAGTATTGCTTAAGAAATTGAAAGTTATAACACAATAATTAGTTATAAATTTTAATTTAAACTATGTTAATAAAATTAAAAACTACTTAATTAATAATAGTTTATTTGTTTAACATTTTAATTTAACAAAAATATTTGTCTTATAATTTTCGAAAACAATTACAATCTTATTGTAATTTTTTTTAACTTTATTAATTAAGAAGTGCTACAATACTATAGATATAATTTCTTCGATTAAGTTTTTTATTGCGACAAACTTTATAAATTGATCAAAATATCGCATAATATTATTAATAGAAACGTTATACTTTATCTTATATTTTTCGACGAAATTTTTAACTTTATCTAGCAAATTTTTGTTGTATTAATAATCGAACTTGAACTTATAATCTTTTTAACAAATTAAATATTTCAAAATAGATTTCTTGCAATCGTAATAACAAAGTTGATAATTAATAAAAAATTTAACTTTGTAAATATATTATTTGTTATTAAATTTTGTAACTAATTTAGAATAATTAAGTTGCAAACAATTGTAAAAATTGTCTTCTTTAAAAATTAATTCTAAATTAACAATAAAAATAATTAAATAAATTTTTTAATTAATAAACAAGTTAAGTTTATAAGTTAAATTATTTTTTTGTTTAAAAACTATAAAAAAATTAACTTGCTAAATAATTAATTTCGTCAATTTTATAAAAGACAAGCTATAACTTTTGTGCAAACAAAGAAAAACTTAATTGTTTACTTAAAGAGTCAAGAATTAATAATGCTTATTGTAAAGATTCTTTATTGTTATATTAATTTAAACAATTGCGATTTTAATTTTTGTCGTATTTACTAATTTTCTTTTAAATTAATTCTCTTTTTGCTTGTTAAGTTTAAAAAGAGTTAAAAAATCTTAAGTTTTAAATCTTATAACTATCTTATTTAACAAAAGATTAATAAAGAAACTAAATAAATTGTTTAATTGTATTTAAAAAATTAAGAGAAAGAACATTTAATTAAATTCAAAATTGTTTATTATTGCGTAACAAAGAACAAACTTTATTGTTTAATTAGTTTTTTTGTTTTAATTATTAATCTAAGAATAATATGCAACAAAAACTAGAAAGTTAACGTTAAGTTTCTTAAATACAACGCGTTAAAACTCGAACAAAAACTTTTTATTACAATTATATATAAAAGTCTTCGATATTTCTTAATTTACGAGTTTGTTTATTATTATATTAATTTAATTCTTAGCAATGTGCGTATTTTTACTAGCTATAATTATTACTTTTTTGAAAAATTTATATATCGCAATAAGTGCGACATTTATATTTTGCTTATTCGATAAAATTAATATAAAATCGAAGTTTATTGTGTAAAAAAGTATTAAAGAATTAGTAATAAAATTTAAAGCGTTATACAATTAATAACGTTTTATTTAATAGAAATTGCATTTTTAACAATATATTATATAACGTTATAGACAATTATTTAACTTGCGAAAGTAAAAATTAATAGAGATTGTCTTATATAAACAAATAAAGTTAACATAATAATTCTTATTGTAAGCTTAAATAAAAGTCTCTTTTTTAAATTTTTTTAATAGATAAAGTCTCTTTTAATTGACGTAATTTGTATAGTATAACAATTTATTTTTACAAAAAATTGTATATTCGACAATATAACAAACTTTTAAACAATGTTTATAATTTTTGTTTACTTAATAAATTTAATGTAAACATCGAACAATTGTTTTTTGAAATTAGCGCTTACTTTTATTAAACAAACATAAAAAAATATTGCTTTATTAAAGATTGTTTGTGCAATTAAATTTTTCTTTTTTTTAAAAATTTGTTTGATCAATTTATTTATTTTTAAAACTTCGATCTTAAATGCGAAAACATCGACTTTGTTAAATTTTTTAATATTATTTGCTTTTTTCTTGTTAATTAATACTAATAATTAAGACAAAGCGTTAAGTATTATATTTAAACAATTTGTTTTGTGTCAAATATTAAAACTAAATTGCGAGAGATATTGCAATGCGCATATAAATCTAAGATTAAACTTGTTAATAACAAATAATAACAAAATTGTTTGCTTAACAATATTAAATATAATCGAATAATTTATATAGACAATAATTAGTTACTTAAAAGTTTTAATTAAATATTTTGTTTTTTTAATTATTTAAACTAAGCAAGCAATCTTTAGTTTTATCGATCAATAATAAAACTTAACAATACTTAATATTTTAAACAAAAAAAGTATATATTAAATGTTAAATTTTCAAAAGTTATTGTTAACAAAATTGTCTTTAACGTAATAAATTTTAATTTTATATTTTTGTTTTTTTGTTGCATCAAGTTCTATAAACAAACAATAATTAATATCGAAATAAATAAAAAAATTTAACATTGTAAAAGTACGCTAAAGTTAATAAAAAAAGCTTAATAAATTTAATAATTATTTGATAAAAATATTTCGAAAATACGTTTTACGCTTTTAATTGTTTTGCGCAAACAAATTTTTAAGCAATTGTATTTTCTTCTATTGTAACAAGTTAATGCATTATATATATTAAACAATTTTGTTGCATTAATAATTAACAAAATCTAAATATATTTTTAACGCTCTAAGATTTTTAAGAAATTAAATAATCTTAATTGCGACAATTTATTTCTTAATAAAAAATAAATCAAAGATATTAATCTTTTGTTTAAACAAAATAATGCTAAAATAATTAAAATAAATCTTTTTAAAATTTAACATAATCTAAAGCTTAACAAACTTAATAAAAAGATTTCGTAAATAATCGAAATAATCAATAAAAAAATTAAAGAAAATAACAATATTATCGATATATATTTTGCAAAACTTGCGCAAGAGTTGCAATTGTTTATTTATTATTCGCTATATATAAATTGAAAAGTTTTTGAATTTTATAATAACAACATTAAATTATTTTTTATTTCGATAAATAATAAACGAGAACTTGTAACAATTTTGTTCGACTATTACAAACTAAAAAAAGAAGACAAGATTATTTATTAAATTTATATAATTGCAACTCTTCAATTGCGTTATAATATTGCTCCATATAAGTATTAAATAATTATTAATAATTGTTAGTTTGTTTAAATCTTTAATATTTATAATTATTTAATATTTTTTAACAAACTAATTATTAAAGTTGTTAATTATATATTAAATAACAAAGATTAAGAAATTAAAAGAAGTTAATTACGTAAATTACTTTATCTTTTTTTGTTAATAAAGTTTGTTAAATTTCTTATTAACTACTCTTCTATTTTGTTTGTTTAAAAAATAGACTTTTTGTATTATTTTAAAGACTATTATAAAGTTTTAATTGTCTTTTGTTAACTTAACAATTCTATTATTGTTTTTTCAAAGAATAGCAAATTTATTAACAAAATGTTACGCTAGTACTTCCTTCGAAGATATTAGAGTAAATTGTGTTATCAAAAAGATTTGTAAACGTCTTTAGACAATGCAAGCAATCACTTAATAACAAAGATTGCAACTATAGACAATTTTTATACTTAATAAATTTTAAGAGAGATTCGATAAATCAAAGTAACAATAAGTAAAAATCTATAATAAGTTAAACACAATTTATAAGAAAGTTGTGTTCTAGTTTCTATATATTAAGAAAATATTAATTGTTTACTTTGTTTGTTTGTCGAACAATGCGAACATAGTTGTTTGCAATATTTGTTTGTCGAACATTGCAAATATTATGCTTAAATTGTTTGTTTCTCGAACATAACAAACATAATAGTAAATTTGTTTAACAACGTAGAATCTAAATTATTAATATAGCTTTAATAAGCTTGTAACACTATTTTTTTTTAAAGTTTTTGTTTCGAAACTTAATGTCTTCTTATTATATCTTCAAAAAAAATTAATATTAGAAATTTCTTCTTTCGAAAGAAAGATTTTTTAACGCTTTAAATTTGATATTTTTAGCAATGCGTTTATGTCGTAATTGTACGATATTTAGTAAAATTTATTGTGTAAATAATAATTTTAAAAAGTGTGTAAAGTGTGTGCGATCTAGTTATAATTGCAATTTGACGATTTTTCTTACATTAATTAAACGAATTTATAAAGAGCAAATGCGCTTAAAGAAAGAAATGCGCGATGCGTATACAAAGCTAAGTTAACTAAAAAAACAACTAAATTTTCTAAAGAATAAAGAAAAAAAAAATCGTAATAAAATAAAAAAATATTAACAATTTAAAGATAAATAAAGCACACTTTGTTAAATTTGTTACAAAGATTCTTAAATTATTATTTGATATATTGTTTAAATAGTTTTAATTTTCGATTAATTAAAATTAAAATGTTGTTTTTATATTTTGTTTTAATAAAATTTCTTTAAAAGATTTTAACAACAATTAAGATTTTTTTTTGATTTTTATATATTTTTTAAGATAAAATATTCTTTTTATTTAATAAAATACTTTTGATCTTTTTATTGTAGAATTTTTTCAATTTCGAATTAATTCTTTTTTTGCGAATAAAAATAAAATGTGTCTTGTAAAGACGTAATTAAGTTTGCTAACTTCAACAACAAAATATAAAATATTAAAAATATTTTAACATTCTTAAATAAGTCGAGTTTGTAATTAATTAATCTTTTAGTTTTTTTAATAAAAAATAATTTAACTTTAATATAATTTAATTTCTTGTTTAACTTTCTTGTTTTAAGATTTTTTATAAAAAGATATATTTTATTTCTCTCTTTTAGTTAAAATATCGTTTTTTGTTTTTTGTTTTAATACTTAATTAATCTTTTTTGCATTTTTAAGATATTGTTATATATCTTTTTTAACGTCGCTATTCTTTCCATAATTAATTGCGCAAACAAATGCGTACGTTTTTTTTAAAAAGATTTAACTTCTTGCTATAGTTAACAAAGAATAAAGTTATTTTAGTAATATTTAAAATCTTTGCATTAAGTGCTAATTATATTATAGATAAAAATAATATTTAATTGCTATAAATATTGTTAATATAATATCTTAAATATTGCTTAAGACTTTAATTCGTTCTTTTTATTTAATTATTTGTAATTAAATAATAGATAATAGACATTTAAAACTTTGTATTTAATATTAAGAGAAACATCTTTTAATAGTTAGATGTAAAGAGTTTGTCTTTGTTACTAATTAGTTTCTTAAATATATTGTAATATTATATAAGTCGATTTAATATAATGTATTTTAGTTGTTTTGCGATAAACTTCTCTTTATATACAATAATATATAAATACTTAATAAGCTTATTAATTATTACTAATATCGAATTATATTTGTCTTCAATTACTAAATTTGTCAATTTTGACAACTTAATAATAAAGTTTATTGTAACTTTATTTTATAACAATTCAAATAATTTCTAATATTAAATTTCGTTATAGTTCGCATATATATTATGTTTGTTTTGCTAATAGCTAAGACATTGTTTAATATATGTTTCAACAACTTATTTTATTTGTAAAAACTAACAATATTAATATAAAAATTAAAGAATTTTTGTTACTTTTAAGTGTCTTTGCAATAATTTGTTATAATACTCTTTAATATATTTGTTAATTTTGTCAATAAATATTTGAAGTTTTTCTTTCTTTATTAAAAATTCTTTTGTATTATTTTAAAGTATTTGTAATATAGTATTTAGTTTATGTTTGTTCGTTAATAATAATTTGTTTTTGTTAATTTTAAGTATATTATAATTAAACAATTCTTTTGTTTTTCTATAATTACTTTTTCTACTAAGTGCGTTTGCTCTATTATTATTTTTGTCTAAAGTATATTGTATTTTAAACTTGTATTATTTAAGTTTCTTTAATTATTATATTTGTTTTTTGTTAAGCTACTTTATAATAATAAAGTGCACAAAATTTTTATAATTTATAAGAATTGTAAATTTTAATAATTTTTTTATATATATTCTTTATAACTTTAAGAAGACTACTATAGCAAGTAATTTTTTATTGTAAACATTATAGTTTTGTTTAATTAACAAGAGTTTTTTTAAAAGATATATTATTAAGTGTTACATATCTTTATGTCTTTAATTGAAATATATATTAATAACTAGATTTAATACGTTAATTTTAATCTTGCTTAATAATTGCGAATCGTACATTTTTAATATTAATTTCTTTAAACATTTTAATTTAAGATTTTGAAATAATTTCTTTTTTGCAAGTTCTTATAACTATAACGTGTTTTTTTTCGTAAAATTCGTTAATAATATTGCGTTTATTAAGTAGTTTTTAATAAACTTCTTATTATAATTTATAAAATTTAGAAAGAATTATATTTTTTTAACGTTTGTTAATAATTTTTATTTTTTAATTGCTTGTAACTTCTTAAGATCTATGCGTATTTTATATTGTTTAACAACAAATTTAAAAAAGTTAATTTTTTTTTGATAAAATTCGCATTTTTTTTTAGCTTAAAATGTAAGTTTTTTATGTTTAGACATTTTAATATTTTAAAAATATAACTAATATACTTTTTTAAAATCTTTGAGTAAATTATAATATTGTTCAAATATACTATAATAAATCGATTCAAATATTGTCGTAATATATTATTGATTATTTCTTAATACGTTGTCGAAACGTTTATAAGTTCGAACAGCATTATCGTGTATTTATATAGTTTATATTGTGTGCAAAAAGTTGTTTTTTACTTTTCTTTTATTTTTATTTTAATTTAGTTGTACGCTTTTTGTAAATTCAATTTAGTAAAGTACTTTGCTTCAAATAATCGATTCTAAAGTTTATTAATATTAAATAATAAATATTAATTTTTAATCGTAATATTATTTAGCTTCTAATAATCGATATATAAATAAAGAATTTTATTTTTCTTTAATACAAAGAGAATTAAGTATTTTATCTATAATTAAAATTTTTTAATAATTTTTTTTTTGTTTTTTGCTAGATATTTGCGAAGTACTTCAAGCTTCTTTTTAAATAAAATATATATAAGTTCAAACGTAAATTCCTTGCTTAATTTAAGTTTAATTTCGTAATTTTACAATTAATGTTTAGAAAAAATCTTTATTGTTTTCTCTTTTTAAAATAGATGTTCTTAATTGTTATATATTTGTAATACGTACTTTAATAATTCTTTTGTTATATTAAATAGTTTAAGACTTTCAAAAAATTCGTAATTTTTTTTACTTATTTTAACTTTGTAATTCGACTAATTTTTATCAATGTTTATTAAGTTAAACTTTGTTAAATTGTTTTTTTGCAAAAATGTAAGTTTGCTACTTGCGATCGATTTTTAATTTAATCTTTTATCTAATAATATTGCTATGTTACGCTTTTGCTTAATTAGAGCAACGCAACAAGCTTTTAATTATTTTTTTTCGCATCTTAAATATCGCAAATGTCGTTTTAAGTATATCGCAAACTCTTGCACTTTATCTCTTAATTAAATAAATTAACTTAAATATTTAAAATAATAATATTATTACTTTTTTAAATTCTTGATTACAATTAACGCAAACTTAGAACTTTTTTTTTTTTCTTTTTTTCTTCGCATCTTAAATATCGCAAATGTCGTCTTAAGTATGTCGCAAACTCTTGCATTCTATTTCTTAATTAAATAAATTAACAATATTTAGAATAACAATATTATTACTTTTCTAAATTCTTAATTATAATTAACGCAAACTTAGAAGTTTGTTTCGAATCTAAAAGACTTTTCGATAAAATTCTTAATAAGCTAACTTAAGCACTTGTATTTATAACAAAAATTCTTTCGTATTTTTTATTTTATTAATTTTTTTGCGATGCGACTTGCTTACGTTACACATTATATTGCTTTATTAATTTTTTAACAAATAATAACGTTTAATTTCGAACATAAAGATTATTAAATTTAAAGAGACGCATTTATCGTATTTATTTAAAACATTTAAAAAAAAAGACAATTTAAATCGAACAAAAAAACAATAATATAAAATAATTGTTTGCGATATTGTTGCAAAAACGAAAAAAAAATTAATTCTATAAATTAAGATTCGAACTTGCGCAATTTGCAAAGTGTTAACAATTTAAATTCTAACATATTATTAAATTCTTTCGAACAATTAAATTATAGTTTAATCGAAATAATAATTTGTTATCGAAATTTTATCAATTGAACGTTGTAACATAATTCTTGTTTAAATTGAAAAAAGTGCGATTTTATATATAAATGCGAAGATAAAAACAATTGTTTAAGCGATTTTGTAATAAAATTACGCGAATCTTTGACAACGCTTTGATTTATTTATAATTCAAAATATATACGCATTTTATTTAAATTAACGCTTTTGCATTGTTAATATTTGCAATTTATTTAACAACGTTTTTATTAATTTTACATATTTTATATTGTCGTTTTATTAAATTCTAATAAATCTTATTATAACATTTAAATATTAAAGAACAAAGAAAATGTTATGCTTCTAATTTTTATTCTTTATCTATCTCTTTATTTAATCGAATACGTTATTAAAGTCTATGTACTTATAAAAGCATTAATTATTACGAGAAATTCTTAACAACAATATTAAGAAAAAGAATTTATATAGATACTTATCTTTTTAACATTCGAAAATCGTACGTTTTTTGCAACTATATAAAAAATTACTTTAATCACAAAGTCAAAAACATCTTGTTTAAATATATCGTTAGCTCTTAAGATTTCTTACGTACGTTTAACAATATTTGCGACAAAGATGTTCTAAATTAGATTAACATTATATTAATAGCATCGAATGTAACTTATAATTAATAAAAACGATAAATAATATAGTTATTTTATCTTAATTAGAAAAAGCTTAATTAAGAACTTATATTATTCTTTGTTGTTATTAATTCTAAGCTTATTTAAACGACAATTTAACATAAAAGAGAATTATGCATTACAATCGCTTAAAGCAAATCTATTATTCGCAAACAAAACAACAAGAGCTCTAAATCGTTTCTTGCGTATATTTAATTTTTTTTACTATTTTTAAACGTTGCGTTCTTAGAGAACATAATATTGCAATCGTTACACAATTAATTAACGTTTAATTCTTTAATTTAATTTTACATAAAAACATTTATTGTTTACTTATTATTAAAATCTCTAATTCTCGCAAATCGAAATTTACTTTAAACATAAACAAATGCGTTGCTATTGTCGTTTTCGTTACTTTTGTTATTTTTGTCGTTTTGATTATTATTGTCGCAAGATTTTAAAATAGAACTTGAATTATTTAAATACTAAAAATACGTTAAGAATTAAAACAAGAAAAGACAAACAATCAATCAATTGTTATTAATAAGTTTAATAAATAAAACTTTAATTAAATTATCTCAATAAAGAACGCAAAATTCGCTAGATTGTTTTACTTAAAAATTGACTTTATTTTCTTTATTATTTTTGTCGTCTCTATTATTGTTGTTATTGTACTTTAAAATAGAATTTAAATTGTCTAAATATTAAAGATATGCTAAAAAATAAAACAAGAAAAGACGAACAATTAATTAATTGTTATTAACAAGCTTAATAAATAAAACTTTAATTAAATTATTTTAATAAAAGATATAAGATTTTTTTAATAATTTCTTTTAAAATTTATTTTTTTCGTTGTCGTTTAATAAATTTAGTTGTACGTAAAAACAAATTTACTTGTTAATTTTTTTATTTTGTTTAGCAAACATGCGAAATCTTTTAAACTTATTCGAAAATGCAATTTTATATATTAAAGATTTAAAGTTGTTTACTTTAATAAAGCAACATTATTAAAATATTATTTTGTATTTTCTTTATATTATATTTACGAATTCTATTTTATCAAAAGCACTGTTATCGTTTTTTAAAAATGCTTGTAGCGTTTTCACTTTAATAAAATAATATATTAAAAATTACATATTATTATTCTCTTAAATTACAACAATTAACTTTACTTTATTACAACGTAAGAAGAATTTTACATTATTATTTTTTTAAACTTTAATTATCGATTTTATTTTATTATAAATATTGCAATTGTTGTTAAAGATTACGTGTTGTTTGTTTTCAACATCTATAAATTATTCTTTAACAATTTTTATATTAATAAATTTCGAATTATAGTTAATTAATTATTATAAAACTTATTTATTAAGCTCTATTTTACTATTTTTAAATAATTCGCAATTTTGACTTAGCGACGCAATTCGACAAGAATTATAATAGAAGAGACGTTGTATAAATAGACAAACAATCGTATTATACATAATAAATATTTAACAATTGCGAACTAAAACATTAGTAACGCTTTCTAAATGCATTGTGTAACAATATTGTTTTATATGTTTTAAGCTTTTGCATTAATACGTTCTTGAACAACGATAACAAAGTAACATAAATTATAATAACGCTAATTTTAATGAAATACATAATCGCTTGTGCTTGTGTAAAATAATTTAATCTCTTAAGTTTTACAACAATTTAATAAGACGTTTTTAATTAATAGTTTAGTTATCTAATGTAAATTAAAAACACATAGAAATATAACTTTATATTGACACATGCGCACTACACTAAACTTATATAAAAATTATTATTTATTTATATTTATTAATTATAAAACGCAATAAACGCATGCTATTGCTATTATAATTAAGACAAAACAAATCAAAGTTAAATCTTTATATATTGCACGAATAAAAAAATGTAATTAAAGCTTTTTATTAGTTATTAGCTCTACTTCGCATTAATTCTATTTTCGCTATATTTTTTTTATAGATGTTTCGGTATAATATAAATTTAATAAAAAGTATTAATACTTAAAGTTCTTCACAATAATAAATAAAAACAATTTCGTTTATTTCTTTGTGCGACGTCGTTCGTTACGAACGATCTTTATTAAATAAATCAAATTTGAATTTATTAAATTAATGTCAAATTTCTTAATGTTTCTCTCTAATAACTTGACGTTCTTTTTGATTATTTTTGTTATTATTGTTATTTTAACGATCTATATATTACTTAAATTTATGCTATTTTTTTAAGCAAATTTGCGAATAATCTTTGTTCAATAAAGTTAAAATTGTTCGAAATATAATTCGTTTAAAGTGCGAATATTTGAAGAAAAGATAAGCTTTTGTAAAGATCTAACAACATAATTGATGTTAACTTCGATTTCAAAATAAAATAAATAAAATCTATAAATAGAAGCGATTCAATTTAACAAAAGAGACAATTTACAATATAACGTATACGATTTCGCACAATTAGATAACAAAAAGCGATACAATATATTTAGAAACAAACAAAATGTTATTGTTATTGCAATTGATATTAATGTATCGTTCGAAAAAGATAGTACATTTGCTAAGTTTGTTATTTACGAGTTATTATTGTTAAGATTTAAATTACTTAATTGTTTTAAAAGTTAATAAGATTGTCTAAAAATTATATTAATGTTAATTATCGTTGCAATATACAAATTCTAACTAATCTTTAAGATAGACAAAATACTAATTATTATGTTGTTAATAATAATTCGCAAACAATAATTTTTTAAATAAGAAAATATAGTGAGAAAAGAAATAAAGAATTATTAAAAAATAAATATTAATAATTTAAGTTTATTTACTTAATGTTCTTATTAACTTTTACATAATAAGTGAGACAATGTTTTTATTATTTATTATAAAGTGTCTTGCATAAATCTTTTTATTTGTTCGAATATACAATTGTTAAAAAGTATAACGTCGTATTATTTATAATGCATTATTGCTAAAAAACTAATTTGATATAATCTTAAAACATTGAAAAAGTTAATTAAAGAAAACGTTAAATACACATTGCAAATCTATAAAATATGCGATTATATTAATTGTTAATTTTAAGGCGACAAACTTAAATCGCGCAATTATTTTTGTTTCGCAAATAAAATCTACAACGAAGTTTAAATTAACAATTAACTTAAAGAATATAACGCAATATCTAATAAAAAACTTTGTAAAAACATTTTTAAAATTGCGTAATTTTAAAGTTAATTTACTATTATTTATAAAGTTATTATGTTAACTATATTCGAATTGTTTAAACTATAAAATATACTAATTTTAAATTTTGAAACTATTAACAAAGAAATTAAAACAACAAAAATATAAACAACAAATTAATATAAAAAAGAGATATTTATTAACTATAAAAGCTAGATACAAAAATTAACTAAAACTTCAAATCTTTTAAGTCTTTTTATAATTTTCTATTATTTATTATTGCATTATGTCAAGAGTTAAGCACTCAAAACAATTAAATAAAAAACTTATATTTTGCGAATCTCGCAAAGAAGAAAATTCGTTAACAAGATTATCAAAACTCGTATTTAAATATATTAAAAATTTCGAATTGTTGTACAAAAAATAAATATAATCTTAAATAAAATACAAAAAATTGACAAAAAAAAGAAAAAGAATGTAAAAAAATATTGCAAAAAAAAAGATTTAACATTGCGACATTAAATATTTAAATTTAACAAAATTGTTAACTTTAAAAGAGATCAAAAATATATTGTTAAAAAGTTAAGAAAAAATTATTATTATGCGAAAAAAATTGTTAAGAAAGCGTAAAAAATTATTAAAAAAATAAAAAAAGCTATTAAGAAGACGAAAGAAATTAACGAATTTCAAGAGTTAATTTTTCGAAATTCTTATTATTAAGTTCGAAAAAATTAGACAAAGATATTAAAATTAACATTTGTAACAAATTTTACATCAATAAAATATTAATTCGTAAAAAAGTTTATGCAACAAGTCAAGAATATTAAGACGTCAAATTAAAGCGTTTGTTAACGTTAGACTTGCGACAATTATAAAATTGACGCAAAATTATGTCAATTGTAACAAAGAATTAACTAACGAGAAACGCAAAAATAAACAATTTGTTTAAATTTATAAATTTGTTAAATGTTTGCGCATATCGAAGACGCTAAAGTTAAAAATACTAAAGTGCGAAATTAACAATAAAATAATTTTTAATCGTTGACCAATAAATTGTTCGAAATAATTATTAATTTTAAAGATTATCGTTTTATTATTTTTAAAAATTAAAAATATATTTTTTAGCATATTTAATATGCGATTGCGCAATAATTGAATTGTTTCGTCGCAAGCTTAAGCATTTTATCTTTATAATTAATTTTAATTTGTTATTATTATATTTGACGTTTACAAACGACAATTTAGCAATATTTCGTTAATATACGTAACACAAAAAATCTTTTGTGCGATTAGAAATTGTTAATTGATACAAATTAATAAAAGTAAACAACAAAAGAAATATATTAACGCAACAATTATTTTTTAATAATAGTAAATAACATTGTTTAAATTGCAATCGAAAGTCTTTATAATTAAGTCGTTGTTCAAAATAGCAAGAAAGCAAAAATAAATTATTAAATAATTAAGCTTTAACGTTTGAACGTTATTATGCGAAATAAAAATCTTTCAAAACGTAATGTTTTTTATATTGCGTATTATTAAACTTTAATAAAAATTGTTATAATTGCACTTTTGCTAAGTAAATTAAATGCAAATAAAAAGTTTCGAATCAAAAACAAACTTGTCAATATTGTTTGCCCATTTGTTGAAAAATTAATAAAAATTTATTAAAATTTTTTCGCAACATTTGTCGATCTTAGTATTTAAATAAACAAAGTATTTTATTTGCTTAATGTTAACGTAATTTTTAAGCGCACTAATACTATAATTAAAATAACGAAATATTAAATTAATTGTAGCGTCTTATCGCAAAAATATCAATATTAATAAAAAAAAATACGTAAATTGTTGCGCAATAAAACATAAAACAAATATAATTTTAAATCGATTTTAATTATATGTTATAAAATAAAGTATAAGCTAATACGAAATTAATCTTTTTTGTTATTAATTTAATTGTAATAATAATTGTATATACGCAATTTAAACTTAAAATTTAATTAAATTTTAAAATCGTATAATTAGTTAAAAGTTATATTAATTGTAATAATTTTATTCTTTGCTTAAAGCGATAACGCTTCAAGTGCAAAAAATTAATTTTTAAGCTTTTTTAAATTAAAAAGTGTAATTCGTTTTTAATTAATTCTTAAAAATTTGTAATGCTTAAAATTTTCTTTAGAATTAAAAGAGCAACAATTAGCGCGAAAAACGTAAACTTTAATTTTAAATTTATTGTTTAAGAATTTAATAAACTTAAAAAACGCATCTTAAAGCGTTTTGTTAACAATTAAAAAGCTATTTATTTTAACGTCTAACAAATTTGCAAATTTATTTTAATAAAAACAACATAAACGATTTTCGTCTTTATTTTGACTTAAGATTTCGAAAACTTTATTAAACACTTTTAAAAGATTTAGAACGTAGACGATTATTATGTTAATTTTATAATAAATCGTTACATTAATATCTACGCATATGCAATAATTTGTAGCAAAAATAACATTAATTAGAATATATTTTGTAGCAATTTTAAAAAGCTTGTTATTTGCGTTTGCATCAAATAGATTTGTATCTTTATTAAATAAATTTAATTCGTTAATTTGCATAGATTTAATTTAACTATAATTAAAGTTTTAATTTATTAAAGTTTTTTTTAAAAATACACAATAAATGTTGTCGCACTTTAAAAACGATTTCGAAGACTTCAATTTAAAAATTCGCAAAAATTTTAATTTAAAGATTTGCGAACGTTTTAATTTTAAAGAAGAATATAATATATTACGAATCGAACGTTCGAATAATAATAAAGCACTATTTAAGATATAACTATTAATTGATCGACGTTATAACGCAAAAAAAAGACTATAAAAAATTTTAATGTAAAAATTTCGTAAAGATCTTTTAATTAAGAAAGAAAATATTAAGAGTTACTTTATTAATAATTGAACAATTGTATTATTTTTAAATATAATTAAGTTTAACTTTGTATTTAACAAAGACAACTTAACAATTTAAAAACGATTATAATTAAAACAAGAAATAACGAGTTAAATAAATAAATTGTTAATAATGCGCAATACGAGAAAAATGCTAGTATAATTTTGTCGCAAACTAACATTAACTAATTTTTAATTAATTAATTTTAATTAATTAAGCTAGTTTCGATTAAATGCAACTTAAAAGTCAAATCTTAAAAAGTTAAAAAACGTACTAATTTCTTAATTGTTAATAGCATAATTAAAATAACAATTGTACATTATTATTTTAAGACGTTTAATTACTTTATTGATGTCGTTTATTTTTTGAGTTAGCTTTAGAATCTCGATTACTATAGAATACGCATTGCTAATACGTTTAAAAAGAATATTAACAAAGTTATGCGATCAACGCTTCTTAATTCTAAGAATAATTCTAATAGCTTAATCATTTTTTTTTGTTCTTTGTTGCGCGATGTTAGTTACTTAGATGCGAAAAATCTCTTAATTAAAGTTTTAATTAATACTTGTTTTAAAATTGACGTTCTAATTAATTTATGCGTTCAATTAATTATTAAATTTTATTCAAATTTTATTAAAATATTCTTTACAATAAAAGTAATACTAAGAAAATAGTTTCAAATTGTTAGAATTTAACTTATAATTTACAAAGAATTTGCATTATTTTAGCATTATTTGATCAAATTTTTTGCGAAATTAATAAATGTGCTTTCGATATAAAGTTTGTTGCTAATTATTAAAAAAATTGCAACATTAATTACGTTGCTAAAAGACATAAAGAGAGTGTACTTAATACTTAAATAAAAAAACTTAATAAAATGCTAAAAAGACTTAATCAAAAAGTGAAAAAACTTTGTAAAATATAAAAGAGATTTAATTAAAAATTAAAAAAATAATTGTTTATAATTTAATTAAGAATTTGTTTAAATTTTGAAAAATATAGAATAAATTATTTTTAAAGAAAATCTAAAAATATTTGTAAGCTTTTGTAAGAGCTATGCTAATATTTATTTAAAGAGTTTCAAGATTTTTTTACAATAAAATAACGTTTTCTTAAGAATAAACAATAATAATATTAAGTAATTTTGAAGTTTCGATGCTTTAAATCGTTATTAATTTACGTTTAAACGACGATAAAGTCTACACAATTAAAAAGAAACAATTTGCAAAATAAAATTTAATATAAGAAATTGTTTTTAAATAAGATGTATTAATTAAAGTTAATAACGTTATATACATGTTTATTAAGCAATTTTAATTAATTTTAATAGTGACGAGTTTACATTGTTTTAACTTCTATAATTGTATTGCTTACAATAAAGTTAATGTTTTTTACAAAAATGTATAATTAGATTCTAAAACTTTAAAAACGTATTAATAGATAAAATATAATTGCGTCTACGTAATAATAAGTTCTATTAAATATATTAAATAATAATTTAAATATCTATCTATTTGTATACGATTAAAAGATAATTAGTTAATACGAAGTAAATAAAAATGTAAATGCAATTTTGTACAACATAGTTATATTTATTTGTGAAGACATATATTTTAACATTACAATTTTATAAACATTAATTGCTATATAACAAAAACTTCGATCAATTTAATTGCAAATTAATTAAGCATATCTAATGCTTATAGTTGTCTAAGTGCGAAGAAACAAAATCAAACAAATAATTGTTAATTTTTATAATAAAGACAATTTAAAAAGCGACAAAATAACAACAACAAAAAAGAAAAAACTTCGATTAATAAAGTAACTAAATATAAAAGTTAAAAGATTAAAGAGTTTGCTAATAGCATTAAAGATTATAAGCAAATATATCTACTTTTTTGCACATTAATAGCGCTTTGTTGCGTACAACAATTTATTAAAAGCAAAATTTCTTTATTTTGCTTCTTTATTTATATCGTATTTTTAAAATAACAAAATAATATTTATATTTATTAAATGTTGCAAATCTTGTTGATCTTATTGTAGAATTTAATAAGAACAATAATGCGTAAATTCTTTTTTAAAATAAAATTACATAAAATTAATTATAATTAAAGCAATTGCGAATCTAGATATTTATATTTATATAATAAAGAAATTAATTTTAAAACCAGTTAATAATTATAACGAAAACAATATAAATAGAAAATTGACGTTTAATAACTAAACAAAATACGCGTAATTAACAACTTTAAAAAATCTTATTGTTTTTAAAATATAATAAGAATCAAGACATAAAAATTCTTGTGTTATAACACTTATTTCTAATAATTTTTGTTTAAAGATTGTAACAAATTAATTGAACACAAATACAATTTTAGTCAAAAAAAAACTTAAGATTTCGCAAAATTATATATATATAAGCTTGTACTTTTTAAGCACATAACGCGTAATTAAATTACGCAACAAAATTAAAAAAGTTCTACTTTTTTGCTTTTATATATTGCGTACTCTTAATAAAATTAGAAAACAAAATAATAATTTTGTTGTTAATTTTATTAAGTTTGTATCTTTATTACATAAATTTTTTTATTTTAGCGTAATAATTAACGCGAAGTATTTGCGAATTCTTTTAAGCTTAATTTGAGATATCGAAATCGCAACAATTAAAAACATTAACAAAAATATAATTAAAAAGACGATCGTAATATAGCAAACAATTAAATTTATAAATTTTAAATTGTTTTTTCAATTCTAAAGAGAAAAAATTATTTTTCAAACGAATTAATTAAAATTTCATAAATATATTTTAGCGCATTTTTACGAAATTAGCACGTAATTATTTACAACTAAATATCTTGTTCGTATTTATATTTAATAAAAAATCAAAAACAAAATTACGATTAAAACTTAATTCGTTATTAAAACTAATTGTATTATTACGTCATTTACAACTTACATTAATTGCGTTTCTAAAGTTAAAAAAAAATAAAAACAATGTTAAAAAAATTCTACATAATAATAATTCAAAGAATTGAATAATAATTTACAATAATTAGACACTTTTATAAAATATATCTTTTATATAAATTAATAACGTTTGTCTTAAAACAAAGTAAACAATCTTAAAAATTAAAAATCTTTGTTAAATAATAATTGCTAAAACATGTTATTAAACAATTAAATTAAAATAAAATTCTTAGCTTAACGCGCAAAAAGAATACGCTAAAAGAATTATTATAATTTGCATAAACAATTTTAATTTTTTAGATTTTTTCTATTTCTTTCTACATTAATTCATTTGCTTAAATTGATACTCTTTTTCGCATATTAATAAAAAACTTATTCGCAAATCTTTTTTCAAAATATAAGAATTTTATATAGTATATATTTATTATAAGCAACAATATTAATAAAAAAAGAGAAAAAGCTATATTGACGTTTTTGTTCAATAATTTAATAAATTTTGTTGCAAATTTAATTAAAAATAATGCTAATGTATATATAATAACAATATAAAAAGATTGTAATATTTGCTAACGTATTTAACAACAAATTAAACAAATTTGCGATTAACAACAACAATAAAAAAAACAAAGATATTAACATTAAATCTAGAAAACGCGTTTAACATAAAAACTTTATCGTAAATAAAAAAAATAATATACGTTTATATTATAAAAACAAATTGTTTCGCATTATATCGATAATAAATAATACAAATTACACGAATTAATATGTAACTAATAACGTCATTATAGTTTAAAAAACTTGTTTTTAACTTCGCAAATTTATTGATCTTACGAAATGCTAATAGATTTGTGTCAATCTTAAAATTTTCGCAATTAATTCAATTCTTTAAAAGTTCGTTTTTTCAAAAGTTTAATAACGCTTAATGCGAAGATTTAATAAAAATCTATTTATAAAAGAGTTTGTTGCGACAAATAATGTTTTCGAAATTTAATTATAAGAAAATCTTAATAAATATTAAACGATTTTTAGTTGTTTCAATTATTAGAAATTACGTTATTAAATTCGTAATCTTGTAATTAAAAAATATTAAAAGTTTTTTCTTAAAACTAATAAATCGTATCTAAATAACGCATCGTAATTTTCTTAATTTATAAAACAAAAATAAGATTAATTTGTTTTTAACGAATTATAAATATAAATAAGTATCTATATTCGAACATCGAAATTAACGAACAAGCGATAATATAACTACAATTATACAATTATATAAGCGAATTTTGTTATGCGATAATAAAGAGAATTTAACATTAAATTGCGAATAAATATAATTTTTATTATAAAAATAATTTAAATAAAGCGAAGAAATTATTGCTAAAAAATCGATTCGTAAATTTATTATATTATTTAATATATATCTTTATAATTATGTAAATTGAAACTAATGTTACATAAAAGCTTAAAAAAGTAAACAACAATAATTAATTTTTAAATAATATTTTTAGCAAAGTAATTTACGATTGCTTCTTTAAAAAGAAAAACAACAAATAATTTTACAATTGTTAAAAAAATACAAAAGTTTTCTTCGATTCAATTAATTTAAAATTAATTTAATTTATATGTAGCGCAATTTATTATTATTTAACAAAGCGAACGTTTAATTTCTCTATAAAGACTTGCAAATTTACGTTAAACAAAAATAATATATTTAAGTTATTAATTTTAGCAAGCTAACATTAATGTATAGTAAAGATAATTAAATACGCGAAAAAAATATAAAATAAATTGCTTATTATAAAGTAACAATTTATAAAGTATTTACTTTAAGAGCAAATTAACAAGCTCGCAACTAAATCTTATAAGCGACTTAATTATAAATATATATCGTTAAACGTTATAACAAACAATTTCGACAATATTCTTACTTATTTAAACTTTAACATCAAGAGATAATGCATTAAAATCAATGTTAATTTAAATGTCTCGAACAATTCTTTTAATTTATTAGATAACAATTGAAAGACAATAACGCGACTATTTATATGCGAAGAATTTAACATAAGCTAATTATAAACTAGAATAAAAACAACTACAATAACAACGTTATATTAAGCGACGATTTTTATAAGAACGCGATAATTTCGTCTTTCGTAAAAGATCGCTTAAAATAGCAATAATATTAATTATAATTAATTATAAAACAAAACGAAAAATACGACAATTATAAGAGCAATAACAATAAAAAAAATAACAATAATAAAATAAACATACTTATTTATACAATTATTGTGCGAAAATTGATTAAAGATATATAGAGACATAAAGTTAACATCAATATAAATAAATATAATATAAACAATCGAATTAAACTTTAAATTAACACTTTAATATAATTAGATTAACAATTATATTAATAACAATAATAATTTTAAATTTAATTATAAAGACAATAAAGACTCGCAATATTTAAATAGAATAAATATTTAAAATAATATTTAATTACAAACAATTAACAAAAAGTTAATTGCAAATTAAATCGTTAATATATAAAAAAAAATTAATAAGTCTTTATCTTTTTTAAGACGTTGTTAAAAATATATTAACATTTTAAAGACTTTTAATCAAAATAATTAAACAAAAATAAATAAAAATAATATTAAAGATTACGTTAACGTCAAAAAAAACGCAACTTCAAATATAAGTTTATTAATATATAGTCTTTTTTTAATCAAGTTTAAACTAATTATTGCTTATAATACTAAAAGAATCGTTTTAAAAACAAACAACTCTTCAAATATAAAAAGTAAACAATCTAATATATTAAACAAAATAACAAATCAATTAAGATTGTAATATTAAAAAGAGAAAATTAAATTAAGTTTTAACGCAAGCTATTTATCAAAAGAAAGCAAAACTTGACGTGCTATATTAACGAACAACATAGTAAAAACAACATAAATATTAATATAACTTCTAAGATTATATATAACGCAAATAATTATATTAAATTGATGCAACGATTAAATTGCTACATCTTACAAACGAAAATCAAAATTAACAATCAAATTATTATTGTTATAATAGTGCACAAAGATAATCGCAAAGAAGCGATAGAACTTAATTAATTAATTAATTAAATTTGAATTATAATTCTTTATTGTATTGTAAACTATTAATGTATCTACAATATTAACAAAGTTAATAACGTCAAGTTACAAATGTTTTTTTAATGTTTATATTTCAAATTTGTTTTAATAGTATTACGCAATTTACAATATCTTAAAACTCTTTTAATATATAGTATGTTTTTGACGTTTAAAGTTGTAAAGTAACAAATAGACAAACGACGTTTGCATAAATTATAAAATCAATATAAACAAAAAGTTTACTTTAATAAGCAAACATTGCAATCGCAATTAATATTAACAAAAGCAACAAAACAATTATAAAATTCGACGCAATATATACATTTTATATACGACGAATTTATAAAGTTAATAATACTTTTTAATATATAACAAATGCGAAATCGAATCTTTTTACAAAAACACAAATTTATTAATTAAGCAAAATCTTTCGCAAAGCGCTCAAAGAATATTGTTTAAAAGTTTTAAGTGTTCAAATAATTACGAACGTCAAATTTAGAGCATAGTAACTCTTAAGTGCTTAGTCTTGCTAGTTTGCTCAAAGCAACTTAGAGCTTTAGAAAAAATTGCCAATGTTAGTTGTTGTTTTAAAAGTAATAACTTGTTCAATTCTTTATAAAAATTACTTGTTTTTTTAAAATTTTTGCTTAATAATAACATTTTTAAATTTAAGCACTTTTAAAAGTATATTAAAATATATAATTTTGCACTAATTTTTACATTTTATATATATACTCTTAACACACAACTTTATAATTGAACAAAAATTTAAACCTTTATAATTTATAAAAAGTTATATTATTTACAAAGATTTTTGCATATTATTATAAAACAATTATTAAACTTTGCACAATTTTATTTTAACAATTTTCAACAAGCAATTATTGTATATTTCGTATATAATGCGAATTTGTAACAATCTTTTTTAAAGAAGTTAATTTAAATAATACAAAATTGCAATAATTTATTTATTGCAATATATATTATTATATAAGAACAAATTAAGTTTGCACAAATTAGTATTAAATTTATGCAAATTATAATTAATTTTTGTTTGCAATTAATTATAAAGAAAGATTTTAATAAAAAATATACAAATTTATTAATTGCAAACAAAGTTGTATTATTTTTATTAAATAAGTATCAAAATTGTTTTTTTCGAAATATAATGCTTGCAAAACGTACGAAATTTAATAAAAAATATAAATGTTATTAAATTAATTATATTAATGTTGCGTACTTCTTTTTATATTATATTTTTTTTTTCGCAAAACAATTTTAATTAAATATAATTACTACGATTTTGCAATAATTAATAGCAACAAATTTTGATTCAATACTCGCAACATACATAAATGCGTTATTATTTTTTTAATTGTACAAATTAGTACTTTATAATATTGTATAATAATATACAATTATTTTAATAATATATTGTCGATTGTTATACAATTATCAATCAATAAACTTTAAACTTTTATCAAAATAATTAAAATATAATTTGTACAAAGTTGTATAATAATATACAAAACATCTTATTTACGAATAATACAAACGCAAAAATCTTAATTGTCGCATTATATTATCTTCGAGTTTTACAAATAATAAACAATATATATATTAATTTTATTAAAATTCAATAATTATTGTGCAACATTTTAGAAAGTCTATTATATTTGTAATATTTATTGCAAATCTTATATAAAACAAAATTTAAAATACTTTTAGATTAAATTAAATTATTAAAAATTAATTAAATATTGTTGTGCAAGTCTTTTGTTTTAAGTAAAAGACTTTAATTTAAAAATTTAAAAATTTGTACAAACATTATATTAATATTGTGTAAATTATTAAATATTAAAAGCGTAAATTATTATATATATATATATATTTTTTTTCTTAAACAAAGAAAATAACTTCTTAAATTATTATTGTATAAACAATTTAATTTGTGCAAAATTGTTCAATTTTGCGTTTAATATTAACAATATTCTACAAATTATTATTAAGAATTAAATAATATACAAGTCTTGCAACAAATTAAATTTTTATATATTTTATATAGATAACAAGAAACGCAACTTTAACAAAGTATATAACAAAAACTTTTTTAAAGCTTTTTAGAAAGAAACAAAGATTAATGCGAATAATTATTTTTTATATTGTTAATACTTAACGTAATAATAAACGCACTTTTGTTAAACGTATTTGCAATTGTAATATATAAATAAATAAATAATAAATAATTTTGTACAATTCTTTTCTTATTTGTAAGTACGAAGCATATATAAATATAAAACTGTGCAATTCTATTGTAGTTGTTAAATATATACATAAGTATATATATAAAAAACAAGATTATATAATCTTACAAAGAAAAAATAATAAAGACAAGATTGGATAATATTTAAGCAATCGTTATATTAATTTGTGCTAAATTGTATAAAAAATATTCGAATTTCGCAATTATTGTAAGAAATCTTTTGTAACTTAACTAATTATATATTTTTTCAATCAACAATTAGTTTACTTTAATAACAATATTTTTTCGCAAAAATTGCGCGAGTTTTTGAACAATTTTAAATTAATTTTAAATTGTTTTTTTTTAATACAATGCAAACAATATAAACGATTAAAACTTTTTGTATTATAAGTTTTTAAAGCATTACGTTTATTATAAAAAAAAACAATAATAAACTTTAAAACAACGCAAATACATAATAGATTGTATATATTATTGCAATTTTATATAAAATAAATATTATTATTTTTGATTGCTTTTAATTATTGTTAAAGATCTGCACAACTTCGAATATATTTGTACAATTAATAATAAAATTTATATAATCTTTCGCGTTGTTTGCATTGCTCGCAAATTACTTAATAATAACAAAAAATAAATAAACTATTTTACAAAGATTATACGATTTGCTTTTAATAGTTTATTGCAATCTTTATTTATTATTGCATTAATTTATAAAAAGATATTTAATATTTTCGCACTTTAAATTCGATTTTATACGAACATTTGCGATAATTTAATATATTATATAATTGATTTTCTAATTGTTTTAAAAAAACTTGTTAATTCTTATATTAATTATAATTTGTATTTAATTGCACAAAAATTATTAAACTAAAACAAGTTATTTAATAAATTTAATTTTTCTTTATCTTATTTATCTTAATTTGAAGAAAATTATTTACGTTTATTTGTAAAAAAATTAAATTATAATATCTTTAAGCAAATAATATTTTAAAATTATAAAATTAAGGAATTTAATATAAAGCAACGTGCAATTTTTAATACTATTGTATAAAGTATTATAAACAATTTTTTTATAGCATATTTTTTGTGCATAATTTTGTAAATATAGATAAGATCTATTACATATCTAGCTAGCAAATTGCTTTACTTAACAAGTTTCACTCGACAAGTTGCGCTAGTTTCTAAGAAGATTAGCTCAACGAGTAAAGATAGATTTGCGTATAGTGAAATAGATAATTAATTTAACTATTTATTACAACTTGTTTGATGCTTGCTTTGTGTATTTCTTGTCTTGCTTTCGTAACAAATAATAGCTTCAATAAGTGTATAAAGTACTTCTCTATTGCTAGCTTATTATATTAGTTGATTGACAAATTGTAATAATTATTTTGTTCTTTGCTAGATTTAATATATTAACTTATTAATTATTTTAATTATTTGTTAAGCAAATCTTTGTATTAAAGACAATTTATTTTTGTTTAATACTTATCGAATTATGCAATTAATTCGCAAAGCAATTTGTTAAGCTACGCAATTAACTTATAAAGCAATTTGTTAACGTTAATTAACTTTTTTATTCTTTAACTTATTTATAGATCTTACTCAAATCTCGCATTTGCCAAATATGCAATATCTATTTTTTATTAGTTTTTGTCTTAAGCTAACTTTATATACAAAGAAAAAAATATCTATATTAGCTTATTAACTTCTTGCTTTTCTATCTATTAATTATTAGTATTTAGTTTATTTTGTACTCTTTACTTAACAAGTTGTTGTTAAAATTGTTAAACAAATTTTTTACTTTTTTTTACTCTTTATTTAATTAATTCGCAAACATAAAATTTATTTAATAGAAGAGTCTTATATTTAATCTACAAAATAAGCTATTAACAAATCTCTCTTTAAACAAATTGTTAAAAAATTCGAAAAAACTATTTAAGATCTTAGATTATCAAAGATCTAATTTAACGAATATATTAATTTTATTGTTTTATTGATTTTCGAAGACTTGTTAGCAATTTTAAAGTTCTTAAATAAGCACAAGAATTCTAAACTTATTGTTTTAGCTTTTTTTATTAAATCGATCAACTTAATTGTTATTATCTTGCTAGACAATTTATATTCGAATAATTTATCTTTTTTTATCAAATTGATCGATTTAATTGTTATTAATCTATTAGATAGCTTGTATTTGTATAATTAGTTTATTATAAATAGTAAATCTTACGATTAATTTAGAGATTTAAACAACAACTTTCTTTACAAATTAACAAGTTGTTTTAAATCGAACGTTTATTATTAAGTATTCTTTGTTTTATATAAAGATTGCAACAATTATAGTAAAGTAATAGATTTATTTAGTAATCTTTTTAGAACTTGTAAACAACAAAAGCTTGCGTTTGTTTGCAAGAACAATTCGTTATATATAAGAGCATTAAATTATATTGAAATAATAGAAGAAATTACGTTAACAAAGCAAATTGACGCTTCGAAAATTGCAATTATTAAGTAGTTTTTTTTTTCAAATATATAGAGTTATTTTGTTCTTAATATTTAAAATATATTTATCGCTTAAGATTTACAAAGTTAGCTTGCTTTACTTATTTAAAATTTCTTTACTTAGTCTTTTACTTATTAAGTATCGAACAAATAGTATAATATTAATTAGACTTTTTCTAATTATTAAATGTCGAACAAGCAATACAACTTTAGACAAATTAATCTTGCTTAACAAATATCGAACAATTAGCATAACTTTAATTAGAACGCTTTCGACAATTAGATATTGTTTGCGTTTAAACATTCAATTAGTTTCGCTACTTATTTATATATTTATAACGATATTATCTATAATTAATTGTTTTAGTTAAGAGATTTAAAAACTTGTCAAGAAGACAAAGTTTTTACGTCTTAGATAATAAAGCAATTGCGTAAGTTAATACGTCGAGAAATTCAATAATTTAATTAGATTAACAAGAATTTTTAAAAATATTGTTATTTAAATAGAAGCAATAATTAAGATAACTTAATTACTTTAATCAATCGCTTTAAAGCAACAAATTTAGAATTTTTTTATTTAGACGCCCCAAAGAGCTATAAATTAAGTAATATTATTTTTGCAAATAAAGAAACAATCTATTAAAAAATCTTTATATTTGTCGAATAAGTAAAGAATTATATTTATATAGTTAACAAAGTTGCAATAAAGAAGAATTTGTTATTGTATTTTTGTAATATTGCTATAATTTAATATTTAAAGAAAATCGAAAAATTTAAGCGCAAAACATTTAAAAGTTTTTTATTTATTAATTTTATTAACAAATTAGAGACGCGATTTAAAAAAAAAAATTAATAAAGTTTTTAACAAACTTATTTTAAAAAATTTTACAATTAAGAATACGCGAAATAATTGCAAAGCAAATAGTTTTTTTCAAAATGTTATTTTGTATTTTTAATTAATTAATATCTCTAATCTATAGAGTTAATTTACATAAATTTAGAATTAACTTAATTTAGAGTTGCGTTTAATAGTTATTATACTAACAATTTACACAATTGTTTAAAACTTTATTAAGAAATTAAATGCGAAAAAAGAGCTATAAAAGACAATAATAAATGTTTATTAGTTATTAGCTTAAAATTGCGATCGTACTCAAAAATTTAAAAAGCGCAACAACAATCTTAAAAATAACAATTAATAGCAACAAATTTGTCAATTATTTGTGTCTTATTAGTTACGCTTTTTTTATACTTTGCGTTCTATTTACTTTAACTTATATTAATTGCTTACAAACTACTAGATTCGCTTATTTTTGTAAGATACATTTAATTTCAATAATTAATATTGTTTTATTATATTGTTGTCTTCTCTTTTTAAGCGTCTTGTTATTATTGTTGTTAACGTGAAAACGCAATTAAATAGCGAAAACAAAAATTTGTTTCTTCTTAAAACAAATAATCGTTGTATCAAAAGTAAAGATTAACAAAATCGTAATAATTATTGATTTTAGAGATATTAGTCACTCTATTAATTGTCAATATATTAGTAGTTATCTTATTAACGAACTAGATATTAATCTTTTGTTTTATTAACGTATTAATTAGTTGTTGTATCGACTTATTATGTAAATTTTGCGTTATATAATAACTTGTACTATTTAATCTAGTTTTACGACGTTTTTGCGTACTACTTAGAAATTTCGCAAAACAATATCTATTATGTTAAAGAAACTTATTAAAAAGAGACTTTATCAAAAGAATAACGCAAAAACTCGTCAATAATTGTTGATATTTTTTACGTTAATTTGAAGATAAAATTTCTATTATTTAAACAACTTATTTGTACGAAATATTATTGTGTTTTTCAATTAACTAACAAGCTTTTTTGATATATTAAAAAAAGATACGATTTTAAATATTAAATAAGACAAGTATTTGTCGAAAACTTTTACGTTAACAAAGCGATAATAAAATTAGATTAAATTATTGACAATTTAGAATTAATTAAATTAGATGCTAAAACAATAGTTAATATAGACTTGATCTTTTGTTTATATTATTATATTATTATTTTGCTAAAATTTGTTTAGTAAAGTTTATTGTATATTATATGCATAAATATTAAATATATTATAACTTTTATTAATTGCAAGTTTCTTAAGAATCTTGTATTAAATCTTTTTATTAAAAAAATACAAATATTTATCTTTGTTTGCAATATCGACATTGCAAGACACTTAATCAATAATTATTTTATATTAAATATATATATTAAAGATTATATACGCGACAAAGAGTCTATCGCACATATTTGTTAAAAAATATATATTATTAATAATCTTAAAATTAAATTGTTACTTAATATAAATATTATAATTCTTAAACAAATAATTGTTAATTTCGACATTAAATAGTTTACTTTAAATAGTTGTTAAAAATTAACAACTAATCTTAATATTACAACGCAAAATAATATTAGAATTTATTAAGTTTTAAAATTGAAATATAAGATAATTGTTAATGCAAACAATATCGCTAGAGTATTTGTTTAAATTAATTAATCTTTATTAAATTGTAATGTTTTATTTAAGTTAAATCTTATTGACGCTTATATATATATAATAGATATCTTATTGTTAACAATTTATGTACGCAACGAAAGCTCTTTGTTAATTATTGTTTATAAATTGACAAATTTCGATTGTTTAATTAAGTTTAAAGAGCAAGATTGCTATTAAATTAGTTTCGACAAACATAATTAAGTTGTTAAAAATAATATAAAAGTAGAAATGTTGTCGAACAAATATCAAACGATTTTATTTAATAATGCATATATTTGTAACTTATTAATTAAGATAATCGAGTTTCGCACTTTTGTGTTACGAGCTTATTAAAGCTATACTAATGATTCAAGTTCTACGTTGTTGAGCGAATCTATTATTATGTTCGTTATGTTCGAGAAACAAGTAATCTAAGCATAATGTTCGCAATATTCGACGAACAAATATTGCGAACAATTATGTTCGCATTGTTCAACAAACAAATAAAGTAAACAATTAGTATTTTTTTAATATATAGAAACTAGAATACGACTCTCTTATAAATCGTATTTAACTTATTATAAATTTTTACTTATTGTTACTTTAATTTATCGAATCTTTTTCAAAATTTATTAAATATAAAAATTGTCTATAGTTGCAATTCTTGTTATTAAATAATTGCTTACATTGTTTAAAGATGTTTATAAATCTTTTTAATAACACAACTTATTTTAATATTTTTGAAGAAAGTATTAACGTAATACTTTAAATATTTTAAGAATGTCTATATTAAATTAACGCGTCTTTATTTTAAATATTAGCTTATTAGTATTACGTCAATTATTAATTATAAAAGACAACAAAATCAAAATTAATAAATTTAATATTTATTATAAAAATTGTATCGATCTAAAGAACTAACTTATGCAAGTAAATATTTATTTTATTTTTTATTTTATTTTAGCAAATTAAAAGACGATTTTTGTATTAACATTTTTTAAAAAGAGAGTTTAACATTAGCTTAAATTAAATTTACGAAAATATTTAAAAAACAATAGCGAAAATTCTTATATAATATTTATAGACTTTAATAACTTTAAAAAAGAGCTTTAAAAAATCTTTAAAATATTTAACAAAAAACAAATTGCAAAAAGAGTAATTTAGTATTTAATTTAACAAATTTTTGCAACAAACTACGTTGCTAAATTTTAAAAATATATTAATTTAATTAAATAAAACAATGTCGCATTTATAATAATATTTCAACAAGATTTTAAAAACAATTTGAAAGACGAAATTATGCGTAATAAAAAAACTCTTAACAATATATTTGATTTTATTGAAGTAGTTATCGATTTTAACAACAAATTATATAAAAAAATTATAAAAAAAGATACAATTAATCTTAAGAAAAAGCAAGAATCTTTTTTAAATTAACAATTAAATATTAGTAAAAAGAATTTTGTTCTAATTAAAAGTACAATAATCTTAATTATCGTAAACTTGTATTTATAAAATTAAATTTTATTTAACAACGTAAAGAGAAAAACTTTAAAAAAAAGCAAAATAACAAATTCTAAAAAACGTGCTATTTATATCACAAATTGAGTTATTTCGCAAGAGATTGTTAATTACGAAATTTAATAAATCGTCAATAGATTAATATTATATTAAGAGAGATATTTAATAGTTAAGACAATATTAGAAAGCAAATTGATATAAAGACAAATATCTTCAAAACTAGATCAAACAACAACTACTATTTAATAAAAAACTTAAATTAATTATAAAAAGTTCTAGATAAAATATTATTAAATAAGACATTCGCATCTACGCAAGAAATTAATTAAATACTTAATAAAATTATAAGAGCGAAACAATTAAAAACGTTATACTTTTATTTAGCAACAAACTTCGACAACAAATACAACTAAAAAGATTTTCACAAATACTTAGACAATATTACGAAATACTTCGAAACTTTAACTAGTTTATCGAAGAAAAAAGAGATAAATTAAATCGTAAATAAATGCGAGAAAACGCTAAAAAACGATGTTACTATAAAAAGAGAAATTTTTAATAAAATCGAACAACAACTAAACAATGTTAGTTTATTTCAACAAAAAATAAAGAAAGCAAAAAGACATAAGACATTTAGTTGAACAAATTGTTATAACAACTTATACTAGACTTATCTAAAAGACAAAGAAGAAATCAATTAGTTTTTTAGAAAATTAAAGTTATTAATTTAACATAGAAAGAAAGCTTAGCGTAAACAAGTGTTCGAAGTAAAAGTTGCAACACAAAAACAAAAAAAAGTTTAAATTTTTTAATAAAAAGTATATTAAAGAAATATAATATATTAGCTTAACAATAGCAACTAAACTTAACAATATATACATAATATTTTATTATATTAATTAAAATTAATAATTATTAACTTATTGCAATAATCGATTCTAGTGCAACAAGTAATTTTATAATTAAAGCTTTTGTTAAAAGGAAAAAGTATTTTATTTAAAAGAAGCTTAACGTATACAATCTAATAATTGTAGATAAAAACTTATTATTTAACAAAAATAAAAAAGTAAATAAAGAAACAAAATTATTATTAATAACTATTTAGCAACATTACGAGAAACTAATTTTTAATATAGTAAAAATAATTATTTATAATATTGTTCTAGAAATGTTTTAATTAAAGCAACACAATTTAGAAATTAACTAAAACATATAAGTACTTAAATTTGCGCAATGTAATTACGTAATTCACATTTAATTTACGCATTAATAGCGTTCAATAATATATCGACAAAATAAGAAGACGACTTGTTATAGTTAAGATGCGCGTTTTACTAGAAGAACTTTTTGCTAGCTTTAAGCTAACAAAAAGTTATATTAATATACTTCAATTAACTAATAGTTTCTTTGCTTATAATGGTACTTTATAATTGCAATTTTTAGTATACACTTAAAATCGACAAAGTTACGCATAAATATTTGTGCGTTCAATAAATAATAATAATTTGTATATTTGTCTATGCCAAATCTTGTCTATTATAGCTCTAGCATACAATAGAAATTTACCATTTATTCAAAAAACATTTGTGTCAAATTTGAACAAAATTTCGCACAATATAGCTTTAGCATATAGTAAAAATCTACAATTTATTTAGAAAACATTTGTGTCAAATTTGAACAAAATTTTGCTTATATTATATACGTAACGTCGCAAAATAATTAATATTAATTTAAATTCGAATGTGTACAAATACAATTAAATAAGTTTACAAATATTGATTTTTTATAATAATTTTTAATTAAATTTTTTTTATTTTTACTTTTTGCGCATGCTATATTAAATTGTATAATTATATAATAATATGTCTTTATTATTATTTATATTAAACTTCGATTACAACAAATATTTATTTAGCTAAATCAAAAATTATGTTAAAGGCGCTCTTAATACTAGCAATAAATATATTGTAAAAAAGCTCTAAAATTGCGCGAACAATTTTGTAGCATAACATCAATTGTACGTTGCAAGATATAAAAATTTATTTTACAATTAAATCGCTCTTGCACAAGATCGTATACGTATAACTAGCTTTATTCAAACTTATTTTCGAAATTGCATCAAAATCAATAACTATTTAAATTAGAATTTAAAATTGTGCGTAAATATTTTTACTTGCATTAACAACTTTAATAAAAGAATTTATATAAATAAAAGACTTCGCTTTATAGCTTAAAAATAAAATAACTATATTAATTTTCGCAAAATTATCACAACTTTTATAATTTTTATCGCATTTTTATTATTATTAACGTTATCGATCTTGTTACTTAATTTATTAGCGTCAATTTTTTAATTTTTTTTTTCGACTTTATTAAGTGTGCTTGCAACATCTTTAATGTAAAATTTTGTCAATCTAATTATATTTCAATTCTTTGTTATGTTTTTTTACATAAATTTTTTTAATTTCACGATAATAATTTGCGCTTCGCAAATCTTTAAAGATGTTTTACACAATTCTTTTTAACTTTAGCATTTTTTTATGGTTTCTCTTTACGAATATCTTTTGAGACATAAAGTGCTTTCTAGTTTAAAGTAGCATAAACTATATTATTTAACAATAATAAAATCAACAAATATATTTAATAACAATAATCTCTAAAATGTTGTTCAATATTAACTAAATAAAGAACAAAAAAGCTTAAAGATCAACGTATATATACAAGACGATCTCGATAAATAAGTGTTTGTTCTTTATTATTATTGTTTAATTAAAAAGCAAAAAAATTAAATTAAAATGTATTTCGACTTTTATTAAATCTTTTAAACAACAAAAGTTCGTTTCTTTTTAATGCGCAAAAGAAGTTAAACTATTATTAAAAAAAGTCGAAGAATAGTCTTCTTAATAATTCTACGAAAAATAATATTTTTTTTAATTCTTTATTAAATAAATCGAAAAACAATTAGTATTTAACGAAAGCTTTATTGTCTTAATTGTTAATAATTAATTATATTTTTTAGACTTCAAACATTTTAGAAAAACTAATATGTTTAATTTCGACTTCAAGTTAATAAAGAAATCTTTTCGAAAAAAGCGACAAAAAACAAAAGAGTAAAACGAAGATGTTAACAACTTTGCATTATATTAATTTTTAAACAAATTTAAAAATAATAAAAAAATTATTATTTAAATCTTAAAAATTAATTTTAAAAACAACAACAACATCGAAAAAAAAAAAAATAATAATAATGCTAAGATACAACAAGAGAAAAATTAAATTAAAACTATTAATAATAATAAGAAACATAATAAAGACAAAATTGTTACAAACGAAATTAATAAAAAAAACTAAAATACTTAATAAATTAATCGCTCTCTCTTGTTAATACACAAATTAATTTTTAATTAAATATAATAATTACTTAAAATAATTAATTTTGCGAATATTTTAATTTAGAATTTTAGACTTAATTTATATGCGTCGTTTGTATTGTTAATTTTAAACAAATTATTGCAAAATTTAAATAATCTTTTTTTGATTTAAAGTTTTATCTCTTTTATTAGCAATTGCATTTAATGATTATTATTGTTTATATAAATAGCGAAATTAATAATTAATATAACAATTTAATTAATAATAAAATGAATTTAGAAAAAATATTATATTTTTTCGAAAATAATTTACTTAAAAACAAGTATTAATAAGCTATAAACAATTTAAACAATTGCTATAATTATATTTCGATTGCATTTATAAATAAAATAGCAAGAAATTTGCGAAGAATAAACAAAGAAGTTAGAGCTTTAACAACATTGTTTAAAGATAATATTATTAAAAAGTGTTTGCTCTTTATTTTATATATTGAAAAAATAATTCGCTATGTGTCTTTATTAATTTAAATTAGATTTTTTCAACAATAAATTAAATAATAAAGTAATTGTTTTTCTTGTGTTAATAATAAACATTAATAAATAATTTGATACAATTAAAATTTACGTTAATTTAGATAATCTAAATATTTAATTTGTTAATGTGCATACTTTGTTATTATTTACAAATTATTTTTTGTTGTTTATAAAAAAGAAGTTTATAACAAAACGTTTGTTAAATATAATATTATTTAAAAGTAAAACAATCTTATACAATATACATTATTTTAATTGTTTTTTTAAAGTTAGCACAAAAATCTAATTACTTAATACGTAAAAAATTTAACGTATTAAATTTCGAAATTCGACAACAATTAAATATATATTTAAAATAAAATAAAAATTAAAGAAGAAAAATATATATATAATGTATTATAATATGTTTGTTATTAACAAATTATATATTATAAAAAATATTAACAAAGATTCGTAAAAATTTATCGAAAAAATTAAAATTAATTGATCGAAATTTCGCTTTTAATTTATCGCTATATTTAGTATTATTATTAGCGCAAAATTTTCAAATATAATAGCATTACTTAACATTATGTTATCTTTAATATAAAATTCTTCTTAGTAAATTCTTTATAATCTTAGCGTTTGCAAAATCAAAAAATTTATCAAAACGCTAAAGAATTGTCGAGTTAATTTTACGTTAAAAAACAAGACAAAAGTAGATAAAATAATTAAAAGATTTAGTTAAGTTCTTTTATATAATTTTATTTAAAGACATAAAGATAATTAATAATTTCTAAAACATTTATTTAAATTAATAAAGTTTTATTAACAAATTATTTAAGCTTTTTTTTTAACAAAATACAAAGAAATTTATAGCAAAATAATTAACAAATAAAAGAAATCGAAGCTAAACAAGTTCGAATTTTTGCAACAATACTAGAAGAGCAAACAAATTAACACTATTTATATAAAAAATTATTTTAACAAATCGACGAAGTTTGACGTCGAAGATATTATTAACGTTATTAAAATGTTTTGTTTTTGCAACAATATATCTTATTTTATAATAAAAGAATTTAAGTTAAAACTTAAGACAAAGATACAATAAACAAATTAAAACGTTTAAGACGTCTATATATATAACAATATTAAACAAATAATTAAAAATTGTTTTTTAAACAATATATATTTAGTTTTTGTTAAAATATATTCGAAATTTATTGTAATTAAATATATATTTTTTAAATCTAAGTATTTAAACAAGTTAACTTTAATTATATTTACTTTTCTTAAAATAACGCTAATAACTAAAAAAATAAATAATTTTTTTAAATCTTAATCTTTGTATTTTTTATTTTTTATTTTTATTTTTTAATAACAAGCATATTCTTTTATCTTTTAATTAATTAACAAATATTAATTATTTTTGCTCAATTTATTTGCGAATATTTTATTTTTTAACAAATAATTATAATGTTTTACGACAATTTTAAGAAATATATAAAAACTAAATTATTTTTTATGTTGCAACAAAGTTTCGAAATTAACAAACTATTAAATAAATAAAAATTAAATATTTTAATAGAACTTGTTAAAATTATAGATACGAATTCGAATATATAATATATTTAAATTGTTATTTTGTGCAAATTGACGCAAAATTCTAAATTTACATTTTAGATTTTCAAAAGAACTTATTATTAAAGAAATTCTTTCGAAGTTTTCTATATTGTTATTTATATTAATATTAATATTAAGAACGCAATTAATGCGAAGCGCAAAAAGAAAACAAGTTTTACAATAACGATTTTTTAAGTATTTAAGAAAAAAAAGAATAAATTTAACAATATTTGTAATATTAACAATGTAATATTTAATAAAAAGAATGCGTCAATTGTAATGCATAATAATAAAAAATTTATTTAATAAATATTTAAACAAAAATTTGTTTATTTTTACAAAACGCGTGTCTTTTAAACTTAACAATAAAATTTTATTAATTATATTAAAAATTCTATAACGAAGCTTTGTAATTCGTTTAATAAAATATTTTTGTCAAAATTTTGCTCAAATTTGCTACGAATCTTTGTTATATAATTGCGCTAAGTTTTTTTTAAATTAACAAATTACTTAAATACAATTTTAATTGTTATTAATTATTATATTATTTTAATAATTAATTTTTGATTATTTTAACTTAATTCTACAAAGTGCTTTTTTTTTAATTTTTTTTTTACACTTTTGTACATAGTTTGCGAAGCTATACTTATATTATAATATATTTTTATTATTACTTGTCTCAAACTTTAATTACGTCAAATATTTTATTATTTAAAGCAAAAAATACGATAAAGGCGTTTTTAATACTAATTATAAAAATATTGTAAAAAAGTTTCGAACTTTTGTTAATTAATTTGTAGCATATTATTAGTTGTACGTCGCAAAACATAAAAATTTATTTTATAATCAAATTACTCTTAAATAAGATTGTGTGTATATAGTTAATTTTGTTTAATTTCTTTTTCGAAATTATCTCGAAATTGCGAATTAATTAACATAAAAGTTAAGATTATGCGTAGACGTTTTAGCTTACGTTAGTAGCTCAATTAACAAAGTTTATATAAATAAAAGATCTTACTTAATAGCTTAAAAATAAAATAGCTATATTAATTTTTATAAAATTATTACAATTTTTATAACTTTTATTGTATTTTTTTTATCGTTAACGTTATTAATTTAGTTTTCGAACTTATTAATATCGATTTTTTTATTTTTTTTCTCTTTAATGTCGCTAGTTTTGTCTTCAATGTTTTTAGCACAAATTGTATTAAATTTTATTTTATTCGAACTTTATATTTTATTTCTCTTTTATAAGTTTTGTTAACTTTACGATTATAATTTGCGTTTAACAAACTTTTATTGTTTTTTTAAATAAATTTTCTAAGTTTACGAATCTTTTTTTTAAGTTTCTTAATAATTATTTTATAAGTTGTCGATTTCTTTTAAACTAAAAGTAATATTGATTTTATTACATTATAATTGCAAAATTAATAAGCATATTTGATGCAAAGAATTTACGAAGTGCTATTTAATACTAGCTTTATTAAGAATGAAAAAACTCGAATATTAACGTATACGCACAAAATGACTTCGATAAATAAGTGTTTGCTTTCGATTGTTACTATTTAACTAAAAAACAAAACAATTGAACAAAATTTTTTGCAATTTTGTTTTAGTTGTTTAAAAAACGAAGATTCGTTTATTTTTAATGCGCAAAAAAAGTTGCGCTATAATTTAAAAGATTTATAAAGTAATCTTCTTAATAATTTTGCAAAACGTAACATTTCTTTTAATTCTTTATTAAGTAAATCGAAAAACAATTAATTTTTGACGAAAGCTTTATTATTTTAATTGTTAATAACTAATTATATTCTTTAAACTTTAAGTATTTCAAAAATAACAATATGTTTAATTTTAATTTTAAATTATCGAAGAAATCTTCTTAAAGCAAACAACGAAAAGCGAAAAATCAAAACGCAAATATTAACGACTCTATATTATACAAATATTCGAACAAATTTAACGACGACAAAAAAGATTATTACTTAAGCTTTAAAAATTAACATTAACATTATATTAAATATTATAAAAAACAAAGAAATTAATTACGTGTAAAAGATTGCATTACAATATGTATTCGCAATAACGTATATATAAAATAAAATATTAAAAAATAATATTAAAGATACAAATGCGAATCAATTTAGTATTGTTATGTATTAAAGAGAACAATTAATTAATTGCTTTTTTTTGTTAATATTAAGATTAATCTTCGATTTAATGTTATAATTAAACAAATCGATTAACTTTTAAAGCATTTTTTCGAGAAATTTTAAACTTAAATTATTAACATTATCTATTTAATTATTTTCGAAATAACGATAGTAAAAGTTAGATAATTCTTGTTTAGTTTAAAGTTCGAACTCTTTTATTAACAATTGCATTTAATAATTATTATTGTTTGTTTAAACAATAATATTAACAATTAATAAAACAATTTAATTGTTAATAAAAACAAGCTTAAAAAAGATATTATATTTTTACGAAAATAAATAATTTAAAAATAAGTATTAATAAACTATATACAATTTAAGCAATTGCTATAATTTTATTTCGATCGTAATTATAAATAAAGTAGAAAAAGATTCAAAAAAAATAACTATAATAATTAGAGTTTTAACAACATTGTTTAAAGATTATATTACTAAAAAACAACTATTTTTTATCGCAAACTTCTAAAAAGTAGTTTGTTTTTTCGCTTAAAATCTATATTTTTTAACGATAAATTAAATTATAAAGTAATCGTCTTTCTTATATTAAAAATTAATATTAAAAAATAATTTATTGCGATTAAGATTTGCGTCAATTTAAAAAATTTAAGTATTAAATTTGTCAATATTTATGTCTTGTTGCTTTTCACAAATTAGTTTTTATTCTTTATTAAAAATAAGTTTATAACAAAGTGCGAATTATAAATATAATAATTAAAAACTAAAGCAATCTATATTAACAATTTATTAATAAAATCGTTAAGTATTTAAAAGAATTAAAAAAGTTAAGTTTAAAATTTGTATTTAATGCGACACATAATTACTATTATTAAGTTTGCAAATTTATTATAAAAAAACATTTTAATATTACGTAATGTTCGTTGTTAATAAGTTACATATTATAAAGATTATTAGCAAGAAATTATAAATAATTATTGAAAAAGCGAAACGTAATTGTTTGAATTTTCGTTTTTAGTTTGTTGTTATATTTAAAATTATAATTGACGCAAAGTCTTTAAACTATGTTGCATTACTTAATATTTTAATTAAAATTTATCTTTAAATTTTTTTTATTACTTTAGTGTTATTAAAAACAAACAATTTATTAAAGTGCGAAAGAATTATTAAGTAAACTCTACAAAATTAATTAAGCAATTAAGAGCTTTAGTCAAGTACTTCTTTATAAACTATTGCGAAAACAAAAAAATAATTAATAATTAAAGAATATTTATTTAAGCTTAAATAACTTAATTAGCAAATTATTTCTATTTTATTTTTAATTAAATATAAAGAATATTATAGTCAAATAATCAACGATTAAAAGCAATCGAAACTTAATAAGCTTTTTGATTTACAAAGCTTTTAGCATGCTAAACAAAATAACAATATTTATTTAAAGCTTAATTCTTAATAATTAACAAAATTAAATGTTAAAGATGTTATTAACATTGTTAAAATGCTTTTTTTATATAACAACTTGTTTTATTTTGCAATAAAAGATTTTAACTTAAGAGTTAAAACGAAAATAATATAAATAAAACAAAGTATACAATAAGTTTGCATACATAGCGAAATCGAACGCATAATAAAAAAATAATTATTAATTAACATTTATTTTGTTTTAATTAAAATATGTTCGAAGTTTAACGCAATCAAATATATACTTTTTAAATTGAAGTATTAAGACAAATTAACTTTAATTAAATTTGTCTTTTTTAAGATAACGTTAATAACTAAGAGAGTAAATAATTTCTTTAAATTTAATCTTCGTATTTTCTATTTTAGATTAATATCTTTTAATAACAAGCATCTTTTTTTATATTTTAATTAGTCAACAAGTATTAATTATCTTTGCTTAGTTTCTTTGCAAACATTTTATTTTTAAACAAATTAAATTATTGTTTTACAACAATGCAATACATCAAAAGAAAACAAAATTCGTTTATATATTTGAATAAAATTTTAAGTTTAACAAGTTAATTTACAAAGTAAATCGAACTCTATTAATTAACTCGTCAATATTATTAATATTTGCGCAAATTATTAATTCTTTTGAATCGAATTTTTGTGCAAGATTACGTAGTATATTAAACTCGCAAAGCAACTCTTTATTAATAAGTATCTACGATAAAGAAAAAGTTAACAATGTTATTTTGTGCATTTTGCTTGAACTAATATTAAGGCAAACGTTATTTTAGTTAAATTTCGATCAAATCTAGACAAAATGTACGTCAAATCTATTTTAATTAAAGAAAGAATAAATTGTTTATAAATGTAATTTCGATCAAGCTTCGACTAGATCTAAATAAGATATACGTCAAATCTATTTTAATTAAAGAAAGAATAAATTGTTTATAGACGCAATCTTAACTAGATTTTGATCAAATTTGAACAAGATATACGTTAAATTTATTTTAATTAAGAGAAAGATAAATTGTTTACAAACGTAATCTTAATCAAGTCTTGACTAAATTTAGACAAGATATACGTTAAATTTAGACAAAATGTACGTTAAATCTATTTTAATTAGAGGAAGAATAAACTATTTATAAACACAATTTTGATTAGGTTTCGACCAAATCTAAGTAAGATGTACGTTAAATCTAGGCAAGATATACGTTAGATCTAAGCAAGATGTACGCCAAATTTGTTTTAATTAGAAGAAGAATAAATTGTTTACAAGTGTAATTTCGACTAGATTTCGATCAAATCTAAGTAATTTTGTTCGTAAATATAAAATTATAACTATACTATATATCTTTTCTTTAAGCGTAGCTCTTTGCGTTATTATTCGCACTAAATATAAATCAATTAGTAAAAAAGATAAGTAATTAAACGCGTTTTTTATATAAACGACACTTTTTAATAAATCTTTAGAGTTTATCTAGAATCTATAATTTAAAGATTTATCTATTTTATACAATAAATAGTATAATATTCTTAAGCTCGTTTATTGATGCATATCAAATCAATTCTAATATTAAAAAAGAGTTATTTTTGATATTTAAAATTTAAACTATTAGAAAAGTCAATTATTAAATAAAAAACTCTTTAATTGATTATAATATGCAATAAACTAGTTTTTAAAATTTTATTATATCGAAAAACTAAGACATTTATTGCGAATCAACAAAAATAATTATTCGAAAACAATTAAGATTTAATGTTTCTCTTATATTAAAAATTACGTACTACTAATGTTGAAGCAATCAATACTTTTTTTTATAATATAAGTATCTTTATTTAACATTACTAGTTTTTATATATTTATTAATACTTTATTATAAATATGTAAAATCTTTTTTACAACATTTCTTTTTTATTAAGTTTAGCGTTTAATCTTAAGCTTCGCAATGCGATTTGTTTTTTTAATTTGTTGTTAAAGATACAATAACTCGCAATTTATTTTTAATCGTTTTTTCACTTTTTATATTAATACTTTATATATAGTTGATAAATTTAATAACACTAATAATTAAGTTATTATGTCTCGTACTTGCATCGCATATAATTTTAAATTAAAAAACAACAATAAGCTAACGCGACATCTTAATTAATACTTAATAATTCAAAAGAAAAAGCGTCAAAAAAAATCTAAACTTAAGATAAAAAAAAAAGAAATTTAATAAAAAAAATTTATATTAAATATACGATAATCTTCTTAAAGTTAGGCAAATAATAGTAAAAATCAATATATTAAATATATTAAGTAAAATAATATATAACGAAGCTTTATAATTGTTTAAACTAAATTAAAATTAATAGTATTATTCGAACGCATATATTACGAAAATCGTAATTTGTTATTTTTTAAATTTGCAACAAAAAAATACAATTAATTAAAAATAAATTTTAAAGACATCGAATGTCTTTGTAAAAAAAAATCTATTAATAGTTTTGCAATTTATTGTTTTCTTATTAATAATAAAGAAATATTATAAAGAGAAAAAAATTAAAGAATTTAACAACATTATAGTTTAAAAGAATTGCGATCTTTATTAATTTAAAGAAAATACAAAGATATTATTTGAAATTTGTCTAACAATATATAGTTTATTTTAGAATGTTATTAATTATAAATTTGCGAAATAATTAATAAACTACAAATTTATAAAGAGAGTTATTAATATCTTTTTTAGAAATAAGAATTTTAAGAACTTTTAAAAACAATGTAGCTTTTAAAACGTTAAAGAATAACAAACGCAAATATATTGTATTTCGCACGAAATTCGAAATAACAATTAAATAAATAAGAATTTTATAATTGCAATTAAAGTTAGCAATTTTGTTATTATTAAGTATGTTATGCATTATTAAAACATAAAAGATATAATGCGTTTTTTACTTAAATACGAATCTTTTAAAGATAATTTAATTTACGCGCTTATTTAAATTAAAACAACTAACAATAATTGCGTTTACATCAAGATATATATTAGAAATTGATAGTAAATTACGCAAGATTAGTTGTTAATAAAGACTATTATTATTTTTATTTTTATAATTACGAACAAGACACAAATAACACATTATTATAAAGATTAAAACTTATAATTGATTTATATTATTATTAAAAATTTAGATCGAACAACAAAACAAAGTTAAACTTAATTAGAGCTAGTATTAGTCGAATTGATTTTAATTGTAAAGATTAGAAAGAAACATAAAAAACATTTATAAGCAAAAGTGTATTATTAAATTATAAAGAAAATTTTTAAATGTATATTTGTTAATTATTATTTTTACGTTCTATTGTTAATTCAATATAGAATTCGAGAGTTTTAAAGAGTTTAATATAGACGTTTGATATATTAATAATTTTACAAAAAGTTGTTATTTAATTATTGAAAAAATAATAATAAACTACGAAGAGCAAATTTTAATTATTAGTATTAAAAAAAAAAGTATTGCAACATTTGTAGAGTTTCTTCAAAAAAGCGTAAAAATCTTACAAGATATTAAAAGTATTGTACTTTTAAATACATTTAAATTAAATTTATTAAACAACATTTAAATCTATAAAAAGATAAAAAAGCAATAATAATTTATTTAATTAAAAACTAAATATAAAATTATAAATATTGCAACGTTTATACTTTAATATTTTTTAATATTTTTTAATAATTGTTTAAGAGTGTAATTATGCGATTGATTAATTAATGTGTTGCTTTAATTAACAATGTTATTTTTAATATTAACTTTAAAAGATTAACAAAACAAACAAAAAAAAACAATTATTAAATCAAAAAAATCGATTTAATTTAACAAACGTTTTTGTCAAATTTTTAGAATTATTAGTTTAAAAAGATTTAAACACTTTAGCAAAATCTAGTAATAAAGTAAAATCGAATAAAAGACAATAATAGCACAATTCGTTTTTGCGATAATATCTCTTTTAATAAAAAAGCGAAATGTAATTATATATTGTGTTCGAACAATTATAGATTTTGATATATTTGTTTAGTACGTATTTTATAACAAAAACGCATTAAGTTATATAAAGTATACTCTATATTAAATTGACAACTTAAAAACAATTTTTGTTAAATATTAATTTTAAAATACAATATATAACAAGAACGATAAAGACGAAATATATTTTAATATTTTTAAACTTTATATTTTAACGCATTAAATAGCTTTTATTTAATTGTATAGCAATACTTAAAATTTTAATACATTATACAAAAAAACAACACATAAATTTCTATTAAAGCAATTTTATTTCAAAACGAACAAAACGAAAAACTAAAAACTAAAATGTTAATGCACAATATTTGACATTATAATTTCGTTATTATAAAAGACTTTATTATATATTTAAAAATCAAAACAACAATCGTTGCAAAACAAGAATTGAAAAAAGACATTATTTTATTTAGTCAAAATTTAATAATTATGTTAATAGCACTTGATTTAAATAACGATATACTATTGTTCGATCTTAATAAAAACGATTGTTATTAACGAAAAGCTAGAAATGTTGTTATAAATAATTAATTTAATTGTTAGAATTTTATAGACGCTTTAGCAATATTTATTTGAAAAAAACGCAAAAAAGTAGTTAAATTTCTATGCGACGTCGCTAATTTAAATATTCGCAAATAAAATTCGTCTTAAATCAAAAATTATTTTATTAAAAATTAAACGAAAAAAATTATATTAATTTAGATCAATTGCAAAAAAAATTTATTTAATATATTTTTTAATAATATAAAAGAAAAAATTAACAAAGAGATTATATATAAATGCAAAAACTATTAAAACGACGAATTAACAATAGAAAATAACAAATATGTAAAAAAATTGCAATTTATTGTTATAATATTCAATTATTTGCGATTAAGATATAACAAACAATTACGAAGATATACAAAAGCGTTTATCGAATTAAAACGCTAAATTAACAAAGAAGCTATTAATAAAATATACAAAATATATAAAATAAAAAATTATTTAAAGAACATAAGCAAAAATTTTAAACGTTTGCATTTTTAACGTTTTTATAATTTGTTATATATTATTCGCAATATATATCTTGTATTAGCGAATCAAAAATGCACAAAGTACTATGTTAACAATTTTATTAACTAGAATCAATACAATATAATCTATAATTTATAATTCAAAAGAAACAAAATTCGAATTGCAAACAAATGAGCAAAACAACATTAAATACAAAAGAGAGTTTAATAACGTAATTGCTAAGCTAGATTACATTTAATTTGAATTAACTTAAATTAATAAAACAATAAAAGACAAAATAAAAAATAAAAAATAAAAAATAAAAAATAAAAAATAAAAAATAAAAAATTAGATAAAATCGAAAGAAATAACAATAAAAAAAAGAATATTATTGATAAAAATATTTTATTAAGAATAATTAAATAGAGAATTAAGTCACTTTAAAGTATAATAATGTTGTTTTTTTACTTCTTTACGAATCTTTATTAAATAGCATCAAGATGCTCTATAAAAAAATATTAATAACTATAATTTCTAAGATAAAGAAAGTAACTAGCTTTTTCAACGTTATGCTAAATTCTATTTACAACGTTAAGAACTCTATTTTTTAAAAAAACTTTTTAACAAATTTTTAAAAGATACTTAAAGAGACAAGCAACGTCGCTAATAAAAACGACAAAAAAGAAAATATTAAGAAATTTTTAAAGTGCGATTTCTAGTTTATGTTCGATTACTATAACAAGCAACGTATTAAGAAAAAAGCTCTTTTTATTGTTAAAAAGAAGAAAATAAAAGCGAAGAAAAACGCAACGAAAGCATTTTATTAGTATTGCTTATTAAATAGTCGCAAACAAATAATAAATAATTTTTAAATTAAGTTATTTAAATTATTTTGCGATTGCAATAAATATTTAAAGACTAACAAAATCAAAGTTAAAATACAAAATAAGCAAATTATTATTAATATTAACAAAGAGACTATTGTTTTATTATTGTTCAAAAATTATAATTAGAAGAAGATTAAACATAATAATTAAAATACATAATTAATAATTTAATAAAAGAATATTAATAATGTTTACAAATATATAATGCTTGTAATTAATTTCAACGTTAAATGTTAAAACAATTTTAATAACTTTAAGAAGACGCGCGAACTTAAGAAATATATTGATCGCATTCGCAAAAACTTTATCGCGAAATTAAAACACGAAATTATAATTAATTGTTAACAAACAAAAGCGATTTATTTAATTAACAAATTCGCAGTTTGTGCGAAACACAAAAAGAGTAATAATAAAAGACGAATAAAAACGCGACAAAAGCATTTAATTAGTATTGCTTATAAAATAAGCAAATGCGAAAAATTTCAAATCTTTGTATTAAGTCTTTTAAATTATTTTGTAATCGCAATAAATATACAAGAATTAATAAAGTTAAAACTAGAATATAATCTAAATAAATTATTATTAATATTGGCATAAAAACTAGTGTATTATTATTATCTAATAATAAAGATCTTAGAAAGCGACAACATAATCTTTAAAGACATCTAATCTAAATTAAGTCTAAAAAACATCTAAATTAAGTCTAGAAAACATCTAAATTAAATTTAAAAAACATCTAAGTTAAGTCTAGAAAATATTTGAATTAAATCTAAAAAACATCTTGATCAAATTGTTGTTAAAATAGCGTTAGATTAATTATTTAAAACATTTAATCTAGACAAGTTTTTGCTTTTTTGCTATCTATGTTAGCTTTTAGATTTGTAGTTTTGTTGTCGCAAAAGACGACGATAATAATAGCAAAAAAGATTTTATTTAACGACTTGCAAAAAAACAATAAGTAAAGAATTTTCTTTTTAAACGTATACGAGTTGTATTATCTACAATAAAACTTATGCTTAAAAAAGCTCTTTGCATTATAACATTAACAAAAAAGCGCAAACACAAACAAAATGTGTATAAAAAAAAATATATAAAGAATACAAACGCAACAAAAGAATTAAAAGTTTTAATAATTAAAGTTTTTAAAAGCATAAAATTTAATTAAGATTACTATTTAAAAAAACGATAAATAAAGTCAAATACTTATTTATAATTTATAATATATAATTGTTAAAATTTACGTCTTCTTTTAAAGTGTGCTTTAATATATTTGATTTTGTTTGTTAATTAATCTCTTAATTTGCGTTGTTTGCAATTTGTTCGTTTATTTAAGAACTTAATAGAGAACATTTTTGTTTAAAAAGAAGTTGACGAAGAAGTAAGCATATATATATCTTAACAAAATAATTTAAAAGAATTGATTAAAATGTACAATAATTGTCTTAAGATTAACTTTAATATAATATTAGCTCTTTTATTGTTGTTAAATATTGCTTTATTGCTTAATATAACAAATAATTAATTTTTTTTAACAAATAAAAGCGATTTAAGTATAGTGCGATTAATAAAAGTAAAATTACATTATTTGATTTTATTAAATATTGCGTCTTTGTTATTAAAATCTTAACTAAGCAATCTAATTAAAGTCTTATTTATCAAATTATTAAGCAACAATTAGCTAATTGTTCGTCTCTTTTCGTTTTACTCTCTCGCGTAACATAACGTTGAGCTTATACTATTATATAAGAGAATCGAAGATAGAGACAATATTAAAAATAAAAATAATATTGTTAAATTATAAGAGAGCGTTCTATCAATTACGAAAAGACGAATTAATAATAACTTAATTTGTGTTTTGTTTCTTATTAATCTAAACAAACGAAAGATCAATAATTGATTTCGCAATTAAAATAATTGTTTAACAAGTATATTGTTGTCGATAAAATTTAATTCGAAATCTTTAAAAAATAAAAATAAAAATTGTTTCGAAAATAAAGAAAACGATAATATATCGTTATAAGTAAATTGTATTAAGAATCTCTTAATTTCGTTATCTTATATTGTAAAAAATAGAATCGACGATTTTAAAAAAAAGACAAAACTATTAATTAGCTTGTTATTTATATTAAAAGATTAGACGCATTTTGTTCGATATCTTTTTTGCGTTCTTAAACAAAATAATATATTTAACAATCTTTTTTATATCGATTAAATACAAAGTTTGTAATTAAGCGAAAATAATAAATGTCTAATGTATACAACGTTTATTTTGTGTTTATAATATTTTTAGTTTTTTTTTTATTTTGTCGACGCGAAAAAACTAATTTAACAAGAAATAAAAATTCGAACATAAAAAAGAATTAAGAAGAAAATACAAAGTTAATTTTTTAATAATTTAAGATTTAAAAAATTGTGTTCTTTGATGCAAAAAACATTTTCGCCAAAGCAACAAAACAAGATTTCGATAAATTAATAAAACTACAATTGTTCTCGACGAGTTGCATAAAAATTACGAAAGAATTACACTATAAAGTAGATCAAAGCAATAAATGTTATATTCTTTTTTATTTTGTTAAGATCTAGACGAGATCTTAATTAAATTTAAAATAGTTTTAATTATTAATGTGTTTTAACGCGTTACAATAGTTTCTCTTCGTTGTTTTCTTTTTTTAAATATTATTTTTCTTGTTTTTAAAACACGTATTTTTATTTGAGCGTTATTATAAATTTGTACAAGTTGTGTTATTAATATATTTAAGTATTTTAATTGTTGCTATTTATAACTTTTAAACAAACTTCGCAAGTATAACAAATAAACGCGTTGTTATTTTTTTAATTTTTAAAAACATACATTAATTTATTTTATAAAAGAATAATAACGATTTTAATACTAGTACAAACTTTAAGATCTTTAAATTTCTATATATTATAATTAAACATAGAAGACAAACATTGTTAATTAATAATAAAGAAAACAAAGAAATAAAATTGTCGTCTTTATAATTAAATTATAATATAAATCTTTTTTTAATTATTGAGCGTCTTAATAATTTAATGCAATTTATAATTAAAATCTTGTTTACAAAAAACAAATTTCAAAGAAAGAAAACGTATATCTTATAGTCGTTTTAATTTTTTAACAACAAAATTGATATTTTATTTTTAAAAATTAATAACACAAAGTCTACGTCTTAAATATTCGAATTTATAAATAAACAAAACAATGTATTGTTATTGCGCAAGATTCGATATCGCAATAAAAAGCTTCTTTAAAACAAAATAAAACAACATTAAAAATATATTTTTACGCTAAAGCATAAAATTGTTGTATTTAGTGCACAAATATATTTTTAAATTATGTTTGTTACTAAGTATTTTAATAAAAAATATAAATCTTAAGTTAATTTTTAACAAAAAGTTAAATTGTTTACATTAATAAAATATGTATAAAAAAAATAACAAATTGTTTAAATTGCGTCAAAAATTAGCGTAACAATAATATAAACAACGTTTTTATATTAAAGAAGACAAGAAAAATAACGTTGCTAGCTTTTTTTATAATAAAAATATATTTATATGCGAGTAGCTTTATAATACAATAAAGAACTATTAATTTTATATAATAAAGCAAGTTCGCAAAGTAATCAAAAATTACTATAGCTTTAATAGTAATAAAAAGTTTTGCAACTATATTTAAATTTTGCTAAATAAATTCGTCTTTTTAAGAGAAAACTATTAAAATGTAAGTTTATTTAAATTAACTAAAGTCTTGTTAAATTACAACTAGATTTAAATTAACGCAAAGAAAATATTTGTAAATTTAATAATAATTAAGACTTTTACGTCTTTGTTTTTTAACAAAAATCAAAAAAGTTTTGAAATTTATTTATTAATTAAACACATATTTAGTCTTATAATTTTAAAGATAATAAAAATAATAAAAATTATAATTTATTATTGCATTAAGAAATACAAATACAAAACTTATATATTAATTAATTTTAAGAAACAATATATTGAGAGCATGTTTTTTACTTTATTAACGATTAATATTTAAATATTAACAAGACGTTAATAGATGTCTTCAAAAAAATACAAAAAAAATAAGATTTTTAACTCGCAATACAAAGAGAGAAATGTATGCGAAAATTGTTGCAAAAGATTATATTTCGCAACAAGAAAGCTTTCGACGTATTTAACAATAAAAAAGTTTTATATTTTTTTCTTAACAACACTTTCTCGAACTTAAATATTAATAAATCGAAAATCAAGTGCTCTGCGAAACAACGTAATCGACAAAAAAATAAAAAAACTTGTATAAATGCTTAAAATAAAGATCTTGTACTAAGAAATTTAAACGATAATAGAGTAAATAAGAGTAAATTTGTCTCTATTGTTAATTAATAACTTAAACAAAAAGAAAATACTAAGCGAATAAATAATTGCTTTATTAAAGTAAGTCGATTTTAAAAAAGTCTAAACAAATTTTGTCTATATTTGTTAAATGTTAACGAATAAGTTAATTAATTGCGAGAGTAATTGTAAAGAAATGTTGTCAAAAAGAACGACAATTAGATAATTATCTTCAATTAATAACGAAAATTTAAGTTAAATCTTCGCCAAATCTTCGTTAAATCTTCGTCAAATTTTCGTTAGATTTTCGCTAGATCTTCTTTAGATCTTTATTAAATTTTCGCCAAATCTTTATCAAATTTTCGCCAAATTTATTAGCTAATTGCGAGAATGTTTACAAAGAAAATCCTAAAAGAGAAACGACATTTAAGTAATTATCTCAAATTAATAACGAAAAGTTAAAGTATATCTAAATTAAATCTTTGTTAAATCTTTTTTAAACATAGAAGTTAACGTTGCTAACTACGAATGTGCTTATAGAGAAAATCGAAAAAGAAGAACAATAATCAAATAAATATCTTTATTTGATAACGAAGATTTGCGACATATTTAAATCAAATCTTTGTCAAATCTTCGTTATTTTTTTTTTTAATTTGTTAAATAACTTTGTATTTGTTAGTTAATTGCAAGTTTACTTATAAAAAGAATCGAAAAAAGAGAACAATAATTAAGTAAATATTTTTATTTAATAACGAAAATTTGCGATATATCTAAACTAGATCTTTGTCAAATTTTTATTATATTTTTTCTTAATTTGTCGAACATAATTGTTGTATTTGTTAATTAATTACAAATGTATTTAAGAGTGAAATTAATACTAAAATAAACGTTTTTAGCAAAAAATATTTAATGTAAATTATATTAAATAACTTTAAAAATTAATATTTAATACAATTAAGCAATTATAATTTATCGAAAAATATAATTAGAAATATACGTTAATTAAATTTTTAATAACAAAGATTAATTCGATTAAAGTTAACAAAATAACAACGAACAAAGCATCTTAAGCAAGACAAGTATTAATATTGTAGATTGCGTTCTTTTATTGTTTGTATTATTAATATTAATATAATTAACAAACAAGTTATTCTTAAAATTAAAAACTATTACGAAGCGTTCTTTTAAGTAAAATAAATATGTAATTCGCGTTAATATAAAGAAGAAGAAATTAATATTAAAAATAACAATTAATTAAACGTCGTAAAAAAGAAAGCTAAATGCTAAGAAAAAAAACACAACTTAATATTCGAAAAAAAAAAGAATATCTATTTTGTTTGTAAACGACACAAAGATATATAAAAGATTTTTGATCTATATTAAAGATTTTAGAGACGTGAATATTACTCTAAGTAATAAGGCGAAAAACTACAATTTCTCAAAATAGTATAAAGAACATATATAGAAAGCAAATTATAAATTTGAAAGATTATACATATTTATAATTACGAATAAATCAAATATTATAAAATTAATTACAAACACTCTAATTAAAAGACGCAATTTTAGCGCAAACGTAAACTTTAATAAATATAAAAACTCTAGAGTTTAAGAAGCAATTATTGTTACGCTTTGTAATATTTACGTTGCGAACAATTACTTTAATATTATATAAAAAATTAATCAAAATATTGACGCTCAAAGTATTGTTTTTTCGCATAGAAGAACATTTTGACTTTTAGTCTATTTAAGATTAATCGATTTCAATTAATGTAACTCGAGGGTCAAAATATGCGCACAACGATCTTAAGAGCCCCAAAAGACTAAAAGCTCTTGAGAAGACTTATCTCGATTTGTCGATAATTATTAAAGTTTATCGCTATATGTTTGATTGTATTAAGCTTAATAATAGAGTTAATCTTTAAATTATTTCGTAGCGTAAATAACAAAACGTTGTATAAAAAGTTTTGAATTTTTAGACAACGTATATAATGTTTTTTTTAAATTGTTCGCTTTAATACAAAAGACAAAAGTTATAACAAAGTTAATATTAAATTGGCGATAATTTTTTTATTATTAATTTCGCAAAGTTTATTATTTACGTATTTAACATACTTTATAGTAGAATCTTTTTTCAAAAACAAAATAACAATCGATTTGATCTCTATAATATTAATTGTGTTTATTAAAATCGTTTCAACAATTGAATTATCGTAAATTTGTTTAAGAATCTAATTAAATAAATACAATAACTTTACACTAAAAATAACAATTTTGCAATATAGATTTTAAGTTATTAAATAAGACTTGTATTAAATTTATAAACGTAAAAAATCGTTAAAAGAACGCGATACTTTAGAATAATTATTGCATAAAGTTGTCTTTATATTACGATCGTCAATATTATAATTATTAATGTTAAAATTAAAATTAAAATTAAAGCTTTTTTGCGAATTTGTTTTAAACGAATTCTTAAATTTACTACTAATAGCTTAAGATAATATATAAATTTTGAAATTGCACTTTGCGTTTTTCTTTATCGTAATATTATAAATTGCGTTAATAGTAATAATTTTACGCGTATTATGTTTTATGAAATTGCTAAATAATATATTAATTAAAATATAAATATTTAGGTTCGAAGTACTTACTTTTAAAGTCTACTTTATTAAAAGAAAAAGAAAATAACTATGTTGTCGCAAATAATTTAATAAATAATTTAATATAAAACTTTTAAAACTTTTTAATATTTTATTCTTAATAAGTCTTAAAATGCGAAAAGAAATCTTATATATATTTTATTATAATTAAAGATTAAAAATTAATAAAAAACTTTTTAAAAAATTATAAAATGCGATTCTAAAAATAATAAATATATTTGTAAGATTATTCGTTAAATAAATTATATCGAAAAATAATTTGTAATTAAGACTTAAAGTTGTTTAACTTTTTAAACAAGTTTTTAGAAAAAGTTTGTTATTTAATGTAAATTGTAGAGTTTGTTTTTAAAAAATGTATTAACATATATTTTCGTAAAATTTAAACAAATTAATAAACAATTAATTTATTACGTTTAAGCTCTTAAAAATAAAGTTTTTTGCAATCGAAAATAACTTTATTAAGATATCGCAAAACTTAAAGAATTTGTTAAAATTATTAATTTTATAATTAGAGTTTTCGAAATCGCACACATTTTGTTTAAAGAGTCGCTAATAAAACTTAAAATAATTTGTCTATAATTGAAAAATTAAGCAAATTACATCTTCGACATTATATTTTGTCGCAAAAATCTAATAAAAATAATTCTTAAATTCAAAGATTTGTTTTTAGAACGTTGCAATTAATGTTAAGAAATAATAGCACTTTTAATATTATGCGTTTAAAAAAGTCGTATTAAAAGCGAAAATTCTTAAATTATTTAAACAAAAAATATAAAAAAAGTTAAAATTATAATTTTTTATAATTAATTGTTTTAATAAGTGTTTAATAAAAAGTATTTAATTTAGTTCGAATAAATATACAAATCGCAAACAAAGTATAAAGTAAATTCGAAATAATATTAAAATTAAAACAAGATTAAGCATTGTTAAAAAGCAAATTAGAGCGAAAATAAATGCAAAAAACAATGTTGCAAATAAGCGTATTTTCGTTAAATAATAATGTGTAACGTTATAAGTGCTTAACTTGTGTAAAAGATAAAGATAAATATACGTGCGCAACTTGTTAATACAATTTAAGTTTTTTAAAATTAAATTTTATTTTAAAAGAGTTAAGCAATTAAGCGTTCAAAAAGACGAAAATAATTTTTTTAAATTTACAAAATATGTATTACAATAAATTAATAAAATGTAGTAGAAAAGTTTAAAGCGTTTAATAAAAGATATAAAACTTTGCAAATGTAAAAAAGATACAAAGTTTAACAAAAGCAATTGTGTAAAAACATGCGCTACTTTACTTCAAATAAAAAAAAAGTTAATTTCTAAGTCTTTAGATGTAAGTTTTTGCTATAAAAACGAAAAATGCAATAAAGAAATTAAGTTGATCGATATTTTTAAAAGAAATAATGTATTTATTGAAAGTATTGCACAAGAGACGACATCAAAGAATTAAAAACAACGAAAAAAGAAAAGTTAAAAAAGAAAGAAGAAATTAGAAGCTAATAAGCTACAATCAATGTTTTAAAATAATAATATTAATAAGATATATAATTGTAATCAAATATAACAATCTTTATTAAAACATAAAATATCTTTAACAAAGCTACAATAAACAAGTAGAACAAAAATATATCTTAAAACAAAAAAGAAAATAGCTTAAATAAACTTAATTAAGTTCTTAAGCTAAAGAAACATCTTAAAAAGACTAAAATTTAGCATTTTTATTTTTAGTATAATAATTTTGTAAAATATTTGTATAATAATAATAAGATTAATTTACAACTTTTAAGAATTAATAATTGCGCAACTCTTTTTTGATTTTACGAAAGCAAGTTTATTTCTTAACATTATTTATTATTTTTTTTATTAATATTAACAATGCGAATTTAAGATTTAAACAATTATTTTCTTTGCTTTTAATTAATTCTCGCCTTAGATCTTCTTAAAGTAGAAAAACAAAAAAGTTGTTTAAATTATGAATTAATGCTATAGAATCTCGAGTTACTTAATGTGTTGTAAATTTTATTTGTGTGCGTCGAATAATATAATACAAAATTAAGATAAAAAGATTACGATTTTTTGTTAAAGCAATTATTAAAAATATTAGTAACTTAATAAAAGCATCTTCTTAAAAGTAAATAATATTTGTCAAAATATAATTATAAGACATTTTGTTTAAAGAAATTGTTAGAAAATATTAATGCGCACGAAATGCGAAATACAAAACGCAACTCTATTAAAAAAATATATAAATAAATTGTTAAAAACAAAAGAGAATTAAGTTTTAAAAAGAATTAAAGTAAACAAAGACGCAAATAAATTGATTCGCACAATAAGAAATTTTAATAAGAGATATTTTTTAATAAATCGAAAAAGCAAAAACGTAGACAAAAGTTAAATATTAATTTGACAAAAAAAAACATAATTTTTTCTTCTTTAAGATTTATATATAATTAATAATCTTAAAATCGAAGTTATAATCTTTGAACTTAATACAAATTTAAAAGAAAAGATAAAATTAATTGTTATTTTAATTATTAATATAGATGTTTAAAAAGATTTGCATTTAACAACATTTAATAATTTTTAAAACGCAAACATTATTAAAAAATAACAAAATTTCAAAATTGTAACAATAAAAAGATTCTATTAAACTAAATCTTTTTTTCTTTTTTTTCTTTTTATAATTATACTTTAGCAAACGATTTTAAATTAAAAATTATATTTAGGATTTATAAAATATCAAATTATTAGAGTACTTACTTCGTAGAACGCTAATTAAAGAATAAATTCTTTGACACAAATAATTAAATAAAGTTTCGATTAAATGTTTGTTATATAATTGTATAAACATTTGTAATTAATAACGACGTTATTAATTTAATAATTAATTAATTGTTAATAATCTTAATAATTGTAATATTGTAAATTAAATACTTAAAAAAATTCGAAGAGTAAAGAAGATAAAGCATTGCGTTAATTAGTATTTTTATATTAAAACAATAAATAATTAAAGTAAAATTATTTACGTTGCAATAAATTAAATTTGGAGTACTATATAATCGTCTACGTTTAAAAGACATTTTAGCGTACAATTTATTTAACAATAAAGCAAAACTTAAATTTTAGAAGTTAGAGCTTCGATATTTGCGATAATTGCAATATATACAATTTGAAGAAATATATACTTTAGATACACAACTAGCGACAAAGCAACAACAAAAATAATAAGAAAATTTTTAAGTAAACTTTTTTTAATAAAATTTGTCGAAGTTATTGTATTAATAACGAGAATTTTGCGCAATACTTAACAATAAAAATAAATTATTAAAAATAATAATGTAAAAGACTTTATAATTCAAATAAAAATATAAAATATATAATAACTTTAAAAAGAGTAAAATAAATAAAAAAACTAATTATTATAATTTATTTGCGAAAAGATTTACAAATAATATAGATACAATTCTTACATATATTAGAACTTTAATATATGTATTTTAGAAATTAATATTATAAGATGCATTTATATATAGAAATTGCAAAGCTATATAGCAACGCTTTAATAAAGTGTCTTTATCTATTTATAATTATTGCGTCAAAAAATGTTAAATTTTTCTTCAAAAAAGCTTTTTTGCAAAAAATTTCGCATTTTGTTATTGTTATTAATTACGATCTTAAATTTAATGCATTAAAATAAAGATTACAAGTAAGTTAAATTTATTAATTAAAAATACTATTAATCAAATGTTTGCTTAAATAAATTTCTCTTTATTTTATTTTAATTAAAAGCTACTTTAGTCTTTATAACTTAATATTATTATAAGCTCTTTTAATTGTTAATAAAGATATTGTGTTCGTAAAATTTCTTTTATTATTGCTAAATTTTTTTGCTTTATAACTTAGAAATTACGATTGCTTTATTTGTAAAGAGTGCGACTTTAATCTTTTATAACTTTTTTTCTTTTATTTTTAAAATTGTTATTTTTAAAAACAATTTTTCTTATTACTATTGTTTTTTTTATTAAATAACGAATTCTTTCTTTACTTTTTCGAAATTGTTTGTTAGAACGCGAAGAACTTTTCGTTAGCAACAATAAATCTTGCGTTTAAGAACGTTGTTTTGCAATAATAAAACAATTTAAAGAAGCGAACGTCGTAAAGAATTAAACGTATAAGCGATAAAAAGCTTTTACGTTAACATTTCTAATTTACTCAAAAAATGCATTGACGAATAACGTCAATTTATTTAATATAAATAAGCGTTATATCGTTGACGTTCGCAAATAATTAAAAAAGCGAAAAACTTTAGTGCTTTTTATTTAATGTACAAAAAAAAGTCGTTAACGTTATTAATTAAAGAAACAATATTGTGCGCAATTTAAAATGCTATAAATTTAGTTTTAATTTAACAAATAATATAATACAATACAAAGATTAACGAATTACGATTCTTCAATAAATTTATTATAAAAAATATTAATGTTTTTGTAACAACATTTCTTTAACAATATATTACTTCAATAAGAATATAAATGCGCGACGCTTCTTTAAAGAAGATTCGAATAAAATATCGATAAACTTTAATAACAAAGTATAAGATTTAATTTTGTTATAAATATATTTGTGCAAGTTGTTTTAAACAAAATAAAATTAAATTTTAAAACGAATTAGCTTAAGCAAAAGCGCAAGTAAATTAAGTCGCATTACAAGAAAATTAAATTAAAGATATCTTTTAATAAGTTAATAAAATAGAAGCGTAATATAAAGATATTAAACAATTTAATATCGCAAATATCTTGCGTTTCTTCTTTAATATTTGCGTCTTATTAATAATTTTAAAATTAAAATTGTAATTCTTAAATTTAATTTAAGTTTAAAAGAAAAAATACAAGTTATTATCGTTATTATTATTAGATAATAAGTTGATAAAGATTCGAACTTAACGACATTTAGTAAATCTTAAAACGCGAATTTTATTAAAAAATAACAAAATTTCGAAGTCGTAACAATAAGAAAATTGTACAAAAATAAATTCTTTGTTATTTTCTTCAACTTTATAGCTATGTTTTAGCAAATAATATTTAACTAAAAATTATATTTAAGATTTAAATAATGCTAAATTATTAAAGCATTTATTTAAAATTTAAGAATAAATTTTTTGAATTAAACAATTAAGCGAAGTTTCGATCAAATGTTTATTATATAATTGTTCGAACATTTGTAGTTAATAACGATGTTATTAGTTTAATAATAAATTAAGTTGTAACAATTTTAATAATTGCGATATTAATAAATTTGATACTAAAGAGAGATTCGAACAATAAAGAAATTAAAGCGTTGCGTCAATTAATATCTTTATGCTAAAATAATAAATAATTAAAGCAAAGTTACTTACGTTATAATTAGTTAATTTTGAAGTATTGCGTAATTGTTTGCGTTTAAAAGACATTTTAATGCACGATTTATTTAACGTTAAAAAAAAACTTAAATTTTAAAAATTAAAATTTCGATATTTGCAATAATTGCATTGTAAGCGACTTTAAAAAATGCGCACTTTAAATACATAATTAACAATAAATTGATCGCAAAAATGCTAAAAGAGTTTAAGAACAAACTTTTTTCGTTAAAGTTTATTAAAGTTATTGTAAGTATATAATATTTATTAACGAATAAAAAGAATAATGTGTAAAATTTCGAAATTTAATATTAAATATAAAATAAGTTTTGTAGTAAAAATTAAGAAATAAAATTAAAAATTAAGAACTTTAAAAAATGTAAAAGAATATAAAAGAATGTAGAACAAATAAAAAAACTAATTATTATAATTTATATGCGAAAAAATTTATAAATAATACAAATATCGTTCTTATATATATTTGAACTTTAATGTATGTATTTTAGAAATTAATATTATAAAATGCATTTATATATAGAAATTATAAAGCTATTAAGCAATGTTTTAATAAAATATTTATTTTTGTTCTTAACTTTTACTTTAATAATTATTAAGTCTTTTACTTATAATTTTTTTACATAAAATTTATTATATTTAGCATACATTATTTATTATTGATGTTAAAAAAAAATTTGTAAAGCTATTTTTACTATCTTTATATACGCAAGTTTTAAAAATAAGAATCTCTTTTTAATTTAAATCTTTGTAGAAAAATGCCTTTATTTTAAAAATTGCAAGAATTTGAATTACAAGATAGACGCATATTTGATTTAAAATTTTATTGCTTTTTATTAGACAAAACTAGATGTTTTTTGTAACAAAAAAGACAAATTTGTAAATATACTTATCGAAATAATTGTACAAAATCGTATAGATAACACAATTTAACTTGTACAAATAATTGATAAAACGTATTAATTTACTTATATTTTATATATATTGTTAATAAAGTATATAAATTCGCTATAAAGAGAATAACGTTACATTTTTTGTTTTTTGTTGTTTTTATAAATTTTATATTTGTCGCTTTTAACGAGATTGCGATATTATTGCTTCTTATTTAAATAATTATTTAAAAACTTGATTTTAATAATAATTTTTAAAACATTTGCGCATAATTTGTTTAAATTAAATATATAATTGTTGTTATTAATTTCGCGCAATTTATTGCGACAATTAAACTTCTTATTTGTAATAATTTTGTTACAATATATATTAATAAATTGCTCTTTTAGTAAAGATTCGAAACATCGTAAATTTAAGTTTGTTAGCAATTAATATTAGAAAAACGCAAAATGTAAAGACACTCTAAAAATAAAAATTTCAAATTTATTTTATAAAAAGTAATCTTAATAATCTTTAAATTTATTTGTTAATTATATTAAACAATACAATTTTTGCATTTATTATCGCAATTATAATTAATATTGCATTCGTAAATATGTTATCGCTTTTTAAATTAAATATTGCGCAAAAACTTGTAATTCTTATCGTTAACTAAGTAAAAAAAGTAGCGCTTTTTTATTATAGTATCAAGTTTTTACGATTGCACGCATAAGCACTTTAGATACTTATATTCTTAATAAATAAAAAGCGACTAAGTATACGCTTTTAAAACTACTTTTATTAAGAAACAAAAACAACAATTATTATATTTATTAAATTTTTTATTTTTTATATTAGTTAGTTCGCAAATTTTATTAACTTTGAGTCTCGCAAACGTAAAACAAAGAAAGAAAAAAAAATTAACAAACACTTTTATATTTTAGCTTCGCGTAAGATTAAAATAAAGAAAATTATTAACTTAAAGTAAAAAATATATCTAAAAAAAAACTTATTAAATAATTTATTTTAATAGAAAGATAATAAATATGTATAAAAAGATATATTTGTTCGAACGTTAATAATTTTAAACACATTTTTATATTAATTTTTATAAGATTGTTATTGTTATTGACAACGATATTACAAAGCTATTAAACAAGCTACGTAAACATCTTTATTAAGTAAAAATCGATAACAATTTATGCTTTTAATTAGTTTAAAATTCTAGACTCTTAAGAGATTAAAGTTTATCTAAGATTTTTAACAATATAACGTAGTTTTTTTTCGATTTAATTAATGAAAATCTTGTTCTTTATTAAAAATAATATAAAAAATTACTTAATGCTTATATGTTGCATAAAATTAAGCTTAAAAATTGTTTAACTTAATAACAAATTATTTGAATTGCGCAATCTTAAAAAGAATTACGTTTTCAAAATCTTTATTTATTAAATTAGCGTCGAAGATTTAATAAATAATTAAAGATAATCTTTATAAATTTGTTTGCTTCGTAACAACGTTTATAACAAAATAAAAATCGAAATTTGTAACGAGTTAATTAAGAACGTTTAAACAATTTACGTTAAAAAAAACTATAATAAGATTAAAGCAAAAGCAACTTTTAAGAAACAACATAACTATAAAAGCATAGAAAGAATAATTTAAGCTTAGACAATAAAATAATGTTATTATAAAAAAAAGACAAAAAAGATTTGAATATTTTTATTAAAAAAATGTTTAAAAATAAAAAAGATTAGTTATTAAACAAATTAATCAAAATTTCGTAAAATTGTTAAGCAAGTATTTATAAAATTTTCGCGCTAATTTATTATAAGTAATTGCGTTTGTTCTATTAACACTAAATATATTATTTTGTGTTTTGATCGCTTTGTAATATTGTTTAGTATAGTATTTAATATTTAGATTAATATAAGTGCGATACGTTGTTAAAAATGTTTAAAGATTTTAAAGTTTACAAACGATTTTACGCGTTACGTAAAAAAATGTTATAAAAGTCGTACTTAAATTAGAAAAATCAATATATATAAGTATTTGAAGAAAATTTTATACAATTAAGAGACGTAACAAAACAATTATTATTAAAAATAATGCTTTTGTATAAATTTATTAATAAAGATTGCAAAAGCAATTATTATAATAAGTATTATATATATAAAAGATAAAAATTTAAAATATTATGTTGTTTAAACTTCTTTAAATAATAATTTTTAAATTTAAATTTAGTTTTTAAATACGATCTTAATTTAATGCATTTATTGTTTAATTTTTTAAAAAATAATTATTTTGCAAATCGCGATGTGTTGCATTATTTGATCGAAAAGACATTAAATTAATAAATATAATAAATTGAGACAAATCTAATTGCAACGCTTTATAATTGCAAAGAATTAATCGAATTTATTAATAATTCTTATAAAGATTGTCAATTTAAGTCTAGTTTATTGTTTATGTTATTTTCGCTACGCAACAAAAGCTACGAAATCGTAATTAAGAAGAAAATCGAAAAATTGTTGTTAAACTATTTTTGAACACATAAAAGATTGTTTAAAACTTCGAATGCGCACATCAAACACAATAAGAAAATTTAACAATAATTTAATTACTTAGATATCTAAAACAAAAGCAAGAAATATTATTATTTGATTAAAAATCGCTATAAATCTTTTTTTAATAAAACGAATTATATTTTAATATATTAATTTTACGATTACGAATGTACTAAAAGCAATATTAATTAATTCTTTAAAAATAAGCGATTAAAATTACTTTATAAATTTGTTTTTTATTTGAACAATAATGCATAACTCGTTAAGTTAAATAATATATTGTAAAAAATATTTAATAACAAGTAAAAAATTAATGCGTTTAAATTGATATTTAACGTAAAAAATGCGACTTACTTTAATTAAATATACGAAATACGTTATTAATTAATAAATAAAATTATTGTTTTTATATTTGATTATCTAGCTTATACAAATTACTTATAATACGTATTAATTTAACAATATACAACGAAAAGCAATAAATTCTAAAATTAGTATTATATAGTTAACAATTAATAAAAAAAGCAAGATTTTTATTTGATCAAAGCAATTGTAGTATCGATTTTTATTTCGACGAATAAAATATAGCTTTTTAGACAACAAAAAAATTAAAACGCATAATTAATATATATAATTATTAAAAATTTAGATAAGAACGCACGACAAAGTTATTAATTAAATATAATATTATTAAACTACATTTTAATAATGTACGCTAAAAAGAACGATACAAAATATTTAAATATAAAGATATATTATAACGTTATAAGTCGTATAACGAGACGTAAATAGAAAATAATTTGTTAAAAAATTATTGCGCTAATTATTTGACACTAACTTTGCGCAATCTTTTAACAAAAAAACTAATAATTTATTGCGTAAACAATTGACGCAAACACTTGTAATCAAAATTAAACAAAATTGTTATTATATTATATGCAAAAAAGTTTTAGACAAACGTAACAATTTAATAAATATATAAGCGTTATAAATATATAAAGACACACTATAGCGACTTGAGTTTTAAATTAATTATTGAATTGATAAAAAGAATTCTAAGTACGTTTATAATATAAAAAACTTCGCATAAAAGCTTTTAAAAATAAACATTTATAATATAATAATAATAAATTTGTTGTATTAATTTAAGAAAAATATTTTAATAAGTTTGATAAATTAACTAAAGAGACTTATCGCAAACGTTATTTTTCGAATTAGAATAACTTGTAAGTATATTTATAAAAGCAAAAAAGTAAGAGAAACAAACGTTATATTTAAATTAAATTAAAGCTTTAAATCAATTTTTAAAATTTCTAGTTTACGCACTTTTAAACATTTTAGCAAAGTTTAACAATAAATTGAAATTAAACAAAGCGTTATTCTTTATCAATTAATAGCAATTATAACATTATTGCTTTGTTATTACGCTTTAGTCGCAATTTATGCAACAAAATTAATAATTAATTTTATAATACTTGCGACGTATTGTTTTTATAATAAGACAATCTTGTTATATATACAATACACGCGAAAATGATTTAATATATTAAAGAAGATATTTGTCAAATATTAATTAATAAATGTGAAAACGAAAAAAGTCTATTTTAATATATTTAAATTTTACGTTATTAATTACTATAAGAAATTTATTAAAAAATTCGATACAATTGACAACTTTAATACTAAAAATAACGAATACGCTTATATATATTTAGTAAAGAATTTCTATTTTTGTATTAATAAATCTTCGAAATTTATAAATTAAATATATATATACAACTTGAAAAAAGTAACTTTTTTAACAATAAATAATTAGATTAAATAAAAAGAAGATTTAATTGAAGTTTAATCAAAAATTGTTTTAAAATTATAAATTTTTTATTTTGCAACGTTGACAAAACTTGATAACTAAAAATAAATATTTTTTAATTAAACAATTTTAAGCATTAGATAGAGCGATTACAATTCTATATATACTAGAACTCTTAATTAGATTTGTTAGTTTATTAAATTAAAGAAACTAGTTTTAATAACAATTATATTTGTGCGTTAACAACAAACTTGTTTAAACAATCTAAATAAATTAAAACAAAATAATAAAATTTAATAATATAAACAATTCAAAAATAATTATTTTGCTTTTGTAATATTTGCGATCGATTCACGCAAATAAATAAAAGAAAAAAAAAATTTAGATTAAGAAATGCTTTGTGTACGTATACGCTTCGATAATTTGCTTTAAATTTAACGCGTATAATTTTAATAAACTTGATTAACAAATAAAGAAAATATTGCGTTGTTCGAAAACTTAGAACAATTACATTAACGTTTAGCAATAAAATTATATATAATTTTAAAAATTCTTTTCGAAAGAGCAATATATTGTCAAATTGTTATTAATATATAAAGAGCGTTCTATTAAACAATTGTTATTTATTTTGTTTATTGTAAATTCTAAAAAAAGAAACAAACAAAATTAAAGAAAAATATATAGTAAGATATTCTTAAATGTTTTTAAATAACGCAACAAAAAGAAGTTAAATAGATTAAACAACATATTGTAATTAAAGCTTTAATTAACAAATAATGCAAAAATTTTGCAAACTATTAACAATTAATAAATTTACAATATAAACAATATTTTTCGAAGCGTTTACGTAATATTAATTAAGATAAATTTTTTGAAAAAGTCTATGTTTAGTTTTAATATATATTTTGATTAAGATTAATACAATACTTGTTACGACGAAAATTTTATTAAAAACGAAATTTAAGCAATAAAAAAATAAGTTAATGCAAAATTAAAAATACTTAAACAAATTAAAATAAATTTGTAGTTTATAAAATTTAAAATGTTATTGTTCGTGTTATTTATATACAAAGTAAATAGAAATTGTTAAAGAACAATAAGAAGTTAATTTCTATAATTTATTATGTTTAAGACATTGCTTTAAGAACAAATATATTAAATTAAATTCGTAGTAACGCTATTAAGAACGAAGACGTCTATTATATAATTAAATTAACGTCATTAGAAATCGAATTAAATACACAAAATTTTACTCTTTTTATAGCGAAAAATAATCTAAGTTGCTATATTAAATTAGCGTAAATTTAATAACTTTTGCTAAAGTTGTTTGCGAAAAACACGTTTTGCTTTTTTTATCTATCTTTATATTAGACTTGCTATTATATATTTTTAATAATTATAAAATTAAATAACAACGTATTTGCACAATACTTTTTTAATTTTTCTTAATACAATTATTTTTGTTGACAAAAAATAAATAAATTAGACTTAAATCTATATTTGTAATAAATGTTATTTAAAATATTATTAAAATTAAAAGAGAATATATAACTATTAAATCTTATTTATATGCAAAGACGTTAATAATGTCTACAAAAAAATTCTATAATGCTACGTTATCTTGTTCTTAATTTATAAAAAACTTGTTTATTCGAAATTTTAAATACATTATTAAAGCAATATATAAATAATGTAATTAAAAAATGTTATATTACAATTAGAAGCGTTAATGCGAACAAAATGCGTTTGTTGCTAATAATTACATTTGCAAAATGTTCGAAAAAAATAAAAGAAAAAAGAAAAGTAAGCAAGCTTCGTATTAAATAAGATGTATCGAAAAAAAATATATTAAGAAGATCGAATTAATTGTGTAATTGTAATTTGTTAATAAAGTTTAATAAAATAAATAATTAACAACGTATTATAAAGAGAGCTCGAATTAAATAAAAATTTGAGCGCAATAATATTGCGTTTTAATAATAAAATACTTAAGATTTTATAAGCAATAAGCGACAATTATTAATGTAAAAGTTTTAAACTTAATACAAATGTAATTTACACAAATAAATTTATAACAATAAACAATATAAACAAGAATTTATTTATAAAAGCGAAAATATTATAAATGCGAATATTAAAGACAAAGTTAAACAAGTTTTGTTTATATTAAAATATAAAATATAAGATAAAAAATAACGTTGTTGTTGTATTTGTTATAACAAAGATATTTAACTTAATTTTTAAATATACAAACTAGAGCGCTTTTGTTTATAAATGCGTATTATAAGTTAAACAATTTATTAATGCAACACAAAATAGAATCAAAGACTTTAAAGTATTAATATTTAAGCTTAAGAATGCAAGCATTTAATAATTATTTCGTTTGTTTATTATATTAATCTATTATAAACTTTTCGACAAATTGAATCGAGTTTTTGATTAAATATATTAATTTAATCGAACAATTTAATTTGCGATACAAACAATATTATTACTTGATTAAGTTGTTCGATTAAGCTTAAAGATGCTTAAATAACAAGTAGAGAAAGCTTAGAGCGCAAAATAAGCTCTAATAGCTAGTTTCTACTCTTGTATTCTACTAGTGTTACAATAGAAGTTGCACTAATTGTCTAGAATTAAGCGACAAAATAAAACGTCAATAAATATATAATATAAGTTTTGCAACAATTTTTACTTTTTAGTGCAAAATTTTGCATTAATTGCACTTTTTTGTATAGATATTTATATTATAATATATATTAATATAATTTTGTATAAGATTGTGCAAATAAAATAAATCGCAAATAATAAAAGACGTAAAATTAAAAAAAAAGAATACAAAATATATAAATAATAAAAGAAGTTATAAAGCAATACAACAAATAAATATAAATATAATAAAAACTCGTGCAATATAATTAAATCGAAAAAATATAAAATAGAAAATAGAAAAAATATGCGCAATCGCAATACGAGTTTGTTTAAATTAACAAATAAATTGCAAAACAATATTAAAATCTACTTTATTTAAAGAATATCTTTGTATATTTGTGCAAATTTAAAGAACTTTAGTACACAATATAAACAAAATAATAAAACTAAAATAAAATTTACACAATATCGATTGCACAAAGTTAACAAATAAATCGAATTAATACTCTTAAATTTAACTATAGAACGTATAAAAGCGCATTTAATACAAGTTTGTTGCAATATAATAAGCAACAACGTACAATAATAAGTAATAATATACAATATAAAATAAAACAATACAATGTTGATTAAGATAAAAAGAGAGACGCGCATGATTAGTCAAAGTTGTACAAACTTTGAAGTTCGATTACGTGAGGTAACAATCTTGGCAGCACTCGATAATCAATCAAATTGATCTTGGCGATAGACGACAACTAACGAAAACGATTGGGAAGAGAGATGTTTCAATATAATATAGATTTTGGTGGGGTGGTGGGGTCGGTCGCCTAAAGTTGATGGGGCATGACTTTCGCCGGCACCTGGTGAAGCTGAGCCAAACCTGTCTAACCTGATCTGTCAAGGCATTACCGTTGCCTCACGGTTAACGCTACGAGCATTCAATTCCATTCTCGAGCATCTCCGTTCCGGGCAATTGAATACAGGATCCTTGTATGTGCAACATAGGTGATGTACCAGCAGTACATCATTCCGGTAAGGCCTAAATCGAAAGCAGCACACTGTTGCTGCACTGGTCGTTGCCATTCCGACCCTTCATCATCTCATCTGTCGCAAACCCTGGGTGGCAGTACAGCTTCGCAGGTATAGAATTCATTCAAATGGAAGTGACTCAGGAGCGCAAACATTGACCTCAATAAGGCATGTTCCCCTGATCGTCGTGAACCGCCTCGTCATACCCTTTAGAATGTTTCTCTGTTGCATATACAATCAAATTTCCGTGAAAACCTGATGGTATCCATGCATTTTATGAGATCGCGACTGGGATAGGAGCTCTTGCTATGTCTGCTCGTAGTATGGCCATTCAGGATCCCTGTGCTTGACCCCAGTCCAATTGCTAGCGCAAGGTCCACACTTTTTCAGGCCCATCATTGTGTATAAGTCTCTCCTATGGGCGTCACTCGCTTGTCTGAACTGGTTGCCTAACCGAGGAGGTTGGGTGCGGCACGCGCATTGCGGTAATAAAGACACCGCCTCCATGCGACTTGCGCGCTCTGTTGACAAATCTGCGTTGAGTGAGCAGATCCCTTTCCTCTGCGATCTCATTGATTTAGGAGACATCCGAGCTGACTGATTGTCTATCACGCATTCCAAACTATCAATCAGCCTCCCAGATAAGACATCAAACCATGCTCCAAGCATTACTTCTCCTATGTCTCCTGAATGCCGCCCTCATATTTTCCGACGGTGGCTGCTTCAGCTTGAAAGAACCAGACAAGCCACGACTTGGACCCACATTGCTCAATTGCTTTACAGCAGTAAGCTATATTCCATCAAGTACTCAAAAGTCCAAGGCACCCATCATGTTCAGTCATGATCCATCAAAGGGCTATAAAGTTCCGAAAACTTGGATCCATGGAGATTGCGCGATAGAGATCGACTTGATGAAAGGTGTAGACGGGGAGGTGGCGACGTTCGATAATCTAGGTAACATCGCGCTAGGCTTAGCAATAGTCTGCGTAGAGAAAACCGCGCCGCATCTTGGTGGTGTTGCCCAGATTGGCAACCAGGGCTCGCTGGAGGTCGTCGTTATCAGATGGGGAGCCTCAGGCAGATGGGGAGCTTCAAGGAATTCGACTATAACTTTGAAAACCCACGGTGTCAGTCAAAAGGCTGCTATTGATTGAGAACGTGGAGACTATCAGGCCTGCCTTTCCGATGAAAGGGGCCACGATGTGTCGATGCGGCGTTCAAGAAGTATGGCCTGAGAATCCTGAAGATGCTTGGCACTCAACTCATTTCTAGCAAATATATCTGGCTGGGTAGTTCTTTGGGCGATGCCCAGACCACCACAGGTACAGCATCGTCCTGCCTAGGCTTCTCGAGGACCAGACGGTCTTTCAGGGCTTCTTGGATCGCACCAACCTCCTCAACTCCTACCCGCGTCTTCGAAGCAGCCATGTGCGGACCAAAACATCGTGCTTCTCGATCGACATCGTGAGCAGCAAGCTCGATGATAGTCCATTGCTCGTCCTCAGCTCAATACTGTCTCCTTTGCCAGCACCCTTATCAAGCACAAAGATAGCGGCGAGGATTGCAAGAACTCCGACGGGTACTGCGACGCCTGCCCCAGCTTTAGCGCCTCTTGAAATCCCAGACTTAGACGAAGCTGATGGCGAAGCGGACGTTGCCTGGTTCACAGTGGTAGTCGTTGAGGATGCATTTAGCGTGCTCCCACGGGTTCGCATTCGGCTGCTGCCTTATTAGAAGGAGTGTAACTACTGAGTTTGCCTTCAAAGGCGACACGAGAATCATGAAGGTGGACACGCTTGCAAAGTCGTTGAGAGTCTGTGCATCAACACCTGGGACTGACATGCCCGTACTGTACGGAAAGTATTCTTAGATCAAGCCCCCTGTCCAGTGGCCGCCATGTCGGCACCAAAGATGAGTGAAATCTTGGAGAAGTCGCGGTTTTAGGCTATGCTGTATCCATACGTGGCTATGAGCGTTGATATGGATAATTCTGAAAGCTTTCGCGTAGCAATCTCATACCCGGGGTGGGTTTTTTTCGACAGAAGGTGACCATATTTACACCGAAGAACTTAAATTTGTCATTGGAGACACCAAATTTGAGGTATTCCCATGCACCCTGAGATACGTCGTCTATCCTAGCTGTACTTCATTGGAGAGCATTGGCCACGTTACCTATAGGTATCGAGCAATGATTCTTCTGCGGAATAAACGCCTTCATATCCCGCATAGTAGCTTCAACATATGGCCCCGAACCATTCACGCCACGACCTGGGTGACATGGTCGCCTACGATAGAGCCCGGGTCATTCATATAATTATGTATTGGGTAAATTGCGTCAGTGTATCGATCAAATAGCGCGTCGTTCCAGACCGGAGTGGCGTTCCCGATCATCAACCCCGGCGCAGCAAGGTCAATGAAAGCGTAGATACCAACTCCCGCAAATTCCTTCGTACATGCATCATGGTTATTGGCGTAATCATCCCTGTAGCTGCGAACGACATTCGTCTGAAGCTGTTGAACATATTGTATATCACGTTCGCAAGAGGGGCCTTGTGCAAACCCAACGTGGTAGATGTCGTCGGTGCTGCTGTAGGTAAGATTCATTGAGACACTACCTTAGTCAACATCGTCCGGGATTTATTGGTTAATGACGCCTTTAAGAACGACTTGGCTGCAATTATTTGAATAGGGAAATTTAAAGCGTTTGATTTCGATCGGTGCCATGTTCTGACTATATACGGGACGAAACTTGAGAAGAAACAAAGTCGCAACGGCAATCAACAAGCTCAATACGATAGGAGGCAATCTGACCTTGAGCAGCAGCACGACGTGGAATATACTTATATAAATTTGAAGGTGAAAAGCGCACGGAAGACTTCGGGCAGTCCTTTTCTCGAAGATTGATGCGCGAACCTTGAGATCGACGGACTTGGGTTTGAGATCCTTTGACTTAGATTGGCGGCCAAGCGCTGGCATCTACTCTTTCTTAGGCTGGATCTCAAGAAAGGAGCTGATGGAAGTACTCAGAATATTACATATATCGGGCGGCAGAAGTCTTACGAGACCCAAGACCTTCATACAGGCAAAACATCAAACAATCAATCAGCAGCTTCGTGGGTTTCATATATCTGTAAAGGAGCACCCCATAGGAATTATCAGAGTAAAGTAGAAGCATGAGAGCAGGAGTTATGACTATGCCTCCCCCAGGTGGGTACGAAAGTCATGCCCGATTTTAGGCGACCCCCGCACCCCACCAAAATCAACCTCCTCCACCCACCAAATTCAACCACCAATCACCTAAAAGACCCTCTCTGGTAAGACCTGTTCTCCAGAATTTAGTTAGCAAATATCATAGAAATTACCAGAGAAGTGCCCAACGTTAAAGCGTGAAAACGTTCTTTCGTGACCTAGTATCCCAGAAATTTTGGTGGGGTGCGGGGGTCGCCTAAAATCGGGCATGACTTTCGTACCCACCTGGTGCCTCCAGAATATCACAGAGACGCAGCAATGATGTCATTATAGGCGCGTCGACGCGTCTTAATTGAATTTGAACGCGCAAATTGACCCAAGCTACCGAACTCACACTCTCTTCTCCCAACAACCTCCCAGCCTCAGATCCCAGAATTCCAATCGCCTTTCGAAACGCGAATCATGGCGACCTCATCCCGACCAGTCAAGCGAGTATTCCGCCACTACAGCAACCAATCCTCAAACCCTCTTCAAGGCCCTGACCTGTCTGCATCAATACAGACATCCCTACTCAACGTCGGCATGCGTATCCGCAAATCCGTGCCCGAAGGCTACAAGACTAAACCTAAACCCCCTACCTCCTCAAACAGCTACGCCCCTTTCCACGTTGACGGTAGTCTTCATCGCAGCTACAGCCCAGCTGGCCTTCTTCCTTACTGTGGGATACTCAAGACAGGCAATCTCGAACAGGGCCCGACACCGCTGCAAGATGATGTTCCGCGCCTCGACTTTTCGAATGATGATGATGCGTTTCCGTCAAGTCAGGAGTCAATACTGTCTGATGTTCCTCCAGGCGATAGGTTCGCATCCTTACCATTACTTGTGAATAGTAACAAACGTCCCCACGAAGAGCAAGAGGAGCTAAATCCGACGCACCCCGATCCATTGCGCTCGCATCCTTTTGGTAATGCGAACGCTACGCATGTCATGGCGCTAAGACCGATGCTACAACCTAAAACCAGAAAAGCGCAGCCAGTGAGTGAGACTATTCGAAAAGGCCAAGGAGGGGAGGGTATGGATCTAGATGATTTTGAGGAGGCGGGTTTCCTGAGGTTTGAAGATGCGATGAGAGACGAGGAGTTCTGAGAAGATGTAGTCTACGCGGCTCGCAAGTAATAGAGATCACACTACGGGAAGAGACATCAGTAAGGCTACGGAGACTGTACCAACTTTGACACCGCCAGCGCGTGACCTTGGAGGTCTTCAGACACCGCACAGCAAGAAATGCTCTGCTGATGCTCTGAAAAGCGACCTCATCTTGAAAAAGAACCGTTACTTTATCCTGTGAGCTGGCAGGTTCCCTATTTAGGGAGCACATGTTCCTTGGCAGTCTCGATATATGTATTCGCGGAATAACGCTATTCTGATCGACCAGAGACGACCATGCACATGTAAAGCGACAAGTAGCCAAAGCTCGGTGCGTACCCGGCTACGACAATCACACGAGCCCCGCACGAGATTTTGGATGACTATCAGGGCATTTTCAAGATCGAGCCGAATGCACCCATTATAACCGATGCATGGCATGATCGTAAGCACGATGCCAATCAATTCCTCGTGCTCGTCTAGGCTACTCGGTAGCGATGCATAGTCGCTTGGCCTAGCTACAACATTCCATACAACCACAGGGAGCAGTACACGTTTGCGGCATAGCCAGCCACTGTTGGGGCTACACAATCAACACCTCTCCACCAACATCCACGAAGCAATCTTGGTCTTTCTGACCCCTCGACCTGAATCTAGGCGTGACGCGCCACTGCTTCGCTCCATACGACGGACTTCAGATTAGCGACTTCGGTCAGCGTCAAAGCTGGCTCTTCGGACCGGCAATCACATATTCATCTAACACATTCGAGCTCGGGAGGATGGAATGAGCCAACAGCCTTTAAACGACCAGAGACGAAGACCCTCTACCCACTTTCTCTATAAGCAGCAATGAGATTTTTTTCCATTGAAAATAGGGTCTTTTTGGATAGAAACAGGTTCTCTAAATGAGGACAAGTTTTCTCAACAAGAGCAAGGGCTTCCCAAACGTGTGCAGATCCTCGATATTAGACTACCGTCTCACCATTGAAGAGACCTCCAAAACCATGTTCCTAGTCCCTTCGATCCCATCACTAGCTATTGTATGTAATCATGATAATCTAGGAGCTTACTCCCGCTAGTAGAGGACCAAGACCCACAAAGATCGCTAATCAGAATGAGATTAAAGGGGTTTTAACAACAAGCTCGACCGCATCCAATGGTGTAGCCGCTGCCCTTGGCGAACATTGTGAAGAACACTCTCGTTTAGCCAGTTGCAATCTTTATGGTAGAGGCATATTTCGTCTCCAGCTCCTCGATTTCTTGAACGCTGGCGAGTAAAGAAGAAAGTACGAAAAAATTTCAAGGCGCAGGATGTAGGCATATTTTGAAGCTAATGAGGCCTGGATCGCACGGTATTCGTACTATCTTTACTCTGAAGACTGTAAGCGCCTGTGGAAAAGGCCAGAAATACAGTATGCCTGGCGTCCAGACAACCAAGACTGGTAATTTCCAAGGGTAAATTTGGCTCGTGTTGAAAGCTCAAAGTTCTAGATGCTACATCCCTCGTCCGCACAATGGTCTTCTCAGATTAACGCCGTATGGATCCCCTGATTCCTTAGGAAGAGGGAGCCATCGATCCTGTGGCGATTTACCACAACAACATCTGCTCGTGTTGAACGAAGATGTTGATAGCGCTGCTAGTGCCAAAGGATCTGAAGGCTTCCAACCTGTGATATCTTGAGAGCTAATTGTCCCGCTAAACCCTGGGTGGATTCGGTCAGTTGGATTACTATCACAACAGTAACTCCTGCGTGAGATATATAGATCATCAGATTATGATCGACTCTACATTCTTGGTTCATCTTGCAACACCTCTTTCTATTTACCCATCACAGGAAATGTCCGGGGCAGTGATGAGTATACATGGGATCCAGACCCACAGCAACTTCTTTCTCTATCACCGACAAAAGACTTCTACTTTCTCAACAGCAACGGGAGCAAGCGAGAATGCCTGGCTGGTTATATGGCTATCGGAGAATCATCCAACACTGCCTTGATCTTTACTTAGAATTAGCGCATCTGGGTTTAATATGCTTCTGTGTGAGAGTCTTATAAGATGTTCGAACCATCCCACAAGCGTGAGGCTCTGGAGTCCAGAGCTTCCCACTTGAAGAAAGCAACGCCCTCAACCCAAAGAAGCCTTGACAGATATTGAAGCTTTTTGTCTTCGAATCGACGCCGTACCTGATCAAGAACATCAGAAGAGCATTACCAAAATGTCACGGAAGATATTCGAAGACCAAGAGCTAAAGCTGATGACGCTGAGTAATCAAGTCCAGAATCTGCAAGGACTTCACCGACTATCCTTCCAACTTTCGGAAATCCGCTCCGGGCAAGGTTTAGCCCGATGGCAGACCAGACTCAAGAAAGGGAGTCAGAGATTGGAATCAGTCAGCAGCGGGGTCCGATTTAGTGGCTGCATTGGAGACATTCTTGGGGAAGAGACGTTCGGAGATCGAGAACTGTTATTCGGGATGCACTACGATATTGAACACTAGTTGTAGCCTGAGGATACAATGACCAATGTAAAACATGACATGCGTTTTTCCAGAGGCACGGCGTAAGTAGATTGGAGATAGCCTACTCTCCAATGAGATGCCTTGCAAGTCCCTTGCGTCCGTGGTCTTGGCTTCAAACCTGTTCCGGTCAAGGCTCTAATACATCGCCTTACATCTTTCACCCTATCTGCCGTTGATTTATCTCGTATATCATATAAAATGCACTGACTTATCACTGCAGCATTGGCGCAATACTCTCTCCCAGAATCTCTTCTATCCTCTTGACCCACCTCCTGAACTCCATCTCCACGCCCTCATCGTCATCCTCCATGCCCTCGCTAATGAATGGCAGCATCTCCGGCAACTGCGCCAACCATTCTTCTCCCAGCCTTTCCGTCAACGACAGCTGCGTCTTCACAGCCGCAAGCCTGACTGCGGAGCTGTCATCGCGCATGTACTGCAGCAAGGGCCCGCAGAGCGATTTATGTTGTGGTGGCGCGTCGGTAGTGGTGCCGAGGAGGGTTATCACGGTGATCAGCTGCGGAAGCAGGGTGGAGGAGAGAGCGGATGTCGATATCGGAGGAAGCTGGGCAAGGAGGGCGGCGCAGAGGGGCGGGAAGTGGGTAGGGGATTGGAAGAAATCGTCTTGGTCGTGTTCGAACGCTGATTGTAGCGTGAGGATTACCCGTTCCCAGAGGAGTCTTGAGTCTGCGTCTTTCAAGGAAGTGTTCTTAAGGATATCTACAGCGTCTTTAGTAGTGAGGCCGGCGTAGCTGGTAACGATGGATTTAAGGTTCCCGAAGAAGTTGAGTAGAAACGTCCACATGGTTGTTTGGCGGTAAAGTTTCGACTTCAGGTCCTTCTTCAGGGTCGGGCTGACGGACCATTCGAGGAAGCGGGTGAAGATGGGGCGGAAGACGGTGTCGTTGATTTTGTAGATCATGGCGATTATGGTGTCGTTCGCAGCGGCCTCGACCTCTTTGACTTCGTCGTCTTCATAGCTGTCGTCTGTGCGAGGGGAGAATTGGATGCGGCGCAGATCGAAGACCTTCAAGAAGAGATTGGCTAGTGTGTCTGATTGCTTTGCTATTGCTGACTTGGGTCTGCTCTCAATGGCTAATCGGAGGACTCCCAGGTACTCCTTGACAGCCTGCAATGCAATTAGAGAAGGTCATTGTCGGCATGTCTTGCGGTATCTTACCAGAGGGCCCTCCGCCATTGCACTCGTCCAAGTCCTGTCCAGGGCAGCGAAGCAGTCTTTTGGCTCTAGAGATTTAGCGACTAATTTTAAAGCCTCAGTACGAATGTTGTTGCACTCATCGCCCATCTCGGCATTTGCTGATTCATATGAAACCTTTAGGAACTGGTCCAGAGAAGTTCCAGTCACAACCAACGGAAGATATAGCAGCAGAGAAGTTACGAAAGCGTAGCACGCGTTATGCAGTCGCGGGTCTTCTGCGTCTTCGTCTAGACTAGCTGCCAGATGATCCATGGTAATCGGAAGTGATTGAGGGATTATAGGGATGAAAGCCTCACCCAGGATTTCCGCCATAGTCGCCAGGCACAGCAGCGCTGCGACGACAACACTATCCTCGGCGGTAGCGAGACAACGAGAGCCGCCGATTATCGTCGCAGCGGCGGACACTGCATCTACATCCTTTCTGCCGAATCTCTCCACGATCTGATCAGTACATACCACTGCTACCCGGCGTAACGGCTCGTCTGTGCTGTCTTCGATAACCTTTGTCAGTTGAGGCAGGAACGCTAAGCAAGCTTTCCGTGCTTGGGGAGGTTCATTGTTGGAGCTTTGAAGACGAGCTTCAAGCGACTGCAAGACGGGTACGCGGAGCTTGATTGCGTTAGCTCAGACAAGTAATATCGAAGGTGAAAGGACATACTTGGGCTTGGGTACGCTTCAGCAACTCTGGTAAAATTTGGATGAAAGCCTCTAATGACAAAAGATCAAGGAAGGCATGTAAAACCACATCGCATAGACCTGTCACTACAACCATGTTAACACCTATAACCATCCCTTGTACAGGAGTGAAAGGCACTGACCCTGCGTGTTTCTTGCTGTCTTCTCTCTGAGAGATAAAATCTGTTCAAGGATAGTTGCGAACAAGGACCGAATCGTACTAGCCTCTTCTCCCCCATGAAAGAGCGACTTTGCAGTTCTTGCTTTGAGCCGGTTCTCTTTCAGAATCTTCGAAAGCAGAGGTATTGTGTTGGTAAGTTTGTCATCGGTTGATCTTAAAGCCTCGTTACTGAGGAGATTTGCAGATACAGAAGGCTTTTGCTCGAATAAGTCCAGTGCGGTGTCCAGATATTTCTCGATGGCCTGAGTTGTTTCAGCAAGGCAATTTTATAGATGTGGTTGGCAGACTTACAATAAGCTGTGTCGTGATCTTTTGACGCTCAACAAGCCCTGCAGCAAAATCTAGGACTGATTTACGACTAGGATACTTATCTATAAGTAACAAAATCAACGCAAAGAGGAACTCGTCAGCCCCTATCTTGTTGGCAAGGGACAGGAAGAGCTCTTGACGTCGCTGTGGGGGGATGTCTTTGTACGCAGCTACAAAGCTGAGTAGCAGCTCCGATATGCTTATGACCGGATGCCCCTTCCGCTTGTGCAGCGATCGGACGAGACGTGGTATCACTGATTCCATAGTCTGCGAGCGGTGATTAGTGACAAGACTTTTCTGTTTGACAAGCAGTCATACTTTGTTAATGACATGAACAGAATACTCATCATTGTTGCGCATGAGGCCGGCACCCATAAATGTGAATATTGGCATGACGCTGTGCAGTATTAATTCCGGGGCCACGCTCGCAATACTTGCAACCAGCAGTAATGCGGCCTGCTGCACCTGAGGGTTTTCGGTCGTACTTATGCAGCCTATCAGAACATCGGCCTTTATTGCCGAAGGGTCGATTTGCGAGCCTGCCGTACTCTAAGCCTGGTCAGTGTGGAATAGCGACATATGGTAAAGACCAGGGCCTACCTCTACCTTGCTTACGATCCCATAAGCACTGTTCAATGTAATAACTTCGAGGTAGCCAAGTTCGGTTCCCGAATGGCGTTTGTAGCTTTCTAAGTCTGCAAGAATATCGAAGAGTGACTTCAACAGCTCCGGATGACGCTCAGGTAAAGAAGAGTCAATCATTTCGAGCACAATGGTAAATCTTCTGAGAGCATTGTCGGATGCTCCGGGGTCCACGCGAGCTACGCCATGTCTATGACTGGTTTTCACGCGTTTCGTAGCTGATGGTTCGTCAATAGAACTAGGGGTCAGCGGCGGAAGGTTCTTTAAAAACTCTGAGAGAACCGAAGAGGATAATTTGACTTCACGGAGGACGTCCAAAGCAGTCACCGCGTGTACCGCCTTTGACCTGGCGCTAGCGCTGGAGATTGCAGACTCAAGTAGTTGCTCAGCTAACGCTGATTGTAAATCGTGTTTGGTCGAGGACCAAATAATCCGGACATGATCAAGAATAGCAGAATAAAACAAAGGATGCTCCGACATTATCCTTGGCTCGATGTTATCTCTCAAAAATTGGACACCTTCCCTGTCCGTAGGTGAAATAACTTCGACCAGTTGTTTCATATATTGGCCCGGCTGGACTTGTTCTTCGCCACACTTCTTGAGGAAGACGTCCTCGCTTTCGTCGGTGCAGCTCGTGAGGAGTGGCAGTAAGGTCTTCGTTCGTGAGACCCCGCCGGCTTTCGGCACCTGGTTCAACATCTTTAGGAGCCTGCTCTTGACACATCTCAGCGGTGTCTGAGTAACGTGGCTACAGAAAAAAGCGAAGACTGAATGTTTCCAGGAGGACCTAAAATTCTTCTGAGCAGGTTTTGGGGAATTCGTATGAATTGCACCATTCATGACAGAACTAAAATGTCTGGCAACATGACCGGCATCCAATAGAGCTTCCTCAAGATTCGGTACGAGGAAGTCTTCCAATAACTTCAAACCCTCCTCAAAAGTTAGCCATGAAAAGCTTGTCATCTCTTCTGTCCCTCCGTAGATGCGATCATGTCCTAGGATCTGTAATTTGGGACGTCCCCCTGAAGTCTCCGCCGCTGCTCTATATGCCGTTGCCAGACGTAGCACCAATCTCGAAGAAGATCGGCGAACCTGAACTACAGGATCCGCCAAAGTGTAGAATATGTACGGAAACAGGATCTGCACGTCCGATGTTAAGCTCTCGTCTGCGAGCTGATGAGCAATAACATCGATAGCTGCAACCCGCGCCTTGACGGGGAAAGGACTACTCCAAGCTCGGATGAAGAAGGACATAAAAAGAGGTTCTGTCATAGCTAGGGACATTTTGAGAACGGGAAGACGTAAAAATTTATTGATCGTCTCAGGCGTGTCTATGGCGAGGATAAATGGGTGCAATAAGCTGGAGAAGTCGTAAGAGTCAAGCCGCGACAGGAATGAGATCTGTTGGGTCATCCCCGGCTGTACCCCCTTCACCGCATCGTCGAATGACTCCACCGCTTGCGGTTGATCAACATCATGCATGTCTCGATCCTCTTCCACCGGCTGGGTATTTTGACCGATGCTGAAATTCTGCAGTCGTTGCTGTAACGATTTTGGGGCTTCGTCTGAATCCATGACCGTTGCCTCTACAGTGCTTCCGAAGGTGTCCGCAGCAGCCAGGTACACAATTAGATCTGACAAAGGTCCGCCGAGGTCAAAAGATGGGTTTTGCTTGGCTTCCCCCAGTACCCGTAGCATGGATGATACGACTGCTGTAATCGAGGCGCCGTCCATCAATTCATCAATCATAAGAGTCCGCAATCTCGCCACCATAGAGACACTAGGCTCCTTTCGCAGCTTTCCAACAATACCCAACACAATGCCGAGCACCAATTTATCCACCTGGTACTGAGACTTGAGTATCTTCAAGTCATCCTCGAGGTTGTCGATCGACATTAAAGCTTTGAAGGTCCGATGTGGCAATTTCGCTGTGTCCTTTTTCTGGGCAAGCACTGCTAGACAAATAAGGCCAGCATGAGTTGTTCCCACCCATTTTGAGGTCACCGCATCCATCAGAGCCGTTAGTGCTCCATCACTGAGCACCGCTTTCGAAGCCAGGACTGTCACAATCATGTAGCAACCGAATTTCAGGTCTGGTACACCATCAAGCGAAAGACCCTCATTCAATATCGGTATTATACGCATGATGACATTTTCTTGATTTTGTCTCTGCGCTTCTTGCCGACCTGACCGCGCCGATTCGATCATTCCGGCGGTAGCTTCGGTAATGACTGATGCCCAGAATGAGAGGAGAGCGCCATATTGGAAGCCTAGCCGGCACACCCTGAGGACGTAGCTATTCAAAGCGGTGAAAAATGCCTGGTTATTTGTGACCGTATATACCATTGTATGGCGCGAAGGGTTCTCCAGGGTTTGTATGTATGGAAAGAGGAACTTAAGCGTTGGAGGGATGCTTTGGGGTAGGATTGCGAGGACTGTTGCGAACATTGGATGATTGTGATAAGGTAGAAAGCTCATGACAAGGCATGTCGAGTTGTGCTCATGAATCCTACAGCAAATCTCTCAGTAGTGCTCCACCCAAGAGTTTTCTACTTTTCACTGACCTGAAGCGCCGAACGAGCCATTCGACTGTCCGCAATGCAGGTTTTAATAGTAGTCGGGATCCGACCAAGCTCAGAAAGTCCTCTAGGACTACATCTAGCTGCTTATTCTGGGCCTCTGTCATCTGTGTCCGGTCCTCCTGCTTGCTTTGCTCACTGAAGAGACTCTTCGCAAAAGGCGCAAACCGCTGATCTAATTGGCACAGCTCAAGGAAGCCCTCATAACACAATTGATATATCGTATCGAAGTTTTGGTTTGCAGCATCCTGGGGCTCGAAGATCAAAGATCTTGAGTGAGCTTTCTTCTGAGCTTTGAGGTCTAGAGGGTTCGAGGATTTGGCGCGTATCTGCGCCAGCTGCGCAGCAAGAGCTGTCGTCATTGCGGAATGATTGATTGAGCAGTGACGAAGCGACTTCTATAGTGGGAGAACAGGCAGTGCCAGTCGTGGAGTATGTGCTACAATTCCTGGTAATGTCTTTCGGGACTCTTCCGCGGTTGGCACGCTAAGATAACCTTATTTCAGCCTTGCCACGTAAAGCGGAATGAGGCCCGTGAATACCTTGTTAAAGAATCTTGAAGCCAAAGATACTACAAAGTAAGCATGTTCTTCCAGGGCGCGACCTTAATGGCTAAAGTAGAATTATCCAGGTGACAAAGTATCCTCTTCGTCGCATGGGAGAACTAGTACACCAAGTACGTCAGTATGACACCCTCAATCCAACCTGATCATGCCAGTTTCGTACTGAAGAGACGTCACCAGCAAGAGCACCAGGTGGTCCCAAAATTTGCAAGTTTCAGAGCCAAGCCGAGCAATTCGCTGCAGGTCGAAAGTAAGGCTTACGATGACAACTCAAGCTCCGATACGGCAAGTAAGGAGGCAGTTCGCCGCAAGCGAGATGGGAACCGTCAGAGGTCGAAAGAAGCTGGTGCTTCATCGAAAAGTCAAAGTCGGCTGAGACATGGTCATCTGAGTCGGGGGGAGAGTAGTGCACCTGAAGGGACCGCACGCCCAAGTGCTCTCGGCGCTAAAACGTCGACACGGATAGATGTCACCGACGGTTTTCTTGTTGATCGAAAGGGCGATCCTGGAAACACCGACTTCGGTGGTCTTCATCGCTCCTCGATAGCAAACTATAGACGTTCAGGCAATGGTTCTATCCTTGGACTGCCTTTCCGCAAGATCGACAGATCGAGCAGTCACGACAAGGCAATTGCACTCACAGGCGATAGGACACTGGAAGGACGAACAAGGAATACGCTCTCGAAGTCATCAGTGGGGACCTTAAAGAGATTGAGAGTAAGACCCGGACGATCGCTCGACAGCGCCGACGAGCAGCATGCCGATTTTCTCCCCTTCAGGCACCTTTCCCAAAAGAAGAAAAGCCGTACGGAGACCCATCAGGATTTCGATCTGCCATCGGATGATGATGTGCATCATTATAGATCTGTACGTGGTAAAGCCAAGCTATCCGATCAACCCGAAGACGAAGATCTCATGCATAGCAATGAGACTTCGGCGTGTGAAGGAAATGGTAGGACATTCGTGGTGAACAATGTGAATCGGCAAAACCGAAGCGAACTGAACATGGCGGTCGAAGGTGATCCATCTAATTGCGACAATTGGATTCAACTCATAGCGTTTCACGATAAGATGTTTGGGCTCGATCCAATGCCAGGACATTCAAAGCCCACAGATGCGGAGAAGCAAAGCAATGCAGAGATCAAATTCTCAATGTATGCGAAGGCCATTGCAGCGGTCCCAAAACCGAAGGACAAGGAACGATTAAACCTGGCAATGATGGAGGAAGCATCACAAATCTGGAATATTACGAAAACTCAGACAAAGTGGAAAAATCTGCTACATGAATACCCACAGTCTGGGGAGATGTGGACTAGATACCTCAATTTTCGAATGACGACCTTTCAATCTTTTAAGTATGACGACGTTCTAGCGGAGTTTATCGATGGCTTCAAAATAGTGGGAGCTCCTCAGAAGTCGAGTGCAGACCCGGGGGGTCGTGATCTCGACGGCACAATACCGTACTTGGTCCTCCGGCTGACGATTTTGATACGAGAGGCAGGGTTTACAGAACGTGCGGTTGCCATATGGCAAGCCCTATTTGAATTTCACTGTTTCAAGCCCGATAAGTATCGGCCGTTCCAAGGCGGTCCGAGCGAGAAAACCGCGCATGAAACATTGTCTGCATTCGAAGAGTTTTGGGAGAGCGAAGTGCCGCGTGTTGGAGAAGCTGGCGCCCAAGGATGGGCCCAATTCGTCTCAAGTGCAGGAGAGCCACCACCACCAAAGGTTGACGTATGTATAGACCCCGGAAGTATTTCAGACGTCTATAGCTCGCTCGCGTTCTCAGAGCAACAGCAAACACTGCAGGCGAGGCACCCCGGGCGTGCAATCGATGACGTTGTTGAAGACGATCCCTATAGAGTCATTCTTTTCTCGGACGTGCGAGATATGTTGTGTGTCTGGCCGGAATTTGACCAGAACCAGATGTTTCTTGTCGAAAGTTTCCTTGCTTTCTGCCATCTGCCGCCTTTGTACCATACAGGCAGTGGAGCCGATGCGAGATCAATGTACAGAGACCCGTTTCTCCTCAACAGTATGCTATCCCTGTCGCGCAACTCAATCGAGCCATGGAAAGTCCAGGCCGCTGGTCACACCGAAAGGTCTCCGGATGGAACCAGCAGCCCGTTTCGTACGCCTATTGCCGATTATATTGTCGCAACAGACACCTTGTTTTCAGAAACGGGCTCCTGGTTTTCGATTTTTGATACTTGGCTTCTCGAGTACGCCCAGGATCAAGGACCCGTACCGATGGATTGGATACGACGGACACTCAAAGCTCTTGTTGACGCCGGCATCGGAGGCGACGCCCTACCGGAGTATTTCCTAGCTCTTGAGCTTCAAATATCGCCAGAGACTGTTACGAAGACGGCCAAGAAGCTTATTAGGGCAAGGCCAACAAGCTTCCGCCTTTACAATGCTCATGTCTGCATCGAGTTTCGTCTAGGCCATCACGAGAAAGCCCTACAAACTCTTATTGCAGCCACCAATACGAGTAAGGACATGGTGGAGCTACTTCAACGGGACACGATCTTCCTGTGGCACACTTGGGTCTGGGAGCTCCTGAGCTCGGGCCAAGTGAAAGAAGCCTTAGAGCGATTGTTAGCATTTTCTGATCCCCTGGTGTCGCAAGATCGCTCGAAACACGTTGGTGACGTCTCTCATCAGCTGCACGTCAATCCAACGTCGTTGCTTCGAACCAAGCAAGCATTGACTTCGTCACGAGACCACTTCCTCTCGCTTGCCCTCCCCATGCATTCCCACATCGCTTGCGATCTTCTCACCCTCCTCTCCTACCTCAGCTCATCCCGCTCGCTCGAAGCCGCCCAGTCAGCTCTCGCAGATCAACTGAAAGCCCTTTCAACCCGCTTTCCGCCCACCTCACCCGCACACGAACTCCTCCACCTATCCATCGCCAAACTCCTCCTCCACCACGCGACCAACGTGCCACTCTTCAAGCCTGCAACTATCCGCGAAACCCTAACCGCAAGCATCACACTCTTCCCACAAAACACCATCTTCCTCTCCCTCTACGCCTGGAACGAGTCTCGCTTTCGAATCGACGATCGAGTGCGTACCATCATCAAAGACGTCGTTCTTTCATCCAACACCCGTTCGTACCGCCAAGACGACATCAAGGAGAGCGTAACACCTCACCTCTTCGCCATCTATAGCGAGCTCAACCGCTCCATGACGTTCGGCTCGAACACGAACACTATCCGGAACACCTTCGAGCGCGCAGTGAATGCCTCCGCTGGAGCGCATTGTGCGGGCATCTGGAAGCTGTATGCGCTATTTGAGCATGGAAGGGGGGAGAAGGCAAAGGCGAAGGCGGTTTGGTGGCGAGGCGTAAGATCTTGTCCGTGGGTTAAGGCGCTGTGGATGATGGCGTTTGGTGAGCTTAGGGATGGGTTGACGGATAAGGAGCTGCGTGGGGTGTGGGAGATGATGGGCGAGAAGGAATTGAGACTGCATGTTGATTTGGAAGAGTTGATAGACCGGGCAGGAGAGAAGTAGAAGGGTGCGTATACAGGTGCATAAGCGCAGCAGTATCGGTGCGTTGACAAGAAAGGTGTGCACTTAATTCAAAGGCATCACCAGATAGACCGACTTGACCCTATGCGGGCAGTAGAGACCTATGGGAAAACGGCTATTTGTTTGACAAGTCCTGTCTCACCTCTGACCCAGTCCGCGTACGCTTGTAAGAAGGAAACACCACCTTCAAGATAGATGTTCTTTGCGGACGCAGCAACATATTAAACAAGCCACTGCAATGTAAGTGCCAGTCTATATGCTCTTTATATCTCTAACAGCTATGCAATGAAGTCGTAAGCTCTAGGTATGTAATCTCATCAAGTAGTGCCATAAGCATCTCTACAGCAAACAAATGCTCCAGCCCTATGTTCCAAGCTCCGTCGCTATGCTACCCATTCTATCAGCAACTATGCCCCAAATCGACAACAGCTCAGCCGCTAGTCTTAGCAAACACAAAAGAAATCCTGTTATCCTCATCTTTAAGCACATTCAGCAGCACCTCATCTTGCACCAACGCCTCCATGTCCTCGTCTGTCCCGTCCTTGAAGCCAGACGTGTCGATGTGCGTATAAGCCATAAGGCTCTGCATCTTCGACGCGTCACCCTTGTGCCGCGCCTTGTGCGTATCGTCCTTGATCTTCTGCTCTTGTGCCGCCATGTCGACCTTGTTCGCCTTGACTAAAGGCCGCCTAGTGGTGGGATTGACAGGAAGATCGAAATCAGAATCGTGGTCTTGATCTTCTGCCTCAGCGTCGCTATCAAGGACCGTCCACGTCTCCTCTTCAGCAATGCTAGCGTCGGGCATACCGCGCCCACCGCATTTGCATCCTAAAAGATCGTGAGTCTGGCAACTCAGACCCTCGTCAAGACGGAACAGGTCGCGGAGTTCTTCCCTGGTGAAGCTGTTTCCGCCCCCTTTCTGATCCATGATATTGCTCGCTAGCCCTAGTTTCGTAATCTGCCTCTGCCAAATCTTTTCATCAAGCCCGCCGGCCATTATGAAGCGGTAGATAAAGCATGGCTTCTTTTGCCCATCTCTGTGGATGCGTGCCATGGCCTGGAGGTCAGTTGCCGGGTTCCAGTCGACATCGAAAAGAACAAGACGTGAGGCGCCGATGAGGTTTATGCCGACGCCGCCAGCTTTGGCGGAAAGGAGGAAGGCAAAGCAAGTGGAAGCTGGTGTGCGATTGAAGGTATCGACAATGTCTTGGCGTTTCGCAGACGGAGTACTGCCGTCTAGACGGGCGAAAGGATGGGCCAGAGAGGTCAAAAGGGTGGAAAGGAGGTCGAGCGTGGAGGTGTAGTTCGACACAAGGACGACCTTGTCGGAGGTTTTAGTGCGGATTGTGTGAAGAAGTTGATCAAGGGCGCGGATCTTTGTGCTGCCAGCGCTCGAGCGTAGGAGTTCAGAAGGGATGCTGGATACCAAAGACGCCATCATTGGGCTTGCTAGCGCCGTTGGATCCTGGGGCTTGAGCAATGACGGGCTATTGCAGACTTTCTTCAGAACGGTGATTAGTTGTAAAGAGGCTTCAGGATTTCCCAAGGCTGCTTGAAAGGCCGGGTGTGCAAGCACATGCTGGTATGCTGTCGCTTGGCTAGTGGTTGGGCGACATAGGAGGACGTGTTCTGTCTTCGGAGGTAGATACTTCGAAAGCACATCGGCCGTGCGTCGGAGGATAAATTTGTTCGTAAGCGATGCCAACTCTTCACTTCTGGCTACTCCCTTTTCGATATCCTTTTCGGTAGCTTCTGGCTGCCTGCTCTTTATGATGGGGGCTTCGAATTCTTTGGTGAAGGTTTTGAAGCTTCCAAGAAGGTCAGGGTTGACGAAGTCCACCATCACGTAGAACTCGCTAAGATCGTTCTGTATGGGAGTACCCGACAGTATGACTCTGCGCGATGTGTTCAATGCTTTGATGGCCTGCGCACTCTTATTCTTCGCGGTCTTGAGTCGGTGACCTTCGTCCACAATAACAATATCGATACCGGGACCCTGTTTCAACTCCTCTTGAACAATCCGAAGCTTCTCATAGCCAATGATCATAACATTATAGCTTTTGCCCATGGTGAAATCGGTAAGCCGTTTCTTCTTCTCGTCGGCCACGAAGACACCAATCCTTTCCGTACCGAGCCATTTTCGAAACTCTTTGCGCCAGTTGTTGACGAGTGTAACCGGACAGACTATGAGAGCCTTCTTGATGATCGGAGGTTCCTCGTAGATCGGGTTCTGCTTTAGAAGCGTCCATAACAGCGTAATCGTTTGTAAAGTCTTTCCGAGGCCCATCTCGTCTGCTAGTATAGCACCTTGTCCTTCAAAGTCTCTCATGCCCATCACACACTCGTACATGAAGCCAACACCCTGGCGTTGATGGTCCCGCAATTTTTGAGTCAAAAGAGGATCCACCACAACGTCCACGATCTGTCGACCTTTGGGCACTACCTTTGGTCGTTTCATCACAATCGCATTCGGTGCGTTGGGATCATGGCGTGGAGTAGGCTCTTCCGTTTCCTTCTCGGGCATAATGGTGCTCTGAAGCAAAGGGTTCTTCCATGCCACTTGTGTGCCCATCGTCCTCGGAGCTGAATTGTGCTGGGTCTTCTGAGTGACGTTTTCTTCGACATCGGTCGCTGCTTTGACGGGCTGCTTGGGTTTTGGTAGGGGTTTTGGTGGTATCTTCGAAGGAATTGGGTTTTCCTTCGAGGGTGTTGCACTGCTCGCTGTCTTCAGGAATGGCCGACCTGCGAGATATTCCGTCTTAGACAGTATCGAGTCAATCTCCACGTCCTTGCCGCCGACTGACAGGGTCGACCCTGGCAGCAGCGGAGAGTCACAAGGCGCTCGACCCATTTCCCTTCCTGATAAGTCTTGCAAGTGGGCGTAGCCATTGCTAACGCTGAGTATACCGTCACCATCCCAGGTCTTGTGCTTCTTTGTAGTGTATTTGCGCCTGAACGGGCCGAGATCAGCGAGAGTATGCGGCAATATCAGTCAAGATACAGAACACACCATAGGACGTTGTAGTACCCATGGACGCCACTGTCTACTTTGACCAAAGTATCGATATCTGCGGCAGGATTCTGCACTGTCAGTAAGGGCTTTCTGGGGAGCGACGATATGCCAGGTGTTTTGAACACCAGCCTCGCCCCAGACGGTTCCGCTGCTCTACGATTGTCATCGCTGATACGCCGTCGCTTGACGTGGGATTCGGGGCCTTCCCCTTGACCGGAATGTTGCTCGGGTTTCCTCAGCAATGGAGAGCGGAAAGGCTTGCTAAGCATTGCTCAGACGTCTTGCATGGTTGTTTTGTCCTCTTTGGCGGCAATGGTAAGGTAGAGCCTCAGAAACGCGCGAGCACGTGACATACCCCAGAGCCTGAATGAGCCCTACCGAGAGCCCTACCTTAGGCCACCGAGGCCGCCGATCGCGTGCCTACAGATTGTGGGACTAAGGTACCTTAGGTGAAGACTTCAGCCGGTATTTTGGTGTAGCTCGCAATCTCGACGGAATAGCAGGAAAGCCTGTATCTGTTCCTCGTAATTTCTACTTGAGTTCGGCATGGGGGTTGTGTCTCGTGGTCATGCCAAGCCGCATAAGAGATCACGAAGGACTGCAGTTTTGGCCCAGGCAGCGCAGCGTTACAACCGCGAATCATTGTTTTCAGATATAGGAGAGCTCACTTAATTCCACAATCTGTACCGCTTTCTCAGGTTTCCAGCAAGAACCATTGGGAATGGTCAAATCGTGTAGTAAATGGCTGGGCCGGAAAGCATGCAGTTGTATGGCCTGGGGGCACAGACATCTGAAAGCTTACGCAGATAAGAAGAAGCATTTGCAAAATGCACAATAATAATCAGTCGGTGCTAAAGTGTGGATTGTATTGCATCATCGTTTAGTCGATATTCACAAGAGATCTGGTTAGTGGAAGGCTACGACTTGGGAGCCAACCTCCGAAGAGGATATGTTTAACATGGGTAACTTATAGTACACGCTTGTTTATAATGCATCACCACCCTAATGCAGGTGGTGATACATCATAAACTGCACTATCTAACGCCACTTACTTCGCAGAATACTGTATCTCGCTTGCTTGCCTGTATAGATGTTGATGCTGTTTTTGAGATAATTTATTGTCTTCGTCGGTCGCAAAGCAATTCGATTGTCTTAGACCTTATTACTCGCAAGTCTCATGCGATAGTTCTATCGCCAGCTCTAATTGCATGTATGCATTACCTAATTGTGCTTCAATCGATTCTCGACCATGGGCCTGGCCATGTGTTTGTTGAAGGAAATGCAGCATTTGTGGATTACTGCGCTGGCAAAGTTGCGCGAAAATAGGATAGTCTTATTGATCGCGAGATCTTTCTCGACGATCTAATGCTGTTCTACTAGATCGTCAGAAACGGTGGATGAGAGGTGCTTTGGCAGGCGACAATAGCGGCGACGGCGGCGGCGGCGAGGACAATGACAGCGATGACGAGGTGAAGGAGGATAATTTGCAAGATAACGAGGCGTAGATAGTGCTGTTTATGATGCATCACCACCTGCATTAGGGTGGTGATGCATTATAAACAAGCGTGTACTATAAGTCACCCATGTTAAACATATCCTCACCTCCGAACCGTCTTCGGTTGGGCCGAGACATTGAGGGATTGGGCCAAAAGATGATAAGGCTGCCACTTGAGAGACCTACAATATTAATGTTGTTCGTACCATTTCCATTCTCGGGTTGTGATCATACTCAAAGCAGGGACCAGCCGTTTCCTGGGAACAAGAACGACTGCGGTGAATGCGATCGGCGTCAGATGTGGAGATAAGTGGCCGGAAATTCGGCAAGTACAAGGATACGGACCACGTCCTGGCACACGGACGGCAGGGTCATCGCTCGATCTGCTGTCCGTGAATGAGCGAACTTGTTGCCTACTCTAGGCTAAGGAACCCCTGTAGGCCAATTTGCAAGGATACCAAATTCTTGTCTCCCAACAGTACACTCAGCAGGGCGACCCGTCTCAGAGTGGATGATAGGGTCTCAGCCGGGCGGTAAGAAGGCCTGCTGCACCTCTATCTCACGGTGGGCCGACAGCCTGAACGAGTGGCTAGGAACGACGGAAGGATCGGGATGTCGCATGAGCATTGCGGCACAGCGAAGAGCCCGGTAAATTGATGTGTCCACAGCAGATGAGACGTGTTTATTTTAGATTAACATGAACTGAGGTGGTGTCGCGTCGGCGACGCCCCCTCTATTCTCAATACCAGCTGAGCTGTTTCGTAACCAGTACCTATGCCCGTAATTGTGTGTATCATATTTCTAGACGTAAGTAAAGGGCTCCCGACGGTGACCGAGTCCGAGAGTGATCGCAAGCCAGATTGCAATCGAGCCTTGAGCTCGACTTAGGTCACCATATCGGACGACTTTTGAACGTTGAAACTCTATCTCTCGATACACTCGTGGCCCGAAGTCCAACATCGCGTGCAAGCTCTACCAGCAGCCTCGCCCTTACAGGTCTTCCTGTCGTAACGGCACCTCTGACATGATCTCCTACGAGGCTCAAGACTGGTTTCCTCGTGCGTTTGCCCGATCTCCAGGCTCGGGTAGGCACCAGCTGGTGCAGAACGTCGTTCCCTCAAAGTCCTTGGATTTCCCGTTGAATTGTTTTTGAGAGGCCCTGCTTTGCCAGTACGCCTCGCTGTCGCTTTGGCTGTTGTCTTCTTTCCCTCGCGAGTAGTGGCTATATTTTTGACTCGTTGAGGTCCGCTGCGTACCTGGTATCCACTAACATCGAAAGCGGCGGCGATACTGCGGACCACGTTTGTCTCTCTATACGGTTGCGGACCCCAATGCTCGTCGGAAAATTCCGAATTAGGATCACATTTCCACCAACTTCCATTAGTGGGAATTATTAATTCGTAGCTCAGTTGCATGCCGTCAAAGATGAGTTTGATTTCATAGTCCAGCCTAACATAATCATCCTGGGTATCGATACTGACGCCTTTGCGGAAACCGCTTCGGTCTATGTGAGAAAGGTCTAGCTCTATACGTCCAACTTCATCGATACCTATGAGGCATTAGCGTTGGGCATGTGCGTTAAACGTGTAAGGATTCACTAACATACCGTTAGAATGAGCATCAACATGATCTTGGACCTCGGTATACGAGGCAAAGAGAGGTTCCTCGAGATGGGCATGTCCATCAGGTTCGACACCTCGCCAACCTCTCATACGTAAGATAGTTGGATTGTCTCGCTTGATGGCGTCGCCCTAACCATGGTTACCCATCTTCAGAATCATACGAGAGCGCAATGTGACTTACCACTCTACACAGCCAATGTATACGGCGCTCGACAACATCGCATCCATCATGAAAGTCCCGCACGCTTTCTGCCTTGCCATGCACCCAGGGCACATATTCTTCGTCTTGCTGAAAGCCATAACTTTGGGCCAAGATCCTGTCTGAGACTGGGTGGTGAAGGGCGCGCAGTACACTTCCTTTGGAGATAATTGTCGCACTGAGGATACATCAGTGCTACTGTCCACAGAAGTGCTTATTGGAACCCACGAGTCCTGGTAAGGCCTGAGAATACTGATCTCATATCCCATGATGGCGCCATGCCCCAAGAAAGTCTCCTCTAATTTGTCAAAGACGTATTGACTGCCGCTGAGACCGCCCACGAAGATGATGCACTAAGTGTGGTCAATGTGCGAGCTATTAAAGACCGATCAAGGACTAACGTCGATCTTCTGGTGGCGGTATCGCTTGTTGAAAGCCATGATCTGCTGCCTTAGCATGCTGATTACTTCAACAACAATTTTGTCGAAGAGCCCAATGATGTCCTCCCTGGGTTGTGGTAAGCAGCTTTCAGCGGCTGACTTGTGCAAGGACACGAAGTACCGTGGAATTTCGATATGATCGGAACTCAGCGACGACTTTGATGTTCTAAGTTTTCTCTGTAAACCGGGAACGCGGATACGCATCGGTTTGCCGGCTGCCTTCTCTGAGTTGCTGCCAAATTGCTTCTTCTTCTCCTCGAAGCTCTTGACTGCCGCGGTCATTATAGCTGTTTTGACTTCTGACGGTGCTGGATTTTGCCGCTCGAGGGACGCTGTCGGGAGGCTGCTCTCTACCAAAGGCTCAAGGAGATCCAAGAAATGTTGATTCAGAAGTCCTGAGCCGTCGAGGCCAGCTGCTAGACAGTTAGCTGTACATGTTCAAACCTTGTGTGAGCCACTGACCAGTACCACGAACACCTTCCCTCATCAACAGATTAGGTGACCGGGCTTCGATCAGGTAGGTCATAAGATCCTTTAGTTGTTTGATGTAAGTAGGGGTCACTACTGAAAGAGGATCCGTTGCCATCGAGTAGAGTTTGGAGAGTCTTACCACAGTCCCACATCCAGCGTCCAACACGAGAATGGAATCGAAAGTCTATCCAAGAACATCAGTCTGGACTTAGGGATGGCCTGTAACGGCAACTTACGCCCGCATGAATACCTTGCATACTGGCAGCGGCCAATTGTCCGTACCGGAGCGCATGCTCATATTGTTCTAGCAAGCAGAGAGCTGCGGCCGCTTCAGGCTCGTGGACTAGATGGATGTCGGGTATTCCAGCCCAGTCGGCGGCAGCCACCATGATTGCATTGATTTGTGGGGACCATAAATTTGGAACGGATATCCAGGATTCTACAGGACAGTAGTCGAAGATGTTTCCTGCGTTCGATTTCGCGTAGTGGCCCATTATCTGCGTTCTTGTTTCTGTCCATAGAAGCTTGAGATACATACCAATGAGGTCGCCGGCCTCTGGTGCAGTTGGCGTCATGAGTTGCTCTTTTGCAGCGTGAGGCAGCCGACTAATTAGGATATGCAACTTATCCCTGATCCGCTGAGTTCGTGAAGATCCCTCAAGGCACATCTTCAACATCTGAATTCGGTCCGATTCATCTAACCTGCTTTCGTCGACAAGTACGTCGACGTGGTCCCCCCAAGTCCAATTTGACACTTCGCTCCACCAGGCCAATTGGCTGCTGACCTGATACCGGCCGTTGAAGGAAACTGGCATAGACTCTTGCGTTGACACTCCCCTGGCATTGTTGGCCTGTGACTGGCTTCCATTGATCGGCGCAAGAGCAAATGAAACAGACGAGTAAGCGGTACCGATGTCAAAACCAACGACAAGCTTCAGCTGGTCCGACATTAGACCTAAGAAATCCATATGTCTGTTGGAGTCCAAACCAATGATATGTCTCCAGTCGAAGAAGTGAGGGTGATCCTAAGAGTTGACTGCGTGCGGTATTACTAGCGGCGATCGACGTAAGAAAACCATGTAAGATACCGACAACGCTTAAGGTACGGTATGCCAACCGATGTTGATGCATCCAAAACATGGATAGCATCTTTTGCGGTGTGAGACCTACGGAAATTAAATCGATCCCGAGAAGGCTGCCAGACAACGAGATAAAGATTCTCCCACTTGTATCCCGACTTTCATACTTTCCATTGCGTCTTGATTGTATGGCTAGACTGGTCGATTCTGCACCAGAATTGGAGTGTATGTCATACCTATCATATTAGGCTTGATTTTAATACTCTGTAAGCGAAAGGCTCGCATTGAGAACGAGAGCACTTGGTCTGGGCTTCATTAGTTTCGAGTCCATATTGGCGCCTGCTCAAATGTCAGTCACTTTAGCTGAAAGGAGCCTTCTCATTACTGACGACGATTCGCAGATACTTTCGATGTCAATCACCACAGAAGACTTTTGAGGTCACTTTCGAGCACCTATCGAGCGACTTTTGCAAAAGGGAAACTCCTCATCTTGTCACTGAGAGCAATCTGTGGCATATACCTTGAGTCTCAAATATCAGAACATCCTCTCGCCTCGTCGGACTCTTGGATCCAATCTCTTCGATTTGGGTGCGAAGTCTGCTTTTGCAACCACACCCATGTTCAAACGCACTTGGACGCTACTGCAGGCGCTTTGTCTCTTAGATCACGTCGAACAGCATAAGGGACCGGAAGGACTGTATATGAAGAAGCGCGACGTGGCATACAAAAATTCGAAAAGCGCCTTAGATCAAGAATGTCCTAACAACGGGAAGAGCGTTGAGCAGATAGCCAACAAGCTCGAAAAGATCAGCAAGCGATGGACCAAGCCTTGGGGTCGCTCAGCCAGCGCCGGCAATTTATTTCGCTCCGGCTGGGGAGCCCTGCAAGACAAGTACTCTCGGAATAGAATGCTCGGTCAAGCTACTGAGCAAGATCCGGGAGACAACAATGACGAAGAGCTGGATTCTGCTGCCTCTGGCTACCGACCCAAGAGGCGACGAGATACTTCCGCGGATTCAGCCATAAGAGTCTCGAAGACGACTAGGTACTGAGCTTCCGAGTCTGCCAGTTCCATACCGTGCCTCACTGATAATGAAATTAGGTTGTGCAAAGAGGATGGAAAGATCTTCGAGAGTGAGGGGTTCTCAAGACGTATGGCTCCAGTGTCTGTATCGTTTTCCCAAACCATTCTTGAATGATTTTCAGGTTCCGTTACCGGCTACAAACGGGTTCCGAGCCCTATCGTGTTAATATCAAACACCCGTTCAGCGCAAGTGTCCACCAGGGATACCCCCGGTCAAGAGACTGAGATTCGAAAGCAACAGCAACAGCAACAGGAGACACCATCCGGGTGGACTGACGACGATGAAATCTTCAATGACCGGGTTAGATCTTATCTTAACGACCCTACAGAGTATCTGCCAAGCGTGAGCGTATTAGAACACCTCAGCGACGGGCTCATACGAGACATCCATGATGCTGTGCACGATCTTCTTGATGATACGTACACTGCAGCAGATAAAAGCACCCAATTGGGCGTCTCGCTGACTGTTCAGTCGTCGAAAGGCTTTGCTCGTCTCTGCTGCGGGATGTATGGCGTCGTTACGAAAGAGGAGCTCCTGAAGCTTCTGTCAGGACCATGCCTACAGTCTCAACTTGGCCTCGAACATTTCCTTCGGGCTGCTGTTGCTGCGGCAATATACGACTGGGTTTTTCAAGGGCAGCACAGTCCGTTGCCACGGGACTGGTTTGAAATGTCGGGAGTTGCAGCTGTGTATAGCAAACTCGCCTCTAGTGGTAAGCCTCACCAGGCATCTCGAGTCCGCGATCAAAGTCTGACAGCAGTGGCGCGGATAGTGATACCTAAGCTGCACGAACAGCTCTTCCGTCAAAGCAAGCAAGTAGTAGTCAATGAAGAGCTTGACCTTACGCACTACGTTTCGGGTCTATCATTTCGCTTGATTGACGTTTTGACGCCATTTTTGAAAGAGAACCTCGACATCTTTGACGAAAAAAGTATGACGAAATGGAATGAGTGTATACCGAGTATCTTCGATCGAGCTCTGAGATTGGCGTTGCAGGCGACTCTACACGAAACGACCATCGAATACGAGTGGCCGAGATTCAACGATAGCTTTGATGCTAGGATGATGAAGTCGGACGATCTGCTGTTACCGCGTGGAGACGGAGTGGTTCTGGCAGTCTTCTTTCCCTCGATGCAGCGTAAGGGGGGGTCCAACAGTCAGGATGAAGGCTGCCGGAGACCAATATTGCGTGCCCGGGTTCAACTCCAATCGTAACTTAGATCAGATCCTTCCCTACTTTGAGCTATCTCAGCCATGCCTTGCGGTTCTTAATTGTGGGTTGTAGGGGCAGTATCGCGGTGTAGCATTAGGAACTGAGATAACCGGGACGCTTCGACTAAGGTAGTGTGTTATCTACTGACTTAGCTAGACCAGATCTGCTCTAGAATGGCTTGATAGACGGCTGACGGCCCGAAGCCGCCCGGCTGCCGACCGGCAAACGATATGTAATTTCGAACGACATCATCAGAAAACAAAGTAAACCGTTCCAGTTTATGTCAGTGTGATTGAGTCATGGTGGGTGAGAGCTGGGCAGAACGAACCCTGTCACTCAACAATAAAGCATGCGGTATAGGAAGTACTCGAGCATCATGCGCTCGCCAGTTTCAAATTCGATCTCCTGAGCGTTCGGTGAATGAATTTTGCTTAGGCATTATGCTTATGCCAATATTTTCTTGTCTGACGCAAAGAGATTCCCGCCATGGTCACGTTCCGATGGAAGTCATCCCTGATGGTCCTCAAGGCGTGGCGTTCCGATATCGGTCGTGATGTAATAGAAAGGATCTTGGTTGAAGGCGGCTCTGCTGCTCTACGAAGAGCACTATAGTCTAGCGTTGATCCTTACAACCAGCAATATATTCCGAGCAGTCACCAATCGGCAGTGGAAGATACAAGTTGTAAGACGAGCACGAAGTGGGAAGCGGCTCGCTTCTTGTAATAAAAGGAAATGAGATCAACTGCTGGGTATGGCATTGATGATAGTGTATTACCGAAATATACCGTGAACAGCAGATCAATAGGAGTGTCCGCAAGCGTCACCCAAGAAGAACAGCTCCGCCCTCATTTGTACGAGGTCCACAAGCTAGCAGGCAACTGTCGCAGGCGTTACCCTCCCAATCATTCGATCGCTTGGAAGAGGTTGCGAATCATTCTGCCGCCTAGAAGAGTATGCATCTAGCATCGAAGACATCACATGCTATGACGGATAAGCCACCCGACCGCCCCGCAAACCCGACGCAGGGTGCTTCAATATCGGAAGCAAATCCGGGACCACGAGCAACAACCGAAGAACACGGATGTAGTAGACTTCCTCGCAACGTGGATGCCCAGAACCCTAATGCGGGAGCAAGGATAAAGGTATCAGTCGAGTAAAAAATCAGCTTTGACGGCAATGACCGGACATCAGATAGGCAAGAGAATTTGCACACGGTGATTCGGGTCCGGCCAGTGTCTCTCACCGCATCTTGCTTTGATACCTGTAAATCAAGAATCCCCATTTTTCTCATGATATAATTTTCTCGCAATTCTTTAGAAATTTGTAATTACCGAGGTATTGCAGTGACCCATGTCGGGGTGTTTGGTGAAGTTTTTTGGGAAGAGCAAATTAGATGATCTATACTGAGAACCTGCCTTTGGTAAGTGAATCCGTATCCCGTTTGTAGCTTCTGGTTCCCCTCATACAGAATATTTTCAGGAATTCGCTAGTGTAGATGCACTCAGAGCGCGCGCGCGCGAGTCCGCTAATGTCAAATACTACCATCTTATACTCAACAATTTTTCGCTGAGCGCTGTGCGAATTTGGAGGACTGGTGGATGTTGACGCAATAAGGTTTTCTTAGAAGTATCATTTGGTACGGAGGACCGCCATCCGCTCGCCCCCAAGGAAGGGCGGTGCCCTATAAGATGTTTCCGCTGTCCGCAACTGGGATGACCTTATTACTAATTTTTAAGGCAGGCAGACGAATACGTTATCGCATTCATTCATTCAGACTGCTCGATCGCCTTGAAAGATGCTTCTGCGTTATCGAATCAGTGCTGAGGCTCGGCAAGGAGAGCTCGTAAGCGGCTCCAGGCCCAACGACAAAACCCCTATCGACTATGGCTAGGATGATGTGAGATTGGCATGCTATATCTTGTTACTCGAAGATCTGTAGTAGAGTGATTTGCGGCTTCTGTTGCGTGTTTTCGCAGTCTTAGCGGGCAGTACGTCAATGTTCGCATTGATTATTGAGGGTATTGAAAAAGCTTTCCATGCAAGCACCTACCAATGCTACGACCCTGTTCTATGCGGAACTGCAACCAAACTCTGCTCCAAGATCTGTTTGTGTTCGACAGTAACATATCCGCACTTACAGAACAAGGAAATAAGAGCAAGCAAATGCCCGATAATCGCAGGTATCGATAAGCAAACGCCATCACACGCTGTTCGCTAGGACTTACACAAAGCAGCCGTCGCTACGGCAGGTACTTAATTGTTGAAGTCGACATAGTGCCCACCATAACCTTTGCAACGGTGACTATAGCTCCCAGGTCCTGGCGAGCTCTTGTAGCGTCGCTCGACGACCTGATCTACCATATCTTCTAGCTTCTCGAAGGCCAAGCTATCCGTGATTGTATATCCTTGGTGGGCCGCAAGAAGCCTTAAAGCGCCATACGCATTCATCTCCCGTGGATCCAGTTTTCCGTCCATCACGTCCTGCAGCACTCTCAAAGTCACTGTCCACCCAAGCCTCTCAGCTGCATCCCACCAGTTCTCTCCGTTTACATGGCCAACAGGAGCGGAAGGCTCTCTCTTGTATTGACTAAGGTCGTCATCTTCTTGTTCTCGAGTTCCATGCTTTGCTGAACGAGCATCAGGGGATATTGGTCGCCCATACTCCCCTAAGAAGTCATCCCCAACGCTGCGCGAGTATTGACTGCTAAGTTTGTCAGAATTTTGAGGTCCGTAGTGGATTGACTCCATCAGATCGGCCCTCTTGTTTGGAATTTGGCCATGGTAGCCTTGATACTGATTGTCGTATATGTAATATATGGGGCTATCACAATGTCCATGGTCCGGGTATTCACGATGATGTCGTCCTCGTTCTTCATGGTCCTGGCGATGATGGTGCTTATGAGGAGGCCTGCTACTCATAGTCAGGGTGGCTTCCTCTAAGCGCCCAAAACTTGGAAAACCTGGTATTTGTATCTTTGGCGAACGGTTGAGAAGCTCTCGTAGATATACAATCTGTTAAAAAGTATATAAGGTAAAGAAATATAGTCCTCATGGACTTAAGAAATGCCACCGGCAAGAGCATGACGCATGGAAAGCTAACAGTCAATAATTCGCCCAAATCGCTGGATATCCAGAATGTCAAGACTCACCTGTTGGTCAGAATATGGACCAATATTGTGAACAAGTGGCTCAAAGGTTTTTGGAGACCAAAGTGACCACCCCTATGCTTCAATACAGCGTCTAGTCTTTACCTGGCATACTCATCGTTAGTGAAGAATGCCTCCTTTCACTTGAATTAGAGATGGACTGCATGTCCGATATCTAGGCTCTATACTTTACACAGCCCTCGATCTCATTAGTGCATATTATCGTTACACTCCTGGGTGGTTGCGAATTTCAGCGCTCTCCTCAGGGTTTGGCCATGGTACCATATGCGCTTCTTCCCATGGTCTTGGAGAAGGGGTAGCAGCTAGGGGTCAAGCCGAGCGTTGTATCCCTTGCTACTCAGGTCTGAGTAAGTCGGGGTAAACATCGATCATTGCCTTGCAGGGGGGAGACTTCGAAGACGCACTCCCCAAAGCCGAATCTTGGATCCCTTACCGTTGCCATTCAGGCCGTTCCTTTCGGGAGATGGCAGGGTTAATAACACCAATTCCCGGGATATTCCGCACGCAAGCCACTGATGGCACCTTGATAGCCCAGCAGAGCAAATTGACTCTTCACCAATCCAGTGATGCTGTTCTGACGCAGCTACGTTTGTGCTGTTGTAACATGTCGCTCGGATGTCCTTTTTCTGTTTCCCTACTCGACATTACGATCTCGAAACGCGGACAAGTTCAGCGTAGGAGCGAAGAGAAAAAGGATCCAAGATATGATTCACCACCGAATGCGGCGAACACAGAACCCGGAAACGAGAGCTTTCCCACGAAGACTTCTCTATCTTGCGGAACTAGCGACGGAGGACGTTCTTGAATTGCGTACCCGACGAGGTTTAAGCTACTTAGCTTAACGACACTGCCGGCCTCTGTCGAGAGAAGATCAAGTGTTGTAACGAAAGCGCAAGGAGTCGCTGTGCCCTCATGATAGCACTCGAGTCAGTCACGATCGCCAGCCCAGAAGATCAATGAACTACGTCTACGACCGTCTCCAGGCTGGTCAATCACACCTATCGACCTCGCGGTTGTTATGCCAACATGACCTACAGTCATACATCTAGCCCACCTCTATCGACTCTTGATCGCCGAAACCAACACCAGACTGGACCCTTTCGCCAAGATGTTCGCGTACAATTTCGGCAAGCTGATACATCTTATCACGATTGATGAGCCCGACCATGAGAATGCAAACTTTGACTTGACCCTTGATGAAGGAAATTTACAAAGGTGGTATCAGAGACAACTGAGAAGGGAAGCCCACTTATGTTCAGGAGGGAAGGTTGACGAATGAAAATGTCCCAGCGTCGGTGTTTCGAGCAAATGTGAACGTCTATGGGAAGGATCCTGCGCTTCCTCGGTAGAGATATCTTGGAAGGAGACAACGAATCGTCAAGGCACACCTCCCTAAAAGCTCTTCCATAATATTTTCTTCGGCGCACATGGTGAATATTAGGAAAGGAAAGGCGTACCCTTATGTGGTGCAAGCAAGCTATATCTTCAGCGTCCGTCTTTCCGACTATACTTTAGCGCTCGTGCCGATCCTGTATGCTCTAGTCAGTGGAAGATACAATGATTTCCAATCCCGTCCGTCGGGAAGATGTACTGTCCCGTGCAGTTCGCTTGGATAATTTCATGTTCCGCGAAGCCCTCTAAGCGGCCCTGATTCTACGCCTCATCGTTTTCGAACAACTCTGTCGGCCATTGAAGCTCACACTTTACTCAGGTGGCAGATCCACGTGTGTACGAACATCAAAGTGCACTCGTTGCGCATTCTTCAAAGGCATACAGAAGCATCATGGTCGCTCACGGAAGCTAAGGATCGTGTGATGAAGCTGACTTCGCATTATGGCAGCTTGCTCCCGTGCGAAGAGCGTAAAGTACCTACCCAAGAAAGCCCGCAACTAGTGGACAACGCAGGTCATTGCTTGGCTTGTGCAGCGTTGAACAAAGCCTCTCTCCTCATGCACTCAGCCGTATCTAGATCGATACATCTTCCGCTGGCCGAATCTTCCCTTTTTCGGCCCGCGATGCTGCTAAGGCAGCGAACTCGACTTCTATCACCTGCTGTTGACCCATAAGGTACTAGGTCTGCCATCGACGTAAGGTGAATCTCTCGCTCTATACTCTCTGTGGCCTGAAGTAATGTTGTGTTGCAGCATCGTGTATTGTTGCAGGGATTCGAAGCACAGCATTCATCGCACCTGTCAGATTTGTCAACCTGTTCGACACGAACATTAGTTGGCAGAGACGAGTGCCGAACAGTGCGTTACCTGTTGCTGTACAAGGATGGCCCACATGTCTATTCTATGTCAACACGCAATTGATTCACTCTCGTGTGCATTAATGTCATGTGCTGCTTTCCGTCACTATCACTTCTCCTCTACACTGTCAACTTAGAGGGAGTGTGGGACGGGTCGCTGCTGCTCCTGCGCAGGTATCAGGACTTGGGCTTGAAAGTCAATCCTCCAGCAGTATTCTTACATATATGTCTTTTGCAGACGTGAAGTTTTGCCTCCTTTTGAAACTCTACTATTCGTAGCGGTATGCGAACATGGCAGCGGTCCTATCTTCTTCAGGGCTTATTGCCTTAGCATGGGCAGCCATGGCAGTCGCTGGCGCATTCGTGGTAGCTCGGACCATGATCCGCTGGTACAAATTCGAGCGTTTTGCGTCGGACGACTACTGGATTTATATCGCCTGGACGATGCTTGCTGTCAACTCTTCCCTCATCACGCTACAGGCGCCATCGCTCTATTACATTTACAACGCCATTGCCGGCGATGGTCCCTTGGAGGACTTCATCGCGAAGGGTAACGGCTACGTTCGGTACGAGTTCGCATGCATAACCATCTTCTGGACCATACTCTGGTCTGTCAAAGCATCCTTCCTGGCGCTCTTCTGGAGACTTTTCGAGGGACTACCGGACTACAAGAAGTGGTGGTGGGCGGTGACAACGTTTACGGTCCTTGCCTATCTCGGCTGTTGGGTCGCTTCGATATTCAACTGCCACCCAGTGTCGCTCTACTTTGACTTTGGTATGCTTTTAGAAGAGCAGGCCTCTCTGGATTCTGGTGATCTAACACTCATAGGCAAATGCACCAAACCTGACGATGTCCGAGGGGCTACGATATCAGTTGCCTACTCCACCGCAGGTAGGCTTCCTTCACCCCAAGACATTGAATGGGTACTGAAGAAGCAGTGGACGTCATATCGGACCTGATGATCATGGCATTACCCCTGAACCTCTTGCGAAACCTACAAGTCACTCGGAAGCAAAAGGCTGGCTTGGCCGTCGTTTTCAGCGTTGGGATCGTTATCATCATTGTGGCTATCGCGCGAGGCATCGAGATCGCAACGAGTGCGCGCACAGATGGCATCCTACTCAACATTTGGTCCATTGTCGAATCTAGCGTCTGTGAGTTTCACCCTCTTGTGCCTCCCTTGCGTCCTATGTTCTATCCATGGCGAATCGCATCTCTGACAACCCCTCCTCGATATCTCTAGCCGTGATAGTAGGCTGCTCTCCGCCCTTCAAAGCTCTCTTCACTCGGCGCTTCTCTACCGCTCCCAAATCCCCGGTTCAAAAGCGCTTCTCTTTTTTCCGATCTTCGTCTTCAGTACCGGGTCATAGCCCCTATCGCTTACGTGATTGCGAGCGCGCGCGCAAATCAAATGACCCCGGCTCATGTCGACATCTTTACGACAATAACATTGGTAGTATATTATCAGACAATAGGGCTAGCAATTACACCTGTGGAAGTGAGGAAGCCTTCAGCTCGAGGGTAAGTACTCTGGAACGGCATGTCGAGGCAGTCAGGGGCTTGGACAGGGCCACCGATGGAAGAGACCGAGATGGATTTGAGCAAGATGGCATAAGGGTGCAGCATGACTTTGTAGGTCGACCATTCACTTTGATGGCGATTACGGCTGACATAGGATCTTGCGAAGATCTTCTTCTCTGCGCCATCTTCGCCGACGTACCCAAGCAATTCATGCCATGGCTGATGGGTTATCGCTTGGCTATTTATATATCTCGACCACTTCCAAGACCAGTGAAACTTCGGAGATAGTAATTCGGGGGCGTTATCGGACGGACGGACACCGCAAGCTAGAAACTACTAACGAGTCACCGATGAAGGGACTGGTTCTGGGAATATGTAATGAAACTCAAAACACATGCACCATATCCAAGGAGCCGTTGTTCGGAACCTCTTACTGTCTGACAGATTCTCGACCCACTCAGAAGCCTCTACTGTTCCAATCCTGCTGTACTGTATGTGAAGTAGACCTCCCACAACATCTGCAAAGCTGGCCCCTCCCGGCTGCGCTGCTGTTCTAAGATCCCCATAGAAAAGCACTCCATGCGCGTCCCCTTTCAACCGCTTCCATAAGCTGCGCACACTATTGTCATCGTACACTGAACCCTTCCGAGAACCTGAATGACAGATCAGAGAACACGGCAAGCTCCAATCGAAAACAATCTCCTTGAACGTCAGACAAGCGCTACATACCTTCTTCTACCGCTCAAACACTTACCATCCATCCACCTCCCACATCTATCCCCGCACACCCGTAGTATGCCATCATGATCCATTTCACCATCCTCTCGTACATGTTCGAACTGGGACCGAGAGAGGATGTCGAGTCCTACGATCACTTGCCGCGAATATCTATCGTATCCTTGCCCGCCGTGACGAAGGAGCTGAGGATGTGAGGAGCCCATCGGAGAGCAGATAGAGATGGACGATAGTGCCGATGCCGTGGCGAGGGCAGTGTGGGGCTGATAAGTTGAGTTTATCTTGTGAGACGCGGGTTTCGGTATTGCGACTGATGCCTTTTCCTTGGTCCTTCATTTCGGAGTGAATTTGGCCGTGGTGCAGAGTACATGTAAGTGATAGCTGTACTTCGATATCTTCGCATCTGGAAGCACAAGCTTCGCTGATTCGGCCCGATCTCTTATTTTCCAGTTCAATACAGAGTCTAGGAATCCTCTGAGAGTCGAACGTTACGAGCGTGGAATTGGAAAGGGACGAGCAAGCAGTATCTTCTGTCAATAGTAGTGCTCATTGTACTCATGGAAGGCAACAGTGCTGGATAGTGATTTGATTGCAGTAATGCTAAAGTACCTGATGTTATTACCTCCTGCTATTATACAAGCCATCGAAGTTTCCCTCAGTCCAAGCCCTGTGCTTTGCTATCCAGCACGTGAGCCAGCCTAGAAGGCTATCGAGCGCATATCTCCGCCATCAGGTTTCTCACAAGCCAGCCACAAGCTGTGACTCACTCTGTTCCTTGATCCGCGAACGAGCATCAGTAGCCAGCCTCCCTTCTACAGAGCCTCCCCTTCTCGTCCTCGGCCCACTTCTCACTCCCCACGCACGTAGGACAGTAGAACACATCGGCCGGATCATACCGCGCCTTGACCCTCTCCAAGAACGGCAGATGCTCGCCATAGAAGTCGGCGAGATAGTCCGGGTCCTGCCGGTCGCCTTCGTTCATGTATGCTCCTGTGTTCGGCGCCAGCGCCTTCATAGCTGCGACCTTGACGTTCGTGATATCCTCGTGGATTGCCTGCTGGATCGAGGCGTTTGTGCCTGGCGCCCAGCCGCGTGCAACGATGTTGTGCACGTATGCGCTGCGCCAGGCGGGATTGACGCCCGAGTAGGGATCTTTGAGGGAGGCGATGGCGCCGCCGCCAACGAAGACGATGTTGATGGAGGTGTATTGGTCGGGCGTGCCGGCGAGGGTCTGGAGGGTGGAGCGCAGTGCGGTGAGGTTTTCGGTCAAGGCGGGGCCGTCGAGGAGGCGGGAGCCTAGGGCTGCGGATTGTCCGATTGGGGAGGAGATGTTGGAGAGTGTGTTCCAGTATTGCCAGTAGGTGGGGAAGGAGAAGGTCTTGGTGTTGATGTAGAGGGCGCTGCTGTTTAGTGAGCGGAGTTTGGTGGCGAGCGGGGAGAAGAGGGCTTGGGCGGCGGGAAGGGTGCTGTTGAAGATAGCATAGATTTGTGTGAAGCCTGCGACATTGTAGGTTCCGGTGTAGTTCTCTATGACTGGTGTGGGAGAGGAAATGCTCCAAGATCCGTAGCCGGAGAAGCCTCTGTTGCTCATCTCCGGGTAGGTAGAGTATACTGACGCGAGAGCGTCTACGAATGCAGGCGTATCCTTTTGGCTCTTTGGCGCTATCGACAGCTGGATCGCGCTGACTGGCGTGATGTCATATGCTTTGATCGTGGCCTGGACGACCACTCCGTGAGTGCCCCCTCCTCCGCCTCGGATGGCAAAGAAAAGTGCCGAATGCGAGCAGGGAGAGGCTGTTACAATCACTCCAGAGGCGAGAACGACGACGGCAGAAAGAAGCTGATCCGCTCCGAGGCCGAGATCATGGACTGCGGGACCATGGCCTCCCCCTTGAGCCCAGCCGCCTAGGCAAGACACTGTCTGTACATTGTCAGACTTGCATCCCCGATACGACCCTAGGACGAAAGCGCTTTCTGCAGGCGCAAAGGCGTGTGCGAAACGCCCCAAGCGAGCTTTCGGTCTGTAAGAAGAAAAGGAAGAAACAGGCAGCGGGGCTCAGGGATCGGTCAGTCAAGGACATACCGGTGTTCCACCTCCAACAACTATCAAATTCCTCGCGATCGCCAATGGATAGACGTCAGCCCAGGTATAGCCGCCCCCGACGGTAAAGGCGCTTCCGGTCCAAGTACACTTTGAGCATATGCTCTGGTTGTAAGACTCATGGTACCCGATGCCCGTTTGAAGGTAATGAATCCAGACAGACAGACTATTAGATCCTGTCGATCTGCTTTCATGTTAGAGAAATGTGTCTCCTACCTGAGACCAAAAGGGTCTCAATGTTTTCGACCTGGAGTTGCTTACCTGCCAAGAATGTCGTGACCGGTGTTTTTGATGACTAGGCGGACGTTCTTCTCTCTGGCGAACTTGACGGTTGCTGACACATGATCCGCGGTTGTAGCATTGACAGTGAATCTTGGAGAGGTGCCAATGGAGCATGACCCAGGCTGTTGGTGCGCTGAGGCATTAACGGGCACGCACGAGTCGTCGGGGTATGAGAGGCCGATCGGATTGGAAGCTTGGAATGACTGGATCGCCCAATGTGAGTCGACCACGGCGCAAGTCGCGTTGTCTTGGAGGGGCCCGGGGTAGCAGGATGCGGCGATGGGGGTATCTGCGATCAAGTTCCCCGCAACCGATACGTTCAGAACATTCCAGTCAGCGGTGGAAGGCCAGCAGGCGTCGTTCGGGCCCTGGGGCTGGAGTATCAGCGCTTGTGCGTGGCACGATGAATACGGACTTCACTCACGCATTTGCAGCCTCGATTAGCTGGAGGGAAACGAGCGGCAACCAGATCAAGGAGAATCAGGCAAAGGATCAACAGGGGAGACATATTGGTAGAAGACGAGGTCGATCAAGTCACACTAGGTAAGAATAGTCATATGTACAGTTGAGGTTGATGGCATAGTGAGAAGACAGCTTCACCTTGCATTCTCGGAGCTAGGAGTCCCTTCACCGCGCTCCTTCGTCGCGTACTGTAAAGTAAGCTTACTGTGGAACATTCCTCCCATCTTCGCGAAGGTTCAATCCAATCCTCTAACTCTACTGAAGATGATATGGGATGAGTTTGCAATCGCGTGGCACTGCATGCGAGTTCAGCTACATGAGGTGAGGCGTCTTCTTTCCTGCATCTCGATTCCCCCCTTTCTCGGGTCGACCGGCACTTGCCGGGAGGCCATGCCGATTGTGGGATCCTACGAGTAAAGTACGACACGAGGCGAGCACAACTAAGAAGTACTTTCCACGTGGCTTGCGCATTGTTTCCTCCATATGGATCGGCCGACCTCTCGATCTCTATGATTGGATGCGCGCATGTGGCCTCTGAACATCCCAGAAAGCCGCCTGGCCTCTCAACTGTACCACGGCCCATGGAAGTGTCTGGGCTCCGTCCAGTCAGAGTAGGGGCTGGCGGTAGCCTTGTATACTTCTATGCAGCTCGAGTGATTTCAGAATCAGCTGATATCTGGAGACATGCTCAGAGGGCCTTCTCGATCCTTTCAGAGGGGCTTGCCACGATGATATGCTTCTCCGCCTCTCAACGATTATCATCCGCGTCACTATCCATCTAGCCTTGCGAGATTGAACGAGACTTCGATTCAGAATCGATTATGGGGATTGATTGAAGAGCATTTGGAGACGTCATTTTCAATATCCTTGGAGAAGCTTCTGTGTTCGACGCTTCCTCAGCTCGTCCAGACATGGCAAATTCTGGATCGTCTCTGCGCCTAACTCCGGCCGTGCTGTGTCTTACATACATATCGAAGACCAATTTTTGTCAAATTGGGATCTATTGCTCGTCGCCAAACCCCTGAAAAGGTGACAACGTTAATGTAACTTAAGTCGAAGTGACGAGTTGACAACCTTGTGTCGACTCGTGCAAGCCCAAACAATCTTCAAGCGTTGTAAACACTGCAAAATGGTGCCTTCGATCTTGCAAGTCGATTTAGAGACACAAAGTCCCTCGTGTACAGCGTTCTATTGAATCAATCGTCAGTCGTGGTCCAAAAGTATCTTAGTACTGTAGGAGGTGGCACTAAGATCTCGGCCAATCCTCGGACCGTGGTGGGAACCGATCTTCAGAATCGACCTTCATCTTTGACGGCACGATGGAGTGAGTAAAGATTCGTCTCTGTCATTCGGCCTCTTCACTTTGACGATTTAACGATGTCACGAAGTCACGAACTCTTGCTTATACCACCTCACTAGTTCCCACATCCCAGAGACTTCGGCCAACCCCAAATTATGGCCACTCAGAACGCGCCCTCTCCCGCCCGTCAATCCCCCACAGCCGGCATTCTCGAAGACTCCCTCTCCTCCGGCGACACCGAATCCTCCACCGCCGGTCTCGAAGCCCCCGATGCCTCTCTCATCGGCCTCCGCGAGATATCCTCCCTCGCCTCCTGGACCGTCAGCACCTGCAAGCCCGGCTGCGGCGTCGCAGCCCTACGCTCTCCCTCTACAAGCCAATTCTGGCAGAGCGATGGCCCACAGCCTCACCTGCTGAACATTCACTTCTTCAAACTCGTCCCGATTGTGAAATTGAGGGTTTACCTCGATTTTGAGCTTGATGAGAGCTATACCCCAACGCGGATGGTCTTCCTCGCTGGCATGGGCATGTACGACCTCACTGAGTTTGCGGAGTGGACGGGCGGGGAGCCAACGGGGTGGGTGGATATATCGCTGGAGGGGGTGGGACCCGTGACGGATGGTCTGGATGGCGAGAGTAATGGGGCGGTGTTGAAGTGCATGGTCGTGCAGGTGCGGGTTTGCGAGAACCATCAGAATGGGAAAGATACGCATGTGCGCGGCGTGCAGCTCTTTGCAAGAGATGAGCGGGAGGGTAGGAAGGGTCGACGGGTAGTTGGAGAGGTCGAGGTGGGGCCAGGGGCGAAAGGGGGCAAGGAAAAGGCGGTGCGAGAGGAAATCGTGGGACTTGAGGAGGCGGACTGGATGGGAGAGCCGGAGCTGAGATAAATCGAGTATAGAAGCAAAGGGAAAGAGAATGCCCACGGAAAGGGAGTAGAGTGTCAGTTGAACGCGGTCTCGAGTGCTAGCCGACAGGGCGAACCCGCTGTGGCACGGGCTGAGATAGCATGCAGAAAAGAACGACTCTTGAGCAAAAGGAAATTTCGATTCGGTCTGCGGCTGAAGTCGTTCAAGAGTGACGTACGCCGACCTTGCACGGAAAAGTTATCCGGTATGTGATTATTACTTACAAGAACCTTCTTTCTTGTTTGCGGGTCCCGCTGAGCAAGACTCAAGTTGACAGTATTTTTGCAAGTTCATTGGCCACGGCATCCCCTACTTCACCCGTGCTTGCTTTTCCGCCAATGTCCTTCGTTCGCACACCGCCGTCGATAGTCTTTCTCACAGCTTCTTCCACGGCGTTTGCCTCCTCTGGCAGGTTCAAGGAGTACTGAAGCAGCATCGCTGTCGAAAGGATTGCTGCCACAGGGTTGACGACGCCTTTGCCCGAGATGTCCGGCGCTGAGCCTACCAGCTGTGAGCGATGCCGAACAAAGATCGTGATTCAATTACGACTCACCATGGATGGGCTCATAGATCCCATTGACTTTGCTCTTCCCGTCCGGTATGCCATTCAAACTTGCGCTTGGCAGCAGTCCAAGACTTCCAGGGATAACGCTCGCCTCGTCGCTGATGATGTCCCCAAAAAGGTTACTTGTCACTATAACCCCGTTCAACGCTCGTGGATTCTGGACCATCAACATCGCCGCGCTATCGATCAATTGATGGCCTAGCTCTAGTTGCGGGAACTCGTTCGCCATGACCTCGCTGACGACCTTTCTCCAGAGTCTACTTGTCGCAAGCACATTGGCCTTGTCCAGGCTCCATACCTTAGCCGGTGGATTCTTTTGCATGGCCAAGTGTGCAGCAAGCCGAGTGATACGTTCGATCTCAGCGCGCGAGTAGGATTCTGTATCCCAAGCATTGCCATCACTATCGTCCTCTTTACGTTCGCCGAAGTAGATTCCGCCCGTTAGCTCACGAATGATAGTGAAATCGACACCGCGGCAGACGTCTGCTTTGAGCGGCGAGCTGTCGACGAGAGACTCAGAAGCGAAATTGCAAGGGCGGAGGTTGCCGAATGTGGACATCCCCTTGCGAAGGCGCAGAAGACCTTGTTCGGGGCGTACGAGACCCGTGCCCCATTTCTGGGAACTTGTCAATCCAAGCCATTGCGGAACCCGAGGGATAGCGGACGTACTGGACCACCAATCGCGCCCAGAATGACAGCGTCGGCGTCCTTCGCAGCATTGAGGGCTTCGTCGGTCAGAGGGTTGCCGACGGCGTCAATCGAAGCCTGGTATTAATTCAGACTGATATGCAGGACTTGGCATATAGAGCGCGCGGACTTACGCCCCCAAGCAGGTGTTCCTGGAAGTTGAAGCTTATCGCTGGCTTCTGCTTCTCGATAACTCGCAGGATCTGCATATGGGTAAGAAGACTGCTGAGCTTCCTGCACCTATGCCGAGGATACCTTGAGTGCCTCGGCGGTCACCTTCGCGTCTGTTTAGCAGATGAAACATTCAACCTTCGGAAGAGGTGCAGCCCACCTCGGGACCACAATGGTCGCCTGGGAAAACGACAATGTTATACATAGTTGACCCTTGAGATGAACATCAATTTAACAGGCAATGCTGCATCCAACGAATGTTATGAGTAGCATCATGTGAGGCCACAAAAGTATTTCAGGTGTAAGTACTTAGGGTGTGGGGCAGGTTCGGAAGCCGACCCGCCGTTATCGGTGGTTGATAAGGGCTAGACTCTATCGACGGGCGCGTTGTCACGTGACCCGCGTTCCGGCAGCCAGCAAGTTGGGTTGATAATTCAATTCTCTGAGACTTGAGCTTTGCGCACGATGAAGTATGGTTTTTAGTGCACGGCCAAAGTGCGTTTGGTCCGGAGTCGAATTTTCTCGCACAGTGGCACGGGTATGGGTCAATGGTGCTGCGTGTCTACTTTACGAGCAAGAGCGATATTCTACTGTTGATACCCGATGATGACCCAATGCTCGCCAAGAGGAGCCAGAGGCCGCGTTTCATTCCGACGATCGTTGGCACTTTTTAACGTTAGAAATATGCGTCTGTACGCTTTCGCATGGGGGACCCACTAAGCGCTGGTGGAGTCGATATTCTGAGCTGGTTTTGAATTTGTTCTTCGGTACCCTTTGCGACTGGCGCACAATTTCTTTGGCATACGGAGAACTTTGAGATTGACTAGGTGATGAAGGTCGTTTATCCAGTGCCAACCTGGTCTCCAAAGAATGAGTTATTAGGAAGTATGACCTGGTCAGTTTACCCTGACCCATAAACTCCTTGGACGATAACGCGACTCAATCTCATTATTGAATTCTGAAGAATCAACCATGCTAGTGTACGAATAAGCGTAGAAAGGTCCGTCTACGACCAATATCTGAGAAGCGGTCATACTGACTCAAAGAAAAATGAGTCGACGGGAACCGCTTCTCGGATGTTCTGGCGGATATTGTTCGCTTCGCGCCTGCTTGCTTGCGTTATACGACCCTCTTCAATTTGGCGGTAGCGATCCGCGCATAACGCGCACTGTGCCCGAGCTACGCCAGCAGTTGCCGGCCTATTGACAGTCAAGGCCCGAACTGGACTTCTCAACTCGGACGCTCTCACGGTGAATCGCCGCGATCTTGAGCTTTTCCGGGCTGATGTACCTCGTGCACCCCGCCACCCTTTACAAAGCGCAGGTAGAGTTGGTAACGTTGAACAGATAATCCCCATGTTGTGTTCCAATACGCTGTACTTGAATCAGCACGTCTCCTTCACTTCCGTAGCATACGGGATAGACATACGTACGTGGAGATGAAGACGGGGCTTGAGTTCCATGTTATGTCTGGAGTGTAGTGGAGGCGGGTTCGGAAGTAAAGAGCGAGGATACTTGCGATACAGGCCCTAGCTCTAGCGTTAAGGGGCTGTGTCTGACGAGATCCGCATCCAGACCACTTACAGAGCTCCAGTCGAGAAGACAGCGACGAGACCGATTTTGTATCTGGGCGGAATATGGAGTCTCGCGACGGCTAAGATGGGGAGAAACAGCAGGTAGAAATCGCCGCTGATGTTAAGGCTAGTGGTGACGATAATGAGGGTACTCAGCTCATTAAGGCATCTGACCGCGAAGGTTTCCGGGCATAGGAAGAGACTGAGGAACATATACGACGTGTAGAGTACGAAGTGGAAAGCAATGCCCATGTATATCATGTAACGTAAAGAGCGACTGGAGCGAAAAAGTCCGAGATAGAGTAAGAAAAGTGCCAATTTAGTGAAGAACAGGATCGGACCCCACAAGAGAGCGATTGCGTGAACATCCTAGAGTACCTAATTAAACCTTGGGTTCTTTGAGGATGAATCATCTACCGGCCTACCTTGGCAAGGAGGTTGTTCAATCGAGCGACAGAGATGTCCCATTGATGAACTCCGAAGCCACGTTCGTAAACTTGTCAGTAATTAGCTTTAGATGGTAGATGATCTGTGAAAGCCTACCTACTTTCCATCAAAAGAGCAAGATAAGCTAAGGAGAAGAACTGGGTATCTCAGCACTGATCCATTGAGTCGTTGCATGCTACCTTACAGAAGCAAGAATACATGTGTCTATGTCCGTCATATTAGTAGCTACATATATGTTTCTAGTCGACAAGGGCCGGATCTGCTTACAGTCATCCCAACCAGTTGTCTGTATGACGTATATCTTGGTGTACATCCTCAACATGACAAACAAAATCATCACGGCCACGATAGCGGCGCAGGATATAAGTGTGAGGTTTGCCCTTGTCGCGGGATCTACAAAGTCAGGAGTAACTCCAGGAGGTGGGTCCAAAGCAGGAATCTTTGTAAGGTCCACGTTCGAGGGATAAAGGGACAAGTCCATGCCCGTTCAATCCTGCTGTAGCGACAGTCTTCGGAAGGTCGTCCCTGCGAGATCTGAAATTTATTTGGTTAGGACGAAAGCAATGGATCAAGTGTTGATTCACTCAAAGCTACCGAATTGGACAAGGGCTTAAGATGATCACATACCGGACTCTGAGGGACATTTTGAAGGATTAAGAGGGATCATGGGGATATGTCAGTCATTTCATACCGTTGTGCGAGGATCGTCCGATTATCCATAATGCCTGATTGTTGACAGTGTAATCATTCGAAGACAGACTCGCCAAATAGTACCACTCCAGGCGCGAGATGATGCGCGTGGTGTGGCCCTTTGCAAAGACCATTGGCACGCTTCTCAAAGATCTCACTTTTGCCACGCCAGTGTGGCTATCCTTGCAAAAGGCATCCGCCGGTCAATTGAAGTAAATGTTGGTCTGCATTATGCGCTTCCTCGCGTTCTGTACTCAGCTGCTCTTAGCGCGATTTCATCATCACAGTGTCCTGCAGGCATAGTTCGATATGTGTGAGATCTCGAGACTCGTTCTTCATCTTGTAAGCTCTTTCAGCGTGACTCGAATAGGTTGATGTCTTATTCAAGCAATCATTCGCAAAGGCTTTTACAGCTCGACTTTGGCAGAACAGATAGATTTAGATCACTGCACAGGCGGCCAACCGCCGACATTGATCAGCGCAATGATGATCGCGGGGAAAATGAATACTCTGCATGTGGTCAAAGTACTGGTAGTTATTCCATGTGGTGGTAAGGAATGGTGAACAGTTGGATTGACGACAGTGCGATGGGCTGAACGACCAATGGAAGCCCAGATTTGAGAATTCAAGCTGTCCAAACGTCCATTTTACCCGCTCGGTAATCCAACGGGACGGTTTGACGAGGCATGCTGGATTCATTGCAGTCGATGAGCTCCTAAAACGAGTACAATGCCAACGTATGGAATAGGCCGGGCAGCTGCTCTTGCGACGATGCAAATAATGTTGGGGAAAGAGGACAACATGCTCAAGGCATCAGCGGCCCCTTTTATGACCATCCAGTGGATCGCGTAATCCCGAAGCGGCGATCATAGATGTGAAAATCAGGATGGAATCCCCCGGGTGAGGTCTTCCTTTTGTCCCGGTACGTGCGCTTTTGAACGGAGAGTTGAAGCTAATCATGGCGCGCGATGATATAGGTTCCTGCCGGGATTGTCGACCGAGCTGCACCTGTAACGGTATCTGAGGAACAAAAAGTCCCGAAGACGGGATGTTTATGCATCGAAGACTTCTGTGGTCGTGTGTACCAAGAGCGAACGGTGGGGGGCTACCAGGATTGACTTGAGCGGCAAGCCAGTAGTGAGGATTCGTGCTCTCTGACTGACCGATACTCGATACATTTGGCAGTAGCAAGAAGCTACGTAGACCCTGCGGATCGGAAGTATTGTTCCTCACCCACTGTTCTGTGGTAGAGTGTCATATAAGCACACTGCAAGCCTTATCTCGCTGATGAATCACTACTCGGGCAACGTAGGGGATTGGAAACACTCGTTGGCCAACGGCGACCATACTTGACGGGTGGGTCCATCGAGGGGCGCAAAGGAGAAAAGATCAAGATCGGTATCAATGAGCACTGAGACATGCCTGGATCGAGTGAAATCATCCGGGGTGCAAGTCCTGCCATTCATTACCAATACGGTCAAAATAAAGTACTCGTGTCGCCCAGAAGTGATTTCGGCCAAGCCACTAGTCAGATGAGGTTAGCACGCTGACTGCTCGCTTTTCGCACCCACCGGATATACGGGCCTGTATCCGTTACAGGCTTGGCCGAACTCACTTCTGGGCGACACGAGTAGGTGAAAACTAGGGGTACAAACAGCCTGCATACATAACAGACTGAGAGCTATACCAACGACAGCATCGCGATAGATATGAGAGTATGGGGTCGTACGGGATGCACTTTAGTCGTTACTATGTGTAAGCTATGTCTGAAGAATACCTAAGGTAAGCCTTGGAGGGCTGACGGAGCTGTTCCGCCCTAGTAGCTTAGTGTACCCAAGTCGCCAGATCGACTGCATGGTGCAGTGCATGGTCCAGAGAGAACGACTACTGGTACGTATACCCTGCTACTGCGTCTGGTGTGATCAGCCTGCGAAACCTCCGTCGATACGCCTGAATGATTTTGGTAGTCATTGTACAGCCTCACTGGCCCTTCAGTATCACTTCTACAGCAGCGTATCCTTTCTAAGCTGTCATGGAAGGCGGTTCAAGCGACCGGCCTCCATACACTCCCTCACAGCATATAACGCTTCACATACTGTCACCCTCTACCGAAGTCCCGAATAAGATCACGTTCAAGGATTGCTCGGCCTCGACCACAGTCGCAGAGCTCAAAGCTAAGATATGCCATGCGATCCCAACGAAGCCTGCTCCTGAGAGGCAGCGCCTCATCTACCGAGGCAGGCCTCTCATTCAAGATACCGTAACCCTCAGAGACGTTTTGACACAAGAGGCGGTATGTCTTCACGCGCTTCGGTTTTGAATTCAGCTGACCATGCGTTAGATCAATACTCTTCAGGAATTCTCGCTACATCTTGTTCTACCGCCGTCTACAGTCCACCAGAACCACACCGCGGCCCCCATGCCACCAGTCACCAATTCGCATGGGCCATTCCATCCGAATGTCCCGCGGAACGGGGGGATGACGGCTGCTCTGCATCACCAGGCTGTTCCAGGCGGCCAAGGAGGGGTACCACATATGCCGTCCATGCCCCATCCAGTTGGTCCACATGGTGCACCACCAGTTCCGCAAACGCCATTTCCTCCGCACATACAAAACGCTTTGCAGAACCACCTTCAAATGCTGGGCCAGCAAATCGGCGCTCAAATTGCTGCGCATGGGAATCATCAGACGACCCAAGGAATGCGTAACCAGTATCACTTGCACAATGCGCAGCCGCAGAATTTCGCTCCCGCATCTTTCCAACAGGTCCTTGCGCAACAACAGCAGGCAAGATCCGCGGCGGGTCAACAAGGAGCTGCTGGGAACGCGACAGGGCAAAGTGTGACTGAAGATTCGGATACACCTAGGCAAGGTACCGCAACGCCTACGACATTCAGTAATCCACTTAATCCGCAGGTCCCTTTCCCTGCTACGGGCACCGTCGTACAAGAAAATCAGGGACCGAACGGCGAGAGCTGGCGTATGGTCATTCAAAGTACGTCAACCGTATCTGGTCTGAACTCGAACCTACAAAGAGTGCCAACCCCTGTGAATCTCGGACTCCAACAACCCAGTCCTGCAATTGGAACGCAATTACTACCAGCAGCTTCTTCAGGGCCTGTTGGAAGCCAAGCTCCAGGCCCTGGGCCGCCGGGACCAGCCAATCCCATGCAAATTCGAATGCTCGAGCAAGAAATGACCGCAATACAAAATGCCTTGGCACGCGGCAACGCGCCAGCTCCGTTAGTCTTCGAGAATGCGCGGACAATGTTAAGAAACATCGAAAACATCAATCTGACACCAGGATTCGAGACCAGGTTACGGACTCGGCTCGAAAGTCTATCTGTGCAAGCAGATCAATTACGAGCAAGCCTTAACAGCATGCTCTTGCAAGTAATCTCTCAGAATCCCAACGCACAGGCAGCACCGGCAACATCTCCCGCTCAAATGATGCCTTTGAACGGTAATGCAGCTTCGTCCGTCTACATCATTTCATCTCCCAATGGCCCGCAAGCTTTACTCGTGTCGCCTTCGGGAACTTTCAGCACAGCTTGGCACATGCAGCCTCGTGGCAACGTAGGCTTTCCACTCAGCACGCACCATCACAACCATCATGCACCACTTGCACAATCCACTGGAACTAACAGTAACAACGGAGCCCGTGCAGCGCAACCTCGCATTATTCCTGTAGACGGAGCACCAGCCCAACAGCAGCCGCAGGCCCAAGCCCAAGCACAAGCCAACGAAGCCCGAGACCTCCTCCGCCTTCTCCTTCCCCTTGGTGGCCATATCTGGCTTCTGATCCGCCTTTTCGGCTTCGTCTACTTCTTCACCGCAGGCGGCAGCTCACGTCGTGCCTTCCTACTTGGCGGCATCGCCTTCCTGGTCTTCATCGCCCAAACAGGCATCTTTCGACCCTTCGTCCATGCTGTCTGGGACCCGCTACGAAGACACATAGAAGGCCTGGTAGCAGGCAACGACCCAATCATCGCTCAGAGACCAGCACCTCCACCCAACGCTCTTGGTGCAGGGGCCAACGACACACCGAACCGCAACGGTGAGCCCACGCCCCAGGAAACGGCAGCTCGACTGCTCCAGGAGCGTGCCCGCCGGAATTTCGGCACTCTGCGCGAACAATTCCGCAGCGTAGAAAGGGCCGTTGCTCTTTTCGTTGGGAGTCTGGTTCCGGGGTTCGGTGAGCGCCATATCGCAGCCAGGGATGCGGCGGAGGCGGTGAGGCAGGCTGAGGCTAGGGAGAGGGAAGAGGCGGCGAGGAGAGAGGAAGAGGCAGCGGCTAGGAGGGAGGATCCGTCAGTAGTGGAGGCTGAGGCAAGTGCTGCTGGCGGGACCCAGCCGGGGGATCAAGAGCGAGCAGCGGCGCAGGCACCGGAACAGGCTGCTCAGGCACCGCTAGTAGAGACATGACGGCTAGAGTGTGTACGATAGCATGAGCATCGAGTAGCGATGCTAAATCATTTTACCACTAGCGCCGTTTTACCGGTAAAACGCCGTATTACCTGTAAAATGATATCTATTTTACGGTAAAGGCGTAAAATGCGCTAGTAGAGGGAAGCCCTATTAATAGGCATATATTTTATGTTCGGCGACCTCAAATATGCATTGATTATAGAGATTTACTGCCTCTTTTGCGATATCTAATGCTTCTGTCATGGTGTTAGGTCAGCAGTCCGCCAGCTACGTTCGTCGGTTGAACAACTCTTCGTCTCAACCTCGCTTAATTTTTTGAGCCCGACCTTGACTAGATCTAGGCCAAACTAGGCTAGATCTAGGTCAAACTAGATCAAATCTAAATCAATTCTTGCTAGACACGAAGTTTGCAATCTTATATAGTTAACATTATCTTGTTTTTCTTTTTTCTCTTTTGTCTTTTGTTCTATATATTAAATCTAATATAGATTTAAGTTTTATTTAGTTATTAATTTAGATACCTTTTTAATAAAGATTTCGAGTCTAGTTCTTAATATTACAAAAGATTTACACTTTTTGCAACGTTTTTACGCGTTAAAATCTAATCTCTTTAAATATATCAATACTTATTTAATTATTAATTTAATAAAGCATTTAAAACTCTTACTAGAGATCGAACTTATTGTTAAGAAGTTCGTTCGACAAATTACTCAAAATTTAGTCGAAACTCTATGTTAATTTCGAGAGTTTCAAAATTAAATATAATTCAATATTAATGTTACTTTTATTTTGTTTGCTTTAAGCTTTTTTTCTTCAAAATTAAACTTAATATTCATAATTGCAATTGTACAAATTGTTGTTTAAGCTATAAACAATTAATCTATTTTTGTTATACAACTTTTATTGCTCTTTACAAATATTATTGCTTTTGTTATTTTTAAATTTGAGAAACTCTCTAATATATTATAATACAAAAGAGACAAAAATTAGTTAAATATATAAAAGCAAAATTTTATACAATATATAAATATAAATTATAATTAATATTTTATTAATTAAATTAAGATTATCTATGCGAAGTTACAACTTATTATAAATAAAAAAATTTATAATTTTATAAGTTAATATTAAATTAATAATCTTTGTGTTATTGTTTTTTTTAATAAATAACGTCAAAATTTGCGTTACTATTGTAACAATTTCTTTGAATTAAAAAATATATATTTGTATTTTCGCAAAATTTTAAAGCAAAACTTTATTAACTTTGTTAAGTATTACAATTTTTTCTATTAAAAGAAAAAATATTTTTAAATAAAAAATGCTTTATTAATTAATTATATAAAGCGCAACGTTAATTTTTTTACTTAAGTTATTATTATATTTTAGCAAACTTCTAATAACAAATAATTATTTATTTTTTAACAATAAGTTTAAGCTTTTATTAAGATCAACAAAAAGTTTTAGTAGTTTAAGTATTATTAATTTTGTATTATAACAATTGTTGTTGCTTCAATTAAGCAAAAATTTAACTTTATTTTTATTAGCAATTTGTTAAAATTTCGCATTATTATTTTTGTTTTTGTTGTCTTATTTGTGTTAACAATTTTTATAATATTTAACAAGTTAATAAATTTAAGCTTTGTTATTATTATTGTTTAAGACAAATCTTTAATTGTTTTAAAAATTAAAGAAATTTGCAATAAATAAAAGTTGTGCTACTATTATAAGTTGCAATATTTAAGCAAAATTGCAAAAAAATATTTTAATAAAAAATCTTTCTTTCTTTGCTTTGTTAATTTAGATAATATTTTTAATATTAATAAAAATATTTTGTTGTTAGCAAAAAAAGTCTAGTTTCTAAACAAAGTTATATTCGAAAACTAATATATATATTTTTTTGTTTTTTAGCTTCTTTGTTTTTATTTTTTTTTATTTTTATAAGAGATTTTTGATTAAAACAACTTTAAAATTCTTTAAGTTTAATTTTATATTTAAAAATAATTATATAATAGTTTTCTTTATTTTACGTTAAGTTTAATTTCGAATTTTTATTATAACTTTAATTGACAATAAAGTCTTAATTTATATCTTTATTAATAAATCTTTTGCGCAACAATATAATTTTTCTCTTTATTAATTAATTTATTTTTATAGATTTCGAGATTTTAATAATTAAGCAATTTTAATAAATAACATTATTTACGTTGTCGAAATTATTATAACTTTCGACAATTATATTAAGAGATTATTTTTTTATATTATTAAACATAACTAGTATTTTATTGTTATAAATTTATTGTAACTTTGTTGTTACTTTATTAATACAAACTTTAATTATTATATTTTTATTATATTTTTTTCTTTTTATCTTAAATATTGTTGTTAATTGTTTATTAAAATATATAATACTATTTAAGAAAAAAAAAGAATTCTTGTCTTTTAAAAACTTTTAACACGTATAGAAGTATTACGCTAGTACTTTCTACAAAGATATTAGAGTAAGTTGTGCTATTAAAGAGATTTGTAGACGTCTTTAAGTAATACAAGCAATTACTTAATAACAAAAATTACAATTATAGACAATTTCTATGTTTAATAAATCTTAAAAGAGATTTAATAAATCAAAATAACAATAAGTAAAAATCTATAATAAATTGAACACAATTTATAAGAAAGTCGTATTTTAGTTTCTATATATTAAGAAAATACTAATTGCTCGCTTTGTTTGTTTGTCGAATATAGCAAACATAATTGTTCGTAATATTTGTTTATCAAATATATTAAACATTATACTTAGATTGTTTGCTTTTCGAATATATTAAATATAACAACAAGTTTGTTTTAAAAATGTAAAATCTAAATTACTAATACAACTTTAATAAGCTTGTAATACTATTTCTTTTTTTTTAAGTTTTTGTTTTGAAATTTAATATCTTCTTATTATGTCTTTAAGAAAAATTAATATTAGAAATTCTTCTTGTTAAAAGAATTTTTTTTTCGACGCTTTAAATTTAGTATCTTTAGCGATACGTTCTTGTTGTAATTGTACAATGTCTAGTAAAATCTATTATGTAAATAATAATTTTAAAAAGTGTGTAAAGTATATGCGATCTAGTTGTAATTATAATTTGACAATTTCTCTTGCATCGATTAAACAAATTTATAAAAAACAAATATATTAAAAAAAAGAAATGCACAATGCGTATGCGAAACTAAGTCGATTAAAAAAACAATTAAATTTTCTAAAGAATAAGAAGAAGAAAATAATTATAATTAAGTAAAAAAATATTAATAATTTAAAGATAAATAAAGCATATTTTGTTAAGTTTGTTACAAAGACTTTTGAGTTGCTATTTAATATATTGTTTGAATAGTTTTAATTTTTGATTAATTAAAATTAAAATGCTATTTTTATATTTTGTTTTAATAGAATTTCTTTAGAAGATTTCAATAACAATTAAGATTCTTTTTTAATTTTTAAATGTTTTTCGAAGTAAAATATTCTTTTTACTTAATATACTTTTAATTTTTTTATTATAAAATTTTTTTAATTTCGAATTAGTTTTTTTTTGCAAATAAAAATAAAATATATTCTATAAAGACGTAATTAAGTTTGTTAACTTCAACAATAAAATATAAAATACTAGAAATATTTTAACATTCTTAGATAAGTTAAGTTTGTAATTGATTAATTGATTAATTTTTTTAACAAAAAACAATTCGATTTTGATATAATTAAATTTTTTGCTTAACTTTCTTGTTTTAAGATTTTTTGTAAAAAGATATATTTTATTTTTCTTTTTTAATTAAGATATTGTTTTTTGTTTTTTATTTTAATATTTAATTAATTTTTTTTGCATTTTTAAGATATTGTTGTATATCTTTTTTAATGTTGCTATTCTTTTAATAATTAATTGTGTTAACAAATGCGTACGCTTTTTTTAAAAAAGATTTAATTTCTTGTTATAATTAACAAAGAATTAAATTATTTTAATAATATTTAAAATCTTTGCATTAAATGCTAGTTATATTATAGATAAAAGTAATATTTAATTATTTTAAGTATTATTAATATAATGTCTCAAATATTATTTAAGACTTTAATTTGTTCTTTTTGTTTAATTATTTGTAATTAAATAATAAATAATAAATATTTGAAGTTTTGTATTTAATATTAAGAGAAGCGTCTTTTAATAATTAGATATAAAGAGCTTGTTTTTGTTATTAATTAATTTCTTAAATATATTTTAATATTGTATAAGTCGATTTAATATAATGTATCTTAATTGTTTTGCAATAAATTTCTTTTTGCATGCGATAATATGTAAGTACTTAATAAGCTTATTAATTGTTATTAGTATTAAATTATATTTGTTTCTAGTTACTAGATTCGTCAATTTGAGCAACTTAATAATAAAGTTTATTGTAATTTTATTTTATAACAATTTAGATAATTTTTAATATTGAATTTTGTTATAGTTTGTATACATATTATGTTTGTTTTGTTAATAGTTAAAACAATATTTAATGTATATTTTGATAGCTTGTTTTATTTGTAAGAACTAACAATGTTAATAGAAAAACCAAAGAATTTTTGTTACTTTTAAGTATCTTTGTAGTAATTTATTATAATGCTTTTTTATATATTTGTCAATCTTGTTAATAAATATTTGAAGTTTTTCTTTTTTTATTGAAAACTCTTTTGTATTATCTTGAAGTATTTGTAGTATAATTTTTTTTTTTTTTTGTTTGCTAATAGTAATTTGTTTTTGTTAATTTTAAATATACTATAATTAAACGATTTTTTCGTTTTTATATAATTATTTCTTTTGTTAAGTGCGTCTACTTTATTATTATCTTTATTTAAAATATATTGTATTTTAAATTTATATTATTTAAGTCTTTTTAATTATTGTATCTATCTTCTATTAAATTGCTTAATAATAGTAAAATACACAAAATTTTTATAATTTGTTAAAATCGTAAATTTTAATAATTTTTATATATATATTTTTTATAACTTTAAGAAAACTATTATAGTAAGTAGTTTTTTATTATAAACATTATAGTTTTGTTTAACTAACAAAAGTTTTTTTGAAAAATATATTATTAGATGTTATATATTTTTATGTTTCTAATTAAAGTATATATTAATAACTAAATTTAATGCGTCGATTTTAATTCTATTTAATAATTGCAAATTGTATATTTTTAGTATTAGCTTCTTTAAGCATTTTAGTTTAAGATTTTAAAAAAAAAAATTTTCTACAAGTTTTTATAATTATAATGTATTCTTTTTTGTAAAGTTTGTTAATAATATTGCATTTATTAAGTAGTTTTTAATAAATTTTTTGTTGTAATTTATAAAATCTAGAAAGAATTGTATTTTTTAAATATTTGTTAATAGTTTTTATTTTTTAATTGTTTGTAGCTTTTTAAAATTTATACGTACTTTGTATTGTTTAACAACAAATTCGAAAAAATTAATTTTCTTTTAATAAAATTCGCATTTCTTTAATTTAAAATATAAGTTTTTTATATTTAGATATTTTAATATTTTAAAAACATAATTAATATATTTTTTTAAAAATTTTAAGTAAATTATAGTGTTATTCAAGTATATTATAACAAATTGATTTAAATATTGTCGTAATATATTATTAATTATTTTTTGACACATTGTTAAGACGTTTATAAATTCGAACAACATTATTATATATTTATATAATTTATATTATATACAAAAAGTTGTTTTTTACTCTTTTTTTATTTTTATTTTAATTTAATTGTACGCTTTTTGTAAATCTAATTTAATAAAATACTTTGCTTCAAATAGTTAATTTTAAAGTTTATTAATATTAGGTAATAAATATTAGTTTTTAATTGTAATATTATTTAGCTTTTGATAATTAATATATAGACGAAAATTTTTATTCTTTTTTAATATAAAGAAAATCAAGTATCTTGTTTATAATTAGAATTTTTTGATAAATTTTTTTTTTCGTTTTTTGCTAGATATTTGCGAAGTACTTCAAGCTTTTTTTGAATAAAGTATATATAAGTTTAAACGTAAATTACTTGTTTAATTTAAATCTAATTTCGTAATTTTACAATTAATATTTAAAAAGAGTCTTTATTGTTTTTTTTTTAAAATAGATGCTTTTTATTATTGTATATTTGTAGTATATACTTTAGCGATTTCTTTGTTGTACTAAATAATTTAAAACTTTTAAAAGATTTGTAATTTTTTTTATTTATTTTAACTTTGTAATTTAGTTAATTTTTATTAATGTCTATTAAATTAAACATTGTTAAATTGTTTTTTTACAAAAATATAAATTTGTTGCTTGCGATTAATTTTTAATTTAATCTTTTATCTATTATTAAATACTATTAATGCGTAGATTAAATATAAATTACATAATTATATTGCGCAAATCTAAGTACTTGTATATTTTAATTAATTTTTAAATTGTATTGCTTTAATTAAAGCATTTCTAGAACAATATTATAAATAACTATTTTTACTATATTAAAGATTAGTTTTTCGTAATATTGCTAAATAGCTATTAACAGTAATTTCGTTTCTTTATTTACTTTTTTATTTTTGTTAAATAATAAGTTTTTATCTACAATTATTAAGTTATATACGTTAGATTTTTTTTAAATAAAATATTCTTTTCTTTTAACAAGAGCTTTAGTTATAAAATTATTTATCGCATTAAAATCGACTATTGCGATAAATTGTTATTTATTAATTTTAATTAATGTAATAAAACATTGTATATATACTATTAAATTTAACTATTATTGTTAAACTAACATATTGCATTTCTTTAGTATACTTTTTATTAAAAAATTTGAACTTTTTCTTGTTTTTGTGTTGTAATTTTTGCTTCGAATATCTATTTGCGCTAAGCTTTCTTTCTATGTTAAATTAATAACTTTAATTTTCTAAAAAATTAATTAATTTTTTGTTTGTTTTCTAAATAAGTTTAGTATAAGTTGTTATAACATTTTATTTAATTAAGTATTGCATATTTCTTTGCTTTTTTTATTTTTTTTTAAAATAAATTTACATTGCTTAGTTGTTGTTCAATTTTATTAAGAATTTTTCTTTTTATAGTAACGTCGCTTTTTAACGCTTTTTCGCATTTATTTATAATTTGATTTATTTGTTGTTTCTTCAATAAATTAGCTAAAATTTCAAGATATTTCGTAATATTGTTTAGATATTTGTGAAATTTTTTTTAATTATATTTGTTGTTTAAGTTTGTTATTAAATAAAAATATAACGTTTTTAATTGTTTTGCTCTTATAGTTTTATTAAGTATTTAATTAATTTCTTGTATAGATGCGAATATTTTATTTAATAATGTTTTATTTAGAACTTTCTATAATTAATTTAAGCTTTTTATCAAATAATAGTTGTTGTTTAATCTAATTTTGAGAGTATTTGTCTTTGTGTCAATTTGTTTCTTAATGTTGTTTTAGCTATTAAGTATTTCTTTTAATATAGTATTAATTTGTTAATAATTTATTAAGTTTTGTAATTAATAATCTTTTGCAAAGTAATTTAATTTGTTATATAAATAGCACGTTTTTTAGAATTTATTATTTTGCTTTTTTTAAAGTTTTTCTCTTTATATTATTAAGTAAAATTTAGTTTTATAGATACAAGCTTACAATAATTAAAATTATTATATTTTTAATTAAAACAAAATTCTCTTTGCTAATATTTAATTATTAATTCAAAAAAGATTCTTGCTTTTTTTCAAAATTAATTATATCTTTTTTTTATAACTTTTTTATATAGTTTGTCGTCGAAATTAATAATTACTTCGATAAGATTAAACATATTGTTAAGAGTTTTTTTATTACGTATAATTTTGTTCTTTAGATTGTGTTTAAAATTTTGTCGAAATATTATTATAAATGCGACATTGTTTTATTTAATTAAATTAATATATTTTTAAAATTTTGCTACGTAGTTTGTTGCAAAGATTTGTTAAATTAAATATTAAATTATTTTTTTTGCAATTTGTTTTTCGTTAAATGTTTTAAAGATTTTTTAAAGATTTTTTTTAAAGATATTAAAGTTTGTAAACATTATACAAAAATTTTTACTATTATTTTTTAAATATTTTTGTAAGTTTAATTTAAGTTAATGTTAAACTCTCTCTTTAAAAAATATTAATAAAAAAATTGTTTTTTAATTTGCTAAAACAAGATAAAAGATAAAATAAATATTTATTTGCATAAATTAGTTCTCTAAGTTAATACAATCTTTATAATAAATATTAGATTTGTTAATTTTGATTTTGTTGTTTTTTATAATTAATAATTGACGTAATATTAATAAGTTAATATTCGAGATAAAGACGCGTTAATTTAATATAAATATTCTTAGAATATTTAAAGTGTTACGCTAATATTTTCTACAAAAATATTAAAATAAGTTGTGTTATCGAAGAGATTTATAAACGTTTTCAAATAATATAAGCAATTACTTAATAACAAAAATTGCAACTATAGACAATTTTTATATTTAATAATTTTTAAGAAAGATTCAATAAATTAAAGTAACAATAAATAAAAATTTATAATAAATTAAACACAATTTATAAAAGAGTCGTATTTTAGTTTCTATATATTAAGAAAATACTAATTGTTCGCTTTGTTTGTTTGTTAAATATAGCAAATATAATTGTTCGTAATATTTGTTCGTCGAATATGTCGAACATTATATTCAAGTTGTTTACTTCTTAAGCATGTCGAATATAACAATAGATTTGTCTCGAAGACGTAGAATCTAAATTACTAATATAGCTTTAATAAGCTCGTAACAAGAAGCTTTAAGATCAAAGTGTTTTTACAATTTTTTTAATAATTAAATCTTTTCTTTTAGTTTAAGTTTGTTTTGTTAAAAAATATTTAGCAATTTAGTTGTTTATAAAAAGCAATTTGTTTGCAAAAAGTAATTTAATTTTGCTCTTTAAAAGCAATTTAATCTTGTATACAAAAAGCAATTTATTTGTAAAAAGCAATTTAATTTAATTTTTTAAAAACAATTTAGTTTTGTTTATAAAAAATATTTTAATTATTTTAATTTTAAGTTTTGTTTTGTTTTATTTAGTTTAAAGTAAAAAGTCTTTAGTCGTATCTTTTAAACTATTTAAAAAAAATACTTTTCAAAAATTAAGTATCGAAGCTTTTTATTTTTTAAAATTTTTATCAAACAATATACGAAACAAGTTGAACAATTTTTTATATAATTTAATATAGTTAAGTTAAGAGCTCGTAAATTTAATTGCGTTGTTTGCGCAAAAAATATTAAAATATTTAGTATTACTCTACAAAAAATAAATGTTTTTTTAAATTTAGTCGAGATTTTGTCTAGATCTAGATTAAATTTCGCTTAAATTCTTAATTTATTAAATCTCTCGAAATTCTTGCTATTTTATAAGAATATTAAAATTAACACTTATAATTAAGATTATTGTCTAGCACTTTATTAAATAAAAAAGAAGCTTTATTTAACAATCTTTATTATTTAAAAAAATCTAAAATATTATTAACAAAACAAGAATGTCGATTTAATTATAATTTTGTCTTTTAAATATTTCAAGTTTCTTAATATTTTTTTTGAGAAAAAAACAAATATTTTGCTCTTTTATTGTTTTTACAATTACGCTATTTATTTTAAAAAAATGTCTAGTTTTTAGTCTTTGTTTTATACAATATAAATTATAATAAAACTCTAAAATTTTGTTGTTATTTAGATAAAAATCTTAGTAAAGAACTTATTCGAACAAGTTGCTTCTAAACAACAATTTTTGTTCTCTTTATTAAGAAATTTAAAGATAAACTTAGATTTTGCGTAAATTACAAAGATTTAAACGCTATTATAATTAAGAACAAATATTCTTTGCTTTTAATCTTTAAGACACTAAATTGTTTTAATTAAGTTAAAATCTTTATTAAGCTAAATATTATTTTAGCGTTTAATCAACTATATATTGTAGTTAGATAATCAAGTAATATTAAGCTATAAACTTGAGAATGCTTATTATTAATACTAGCGATCTATCTGTAGTATATATGCGATCTCTTCTACTTAGATCTTAGAATCTTAACTACTTAATATACTATTAGACAATATAGTGCGATTTATGTATATATCGCGATAAGTCTCTATTGTTATAATTGTCTACTAACTAAAATTTTATTTTTATCTCGTTATATTAGAGCTTAATACGAGAATTTAGTTATAATAACAAACATTAGAACAACAAGTTGTTAACATATCTCTAAAAACAATCTTAGAAATTTAGAAATTCAAAAACTCAAAAACACAAAAAAAAAGAATATAAAAAACAAATTAATATTAACGAATTATTAGAATTAAAAATTTCAAAAATTAAAAACACAAAATTAACAATTTAAAAATTAAGATATTATTAAGTTAAAAAACAAAGAAAGAAAAGACAAAGTTAAAGTATTAAAAATAGCAATAAGAGTTGTAAATTCAAAGATTAAGACGTTTTATTAAAATTGCAATTAATATCTACTTTTAAAACAATAAATTGTTTGCTAATTATAATAATATTATTAAAAGAAGCTTTTTAACAATATAATTAATTTATTTGCTTCAGAGCGAAAACGCTATTTAAACTCTCTTTTTAATAGAAATTGAAATAGATCTTTAACGCAAAAACATTTATTAACAATAAATCGACAATTAATTAAGAAAAACAATAGATCAAGAACGTCTACTTATAAACAATCAAAAAAATAGAGAAACAATAAACAAAAAAATAGCGCAAAGCTAAGAAAAAAAAAATCTTTTTTTAATATTTTTGCAAAGAAAAGAAAGAGACTTGCAAATTAAAAATATTATTTTTTGAATTAATTATTATTATTAGTTTTTTTGATTTAGTAATTGTTATTTTTACTATTTGTTATTAAGCTATTCTCTTAGAAACAATATCTTAAAACAATAAAAAAATTGCAAAACTTTCTTTCGACATATCTACGTTAACAACAAGTTTATTTAATAATTTTATAAAAATTGTAAAGCTCTATTACTATATAATTTCTATATCTTCTTTAAAAACGCTAAGAGCATTGTACTTTAATAAACTTAATATTATCGACTTTTTGAATTAATTTTCGAATTTTTGTAATAAGTATAAAGTTATCTTTTAATATAAAATTATTAAGTTGTCTCAATATTGCAACAAGCTTATAGAGAACTTTATTAAATTTATTGTTATCTAAACAAATAAAAAATAATTTAAAATAATAAATAAGTTAAAAAAGAAATATAAAGATAAGAATTTAAATTAAAAAATTAATTCTTGTGCTTTTTTAGAGTTTTTAAAAGACATATCAAAAACAAAATCAAATAATATTCGTAAATATAATCGACAATTTAGAGTTATTTTTTCGAAATTTATTAAACTTAATTAAGTCGATAAATATATTAGATTTTTGTAATATTTAAAGAATCTTTTTTGCAATATTTGTACTAAGATAATGCGAAAGTATAAATTTAATTTAAATAACGCAATTATTATAATATTTAAATTGTTATACAAGATAATTATAAAATTGATCGAAAATAAGACAACTATGCAAGAAATAAACATTAATAATAATTAGACTATTTAGCGAGTTGCGAACATTAATATAAATAAATTAATAAATATAATAAGCAAGAAGCAAGATCTTGTAAAAAAAAAATTATATTAAAAATAATTTTTGTCTCTTTAGTATTGTTAGTAATCGCAATCGAAAACACGAAAATTAACAAAATTCTAAATACTTTAATATAAGCTTTTAAAAATCTTAAAATTAACAATGTTTGCAAAATAATAAAGAGCGAGATTTATTAAATAATTTAACAAGCAATAATAACGCAATTATAAAAAACTTTGTATATTGTATCTTTTTAAACTTAAATAACAATCTAAAGTTTATCTTAAGAAACAATTTATATTTATTAAGAATTTGCATTTGTTTCTAAATACAATCGATCTTAATTAAAATTAAATAAGTACTTGTTTTATTATAATTTGCATAAATAATAAATTTGTTTAAAGTTAACAATCTTAATAGCAAATAAGAAGATTTATATAAATAAAAGCAACAAAATTTGTTATAAATTTAACGATTCTAGAAATAAAGAAATAAAGTTGTCTTTTAATAATGCAAAGATTAAAAAAGAGATTATAAAAATTTGTTTTCAATAAAAAGCGCAAAATTGTATTTGAAATTTTGTAATTATAATAATAACAATAAGATTAAATACTAATTTTTCGTCAAAAGATAAAAAGAATAATAAATCAAATTAAGCGATAATAAAAATTTGAAAAGTTTAATCAAAACAAGATTCTTCTAAGCAACAAACACTCTAAAAATCTTTAATAAAGCAATTAATTAAAATAATTAAAAAAAGAATTAAAAAGAAAAAGAGATTCTCGAAAATTAAAAACGTTAAACTTAAGAATTATTCAAAGATAATAGAAGTTGCAAGAGAAAAAATATATATAAAGAAAAAAATAATAAAAACAAAAGTAAAAAATATTGCAATAAAGAATATTTTTGCAATAATTAATTTTAATTTAAGAGTTATTAACTATTAGAAAATTAAATCCAGAAAAAAGTAAAAAACTTTTGCAAACTATATATAGCAAACAAAATATTCGAAGAGAATACTACAAACTATAAAGAATTAAGTCGATTTTAAAACTTTAATTTAAAATATTTTTATTTTAAAAATAAAGATAAAATTAATAAATTTTTTAAATTTTTGTTCTAATTTGAGTTGCTTTTTCTTTTGTTCTCTTTTTAATAAAAAATTTAATACTATAGTAACAAAGAGAAAATTTTAAAAATTTACAAAAAAAGAGAAAGAAACAATTGTTATTATAAAATCAATTAATATTAAATTTATTAAAATTGTTTATTTTAAGAATATTGTTGCAAAAATAGAATCTTTTAGAACTTTATATTTTGTTGTTTGCTTAATTGTATAAATGCAATTAAAAAATATTAAAGTTAAAGCAATATTTAATAGTAATACGAAAATTAATTGTATTAGCAAGAGTTTTGCGAACAAAATTAATCTAGCTATTTAACAAGATATTTTTATCTTATTAGTAGAAGTTATAAGAGCACGTGTTTGTTTCGAAAAAATAATAAAAAATACAATGATATTAATTAAAAAAATAATAATTTATATCTTTATTTTTGTTATTTCTTAATTTAATTACGAAATTCTATTAAATTAATCTTTTTAACAAAGTATTTAAATAAGCTTTGTGAATATAAACAACAACTTTTTAAAATTAACAATTTATTTTAGAAACAAAACAAAGCGTATTAGTATTTTAGAAATATTTGCTAATTACTTTAGTAACAAAAATAAAAACGTTATATTCTTAGAGAAATCTTTAAATCTTTAGATAATTGTTTAGTTAATATAGTTGCTCGACTTCGCAAATTTAATTGCAAAAGATTTTCGAAAATAAAAATAAAAATTATTAAAATAACAACGTTGCAAAGTAGAATTAAAAGAAAAAATCGACAAAATTTTAATTAATTAGAGTAGATAAACAATACTAGCGTCTACTTCCTTGTTCATACAATTAATTAGAATCGAACAAATATTTAAATTAATATTATGTTTTAAACATTTTAAAAATTATTAATAATTCGAACTTTTTAATTATATATTATAAAAGAGACTTTTACCATTTAATTATCTAGAAAATTCGATATTCTTTGTTGATCTTTTATTGCGTCGCACTTATTTGTTCGAATAAATACAATATATAAGCAAAAAACTTAAAAAACAAATTTAATAAATATAAACAATTTAAATAGTTCTATTCTAAACAAGTATCTAAATTAGAAAAAAATGCTAAAGCTATTAATTACAAAAGATTTCTAAAAGAAATTTAACAAAAAATATAATCTTTTTTTAATGCTTAAGTTCTTAAGTATTAAATGCAATTCTTGTTTTATTGAGAAATATATTTAGAAACTAATTATAAAATTCGAACTCTTTTTGCAAAAATAAAAACTCTTAATTATAATACTTTTTAATTATAATATTGTCTTAATATAAAGTTTTGCTAAGATAAACAAAATTAGATTAGAGATTATATCTAATCAAAAAATTTGCACTATAAAACACAAAATATAGCAAGTTTCGAAATTTTTAATTTCTCAAATATTAAATTTTATTGTAATTAAGATATTAAAGAAACGTCTTTAGACAAATTTGCTAAAATATTGTTATAATCTCTATCGAAATTCTTAATTTCTAATAGATAAAAAAAAGAAAAACAAGTATTGTATAATTAATGCATGTTATAATGTTAGATTAGTAATTCGTCAACTACGTTCGTCGATTAAACAACTCTTTGTTCTAATCTCGCTTAATTTTTTGAGCTCGATCTTGATTAAATTTGAGCCAAACTAGACTAGATTTAAGTCAATTCTTGCTAAACATAAAGCTTGCAATCTTATATAGTTAACGTTGCTCTATTTTTCTCTTTTTTTTTTGTCTTTTGTTCTATATATTAAATTTAGTATAGATCTAAGTTTTATCTAGTTATTAATTTAGATATCTCTTTAATAAAGATTTCGAGTCTAGTTTTTAATATTACAAAAGACTAGCACTTCTTGCAACGCTTTTACGCGTTAAAATTTAATCTCTTTAAATATATTAATACTTATTTAATTATTAACTTAATAAAGTATTTAAAACTCTTATTAGAGATTAAACTTATTATTAAGAAGTTTGTTTAACAAATTACTTAAAATTTAGTCGAAACTCTATATTAATTTCGAAAGCTTTAAAATTAAATATAATTTAATATTAATATTATTTTTATCTTATTTGTTCTAAGTCTTTCTTTTGTAATGTTAAACTTAATATTTATAATTGCAATTGCACAAATTATTGCTTAAGCTATAAGCAATTAATCTATTTTTATATAATTTTTATTGTTTTCTATAAATATTATTGCTTTTGTTGTTTTTAAATTTAAGAAGCTTCTTAATATATTACAATACAAAAGAAACAAAAATTAGTTAAATATATAAAAGCAAAATCTTATACAGTATATAGATATAAATTATAATTAATATTTTATTGATTAAATTAAGATTGTTTATACGAAGTTACAACTTATTATAAATAAAAAGATTTACAATTTTATAAATTAATATCAAATTAATAGTCTTTATATTATTGTTTTCTTCGACAAATAGCGTCGAAATTTGCGTTATTGTTGTAACAACTTCTTTAAATTAAAAAATATATATTTGTATTTTCGCAAAATTCTAAAGCAAAACCTTATTAACTTTGTCGAATATTACAATTTTTTTTATTAAAAGAAAGAATATTCTTAAATAAAGAACGTTTTACTAATTAATTGTATAAAGCGCAATATTAATTTTTCTATCTAAATTGCTATTATATTTTGACAAACTTCTAATAGCAAACAATTATTTATTTTTTAACAATAGATTTAAGCTTTTATTAAGACTAATAAAAAGTTTTAGCAATTTAAGTATTGTTAATCTTATATTATAACAATTGTCGTTGCCTTAATTAAACAAAAATTTAATTTTGTTTTTATTAATAATTTGTTAAAATCTTGCATTATTACTTTTGTTTTTGTTGTTTTATTTGTATTAACAATTTTTGTAGTATTTAACAAGTTAATAGATTTAAGTTTTATTATTGCTATTGTTTAAAACAAATTTTTAATTGTTTTAAAAATTAAAGAAATCTACAATAAGTAAAAGTTGTGCTACTATTATAAATTGCAACATTTGAGCAAAATTGCAAAAAAATATCTTAATAAGAAATCTTTCTTTCTTTGCTTTGTTAATCTAAATAATATTTTTAATATTAATAAGAATATTTTGTTATTAACAAAAAAAGTCTAGTTTTTAAGCAAAATTATATTCGAAAATTAATATATATATTTTTTTGTCTTCTAGCTTCTTTGTTTTTATTTTCTTTTTAATTTTATAAAATTTTTTTGATTAAAACAATTTTAAAACTTTTTAAATCTAATTCTATATTTAAAGATAATTATATAATAGTTTTCTCTATTTTATGTTAAGTTTAATCTCGAATTCTTGTTATAACTATAATTAACAATAGAGTCTTAACTTATATCTTTATTAATAAATCTTTTATACAATAATATAATTTTTCTTTTTATTAATTAATCTACTTTTGTAAGCTTCGAAATTTTAATAATTAAGCAATTTTAACAAGCGATATTATTTACGTTGTCGAAATTATTATAGCTTTCGACAATTATATTAAGAGACTATTTCTTTATATTATTAAACTTAATTAATATTTTATTGTTATAAATCTATTGTAACTTTGTTGTTACTCTATTAATACAAACTTTAATTATAATACTTTTATTATATATTTTTCTTTTTGTCTTAAATATTGTTGCTAATTGTCTATTAAAATCTATAGCACTACTTAAAAAGAAAAAAAATTCTTGTCTTCTAAGAAATCTTAACGCGTATAGAAACTTCAAAATGAAAATATTTTTGCAATTTTTTTTAATAATTAAATCTTTTCTTCTAGTTTAAGTTTATCTTGTTAAAAGATATTTAGCAATTTAATTGCTTACAAGAAGCAATTTGCTTGCAAAAAACAATTTAGTTTTGCTCTTTAAAAGCAATTTAGTCTTGCTTATAAAAAGCAATCTAATTTTGCTTTTTAAAAGCAATTTAATTTTATTTATAAAAAATAATCTAATTATTTTAATTTTAAGTTTTGTCTCGTCTTTTCTACTTTAAAGCAAAAAATCTCTAATTGTATTTTTTAAACTATTTAAAAAAGATACTTTTCGAAAATCAAGTATTAAAGTTTTTTGTTTTTTAAAATCTTTATTAAATAACGTGCAAAACAAGTTGAACAATTTTTTATATAATTTAATGTAGTTGAGTTAAGAGCTTGTAAATTTAATTGCGTTATTTGTGCAAAAAATATTAAAATATTTAGTATTACTCTATAGAAGATAGACGTTTTCTTAAATTTAATTAAGATCTTGCTTAGATTTAAGTTAGATCTTACTTAAATTCTTAATTTATTAAATCTTTTAAAAATTTTGTTGTTTTATAAGAATATTAAAATCAACACTTATAATCGAGATTATTATCTAATACTTTATTAAATAAAAAAGAAACTTTATTTAACAATCTCTATTACTTAAAAGAATCTAAAATATTATTAACAAAGCAAGAATGTCAATTTAGTTACAATTTTGTTTTCTAGATATTTCAAATTTCTTAATATCTTCTTTAAAAAAGAGACAAATATTTTGCTCTCTTATTGTTTCTACAATTATATTATTTATCTTAAAAAAGATATTTAGTCTCTAGTTTTTGCTTTATACAATATAAGTTATAATAAAGCTCTAGAATTTCGTCGTTATCTAAATAAGAATTTTAACAAAAAATTTATTCAAACAAGTTGTTTTTAAATAATAGTTTCTATTTTTTTTGTTAAGAAACTTAAAGACAAACTTAAATTTTGCGTAAATTACAAAAATTTAAACACTATTATAGTTAAGAATAGATATTCTTTGTTTTTAATCTTTAAAATATTAAATTGTTTTAATCGAGTTAAAATCTTTATTAAGCTAAATATTATTTTAGTATTTAATCGACTATATATTTAAAAAGAAGATAAAGCTCTTATTGTCTTTTATACTTGTTTTAAATTCTTTAAATATCTTATTATATTTTTTGATCTATATAATAGACTTGTTTTGTTTCAAAAATATATTAACAATATTTTTTAAAAATTTCTAGATAAGTTTTGTATCGCTTATCTAAATAATATTCTTATCTATAATAATAATAAATTAAAGCATAAAGTTTATATCAAATTTATTTTTTGAAAGTTGTGCGAAGCAAGCTTACAAGCAAATATAATTAAATGCGAATTTTATATTACTTAAATCTTGTATCTAGAATTAATAATTACTATTGAAAAAATTAAGATAAATTTAATTAAGATAGATATTATAATTAATTAATTTACTCTAATTAACGTTAAAAATATTTAAAGCTTTTTAGAATTTGCGAACTTTTATAGAAGATTTATTTATAACTATAGTAAAATAGTTGCTTTATTAATTTATTTAACTAGAAAAAATTAATTCTTTGTTTAATTTAAAAAATGTTAATTAATATTTATTATTTTAAAGAAAATCTTTATCTTTGATATAATATTTTGTTACTACAATCTAGATTACAAAATTCTAATAAAAATTAATACTTTAAACTATATATTTGAAGACATTCTCTCTTAGTACAATAAAGAGAGAGTTCTTTATTTAGTTGTTTACTTTTTTAAAAAGCACAATTTAATTAAATATAATTATAAGATCTATAATAAGAAATTTATAACTATTGTTTGCGTATTCGAAAAATAATATCTCGAACTTAAGAGCTCAATTTATTTAATTAAAATAATTATAAATTATAAAAATTTAAAGTATTTTATGTTAATTAAGCAATTAAGTTGTTGTTAAGTTTGATAAAGCAAGTTTTTGTCTTAATTCAACTATTAAATTATATATTGTCTTAACAAGATTAACAAAAAACTAGACGCTTTTATATATTGCTCAAAAGATCTTTTTAAAAAAGAGAATACTTTCGATTCTTAATATTTGCATTAATATTAAACAATTCTAAAAATTTATATTTTAGATTTTAAGATTGTTAAAGATTTTTAATATTAAACTATTACTTTAGATTTTATTTAATTATATTTTTTTTTAGTTTTCTTAACTTTTCTTGTTACGTTAGTTTCGATAAAGTTAGACGTAAAAAAACTCGACATTAATAATGTCGAATTTTAATTAAATTAAGAAACTTTAAGTCTTAACAAAAACTTAAAAGATACTTCTATTTAAATTTTGTAAAATTAAGTCGAAACTAGCAATTAATTTGTATCTTAAGTATTCGAAGCGCTTTGCAATAAAATATGTTATTATAATAAAATCTCTTTAGTCAAATATAAAGAACGCTTTAACTTCTTGTATTTTCGAAAAAAAAAATCTATTTTTAATTTGAATTGTCTTTGTCTTTGCGTAATCTAGCTTGCTTACAATAGTATTGTCAATAGCTATTTAAGAAGAACAAAATACTACAAATTAATTAATTAAGCTTATTGATAATTTAATATCTATAAGTATATTTAGCGCTTTATACAAAACTATTATACGTATACTTGTTTCAAGTCTTTTAGACAAAAAACGCAAAAATAGTTGTGTTTTTTTTCTATTTTTAAATATTGTTAACATAATGTCTTTATAGACTACGTAAATTCTTTATCGTCTAATATCTTTATAAATATTACGTATAAATACGTTCTTATTTTTGTTAATTATTTTACTAAGATAAGATATCTAGTTCTTATTACTTCTATAAAAGTAGAAAAAGCTATTAATTGCTTCTACGCTTATATTTAGAAAAATTACAAGTTATCTAAGTTCTTCGTGTTTAATTAAGATACACAATTTATCTTCGATATTTAAAAATATTTTTGTCAAATATTAAAGATTAATATTAAGTTATTTATTGCGTATTATTTCGAGATTAACAATTAGACTAAACAATTGAATATTATTATAAAATATTATCTTTGTGTCTATGTTAACTATATATAAACTAATTAAATTAAATAGCTTTTAGATGTTAAGTTTGTTGTTAATAATACTTCTTTGTTTATAACTTTTATTTTGTTCTTTTTAATTAATTTGAGTTAAAACTTACGTTTAAACTTTAAGTTTTTAGAATTTTTGTCTTTCGATTTTACAATTTAGACTCCAACTTAATTGATTAATGTCGAAAGTTTTACTTAGAAAATAAAAAAACTTACTTAGCATTTATGCAATAAAATGCTTGTTGCTTAAGCTAGTTATAAATTTAATATTAATTGCTTTTGTTATTTTTGTTTTAAATACTTCGCAAATAACAAAGTTTAACTTAATATTAAAAATCTTAATATCGCTTGTTTTGCAATTAAATTAAACAATTGTTATATTAATCTCTTTAAAATAAAGCGTATCTTTGAAAGAAATTCTCTAGTTGTTGAGCTTAAGCTTTCTACGTTTATAAAAGTTTATTTTGTTTTTATTACTACTTTTGTTAGTTATATTGTTATCGATTCTTTTTTTAAACAACATTAAAAATCTTGTAAATCTATTGTTGTCAAAAATAACAAAAGATTTTAATATATTAATAGTATTTTAAACTTCAAATATAATAGACGTTTTAAATTTGTCTTGCTTAAGTACTATATTAATTAAAAAGATTATTTTTTTATCTAGAAATCTTTTAATCTTCTAAACAATTATTAACAAATTTTTGATAAATATTATTTAGTTAACTTTATTGTTAAGAAATTATATATAATATTTTGTATTATTTCTAATTGTTAATATTAAGAAGAATAGACAATATCTTTAATTTTGTCCAAATCTTATCTAGATCTTGTCTAGATAATAGAGATTTTTCTATTTTATTTTAATAGTGTTTTGTTACTTTAAACGCGTCTAATCTTAGCTAAGTTAATTTAATCTTATTTAGATTTTGCTCAAATCTTATTTAAATAACAAAGATCTTCTTATTTTGTTTCGATAGTATTTTGTTACTTCAAACGCGTTTAATTTTGACTAAAATAGTTTAATCTTACTTAAATCTTGTTTAGATAGTAAAGATCTTTTTGTTTTATTTTATTTGATTTAATAAATCTAGATATTAAGTCTTGCTTAAATCTTGCTTAAGTAACAAAGATCTTTTTGTCTTATTTTAATAATACTTTGTTACTTTAAATGCGCTCAATTCTAGTTCAATTAGTTTAAGCTCGCTTAATTTTGTCTAAATTTTGTCTAGATAACAAAGATTTTCTCTCTTTATCTTGCTTAATTTATTGAATTTAGATATCTTATTTTATCTTTATTGTTTTTTGTTTTAACTTAATTTAATAAATTCGAATATTTTGTTTTGCTCTTGTTTTGTCTTGTCTTTATTTAATTCTATAAATCTAGTTCTCTTGTTTTGTTCTATTTTGCTTCTCGAAATTTTCTCGATTCTTAATTCTTCAATTCTTTAACAATTTGTTATATTGTTTTGATTGTCTTGCAGAAGTTTTGTCTTGTAGAGAGAAACTATTGTTATAATATTAGATTAGCAATTCGTTAATTACGTTCGTCGATTAAACAATTTTTTGTCTTAATCTTGCTTAATTTTTTAAGTTCGATTTTAATTAAATTTGAGTTAAACTAAATTAAATCTAAGTTAATTCTTGCTAGACATAAAGTTTGCAATTTTATATAGTTAGCATTGCTCTATTTCTCTCTTTTTTCTTTTGTCTTTTGTTTTGTATATTAAATCTAGTATAGATTTAAGTTCTATCTAGTTACTAATCCAGATACCTCTTTAATAGAGATTCCGAGCCTAGTCCCTAACAATGCAACTATAAAGATAAACAAAATAATTGTTCGAAATACTAATATATTTTTTAATGTCAAAGAGTTTGCAAAAGAGTTTGTTAAAATAATAATTATATTACTAATTACTTTCTTTTTAAAATACAATTAAATAAATCTTGTATTAAAGAGTCGCAATCTTATTGTTTTTATAACTTCTTTTGAATTATTTAAAATAATTTGTCTATTGCAAAATGCTACTAATTCGATTGCTTAATTTATAAAAATTGTAATATATATTCTTAAAAAATTTCTTAACAAATATTGCTTATTTATAAATAATATAAATGTAAAAGAATTTAAATTAAATTATAACAACAAGAAGACAATTTTAGAAATTAAATTGTTTGTTTTAAAATACATTTAATAATTAAATATAATATTAATAAACATAAAATTGTTCAAATATATTATATTTGACAAAAAATCTTAATTTTGCAAGTTAGAAATTAAAATTGTCGATTTTGTATATAATTTTAATAAACGATCTCTTAACAATATTAAAATTATTAAAATTGTTAAGTAATTATTATGCAAAAACGTTTTTAAAGTTAAACTCTTTATAAAAATATATATCTATTATTAAATTTAAATGCTAAAGTTTGTAATTGTCGCAAAGTCGATTTATTATTTGTTTAAAATAAAATATATTTTTGTTTAAAATTTTAAATAACAAGATGCTATAAACAAATTAAAGATTGCTTTAACAAATATATTAATAATACGTATCTTAAACTATTTTATTTTAATTGACGAAATTATTTTGATTATAAATTCTAGTTTAAAAGATTAAAAAATTGTGTTAATACAAATTGATATAATAATAAAAAGAAAATATTTTTTACAATATAAAAGTAAATTTTAAAGCGAACAAGAATCTTAATACAATGTTAAAAAACAAAAATGTTAAAAACTTATAAAATTTTTAAAGAAAATATAATTCTAGTTATATAAAATTTGATTTACAATTAAAATTAATGCAAATATTTTAATAATTTAATTTAATTGCTTTGCGACAAACTTATCTAATACTTTAGTAACTTGCTAATTAATTTAAGTTTATCTCTTCGACTTTAATATACAATATATATTTAATTAAAAATATATAACAATTAATAAATTTTCAAAAAGATCAAAAGAATTGTTCGATAATATTGACAAAATTAATAAGAAAAATATTAATAATTTTATTAATAACTAGTTAAATTGTGTTTGCATTTATCTCGCACAAGTAACAATATCAAAAAAGAACAAAAATATTTTAAAATAAATTGTTTGATATTTAATCTCGTTGCAAAGATCAAATATAAATTAGAAAAATTTTCGCAAATTTAAGAATTATATTCTTTATTTTTTAGTAAAAGAAAAGCGTTTATTTTGAAAAACAAACAAGAATATATTTTTGCATAGAGTAGTAAATTAAACAAAAGACAAAAATTAAATTGTAAAAAGCTTGTATAACAAAAGTAATTATAAAAAGAAAAAAAGTATCTATTAACGCGTTGCAAATCAATATTAATAATAAAATCTATTTAATTTCTATAAGAAGTATATCGCAAATTGCAATAAATATTAGCAAAAAGCTTTTAACAAACAAAAAAAAATTATATATTCGACTTATATTTTTAATTTGTAAAAAAAGATTGTTGTAAATTGTATTTATATATTAACTACAAAAATATTTGTTAAAGTAAATTTAGTAATTGTTCGAAATAATTTAACAAAATAGATAAAAGTTAAGACAATTTTAAATCTTAAAGCATTTGCTATAATAAAATTTCTATAAAAGAACATTTTCTATTAACATAAATATATTAAGAAAATAATTATAAATAACAAACTTAAAAATAAAGTTAATATAACAATTAAACTTTTAAAAAAATATAATATTAAAAAAGTAACAATATTAATTTATTATTTACAAACAAATAAAATAATAAAAAAAGAATATAAATTTATTGTTAATATTTTGTTTAAATTAATTAAAAAAGTTTTTACAAATTAACTACAATATTTGTATACAATATTATAAATTAATAAAACAACAATTTAAGAATTTATTAAAAAGACGTTGTTTTGTTTTAAATTTAAATACAAAACTATATTGTTAATTAAAATAAAGTATTTAATCTAGCATATTATAAATTAAAGAAAAGTTTATTGAACAACAAATCTATTAACATTACGAGCAAAATAATTAGAAAAAAGAAATAAAAATGTTTAAAAAGCAATTTTGCGTTTTCGTTATTTCAAAGAAGCAAACAAGAATTTTTTCAATAATAATTATTAACTATTAACGCGTTTATTTTAAATTAAAGATTTAATTTTATTATATAATATTAAGCTTAATAAAAAATATAACGTAAAACTATTTTTTTAATAATTAAATTTTTTTAAAATAAAAAAAGAAAACAAAACTAAAAACTTTTATATTTTAAAAAAAGTTAATAACACAAAACTTAAAAATATTTATTTAAGAAATCAACTAAAAAAATATATAAAAAAAATTAAAATCTTTAAATCTTTGCGAAATCGAAAGATAAAAATAAAAAAATAAAAAATAGTTTTATGCAAAAGATAAAGAATTAATTTGATTAAAACAATAAAAGATTGTTTGCAATTATTATACTATTGCTATCTTATTACAATTATTTAAATTATATAAAAGTATAAGATTTTTTTAAAAGAGAGAAAAGTTGCGATCTTTATATTTGTTTTATTTGTAAAAATTTTAATATAGAATTTATCGATTTATAAATATTAAAAAGTAATTTAATTATGCAAAGTAATTTACAAGATATTATAATTTCGAATACTTAAAAAAAACAAGTAAAAAGACAAAAAAATTAAAAAGTCGAAATATTAACAATTTCGATTAATTAGAAGCAAACAAACAATACTAGTATTTGTTTATGTACTTTAATTAATTAAAATTAACAATTAAAAAGTAATCTAAAAATATTAATAACAAATCTTAATTCAAAATTTTAGAATTTTAAGAATCTCTTTAAATTATAAAGAACAAGTTTTAATTATTTTTTACGCAACATTTTTTAACAATAAAGATAGCGAGATTATACGTTAATTATATTAGCTTTATATTTGTCTACAAATTAATATACGAATAAATGTTAATATAGTTTTTTTGCATAATTAATAATATAAATATTGCAAACAACAATTAAATCTATAAGTAAAGATTCTTTATATTTAAAGCTTTATGTTTGTTAAATATTTAAAACAAGTTATTGCTTTATTTATTAAAACACAACAACTTAATAATTTCATTTTTTGTTTGCAAAATTCTTTTTTTCGATTTATTATTTTTGTATAAATCTTTCTTTATTAAGCTTATATTATAGCAAATTTAAAGCAACAATTACAAGATACTAAACATAAACAATCTTTTACAAGAAAAACTTCTTAATCTTTATTAAAAAATCAAAATTAAAAACAAGAGTTATTATCTATATTAACAAAAAGATTTCGTAAAGAGCGACAACTTGTATTTGCTAAACAAAATATAAATTAAAATTTAATAATATTAATATATTTTTTTTATAATTAAAAATTGATTTCTTCGATTAAATTATTTTAAATGCAAAATTAGCAAATACTATTGTAGCAATTACAAATATTGTAGCATCAAACTTCTTAAATTTAAACTTAAATTAAATTGCAAAAAACAATTATTCGATCTATAAAAAATAATTTAACTATTAAAAATTGTATCTATATTCGAGTAATTAATATTTTGTTTTAATATAATAAAACTACTAGCAATAAAAGAAGAGAATATTTAAAAAATCTTCGAAACATAGTTTTAAATATTTTAAAAATAATTAAGAATTAAACGCAAAATCTATAACAAATAATTAATAAAAACGCTTAAATACTAATAAGTAATTTATTATAACAAAAATTGAAAAATACAACACAAAAAATTAACTAAAATAAAAAACTACAAATTTAAAATAATTAAGTTTAACTTTGCAAACTATAATTATTAAAGATTGCAAATATGTTGTTTAAAAATATAAATTAATTAATTATTAAAACAATATTACAAATAGTAAAAAGCGTTAAAATTTGCAAAAAATTTTGAAAAAATTAAATCGAATTATATGCGATCGACTTAAATATTATATTACAAAATCGAAATACATTGCTAACTATATAATCGACAACTACAACAAAATAAATGCTAGAAAATTCAAAAATACAATAGTATCTATCGAACAAAAGCTTTTAAAAGTTAGAATAAAAGATTATTTTTAAAAGTATAATTTAATAAGAATTTTAAACGCGAAGTTGAAGAAGATTTGTTAAGCAAAAGTTTAAATAATTTTGTCTTTTTTTGCAAAAGATGCAAAGAGAGCGCAAACTCAAAACAACAAATAAAAAGAATTTGAATTATTAATTTTAAAATTAAAGTTGAAGTCGAAACTTAAAGATAACAAAACTTATAAAAGATAAAACAAAAAAAAAGAGAGTTAAAATTTAGATTTTTTTAAAGAAGCTTTTTCTTTGTTATTACAATCGCAAAATTTAATATTAAGATTATTTTCTTTAGATCTTAGATTATTTAAAGTTGTCAATACAACAAAATTACGTGCTTTAATTATTAAAATCGCAAGAATCTTTTTAGAAACAATGCTATTTTTATTTTGACAAATAAGAAAAACGACGTAAAGAACTATTTATATATAAAAGTAAATATAAATTTACAATATTAAATTAACTATTATTCGACAATATTAATCAAAGTCTTTCAATTAATCGAACTAGTTATATTGATAAAAAAGCAAGAAGAAAATCTAATTATAATTATATTAAAATTAATTATCTATATAGCTTATTAAAGAAAGCTAAAATTTTTGTTAAAAATAAATCGATTTTCTAATAATTAAATTAAGAGACAAATAATTTAGTATTATAAGAAACAAAACAATTTTTTAGCATTTGTAAAACAAAATAAGTTAAACTTTAAATTTAATATTTGTTTGTTTGTTTTTAAAGATCTCTTAAGACAATATATTTATAAGAGAGAAGAGCTAATTTTTCTATTTAACGATTTTTAATAAGTTAATGTTTAACTTCGAATAATAGACAATACTAATTTAGCGAAATAAAATTAGTATAAAATAATTGTTTGTTAAAATTAATTTGTTTATTTAATTGTTAATTCGAAGTACTAGATATAGTTGCAACTTTAAAGCAAATTGCAAATAATATTATATTATTAACAAAAAAATAACAATTAACAAAAAGAATAATTTCTTAATTGTTTATTCTTTATGTTGCAAATAATAATATAAGTAAATTTAAATTCTTATATAACGTACGTACTTTTACAAAACAATTACAAATATAAATTGTTAACAATATTGTATTTGTTAATTTTTAAAAAGTATAAAAATTAAATATCGAAATATTACTTCGATTTTAATATAAATTAAAATATCTATTAAGAGTTTTAGCAATTGCAATCGATTATTTTTTTTATCGCACAAAATAATTTATTTTGCGAAAAATATTTGCTAAATAGTTTTTATATTAAAATCGATATATAATTGCAAAAAACAATAAGAAAAAAATAACAAAACAAGAAAATACTAGAAACTAAATTAACAAAGAATAATTTGCTAAAATAAAAATTATATTAAACGAATATACTTTGTCAATTTAAAAATATACAAATTGCGCAATCTTAAATCTTTTATTGCAAGCTAAAAATCAAAATTAATACAAAAATTAAAATATTTCTTGTTTACGTAATTCTATTAAAAGATAAAGAAACTTTAAAAAATTCTTAAATAAATATAAGAAATAATATTGTTGCAACTTATTAAAACTTAATTTTGTTAAATCTATTTTTAATTAATATATTTTATTGTTTTAAAGCTATTATTAACTTCTCTTTTATCTTTAATATTAAGAATACTATTATAGAATATGCGCTCTAAAACTTAACAAAAGTAATAAAGAAATTAAAAATACTATTTGAAAATGCAAAGAAATTTAATTGTCTAATAAAGTAAACTCGAGAACGTGCGATATATTATATAAAATTAATATAAAGAGAAATTCAAGAAATAAAGAGTAAAATATTTAAATTATATTTATAAATGCAATTTATAAAATTTAAGAGTCTTAAAATACTTAATATTTATTAATTTAATATTTAAAACAATTTAGATTCTTATTTGACTAATTATAGAGAAATAATAAGATTTAAATCTTCAACTATTTATTTTAACAAAGAAGAGAAAATTCTATTATTTTAATTTAAAATTTAAAAAAACGTTATAAATCAAAACTAAATTAGCAATCTAAATTAAGTATTTTAAGACTAAAAATAACTTCTAGAATTATATATTTATTTTTTGTTTTAAAGAATTTAACACAAACACAACAATAACAATTTACTCTATTATTATTACTTTTTTTTTACACTAATTTTTTAAGTTTACGTTAAAAAAGTTTATTATTATTGTTATTGTCTTTAAAGAGTAAGTAAGACTTACAATAATTAATTTTATCAAATACTTAGTTTCAATTAAATAATTTTTTCGATCTTAAGAAAAATTTTATGCAAACTAATTTATTACGTTCTTTACGCAATTAACTTAAGTAACAAGAGAAACAAGAAATCGAACTTAACAATCTTAAAAAAATAAAAGCAATTTTCTTATTTTTTTACTACAATTTTTGTACGAACAAAAACAAAAGTTTCTTGATTTAATAATTAAGAAACAACTATTAAAAGAGAGAAAATTGTATATAGTTAAGTAATTAAATAATATTAGACTATAAATTTAAGAATGTTTGCTATTAATATTAGCGATTTATTTGCAATATATATGCGATCTCTTTTACTTAGATCTTAGAATCTTAATTATTCAATATACTATTAGACAATATAGTGCGATTTATGTATATATCGCAATAAGTCTCTATTGTTATAGTTGTCTACTAACTAGAATTCTATCTTTATCTTGTTACAATATTTGAGAAAAAAATAAAGCTTTTATTATCTTTTGTATTTGTTTTAAATTCTTCGAATATTTTGTTATATCTTTCGATCTATATAATAAACTTGTTTTGTTTTAAAAATATATTAACAATATTTTTCGAAAATTTCTAAATAAGTTTTGTATCGCTTATCTAAATAACATTTTTATTTATAATAATAATAAATTAAAGCATAAAGTTTATGTTAAATTTATTTTTCGAAAGTTGCGCAAAGCAAATTTATAAGCAAATATAATTAAATACAAGTTCTATATTACTTAAGTCTTGTATCTAGAATTAATAATTGTTATTAAAGAAATTAAAATAAATTTAGTTAAAATAGATATTATAGTTAATTGATTTACTCTAATTAACGTTAAGAACATTTAAAGCTTTCTAGAATTTGCGAACTTCTATAGAAGATTTATCTACAACTATAATAAAATAGCTATTTTATTTAGACTGACCATTTTTCGGTTTTCGGTTCCAACTTTTGGAATCGACCCGAAACGCCAAGGAACCGAATTACTATATATAGTATACTAGTATACTATATATAGTATATTCGGTTCCAACTTTTGGAACCGACCCGACTCTTGGCGCCAAGAATTCGGGTTTCGGTTCCAAAAACGATCAGTCTAAATTTTTATTAATTTATTTAATTAAAAAGAATCAACTCTTTGTTTAATCTAAGAAATATCAATTAATATTTATTATTTTAAAGAAAGTTTTTATCTTCGATATAATGTTTTATTACAAAATTTAGATTACAAAATTATAATAAAAATTAATAGTTTAAACTATATATTCGAAGACATTCTTTTTTAATATAATAAAAAAAGAGTTTTTTATTTAGTTGTTTACTTTTTTAAGAAACACAATTTAATTAAATATAATTATAAGATTTATAATAAGAAACTTATAACTATTGTTTGCGCATTCAAAAAATAACGTTTTAAGTTTAAAGATTTAATCTATTTAATCGAAATAATTATATATTATAAAAATTTAAAGTATTTTATATTAATTAAGCAATTAAGTTGTTGTTAAGTTTAATAAAGCAAATTTTTGTCTTAATTCGATTATTGAATTATGTATTGTTTCGACAAAATTAACAAAAAACTAAATACTTTTATACATTGCTTAAGAGATCTTTCTAAAAAAAAAATACTTTTGATTTTTAATATTTGTATTAATATTAGACAATTCTAAAAATTTATATTTTAAATTTTAAGATTGTTAAAAATCTTTAATATTAAATTATTATTTTAAATTCTATTTAGTTATATTTTTTTTCAATTTTTTTAACTTTTTTTTGTTACGTTAGTTTCGATAAAGCTAGACGTAAAAAAATTCGATATTAATAATATTAAACTTTAATTAAATTAAAAAACTTCAAATTTTAATAAAAATCTAAAAGACACTTTTATTTAAACTTTATAAAATTAAGTCGAAATTAACAATTAATTTGTATTTTAAGTATTCGAAATACTTTGCAATAAAATATATTATTACAATAAAATTTCTTTAATTAAATATAAAAAACGCTTTAACTTCTTGTATTTTTAAGAAAAAAAATATATTTTTAATTTGAATTGTTTTTGTCTTTGCGTAATCTAGTTTGTTTACAATAGTATTATTAATAACTATTTAAAAAGAACAAAATGCTACAAATTAATTAATTAAGTTTATTAGTAATTTAATATTTATAAATATATTTAATGCTTTGTACAAAACTATTATACGTATATTTGTTTCAAGTCTTTTAGATAAAAGATATAAAAATAATTGCGTTCTTTTCTTGTTTTTAAATGTTATTAATGTAATATCTTTATAAACTATGTAGATTCTTTATCGTTTAATATTTTTATAAATATTACGTATAAATACGTTTTTGTTTTTGTTAATTGTTTTATTAAGATAAGACATCTAGTTCTTATTATTTCTATAAAAGTAAAAAAAGTTGTTAATTGCTTTTACGTTTATATTTAAAAAAATTACAAGTTATTTAAGTTCTTCGTGTCTAATTAAGACACACAATTTATCTTCGATATTTAAAAATATCTCTATTAAATGCTAAAAATTAACGTCAAATTATTTATCGCATATTATTTCGAAACTAATAGTTAAACTAAATAAGTTAATATTATTATAAAATATTATTTTCGCATCTATGTCAACTATATATAAAATAATTAAGTTAAATAGCTTTTAGATATTAAGTTTATTGTTAACAACATTTTTTTGTTTATAATTTTTGTTTTGCTTTTTTTAATTAATTCGAACTAGAATTTACGTCTAGATTTTAAGTTTTTAAAATCTTTGTTTTTCGATTTTACAATTTAGACTCGAATTTAGTTAATTAATATCGAAAGTTTTACTTAAAAGATAAAGAAACTTACTTAGCATTTACGCAATAAAATATTTATTGCTTAAACTATTTATAAATTTAATATTAATTGTTTTTGTTGTTTTTGTTTTAAATACTTCGCAAGTAACAAAGTTTAACTTAATATTAAAAATTTTAATATTGTTTATTTTGCAATCAAATTAAACAATTGTTATATTAATTTCTTTAAAATAAAATATATCTTTAAAAGAAATTCTTTAATTGTCGAATTTAAGCTTTTTATATTTATAAAAGTTTATTTTGTCTTTTATGCTATTTTTGTTAATTATATTGTTATCGATTCTTTTTCTAAATAGCGTTAAGAATCTTGTAAATCTATTGTTGTTAAAAATAACAAAAGATTTTAATATATTAATAGCATTTTAAACTTTAAATATAATAGATGTTTCAATTTTGTCTTACTTAAGTACTATATTAACTAAAAAAAAAAAAAATTTATTTAGAAATCTTTTAATTTTTTAAATAATTGTTAACAAGCTTTTAATAAATATTATTTAGTTAATCTTATTATTAAGAGATTATATATAATATTTTGTATTATTTTTAACTATTAATGTTAAGAAGAATAGACAATATCTTTAATCTTACTTAAATCTCGCTTAAATCTTATTTAAATAGCAAAGATTTTTCTATTTTGTTTCGATAGTATTTTGTTACTTTAAACGCGCTTAATCTTGACTAAATTAATTTAATTTTGTTTAAATCTTGCTTAAATCTTGCTTAAATAACAAAGATTTTCTTATTTTATTTTAATAATATTTTATTACTTTAAATGCGCTTAATTTTGACTAAGATAATCAAATCTTGCTTAAATCTTACTTGAATTTCGCTCAAATTTTGTCTAAGTAACAAAAATCTTCTTTTTTTGTTTCGATAATATTTTATTACTTTAAATGTGTCTAATTTTAATTAAAATAATCTAATCTCGTCTAAATCTTATCTAGATAACAAAGATCTTTTTGTTTTATTTTATTTAATTTAATAAATCTAGATATTAAGTCTTGTCTAAATTTTGTTTAAGTAACAAAGATTTTTTTGTTTTGTTTTAATAGTATCTTGTTACTTTAAACGCGCTTAATCTTAACTTAATTAGTTTAATTTTGTCTAATTTTGCTTAAATCTTGTCTAGATAGCAAAGATTTTCTCTTTTTATTTTGTTTAATTTATTAAATTTAGATATTTTGTTTTGTTTTTGTTGTTTTTTGTTTTAACTTAATTTAATAAACTCGAATATTTTGTCTTGCTTTTATTTTGTCTTGTCTTTATCTAATTTAATAAATTTAATTATCTCGTTTTGTTTAATTTTGCTTTTCGAAATTTTTTCGACTTTTAATTCTTCGATTTTTCGACAATTCGTTATATTGTTTTGATTGTCTTGCAAGAGCTTTGTTTTATAGAGAAGAGCTATTATTATAATGTTAAATCAATAGTTCGCCAATTACGTTTGTCGATTGAACAACTCTTCGTTCTAATCTTGCTTAATCTTCTAAGTTTGATCTTAATTAAATTTGGGTTAAACTAGACTAGATTTGAGTCAAACTAGATTAAATCTAAATCAATTCTTGCTAGACACAAAGCTTGCAATCTTATATAGTTAGTGTTGTCTTGTTTCTCTTTTTTCTCTTTTGTCTTTCGTCTTGTACATTAAATCTAGTATAGACTTGAGTTCCACCTAGTTACTAATCTAGATACCTCTTTGATAGAGGTTCCGAGCCTAGTCCTTGACAGCTTCTATTAGTAGGGGAGGAGATAATAGAGAAATCCCGGCTCTTTTGGTGCGTTTTTTATGGAGATTTGACTGTTTCTTGTCGAAATCCCAAGATAATATGTAAAGTAATTATTTATCGAGCAGACTTTATGGCGAAATAAGTCAGATCTACGAGAATTATAAGATATCTCTCTATTTTAGGTGCAAATACTATTAGAAATCGATAAGAACAACCTGATTCTTTTGGTATATTCCAAATATATAGATATATGCGTAGATAGATAACTACCGAAGCTTCTAAATACTAGAAAACAGTATTTTTATGCAACCCTAGTAGAGATCTGAGAGAAAGTACTTCGAAATTCGCCTATACATTACCAGAAATTCAAGTATATCCCTAAAGGCTTCCCCAGGACAAAATCAAGAGTAAACCATATTGGGCAAGCGCTAGCCCAAAGCGTCTAGCGCATTAGAGCTAGGGCTTCTATATTGGTCTTAGCGCATTTTACGTATTACGAGGCAAAACCTGCCATTTTACCGTATTACGGTAAGATGGTGCATTTTACCGTAATATAGCATCACTAGCATCGAGCGCGGAGCAGCGGTATTTCGGTGCTATATATATCGTTGGGTTTGGATTCCCAACGCTTTGTGCCTAGCTGTAGCGCGCTCGTATTGTTGTCCCACCTCAGACAGGCTGGACAAACTCCAGGGAACGCTGCCCCGCTTCGTCATCATTCGAGGGCTTCATGTACTGTATGCAATGGAACTGGCCTAGGCCCAAGATTCTTCATGAAAGTCTTGGAGCCCGTTGGAGAGGTAAATGCATGGGCAACTACGGCTTCCTGGCGGTAGTCTTCAGATACGATACGTTATCATCGGCCGCCTAGTAAATAGTGAAGAATAGGCATGGCGTCACTCAGTGTTGTCTTTGCCGGAAAGTAGAACAAGCTTTTGACATTGCTAATCTATGGGGCTTTGCTGGTATCGCACTTGAAGTGCATATCCAGCAATGATATCTAGTAGAAGAACCTGAGGAAGAGTTAGTCCTAGGCTTTCAAGGCAATTAAGTCGAACTCATACCCGATGATCTTCCCTGCAACGTGCTTTCTCCTCGCCTCTTCATGATCCATGATCCCCGCACTCGTGGTGAGCACAATGTACCCGAATTGACGCGAAGGTAGGAGCTTGACAACCCATTTCTCGAAGTCGACTATGCGGACGTTGTAGCGTGGGGATATGACGCCAGTCTTGTTGATACTGTCACACCCATCAGCGGATCTTCCTGTTTGCACTACGCATGATGGTAGCGTACCGGCCATTTAGCTGTATAACAATCTTGCCGGAACGGTGGTCATCGACTTCCTCGAATTCGCCGATGTAGCCTGTGATGATGACAGTACCGATTAGCAGAGGCATTTCGCGACAATTTAAACGTAGACATCAGCCAGAGTCAGAAAACGTGTAAGAACCCTCGCAGAAGAATTTATCGGACACTTAAAGGGCAAAGGTCGTAGGGAAAGTATTTTTGCGAGACCATTGCCTAGTTATCAGCCCGAATGGAGTGTTCCAGCTCTTCCTTAGTTTGCAGATGTACTGGTGGTGGACCAGCCACAGGACCTCGGAGTCATAATGTAGAAGAACACTGGCGCAAACGGACTGGGAGAGGTCGTACCGTGCTTCTGCATGACACTCAAGAATTTGACAATGACCTTCGAGCTGGGTCGAATGAGGACTTGGCGCTTGCCGGCCTTCTCGGCGTTGTTGATAGCGTTGAGGGCATCGTTCAAAACACTGGTTTTGACCATTGCAACGGTGTAAGACTGTATGAACTTTGTCTTGGAAGAATGGTCGTCAAGGCTGAGATTCTCAACTCCTAGAGAGATGAGGTATCTGCACGAATGTCGGTGGTCAGCGAAGAGCAGTAAGAGTGCCCTCCTGGAAGGGAAGGTTCTTTAGCCCACGGCCAAGGGAAAGATGCCTAAGGCTCGCCTCCAGAAGGAAGTCTGCAGAGACATCCCGGAGGTCGCCAACGGTTGTGCTGGAGTCGCAATGATTAGAGCTTACCTCGGAGACGTGGGTTGTAATAGATGTTAAAATGAAGGGGGATGCGAAAATTGAGCCTGGACAATTGTGGAAGCATTGAAACAATGGTAGTGCTCGGCGCTAGCGGCTGGTAGACGGACCGAAGCGCTGGAGGGTGAAGCCCTTATCTAAGCGCCGGGGTCTGATAAGAGGAATACTTTAGCCTCCTGGAGAGTATGTCATCGGTGTATTGTACATCATCTTGTAGAGCCAGACTTGATTGCGGATTTTCTTAATTCCCCCAAAGGTATTTCATCCGCTTCGATTACCTCGAACTCGCCATGTCAACATCGAAGTCGGTAGCATGCTGTACCTGCGCAAACCTCTTTTCGGTCATCCTGCCAGAGTACGATGAGAAAACCGAGAAACTACTAGCACAGAACCGCCGGCTGGACTGCTGCGGTCGCATAATCTGTAGGAACTGTATAGCTGTATGTGGACTGCAACATTTCTACAGATTTCGGAAAGCAAACTGACTTGCACCGGAGCATAGACAAATCCTCGATTTGCCACCTACTGTGTGCCCTCCTACGAGCGGGGCGCCAAGTGTCACCACTAACAAGGCCTTAGGTCCTTTCTGCCAGACTTCGAGTGCCCCACCCAGCCTGCACTCCGACCTCTGCGACCCGCCCGCCTACTCACCTCCTCCTTCGCCACGCCACTCTCCCTCTCTGATCCATCCCGAAGAGCCTCCGCCGTATACCCCAGTCTCCTCAATGCATGAGGTTTCAGAAAAGATGCCAAACGGCCAGCCTACTGAAGATGTGCTCCACTTCCTAGATCGAGCGCAAGACACCATACAGTCTCTGTCTCTACGATACGGCGTTCCTCCGGACGCGTTGCGACGGAAGAACAGACTGTGGGCGGACCATCTACTAGCGGCAAGGAAGACTATCTTGATACCCGGAGAATACTACAAGGGAGGCGTCAGCTTGAGCCCGAAACCGCTCGAGAGTGAAGAAGAGGAGATAAGGAAGGGCAAAGTAAGGAAATGGATGGTGGCTTGCAAAATTGCTGAGTGAGTTTCCGTGTGTTGAAATCCCTTCCACAAGAGGCGAAAGCTGATCTTTGCGCTTCTGCGTCTGTCAATCAGCTACGACATTGCACTTTTATACCTTAGGCAAACAAATTACGATGTTGATGTGGCTGTTGAGACATATCTGTCCGACGAGAGATGGGAAAAGGAACACCCCATGGAGGCAAATGTGAAAGGGAAAAGGAAAGACGAGACGCCACGGAGACGTCGTTTTGGTCTGAGCAACGGCATTACGGGACAACTATCCTAGGCTTTGGATGAAAGATTTTGATGTGAGTACCAGCATTCGCATGGCGCATCGGGCAAGGAGCCTATAAAAGATAGTTAGAAACACGAGTGTTTCCGCCTCGTGGCTTTTCTCTGTACTAAACATAAGGTGTCAAGATAATTCAGCAAGACCTGCCCATGGCTTACTTTAAACCACAAAACAGGGGCCACGGGTGGCATATAGGCGCTCAGAGCATCTATGGCTAGTGTTCAACAATCTTGATCTTCTCCAGCAACGCTTGAGGAAGCTCATCTTTCTTCACAATGCCTAGCTGTAGCACATCGCCCCAAAAGAACATTGCGCGTTCCTGAGCGTACCCCAGGTAGTCAAATCCTTCATCGTCGTCTTCTTCATTCGGCACTTCCATGCCATTCACCAAAGTTTCCGCTGTCAATCCTTCAGGCCGTCTGTCGTGGGCATCCTGGGCCGAAGGGACTGTGTCCGTGGTTAACGGATCAGAGTCGAGGCGATTGGCGTCTTCATGAGTTTGTGGGTTCATGCCCTCAGGTGAATTCCGGTTTTCGTTACGCTTGCTATCAGTACAAAATTCATCAAAACTGGGGACCTTTGCTTGGACGATTCCCCAAGCGATCCAGAATGCTGAATTTGCGACTCGCCATAATCGAGTCTCGCGCATCAAGCGCTCGATTTCTGCCTCTTTGGCTTCTTCTCTACGCTTCTCATCTTCATTGAATTGAGCTGGCGGCGCTCGGCTGTCGAGGACGAATGATGAGATTGGGTTCCTTCCCCCCGGTTTGGACGGCGTAGCTGATTTCGTCGGCGAGAATGGCTGTGACGGAAAAGGTCGATGCTGGACATAGGCATCGAGGAATCGTCTCTGCTCTTCTTGAGTAGGGTAACCGTCGGCCTTAAGTGCATACGGTCTCTCCTTCTCATGGTAGTCATAGCACCACTCGGTCTACCACAGATTAGCGCATAGGCAAATAATCAACAACATAGACCCTACAAAATGATTCGCAAACTCAAGACCGGGTACATTAGCTGATGCGTATTCGAAATCAATGACAACTAGCTGTTTGTGCTCGTTGGCGGGTATAAGTAGTGGTGATTCTCCACCTGGCTCAAGGCGAAGGAGGTTGCCATATTGCGTCTGATAACAATCAGCTTCTCTGACAGGTCACAAGGCGGCCCTATGGAAATTCACTTACATCATTGTGGGCAAATATCAGGTCGCGAGCTATGGCCGCAGAACCTCCGTAGAGAGCACTGAGCCACGTGCGATAGCGATCGACCGTCTGTCTGAGAATTGGCCACGGGACTCCACATACGAAGCCTCGCTTCATCCAGGCTTCTGAAAGCGGCTTCACGGGCTTTTGCTCGCTCTTGCTCGTTTCTTGGTCAATCCAGCGCATAATTTCTTCGCACCGTTGGACCAATTTATCCCAATTTTGCCAGATGGATGGTCCCGCAGATATCTCTTCCTCAAGCAAGTCGATACCATCGTGCAGCTCGCGCATTCTTTTGGCGATCTGCATCGAAGTTCCTGGCTGCCGTATATCTTGAGCGGTCAACGTGCGAGCATTGAAGTACTGCTCGAACCTGCCATTCGTAAAGGTCCCAAGCATACGCGGGCCAATGCTCTTTTGAGCAAGGCGCTTCAGGATCTGCAATTCAACCTCACGATCTATCAGATCTCCTGTTTGTGGCCCATATATACGAAGGAGCAATTTTCTGCTACTCGTTAGTGAACGCTGCGCGGTTCTGCAGGTAAAAGAACTTACGATGGAGCTCGCTTGGAGGCAACGGACAAAGTGCTACTCCGAGGGTCTGGCGTCGGAGGCGGTAAATCAGTCGGCGGAGAAACGACGTAAACAGCATTCGTCAATGCACCGCTGAGGCGGACAACTTCTATATCTCCCCCACGATCAATAGGCACCCTACGCCAGCCTCTAAGCTTCAGAGTGTGCGCCAAACGCACAATCTCGGTCTTGAACTGGAACCAAGTTTCCTTCTCTCTCTTTGCGCGTTTGCTAGGATCAGCCAGATTGATCACAGAGGTCGCAGCACCACCGCTGTAACCAAGAGTTTTCGAATTATCGAGTACAACATCAGCCGAAGGCACAAGATCCTCAAATTCTCGATGATCTGTATCTGACGATCCCCCGATAGTTGATCGCTTCCGAGACAACAACCTAGACGACTTTCTACGTGGAAAATACGAAGATCTTCTGTCCTCCATTGGGATGGCTTCGTCTAACTGCAACCCCTCTGTAAGGATCTGCTCTAACTTCTCCAAAGCTTGAGCACCATCAGAAAGCTCAGACGAGGGTCTCCTGCGATGCGATTTGCGGTGCACAGGAGCATGACGATGAATCTTGTCGAGCAATGAGCCAGCAGCATGCTTGGCAGTAGAGCCTTTTGCCGCTCCATCTTTCGCCCCTCCTTGATGCGCAATTCTCCTGGCTTTCTCCTGATGCAGCCAATGCCTGACTTGAGAAAGCACGTGGTTCGAACTAGGGGACTGTCGAAAGTTGTTGGTTTGCTTGTGCTCGGCACGATCAGCAGCGCTATCGGATGGTTGTGCATTGAGCTTGGCTGATGATAGGCTTTCCAGGTCACCTAGAGAAGAAGTAATTGGGGCTGGACGCCCAGACAAACGCCTCGCTACATTTGCTGAATGTTGTCGATTGTTGCCCGCATGACGCGATGTTTGGTCGAGCTCGGGGCTGTTTCGAGGAGAAAGAACTTCTGGCTCGGCGGTAATTGTGACTGGTTCTGCTACTTCATGACCGTCAGTAAGTCGGACCACTGGATTCATATGCATAAAGGTCTTGGCAGCGACATTTGCGTTGGTGACAAGTACTTGCAGAAAGCAAAGGATATGGCACATCTACTGTAGCTTGAAAAAATCTGCACAGAATGTGCCATACGAGAAAGCTTCAGGAAATTGTAAATCGAAACATTGCCGTGATCTTGACTCGGTCTTGACTCGGTGGAAGCACGTCAAAGAGGACGCTCAATATGAGAAACTCAAGAGCAAAGGGAAAGTGCACAACATTGTTGCGCAACATGGACTTGGAAGTGTCATGACTGACCTGTTGAAGGTCCAGTCTCTGGAGACTCATCATCAGCAGCCGAGACCTTTTTGCTATGCATTTGGGCTGGACTTTAGACTTATTGCTGGGGGGAAATTGTTCAAGACTGGGACTCGAGTCACAAGACACGACGACGATTGATGAATACTACAGACAAGAGAGGCTCCATGTTCGCTCAGTCTAGGGAAACTGCTGGAATCAGTTTTACTTGCAGCAGCAATCCGGAGAAGATTAATGTCCGAATAAGCAAATGCACGTTGGCTCAACACGTGCCACGTCGCTCGCCTCGAAATTCTCCGCGTCTCATTTCCTTGATTCTTGGACTTGGGGCGATAAGATAAGAGATTGATCCTGGTCTCTTCCCTTGACGCAAATATGGGGGTCACGACCATATATCTTTCGAGACATGGCGTACGTGTCTCTGTTCTCCCCTTCTAGCCCTGATGGTTTTGATTGACTTCAATGCGTTATGCTTATGACTACACTTTCTCACCAGGTCCGTAGTTTCGCGGCACCTACTCCCTCGACGCATCTACCGGCGTCTACACTTCCAACATCGTCTCTCCAACTGGCATCCCAGCAGACCCGCCCCTCGTCGCCTATGGCGTGCAACAATCGCATCAGCTTGCCGTCGCCCTCGCCGCGGTGCTTCCACCCATAGCACTTGTCTACAGTAGTCCTTACTACCGCTGTCTCGAAACCATACGACCTACGGCCGAGAAGCTAGGCCTGGGAATCAGAGCAGATAATGGCTTAGGGTTTGTTCATCTAATGTCTTTGTTGCTCAGAGCGCCACACTGACATTTTCTAGAGAATGGTACGGCCGTGCGCCCTTCTCGCAGCCTAAACCCGCGCTTCCGTCGATTCTGTCGCCGCTCTTTCCATCCCTCTCGAAAACCTACAGTGCCTCCTGCTACCCTTCAGAGTCCGGCGAGTCCATCCCGCAACTCCACACGCGCTGTGCATTCGTGCTGTCGAAGATCATCTCGCAGGTGGATTCTGAATCGGGCAACGACCCGGTTGCGATAGCAATGTGCACTCACGCTGCGCCATTGATCGCCATTGGCAGGGTTCTGACTGGGCATATGCCGTCTGACTTTCAGGACGACGACTTCAAGACCTTTACTGCTGGGGTCACAAGATTCGAAAGGCGGGACTTGGCAAGCGTGCGTCGGCATCATGAGGTTTTCAATGGGTTAAGCGACGACAAGGAGATACCATATATTGATTGGGTCAATGGTAAAGGGGTAATGGGGGGCTGGGACTGTGTGCTCAACGCAGACTGCAGGCATTTGAAGGGTGGAGCAGAAAGGGGCTGGCATTTTTCTGGCGATGAGTCATTCAGCGATACGATGCAAGAATCGAAGCTTTAGAGTGTTCTTCTATATAAAGCTCAGCCGTTACGGCGATGCGAATCCACTATGCGACCCCACTACTCTCTGTCAATGTCGTTTCAGCTAATATGCGAGGTTCAAGAGCCAAAGAACTGTCAGAATAAGCGCCAGTCGGACTGTCAGCTTCTCGCGCAACACCCTACATATACCATTAGCGGACACCGTAAGTGCCTTATCGATCTGGCCATAGGACGACATGCTATCTCTGCTCTTTGTTCGGGGTAGTTCCATGTCAGACATTGAATCTTCAATCTCAACGTCTCGCCTGTCTGCTTTCGGGTCAACAAGCCAGGAGGTGATGACGTTCGTCGCACTCGCGACTTGCCAGCTGACCCAAAGAAAGATGATCGTGATCGGGACGAATTCCTGCCAGGGTTCGAAGCCCAGACTCAATATACCTTTAGTATCCGCTGCCAGCCAGATGTGGAACTGCAATGTAAAAGTCTCTAGGCTATGTCGGCCCAGCCAGGCGAATATCGAGGAATAGAAATTCCGCAAGTGTCGACTGCAATTCCGCAGAACGACGAATGAAAGGATGGATAGACATGAGAGATATGGCACCCATGAATTGTACTCGGATTTCTCCGTGATGCTTGCAACGGCCACCCAGTACGCCGGCAAAGTCACACAGGCAGCGACAAGCGCCACCGTACGTAGGCGATTGAACACGCGGACTACCGTTGCGGCTCCGTCAGTATCGCTTTGCAGGCCGTCAGATATCTTAATGAACGCGATCGCTGAGAGCATGCCGACATAGACGATATAGTTGTCAAGATGTACCCGAAACCGCCATTCGGTCACGTTCCAATGGATTCGCGCGGATCTCTCGAGAAGCAAGAATATCGCTTCGAGAACGCCAGGAGCTCGGATTAGGCCCGTGACAAGGAGTGCCGATACAACGATCTTACCAATCAAAAATTTGGTGGATTGGTTATGCGCGTGTCCTACTTGCATGGTCAGATAGACAATCACGTACCAAAAGCTGGTCAAAGGTGCGAAATAGTAGAAAAGGTAGTCTGTACGCATAACGTATGGTAGTACGCAACTTAAGAAATTAATCCGAAGAAGAACGGCGGCACAACGGCGCAATGAGTAGTCGCCTTTCCGATAGAAGTACGCTGTATGACCGAAGCCGGTCATGAAGAGGTACGATGCCACCAGGATCCGGATGACTCTGTAGATTCCAAGCACCCTTGAAGCGCCGGTATAGTGGTAGATGAGGATGAGGAATTGCATCCATCCTTTCCACTCATCTGTCTGGTCCCTGGACAGGAATAGTTGATCGATCTTCTTAGTCGCAGACCTTTGTCCCTGTACTACTACAGTCTGCACTGATTGACGAATTGATAGTATGCCGAGGACGAGCGTCCCGAGGCACATGACCCGAAACTCAGCTGAGGAATATCGTTTGTGCAGCTTGTTGAAGATCTGAGTACGATCGGCGTAGTAACAATAGCCGCTTGCAAGGGCGATTACCGTCAACGCGTACGACACCTTCCTTGAGGGCAGAAAAGTACGGCGGCGGGACTCTGACCGCACATTCAGCCTAAATCTTATACGAGTAAAGTTGTCTTGGCTTACCCTTTGCTGCGATGGCAGTGAAAAGAGGGAGGAGCCCGAGCGAGCACATTAGAAAAGTTCGCTGAATCCAATTCGGCTGAGTATAAGCACTGCAGCAGGTCTTGTCCATTGGATACGATCCACGACTTGACAGCTTCGCATTGCACCTAAGATTCAAGAGAATATCAGCCTGCAAGGTGGCTACGCTATGGACAACATGTAGGCCATCCTTCTGGAAAGCGAGCGGCTCCTCCCACGTCATTGCAGAGTAGCTCCACACGACAGGCAAGCCATGGTCTTTTGACAGATGCTGTAAATAATCATTCATGGGGTTGATCTTGTTCTGAGCCAGAGTTGCAGCCCGATCTGGAGACAAAGAGCGGTACTGAGGCACTCGAACCGGAGCAATGGCGAGCAAATTCTCGACGTTCGGCCGCGAGTTGTGTGGATTGACGAAAGGGAGCATTGATCCTTCGGGCTTTCGCAAGTTGACCACCATCCTGTCGAAGGCCGAGCCAAATGCCTTCGTGGAGACGTCCCCTAAATTCCTAGCGTGCCACAGTCCTCCACCGATAAGAAGAACCAGGGCCTTATCCTCTTTTGCCGCATGGGATCTCTGCGATTCGAGAATATGATCCAGTTTTGAGCTATTGAGATAAGGGTCCCAGACAAAGTCAAGCTCAACCCCTTCCATATTGAAAGTGATGTCGCTGTGCTTGTCGGCCGCATGTATAGCTCTCCCTGTTCCGGACGCGTCCAATTTCTCGGCCATCGCCCAGAAGACCTCACGAACGGTTGAATCTCCGACGAAGGCGAGTTTCCCTTGAAGACATGTCGTCATGTCCCTGCTGTCGTATTCGTGCAACAAGCACCCTGGGGGCTGCCACTGTGCCGGAGGATCGGTCCATTCTCCAGTCAGAAGAGCACCGCATTTATACGCATCGGAGCTTGTCAAATATCGGTACAGCGACATGCTGATCACGACTAGCCAGAGAAGCAGACATATCCGGTCAATACCTTGGCGGAGCATCATGTTCCCGAGGGTACCTTGGAGGCCTGACCACGAAGGTATTGGGCAGATCAATGTTATTGATGAAGAGAAAGATCTTGGCTTCCGCAACGTTACTTGCAATCTTCGCGTGTTGAGCACTGACCGTCAAGAAGTTAAATCGTCAAGGTGTTTGAGAATCCACCCGAAGCGTAAGAAAACACTTTGTTGTTAATCTTATCAAGGAGAAGCACACCAACTTGTTCGCCGCCGGAATTGTAACTACTTAGAGTACCAGTTTCTACACTCGGGGGAATAGTCCCTACGATTTAACCGTGGACGAGGAAACGATGATTCTACTCGATCACCCCCTTCTAGTGTGTCGTAGGGCCCCCAAGATCTCTAAAATTCGTCCTAGCGACACGTCTTTTCACTTGGCCCAGTCCCGACTTCATAACACGCTCAAAGTCTCTACCAGTCCCATAGGCTAACGTGAAGTCGAGACATCTCATCGACCCAAGGCCGAGAATTTCGGTAATTTCGAGCTTTCTCACCTCGACATCCAGAAGGACGCTGCAAGACCAACAAGATATCATGCTCTAGATCGCTGCGCATGTGTTCTAGCAAATGTTGTGGCATCGAGCCCGGCGTCAGATTTACATTCAGAATGCGACCTTTGTCGGTCCGGGCTGAAAGCTATGTGTGTTGCACAACTAACCTGGCCTGACACCGCGTCGCACTTTGTGATGCTTGGTGTCCTTTAACTCCATATACAGTCAGCCTATCAAGAGCTTCTCCACACCATTCATATCTGACCGTTGCGGTCTCGCATCTTGAGCCATCCTTCTGACACTGACCCATCCTTTTCTTGGCTGTCATGATCGTGCCTGCAACCTCGATCCCATGCGTTCAGGAGGAAGAGCTCCAGACAGAGCTCGGAAAACACTGATCTGGCAACATTGCGAATACACTGTTCCTGTTCCAGAAGAATCCGAATCTGGCCGTGCATCAACTTATCGAGTCGAAGCGCCAGCAAACGTACGTCAAGGCAGACAAGTGTTGGCGAACCCAGTCGCGTTCGGGAACATTGAAGTTTTGATCAAGCGATGGTCCGCCACGCGATACACATTGCATCACCTGTCGGCTCTCTCTCGTTGTCCCAATTCTGATTGGCGGTAACCGTTGTTGAAGTCAGGTCTGGACGAGCACTTCGACAGTCCTGAAGCACGTGACTTTTCGACACTGTGACTCTAGCGCAGCTCAAGAAACCTCTTGAAGCAGCGGCCATCGAGATTTTTGGAGGAGCCCGCGCTACAAGCATATTGTACATTTCTAATGAACACATCCGCCAATCGCTGTGTCAGAAAGCCCAGCACATAGCTAAATGGCCATCGCTTGCGAGCGCCTCCGGGCAGATCACACAAACGATTCGACTCCAGTCTCAAGAAAGAATTATACCACTATGCTGTGCTACACATGCGTTGGTGTGAAGCAGTACCACTCGGCCTCCATTAATGAATGTCATGGATGCAATTTGTATATAAGCAACCGTAATGATCTCTTAGTCCTGCTAACAAGATCGTCAGCTCCAAGCTTGCTTAGTTCGTATGAGTCTCAGGCCCTCTGAGAGCGAAAACGATGAACGTTACGCGATATAGAGTAGAAGGTGGGCACCTTGGGTTCCGGCTCTTACAAAATTGAGGGAGTGCTCGATAGCTTGATATGTCACTTACAAGGGTCGCTGGCGGCTTGATCGTTTCAGTCGTCGGTCTCTGAACATTGTTCTAAGTGCTTAGGTGGAAAGGGCGTATAGATAGCTCCTTGGATTCCTACTACCTGAGAGTTGATCTATCTCAGGGTCTCGTTGAAGCCATCTCGTCGAATCGTTATATAGTATGAAATCATCATGAGCTTCGACGACTCAGGATGCGATAAAAGCTGCTCCCAGCAACGTCGATACGGTGTTCGACAAGCCCTTAGAAAATGCGTCCTCCACTACAAAGCTTACACAATGCGATGCCGCGCATGCTATGCTCAAAAGGCGTGAATCCAAGAGCTTTACAGAGAGGGTTGCGTTAAAGAAGCGTCCAAGTATGTCCCAAAACTTGCCACCAGATGCGTGCCCAAGGCCATATCACTAGGCTAGTCAGATTCGAGCGCTAAGATGACTGCGTGTACGGCAATGAACTAAGAATGGTCAGACTGAGCGACTGCCATTACCTTCGCAGTGTGCTGGACGCTATCAACGGCTTTTCGGCCCCGAATGAATGCCTGAGGGGGACCGCGACTTCAGAGCGGATTGATTTTACTCCAACCTCGAGGACTATCTCCAGTGCCAGAGCGTGAAATGACCATAGCACTCCATGCAACGAAGCGGTGCTAGTACGCGCACTTCGATGCAGCGAATGGGTGTGGGATATTCTTCCAAATCATTTGGGCACCGACGACTGACTAGGCGATCTCACTTGACACGATACTTTGATCACGATCAGCTTCTAAACGGGAAAGAAGGATGGGATGATAATAAGTTGCGAAAGGAGGGCAGGACTGACCGCGGCCTTCGGTGCGGCATAGATAGTTTGCAACAAAAACGTAGCCATTGTGTCTTCCTGACTGGCTTCGAAGTATTCAGGGGAGCTTCGTCTTCGTGATGAGAATTATATCCATCATTTCTGGTACCAAAGCCAACTAAAATCGTGAAACAAGCGATCCATTGGGACCACGACGTAAGCGCCGCTGTTCTGCCGACCCAACCTGTACACATGTTTCCTTGACATCAAAATCTATGCACCATGCCCTTGTCGTACCCTAGCTCTGCTAATATTCCGCCGGTGGCACCGAAGCCCAGGAATCCCTTCTTCCCAGCCACTGACTCTTCCAGGCCCGGGGGACCGCAGACAAATACCTTCATACGCTCCTCTGTGTCGTTTCTTGGCAAGACGTCCTTCAATAGTTCCCTCGTGATGTATCCTTTCCTGTACCCTGCTTTCTCTTCACCTTTCGAGACCGTATAGACCACCTGGAGTCTCCTGGGATGGCTTTTCTTTAGCTCATCAAACTCGTTCTTCAGCAACACATCCTCATCCGTTTGATTGCCAAATACAAGTGTGATACGCGTCTTCTCCTCAGGATTCTTCAGGATGCCGCTAATGAGCTGGAAGCACGGCGTGATGCCTGCTCCGCCGGCAATAAGCGCGATATGTGAATATGCGTTGAGCGTCCAATTGTAGTGGACCAGCGGGCCGCGGAAAGATAGTGTTTGTCCAGGAGCCAGGGAGTGGATATAGTTACTTTGCTTGCCGTTCGGGTAGCGCTTAATGAGTAGATCAACGTGCCCTGGATCGGAGACGTCGCTGATAGGGGAATAGGGGCGCAGAGCAGGAAGCCAAGAACCGGAGGGGTAAGAGTATGTGAGGAGTGCAGCTGTACGGACGGAGCGTCAGCTATACGAATTAGACACTCATGGCTGGTTCGTGAACTTGGGTATGTACAATTGAGTGTTAGACCGCTAACGGCGTCTTTCTGGGGAAGTGCGAATCGTAACCGCTTAACGTTGTGGTTGACCTGCTCAACGCTTTCGAGGGTCAGGCTTTGGAAGCCAATCTGGCCGGTGAAGGTCCGTCTTGGGGACCCGTCGTCAAGGCGCTCGGCATTTGGCAGGTAACTGAAGCTTGCATAGGCCGCGAAGCCAACGCCCACGCCCATGGCTGCTACGGTGGACGATCTTGTAAGCCTTTGCATTTCGGAAGGAGCCAAGAAAGAGGATTGTAGCAAAGTCTGATGGGAACCGACGCTGGTGATTAATGGGTTGAAAGCATGTCGAAGGAGAAGCCTTCGATTGTTATGGCATTGGGAGAGGGGGCGCAGAGCCCCTCGACGGCGTATCTAGCGACGGCCTTGGAGCTGTCAGGAGGGCTTTTGGCGGAGAGAATATTACCCCGAGCGGAACAACAGTGTCATCGGCATCTCGGTGTCTGGGTTTTCCCGCACTAGCTCAAGTACTGTTTAATGTACCTCGCGGGGGACAGGATCATTCGGACACATTGGGAGGGGCTTGGCGGTGTTTAGTGTCCGAATGATTCTGTCCCCTGCGAGTGTACTAACTATAAAGTACTGACGAACGACGGTGGTCTGCAAAAGATGAAACGGGTCGAGACATATCGACAGCTCAGTAAAGTACTGTCGGCCAGAAGCAAGAATCTATGTTAGTCATCTCGTACCCAGGTACTCCTTCTCACCTAGTAATGCAACACGCTAGCAGGGGAGGTTTTAGGGTCGAATATTTTAGAATTAGAATGTTTCGAAATTTTTAAAATCAAGTATCTTGCATTACTAATCGAGCTATTGAACTACTACTATTGTCTATATAGCTTTAAAACTTATATCTAAGACAAAATGTAATATTATAGCGTCTTCGACGCGCTAGCGCCTCAGGATATAGCGGAGCACTTGATTCTAGATTTCTATAGAAACTTCAAATAACACAACATCTCTTTTTAGATTAGATAGCGAAAAAAAGGCTCGCACGTTATAGCAAGTATTAGACAGAAAAAAAGCTTGTTTTTCGTTGTTTTTCAACAATTAGTCTTACTACTATCTATTTTATATAATTGAGATATAGTAATACAAATCTATTATATTTTACGTCTTTTATACTTTAGTGCGTCGACAAAAAGAAAACATATTCGCATTTTATAGTTTCTATTTTCTTATTTTTCGAAGAAAAAGATTTGAGACGTAATAGTATTATGTTAAATTATAATAGCTTAAATTATAATAACTATTTAACTACTAGATTTAAGTTCGAAAGATTTTATTACTTTTAAAACAATAATTGTTTACAAAATATTAACAAGAATAATTGTATTTAATATAATAACAATAAAGAGAATAATTTAAATATAATTAAAGCTTTAACTTTATATTAATAAATAAAAAATTTAATAGTAAAGATTTAAGACTTGCGAAATATTTAACAAGTTTAAGTTATAATAATTGAAGAAATATTTTCTTAAAATTTCTTATTTTGTTATTGTATTATTATTAATAATATTTAAGATTCTAAAATTTAAAAAACTAAAATTATATATAAGTTTAAGCGTAAAAGAGTATATTATTTAATTTTAAAAAATTAATATTAATACAATACAATCTTTAACGTACTTTATTATAAATATAAATAAAAATTTCTATTATATATTATTTTAAAAAAAATAACGTTGTTATCTAATAATATTTGAAAACAAGCAATAATACTAAGTTAAAGAACAAAATCTTTAGACTAATTTTACTAATTATTGTTTTTTTGTTTACAAAAAATAAAAAATTGTTAAATAAAAACTATATTAAAAGATAATTATTTTTAAGAAATATTTAAATAAATTAAAAACGTATCTATTATTGCTTTTAAAAAAGTATAAAATTTATATATTTTTAATTAAGCTTAAGTTAAACTTAAAAGTAAAGATTTTAAAGATTAATAATATTTTAAATATTTGCGCATCGATGTTAAATTTTTTTGCTCGATTTAATAACATTTTTTAGAGCTCTCTAAGCTTTCTAAGAATCTAGAGAAAAACTAGAATTAGAATTAGGTTACGTAACTAACTAAAATAATCTAAATAGACGAAATTCGTATTTTTAGAAATTTTATATTTTTTAAAATTCGACAAATAAAAACAATCTTAATCGAGCTTAGCTTCAAAAAGTTCTAATATTTAAAATCTACTATTGCGCTCGATAATAGTATAATTGTGTTAATATTAATATTAAAATTTTATAAATTGCAAATTCGATTGATTCGAGCAAAGCTTACTTAAAGAACAAATGTTAATAATCTAATTGTCTTATACGAACATTAAGAACAACAACAATATCTCTAGACAAGCAAGTTCAATTATAATAGACAAGACAAAAGAGATTCTAATATCTTGCGAAAGTTTAATATTTTTTTAAAGACGCTTGCGAAAGCTTGTTTAGTTACTTGTTATTAGTTTTTCTCAATTAATAATTGTAATTCTTAGCTATACTCAAAGCTTTTAAAATTGTATTTATATCGAATTTAAGATACAATAACTCTTAAGTACTTAGTCTTGCCAGCTTACTTAGAGCAGCTTAGAGCTAAATAAATAAACGTCGATACAATAAACTTTTAGCTATAATTATTATATAAAAATAAATATTAAATTGCAATTGTAAAGTAAATATAAACAATTTAATTTAATATTTTTTTAAACAAAATTTATTAAGATTGTTGCTTAAATAATATTAACAAATTTATTAAGAGCAAAAAGCTTTATACTTTTAAAAATTTGTTAATATTGTATAAACAAGTCTACAAGATTAGTAACACAAATTATTTAAGTTATATTAAATACTTTAAATATTATAAAAAGAGATATTATAAAATAAATTATCTTAATAAATACAAATAAAACAAGTTTATTGTTGTTGTTATTATTATACAACTAGACTAATTGTTTGGAACCGAATTTTATAAATTATAAAATTACTAACTATATTGGATTAAAGTTTGACCTAATTAGATATAACTTTCGGATTGGGTTTTCGATTTCGGGAAAAAACTAATTTAAACGATTAGTCTATATATAACAAATACAAAAAAAGATCAAGCTTTGTTAGTATCTCGCAAATAAAGCAAAAAAAAACAAATAAAAGCAATAAATTTAATTTTAGTAAAAAATTAAATTTAACTTTTTGTTAATAAATATTAAGTTATAGATCTAGTTAATTTAAGAGCTAAGCTAAATCTTATTAATTATATCTATATAGTACAATAGAAATTGCAATTTGTATTTGCTATTTTATTAATATTAGATTTTTTTTAATAATAATAATTGTTATTATTACAATATCTATAAGTTAATCTATTATTTAATAAACTTATAAAATTAATATTAAAAATATATTATCTTATTCTACTTAATAGAATATATAAGTTTTAATCTAATATTAAATATATTAATGCTAGTTAAGCAAAACATATTAGTTAATTCGAAAACAAAAAGCTAGAAATTTAAGATTGCAAGTAGAAAGAAAAAAAAAATTAAGCAATTAATTTTAGATTTTGTCAAATATAATATAATTTATACAATTTTTTGCATTAACATTATAAAGACATCAAATAAAAATCTAACAAAGTTTAAGATTTCTAAGAATTTAAAAAATTTAAAAAAAGTTTATAATAATAAATTGATTAGAATTTTATGAAAATTAGAAAAAGAAAACTATGTTGTTAAGTTTTAGAACAATAAAAAGTTATTGTTTATATTTCTTTATAATCTTTTATAGAACAAGCTAGTAATACTTTGACAATATTTTTATAATATATTAGTTAAAAATTAAATTAAGTATTTAGTTTTGTTTATAAACGTCTCTATTAACTATAAAGATTCAAATACAACTATTATTAAGAAGTGTTATTTATTGTCTCTAATTATAAAAACGCTAGATTATTTATATAAAGCAAAGTACTTTGTTATTTTAAACTTAAAGAATATCTATTATTGTATTTGCATTAAATGCAATAATAAATAAAAGATAATATTTAGTATACGCTATAAATATTTCACGTACTAAATTATATTATTTCAACTAGCAAACGTATTCGCAACTTTCTAAATTTATACAAATAAAATATTGCGAAAATTAATTAATATAACTTGCGTAATCTATATAGATAATATATTTATCTATAACAATAATTCGACAAAGCAATAAGATTATATTAAATAAGTACTCAAATGTTTTTGCGAATATTTGTTATACATTAATCTGAAGAAATATAAATTTAATATTATCAAAATTAAATTTTTAAATTTTATTATATTCTTGAAGAATATACAAATAAACTTAAAAAAAATTAAAAAAATTAAGAAATAATTTAAATCAAAGACTTGTTACAAGCTCTAAATATTTTTAGATTTTATAAATTTTTATAGACGCTTTATATCTTATTATTAAAAAAGAATTGTCTCTCTTATTAATTTATTAAAAGAAAGTAAAAATAACAAGAAATTTAACTTTTTTGTTTGATCAAATAAAGTAAAGCAAATGTTTTGTTAATTTTGCGATATTTTTATATTAATCTAACTACTTTGTTATTACAATTTAAACAAGAAACTTAAAGTAAAGATTAACGTATTTAACTTTATAATTGCAAGTATCTTAAATTAATCAAAAATTAACAAAAATTAACGTTTAATAATATTTTAATCGCGAAAACTAATTTTAATAAAATTATCTCTTTTAATATAAATGCTCAAAATATAGTTTAAAAATACAATTATTTTATTATTTTATATTGGTTAACAATATATTATAGTAACTTAGTAAATCTTCAAAATTTTACTAAATTTGTCTTAAAACAGCTAAAGAAAACTTTTAGATATATTGAAAAATTAATTCTTAAATTTTCTAAAATTAATTATAGATAAATTTTTAAATTTTTTTAAAGTATCTATATTCTTTTATAAAAAAAACTAAATTGCAAAAAATTTAATTTGTACTATTTTTTTTATTTTTGTTATAAATTGAGTTTTGTTATTTATATATTTTTGTATTTTTTATTTTTAAAAAATATATAAATAAACAAAATATTATTGGCAATTCCGGAATCTCTGCTTAGAAAGTACTAGTTGCGCATACTGCTAAAATAGCTTTTTGTTAGCTAATTGCTAACAAAAAGTTATATTTGCTACTTTTCTTTTATAATAGTTCTATTAAATCAATCTTAACTTAAAAAATATATTAAAATATTTTTGCAAACTTTAGATTTAGTATTACAAGCTATATATTTAAATTATATATATTTCTATTATTGTTAGATTTAGTTTAAATTGTACTATACTAATTTAGATTTTAAATAAATATTAATTTTTTAATTTCTAAATATATATAGTCTAAAATTTTAATTAATATTTTAGATATTTTAGTACTCGAGCACTCTATCTTACTTAAATTGCGTTAATATATTTTAATTTTATATAAATCTCGAAATTTTATATATTTTGTCTTCTTTATATTAATTAAGAATACTTATATTTTAATTTTTAATATTAAATATTAAATAGTCTCGAATTGCTTAGTATAATTTAAATTTATTTTTGTGTATATCTCTAAAAGTTATTAACAAGTTAGTTAATAAATAGTTTTATAGTAGATCTATCTTTTAATTGTATTTGTAATTACTCGATTAATCTAACTTATATTAATTCAATTTTGTTTAAAAATATTGTTTATATAATTGCGTACAATAAATTTATATAATTTTTAGTTATATTTATTTTATATCTAATATATATTTATTAAGTTAATAAATATATTAAGTTATTTATAATATTTAACTTTACAACTTGCTCTATTTATTTATTTAATCTTTCTTTTGTAAATATTATTTTATTATAAGTTAATTTATAATATTAGTTTTTCTATTTTAACAAAAATATAATTATAATAAGAATCTAAAAATATAAACTTAAAAAATATATCTTATTAGTTTATTATAAATTTTACTATATTAATATTAAGATACTCTTTTATTATACAATTGTTTTAATTTAGAAATACAAACTTACGAGCAAAATCTATAAAACTTATTAATATTTAAAGATTAAACTAAAAACAATATATATAAAACAAACTAAAATTTTGTATAAAAAATATAGACAAATTTTAAAAATTTAGAATTACTTTTAGTATCTAATTAATTTTTGCAAAAATACAATTATTTATAGTACTATATTTGTTGTTGAAGTTACAATAAGAGAAGAATATTTAAAAACAAATAGTAAAAATAACAATTATATTAATTTTAAACAATCTATTTTGCAAATACTCTTTTTCTTCAATATCTCTTTAAGTTTTTTAATAAACTTATATATTACTTTTATTATTAAAATACTATTGTTAATTAATTTCGAGTTTAATTGTTACAAACTTATTAAAGCTATATCAGTAATTTAAGTTCTACGTCTTTGAGCAAATTTATTATTATATTCGACATGCTTAAGAAGCGAACATTATAAGCATAATATTTAATATATTTGACGAACAAATATTGCGAACAATTATGTTTGCTATGTTTAACAAACAAACAAAACAAACAATTAGTATTTTCTTAATATATAGAAACTAGAATACAACTTTCTTATAAATTGTATTTAACTTATTATAGATTTTTATTTATTGTTACTTTAATTTATTGAATCTCTCTTAAAATTTATTAAACATAAAAATTGTTTATAGTTGTAAATCTTTGTTATTAAGTAATTGCTTATATTGTTTAAAGACGTCTACAAATCTCTTTAACAATACAATTTATCTTAATATTTTTGAAAAAAGTACTAACGTAATACTTTGAACATTTTAAGAATGTCTATATTAAATTAACGTATCTTTATCTTAAACACTAGCTTATTAGTATTATATCAATTATTAATTATAAGAAACGACAAGATCAAAATTAGTAAATTCGATATCTACTATAAAGATTGTATTGACTTAGAGAACTAACTTATACAAATAAATATTTATTTTATTTTCTATTTTGTTTTAACAAATTAAAAAACAATTTTTGTATTAACATTTTTTAGAGAAAGAGTTTAACATTAATTTAAGTCAAATTTACGAAAATATTTAAAAAATAATAGCGAAAACTTTTGTACAATATTTACAAACTTTAATAATTTTAAAAAAAAAATTCGAAAAATCTTTAAAATATTTAACGAAAAACAAATTGCAAAAAGAGTAATTTAATATTTAATTTAACAAATTTTTGCAACAAATTACGCAATTAAATTTTAAAAATATATTAATTTAATTAAATAAAACAATATCGTATTTATAACAATGTTTCAACAAAATTTTAAAAACAATTTAAAAGACAAAATTATGCGTAATAAAAAAATTCTTAACAATATATTTAATTTTATCAAAGTAATTATCGATTTTAACAATAAATTGTATAAAAGAGTTATAAAAAAAATACAATTAATTTCGAAAAAAAGCAAGAATCTTCTTTGAACTAGCGATTAAATATTAACAAAAAAAATCTTGTTCTAATTAGAAGTATAATAATTTCGATTATTATAAGTTTGCATTTATAAAATTGAATTTTATTTAACAACATAAAAAAAAAACTTTAAAAAAAAGCAAGATAACAAATTCTAAAAAACGTACTATTTATATAACAAATTAAATTACTTTGCAAAAGATTATTAATTATAAAACTTAATAAATTGTTAACAAATTAATATTATATTAAGAGAGATACTTAATAGCTAAAACAATATTAAAAAGCAAATTAATACAAAGACAAATATTCTTAAAAATAAATTAAACAACAACTACTATTTAATAAAAAATTTAAATTAATTATAAAAAGTTCTAGATAAAATATTATTGAGCAAGATATTCGTATTTACGCAAGAAATTAATTAAATAGTTAATAAAATTATAAAAACAAAATAATTAAAAACGTTATACTTTTATTTAGTAACAAACTTAAACAACAAATATAACTAAAAAAAAAATTACAAATACTTAGATAATATTACGAATTACTTTGACGCTTTAACTAGCTTATTAAAGAAAAGAAAAAAAAATTAAATTGTAAATAAATGCGAAAAAGCGCTAAAAAGCAATGTTACTATAAAAAGAGAAATTTTTGATAAAATTAAACAACAACTAAGTAATATAAGTTTATTTTAAAAGAAAATAAAGAAAGCAAAGAAATATGCGACGCTTAATTAAACAAAATGTTATAATAATTTATATTAAATTTATCTAGAAAACAAAGAAGAAATTAATTGATTTTTTAAAAAATTAATGTTATTAATCTAGCATAGAAAGAAAGCTTAGCATAAAAAGACGTTCGAAATAGAAGTTGCAATATTAAAGCAAGAAAAAATTCAAATTTTTTAGTAAAAAGTATATTAAAGAAATGCAATATATTAGCTTAATAGTAGCAATTAAATTTAACAATATACATATAATGTTTTATTATATTAGTTAAAATTAATAATTGTTAACTTATTACAATAATTAATTTTGATACAATAAATAATTTTATAACTAAAGCTCTTATTAAAAGAGAAGAATACTTTACTTAAAAGAAGCTTAACGTATACAATTTAATAATTGTAAATAAAAATTTATTATTCGACAAAAATAAAAAAGTAAATAAAGAAACAAAGTTATTATTAATAATTATTTAGCAATATTACAAAAAACTAATTTTTAATATAGTAAAAATAATTATTTATAATATTGTTTTAGAAATACTTTAATTAAAGCAATACAATTTAAAAATTAATTAAAATATATAAGTACTTAGATTTGCGCAATATAATTACGTAATTTATATTTAATCTACGTATTAACAACGTTTAATAATAAATTAAAAAATTAAATTAAAAATTAATCGCAAATAGCAAACTTGCATTTTTGCAAAAAAATAATCTAATAAAGTTTAACTTAATAAATATTAACAAAAATTAATCAAATTATAAGATTAAAATAAGTAAAACAAATTACGAATTTTTTGAAAGTCTTAAATTATCTAATATAGCGAAGAAATCGCTAAAGTATATATTACAAATATATAACAATTAAGAGCATTTATTTTAATAAAAAAACAATAAAGATTTTTTTTAAATATTAATTGTAAAATTACAAAATTAAATTTAAATTAAGCAAGCAATTTACGTTTAAACTTATATATATTTTATTCGACAAAAAGTTCGAAGTACTTTGCAAATACTTAACAAAAAACAAAAAACAAAATTTTATTAAAAAATTTTAATTATAGATAAAATACTTAATTCTTTTTGTATTAAAACAGAATAAAACTTTTTATCTATATAATAATTATTAAAAGCTAAATAATATTACAATTAAAAATTAATATTTATTACTTAATATTAACAAACTTTAGAATCGACTATTTGAAGCAAAATACTTTATTAAATTAAATTTACGAAAAACGTACAACTAGATTAAAATAAAAATAAAAATAATTTTTTTTTTTTTTTTCGTATACAATATAAATTATACAAATATACAATAATACTATTTGAGCTTATAAATGTTTTAGCAATGTATTAAGAAATAATCAATAATATATTACGACAATATTTGAATTAATTTGTTATAATATACTTAAACAATATTATAATTTACTTAAAAATTTTAAAAGAATATGTTAGTTATATTTTTAAAGTATTAAAATATTTAAATATAAAAAATTTACATTTTAAGCTAAAGAAATGCAAACTTTATCAAAAAAAAATTGATTTTTTTAAATTTGTTGTTAAACAATATAAAATACGCATAAACCTTAAGAAACTACAAGCAATTAAAAAATAAAAATTATTAATAAACGTTAAAAAAATACAATTCTTTTTAGATTTTATAAACTACAACAAGAAGTTTATTAAAAACTACTTAATAAACGCGATATTATTAACAAATTTTACAAAGAAAAATACGTTATAATTATAAAAACTTGTAAAAAAGAAATTATTTTAAGATCTTAAGTTAAAATGTTTAAAGAAATTAGTATTAAAGATATACAATTTGCAATTATTAAATAAAATTGAAATTAACGTATTAAATCTAGTTATTAATATATGCTTTAATTAAAAATATAAAGATATATATCATTTAATAACATATCTTTCAAAAAAACTTTTATTAATTGAACAAAATTATAATATTTATAATAAAAAACTACTCGCTATAGTAATTTTCTTAAAGTTATAAAAAGTATATATAGAAAAATTATTTAAATTTACAATTCTTATAGATTACAAGAATTTTGTGCATTTTATTATTATTAAATAGCTTAATAAAAAACAAATATAATAATTAAAAAGACTTAAATAATACAAGTTTAAAATATAGTATATTTTAAACAAAAATAATAACAAAGCAAACGCACTTAATAGAAAAAATAATTATATAAAAACAAAAAAGTTGTTTAATTATAATATACTTAAGATTAACAAAAACAAATTATTATTAACAAACAAATACAAACTAAATATTATATTACAAATATTTTAAGATAATACAAAAAAGTTTTTAATAAAAAAAGAAAAACTTTAAATATTTATTAACAAAATTGACAAATATATAAAAGAGCATTATAACAAATTATTGCAAAAGCATTTAAAAGTAACAAAAAATCTTTGGTTTTTATGTTAATATTATTAGTTTTTACAAATAAGACAAGTTGTTAAAACATATATTAAACAATATCTTAATTGTTAGTAAAACAAATATAATATATATACGAACTATAACAAAATTTAATATTAGAAATTATTTAAATTGTTATAAAATAAAGTTACAATAAACTTTATTATTAAGTTGTTAAAGTCGACAAATTTAGCAATTAAAAACAAATATAATTTAATATTAATAATAATTAATAAGCTTATTAAATATTTATATATTATTGCATATAAAAAGAAGTTTATTGCAAAACAATTAAAATATATTATATTAAATTAACTTATATAATATTACAATATATTTAAGAAATTAATTAGTAATAAAGACAAGCTCTTTATATTTAATTATTAAAAGACATTTCTCTTAATATTAGATACAAAACTTCGAATATCTATTGTTTATTATTTAATTATAAATAATTAAATAAAACAAACAAACTAAAGTTTTAAGCAATATTTAAAATACTATATTAACAATACTTATAATAATTAAGTATTACTTTTATTTATAATATAACTAACACTTAATGCAAAGATTTCGAATATTACTAAAATAATTTTATTCTTTGTTAATTATAACAAAAAATCAAATCTTTTTAAAAAAAAGCATAAATATCTATTAGCGTAATTAATTATTAAAAGAGTAGCGATACTAAAAAAGATACACAACAATATTTTAAAAATATAAAAAAAATTAATCAAATATTAAAATAAAAAACAAAAAACAACATCTTAGCTAAAAGAGAAAAATAAAATATATCTTTTTACAAAAAATCTTAAAACAAGAAAGCTAAATAAGAAATTAAATTATATTAAAATTAAATTAAATTGTTTTTTGTTAAAAAAAATTAAAAGATTAATTAATTACAAACTTAATTTATTTAAAAATATTAAAATATTTTTAGTATTTTATATTTTATTGTTAAAGTTAACAAAATTAATTATATTTTTATAGAACATTTTTTATTTTTATTCGCAAAAAAAAAATTAATTATATTTTTATAGAACATTTTTTATTTTTATTCGCAAAAAAAAAATTAATTCGAAATCGAAAAAATTATATAACAAAAAAATCAAAAGTATTTTATTAAATAAAAAGAATATTTTATCTTAAAAAATATATAAAAATCAAAGAAAAATCTTAATTGTTGTTAAAATCTTTTAAAGAAATTTTATTAAAACAAAGCATAAAAATAACATTTTAATTTTAATTAATTAAAAGTTAAAATTGTTTAAACAATATATTAAATAGCAATTCGAAAGTCTTTGTAACAAATTTAACAAAATATGTTTTATTTATCTTTAAATTGTTAATGTTTTTTTATTTTATTACAATTATTTTTTTCTTCTTATTCTTTAGAAAATTTAGTTGTTTTATTAGTTGACTTAGTTTTGCACGCATATTGCGCATTTCTTTCTTTAAGCGCATTCGCTCTTTATAGATTCTTTTAATTAATACAAAAAAAATTGTCAAATTATAATTACAACTAGATTGCACACATTTTACATACTTTTTAAAATTATTATTTACACAATAAATCTTATTAGATATTGCACAATTATAACAAAAACGCATTGTTAAAAATATTAAATTTAAAGCGTCAAAAAAGATATTTTTTTTAACAAAAGAAATTTTTAGTATTAATTTTTCTAGAAGATATAATAAAAAAACATTAAATTTCGAAACAAAAACTTAAAAAAAAAGAAATAATATTACGAATTTATTAAAATTATATTAGTAATTTAGATTCTACGTCTTTAAGCAAATCTATTATTATATTTAACATGTTTAAAAAGCGAATATTATAAATATAATGTTTAATATATTTGACGAACAAACATTGCAAACAATTATGTTCGCTATATTTGACAAACAAACAAAGAAAACAATTAATATTTTCTTAATATATAGAAACTAGAATACAACTTTTTGTTATTAAGTAATTGCTTGCATTGCTTAAAGACGTCTACAAATTTCTTCAATAATACAATTTATTCTAATATCTTCGAAGAAAGTACTAGCGTAACATTAATTGCTATTTTTTATATATAGTTTTTAATATATTTTTTCTAAAACTTTAAATAGCGTAGCTTTATTTTATTTTGTTTAATAATTTTTTACAAATCTTAGATTTTAGTTTTAATTTTTTTCGAAATTGTTTACTTTAGTGCAATTTGTTTTTAAATTTAATTAATTAGATTATAATATATTAGATATCGAAAAATAATTTAAATCTAATTAATAGCAACAATTTTTAGAATAGTATTCTTTTTGTTTATTGTTATTATAGAAACTTTCTTTAAATTCAAATACAAAAATAAGATAATATAAATAGATTTATTTTTATATTTTTAGTATATATTCTAATTCTTAAGCAAATAATTTTTAACAAAATATATTAGTTCTCTTATTATAGATTTTCTTAATTAGTTTTTTTTTGTTACAAATCTACTTAATTTCTTTAAAATTCTTTTATATTAATCTATTAAAAATAGAAAAGAAAAGATATTTTATACAAATCAATATACAAGTTTGTTTTTATTGCTATATTGTTTTTAAATTAATTGTATATCTTGTTAAACTTTAAGCAAATAGTATTTTTGTGTTTAATTTTTTTTAATAACAATAATCTATTTTTTAATCTCTTTTCTTTTAAGAAAAGTCGAAAAGATAAACAAAAAATAATTAAAAACAATTCGAAAATTAATAATATTTAATTAATTAAGTTTAAGTTTAAAAACAAAATAGATTAAAATATAATTAAAATTATAAATATTTTAGAAAAGAAAAAATAATAATAACAAAAACAAAAACAAAAGAGCGAAAAAAAAAGAAAGAAAAAAAATATAGTTGCAATATTAGTATTTAGTTTCTCTATTTAAATACTTTACTAACTTAATATTTAGTTTTAAAATTGCGCAAAAAAGTTAGCTATATAAATATATAGTAAATTAAATCTCAAAATATATAGTTAAATTTGTGCAAATTGTATCAAAAAATAGTATTATAAAGAAAAAATATAATTTTTCAAATATAAAGTAAGAAATGTATTACTAACAATAATTTGTTGTATTTTTTATTACTATCTCTAATATTAAATTAAATAATTTCTATAGCGCATTGCTTGCAAACAGAATAAATCTTAAAAAAATAAAATATATTTGTTTTTTTTAATTACTTAATTACTAACAATCTATATCTATAGACTATTATTATTTTTGCAATTGCTGTTTTTTGTTTATAGCTATAGAAACAATAACAAAATATTTAAATTAAATAGAGAGACAAATCTATTATTTGCAAATATTGCTCTAAAAATATATCTATTAATATTGTCTACTTTTTTGCTAATATATTTGATAAATAATTAAATAATTGTTTGTATTAATTTAGTTTAAAATTTTACAGATGTTAATCTATTAATAGATCTAGTTTGTTTCTTGTCTTAAAAATTAATCTCAATAATTAAAAAAAGAAAATCTTTTATTTTGTTAATTTAAAAATTCTCGATATTATTTTTCTTAATATTTATTTATTATTTAACAATAGATATATATTAACGCTTAATATTATTAGAAGATTTATAACTATTTGCAAGTTTATTGTATTGTTTCTTAAGAATATAAAAATTAATTGTTCGAAATACTTTAATTGTTTGCTCTTATTTTTAATATTTGTTTAATTGTTAACAATATAGTTAATCTAAAAGTTGTATATTAAATTAAAGTTTGCTAAATTTTATAAATAAATTTGTAAAGTAAAAAGAAATAAAACAATAATTAAAAAGCAAACAATTAATTGTATTTATATTGAATTTAATATTGTAAATAAATATTATATTATTAGAATTTCTAATTTAAGTTCTTAAAGAATATTAGATAGTATAAAAACAAAAATATTTATATATTATTTTTAATTAATATTAATATCGAGAACTATAATTATAGCAGATTTTATAAATATTGTTTTTTTTTTAATTTGACAGAATTGCGAGCTTGAAATTCTTTAGAATATTCTTATTACAATTTTATTATAGAATTGCTCAATTAAATAAAAAAAACTATTAACAACAATTAAAAAAAAAATCGAAAATTAGAAAACTAGTATTGAAAACTATACAAATTTTTAATTTTTTTATTTTTAAAATTATAATTTGTTGCTATAATAAAAGCAGATAGTTCGATAAACAACTACTAAATATATTAAAACTTTAATACAAATTTGTCAAAACTATCGTTTTTAAAAAATATTAAAAAAGTTTAAAAATAATAGTTGTTAGTTAACAAAAGCAAGTTAATAAAGTATTTAAGTATAAATAATAATTCTAAGATTAACAACAATATAATACAACTTATTTTTAAAAATATTTTAAAAAATTAACAATCTTAAAATTTAGATAGATTTTTGACAAAATATATTTCTTAAAAATATATAGTAATTTTTTGTATTTAATATTTGTAGTATTAATAGTTTTGCAATAGCAAATATACTCTACTAATAATAAAATTGTTAAAATCTATATAAAGTTAATAATTAATTGTATAAAAAAAATTGTTTTTTAATTATATTTTATTTTTAATTTGTAAAAAATTGTTTAAAAATTACAATTATAGAACAAATTCTTAAAAAGTATTTTAAAATATCGATTTTAATTATATTAAGTTTTTCGAAAATAATATTAATAGTTAAATATATAAATTCTATTTTTGTTTCAATTTTTGTTTTATTATAATTAATATTTTTGCTATTTTTATTGCAAATTCTAATATCTATTTTGTTCTATAAATATTATATATTGATTTCTTTTTATTGTTTTTACAAGAGTATTTAACTTTAAACAAATATTTTGATATATATTTTAAAAACTCGAAAAATATAAAACAACAAACAATAATCGATATCTTTATATTTGCTAGAAATTCAAATAATAGCAAGCTTCTATATAAAAATAAGTCTAATATATTAATTAATATTGTTAATATTATAAATATAGATTTGAATTTTTAATATATTATAATTGTAATTTTTTGCAAATTAATATATAGTACAATTATAATTATTTAAATTTTTGCTTGTATCTAATATTAAAAGAATAATTTAAAGAATATTCTATTATATATTGTATATTAAAACAAAAATTAAAAAAATTGTACTAAATAAGCAATTAACAAAAATTAAATTTATAATTAAGATTTTTTAGAAAGTCTTTGCAATAGTAGAGAAAAATATTAATACTATTAAATCTAATATAGCAGCAAATATAGTAATAACTATCGAGAATTCGAAAAAAAAAATAGAAATTTAATAAATATAATCTTCTATTTAGTACTAGAAAATAAAGTCGATTAAATAAATTTATTAGTTTACGCAATAATAAAAAAATTTATTAATTATATTTTTTTCTAGTATTTTTGTCTTTTCTTAAGCTTCGATTTGTTTGCTCTATATTTATATTAACATTTGCGTTAATATAGTTTAATATAATTTAATATAATTAAAATAAATATCGACTAATTTTTTTCAAAATATTAAATTTATATTGTTTAATATAGTTGTTTTATTCTTATAATTATATTTTTTATATTCTTATTACAAGTTTCTTCTTTAAATTACTTAATATATTAATTTTAATTTTAAATTTTAAATTGTTATTATCGAATATTATTTAAATTTTAAGATTAATATTAAAATTAAAATTTTAACAAATTAAATATTGTATTTTTTTTTTAGCAAATCTTTAAAACTTCGAAATTAATTGCAAGAAATATATTTTATTTCTTTATACTTTAGTTGCGTTTTTATAATCTAATCTATATATTTAGAATATTACTATATTGTAATTTCTAACATTCTTTTTTACAATTATTTTGCAAACTTATTTTATAAACTTTTTACTTAATTAGTATCTAATTATTTGTTTTAATTGTAGATATAAAAAATTATATTTGCAACATAGTTTAATCTCTAGTAATTATAATTCATATAATATAATTTATTTACAAAATTCTTAATTTTGAAGTTTAATAATAATAATAGTATTAATTTATTGATAATTTTTAATTCTACAATTTGTTCTATTTTCTTACTTTTACTTTTATTTGCAAATATTATCTTTATATAAGTTTACTTATAGTTTTAGCTTTATTATCTTAGAAAATATATAATTATATTGCAAATCTAAAAATATAAATACAAAAAAATATTCTATTAATTTACTCTTTATTTTATTATATTTTTGTTAAGATACTTGTTTGTTATATAAGTATTTTAATTTAACAATATAATTCTATTAATTAGATTTTCAAAAATTATTAGTATTCAAAACTCGATTTTAAAACAAATTGTATAGAATAAACTAAAATTCTCTATAACAAATATAGACAAATATTAGAAGTTAAAAGTTATTCTTTCTATCTAATAAATTTTTGCAAAAATATTATTATCTACAATATTATATCGGCAAATTGGGAAGACAACTCGCCAAATTCAAAATGCAGATTTGGCCCAAGTGGCCCAAGATTGGCTCGAGGCTTGCTTGGGAGATCTTCAAAAGCTTGCATTTAGAAGGCCAAATAAAGCTTAACAAAAAGTATAATTATTGATGTTTAAGACGCGTACAAACTCTCGTAGCACTTCGATTAACTCTTTATTTGTTACTTATTTATATTATAGTAATTTGTATAGCAGAATCGAACAATTTGTAAGATTTCTACGCGTGAGTTATGCGATAGCGAAAACGTCTTTATTGCGTAATTGTATTGTGCAATAGATTGCGTTCGTAGATTGCGTTCGCGATAGATTGCACTCGTAGATCTTGACAACGCACGAATAATGTCTAGAGAACTCTTTACTACTTTTTAAATTTTTTGATTAGCTACGAACGATCTCGAGTCAATTGTATCTCGCTAATAGAGTTCAAGAGCCAAAACATGCGCACAACAATCTTAAGAGCCTCTAATCGCTAAGAGTTTCTAGGAAGAATTATCCTAATTTGTCGATGTAAAATTGTTTTCGAAGTTACAAAAAAAAAAGAGCAAAAAATAAATAGCAAAAAAAACAATTATACTAATTTTAAACAATTTGCTTTATTAGTAGTTTTTTTAAGCTTTTTAGCAAGCTTGTATATTGTTTTTATTACTAAAATATTATTGTTAACTAATTTTGAATTTAATTGCTATTTTTTACTTATAGCTTTTAATATACTTTCTTTAAAGCTTCGAACAACACAATTTTATTTCTTTTTATTTAATAGTTTTTTACAAATCTTAGTCTTTAATTTTAAGTTTTTTCGAATTTAATTTATTTAATACAATTGTTTTTTAAATTTAATTAATTAAGTTGTAATATACTAAATACTTAAGAACAACTTATAATTTAATTAACAACAATAATATTTAATATTGTATTCTTTTAACTTAACAAAAACTTAAAAAAAAAATTAGATTCAAATATAAAATCAAAATAATATAGATAGATTTATTTTTGTATTTTTAGAATTTGCTCTAATAAAAAAGCAAATAATTTTTAACAAATTGTATTAATTCTTCTTTTACAATTTAATTTTATTAGTTTTTTTTTATTATAAATTTTTTTAATTATTTTAAAATTCTCTTAATTCGATTAACAAAAAATACAATTAAAAAATTATTTTATATAAATTAGTATACAAGTCTATTTTCTTTTGCTATATTGTTTTCGAATTAATAATATATTTTATTAGATTTAAAGCGTATAGTATCTTTATTTGCTAAATTATTTTGCTACAACAAATTAAGTCTTAATTTCTTTTCTTTAAACAAAATTATATAAACAAACAATACAAGATTGATAACAATTTAAAAAACTAGAATATACAAAAATTTAAAATTAAACTTAATAATAAGAAGAATTTTAATTTAATAGTAATTATATATACTAAAAAAATATATATATATATATATATTAATCGAGACAAATTTGCAAAATAAAAAAGAGAAAAATAAAAAAAATAAAAATAAAAATATAATTAAGATATTTGTAGTTATTTCTTCTACTTAAATACTTTATTAAATCAATATCTAGTTTTAAAGTCTTTTAAATTAGTTAATTATATAAGTATTTTTTAAACAAAATTAAAAAATATATTGCAATTTTTGTATATATTATTCTTAAGAAAAACAAATTTAAAAACAAATATATATTATTAGATATAAAGTAAAGAAGATCTCTTAATAGTAATTAGCTAAATTTTTTATTATTATTTCTAATATTGTATTAAATAGTTTCTATAATATATTGTTTACAAATAAAATAAATCTCGAAAAAATAAAATATATCAATTTTTTTTAATTACTTAATTACTAACAATCTATATCTATAGACTATTATTATTTTTGCAATTGTTGTTTTTTATTTATAGTTATAAAAACAATAGTAGAGTATTTAAATTAAATAGAAAAACAAATCTATTACTTATAAATATTGCTCTAAAAATATGTTTATTGATATTGTCTACTCTTTTGCTAATTTAAGCAATAGCTAGATATTTGTTTATATTAATTTGATTTTTATCTTATATATAGTATTCTTGTTGTATATTTTCTTTTAAATACAAATCTCGACAACTAAAATAAGAGAATCTATAGATTTGTTAATATAAAAAAAATTAATATTATTTTTCTTAATCTTTACTAATTAGTTAAGAATAAATAGATATTAATAATTGTTATTTTAATTAATTTCAAATCTATTGCAATCTTGTTGTATAACTTTTTATAAATATAAAAAAAAAATGTTTAAGATACTACAATCTTTTAAACTTAATCTTATTAATTATATAGTTTTTAACTATATATTATAATTAAAAATTATGTATTGTATTTAAATTTACTAAGTTTTATAGATAATTTTATATAAAACAAAAGAATATTTATTGTATTTATATAGAATTTGCTACTATTAATAGATATTATATTGTTAAAATTTTAGAACTAAAATTTTAAAAAATAAAAAATAATATAGAGATTAAGAAATTTAGATATTGTTTTTAATTAATAGTAATATTAGAATTTATAATTACAACAAATCTTACAAATATTGTTGTTTTTCTTAATTTAGCAAACTTAAACTTATAAAATAATTTAAATTTTTTTTATTTTTATTTTACAACAGAATTTTTCTATTAAATAAAGAATAAAATATTAACAACAACAAAGAAAAAAATATTTTAAAAATTAAAATACTAATCTTCGAAACTATATAAATTTTTAAAATTCTAATTTGTTGTTATAATTAAAACAAATTATACAATAAACAATTACTATATTTTTTTAAACTTTAATATAGATTTATTAAAAAATATTTTTTCTAAAAAATATTAAAACAATCTAAAAAGTATAGTTATTAATTGAAAAAAATATATTAAAAAACAATTTAAGCAAATATATATAGTCTAGAATTAATAGCAATACAAATTAGTTTATATTTAAGAATATTTTACAAATATAATAATTTAAAAAATTAAATAGATTTTTAACAAAATAGATTTGTTACAAGTCTATAATAACTTTATTATATTTAATATTTGTAACTTATCGACAATTTTGTAGCAACAAATATACTAAATTAAAAAATATATATTTAAAGTTTGTATAAACTTAAATACTAATTATATTAAAGAAAATTAATTTTTAATTATTTTCTACTTTATATTAATAAAAAATTGTTTAAAATTGTTTGCTATTAAGAAAGTTTTTCTAAAATATTTCAAAATATTTATCTTAATTATATTAAGCTTTTTTAAAATAATATCAATAATAAAGTATATAAGTTCTATTTTTATTTTAGCTTTTGCTTTATTATAATTGTTATTTTTGCTATTTCTATTGCAAATTTTAATGTTTGTTCTATTTTATAAATATTATATACTAATTTTTTTCTATAGTTTTTGCAAGAGTATTTAATTTTAGAAAAAATATTTTTAAATATATTTAAAAAATTTAAAAAGTTTAAAATAACAAACAACAATTAATATTTTTAAGTTTGTTAAAAAAATAAATAATAGACAAGTTTTTGCAATAGAATAAATTAAGTATATTAATTAAAATTGTTAAAATACTAAGGAAAAATTAGAATTTTTAATATATTATAATAGTTATTATATATAAGCTTGTATATAGCGTATTTTAAATTGTTTAAATCTTTGTTTGCATCTAATATTAAAATAACAAATTAAAAATCTTATACTATATATTATATACAAGAATAAGAATTAAAAATATTGTGCTAAACAATTAGTTTGCAATAATTAAGTTTACAATTAAAAATTTTGAAATTATAAATCTTCTTGCAATCTAGATAGTTGTTGTATAAATATTGTTAAAAAATTAATAGTCTAAAAAGTTATTTTGTATTTATTTCTATATTTTATTTTAAATTTATAATTTTAATTCCAATTAATTTGATTTAGATTCTAATTAATTTAATCTATTGCTATTGTTTTTGTTCTACTTTTTTATTTTTATTTTTTCTACTATTTTATTTGTGCGTAACTTTTTTTTTAAGATATTAGCTGCACAATATAATCTCTAACTACTTTTTAATTACTGTAATATATATTAAATTAAAAACAAAACTCGACTTGTTATTAAGAAAAAGAAAATTTAAATAAGAAAAAATACTAATAAAGTTTTGTTAAAAACAAAAATTTAATATTTTTTATATTAAATTTTCGAAACTTATTTGTAGTTGCAATAGATATAAAGATAAACAAGAGAAATATTTTAGAAAGTCTTATAATATTTAATTATAAAAGTATAGTTGAATTTTCGATATAATTATTAGATTAACTTAGATTTATTTAGATTAATCAAAAATATTATATTTTTATTAATTCGAAATTGTATATAAAGTTGTTATTTAATATAATTCTTTTTTTAATATAAATATTATTATTTTTGTTTAAATTAATATATATTAATTTATTTTAATTAATAAACAATATTTTTAGTAATTTTAATGGAATATAAAGCTGTAATTCTATATCTTTTTTCTCTTAATATATTTTCTGTTATATTTGTTTAGATTGATACAAACTAACTTAAATTAATTAACAAAATTGTATTTTTAGTAATTTTAATCAAATATAAAACTATAATTCTATATTAGACTAATCGCGTCGAGTCGATTAATCGAGTTCGAGTCGACTAATCGACTCAAATCTTAACAATTCGAATTAACTCGACTCAAAAGTCTTGACAAGTCAATTTCTAAAATTAAAATCAAAAATCGAGTCAAATCGAATCAATTTCTAAAGTTAAAATCGAAAATCGATTCGAAAAAATCGACTCAAATTGCTAAGAAATAAAGTTATTTAGTAGCAAATTTAATAAACAAAAATTAGATTTTAAATTTTTTTATTTTTTTATTTAAATGTTCTATAATAATGCAATAAAGTAATGCATATAAACTATTTAATATTTTTATAATAAATAGATTACAACTATTATAGTCTTTCGATAAACTTCGATCTTATATTTTATCGAAAAATGTATAATAATGTATTTAGATAATACACTTAAACTTATTAATACTATTAATTAATTCGAGATCTTTACAATTTCGTAATCAATTTTATTTTTAGCATTATTATTATCGTCTTTACTTTCGTTATTATTATTATTGTTTTTGTACTTTGTATTTTTATATTTGTTATTTATTATTTTTACATTATTCTTTGTCTTCTTTTATTTTATTTTCACTTTATTATTATTAATTTTAATTAAGTTTTTAACATCGTTATTTGTCAATTTTAAAGAATTAGATATTTTGCGATTTGCAACGTTTTTATTGCTTGCAAAAGTATCTTTAAATCTTTCAAATTTGTTAATCGCATTTGAATTATACACTTTTTTTAACTTATTAAATTCTTTATAATGTAGAATGCATTGTTAAATTATTTCGATAATTGATATTATATATTTGATTATATTTTTGCTCAATTCGAACTAATTAAAATTAAGCTAATACGTAGATTAGTTATTTTATTTATATTAGACTTTATACATACTTAAATATTAAAAAATTGTATTGTGTCTATATCTTTACTCTTTAAAATTATTCGTATAGCAATCGCATCAACTTTATTTATTTTGCAATATTTTTATCTTTAATTTTTTTTATTAGTTCGATCTCAAAGTATTGCGCTACAATATAATTAGTCTTTTGAATATATATATATTATTTAAGTACATTATTATGCAATTCTTTTTTTACTTTTTTATTAATTATTATATTTTTGATGTTTTCTTTTATATTAATTTAAATTTGCTTAAAGATTTTCTTAAAAACAATTGTTGTTCGCAATTTAATTAGACGTTTGTAAAACGCTATACAATTAACGTTTTGCTTTTTATAAAGTAGCTTTTTATCTTTAATTTATATTGCAACACAATTTCTATTAGCAATAATTTACAAAAGAGTTAATAAAATAAACATTTTGCGTTTTGAATTAGTCTTAAAGATAATATATATAAATAATGCAAAGCAAATCTCTTACTTAATAATATCGCATTAGCTACTTAATAAAATTTGAATTTCTAAATAAAAAGAAATTCGATCTTAAAAAGTTTATTCTTTTGATTAGTTTTAATAATAATATATACAAATAATGCAAAACAAACTTGTATATCGACTATGTAGATTAAAACAATAGACAATATTAAATGTATTAATTAATATATAATATTTAAATAGAAAAGTTGTCGCGATTATAAGATAAATTTACGCATTTAACATTAGAATTAAAATTTAAATATTACTTTTATTTAATATTATTACAACTAAAAATTATTATTTTTATTACATTAATTATCGCATAATATATACTCTTTAATTATCAAAATTAAACACAAATACGCGTATCTATTGCACATTACTCTATTGCATTATTTATCAAATACTTAATCGCAAAACTTGTCAATTCTTACATTTTATATTGTTAATTTTTTTATTCAATATTAAAAAATTTTAACTTAACAACACGTTTTGCTCTAAAACTCTAATAATTCGAATTAAACAAATTAATAATATATTCGAATAATATATTTAATATGTTACGCATCGCTAATATACTTAATTTAGTTTATAAAACAAAAGATAAGAAATTGCAAAATAATATAGCAACGCAAGTTAATTGTAACAAAAAAAATCGATTAAAATAGCTTCTAGTATGCAAAAGATAATACAAAGAGATAATATATCAAATTATTATTAACTAAGTATTTATAATATAGAAGAAGCGCAAATACAAATTTAAAACAATAGCTTTATATAAAATTTGCAAGTACTAGAAAACTAATAATTTATTAATTTCGAAGATATTTTTCGCAAAATTAATTTAAGAAATTTTGCAAAATAAAGTTATTAACAAAGAAAATAATAAAAAATATCGAATTTAAGTATTAATCTTGTTAGCTTTTTAGAAGATTATTAAGAGTTTTATAATTAACTTCTTCTTTAATAAGTGCATTATTTATTTGCATTATTATTGTTTCTATATAGTATATATTAATATTCTATTTTATATATTTAGATAGCAATCTTCTTGCTATTTATATTAATTGCAAGATTATTAAGTCTAAGAATTTATAATTGTTAAAGCAATTAATACAAAATCTAGAACTTTACTATAATAAATAGTAATAAAATTGACATTTAAATGTTTTCGTTATATTAAAATTCGAAATAATTAGCAAAAAATTAAGAATTTAAGCTATTTTATTTATTGCATTTTATTATTTGTATTATCTTGTTACATTATCTATTAAATACATTGTCTTACTATATATATTTTTTGTATTCTTTTTTATTAAATATAATAATTAAAAAGTGCATTATAATTATGCATTTAAATTATCTAAATAATTAGAGTTAAATTATTAACTTAACTTCTTTAATTAAAGAGCTTAACAATCTTGTTCTATATAATTTTATAAAAGATTGCACAAAAAGAATTATTATATCTTAAGAGAAATTCGAATTTTCGTTTTTTTAATTTTTCGTACTAATAACATGCAATTTACAATATAATCTTCGATAGCATTATAATGCTATCTCAAACAATATTATAGATTGCGCGTTATTATTATAAAAAATTAAATACACTATTACTAAGCTATCAAGACTTGATTATTTATTCTTATTATATTTAAACATATATTAAAATTAGAGATAACATAATTCTTAAAAAGTTAAAAACATTAATTTAATGCAATTTTTAATATCTAGTTATTTTAAATGCATTATTTATCTATATTATTGCTAATAACATTTGTTTGTTTATAACAATATTATAAATATAAAATCTTTTATACAATAATCTAACTATAAATAAATTTTATTCAAAACAATCTCGAATTTTATTCGAAAAAAATTCTTACTTTTATTAATTCGCTAATTATTATTTTGTACTTTACAATATATATTTTACGACTTAACAATAATTTTCTTTAAATTTAAATCTATAGTACAATTATAATACTTAATTATTATAATTTGCTTAATTGTTTACAAACTTATTTAAAATCGATTTTATTAATATACTTTTTAAACAAAACTAAAAATTCGTTCAATATCTATTAATAACACTAAATAAAAAAAATATCTTTAATTATTTGCGTTAACTTAAAATAGTTCGAAGCATTATTTCTTTAATATTTTTATATTAAATATTTATTCTTTATAATATTAACGCAAAGATATCAATTGTCTTTGTTTTAAATTAAACAAAAGCATTAAGATTGTCAAAATAAGAATTTTACAATATTTGTGTCAAACTATAAAAAAAGTTAATTAAAAATCAAATGCATTATTATATTGTATTATTTTTTTAACAATATTTGCTTTTTGTGCTTTCGCTTTTAAAGCAACAATTAAATTATAATAATATTAAAAATAGACTTTAAATTTTATCTAATATTTTGTTTCGTAATTTACAAAACTATTATTATTATTTTCGTTTTATATCTTGTAAAGACTTAATTTTTGCGTAGAATTCAAAATATTAACAAGATTGTATAATATTTTATTAAGTTCTTTTGTTTTCGAATAATATTTAACAAGCTTTGTCGAAGCTTTTTTACAAACTTTTAATATAATTTCTCTTAAAAAATAACTATAATTTGTTATAGTTTTTTTTATATAATTAAAATAATTAAATATTGCATCGAATATTTGAAATCTTAAATAAATGTTAATATTAATTGTTCGAGAAACTATAAGAGTGTATTTATAGAAAAAATTTAATATATTGCTAAGTAATTAAATTAATTGTTACTCGCTTTCGTTTAATTGAATACGCTAAATTTTTTAATCTTTTAAATATTTCTCTATTTAAAAATTAATATAATTACGTAATTAATATGTACAACAAAGTATTAAATAAATAGAATTCTAACAAATGCGAATATCTTGTATCAATTTTCGAGATTTTTTATTTTTTTACTTTTGAAAGACTCTAAAGCAAATTAAATATTAAGACAAATTATTAATAGCAACAATAAAAGCGCAAATCTAAATAAAATTTAACAAATATATTATTTTTTTGTATTATTATATAAACAAATATCTTTTTAATTACAACAAATAAATTTGTACTTCTTATAATATTTTTAATTTATTTATTTTTTAATTAAAGAACAACATTGTTAACAATTGTTTTTAATCTAAGAGTTGCAATAAAGTCTTAAGCTATTAAATTAATAATATAAGTCAAACAAGAAATAAAATTTTGTTATTTATTTTATTAAAATTTTTGTTGATTTAAGACTCTATCAAATTTGTTTTTAAGAGTATTATTATTGTTTGCATTATTAATAACAATTTTAAAAAGTTTGTTCTTAATTTTAAAAAATTTTAATATTTTTATAAGCTTTAACATTAATTGTTAATCTATATATTCAATATTAAGAGAAGTAAATTTAATAAGATATTCGCGATATTGAAATATAACATCGATTCAATATATTAATACTTTAAGATAAACAATATCTTAAAAACTAAATTATATATCTAAAGCAATAAAGACACGTTAAAACTCTTTTAAATTTAATTTGATTTTGTTACAAATTTGATCGAAATTTGTAAAAATTAATTTTAATAATTTGATACGATCTAGAAGTACTAAATTTGATCGAAGCATTTCTAATAACTTTCGAAAATTCGAATTATTAATAATTTAAAAAGATAGATTCAAATTAATAAATGTTTTGCATAATTAATTTTCTCAATTATCTTAACTAAAAAATAATAAATCGATATAATTTTTCTTCTATTAATGCGTTAGTTTTGCATTATTTATTTGCATTATTAACAATAACTTATGCAAATAAAGATTAAATCGATTATTAATTGTAATCGAAATCTTTTTTGTTTTAAACAAAAAACAAATTAAAAATGTTTCTTTATATTCGATGTATTTAAATAATCGTATATAGTAGAATAATTCAACATTTTTTGACAACTTTTGCAAACAATTTTTGACAAGTTATTAATAGTCGAAATTATTTAAATATATTTGTTTCAAAACTTAAATTGTGCTTTAATATTAATCTTTTTAACTTAATATAAATAAACAAGTCTATTTTGAGTCTTATGCAAGATACTTTTATTAACTATAGTATATAACTATTATTCTTCAAACTAAATCTTAGTATTTGCATCTTATTCGACATATTTGTTTTCGTCTCTTAGTTTAAGTAATAAAAAATTACTTAAAATCTTATTTAATACTTCTTAAAGCTCTCTTTTTCTAATATTAAATATACAATTAAAATTTTAATTAAATTGATTCGCGAACTAATTAAGATATAAAGTACTAAATAACAAATTGCAAAAAATAGATTTACTAAAATTATCTTCGAATAAAAACAACTATTAATTAGAAGCTTTTGAAGAATTAAATATTTTATAATCGAAAATAATATAAACAATATTTTTGAGTAGTTTAAAGAAATTTTTTTTAAAATAAAACAATAATACAAAAGAGTAATGCAAATATAAGATAAATTAAGTAGAATTTTATATTAATAAGTAATTATAATGTAATAATATAGCAAATTGTAATCTCGATAATATATTATAATTACACAAATCTTAAAATAGTAATTTTTGACATAATAACGTAATTTTCGATTTCTTAACAATTCGATTCGATTTCTAATATTGAAATCGAAAATCGACTCGAATCGAATCGAGTCGATTTCAAAAAAGTAGAAATCGACTCGAGTTTTGATTCGATTCCTAATGTTGAAATCGTTAAATCGAATCGATTCCAATAGTTGGAACCGAAACCCGACCCGACGATTAATCTATTCTATATCTCTTCTTTTTTAATATATTTTCTGCTATATTTGTTTAGATTAATACAAACTAATTTGAATTAATTAACAAAATTGTATTTTTAGTAATTATAATTAAATATAAAGTTGTAATTCTATATCTTTATTTTTTAAATATAGTTTCTATTATATTTGTTTAATTTAATGCAAACTAGTTTATATTAATTAAAAGAGAATATTTTTGCAATAGTTATAGTTGTATATAAAGTTATAAAATTGCAACTCTCTTTTCTTAATATAGTTTTTGTTATTCTTGTTTAAATTAACGCAAACTAATTTAGATTAATTAACAAAATTGTGTTTTTAGTAACTTTAATCGAATATAAAGCTATAATTATATATATCTCTTCTTTTATTGTAGTTTTTGCTATACTTGTTTAGTTTAACGCAAACTAGCTTATATTTGTTAAAAGAGAATATTTCTGCAATAGTAGTTTCTGCTATACTTGTCTAGATTAGCGCAAACTAATTTAGATTAATTAACAAAATTGTATTTTTAATAGTTTTAATCGAATATAAAACTATAATTCTATATATCTCTTCTTTTAATATTTTTTTTGTTATATTTATTTAGAATGACGCAAACTAGTCTATATTAATTAAAAAAGAATATTTCTACAATAGTAGTTTTTGTTATGTTTGCTTAGATTGACGCAAACTAATTTAGATTAATTAAAAACAATATCTTTAGTAACTATAATTAGATATTAAACTATATTTCTATATATTTCTTTTCTTATTGCAATTCTTATTATGCTTGCTCAAGTTAATGTAAACTAATTTAAATTAATTAAAAGAATTATCTCTTTAATAAATATAGTTTTATATAAAGCTAATATCTTCTTCTTAAATACAATTCCTGTTATGTTTCCTTAAGTTAATATAGACTAATTTAAATTAATTAAAAGAGTTATCTTTTTAATAGATACAATTATATATAAAACTAATATCTTCTTCTTAAATACAATTTTTGCTATATTTGTTTAAGTTAATGCAAACTAATTTAAATTAACTAAAAGAGTTATCTCTTTAATAAATATAATTGTATATAAAGCTAATATTTTCTTTTTAATTACAATTTTTGCTATATTTGTTTAAGTTAACGCAAACTAATTTAGATTAATTAAAAGAGTTATCTCTTTAATAAATACAATTGTATATAAAACTAATATCTTTTTTTTAAATATAATTTTTGTTATATTTGCTTAAGTTAATACAAACTGATTTAAATTAATTAAGAGAGTTATTTTTTTAATAGATACAATTGTATATTAAGCTAATTTTTTTTTAAATATAATCTTTGTTATACTTGTCTAAGTTAATACAAACTAATACAAAATATTACAAGTTCTTTATTAAGCTTGCAGTTATTTAACGACAATAGTTTGTATTGTCTAATACTAATATTATACTCTTAATAGAAAGAGTTTATTTAGAATCAACTATAATATTAATATTCGACTAAATAGATTTTTTAAGTAATACTAATATATTAATCTATATATAAAGAGATAATTTAAAGTAGAGTTGTTGTAGATCTTTGCAAAATAAGAAAATAAATATACTAATATTTAAATTCTATATAGTTTGTTTATATTATATATAATAATTAATTAATAAACTACTTTATAATTGAAATTTATAAATATAATTAATTAAATAGTTTTTTATTATAGTTGTATTTAATATTAAATAGACAATTAGAACTCTAACTTTCTATTATAATATTAGTATATATTAATATAGTCTAGAGATCTATTTCTTTAACTATATTTCTATTCAATAATAATATTAGTCTCTCTAAAATATCTATAATAGTAGAAAATAGAATTTGAGATACTTCTTTGAAATTAATTTAATATAATAATATTAATAACTTTGTAGCGCAATATATTAATTATATTCTATAAATTATATATTTTAACAAATCTTTAAATATTTGTTGTCTTATTGCGTTATATATACTGTATAGCCAAACTAGTGAAAAATCCAACCGTTGTACAACCGTTGTACAACCGACGAAAAACCGACGAAAAATCGTTTTCTAACCGATTAACAACTAGAAAAATTCCAAATTTCGGTTGTGCAACGGTTGAGTTCCCCAACAACCACCAACCGCAAAAATAGATTTTAGGGTTGAACCACCATTGTTCAACTGTTTATTAAAATTTTTATTAAATTGAAAAAAAAAATTAATTAATTAGACTCCCTAAGTACTAGCTTAGTAAAGAGATATATAGAGAGAGTATTGAGGGGATATAGATTAGGGGGTTCACTTACGCGTATATGTTTTTCGTAAATCACGTGATTTTTCTATTTATAACTTGCTAGTGTTGATATCAATCAAAATAGAGACTTCTCGAGATAAGTCAAAACTTTAAATTAAAGTTTAAACTCTAAACTATTAATAGAATTAATAGAAAAACGTCTTAACGACTTCACGTATTGACGAATCAACGATTTAGATATTTTACTATTCGACATGTCAAGACTTAAAATCCTGATCGGGCTAGCTTCGAGACTTAGAATAAATTTTTAAAATTTTTAGTAATTTTAATATAAAAATTAGCACCTATAGGCATCTATCCGTTGAACAATCGTTGAACAACCGTTGTTCAATCGTTGTCCAATCGTAGAAAAATTAATTTTCTAGTCTTAAACTATTGTTTAAAAATTTCAATATCAAAATTAACACCTATAGGCATCTATCCATTGTTCATCCGTTGTTCAACCGCTGTTTATTGGAAGAAAATCTAAATTTCCAAATTTCTAACATTAAACCGTTGAACAACCGTTGAACAACCGTTAAACAACTATAAAATATCTAGATTTCTGTTGTTCAACCGACGTACAACCGTTGTACAACTGTTGTTTCTATTAGTAGGAAGCCCTAGACGTATACAATAAACAAAATTATTAAAAAAAAAGAGCAAAATACTATATCTTGTTTTTGCAATATATATAGTTTGATATTAAAGAACAACAACAAGCTATCGCGTTATCTAGTCAAATATTAGATAATTTAAGAAACAAAATATTAAAAAGAACTCAAATCTAAGAAAAAAATAAAAAAGAACTCGAAAAAAAACAGTTTATATTAGTTGCGCAATTGTCTTCTCGAAATAAAGTAATATCTAGAGAAGATTAATATACTAGATATATTTAATAAAATAATATTCGACAAAACTCTACAATTGTCCGAACTAAATTAGAATAATTATAAATTTCCAAATATATATATTATAAAGACTGAAGAATATTACTTTTCGATTTTACAAATAAAGAATTCTGTTAATTCTAAGTATATTATACAAATATCTAATAACAAAGTAGAAAACTATATATTAACAAATTTACAATCTATTATGTTAACTATAATAATTAAACAATACAATTAGAAAAAAAGAACAAAAGAATCTATTAATAATATAGCTTAAAAAAGTAGCTATATTTGTTAATTAAAAAAAATTATACAAAAATTGTTCTTTATTTTCTTAACAATATATAGTTTCTTTTAAGATATCTAAAATTATAAATTTGCAAAATAAATATTAGACTACAAATTTACAAAAAATGCTATAGATATATTATTTCGAAATAAGAATAACAAAAATATACAAAAATATTATAGTTTTTGCAATAGCAATAAATAATATATATAGATAAAAACTATCTTGTATAGAATTAAAAACAATAAATAGTACAAAATAGAATTTATAATTAAAAATACAATTAGTAGTTTTATCTCTATTAAATAGATTATATACTATTGAAATATTAAGAATATAATATGTTTTTTCCTTAATTACAATTTTTCCTTAATTACAATTTTTTTTAAAACAATTTAATATATATATTAATTCAAATTAATATAATAGACAATATTTGTGTTTATATCAAAATATATACAAAAAATTAATAATAAAATATACAAAATTAGCTATTAAAAAAAGTTACAATTATTTTAATTTTAATAGCTACAAACAAAACTTAAATAATATAGTATTATAGAAATTAGAGCTTGTAATTAATATATATAATTATTAATAATTTAAGTTAAACTACAAAACAAAATTAAACTCGATTAGATCTAATACTAATAAACTTAATGTTAATTATAAAAATTAAGAAAAAGTATTTGCAATATCTATAAGCAAAAATATATTATTAAATTATAAAAAAGATCTTTTAATATATATTTTTGATCTATAATAATTCTGTTGTACAAACTAATTAAATATAGTATTCGAGATATTTAATAAATTTGATATAAATATATTCTATATTAACAATTTTATAAGAAAATATTATTTAATTATTAAAGAGATAATAGTAAACTACAAAAAGCAGATTCTTATTACTAATATTAAAAAGAACAAATACTACAATATTTGCAGAATTTTTTTAAACAAGCAAAAATATCTTATAAAAAAATAGAAATATTATATTTCTAAATATACTTAAAACAAAATTGTTAAATAAAAGACAAATTTAAAAAAAACAGAAAAAAAAGCAATATTTATAAATTAATAAATCTCGATATTTTCTATTAGTTACTAAAAAACATAATTATATGTTTAATTAACTAAATTGTTGTCTTAATTAACAATATTATTGCAGAGATATATTTTAAATAATCTACAAAACAAAAAAAGAAAAACAAAAGTATTATCAAAATAGCAGAATCTATTTAATTAAATAAGCGTTTTTGTCAAATTTTTAATATAATAAATTTAAAAATATTTAAGTTTTTTAGTAAAGTTAAACAATAGAACAAAATTAAACAGAAAACAATAGTATATTAGTTTATTTCTATAATAATATTTTTGTTAATAGAAAAACAAAACGTAACAATATATTGTATTTAAACAATTACAAATTTTGTTATACTTGTTTAATATATTTTTTATAACAAGAATATACTAAGCTATATAGAATACGCATTGTATTAAATCGACAATTTAAAAACAATTTTTGTTAAATATTAATTATAGAATACAACGCACAATAAAAACAACAAAAATAAGATATATTTTAATATTTTTAAGCTTTATATTCTTACTTACTATATAGATTTTATTTAATTGTTTAATAGTACTTAGAACTATAATATCTTCTACAATAAAGCAGTATACAAAATTCTATTAAAACAATTTTTTCTAAAAATAAACAAAACAAAGAAATAGAAAATACAGATATTAAATTACAATATTTAATATATTAATATTAGTATTATAAACAATATAATTTTCTATTTGCAAATTAGTTTAACTCTTGTTGTTAAACAAAAAACAAAAAAAGAGATTAACAAATGTATACAAAAGTTAATAGATTTATTAATATAGTTTAACTCTTACAATCGAATATTGCTAAACAAATAATATATAAATTACAAATATTAATAGAAAGTTAAGAAAGTTGCTATAAAGAAAAAATTTAAATATTCGAATTTTATAGACCTACTAACAATATTTATTTAAGAAAACGCAAAAAAGTATATAGATTAACTTGCAATTAATTAGAATTAAATATTTAAAAACAAAATTTGTTTTAAATAGAAAACTATTTTGTTAAAATTTACAAATTCTTAATTTGCTAAAAATAAAACAAAAAGAATTATACAAATTTAAAAAAACTACAAAAAAATATAATTTAATATATTTCTTATTAATGCAATAAAGTTAACTAATAGAGAGATTGTATATAGATACAAAAATATAAGTCGAAAAATATCTATTAAAGCAACAAATTAGCAAAGAGCAGCAATAAATATATAGAAAATATACAATTTATAGTTATTGTACTCGACTATTAGCAATTTAATTATACTAAATATTTACAAAAATATATAGAAAAACTAATCAAAATAAATTAATAAATTAATTAAAAAATTACTAATACAATATATAGAATATATAAAATAATCGACTTTTCTACTAATATAAATAAAAATTCTATTTATATTCTCGACAATTCTATAATTTCTTATATATTATTTGCAATATATATCTTGTATTAACAAATTAGAAATATACAAAATATTATATTAACAACTTTATTAATTAAGATTAATACAATACTATATATAATTCTAACTTTAAAACTAACAAAATTCGATTTGCAAATATATAAGTTAAAAAATATTAAAAGAAAGAAAAATATTAAAAATACAATAGTTAAATTAAGTTAACATAATCTATATTATTAAAACTATAAAAAAAACTTTTAGTTTATATATCTTCTCTATTACTTAAATATCTATTTTAAGAATAAATAATAATATTTTTATTCTATATTGTTTAAACTACAATAATATATTAAACAAATTAATTAACTTGCGCAATATATAGACTTTTGTATAATATATATTCTTTTTGCTATTATTTTAAGACTCGAAATTGCAAAAGATATAACTAATATATTAAAAAAAATAAAAAAAATAAAAAGAAAATAGCAGTTGTTAAAATTTTTATTATTAATAAGAAGAGCAAATCTACTTTAAGACTCAAATTAATTAATAACTAAATTAAATTAATTAATTTAAAATTAAATTAACTTAATTGCAGCAACTATACTCTAATTATATTAAAAAACACTAAATTATATTGTTTTTGTTAATATTATTATAACTGTTGTTTTTAACAACAATTAAAAAGATACTTTTGTTAGATTTGTTACAAGTATTTGTTTCTATTTTGTTGTAAATATTATTACAAGTTAAATAGAACTATAAAGACTGTTATTAATTTTTAATAAAATTATTAGTACTATATAGTAAGTAAAGATTTTAAAAATATAGTTCTTTTTAAGATTACGCAATCTAAAGAAATTGTTATTAAATTAAATACAATTTTCAAACTCAATTTCTTAAAAGATAAGTATTAAACAATCTTTAAATATATTGCTAATAAAGAATAAAACTATTATTAATTGGATTGTAAAGATACTATATTATAGTATCGAAAATCTTAGATAAATTTTAATTTTTTAAAAACTTTATTTAATTCTAAATTAATTAAAAATACAAATTGTTATTAAATTCTATCTAATAAAAATGCTCTCAAAACTTGTTCAAAAACTTTATAATATTGTTTTCTGCAACAATAGTATTTTTAACAAAAGTATAAAAATATATTTAAAATTGATAATATTAATGTATATATATTGCGATAGACTTCTTGTATTAATATACTTTTTTAATATATTAAATCTGAAACAATTTAATCTCGATTTTCATTAATTTAATAAAAAATTATTAAATTTAAAACAATATATAGAGCAAACAATCTCTTAATAAGTATATAAAATACTATTGTTAAAATTTATATTTTTTCTTTAAATATATTCTAATATATAGATTTTTATATTCTAATGAAGTTTGCAATTTGTAATAAAAACAATTTTTGCAATTGTTTTAAAATTAGATAGATATTAATAATATAAAACAAAATAAAATTAAGAGAGAAATCGACAGATATATTTTTTGCTCTATAAGAGAAGATAGACTAATTAATATACAATATAAATATTTAAAATTAGATTTTTTTAAATTGTTATTTTTGTTGTTATCGAAAACTATATTAGTACTCGAATTAATATTATTATTAATTAAAATATAATCTTAATTTATATTATCTAACAATATATTAATACTCTAAAAATTTTAGACAAACAATTTTACTAGATTTTTATTTATTAGACTATTAAACAATAGTTAATTAATTGTTTGTTTTTTGTTATTCTACTCTTCTATATAATCTAACTATATATTAGAACTACATTATTTTTGTAAATTTAATAAAAACAAAAACAACAATAATAATAATAAGAAAGATAATAACAATAGACTTAGATAGTATATACTTTAATATAATAGAAAAAGTAATCTATTTTAAATTTATAGAAAAAACAATAACAACTTTATTTGTACTTTTTGCTTTAAACGCAAGAAATAAAATTAGAATACTATTGTTAAATAAAGCAATTATTTAATAAATAGACTGTTTTTAATAAACTTTACTGCAAAATCTTCTAACAAAAAAAACAACAATATTAAAATATAGTTTGTAGATTTTGCAAACAATATTTTAAATTTGCTATTTAATATTGTAAATAGCAAAAACAAAAACTTTATTTAAGCAATATTGTTGTTAGCTATTTTGTTAATTGTATTAGATAGCAAAATATATATAATTTCAAATCTTTTTTGTATCTTTGTATATAGTAATATATTTTGTTGCGTTGTTCTATATTGATTGAATATACAACAAAAGTTAATGTATTATATAGATATCAATTAAATAAATAGATATAAATGTATAGTAAAAAGATTGTTCGACTTCTTTTTAATATTTGCAATTTTACAAAATTTGTTTTTACTCTAACAAGATAGTTTAGATAGCTTGTTAAAAATTAAATATTTAAAAAGAATCGACAATAATTAGAAAAATTATACAATTTTAGTCTTTTAATAAGTTAAAATATAAAAAACAATAATTGAGACTATTATTTCTTTATAATAAACAATACAATAACGTTTGTCTTAGTCTATTAAGATATTTACTATAATATAAATAATATAATAAAGAAGCAAACAATATAGAATACTTTAAACAAAAGATTCTTAGAGCAAATTAGATTAATTATATAATACTAAATTATATTAAATTAAATTTAATTTAGATTACAAACAAATATATATTAATATATTATATTACTTTCTTATTGTTTTTGTTTCTCTTCTAATCCTTTTTTTTAAACAAATATTTTTTTTGTTTTAAATTTTTTACTTTATAACAAGTATTTTCTTATATTTTGTTTTATATTAATTTAATAGTACTTGCGTATATAACTTTGTTAACTATATCTGAAAGACTAAGAGTTGTAATATTTTTAATAAATACAATTGTTGTTAGTTAAATTAAAAAATATTTATTAATTTATATTTGCGTAAAATAATAGTTTAATAGATAAAAAAAACAATTTAGATTTTAAATTAAATAAGTTTTTGCAATTCTTAAATAAATATAGAAGAATTTTTGTTATTAACAAGATAAAAAACAATACAATAAAAATATTTGTTTTGCAAATACAAAACAAAATAAATTCTATTTTTTTTAAAATCTTTTTTTAATCGATTACAACTTTTATTTGTTGTTTTGTTCTCTAAAAATATAGTTAGAAAGTCGAAAATATATAAATTACAATTATTTATAATTTTTTCTAATATTTACAATTTTGCGTTTTCGATAATTAGTTATTTAGATTTTACTTTTTGGTTTTTTGCATTTAACAATTAACAAAACATATTATTATTTTTGCAAAACATTCGAACAATACTTGCTAATATATTTGTATTATAAAAAAGTATTAGATAATATTTGAAATATTGTTTAATATTAGAATATAAATAAATTATATAAAATATAATTTTTCTTTTGCAAGTTATAGTTGTTTGTAACAATACCAAATTTAAAAATTACAATTTTTAAATAAATTCTAAATAGAAAGCAAAACTGTTTAGACTAATAAAAAAATAATAAAAAAAAATAACTGTTTAAATAGATAGTTTCAAATATTAACAAAACAAAAATATTGTCGATATTTTAGTATTAAAAGAGATAAGAAGAATAGCTATTTTAATTTATTAATATCGATTTAGAACTAATTTGTTATAGTTGCTCGATTCGATAAACAATATTTAATTATATATAATAAAACAAATGCGCAAAATAGTTAAAAATTATTGCAATTTTAGCAATAGCAAGAAGTTATATAATTATATTGTAATATTGTTGCAGAATTGCGTCTTTTTAAATATAAATTATTAACAAACAAATATACTATTTAAAATATTTTAAATTTTAATAATTGTTAAAATCTTTGTATTACTATTCTTTAATAACAATTAAAAAAACTTTAAAACAAATTTTTTAATTAGATATTTATTTATAAAATTAAGTTTAGAGATAATTAAAATAGTATATATTATAATTTGTTACTATATAGAGAAATTTTGCTACAAATTGTATATTACAATTAAATTTAAAAAAAATCGAATTAACAACAAATAATCTATAATGCAAATTAAATAATTATATATACTAAGCTAATAATATTAAAAATCTAAAATGTTATATAAAGATTATAAGATAATTAAAGTATAACAAAAATTAAATTGAAATTGCGCAAATTGCAAAAAAAAAATTATTTTGTAATAAAAAAACAAATTGTAGTCTAAAACTTAAAACAAAAATATATTTTTTTGAGAAAAACTTTTTGTTTAATTTGAATAATTTTAAATTTAAACTTAAGATAGTATTACAACAATATAAAAGACTAAACAATTAGAAAATATTTGATAAAAAATAGAATAAATAAAATTAAATTTGCTAATATTAGAAACTAACAATTGTTGCAAAATACTAATTACAATCTAAAAAAAAATTCTTCTTAAAATATAGATTTAAATTTTAGAAAATTTTTAATTTAATTTAATCTAATCTAATTTTTAATTTATAAAATTGTATTAATTAATTGTAATATATTTTATAGAAAAATAGCAAGAAAAATAATATTGCAAAAATAAATTATTTAATTTAATTTTTTCGAAGAAATTTATTTTAGTCTAAACTACTTTAATATAATCTAATATCTATATAGTATATTAATTGATTGCAATAATACTTGTAGAACAAAAAATAGAAAGCAATTCAAAAATAAATATTTTACACAAAAACAATAGATTGTTTGTTAGTTGTTTAAAATTAATATAATATACTAACTAACTATATTAACGCTTCTAGAAAAATTCTAAAAATAAAATTAGTACAAAGATAGACAAAATTCTTAGAAATAGTTTAATTTGACTTAATCTAATCTAATCTAATTTAATCTAAAATACAATTAACTAACTACAACTTGTATATAGAAGACAATTAAATTTAATAACAATATTAAAATACATTTTTCTTTAAAAATCGAATTGAACAAATATTTTGTTAAAAATATAACAGAAATACTAATATTTCGAATTTAGAACAATAATTATAACTCGACAACTAATTTAATAGATAAATAGACAAATAAAATATATAGAAACTATCTGCTATATTTAACTTCTAAATAGTATTAACTAAAAGACGTTCGACAAACAAACAATACTAAAAAAGGGAAATATAAATATTGTAAGTTGTATTTAATGTCTTCTTAATATTATTAAAACTAATATAAATTGTAAACAAATTAATTAGTACAATAAAGATTGTCAATTAAAAGAATTTAAATTAAAATAAATACAAGACTTAAGTAGAATTCGAAAATTAGACAAAGACTATAATATTAAAGTTAACAATTAATCGAATTGCTTAAAAGAAAAAGCTAGAAGTAAGAAAAAAATATACAATACTTTATAATATAAGATAAACAAAACAAATAATATTATTAATAATATAAATAGATATAATAGATTTTAGATCTATACAAAGACGCAGTCTCTAATACAATTTGTACTAAAGATTTCTATATATAGTAAGAAAAATATATATAAATTTCTATAATTTTAGACTAAATTTAATTATCGAGATATTTAGAGTTTTGCTCTATTAACAATTCTAAAGTAATAAGATTAATTAAAATTAAATTATCGAATATATTAATTATAATTATAGTAGAACTAATATAGACAATTAAGAATATATTTGAATTTATATCTATAGCATAGAAGACTTCAATACTATTAATACTATTGTAAGATAATTATAGATAATATGTAGATTGCGCTCTTTTAGTAAAAACTATAAAAAGAGTGCAAGTTATACTAATTCTGCTAAATCTACTATTTCTGCTAAGACTATTAATATTGTAACGCTCAAATATTTGCAACTAAATTCTGCGCTTAATTATATAGAGCAAACTTATCGACTAATCTGCTACTTTAACTATTAGTTACTAATAGTACTATTAACAAGAATTCCGGAATTGCCAATAATAAACAAAATATAAACAAAATAAAAATATATTATATTTTTATTTAATAATTCTGTTAACAATTTAAAGTTACAAAAAAGTTTAATTGCAAAATTGTAAAACTTTACAAAAAAAATTTAAATCTATTTAATTTAAATTAACAATAAACTTAAGAATATTTTGTTTAAATTTAAATTTTTTTGTTTTTATTTTTGTTTTGCTTTAAATTTTAAATATATATTAATAAATATATTAAAAAGCAAGCAAAATCTAGTTTTTTTTTTTTTAAAGTAGATCTATTAATTGTTGTATTTTAACAAAAAATTAATTTTAAATTAATTTTGTTTTTGCAAATTTCTATTCGAATTTAATTTAATATTTTAAAGAGCAAATTAAATTGTATTTTAATTAATAAATATAAAATTAAGTTTAATTTGTTATTAATAAAACAAATTCTTTATTGTATTAATAAATTTTTATTTTGCAAATTATATTTTTTTGTATATATTTTATTGTTTTAGAAATTATATTTTTAATTTCGAATTTTTTATAATAACTAATAACAAAATCTTTTATTTAATTTTAAAAATATTCTATAAATTAATAAATATTGGCAATTATTATATTGTAAATAGAAATAAAATTTATTGCAATACAATAATTTAATTTACGATTAAAAATTTTGCAACAAATATAAGAACTTTTTTTTCGCAAATATATATATATTTGTTTATACAAATTATATATAAAAGATTATTATAAATTGTAATATATTAATTTCCCAAACAATAAAATATTAAAATTATTTAATTGTTAATTTTTTTAATCTTTTAAAAGATAAAGATAAAGATAAAGATATATTAATTTAAGATTTATATATTATTGTCTTTGCAACAATTTATTTATAACAAAAAAACAATTGCAATTAAAAAAAAAGAAAAAATTTATATTTATATTTATAATTTATTTAATATTTGCGCAATATTAACTTTACTTTAAACTTTATTTAAAATTTTAATAACAATAATAATAAAACAATAATTTATTATAAATTGTTATTGTTATTATTATATTATTTTACAAATTATATTAAATTAAAGTACAAATTAATTTTTATTAGATAAAAAACTCTTTTTCTATTAATTTTTGAAAAGATTTAAAAAGATTTTAACAGCTTTTTGTAATATTAGCGCTTAGCAAATATCTTTATCTTTAACAAGACTAATATAACTTTTTATATTATTAAGAATTGATATTTTAAGAGAGAAAATAATTGTAATATTATAGCGTCTTCGATATATTAGCGTCTTAAAATATAATGGAGTATATAATCTTAAGTATCTATAAAAGCTCTAAATAATACAATATCTCTTTTTAAGTTAAATAGCAAAGAACAAGCTTGCACGTTATAACAAATATTAGATAAAAAGCAAGTTTGTCTCTTATTGCTCTTTAACAATTAGTTTTACTACTATCTACTCTATATAATTAAGATATAGTTGTTAGAATTAGAGCTGTAATAGCTAGTATATAATTAAATAACAAGAACACTAGCTATATAGAACTAACTATATACAGAAAATAGATATAAGTACTATAGATATCAAGACGCTAGATATTACTTGTAGTATATTTAAGACTAGAAAGCCAAAATCTAAAAAGTAACTAAAAAACAAAATCTATCTAATCTAAAATTATAATACTATTTTCTTTTTTTATTTACAAATTTCGATAAAGTAATATCAAATTTCTTAATAAATATTTCTAGTTAACTTTGATTAATTTCGAGTGCTTGTTAAGTATAAGCTTTAATTAATATCAAATATATATTAAGTATTGTTTAATAATTAAAATTGAAGTTTTCGATATATATTAAACAAAAAAATTAATTTGTCGAATAGAGAAAAATAATTCGAAATTTTAAAACAAAATATATAAAAAACAATAATATGCAAAGTAAAGAGTATATATATTGCAAATAATATTCTAGTTAATTCTTAACTATTTTTAATTAGTATTAAGTATGTTTGTTAAATATAATCTAATATTCGAAATTAAATATCAAACAACTATCGAATAGTAAAAATCGAATTTCGAGTAGTTTGTCGAGCAACAACAAGATTAAGAGAGAGAAAAATAAATAAATTTTAAGAAAAAATCATATATTAAAAAATTGAGAAGAATACAAAAGATTATTAATTCTAATTCTAAGAGAAAGATCTAAGTTATATAACGCAAAAATCGAGAAATTAACAACAAGATAGAGATTGATTATATTTTAGAGAATTTAAAAAGTTAATTATGTTCGAAAAAGTTTACAAAATTAATTAATTATATAATATAAAAAAAAAATAAGCAACAACAAGAGAGATAACAATGTCGAAAAGTCGAAATTTGTCGAAATTTAACTATGTTTGAACACGATTGTCTAAATCTATTATATAAAGAGAGAAAATAATACAAAAGTATCTTAATAGCAATTTATTCGCAATTATATATATGTTTAGAAATATTAAATCAACTCTTATTCGAAGAATATTTAGAAGAAATATCTATAAAATGTCTAACAAAAGTACTATAGAAACAACAACAAGAATTGTAAGTATATATCGATATAAGAATATTGTTGTAAGCAGTAATTGTAGTAATAACTATTAAATTAGAAAGCAATCTATTTAATTCCGGGCAGAATATCTATGTATATCTATTAAGACTCTAACTCTATGCAGATTCTAGACTATATATCTCTGAGAGAATCCCGTAACAATCGACTAATTTCTAGCAATAGTAATATATCAATAATGCGTTTTCGATATTCTTGTTAACTAACGTATAAGATATAGTAGTATAAGATATCTAATAGAAGCACTATAGAAGCAACAACAAGAATTACGAATATATATTAACTAACTTCTAGCAACAATAATATATCAATTATATGTTTCTAAAATTCTTGTTAACTAACGCAGAAAACAAGATAATATATTAGATAAGTTTAATTTGAAAAAGTATTTAATTTTGATTACAATTATATAGCAAATAACTCTTAACAATAGTAATATACTAGCAATATATTTCCGGAATCGATTCTAGGTATAACAACAAGAACTACAAATATATATTGAGCGACGTTTGTTATTCTACTTGTTAGATTTCCAATTAGAAGACGTCTTAAATATCTAGTAAGATTTTATTGCATCTAGATACTTGCAATAGAAGTTAGCAACAAAGTTAGAACAATTATTAGCTATAGAATAGTCTAGTTATTTAGATTTATTGTTGTAGTTTGTATAACTTGTAAAGAGTATTTGATACTATAGTATTCTGCGTCTATAATTAGTAACAATTAGATTTAAATTTGCGTTATTGTTGTTCTTGTATATATTATATTGTAATATCTCGATATCTTTAATATAGTATTTAAGATTATTGTTGCTAATATTGTTAACAATATTAACAAACAATAAGAATTTAATTTGTTAATCTAACAAAGATTTGCTTTTGTTAAAATACAAAAATTATAAATAAAATACTAGATAAATTTTTACTAATCCAAGCAAAACCAGTTTGTAGATATAATTATTAATTGCTCAAATTATTTTATAGAAATTTGCGTTTTTATACTTTAGAAACTTGTATAATTAAGTTGTTTTAATATTTCGAATATTAAATATAACTTTATTATCGATTTTAAACTTCAAAATTGCAATATGCTTATAATTAGCAAACTTTACTTATTTAACTTAGATTTAAACAAGCTCTTACCAAAGAAAGTTTTGCAAAATTTCGATTTTTTTAATAATTTTGTTAATGTTTTTTATATTGCGACAAGTTTCTAATATATTGTTGTTAAAAAAGCTTTAAGTAGTTTTAAATCTAATTGTAATAGATAGTCTTTAATAATAAAGAAAAGTAATAAATTAATAAATTTGCTAATATAATTGTTTGCAATAAACTCAACAATAATAAAATAATTAATTTAGTTATTCTAGTTATACTATATATATATTCGAAGATATTGTTTAAGAATAACGTTAATATTTTCAATTTAGTTTTTTAATTTTTAAGTAGAATATACTTAATATTTTAGACTTAGTTCTTAATTTTTTGCAAAAATATTATTAAAAGTAAACAATAAATTAAGTATCTTTGTTATAAACAATAGTAACTAAGACGTTCTTAAAATATTAAATAAAATTAATAAAGATCTAAATAACAATTTTAATTTTTAAAGAGTTTATAAGTATAAACTTCTTATTTTTAAATAATCTATTAATTATTATTAAGATATATTGAAAGATCTTTTCTTTATAATAATATAGCAGCAAAAAAATAATAAAGTTGCAAAATATATTTTATTAATAACAATCTAAAATAGATAAAGATTTTAATAAATTATACTTATATTGCAATATAATTTAATATACTTATAAATCGAACAACTTTTAATACATTTTTTAATATCTAAATATAATATAAACTAATAGTAGTAACATTATATCTTCTTAAATATTTTTATTTGATTTATATATTTAGTACTTAATAATCTATATTAAAATTTAATTGCTTCGACTTATTTTGTCTTAAATAAATAAATACTCAATTTTAATTATTAAATATTCGATTATTATACAATTCTTAAGTTTTAGTTTAATTGTTTTGCAAAAAATAACTAAAATCTTTTATTTATTAACTTTTTTGATTTAAATAATTTATTTTATTTTATTATTATACAAATATATTTTTGATATCTATTAAGTAAGAACTTCGAAATTAAATTTTATTTTAAATTTCTTTTTTTCTATTAAATTAATTGCAACAATAAACAAGAATTAAACTATAAAAAAAATTGCAAATATAAATAGCTAAAGTATAGATACAACAAATATATTTAACAAAAAAACAAAAATTATAGCTAAAGACAAAAAAACTGTAAACTAAAAATTGTAAATACAACAATAGCAAACAAAAAAACTAAAAAAAGAGATTTAACAAAACAAAGTTAATTTTATTAAAGTTGTACAAATATTGCAAATAATAAAGATATAAATAGTTTTATATCTTTGTTAGTTGCTAGCAAGATTTAAATGCAATTTTCTTGTTAGCAATTAATTTAGACTCGATAAAGTCTTAAATTAAACAAACTAATTTTATTGTTAAATTGTAAATAATACTTAATAATAACAAAATTAATATAATAACTTTAACTATATTTAATCTTAAATTGTATTATTTAAAAATTGTTTACTGTTAAAAGTAATTGTATTGCAATTGTTTAATTAAATTGTCTAACTTTGTATCTAATATATCTAATTAATAAATAATTTTAGAATTAAAATTAAATAAAAATTTAATCTAGGAAAATTAACAACAATTAAGTTATTTAATAATTATAAAATATTTTAAATTGCAATAATTAATAATAATTTCAATAGATTGTTTAACAATTATAATTACATACTGTAAATACTATTTCTTAAAAGCGCAAACAATAGTTAACAATTTTTATTATAAATTTTGTAATTGTACTTTGCAAACAACATAGTTTTAAATATATAAATTATTAAGTAAAACAATTTATTCGAATATATTTGCAAAAATACAACAATAATTACAAAATTAAAAATATTATTTTCGATTTAAATTTGTAAATTAAAATTAAAATAATACAAAATAAATTAATTAATAAAGACTTTTTTAAAAACTTCAAATACAAAACCTTTAAAATTGTTAAATTGTTATAAAAAACTAAAATTCTTATTTTTAAGTTTACTAAATACTAATAAAAACTTAACTAGACTTGAATAATTATAAATAAATTGTTAATAAAAGTTTACAAAATTTAGAAAAATTTATATATTGTATATACAAATAGAAGTTTCTTACTTAAAAATATATTTAATTTTTTTCGATAATAATAATTAGATCTAGATATTTAATTTGTTTGACCAAAAAAAATCAATATTTAAATAAAGATTTGTATTATAAAACTTAGCAAAATTTTTGTTTATATAGTTTTTATAGACTGACCGTTCGGGTCGGTTTTTCCCCAAAATCTATAACCCGACCCGAAAGTTATATCTAATTAGGCCAAGTTTTAACCTAATATAGTTAGTATTTTCATAATCTATGCAATTCGGTTCCAACTGTTGGAACCAAACGGTTAGTCTAAGTTTTTATATTTATTTTCAATATTATTGTAGATTAAAATATTATTTATATAGATTATACAAAAAATGTTTATAGTATTTAATTCTATATAATTATTGCAAGATTTCTCGAATTAATAATAAAATATTGCAATTCTTAATTAATTAAATATTAAAATCTCTATAATTTATATAAATATACAAATATCTTTTAAATTTCTTAACTATAAGAGTAGAAACAATATATTGTAAAATACTATTGCAAATATAATTTTCGCTTTTTATATTATTTATAGACTGACCGTCGGGTCGGGTTTCGGTTCCAACTATTGGAATCGACCCGACCCAACGATTTCAACCCTAGGAATCGACCCAAAACCCGAGTCGATTTCTATTATTTTGGAATCGACCCGACTCGACCCGAGTCGATATTCGATTCCAATATTAGAAATCGAATCGAATTGCCAAGGAATCGAAAATAACGTTATTATGTCAAGAATTACTAATTTTAGAATAAAACATTTTCTTAATAAAATGCAATATTTGCACCTATAGGTCCTATAGACCTTATAGGTGCAATTTATTAATAAGATGCAATTTATTAATAAAATGCGTTATTTGCATCTATAGACTCTATAGAACCTATAGATGCGATTTAATTATTTTCTTTTTAAAAAGTAGTAATACATTACCATAATGCATTACCTTATTATAATTTAAATAATTAAATATTATTAAATATATATTGACTATATATAGACTATTAATGAATTATATAATTATTTAAATAGTCTTGGCGATTCGGGTCGGTTTTTTCGGATCGGGTTTCGGTTTCAACCCTAGAAATTAACTCGACCCGACTCGGTTTTTGATTCCAATATTAGGAATCGACCCGCCAAAACTTTCGGGTCGAATTAACCCGAATTGCCAAGATTCGGGTCGATTAATCGACCTAAACTCGATTAATCGACCCGACGCGATCAATCTAATTATTTAGATAGACTCTAATAATCTCTTTTTTTTAACAAAATATATTGTAAACTTTTAGGCATATAGCTTATCCTAAGTGCAGATTTCCCACCCGAGACGAGCTTATCTCGAGTGGGAATTCCCACTTGGGGTAAGCTTTGTCTATGCTCAATCTATGCTCAACATAGAGCGTGCTAAATAAAACGAAGATTATAAGTTTAAAAAGGCGTCCTTATTGCAAGTTGTATATATTAAGCATATACTAAATCTATAATCTCGTTATCTTAAAGCTTATTTTAAATAAAAAATTTATATCTAGAATAAGCTTTGTTTATGCAAAGTCTATGCTTTATATAAGTTGTATTAAATTAAGCAAAAAAATTTAAAATTTAAAGACGCGTCAAAGATATATATATCTAATATATGCTAGACATATAAATTGATTATTTTAATACATTAAGTAATTATAATTTTGTACAATTTCTAAAACTTAAAATAAGCTAGACATATACTTAACATAATCTATAATTGTTAAAAAAAGAACTATTATCTCGATTTTAAGTGCGCAATTTCGATGCGCTTATACGAGATACAATTTAAACATAGATTTAGCATTGCTATAGTATATGTCAAAAATAAGTAAAGTCGCGCAAGTCGCGCGTTAAGTCTCTAGCGTATTTTATAAAATTAAAGTATAATTGTCGCGCTTTTTATCTTTATCTTTTCTAATTATTTGCATTATTCTAGCATATACTTTTGATTTTATCAACAAATTTATAACATAAGTTTAGCATATTTTTTAATTTTACTACTTCTATTATTTTAACATATATCTAGCATAAGTATTGTCGCAATTTAGCTTGTTAACATTAGAGCACGTTACGATAATTTTAATATAACAAATACGCAAAATTTGTTTTCTTTACAATATTATTATAGTAAGCATAGCATATGCGACGCTTTCGCCTAGCATATATTAATTACACATTTAATTTTTTTTTAATTCGAATCTTAATTTTGTAATTGAACGTAAACGTCTAGCTATAATACAATTTTATATTAAATATATATTAAATTTATATTTAACGCATATAAGATTCAACTAAGTAGATAACAAATCTAATAAAAAGACATTTTTTGTCGCAACTTAGTTTATACTAAGCATTAACAATGTTTATTATTAAATTTTCAAAAAATAATAGATAATCTACACATAAATTTAATCTAAGTTTAGTATATATTAAACATTATTAATCGCATTAAATTTTAAAACTCGAATTGTCTTCTTTAATACAAATATATAAGTCGCATAAATTTAATTGCAACTTTATATATATTAAGCATTAATAAATATAATTGTACAATAGCATTAATTAATCAAATATATAAGATAACTTTTATTGCTCTTAATTGCTAGCTATTCGTATATATAATTGTAGTTCTATTTATACTTAATATATATTAAATTAAGATTAAAATTAAACTATATTATTACTAAAAAATATATTATACTAAAACAAATAAACAAATATTTTGATTAATTATATACAACATATACGCTAAGTATATATAGTTGCAAATTTAGACAGAAAAAATATTTCTTTAAACATGCGTTATTTCGAAGAGAAATATATATCTTTTTTATATTTAATATATATTTAGTTTATGCTAGTTTAATATTGTAAAGTTTTGAATTAAATTTAAAGAATAACAAAATGCAAACTACTTTACAAAACTAAAATATAATTTCTATATATTTTGTCTAAGCTAAACTTATGTTTTATATAAATACAAACATATAATTAATATAATTGTCTATTAATATATTAACAATATAAAGTATATTGCGTAAATTAAATTAATATTAAACATATATTAAGCTTATATAAAACAATTGTTATAATCAAGAATTTGCAATTATTTTTAATATACATTTTTATTGCAAGATAAACTTATTTTATACTTATTTTATACTTAATCTATCTTTTATTTTTCTTGTTTTTATACTATATATACAAATGCTTATTTCGTAATTTAAGACTTTAACAATATCTTAATTACGCATAAATTTAACTAATACTAAACTCGCATTAATACAACTTTTAAAGTTATTAATTAATTATTGTTTGTTATTTTTTCTTAAATATTTGTCTTTTAATTTAAAGAATACTTACAAAAAGCATACTTTTAACTTAATTTTAAAACATATTAAGTTTATATTAATTTACTCTTAACATTATACTAATACTTCGATCGAAAAACTTCTTTTTGTATATTTTATTATATTAATTTATACTTAGTATATACTTAAATTATACGCAAATTAATGTATTTATTATAAATATCAAATCTTTAAGTAGATTATTTAATTATACTTTAAATCTAGTTTATACTAAGCATATATTAACATCAAAGAAATATAAAGAAGCGAAAATTTTTTATAATAGTAATGCGTCTAAATTTTCAAAAATCTTCAAAAATTTATATTTTATTTATATTTAATATATGCGTAATTAACAAAAAAAAGTTGCTTATAATAATAAAAAGTCAAATGCAATAATTAACTTTAATAGAAAAATCTAAAACTTATATATATTACACTTATATTTACTATATATATAGAAAAAAATTATAATGCTTTTTTTAATTTGAACAAGAACAAGTTTTATTTGCTAATTTACTATATTAAAACTATATTAATTTTATACTTAACAAATGTTTGCGTTCTAGCTAATATTCTAATAACAAAAAAGAGTAAAATGCTATTTGCAATTTTATATTACGTCTATAATATGTTTATACTAAGTTTATACATAATTAATTCTTTTTTAAATAAATTTATCTCTATTAATAACAAGAATTAGTACAATTTTTTTTTATTTATATTAAAATTATACTAAGTTTATGCTTAACTAATACAATTATTGCAAAAACTATTATTATATTTACAACTAAAAAAGATAAAGATTAGATTATCTTTTATTGTATATATTATATATATACTAAGTATAAATTAGAACAAATTAACAACAAAAAGTTTTTAAAATTGTTTAATTAAATTTTAGACTTAATATATGCTATATATAATACTTTAGTTTATTTTAACTAATTGTGTACTTTTAATTGTGCCTAATATATGCGATATAAACAATTAGATATTTGTCTTTTTAACTTTGATTTAACAAAGTAAGTTAATATCTATTATATGCTCTACTTTTGCGTAACTATTGCGACAATTATATTTTAATAGAAAAATTTCTTTTGTAAATTAATTTAAAATAAAGTATAATCTATATTTAATATAAAATCTCTTTATATTTTCTTTAATCTTAAATTAAGATTTTTTTTTAATTACGTTTAAACATACGTTAAGTTTGTATTTTGTCTACGTTTGTTATATATTTATTTTATTTACTATTTTAATCTTGTATTTATTTCTTTTATTTTAGATATTATTCTTTATAAAGTAAAGTTAAACAAGTAATTATAATAGTTTGTTGCGTTGTTATACTTGTTAATTTTACAAATAATACAAATATTTTATATATAATTTTGTCTTCGATTGTTTTTTTTTAATTTCGAATTTTTTAATAAAGTAATAAATCTTTTTTCAAATTAATGTTTAATATAAATTCGATATATATTAGATTTATATATAGTCTTTCGAGTTTAAACAAAAACTCTTAAACTATTAATATTATATAGTATTTGTAAAATAAAGATATAAATTTATAAACTAGTTTATCTTTGCTATTGTCTTAATTGCTTAATAAATATTGTTGATTTGCTTATAATAAAATTATATTTAATATATTCTTTGTATTGCTAATAATGTCGAATTTCTTTAATTTAACAACTTTTTTTGTTAATTTCTTCTCTTTTTTTTTAAAAGTTTGTTACGTTTTTAACGCATATGTTGTATGCGTTGTTTTCGCATTTAATTTTTAATTTAATGTTTCAATAATATTGCTTTATATTTTTTACTTAATTTTGATATATTGTTTATAAAACTTAAATCTAATTTATATTTATTCGAGCTAGATAACAATATACGTCGAGTTAATGCTTGACGTTTATCTTTTCTAAATAGTATCTCTATATGTCGCTATATTAAAGAGAACGTTTTAAGATTTTTATCAAACATATGTTAAGTTAATACTTAACGTTTGTCTTTTTTAAATAATATCTTTGCATATTGTTGTATTAAAGAAGACATTTTAAGATTTTTATTTAATATATATTAAGTTAATGTTCGACGTTTATCTTTTCTAAATAGTGTTTTTGCATATTGTTGTATTAAAGAAGACATTTTAAGATCTTTATTTAATATATATCGCATTAATGCTTAGCGTTTATCTTTTCTAAATAATATCTTTATATATTGTTGTATTAAAGAAGACGTTTCAAGATCTTTATTTAATATATATTAAGTCAATACTTAACGTCAATTTTTTATCAAATAAGTAATTCTTGAATTGCAACTTTAAAATATATAAAAAAATTTGTTATCAAATTCAAATATTATATTCGTGTTAAATTTATACTTAAAATTAAGTCTATTAAAAAAGAGTATTATATAAGAATTTTTTAAATTAAAAGAAAGATATAAATGTTGTTGACAACGCTCTATAGCTCTTTGATCTTTTTTATCTATAATTTGATTAATTATTAAGTCAAATTAAATATAAATTAATTGTATATATTTTTTTTAACTAATTGAGCAACAATACGATTAAATTTATTGCAATTGCGTTAAGTAAATAAAATATCTTTTTTTGTCTTAAAATCGTTCTTTTTAAATATCTTAATAGCGAGTTTTTTTATTTTGACATATAATTAGCATAAATATAATTTAAAACAAATATAAATTTTATCTAAATATAGAAACAAGTAGTAATAGCTTTTGTCTTGCGAACTTATTGTTTTAAAAATAATTGTTTTCTTCTATATTAATATAATTGCAAACTAGCGTTTATTAATGCAAAGAAATCTTTAATTTCTTTTTATATAATTTGACAAGAATTTATTTTGTCTTTCGATATTTAATTTATATCTTAAGCTTAAAATATAATGTGTTTATACTATCTATATATTATAATAATTTATTAACAATCTTAATCTCTCAAAGTTAATTAATAAAATAAGTTGTTAAATAATTAAAATAACGTTTTCGAAAATTATATTTAGAATATATTCGATAAAAAACTAATATATATTTAAGATATTCAAATTACTCTTAAAAGTTGTTAAGATTGTAAAAATATTTTTTAAATTTTAAACAAAACATTAATAATATCTATATAATTCTAATATATATTAAGCATATTTTAAGCTTGTTTTTTGTTTATATCTATTGTAAAAGTTCGCAATTCTTTATTTTTATAATTAATATAAAAAATTTAAATAATTTGACAAGCAACTTCTTTTAACGTTTCAAACATTTTAATAAATATTATATAATAATCTTCGATAGTCTCTATATTAATTTACCCATAATAGTAGACATTAATTTCTATTATAATTTGAGCGTATACTTAATATATATTGTGCATGCATTAAATTTACAATAATAATTCTTATTTTAATTTAAAATATTATATAAATTTGTTTTGTTTTAAACTTGTTTAAATGCAAGATTTATTTCGAAACATAATTGATTTATAAAGATTTTAATCTAAGTATAAATACAATATACAACAACATATTGTTAAAGATTTTTGTTAAAATAAATAATGCTTTTAATTTATTGCTTTTTTAAAAAATACAATTAATCAAAAATAAATTCTTGTTTAACTTCTATAAATTATAAATTAAATTTATGCAATACTTAAACTAAATATAAACTAATCTTTTAAAATTATTTTAACAAAAAACTTTTCAAATTTTTGCTTTTAAATTAATATTGCTATACAATCTTTTATATTAAGATTATTGTATATATAACGCAAAGCAATCTTGTTATATTTTGCGTATAAATTAAATATAATAGAAAAAATAACAAAGCGTTTTGCAAAATATTTAGCGCAAACAATATATATATTAGATGTAAACTTAGCTTACGCACTATTAAAAATAATAAATTTTGTTGTTTAATTATTACAATTATATTGTTGGCAATTTCTCGAGACATTTTAATAAAATATAATAAATAATAAACATAATTTTCGCGTACAACTAGCATAAAAAATAGAAATTATTCTTAATTAACAAAAATATAAGTATTTAATTGCATATTATATATACTAATCTTAATTTTATTACTTCTCTAAAAATAATTAAATTTTGTATATATTTAGTATATACTAAACTTGTATTAAAATAAAATTAATTATAGATAAAGCTTCTAGAAACTAGATATTTAATAAAAATATAATTTTTTGTGCGTTGTTATAACTTATAGTCTATCAAAACGCGAAAATAATTAATATTAATATATATTAAGTTTGTGTTAATAATTTAATTTGTGTATTATAATTCTATATTAAAAAATAAAAAATATTTAATATAATAAATTTATAAGATTAGCTTACAAACAACATAAATAAAGTAAAAATTTATTTTATAAATCTTTTATATAGCAAGTTCTTAATTCTTATATACGCGAATTATAGATTTAAAATGTATACAACATATATGTTAATCTTGTTATTTTTTAAAAAAATTTATAATATTAAATCTCTATGCGACGCTTTAATTGCACATTAACATTTATTATATATATTAATTAAGTAAAGTATTATCGAAGATTATTAATGTTTTTAAGCTTAACTCTATTGTATATTAAATATATATGTAGTATATTTAAATACGCGTATTTGCAATACTTAATTTCGAAACATTTAAAACTTTAATATTAAATCTTGTTTACTTTGTCTTTTTTTTTAATTTTTAAAAGTAAAAAAGTAATTTAAGTAATTTTAAAGTTAATTGCGACAACAAAGAATTAAATCTAATCTTAATATAAATTAAAATTATATCTTACTTAAGTTAAATATATATTAAATATATATTTGTCAATTAATATTCTAATAAAGACGTTGATTAAAATCTTAATTAGTATTGTGCTTTTTTTATATACAAAATAAAGAATTCTTTTTAAATGCGTGTGTAAATATGTTAGAATATTGTAATAATTTTGCACTTTTAATATAACTACTTAATTACGTTCTTTAAAGATAATCGCAATTTTATTAACGTTAATAAAGCTTTATATATAATAAACATTAACTTAATATATAATAAATATAAAGCGTAAAAAAGAATTTATTTTCTTAAGTTTTATAAGCAATAATTTGTCAAAACTATTAAGATTTTAATTGTTTAATACATTTTGATTTTCTTAATTGTTTATAGAAACATTTTCGTTAATATCTTAATTACTTAATGTTGCATTTAACTTAATAGTATTAATATTGTTAAAATTCGAAATTTGCTTATATATTTAGCAAATGTCTAATATATAATAAGTATAAAATAAATCTCAATTTTATTTATTTATTGCGAAATTGTTTGTTAATTTTGATTTATAAAAATTTTAAATATAAGAGAATTTTTTTTGTCAAAAGATATAAAGACTTTGAAGACAAAGAAATTAATAATACTATTAAAAAACATATTATTATTAAGATTTAAATTAAATATAAACTAAGCTTAAATATAATATATATACAAGACAAGTAATTAAATTGCGCAAATATAAAACTATATTAAGCTTATATTATGTTTAGAAGTAATTTATGCTATAATAAAATGTAATTTCGCAATACGTAAATCTTGTTTTTGAATTTAATTAATTGTGCGTTATAGATCTTATACAATCTTAAAAATGTTATAGATATAGAGAATTAAATTTATGTCTAATATATATTAAGAAGAAGCAACATTCTAGAAGTTAATTTTTAGTTAACATTGAATAAAAAGATTTATATTTTATATAAGCTATATATATATTAAGCTTGCATTTCGATTGCAAGCAAAAATCGCAATTAATTTCTATTGTTCAAAATAATTATGCTAAGCATAAGTTAAGTATTGATAGAGTTTATCTCGAGTAGAAATTCTTACTCGAAATGAGTTTGTTCTAGGTGCGATTTCTACACTTGAGATAAGTTGCAACCTATAAACGTTCTTAATTAAAGAAGTTGCTTTTGAAACAAAACTAATAATATAATTAATATTTTTATTTAGCAACAACTTGTTAACTTTTTGTAAATTTAAGAACTTAATTTATTGTTTAAACTTTAAATATATCTATTTTTTAAATTGATTTATATTTGAAAAACTTTGTTTAAATTTTGTATAGAACTTATTGTAGTTATCAAAAGTAATAATTGCAATATTTATAATAATATTATTGTTTACAATATATATTAGATACTTATTCTTTTGACTAATTTAGTATAACAAAGTACTTAAGTAATATTATAGCTATCTTATAATTTTCTTTAACAACAAACTTCAAAAATACAAAAATACTTATTTAATAAATATTAACTTTATTAAAAAACTTCGAAAACAAATATTCTAATTGTTTGCGTTAATTGTTAAAGATTTTTAATAATTAATAATCTAGCAAAGAATACTTTATACAATAATCGAAATATAATTTAGGAAATTATATATTGTTTTTAACTTGTATATTATATTTCTTTATCTAAAATATATTAAAAATAATTGCAAATTGTTTTAAATTAATTATAAAATATTATAAAATAATAATATAGTTGCTTAGATTAACAATAATATAAATAATATAAATAATATTAGAGTTATTAACAAGATACAATTTAATAGAATTTTATAATAATATAATAAAAAGTTTATAAAACTTAAGAAACTTTGTATTAATAAAAATTCTATTAAAAGTTTCGATATTAATAAATAGTATTACTTTAATATAGTATTTGTTAAAAAATATATAAATTTAATTCGAGCAAACTTTAATATAAAAATCTAGTTGCTAGTTGTTAAGTAACTTGCTATTGTTATATTAGATTTAAGTTTAACTTTAGCTAGCAAAGCTTTATTATATAAATTAAATATAACTTTAAGCTCTTTTATTATCTTCTATATAAATCTTAATATTTGTTTCGAATTGTAACTTTTATTGAAAATATCTAATTTTTCGATTTGTTAAAACTATTTAAGTTGTTATTTTAGATATTAGAAAAACTTATTTTCCTAAATATTGCAAGTTTAAGATTGTTAATATTATAAATTTTAAACTTAATAATAGTTTTTTTTTTAATTTTAATTAATTTATTCTTGCAAAAGATATTTAAATAATAAAAACAATATCTTAATTGCAAATATTTTGACAAAAATTCTTTTTCTTAAACTTATTTTTAAATGTTTAAGATTAAAAAATTAATTTTGTTTCGAAAAAAGTTTTTTGTTTATTTATATAATTAATTAATTTGTTATTGTAGATTTTATATCTATCTATAGATATATGCGTATTATTTTAATTCTTAATTGCTTGTATAATAATAAATCTATTATATATACTAGTTTATACCAATTAATAATTCTTCTTTAGTTTTATTGTAAAATCTATATTGCACAATTAAGAGATTAAGTTATTAATACTAATAATAATAATTATATTAACAAATTAGTTATACAATTTTTTGCTTAGTTCTAGACTAATTGCGTTGAATCGATTAATAGAGTTCGAGTAAATTAATTGAATCGAATTAAGTTGAATTAATTTCAAAAATCAAAATAGAAAAGTTGATTCAATTTCTAAAGTTAAGATCAAAACTCGAAGTCGATTCAAGTTAGTTTCTAAAATTAAAATTGATTTGAAAATCGATTTGAATTATTATTTTTAGTAATAATTTGATAAAAATAATTAATTAATTAAATTTAACTAATAAGTATATTAGAAATATCTATTTATAATTGCATTACTATAATATATTACTATAAAATATTATCTATAAAATAAAAAAACTAAATTTAGACTAAATTTAGACTATTTCTATACTATTTTTAGTATAATAACGTAATTTTCGATTTCTTAACAATTTAATTCGATTTCTAATATTGGAATTAAAAATTAACTTAAGTTAAATCGAATTAATTTTAAATTAGCACAAATTGAATTAGATTTTAAATTGGTTTCTAAAGTTAAAATTGTCGGATTAAATCAACTCCAATAGTTGGAACCAAAACCTAACTTAACAATCAATCTACTTAGTTCTATATTGACAATTTGGAAACTTCTGCTTGGAAAGTATTTGTTGCGAATATTGCTAATTTAACTATTAGCTAGTTTCGAATCTATTTAGCAATATAAATTTTAACGCTTGCTTAATAGAGATTCAATTTTGATATTTAAGATATATACAAACTTTGACAATACTTTGCTTACATCTTTATTTGTTACTTGTTTATACTGTAGTAATTTGTATAGTAGAATTGAACAATTTGTAAGATTTTTATGCGCAAGTTATGCGTTAACAAGAATATCTCTATAGTAGTTGTAAATTGCGTTTGTAAATTGCGTCTATAAATTATATTTGTAGATTATATTCGTAAATTGCGCTCGCAAGACTTAACAATATACAATACAAGATTAGATCTTAACAAAGCGCGTATCAATTATATATCTATAAATCCTACAAATTGTAGCTTAATTCTGCGCTTTAAACTATAGAGCAAATATATTAACATATTAGCTAATTTAACTATTAGCTACTAGTAGTACTAGGATTTGAGCTTTCGAAATTATCGATATAAATTAAATTAATATATTTTTTAATTTTTAAGCAGTTTAATATCTATTGCTATTAATATAAATTAAGTTATATATTGGTTAAAAAATTTAAAAAAATTTATAACAAAACTAAACGAAATAAGTTTAATAAAATTTCTATATTGTCTATTAAATTTATTAAACTAAGTATAAAGATTTGCTATCAATTTAACTAGTATTTAATAAAGCTAAACAAAATTGTTGTCTTAATTTGATAAACAATATTTAATATTTTCGAAAATATTTTTTGTATACTTAATTGCAACAAATACAAACTTAAATATTTTTGTATTAAATATATAAGAATAGACTCTAAATTTAACAAAGAGTATTATTTGCTATTAATTATTTTTTTTATAATTATTTGAAAATATAATTAAATCGAAAAATTATTGTTATCTTGCAACAATTTCTCGATTTTAAACAAACTATTTTTATAGACTTTGTTAAGATATTTGCGATTTTGTTAATTAAATTTGTAAAAATATATATTGTTGTTATTGTTATTGCTACTAAGATTTTAACAAAACAATAGATAATAAATAGATTTAAGTTATTTATAATAATTAAGTTTCTCGAATAGATTATTTTATTCTTTAATTAGTATTTTAATTATCTTCTTCTATACTTTGTCTTTAACTTGTTTAATATTTTGTTTTTTTTGCAAGCTCTTGCAAATAGTTCGAGCTCTAATTAAATTTGTTTCTAGTAAAATAATAATCTCTTCTTATTCTATTCTTTATTATAATAGATTATTTGTACAAAAATTAAATCAAATAATATAATTAAGTTAGTAATTAAGATCTTTAATTATATTTCTAACAAAGTTAATACTATATAAGAGTTTTGTAGAGTTTTGTTAAATCTTTTATTAATAACAATTGTAGTTAATAAAAAACTAATTAGCTAAAAACTAATTAATTTTAATTTTAATCTTATATTTAAACTTCTTAATAAATAAAGAAGATATATTAATATTTGTAAGAAAACTATAGCTTAGTATATCTAATTTAAGTTTGTTTAGTATTTGTTTAAGCAAAGTTTGCAACTATAATTCTAATAAAGTTAACAAAATACTAGTAATTAATTAATATTTAGTTCGATTGTAAGATACAAGATTTTTACAAGATTTAAAGTCAAATTAAGATATCTAATTCTTTATAGCAAAATTGCAACCTATTATTATAATAGATAAGATAGATATTGTAAGTTTTAATAATTATAAACAATAACAAAATAATAAATAATAATATAAACTTAGATTAGAGACTTTGTTTAAAAAAAAGTATTTTAATTAAATATTAAACAATTTATTTTGCTTAAATATTAAACAATTTATTTTGCTTAAATATTAATACAAGATTATTAATATTAAAAATAAATATTGTTTAAGTATTAATTTATATAGTAAATTCTATACAAAGTAAGAAAATATTGTTCGAAAACAATAATATTATAATATAAGTATTAACTTTAGCAAATTTGTTTGTCTATTTTAGCAAAATTACTAAATTGTAACTAGAATAATCTGTTGTTTATTTACTTTAGCAAATTTACTATCTTTTTTGTAAGATTTTTTTCAACTTAGTGCAATAAAAATTAGAAAATACTTATCTAAAAAATTAACAAAATTAATTATTGTTAAATTGTATATTTTTCTTAAAGATATTCATTGTTGCAACTTAATTTTTTAGGAACTTTATATCTAGAATTGTTTTAGTAGCTTTATATTTAAAATTGTTTTAGTAACTCTATATTTAAAGTTACTTTAATAGCTTTGTATTTAAAGTATATCTCAAAGAGGAAAAAGTAGCAAATATAAATATCTCTAGAGTACAATTTGCAAGATTGTGTCTAAAGAGATAGCTTATATTATATTAGAATTAAAGTTGTAATAACTAGTATATAGTTAACTAACAAAAATACTAACTATGCAGAACTAATTATATATAGAAAATAGATATAAGTACTATAGATATTAAGACACTAGATATTACTTGTAGTATACATGAGACTAAAAAACAAAGACTCGAAGAATAATCGAAAAGCAAAGTCTATCTAGTCTAGAACTATAATATAGTAATACAAGTTTATTATATTTTATATCTTTTATATTTTAGTGTATTAACAAAGAGTAGAGATATTTGCACTTTATACAAAACTAATTATATCAAATTTAGCTAATTAAGACTTGTATATAAATAAAGTTATTATAATATTTCGAATACTTTAAAGTTAATATAAAATCTATCTATATATTGACAACTTTTTTAAATTGTTTGTAACTAAACTAATTGTTTGAAACTAAATTTTTATAAATTTGAAACCGAATTTTATAAATTGTGAAATTACTAACTATATTGGGTTAAAGTTTGGCCTAATTAGATATAACTTTTGGATCGAGTTTTCGATTTTAGGAAAAAATCGACCCGAACGGTTAGTCTATTTGTAACTAAAATTGTTGCAATTTTCTATTATATTTTTTCAAGTATTCTTTCGAGATATCTACGCAAAATAACAAAGTCTATAAAACTAATATATATTTAGAAGTAATGCATTACTAAAAAGAGGAAAAAGTCGATAACTATATAGATCGAAATTATCTACAAGATTAAAGTCTTTCTTGACTTATTTTAATAATAGAGAGATATATTTAATAAGAATTCTTGTAGTAATAGTAGTGTTCTCTACGTATTCTAAATATTTAATTCTAGATTTTCTGCTAGCGTATTGCATTACTAAGTATATTGTATTACTAGATAAGAAGGAGTAGTTTCTAGAAGACGAGTAGAAACAATTTTAAGCTTAATTAAGAACTTGAAACTGTCTTAATTGTTAACTACGCAACTTAGTAAGAATTTTCTATTACACGTTTCGACATTAATAGCTTTGACAAATATCTTTTCTATAATTATAGATAGTGTTACAATTCTAGACTAGATAGACTTTGCTCTCTAGTTACTCTTCGAGTTTTCGCTCTCTAGTTTTAAATATACTACGAGTAACATCTAGCGTCTTGATATCTATTGTACTTATATCTATTTCCTATATATAGTTAGTTTTGTATAGCTAGTATTTATGTTAATTAACTATATACTAGCTATTACAGCTTTAATTCTAATAGATAGTTAAATTGTTAAGACACTATAGAAGTATTTAATTGTATACAAGCTAACTTTCTTCTAGAGTTATACACTTGTTACTAGTAACAAATATCTACTATTAGAAACAAAGCAATTAACAAATTTAATAATTTGTTAGACAATTAAATTAATTTAGTAATATAGACAAAATACTATTAAGTTTAGTTCTTCGACTTAGCATAAATATACAATTTATATTAACTTGTATTTATAAGTTTAATATAAGAAAATTGGTTTGCGTAGATATAATTTTTTTATTTTTAGAAACGTATACATCTATATTATATTAAGTAGATTTCTATATTGCAAATAGAAAGATACTAAGATTTTAATAAGATTATTACACAAATTGTAGATTTTTGCGCAAATAAATTAAAATCTCTTTTATTCGATTTTTTTAATAGACAATTGTAAAGCTTTTATTATATCTATATAGTTAATATTTCTCTTTCTCTTTTTTTTGTTTTCGATAGCTTTTTTGATCTCTTTTGTTGTTGTCGCTATTAACAAATCTACTAGAAGTAGAACAAAAAAACTCTCTAAAAGATTATTGTTGTTATCTTGACTAACTTCTTGTTATTTGCAAAATTTAAAATTACTAAACTAAAACTTAAAGTAAAAAAATAATCGATAACAAGTTTCTTTACTTTTGCAAAAAAGTCTATAAGTAAGTAGAATTATTTTCTTTATTGTTAATATTTATTAAATATTCTTTAATGTTAATATAGACTCTTATATTGTTAATAATAATAATTTTGTTAGTAATAAAAATAAAAATAATAATAATAAGATTTCTATTAATATAGCAACAATAAAAATCTTTTTAACCTAAAAAAATTTGAGTAATTATTAACATAATTGTTAATTGTTGTTAATATTATCTTTTAGAGAAAAGATTAAAAACTATATTAAAGATTAAAAAAACAAGTTGTTTGCTTTAAAGATTTGTATATTAATCTATATTATTGTTTTCGACAATAATATTCTTCTTAAACAAGATAATAAAAATAATTATTTATAATATTAATAATTAATTCTATACAATTATTTAGATTTCTATATAAGATAAAGTATACATTGCGAAATAGAATAGATTTTAAATAGATTAAATTTCAATTTGAAGAATTTAATCTAGATCTAATTTAGAGAATTTAATTTCAAGTATTTTTTAATTTAATAAATACAAGAGCTTATGTATTAATTTTTTTTAGCGTAATTAACTAGTCTATTTCAACTAATATTATTCGAGAATTATATTAACATCTTTTAAAATCGATTTTTAAATTAATAAATCAAAGAGTAAATATATCGAGTAAAAACAAATTTCTTAGATAGAATTGATATTCTGAAGAACTTTTTAGATTAAGTAAAATATTAGTATCTATTATCTATCTAGAGATAGAGAATATTATCGATATAATGTTTGCGTCTTATTCTAACTATTAAGATTAAATTATAAATACTATTAAAGCAATATTAACAAGTAGACAAGATATAACTATTGTACTCTTGCAAAAGAATTTAAGTAAGATAAAGAATATATATAAGAAGTTAAGCAAACTACAAGTATTTTATAAATTTAGTAGACAAAAGAATAACAAGTTAATACTCTAAGAATAAATAAGAAGACTAATAGAAATAGTAAAGAATTTAACGCATTAATATATTATTTTATTAGCGCTTAATCAACGTATAAAGAATTAGTTAAAAAAACAAAACAAAAATCGATAAACTTAAGAAAAAATTAGTAAGAAAGAAGAAACAAAAAGACAACTAAATTAAAAAAATAAGCAAAAAACTAACAATAATTTTTCGAAACTATTTCTTATAAGATATTGTTTTTGTGTTGTTTATACAAAGTATTTGCAAAAAGTTTAAGATAAAGATCTTTATTAAGAGAGAGAAAAATGTTAGAAGAATTATAGTAACAACAATAGCAAATATAGTTAGTTGCACAAGAAATTTAAATATTGTAAAGATATTCTTAATATGCAAAAATATTAAGATTACAAAAAAATAATTAAATCTATTTATATTTAGAGTTAAGACAAAGAATAGCAAAAGAATACTAAAAAAATTAACTTCTAAATTAGAAAAATATTATTGAATACAAATTTGCGCAAAGTTAACTATATTGCTATAATTTACAAAATTAAAATAGAAGAAAAGCTCAAAAATATAAACAGAGAAAAAGCAAAAATATTTATTAAGATTAATAAAAATATATATTTGAAAATAACAATCGAAAAGATAGAATAATTTACAAGAGACAATTAAGAAAAGAGATATATACTAATAGTAGTATATATAGTTAGCATACAAACAACAAACAAGTTAATCGATAAGAAAATACTAATATATTAGTTTTTTACTTAACTTAATATAGGTTTTCTAGAGCTCTTTAAGACTTTAAGCTTTCTAAGTTTCTTAAGAAAGTCTAGAGTTAAAGTTAGATTATATAATCGACTAAATTAATCTAAATATATCAAAATTGTATTGTTAGATTTTTTTCTTAAATTTAATAATTTGAAAACAATCTTAATTAAGTTTAACTTTAAAAGTTTTGATATTTGCAATCTACAATATATATTTAATAATAAAATACTTGTATTAATTTTAATATTAAAAATACATAAATTGCAAATTTGATCAATTCGAACAAAAATTTATCTTAAGAATAAATCTTAATAATCTAAATATTCTATGCGTAAATAAAGAACAATAATAGTATCTTCTAATAGACAAGTACAATATTGTTAGATAAAACAAGAGAAATTCTAATTATTTTTCAAAGATTTAATATTTTGTTAAGAGACGCTTGCGAAAGCTTATTTAGTTTTTTATTATTAGCGTTTCTTAAGTTGTAATTGTAATACTTAGTTATACTTAAAGCTTTATAGAATATATTGCAAAAAGATTATAATAGATAATAGAGATAATAAAAGCGTTAAGTTCTAAACTGCTAGAAGAAGTCTACTTAAATATATATAAACTATATAAGAAAGATATCTCTATTATTATTGAGATTCTTCTAGTACGACAAATATCTTTCTAATTATTTCTAACTATCTAGCTTATATCTCTTTGACTATCTAGTTTTATAACAACTATTGTCTTTCAAAAAAGACTAGTATTCTTGCTAATATTGTTACTGATCTAGTAGAAGTTGCGATCGAAAAGAATGGAAGAAAAAGTAAATTAAAGCAAGATAGATCGAAGTAAAACGCATATCTCGATATTAGATTAACAAACTATTTGAATAAGAGTCTATATAGAAGATTCAAAGCAAAAAAATAAAGAATTGTTTTGCTTTAATAGTAATTTTGATATTCTAATAGTCTTTTGCGCTCTAATAGACGAATTAGATTATTTAAATATCTCGATTTTGTAATTATCAATAAGATCGATAACTTTATTTAGATTATCGACGTAATATTATATATTGTGCACTAATTTCTAGTCTTTTTATTTAATTAGATATTAAGTTTTGTTACAAGATTTTTGTTAAAAAAACATTCGATCTTGTACAATTTGTTTTGTTGTTGAGACAAAAAATATAATTCGAGCTCTTTACTTTCTATAGTTATAAATAGAGATTTCTCTTAATTTAATTGTAAACAATTATAAGAATTAAAATCTTCTAATAGTAATTTGAGCTAAGCTATCGACACAACTAAATAAATAATTATTATTAAGAAAAGCTTAAAATAATATATTAGCAAACTTATCGTTTTTAGAATTCGAAATAATATAGTTCTTTAATTAAAGAACTTCTTGTTAGTTATATTTAATATAATATAACTGTAATATAAGCAAAGATATATATAGATGCTCTTCTTTAGATTAACTTAAATATACTTCTTATTGTAGTATATCTTAGCTACTATATTAGTTTACGCTATAACTTTTTTTGCGTTTTTTTAATATTATAAATGCAATTTCGAATAAATTTTTGTTAAAAAATTGAAAAGTAGATTAAGATTTTTACAAATATAAAAGTTGTAACAAAGTTAATTCGATATATAACTTCTAACAACAAATATTGTATTATCAAAATTTGCTTGTATATAAAGTAAACTATTATTAAAATTTGTATTCGAATTAATTATAATTTAGTATTGTAGTATTATTTTTAAACCACTTAATTTGTTCTTTTGATCTAATTGTTTGTTTAAGAATAATAGATTGTTAATATTAAAAAATTTGTATTAAAATATCTAAAAGCTTCTTGTTAAAAGTCGGCTATAAATTTGAGATTTCTATCTAATATAATAGCTCGAGATATACTCTAGTTATAATCTAGAATTACTATAAAAAATACGCTAGCTTACTTATTAGCTGATCAAGTATTTTTGTCAAAAATAAAAATAATTTGTTTACTAAATTTGCAAATAAGAATTAATATAATATTGAAGCTTTTCTCTATTATAATAAGTAATGCTAGAATAAAGTCTATAGCTATAGTATAAAACAATATAATTATTAATTAAATAGATTATAGTATTCTATAAAATAAATAATATATAATTCGATTAAGCTAATATTAAGAGCAAAAAATTATATAGATCTAAAATAGACAAATTAGTTTGTATATATAGAAAAATACTATTATATAATTTTAAATTTTGTAGAAGCTATTGTAATCTAGTCTATTATAAGTTAAAGCAAAAAATTTTTTAATTAGTTTTTTTAATATATATAGTTGTTTATAATCTTTATCGAGTTTGTTATTATCTAGATAGTAGACTAAGTTGTTGCAATATTAAAATTGCAAATCTTTAGAATTTGTTTATAATACTTTTATAGCAACAAAAGATATTTCGATAAAAAATTGATATACTTCGATAGTTAATTGCAATAACTTCGATATTAGAAATTCGAATATTTTTATCTATTTTTTTAATAAGCTTTCTTTAGTTTTGTTTTAAAGTTGTTTTATATTTGTACTAAGATAATATAATATATATTAAGTATTCTCTTATTTATCTTAAAATTTAAGTTTGTAGATTACTTAATTGCATCAATATTAAAAAATAATTAAAATAGTATATTTAATATAATATATTGTTTATCAAACTTATAATATATATTTAGACGAAATTGTAAAAAATAGATTGTTATACGTATTAAACAAAGATTTAGTTTATTTGTATTATCAAAAGAAAACTTAATTTGCTTAATTATATTTGTAATAGTTAAGTAATTTATATATATAATTATTTGCAAAATAAAGTTAGCAATCTTAATAATATAATATATTTGTTTTATTAATTATATTAATTTCGCATTTTTAAATTCTATAGATTAATATTGCAATTTAGCAAGAATTAGAGTTTTATTTAGAAACAATATAAATTGTATATTTTTCTTGTCAAATACTTGTTTGTTATCTTTAATATAAAAAACTATTATATTAAATTTTTGCTTATACAATATGTCTACGTCGATATAAAGCTAACGTATTTTATTATAATATATTAGAAATATAGATTTGCTAAAAATCTTTTAAAGATCTTAATACAATTGTATCTCTATATTTAAAAAAATATTTAAACAATTTTTCGAATTAAATTGTTTGCGTACAATATTCTTAGTAGATAAGTTGCAAAGTATAAGAATTTTACAAATTTAAAGAGAATTTAATAGTTATATATAGTACAATATATAGTTTTCTATTTATTTTGTTAGTTTTAAATATAATTTAAGTAGTTTAAGTATAATTAAAAAGCAAAACTTAAATATTGTTTTAAATTTCTTTTTAGTTATAATAAATTTTGAACTATTTATTTTCTATTTTAGCAACGCAACAAATAAGTAGTTTAGATAGATCTTGCTTAACTTAATAGAGATATTTATTTGTTTAAATAGATTGAAGATCTTGTTTAAATACTTAAAATATTTTTTTAAGAATCTTGCTAAATATTACAATATTATTTACGTAAACACGTACAGACTTTTGATATTTTTATAATATTTAATTAATCTAATATTGTATATAGATTAGACTATTTTAAAATTTTAAAATTACTATATTTTATTGTTTGCTATTGCAATATAAAACTACAATAAGTTTGTAACAATTAATTGTCTTAATATGCTATTAATAGAAGTAGTTTGCGCTATTTACAATACTAATATAAAAATAGTTGCTAATTAAGCTAGTAATATCTAATTAAAGTAATATAAAATAATTGTCTAATATAATTACTTTATTTAGATTACAAATATTTATTACTATATATTTTTTTCTAATTAATTCTTCTACAATATAAATAATTTGCTATATAACAAATACTATAAAATTATATAAAGTTGTCTTTGTAATTTATGCTATCTTCTCTTGCTTATATAGATTGTTGAACTTGTTATTAATAAGTTTGTAATTTATTAATCTTATAAAATAGATTCGAAATAAGTCTATTCTAGTATTAAGAATAATGTCGATAAATATTTAATTTGTTTTAGATAAATCAACTATATTATCTTTATATTATATAATCGAAATTATAATTTTAATAATATATAGCAATCGATATACTATTGCAATATTATAAATAGTAATATCTTCTAATATAATAAGCTTCGAAGCTGCTTCTATAGTATTTTTAGATATCTAAATTGTATATATAGATCTCGAGACTACTTTTATAGAATTGTAGAATATTACAATAATATTTAAGAAATTATTAAATTAATTTAACTAAAATATTATTGCACTATAGATACTAACAATTACATTAAATATTGCAATTATAGTAAAATTAGCAATTGCAATAAATCAATTAAAATCTTTTCTCTTTTAGCTTATTTTAATAACTAGATAAATATTCTTTAAATTAATATAATAGTACTCTTTTTTTCGAAGTTTGTTTTATAATCTAACTTAATATATTTTAAAAGTATAATAAAACTAGATATAACATTCTTTATATATATTATAAATATATTGACATTTATTATAGTATATATCAAAATAATAGATAGTAGAATACTTAGTTAGTATATAGAAGTTAAAAGCAAAGCTTATCTATATATCTTGATCGATACTATTTGAACCAATTACGTAATTTTGAATTAAATAATATTGAATTAAATAGTACTAATACTAGATTAAATGAATTCTAGTATTTCGATACTTCTACTTAATCTAAATTCAAAAATTAGCTTTTATATAAATTATAAATTATATTTTATTAAACATAAAATTTATTTTAAAACTTCTAAGTCTCAAGTATCTTTTTCGCAAAAATAAAAAAAGTATATAAAAGTTCTTTGTTAACAATTTATATACAAATATATGTATATTTACAAATTTAAGATTTAATAGAGTTCCAAAAATATATAGAAAATAGATTTTTGTTAAAAGACTATATAGATATTGTTAATAATACTTAATAACTATATTAGTAAAACAAAGAAAATAATAAATACAAATTTAAATAAATAATACAAAGATTAACAATAATAAATATAGCAACTATTTAATTGCAAATTGTTAAAATAACTAAGTCTAATATTTATATTCGAAATTACAAATAATTTAGTTATTAAGTTGATTTAAGAATTTGTCGAAATATTTTAAATATATTATAAAAAAGAACTTTAATTAACTTGTTAATTATTTGTTTTTTAATAGAAATATATTTTAACTTAATTCAATTATTTGTAATCTTTTTACAAACAAACTAAATTTAAATACTTATATATTTTGTTTAAATATATTGCGCAATTTTTTTAGTAAATACTATAACTCTCTAATTGTTGCAATAGACAACAATAATAATTAAATATAGTATTAAAAGTATTAAAGAGAAAATCTTAACAATAACAAGAATTCTAGATATAAATAATAAAAATAAAAATAAATAGAACAATTGCAATTGCTTTAACAATATTAACAATTCGGAAATCTTTGCTTAGAAAGTATTTGTTGCAAGTATTGCTAATTTAACTATTAGCTAGTCTAGATTTTATTTAGCAGCAAAAGTCTTAGCACTTGCTTAATAGAGATTTGATTTTAATGTTTAAGATATATACAAACTCTTGTAACACTTTGTTTACGTCTTTATTTATTACTCGTCTATATTATAGTAATTTTTATAGCAGAATCGAACAATTTGTAAGATATCTACGCGCAAATTATGCGTCGACAAGAATGTCTCTAAAGTAATTGTAAATTGCGCTTGTAAAGAGTGTTCGCAAATTGTGTTTGCAAAACTTAACAATATACAATACAAGATTAGATCTTAACAAAGCGCGTATCAATTACGCGTCTATAAATTCTACTAATTGTAACTCAATCTTGCGCTTAATTATATAGAGCAAATATATCAATATATTAGCTAATTTGAGTATTAATTACCAATAGTACTAGAATTTGATCTTCTGGAATTGTCGATAAATACTTAAAGTTAAATAATTTTTTTAACAATTTGTGTTTGTTTAATATACTTAACTTTGCAAATAAAAAGAGCAACAATTAATTAATATTTAAATAATTAATTAATAGCAAGACTTTCTAGATTAAACATATATTTAAAGATAAAACAAAAAATATCTTGATTTTTGTTTTAGTTAATATTAATATAGTCTAATAAGAAACAAACACTCTTATAAAAAATAAAACAAAGATTAAAGATATTTCGAAAATAATAAAATATTTGTTTAATAATCTTCTAGTAAATGTCGATAAAATTAAAAGTATATTTGTTTATTACTAAAACAATAAAAGTAATATCTAATTAAGTATCTAGTATTGCGTATATAAAAGAATTAATTGTCAATTAATAAATATAACAATAATCTAAATCGACAATATAGTTCGAATTAACAATATATATTTTTTAAATATATTTATAAAAATAACAACTAATTTATACTCTTATATTTTGTAATTTTTTAATATCTTTTTCAAATATATTTTTTAACTTAAATAAAGAATTTAAGTTGCAAAATTGCGTTTAATTTTAATTTCTAATTATTATTAAATAGAGTTTAAGTTAATTATTTTAAATCGATTAACAGAAATTCTCTCAATAATATTAACAATTAAAAAATTATCTATATAGATAACAACAATAATAAAGTTATTAGTAAAAATACTTAGATTAAAGTTTAATAAACAAAAGTAATAGGTTTTAAAAAATATTACAAAAATATTATATTATATTTAAAATACTGTATAGTCTCTCTATAGGGTAATTTCTCTGCAGAAAACCGGTAAATTGCCGGTGAAATCCCGGTGAACTCCCGGTGCACATCCGGTAATTTCCTAGTAATTTCCTAGTAATTTCCTAGTAAATCACTCGTTATACTCGGTTTAATATTCCATAATACGCCCCACGATTAGTAGATGAGCTTATCGTTATTGTACTAAAGTATCAAAAAATAAATTTTTTAATTAAGTAAGTACGTACTTATACTATCTAATGTTAATAATAATCAATCTAAATTTGCACGCACTAGTAGAAGGTTTCGCACGTATATATTTTAAGCAAAACATCTAATTATCTAATTAAAATTCTACTAGCGTTAATAATTATAGAGCTAGAGCTTTCCCAAGTATTCTAAACTTTAAGTTTAAGGTTAAAACTTTAAATTTAAAAATAGAAAAATACTTTAACGACTTCACGCTTTGACGAATCAACGATTTAGATACTTAACGATTTAGATACTTTACTATTTAACATTCTTAAAATCAAAACCCCGATTAGGCTAGCGTCGAGACTTGGTCAAAATTTTCAAATTTTCAAATTTTCAAAATTGAATAAAATAGCACCTACAGAGTCTATATGGTGTAAAACCGGTGAATTACCAGTGCGAATCTGGTGAGGAGTTTAGGATCGGTGAAAACTTGGTAAATTCTTGACGAATCCTCGGCGAACCCTTGGTAAATCCTCTAGAAACCGTGACTTTCTAGTGGAAGCAATAGGAACTTCCGGTAGAATTACTTGTACAAAAGCCAGTACAGTAATTGCTTGAATCTATAAAGAACTTTTCTAAATTAATAAATCTTTTTGTTTTATTTAAAATTGTAAGATAATTCTATATAGATTTCTTTATTAATATTTTTGTAAAAAAAAAAATAATAATAAAATATTTAATAACAAAAAAGATATTGCAATATAAGTTAAATATTTATATAATCTCTAACTAAAGATTTATAACTAAGTTAATATCTTTAATTATAGTATTAATCTTTTGTATTAAAATCTAATTAAAATATTCGATATATTTGTTTATTTTAGAAAAAACAACAATTATTAATTTAATATATATCTTGTATTTTTTGCGTTAAATTCGAAAAACTTTATTTATATATTTATTGTTATTGTTATTGTTAATATAAATATAAATAAATTTGTTAATATAGTATTTAAAAAAAATTAGCAAATTAATTTTATTCTTATTTTTAAGATATTTTATTTATAAATATTTAATCTTGTTATTTAATTAAATACAAATATAGCAAATACTATTAAAATTGTCTAAAAATATAAATTAATCGTTTTTCGATTTTCGATTTCAACTTTTGAAATTGACTCGAAACGCCAAGAAACCAAATTACTATATATAGTATATTCGATTTTAACTTTTAAAATCGACTCAACTCTTAATGTTAAAAATTCGAGTTTCAATTTCAAAAACAATCAATCTATAAAAATATAAATTTTATAATATTAATATAAATAAAATTGTTTTTCTAGCAATTAAATTTAATAGAAACTTGATAAGATATTACTTCGCTTTCTATATATACGCAAAAAACACAAATGTTATTTAAAGATAACTTAATAAAATCGAAAATATTTTGACAAATTAACTAATAGATATTCTATTTATTTAAATAATTAAATTGTTTGTATTTTATAATTATTATATTTTTATTAATTGTTAATAAAGCAATAGCAATAACAAAAAATACAATAGATATTTTTAAATTTAAAAATAGAGATCGAAGTTTTTAATTACTTAAGTTTGCTAAATATTAATAGAAAAGTTATAACTAATAATTTTTCGAACAATATTAATATCTTTTAACTAAATATAAAAAATCAAAACTTAAAAAAATTAAATATATTTTATATTTTATATTGTAATATAACAAGCTCTTTTGTCTTTATATCTAATAAATAGACAAATACTTTTAATATCTATAATAAATAAATTGCTCTCTATATTTTCGATTAATTATTAAGATATTTTCGAGTAAAATACAAAGATACTAGAGTTTCTAAATATATATTGCGAAAATTTTGTGTTAAAAATTTATTTGCGCCAAAGATAACTAATAACAAAAGCTAATATTATAATTGTAAAAATAAACAATTTAAGAATTGCAAATAAGATTGCTATAACAATAAAAACAAAATAATATTTATAAATAATAGTTTTTTATTTTTTATTATTGCTATTTTTATTTTTGTTTTTGTTTTTGTTAAATTTAAACTTAAACTTGTTTTTATTTTTTTTAAATTTAAACTTCTTTTAAACTTTCTTTTAATTATTGTAATTCTAGCAATATTTATTTTTGCTATTGTTTTAATTGTTTTCGAAGCTATTATTTTTTAAAATAAAATATAATTTTAAATATAAATATTAACAATCTAATTGTTAATAATTGATTTTTTCGCAATTTATATAATTCTTTTGTTTAACATATACAAAGCTAAGATTGTTAATAACAAAAAGAGTGTTTTTTGTAATAATAATTAATCTAATAATTGTTATTAAAATTAAAATAATATTAATAGTTAAGATATTTGTTAAATTAATATATTAAATTTTGTAATTGTAAATAATAGCAAATAACTTCTATTCTTAAATATTATTTTTATTAAAAAATTTATATTTCGATATTTATTAATTAATAAAGAAACAAATAGTATTGTTAAGATTAACTAAATATTTAAAGATAAATTAATTCTTATTTATAACTAAGTTACTTAAGTAGATAGATAATTTGTTAATAATATTGCAAAATTTAATTTTGTATTTGTTAATATTTTAAAAGCTAAAAGTCTTAAAAGACTCGAATTTAACAAAAATTCTTATTAATATACTTAACTTTTTATACTTGTATATTTTATTAATTTTTTAATAAGTTTCTTTAACTAGATTAATCTTCTTTTTATTGTAATATATACTTTTATTAATAGTATTTTGAAACATATTTATATATTTCTTGTTGCTAGTATTTTATTTAACTTGTTTTTTAATAATTATATTAAATAAATTAATATATTTAATATTTAATTTAATATATTTCTAGAATTTAATTTATTTAAAAACTTCAAACAAATTTTGTTTCTAAATAAAAAGATTTATGTTATTGTTAATTTTAGCAATTTGTTTAAGAGTTGCAAAAAATAATACAAAAATATTAATAACTATAGTAATATTAACATAATCTATTATTTGAAAACTTTATTAATAGTTTGTAAACAATAGACAATAATACTAATAAATATAATAAAAAGATACAATTGCGCAATAAAGATTTCAATAAAAATATTCTAATTATTAAATTATAAAGATTAAGTAAATTAACAAAACTTAAATTAAATATCTAATTTAATAAATACTTTTCGAAGAGTTTAAATAAAGAAAACAACTAAATATATTTCTCTTTGTTAATAGTATCAATTTAATCGATTTTATTAATTATAATTTAAGCAAAATCTTAATAGATAAACAATTAATAAATTTTTAAGTAAATCTTATATTTTTGTTGTTTTGTCTTAAGATTATAACAAATATAGATTTAAGCAAATTTAATAAATTTAATTTTTTTAAAAGATAAAATATTAATAGATAATTTCTAATTAAATTGTTGTTTTTGCTTAATTGTAAATAAAGTTTGTTAAATATCTAGAATCTATATTATTATAGAAACTTTTTTAAAGTTTAAATACAAAAATAAAATAATATAAATAAATTTATTTTTGAACTTTTAGTATACGCTCTAATTCTTAAGCAAATAACTTTTAACAAAATATATTAGTCTTTTTATTATAAATCTTCTTAATTAGTTTTTTTTGGTTATAAATTTGTTCGACTTCTTTAAAGCTCTCTTATATCGATTTATTAAAAATAGAAAAAAAAAACATTTTACGCAAATTAGTATATAAGTCTATTTTTATTGCTATATTGTTTTTAACTTAATTGTATATTTTGCTAAACTTTAAATAAACAATATTTTTGCATTTAAATTCTTTCGATAACAATAATTTATTTTTTAATTTTTTTTCTTTTAAGAAAAGTCAAAAAGATATACGAAAAACAACTAAAAATAATTTGAAAATCAATAACATTTAATTAATCAAATTTAAATTTAAAAATAAAATATATTAAAATATAATCGAAATTATAGACATTCTAAAGAAAAAAAATATATAATAGCAAAAATAACAAAAACAAGAAAAAAAAATAAAAAATAAATAAAAATAAAAAAATATAGTTGCAATATTAGTATTTAGTTTCTTTATTTAAGTATTTTATTAACTTAATATTTAGTTTTAAAGTTGCGTAAAAAAGTTAACTATATAAATATATAATAGATAAAATCTAAAAATATACAATTAAATTTGTGTCAATTGTATCGAAAAATAATATTATAAAGAAAAAATATAATCTTTTAAATATAAAGTAAAAAATATATTATTAACAATAGTTTGTCGCATTTTTTATTGCTATTTCTAATATTAAATTAAATAGTTTTTATAGCATATTACTTGCAAACAAAATAAAATTTAAAAAAATAAAATAGATTTATTCTTTTTAATTACTTAATTACTAACAATATATATCTATAAATTAATATTATTTTTGCAATTGCTCTTTTTTGTTTATAGCTATAGAAACAATAGCAAAGCATTTAAATTAAATAAAAATATATATCTACTATTTGCAAATATTGTTTTAAAAATATACAATATTATCTACTCTTTTGCTAATATATTTAATAAATAATTAAATAATTGTTTGTATTAATTTAGTTCGAAATTTTACAAATATCGATCTATTAAAAAATTTAGTTTGTTTCTTATTTTAGAAATTAATCTCAATAATTAAAAAAAAAAGTCTATTATCTTGTTAATTTAAGAACTCTTAATATTATCTTTCTTAATATTTATTTATTATTTAATAATAAATATATATTAATATTTAATATTATTAAGAGACTTACAATTGTTCGCAAGTCTATTGTATTATTTTTTAAAAATACAAAAATTAATTGTTCGAAATACTTCGATTATTTGCTTTTATTCTTAATATTTATTTAACTATTAATAATATAATTGATTTAAAAGTTGCGTATTAAATCGAAATTCGCTAAATTTTACAAACAAACTTGTTAAATAAAAAGAAGTAAAATAGTAATTAAAAAGCAAAAGATTAATTGTATCTATATTAAATTTAATATTATAAATAAATATTATATTATTAAAATTTCTAATTTAGATTCTTAAAAAGTATTAGATAGTAGAAAGATAAAAAGATCTATATATTGTTTTTAATTAATATTAATATTAAAAATTATAATTATAGCAAATTTTATAAACGTTATTATCTTTCTTAATTTAGCAAAATTGCAAGCTTAAGATTTTTTAGAACATTTTTATTACAATTTTACTATAAAATTGCTCAATTAAATAAAAAAAATTATTAATAACAATAAAAATCAAAAATTAAAAATCAAAAAATTAGTATTAAAAACTATACAAATCTTAAAATCTTTAATTTTTAAAATTATAATTTGTTATTATAATAAAAGCAAATCGTTCGATAAATAATTACTAAATATATTAAAACTTTAATACAAATCTATTAAAACTATTTTTTTTAAAAAATATTTAGAAAATCTAAAAACAATAGTTGTTAATTAACAAAAACATATTAATAAAATATTTAAATATAAATAATAATTCTAGAATTAACAACAATATAATACAACTTATTTTTAAAAATATTTCGAAAAATTTATAATCTCAAAAATTAAACAAATTTTTGACAAAATATATTTGTTAAAAGTATATAATAATCTTTTGTATTTAATATTTGCAATATTAACAATTTTGCAATAGCAAATATATTAAACTAACAATAAAATTATTAAAATTTATATAGAGTTAATAATTAATTATATAAAGAAAGATTGCTCTCTAATTATATTTTATTCTTAATTTGTAAAAAATTGTTTAAAAACTATAACTATAAAACAAATTTTTAAAAAGTATTTTAAAATGTCAATTTTAATTATATTAAATTTTTCGAAAATAACGTTAATAATTAAATATATAAATTCTATTTTTATTTTAATTTTAGTTTTATTATAATTAATATTTCTATTGTTTTTATTGCAAATTTTAATATTTGTTTTGTTCTATAAATATTATATATTAATTTTTTTCTATAGTTTTTGCGAAAGTATTTAATTTTAAACAAATATTTTTGTATATATTTTAAAGACTCGAAAAACGTAAAACAACAAATAACAATTAATATTTTTATACTTGTTAAAAATTCGAATAATAACAAGCTTCTATATAAAGACAAATCTAATATATTAATTAATATTGTTAATATTATAGATACAAATTTAAATCTTTAGTATATTACAATTGTTTTTTTGCAAATTAATATATAGTATAGTTATAATTGCTTAAGTTCTCGCTTGTATTTAATATTAAAACAATAGTTTAAAAATATTTTACTATATATAATATATTAAAACAAGAATTAAAAAGATTGTATTAAATAAATAATTAACAAAAACCAAATTTATAATCGAGATCTTTTAGAAATTCTTTGCAATAATAAAGAAAAATATTAATATTGCTAAATTTAATATAGCAATAAATACAACAATAGCTATTAAGAATTTGAAAAAAAAAATAAAAATTTAATAAATATAGTTTTCTACTTAGTACTTAAAGATAGAGTCAATTAAACAAATTTATTAGTTTGCGCAATAATAAAGATTTTTATTAGTTTTTTTTATTAGTATTTTTGTTTTTTCTTAAATTTTAATTTGTTTACTTTGTATTTATATTAATATTTGCGTTAATATAGTTTAATATAATTTAATATAGTTAAAATTTTTTTTTTAAAGCATTAAATCTATATTGCTTAATATAGTTGCTTTATTCTTATAATTATATTCTTTATATTTTTATTACAAACTTCTTTTTTAAGTTATTTAATATATTAATTTTAATTTTAAATTTTAAATTTCTATTATTAATTATTATTTCAATTTTAAAATTAATAATAAGAATAGACTAATCGTTAAAAACTAAATTTATTATATAATTATGTCAAGATTCGAGTTTCGATTCCAATTATTAAAATTAATCTAAAAAAAACTACTATATATAGTAATGTTTATTAATAGCTCAATTTTCGATTTCAACTTTTGAAATCGATCTAATTCGAACGATTAATCTAAATAAGATTAAAATTTTAATAAATCAAATATTGTATTATTTCTTTTAACAAATCTCTAAAACTTCGAAATTAATTGCAAGAAATATATTTTATTTTTTTATACTTTAAATATATTTTTATAATCTAATCTATACATTTAAAGTATTACTATATTGTTATTTTTAATATTTTTTTTACAATTATTTTGTAAACTTATTTTACAAACTTTTTATTTAGTTAGTATCTAATTATTAGTTTTAATTGTAAATATAAAAAATTATATTTGCAATATAGTCTAATCTCTAGTAATTATAATTTATATAATATAATTTGTTTACAAAATTCTTAATTCTAAAATTTAATAATAATAATTGTATTAACTTATTAATAATTTTTGATTCTATAACTTGTTTTATTTTTTTACTTTTACTTTTATTTGCAAGTATTATCTTTATATAAATTTATTTACAATTTTAGCTTTATTATCTTAGAAAATATATAATTATACTACAAATTCAAAAATATAAATATTCAAAAATATTTTGTTAATTTATACTTTATCTTATTATGTTTTTGTTAAAATATTTGTTTGTTGTATAAATATCTTAATTTAGTAATATAATTTTATTAATTAAATTTTCAAAAATTATTAGTATTCGAAGCTTAATTTCGAAACAAATTATATAAAATAAATTAAAATTCTCTACAACAAATACAAACAAATACTAGAAATTAATATTTTTTTTTTATCTAATAAGTTTTTGCAAAAATACTATTATCTACAATATTAAAATTGTTTTCAAAGTTGCAACAAAAAAAATATTAAAAAATAAATAATAATAAAAACAATTATACTAATCTTAAACAATTTGTTTTATTAATTTTTTTTTATTTTTTTAAATTCTTTAGCAAGCTTATATATTGTTTTTATTATTAAAATACTATTGTTAATTAATTTTAAATTTAATTGCTATTTTCTATTTATAGCTTTTAATATATTCTCTTTAAAATTTCGAACAATATAGTTTTATCTTTTTTTATTTGATAGTTTTTTATAAATTTTAAATTTTAATTTTAAGTTTTTTTAAATTTGATTTGTTTAATACAATTTTTTTTTAAATTCGATTAATTAAGTTTTAATATATTAAATACTTAAAAATAACTTGTAATTTAATTAACAATAACAATATTTAACATTATATTTTTTTAATTTAATAAAAATTTAAGAATTTTTTTTAAATTTAAATACAAAAATAGAACAATATAGATAAATTTATTTTAATATTTTTAGAATATATTCTAATAAATAAACAAATAATTTTTAATAAATTGTATTAATTTTTTTTATACAATTTAATTTTATTAGCTTTTTTTTAATTATAAATTTTTTTAATTACTTTGAAGTTCTTTTAATTTAATTAATAAAAAATATAGTTAAAAAATTATTTTACACAAATTAGAATACAAGTTTGCTTTCTTTACTATATTGTTTTTAAATTAACAATATATTTTATTAAATTTAAAATATATAGTATTTCTATTTGCTAAGTTATTTTGCTACAATAAATTAAATCTTAATTTTTTTTAAACAAAATTGTTTAAGCAAACAATACAAAATTAATAACTTAAAAAACTAGAATATAAAAAAATTTAAAATTAAATTTCACAACAAAAGAAACTTTAATTTAATAATAATTATATATATTATAAAGAGAAAAGTAAATATATTAATCGAAACAAATTTGCAAAATAAAAAATAAAAAAATAAAAAAAATATAAATAAAAAAATAGTTAAAATATTTTTAGCTATTTTTTCTATTTAGTTATTTTATTAAATTGATATTTAGTTTTAAAGTTTTTTATATTAATTAACTATATAAGTGTTTTTTAAATAAAATTAAAAAACATATTGCAACTTTTATATATATTATTTATAAAAAAGACAAATTTAAGAAAAAAATATATATTGTTAAATATAAAGTAAAAAAGATTTTTTAATAATAGTTAGCTAGATTTTTTTTTGCTATCTTTAATATTGTATTAAATAGTCTCTATAATATATTATTTGCAAATAAGATAAATTTTAAAAAAATAAAATATATTAGTGTTTTTCAATTACTTAGTTACTAACAATATATATTTATAAATTATTATTATTTTTGCAATTTTTTTTTTGTTTATAGTTATAAAAATAATAGTAAAGTACTCAAATTAAATAAAGAGACAAATCTGTTATTTGCAAATATTACTCTAAAAATATATTTATTAATATTGTTTACTCTTCTACTAATTTAAACAATAGCTAGATATTTATTTATATTAACTCGATCTCTATCTTATATAATATAATATTTCTATTATATATTTTCTTTCGAATATAAATCTCGACAATTAGAACAAAAAAGTTTATAGATTTATTAATGTAAAGAATCTTAATATTATTATTTTTAATTTTGACTAATTAGTTAAAAATAAATAGATATTAATAATTGTAATTTACTTGATAGAGTTTTCTTCTCTAAGTTTAGTCTCTAAATAAGTTTCTCGTTGCTTTTAGCTTTTGCGATTTGGTTCAAAACACAAATTGTGTTATTTTTAGATTCTTGATATGCGAAGATAAAGCTCTTGACTTGGAATTGAATTGTCGAAGGTACTTTACGCGAAGACGAAGTTGTTAATTCGAAATTAAATAGTCGAAGCTACACGAAGACGAAATTGTCGATTTGAAATTGAATTGTTGAAGATACTCTACGCGAAGACGAAGTTGTTGACTCGAAATTAAATAGTTAAGAAGATAAAATTGTTAATTCGAAATTAAATTGTTAAAAATACTTTACGCGAAGACGAAGTTATTAACTTAAAATTAAATTGTTAAAGATACTTTATGCGAAGACGAAGTTGTTAGCTTAAAATCAAATTGTTAAAAGTACTTTATGTGAAGACGAAATTATTGATTCGAAATCGATAAAAAGACGAAGTTGTTAACATAGTTTGTGCGCTTAAAATTTTAAAATTTATATAAATAAACGTTTAGTCTCGTAGATTTCTAGACTTAATTATTTTATTTACAATGACTTAAGTTAACATAAATTAAATTTTATTTTATTAATCTTTAAGACTTAGAACTCTTAATAAGCTTTCAAATTTAATTGCTATTAATAGTGTCGAATTTATTTATAAGCAAAGCAAGCAAACAACTTTAATTACTTTTATCTCGCAATCGAAGAAGTCAATTTTCGACAAATTAATAGTAGATTTTACATTAATTATTATAATTAAGAATGTTATTAATAAAGATTGTTGCAATGTTTCTAATAACGAAATTGACTCATAGTGTGTCAAAGAAGAGATTCTATAATTTAACGAAAAATGTATTAATATTTAGTTAAATTGTACTTTTTTAATTTAATAAGTTTAGAAGCTTTTAAAAAAAACAATATTAAAGCTAACAAACAAGAAGTTTTTCATAGTTTTATTTCGATTAGCATTAAGACGTTGAAGATAGTTTGTAAACAATCGAATAAAACAAAGAGCAATATGATGAAATTAAACGCTTCTTGCGTGATACAAAGATCAAGAATTCCAAAAACGAAAGTAAGAAAGTTAATAAGTTAGATCTTTTAATTAAGATTAAGTGATCTTTGTTCACAACTATAGAGCAATCTAGAAAGAAACGTTAGATTAAACGATATTAATTTTTTTTACTCTTTTTTTTTAACGAGACATTAGAGTTGAAGCTAGATAAGAATAATCGTTCTATTTCTTTATTGAGCTTTTGATTAATTTCGCGTTTTACGCATTCGTATTCTAAAAATATATGCGAACAACAAAACGAGACATTATTTTATTACATAATAATCATTTACGAACAAAAGCATTAAAAAGAAGTAATCGTTAATGAAAGAAATAAGAAGCAAAGACGTGAAAGATCTCGCAAGCAATATCTTATGCAATGAAAATCGTCTTAAATAAATAAAGTTGTTCTTGCGACTCTAGCATTGTTGCAACAATGAAAAGAGATTAAGACATTATAGAATGATCGTTAATTCAAGAATTTTAAGTAATATAATAAGCTTTTCATTTAGTACGCGTGTTGTAAATTGTTTTTAACGCTTAAGAAAGAAGCAATTATATGTTATTTTTAAGATAATAGCGTTGCTATTGCTTAATTGCGCATGTTAAGTTTGTCTCTAATTTATTTAATTTGTTTTACATTAATAATCTCTATTCTTAAAGATTGCGTTCTAATGAAAAATAATATCGAAAAAATGACTTTGCGATCTTTTTTTTACTTTGTGACAATTCATTTAAGTTATAATTAATTAATCGTTTGCAATTTTGACATTTTCGAAGATTGTATTATTTACTTTATTAGAGTTTACTTTGATCGTAGTTGATTAATCGTTTGCATTTTTAACATTTTCGAAGATCGCATTATTTACTTTGTTAAAGTTTACTTCGATCGTAATTAATTAATCGTTTATGTTCTTAACATTTTTAAAGATCGCATCATAATGTAGAATAATATTGAAAAAATAAGTTTGCGATTTCTTCTTCGCTTTGCTAGAGTTTACTTAGATCGTAATTAATTAATTGTTTGCGTTCTTAAGACATTTAGAAAATTAAATTATAAATTTTGTGTTCGAAAAGTCTTTTAATAACATCTTGATAAAAAGTAAATAAATTTTCTTTTGCACTTCTTTAGTAATTTGATCGCTAATTTAAATTTAATAATATACAATTTTTGCTCTAATTAAAAACTAATCTTTGTTAACAAAAAATTAATATATATAGTATTTATTATTTTTTCGAATTATAAAAGCAATGTTTGTTTGACACAATTATGCGAACTAGTTTGTTCTACGAATTAAGCTTTTTTTTTGACGTATAAATTGTTAATTATAGTCTTTGTTCGCAAAGTAACATATAGTAATTCTTAGATCTTAGATTGTTAATTGTCTTATTGTGTTTTACTTCATTTTTAAATTTATACTTAGATCATTGTTGCGAGATGTTTTGCGCCAAGATTGACGCGCCATAATTGACGCGTCATAATTGACGCGCTAGTATTGATACGCCAAAATTGCGAAGTTCAAGCGTCAAGATCTTTTAAATTGTCTTCTTGTCAATAGATTTTAAACGTAATTGTTACTTTCTTTTTTTAATAACTATAAGTTTTAAATATTGATTTTGTTTCTTTAAATTAAGGCTAGAACATTTAGACATTAGATCTACATAAAACTTGCTAATGATTTATTTACTTATTATTAAAATAAGAAATTAACGATGTTTTTTTTATAATGTAATCTAGGATGAAAAGCTATGCGATGCATCAATACTCTTCTATGAACAACGCGCACAAGATAAGCTTTAATTAAATTATATTGCACAAAAGTTTTAAAGAAAAGTCACAAAGTAAAAATACAACTTTATTAAATATAGTTGAAGAACGAAGCAATTCTTAATCGCGTTTAGCAATAGTATAATTGAAAAAAATTGTTAACAAACTTTGTGTTATTATATTTAATAAATAGAACAAAAAGAAATGTATGCAATTATCTATTCAAAAGTTTACGAACATTAATTTTTCAAAATTAGACTTAAAGTCATTGCTTAATGTTAAACTAACGATAAAATTAAAATAATACAATGTTAATTGTCGAATCTATTTAGACGTCGTTCGTTAATATTTACAACTTTAAAAGAGCGAGAACTAAGCATCGCAAACTCTTTGCGTTGCTTTTAATTTATTTAAGTATTATTTTTTACGAGTTATCTTAACTAAATAAGAATTTAATGATTTTTGATGTTAAGAGTTGTGTATTGTTTTCGCGATATTAAGTTTTAGCAATTAAGAGATAAAAGTTTAAGAAGTTAATATAAATAATAGTTAATAACTTTTCGACAATTTATTAATATAATTTGTTTAACTTTGTAGTTTAGCATGATTGCGAACGTTAAAAATACAAACTAATAAACACAAATTAACTAAGTTAATTGTAATTTGTTTTGTTAAGATTGCAATTATTGTATAGTTATTGTTAAAAACTCTTAAAAGTTAATACGTCTTTAAGCGTTAATTTATTGTCTCGTCTAAAGAATTAAGAAGAATTAGAAATTTAAGAAAAGATCTTAGAATTCTTTTGTTAATTTTCGAGTCTTTTAATGTTTAATGAAGCGAAAAACACAATATAGATCACAAGTTGCGACATCGATCAAAGAGACAAAACTTAAACAAAAATTTTTCAATGTTTTTTTAAGTATTTGCAAGTGACGAATTGCTATTAATTTTTTTATTAAAATATAATAGTTTTTAAACAACAATACAAGTCAAAGTTAAATCTTGTAGCTCATCGAAGTTCTTAAGCATTGTCAATAGCTAAGATTTGACATAATTAACTCTCGCTATATTTGTTTATCGTCTTATAATGTGTATAGCTATTAAGTTATTTATAATAGTGTAACTTTAATAAAATAGCAAAAGATTAAAATAATGTGATTTTTGAAAGCGAGAAAACTTTGCAAATAGATTTTTTCTAATTTCGTCAACTTAAGTTGTCGAATTGCAACAATTTGCTTACATACGAAGTTTAATCTCTTCTTGAATTAATATATTTATAACAACAAATCATTTAAATAATTCAATAATTTATTCGAAAATTAGCTAATAATAAACATGAGAAGCGCATAATCATTACTAGCTTCGTCTTCGAACGCAATATCGCAAGTTAAGCAATAAGTTAATCATGATATGCTTCATTATCTTCGAGTAACTAGAAAGACAAGTAAGAAAAGCATGTTTTTATTGTGTTTAATGTTGTTGTTTTCGTTTTGTCAAATAACTCGAAGACGCTAATTAGATATTGATTAATCGAAGACTTAATCTTAAATGCTTTTATTATAAGACATATATTTTGCAAGAAACTATAATTGTTCAAGAATATAAAATATTTATTTAAGTATTTTTTTGTAGAAATCTAGATAAGTTTGAAAAGTAAAGATCGTATTCGATGTTGTAATTTTGTTAAAGTTTTATCTTAAAATATCTAAATTTATGAAAGTTTTCGTTAATATTTAGAATCGTAAAGCATGCTAAAAAATAAATTATATTGATTGTAATAGATTAAAACGTTATGAAGATATAAATTCAACTAGTAGATTAAGAGATGTACAACGTTCTTCAAATATACTTAAGAATCTATGCGAACTTTTTAAGAGTCTATTAGTATCGCTTTTTGCATTAATCTCTTGTGTCTAATTTACATTGCGCAACGAAGATGCTTTATGTACGTCATCAAAATATTGTTATCTTGAATTAAGTCTCGCTTCTTAAGGTTTTTAAACATAGAGAAAAACTAGTTAAAGATTTATAAACTATCTATTATAGATAATTAAGACAAGAAATAAGCAATAACTTTGTAAACGATAGATTCGATCTTAATGTGAGCAATTTTTCTCTAGAGTGTAGAGACTCTTCGAGACAAATAGATGCGAAAGACGTAATTAAAATTCTAATATATTTATTTGTTGTCGTTTTCAATCTTATTATTTTCGAACTTTTAAACGTAAACATAAATGAAGTTGTTAATGTTGTTTAAGCAACTTTGTTTCGTAGAAGAAAAAGATAACTTCTTGAACAAGCAAGTATAAATAAAAACAAGAGCATTAGCTTTTGTTTATAAATATCTAATTTATGTTCGAGTAACAATAACTTATAAAGTTATTCGTCTATGTTAAAAAGAATTAATTGGACAAATTAAACGCCTTTTTAATGAAAATTTGTTAAGACTAAAAGTAAAAGCTATTCTTGACATTTTTTTTAGATTTTTATGTAGAATGTGAAAAACACGTCTTCGATACGCTCTTCTATAAAGATGAGCTAACTCTTCATTTAATGACTTGCGTCAAATGCGTTAAATTGCGATTTAAAAGTTGTTCGATCACAATAAGAGCAATAGTCGAAGTTAGAACAAACGCACGCGAAGAATAAGATCGAAAACTCACATTATTTCGACGAAACTAGATTTGCCTAACATTATTCTTCGACTAAGACGAGACTTTATCGTTTATGTCGCTTTTCTTAAAGTATAAATAATAAAAATTTACACTTAAAGTAAATTTATTAATAAAGAGAATAAATCGAAAGCTATAATGATTTGCTTTTTTCGCAAAATTATTAATTGCAATTATGAATTATGTATGCGTTAATTTCGAGCATTAATTAGTTATTCTATGCTATTTTGATTTAGCTTTCGACGCTTAAGAGCGTGCTTCTTTGATTGTTTATATTGAGCTCGCACAATAAGTTACGAATCTAAAAGACATTTATTAGCTTTAGCTCTTGCTTTTGAATTTAAATGTAATAGCTTCTATAGAAATTAAAGCAACAATAATGACACGAAGAGTAGTTTTAATCTCGTAGCTCATAATTCGAGATTTCTTATAAGATTTTTGAAATTGATGTTAAGCAATAGACTAATGTAGTTTGCGACTTGCTTATTACTTGATCTTTCGTCGTTTACGTAATAAGAAACTATACTTAAAGTAAATTTTAAGCATACAATATTAACGTTTTAGATGTCGATCAACTTGTCACATATAAATAAAGATCTTTTCTTAATGTCTTGCTAAAAGAGTAAGTTATTTTAAATGAAAAACGCAATCAAGCTTCTATATAAGCGCTTTTAAAGCTTAGATGTTTAATGATTTATTATTAGAAAAAAACAAGTATTTTTATTATAAAATAAGAATTCGAATCTTGTGAGCTTAATGTGCAATGATTGTTTTAAAACAATTATAAGATTATTTAGTTAAATGTCTCTATGTATTACTTTAAGATTATGTAAATATTTTAACGCATTAAGCAATTGTGTTATGACATAGAAGTTAAGATTAAGTACAATTAATGTCTTTTGTTCGTAAATTATGTGACGAAGATTGCTCTTAAGTATGAATTTTATAACTAGAATTAAAATTGCATTATTGTACATAATATTTTTAAGATCAACAATGTTGTTTTGTTAAAATTAGTTACGTTTAGTGATACTTTTAAGCATTCGACGTACGTATTTAATATAATAAGTTTCTTTTCAAAGATAAATTTTACGTTGTTCGAGAACGAGCTCTTTGTATTTTTTGATCATAAATTAAGAGTAGTCTTTGCGCATTAGTTTAACGCTAGCTATCTCTTTATGACTCATCTATATCTTTTCGATAAAAATATTAATTATTTTGTACGACTTAATAATTGCGATTTAAGTCGTATAAATAGATGTCGTTATTAAATGCGTATTTAATAGCGAAGTCGCGACTTTAAATTTCTTAATTCTTTTCGCCTTATAAACGTAGTTTGTTTGATCTAAATTTTGTCGTCACGATACTTGAACTAAAAATATAGTCTTTTGAAGTTTAATTTTCATTTTGTCATAGAGAGCGACGCTATAATCTTTGCATACTTTTTCGTTAATAATGATGTTATTCTTCGATTGTTTATGAAATATTGCAACGTCTTTATAATTGATCAAAATTATATAGTGTTTAGCACTACACGTAGAATTTAATAGCACAACATTAGCGTCTTCGTATTAATTAATAACAAAATTTGATCTCGTCTTTGAAATTCGATTTAAAGTAAGAGAGAGTGCGACTTCTTTAAAATAACATTTTGTATCTTCTTTGATCGAGTTTCCTAAACATAATAGATCGAAATTGCGTGAATTCTTAATAATAGTATTAGCCTCTTGATTAAAAGAATGAAAAGAATAGATAATTAGGTTCATAATTAATGCTAATGACGCTATTATTATCAAATGAAGAATGTATAATGGTAGAACTCGATCTAGTACATAAGAGACTTAATTTAAAACTTGATAAAGCGTCGACGCTATCTAAGCATGTATAATTAGATAGCAATCTTAGTATTGCAATCTCTTTCGTAGTCTTATAATCGCATGATTTTAAATCTTGGTTTCTTGAAGTAGCAAATAAACGAATAATATTTAGATTTTCTCGTTTGTTGTCGTTGCGACATCGCAAAAGTTATCGAATCTCAAAATCGTAAAGAAGCGCTTAAGTAACGATAAAATTAATTAAAAGTACGTTAACATTAACGAATGACGTTGCAACATCGAGCTCTCTTTGTGTTAAATTAATGAATCGAAAATTAAACGATTTTATTGCAACAAATATGCATTCTTTAGTTAATCAATTCTATGTAATCTTCTTTGATGAAGATAATCATTTAGAGAGCATAATTATCACGACTATTCTATCTATCATAATGACAACTAGGTCGTCACTAGTATCAATTTTATTTATTAAGCATTAAGCTATTGCGAAGAACAAACAACTTCACTCTTAAGCTTATAAAAGCATAGCGAGACGTCTATTTGCAAGATTACGAGCAATAATGCATCGTTTATATTATACATTTATTAAGTAGCATCTTCGATCAAAGACGATTAATCTTGCTATATAATAGTGCATTCATGCTTTCAATTACAACTTGCGATGAACTAAAGACTATTAATTAAACTTAAAACGCACTTTAGTTTTAATAAGTTTGTTCGTCTATATATTGAAGTACGTAAACTCGAATGTAATTTAATGTGTATATTCGAATATGTACTTAAATGTGTTTGTTCGAATATGCATTTAAATGTGTTTGTTTAAATGTGTTTATCTAGATATGTTCGTTTAGATATGTTTGTTTAAATGTGTTTGTTTAGATATGTACTTAGATATATTAATTCAAGTATTCTTTTTTGATCATTTGTTACGCGACTTTGACTAAAAAGGCGACTCGAAGACAATTAAAATTAATTATGAAAAACATAAAATTAAATGATCGTTAATCTTTAGCTTCTTTAAGAAAGTGTTTGCTAAAATCTTGTTAAAGATATAGTTAAGACGATGATTGTCAAAAATAGCTAGTTTCTATTGTTCAAATATAGATAGTTAAGCTTCTTTGAAGCTATTGTGCTAGTAATAAGTTGTGCTCGCATTTAAGATGTATCTACATTAGTTAAACGCATCTAGCTTATTAATAGATTTATACTTACTAGTTCGTAATAGACTAGTGATCGTTTTATGCATTTTTCGAGTTAACTTAAAGAAGCAATTTAGAGCAACTCTCTTTATTAGATGTCGTTCGAACAAATCATTAAATCGCAAAAATCTATTTTCTTACTTTAGCGATTACTTTTGCATCTATAGCAAATGAAGATCTTAACATACTTATTAAAGCAACTAGATATAAAAATTGCTTAAGAGCTTCATTCGCTCAAGTACAATAATAGCTAGATTTGGCCCAAAAATCACAATATAATGTAGAATCTTATTAATCTTAAATTTACGCAAAAAGAACTAACGTATATGTAATCATTTAAGAGTTATATTAAGATTCTATTCGTAGTATTTAGTTTAAATTTAAACTTAAACGTCTCGCAACTAAAGCATAGCTCTATTTATACGATTAAATAGCGAATAGATACTTTGTGAAAACTAGAATTCGAGACGTGATTTTAGCAAATTAATTAAGCTCGTTGTTATCTAAAAGTACTAGAGCAACTCTTAAACATCTTAAGTGCATTTAATTTAGAAACGTTTAATATCTATTAATAGAAAACTAGTCTATCCTTCTATACAAGCACTAATAACAAAATAGTTAATTTCTCTCATTAATATTCTTGAAGCTTGCTCGAGAAGTCAACGTTGTATCGTTATTTGTATGTTAAACTTTAAAAGATTAATTTAGAGATCTATATAAAGTTAAAGACTAAATAGACACGAAAGAAGAAAAAAGAATTTAATACGAAATGATTGCTAGATTCGCAAAATCGCTCAATAAGACAAAGATTATAACGACTTTTATTAATATATAATATTGTGACAAGAGTAATGTGTTCTTAATGAACACTAGATTTAATCTAGTCAAAGTTAATTGAATTTAAACTCTTAATATTAGTTGCGATTTCTAATATGTTTTCGACGAAATTCTTAGTGCTTTGCAAGCTATATGTGATCTAGTTATTATCACAAGAATTATGCGAAACGCAAAACATTTTGTCGAAAAATCGCTAATTAACGAATCTTGCAAAAAGCTTATAACATATTAGACTTATCAACTTAGAAATAGACTTTCTTATTAGATAGTTTATAAACGAACAATGTTTAATGTTGTTAAAGAGTTGTTGGACTATAGATTTGCAATGCGTTATATTAATTGCTATTCTAGATTGCTATATTATTTCTTCGACGTTATATTAACATTCTATAACAACATTTGAAGATATCATCTATATTTAACTAGATAACGACTTTATTTCCACTAATTTGAACAACAAGTGCAAGTGGATTTGACTTACTATTATGACTAAGCTTAAAGAAAGATTATTATAGTCGAAAGCTCGTCGTCTTCTATAGTATGAATCCTAACTAATAACGTCGTTCGTAACACTACTCGATTGTTTGTTTTCATAATTTATATAGTATCTTAATGCTCATTGATCTTCGTCTCGATCGAGGATTGCTCTCTCTCTATTTACGTTCGTTTCGATCGTATCGCGTAGAACTTAATAAGTTTTCATTTTAATTGACGTTAATTACGCGCTATATTGCAAGCTTCACATAACTTCTTTAAAGTTTTTATTAATGTAGAAAAGACGCATGCTAGCTTTTGTTAATGCATAAATCATTAGATAATTTAAGAGAAATCGTTTATTGTTCGAATGCTATTTAAGTTGCATGTTATGAAAATCTTAATTATGTCGTTTGAATAACGAACGAAGAATTAAACATTCTTTCGAAAGCGAAAGCATTCGTCACACAAGTCTTTATTAAACTAAAAATAGTTTAAAACATTTTTGTTTATTATGAAAATTAACTCAATTTTGCAAAGACGTTTGAGCGTGTAAGACACAACTTAATTTTTTAATCAATAGCAAATAATTTCTTTGCAATAGTATTAATTATCTTAAAATATAAGTGCGATGTTAAGTTCGAAGAAGAATAAAATTATAATTAAGGCAAATTTTGTTTGTTTACATTTATTCTTTTGTCAAGCAAAAATTAACGCATATTGACGAAGCTTTTGCATTCGTTTAACGTCATTCATAGTAAAGCTTTCTCTAAAGAGATAGACATTAAATTTAAAAAAGTCCTTTTTGATCTCGTTGTTTAGACGATTTTACACATTACGCTAAATTTTTTGTTCGTCAAGAGACGATACGAAGAAGCGTCATAAATGGGATATGAAGTCGTCGCGTACAACGTGTCTAAAATTAGGAATTAACGACGTCGTAAAATCTTCTTTAATACTTGTTTCGAACGACACTATTACGTTCAATTTCTTCATAGTTGATCATATATGACGACATTCTCACAAAGCAAAATTGATAAAATTATTGTGTTTTAGTTCTTCATTCTAAAAGACTTCAATAAAGAGTATATGAGCTAATTGAAAGAGACTTTGATTTAAGTTAATCTTAAAAATCTAGAATTGTGTTAATCACTTACATTAAGGTTATTAAAATCGTTTGAACTTTAATTGTTGTTAACTATTACAATACTTAAAGATTAAAAAACATGTACGTACATCTTCTAAATATAAAATTCGTCTATTTTATGTTTAGAACGAACGTATTAATAGTTTAAAGTTTATGTGATGTTAATCGCAATCGCACTTAGATAAGAATCGCTTTAAAATTTCGTTTGTCTACATCTTCTTAACGTTTGTCTACATCGTTGTAGTTCAAAAATACATAAAAAAGAGCGTCAAAAATAATTGTGACAATTATCGCAATTCTTGTAAATTCTTTAAATCGTCAATAATTAAACATCTTTATATTGGCGTCAAAGATTGTTCGAAGAATTTCTTCGAAAGCGCTAGCATTGTAATAGTTGTTTAATATCTAATACGTAATTATCTATTAAAGAAAATGCACAAAACTTAATTTGCGTTTGTCTTGCGATCGAAATAGTTCGCAAGTTAGCAAATCGAAGTGATTAAAACACTCTTTAACTAACTATAATTAAAGAAAGAGTTTAAAAATAATTAGATTATTTAGAAGAATTTAGCGTATAAAAACTTTAATATCTACGAACTTATTTAAGCTAATTTTAATCGCAAGATTAAAAAGACTTTAAATAATACACTTTAATTCAATTGCATTTTGCAATAGCTTAAGAAATTTCAAAGATATAATTTTTCAAACGTCATTATTATTAATGCTTAGAATGCGAGAGCTAGTTGTAAGAGATTGTAGCTTTATCTTTAGATTTTTGAACGAATATAAAAGATACGAATTTAATTAATACAAATAATTTAATCTTTTTAAAGATCTTTCGAAAAAACTTAGACAAATCTTATAAATCGAATAATTATAATTAAGCATTAGTTTAGATTTGCGACGTATATAATATAAACATATCTAATTATTGCGAATATACGTTCATTTTAATTTATATGTTGTTAGACTTCTTTAATGTAACTAAATTGTCGTTAAATTTAATCTACATTTCTTTAAGAAAAGAGCAATAAAATGATCTCGAATTATTTAACTTTGTTGTCGAGATAAGAATGCTATATAGTACGAACGCTTTAGACAATGTATTAAGATTAATTCGTATAGTGTTTTGTAGATTAGAATTAAATTAAATGCTTTGATTGCGTTAGTTATTTAATAGTTACGTTAATATAATTTCGTTTATTGTAAGAGTTTTAAGAGTATATAGCTAGTAACAATGTCGATGTTACGAAAGTTATAATCGTGAATTAAGACAAATGATTTTCACGACTTAATGCGAAAAAGTTCTAAAGTCGTTAATTAATATTTTAAATTTAAGAAGATTCAAAGTAGTTTGCAACAACAAAGTTAAACAATGTGATAATTAATTATGTTATATAAACGAACGTTGCGATATAAAAATAATTAAAATAAGTTATTAAGAATAAATAATCTTTAATCTCTTGAAAATGTTGCATAGAATCTCTCTTTCTTCGAAGCAAATTTTTTAGAGATTAATGTTAAACGAGAGAAAACAATTCGTTGTGAACAAAATTTATTATAACAATGAAATCGAAAAATTTTATAAGTTCTTTCTAAAGTAAAGCAAACTCGTTGTTCATTCTTTCTAAAATTTTAAAAGTAACGTTCAAGTTCAAATGCGAAGCGCTTTTTATTATTAGTATCGTTAACTTAACGTTTACAAATTTCAAACAAGCTCTTTTGAACAATGCTTAACTTTTTAAGTTTTTAATAACGTGATCGAAGAAGTTAAAGTTATTGACGAAAACGCAAAGCACATTTACGAAAAGAAAAAAAAGACAAATATAAAGTGTATCGAAAATCTCTTTTGTTAAAAACTTGCTTTACTTTAAACGATGCGAAGCGCTTTTATAACATAACATCGACGCTTTTAACTCGCAAGACAAATTAGCGAAAGAGTTGCTTTTAATAAATAAAATCGATTTATTAAATTGCATATATGAAATTTTTATACGAAGCGTAACGATGACGTTGCGACAATTCTTCTTCAAGTTGTTTTAAAGAAACAAGAGCTTTATTGCTTCTTTTTTGATTTTCTTATTAACAAAGAATTAAAGATTTAATTTTTGCTTAACGACATTATTAAGTTTTTCTAATAAACGTTTAAGTCTATCGATATCGTAAATAATGATCTCGTTAATTTTAAAAATTTGTAGCTAAGCATAGTAATTACAAGTCGTTATATTTAGCGATATTGCAAAGTGTTTATACTAGCAAGAAGCTCTATTTAGGCACTAAATTACTTATAAGAATAAAATTTTTCAAGTTTAATTTGTCAAAGTCGAATGCGAACACAATTTAAGAACATTCGAACGTCGCTTTTAATTTTTCTCACAATTGTTAAAATCTTTATGTGTCTTATTTATTGATCGATTTTAAAAGAAAAATAAACTTGATCGAATAATTAATTCTTTTACGAGAGAAAAAATTCGTTTATTGTGATTTGATTAAAATGCTATTACATTCGTTAAAGTATAAAGAATTTAAACAAAATTTACGTTAATTAGACTTAAAGAATATTAATTAATTTATAAATATCTTTAAGCTAAAAGAATGTTAACGATTAGAAACTAATAATCATGTGTTAACTCTTATGTTTAAAGAAGTCTTCGCAAGATTGCTTTATTTTGTGGAAAAAAAAAAAATAAAGCTTAAAAGATGAAACGAGATATTAATTCTTTTTAAATCTTTAATTTTTTTAACATTTCTTTATGAACGTCATCGCATCGAAGCGAATCGTAGATTTCTTTAATAGAGTGAGCAATAATAAATTATTAATTTTTTTGTTAAAGAGCTTTTAAGTTTAGTTACTAGAATTGTCATTCGTAAAGTAGATAACATCGCTAGTCGTTTTAGCGACGACGACGTATTTCGACATCTACAACATTATTAACAAGTTTAAAATTAAAATAAAAAGAAGAAATAACTATTAAGACTCTTTATTACGAAGCAACGAAACGTACTTTAATTAGAGAGACGAACGAAAAAAGAGCTAGAAACAATAGAGTTTCTAAACGTCTAGAACGATTTTATCGCATATCTAGAACTTTGATTTACATTGTAGCTTAGCACTTTGCATCGTTTGCTCTCGCTAAGATGTCTCGAAATTAATTCGTTAAACGTTTGCGATAATAAAGAAAGCTAATTAAACGCTCTAAGAGATAACGTTATACTTGCGTCAAATGAAGGAAATTTAAGACTATATAATTGAAGCGAATAAAGATGTTTAACTTCATTTGAATAGCAACATTGTTTTTCATTTGCAAAATCTATGTTCGTAGATAATCAAAAATCGAGTGTTAATAAAGAGCAAAAAAGAAAGCATTTTTTCGATGATTTAGCAACGATTGCGACGAAAGCAACTTTAAGAGCGACTTTACTTCGTTCGCATAAGTATTTTCTCAATTTATATCTTTCTTAAGAATATTAAGTATTTCGAATTTTGTTTCAAAGTTTTAAGACTACTTTTATCAACAAAAACGAAGACTATAGTTCGTCGTTCATTTTAAATTATGCATAATGATTAGATGCGATTGAAGATCTAAAGCGAGAAAAGTAGTTTTTAAGAGTAGAACAAGTCTACTTCCAACATAACTAAGTGGAAAGACTATCGATAGCTATGACTATATTTTATGCGTCATTTTCATAAGATAACAATCTATGCGTCGAGATTAAACGACTCGAAAGCAAAGACTTCAAAATCGCAAGAAAAGCTTATTTAATAATGTTATTTGCATGATTTCGTTAGAAATTTGAGCTACGTTAATGTTTATGCTAATATTCTAAGTACGACGAAAACTAATATGCAAATGTTAGCGAATTTTTTGCGCCATATATGATCAAAGTCTATGTACGACCTTTCTAAGAACGCATTTGACAATATTGTACATAATATAATAAAGTTGATTCAATGAATTAAGCTAAGCTCGTCGCTCATTAAGAAGCGCTACAAGTTGCTTAGATGCTTAATCGATATCGTTCATCGTTGCGACGTACTTTTCGAGCAATTATTTTTTAAAATTCGCAATTGACTTTTTCTTTCTTAAATCTATGACAAATCTAAGCGACAAAACTATTTTATCTTCTTTGACGTAAAAAAGAACATATTTTATAGATTTTTTAAAGTTCTAAGAATTAAGAACATTAATTGTAATCGATGTTCGTTAATGAAGATTAAAAGAGATTCTATTAAGACGCTAATAATAGTGTTAAACGTGAAGTCACAAGTTATAATATTGGCTCTATAAACGCTAATAGACGATATTAATCTTAATTTGAAACTTCCTCATTAGACTAATCACTTGCCTCGAGGCGAAGCGCTTTATCACTTTAGAAATTACTCTTAATAGTCTCTTTCTAATAAGATGATTATCATTAATTGAACTACGAATGAGCGATACATTCTTAAGACTTATAATTGCGACGATACAATTAACATTACTAATTACGTCTCGCGACTAGAGAATCGAATACACGTGAGTCACGTAATAAATTTTAAGAATATTTGAAGAATTAAAATTATTACTTTATAAGACTTTATTAAAGATTAAGATCTATATATACTAAGAGTATCTTATGATTGCGATGTTTTATTAGAGATTGACGACAAGACATTGCACAACGTTTGCTAGTAAAGAAGCTTATTATCTACTAAATTAATCTAAGTATTAAAGACTTCATTGTTACTATCTTCTTAACACTCTAATGCTTGAATTATCGCATCTATGATAATTATCTTCTTTATAACTTTCTTCTTAGTTAATAATCGATAAAGATTCGTTTAAAGCTTCTTAATAATTAAGTTCTTTTAAGTTAACATTTCGTACAACTATAAGATGTTATCTTTGTTCTTAGCGTATAGATCTTAATAGCATTTTAAGATAAAAATCGTCTTTTAAAGCTTCTTTTTCTCGTTAAAGAATTCTTGATTTATTGTACGATATTTTTCGACAAAAACACTTAGATTCACTTGATTATTAAGCATAAAAATCAAGTTTTTTGCTTTCATGAAGTTAAAACTTGTGAAAAAAAAAAAAATTCTTTTCGTCTTCTTTTGTTTGTGAAGCAAAAACGTATTTAATTCGTTCAATTGTGTTTGCATTAAAATTGCGAATCGCAAGTTCTAAATACGTTCGTAATTAAAAGTAATTAATAGTTAGATTTATTTAGTTTAACATTAAGCGAACTTAGTTTTAACAAACTACAAGTTTTGCTTAATCTAATTAATGTGAAGATTAAATTACTATTAATAACGTTTAGCGCTATGTAGATGCATTTAAAAATAATGAGACTTATCGCATAAACGTTAATTGTCTTAGATTAAAGCATGTACAATCTTAAAATGAAGTTGCTTCGTAAGAAAACTACTAACTAGATTAGAAGCTAGTATTGCATTAATGTTGCTATTTGCTAATGCTAGTTGCTTACTTTTTAAGAGCATATTGCTAAAGCAAACTTTAAGAAACGATTAAGCTTAGTATAGAAGACAAAGAGAAGCTAGATTTCAAGAGATAAGTGTTGATCTTATGTAATTACAATTATTTGTGCATCTTTAATTTAAAATTGCGTTTGAAATTAAACATTGTAGATCTTTTTAATCGTTTCTTTTTAATTATTAAGTTTCGAATTAATGCGTTTTAGATTCAAGCACGAACGTTGTCTACTAAATTCTCTAATAGTAACTAATAATAAATTATTGACACAACAAGTTATCAATTATAATCTTGATTTTTTGCATTGTTGCACTCGCTATTTATTACGAAATCTAATCAATTAATGCGAGCAATTTCGTCGTCGTTAGATTTGTGACTAGCTAATACAATTAGCTCAATTGGGCAATAAGTGTTAAGAAATGAATTTAAAGATACTAAGAAGCTAGTGAGCCTTAAGATACATCTTAGAGAAAGGCGAATTAACACTTAATAAAATTGATTCCATGTTTTGCATATGCATCTAGACAAAATTATCTCAAATTAATCTTTAACGAATTATTAAAGCGCCTAAAGTTTGTGAAGAGCTATTAAGCGTTCGACGTTAATTGTAAATCTAGAACTTGACGAATTAAATTAACTTGTATTCGTGTTCGATTTAAATAAAAAGTAATAAAAGATCGTCTTTCTTAGTCTAGTAGACACTTATAATTAATCTAGTTAAAATAGATTTTAAGAACTATGTTTAAAGAATTGAGTTGCAATCATAAAGAGAAAGTTATAATGTTCGCACTTTCGTTACGCCCTCTTTACGTTAGCGCGAAATGTGGGGCATGTCTCTAGACGTTTTTATTGAAGCTTCGTCGTTCTTACGTACTAATTAGCGTTTCACGAGTTTATCATTAACTATTCGTTAATTGATGAAACATTGTTTTAAAAGACATTGTCATTGTATTAATATATGCGAAGCAATGATTTAAACATATAAGTCGAACGAACTTGCTCTAGCTTGCTTTAGATTTCTTTTACATTTTAATTATAACATTTAACGATCAAAATTAGCTTAACAACAATTAAGATTTTGATATATCTATTAAAAATTTCATTTTCGCGACAAGTTTCTTTGTTAACGAGAATCTATCTTAGTAGACTTCGAACGCAAGACGTTTTTTAGACACATTGACAACAAAGATAGACACAACTAAAATAGCGTAAGTTCGACGCCAATTTAATCTTTGAACGATCGCTAATTTTATTCTTTAATCTTATAGAAACGCAACGAATAAAAGATAAATTATTATTGTTAAAATCACTCATTATTTAAGTTAACGAACTTATAATCGAATGAATAAGCTATTTGCGAAGTTGAACGTTGTGACCATTTGATGCAACGACTTAGCGAATAAGATCTATTAAATTAAGAGAGACGCAACGACGATTCACGTCGCTTTTGAGCACATGCAAATGATGAATCTTAAACTCGAAATAGCTAGAAAGCGATTATTGAAAACGAAAACTTATTTCAAAAATCTAAATTTCTTTTTTGACGAGCTTAAAGATATTATGATGAAGATAATTAAAGCGACAACGTCACATTTGAATCTAAAATCGCCTATGTTATCAAACTTTGTGTGTGAAAGTTCTAAGAATATAAACAAGAATTTGTGAAGCGACTAAGTTCATGAACAAATGTAAAAATACTTTAAACTAATCTAAGACTACGTCGCTTTCTTGTTCGTTTATGTCATTGTCTACACATTAACTTTAAGTAGATCTCGTAATAAGTATTTCGTACATAATTGCGCTTAGCGTCATTTAAACAATTAGCAAGAAGCAACTAGATCTTTTATTCGATGTTTTGAATTAAAGTTTTCTCAAAAAGTTGTTGTTAATCTTATTCGCTTCGTTCTAATAGATCGCACTTTGTCTAATTACACGAAATTATAAATTAAAATATAAATAGTTAATCATAATCTTAAAATCTATCATAATATAGAGCAAAAAATTCTTGTCTCTTAATATTAGACTTTACGTTTCTTCAAGTTATTAAACGTTTATCTTTAAAAAAGAACGTCGCATGAACATTAAATCAAAATTGACAAAGTTATTTGTAAACAAGATAATTCTTTTCGTAATTTCAAAAAGAACAATAATCTTTTTTGCTTAATCTTTGTTTAATTTTGCTAAACTTTAAGAATATATTAATTAAACTACTATTATTTCTTATAACTTGCGACATTTGTTCAAGATCTAAGCTAAATATAATTATTGAATCTTCTTAAACGAGTTTTAGAATTTGAATCATGTTAGACGAAATCTTGATTTAACTACATAGTATCGTAGAAATGATTATTAAATACTTCGAGTCTTATATAATTAAGTTTCTTGAGCTTTACTTTTAACTAAATACGCGTTAACTTTTCGCAAGAGTTATTTAACTTTTTGCACTTTTAAAACATAAAATTATTGTATTAGCAATTAAGTTATTAGTTTATAATAAAATGTAAATTACGAGAAGTCTTTTGTTAAAAGAACGTTTCCTCATTACTAAATCAAGAAAATCTTTATTACACGAATTGCTTTAATAATGTCGTCTAGAACGATCAAAATTTAGTCACAAAAAATCTAAATTAATCGTTACAACATCTTTACTATAAAACGAATATTTTTGTTCGCAATTACATACTTTCTAAAATACTTATTAAGTATCTTAACATTATATAATAAGCAAGCTCTTTAAAACGATATACGATAAACGTTTTACTAACATGCTAGAAGTAGCGTCGAAGACGAATAGCGAGCTATCTAAATTGTGCGCATTTTTTTTTTCTTTATAATTGAGTCTCTCTTGCGAAAGCAATGCAAGATCATTTGCGATAAAGAGATCTTAAGTCATAGATTTATTAAATGTCGTAATCTACTATTGTTATTCTAATACGTTAGATTAACAATTAACGAATTATGTTTTATGAATCTTTAGATTCTTGAAGTGACAAAATGTTTTAACAAATGAGTCTTAAGATTTTTATAATTAAAATCTTGAATCAAGCTTTTACAATTGTATGACGAAAAGCTAGTTTAAGTTATAGATTAGATTATTTTACTTAATACGATTAATAGCTACAATACTTTCTTTCTTTTAGCTCGTCCAACTTTGTAAATAAGTTAATGATGATCTCTAATAATATTGTGAATATTTATCTCGTAATCTTTAATCGTTGTAGCAATCTTAAGAAATCTACTGCTTATTTAATTTACTTTGCTAGAAGATTGCGTGTTTTACTAGCTAAATGCGCTCGATTTATCAAGATATCAAACGTTCGTTAAGTCGTAGATTGTTTAGCTTGTTTCGAGTTTCGCACATTGTAGAAATGTTTAAATTGATAACAAGATCGCTACGAAAGTGATGAGAAAATGGGTGCTAGTAAGATGAATTAAACTTGCAAACGCACTCAAGTCTTTAGAAGATTAACTAAAAGATGCTTCGTTCTATTAGTAGTTAATAGTATTAAGATGTGAACAATTTAATAAACGCTTTTTCGAGTCAAGATTCTAAGCTATTTTGTGCTTAAGTAATTTCTGTCACGCGACTATTAGCGCTTCTAGAACGCTTTTTTTTAATTCGACTCGCTTATTTATTTTTAGAATATTTGTATTAATAAGATTCTTATCGACGTTGTCAATTATGTCGCAATTAAGTAGAAAATAATATTACGATGTTGTACGCGCGATATACGAGAACAATTAGCATAGCGAAGTCGTAGAAATGAATACAATTAACGACATAAAGAGTGCAATAATAGTTACTAGCTACTTCTAGACGACGAATTCTTTGCTAAACGACATAGTTAATTAATTCGTTGTTAGCAAATAGCATTTATAAAGTGCGAATAAAATTCGCATTCTTAACGTAACGATAGACATCGTAAGTTTTTTATACTAAGTGTTTTATGCATTTTTCGTCGTATAGATTTAACAACGAATTTAGAAAAACATCGCAATTATAGTTTAACTTATTAACACGTTCTTACTTGTATCTTCGATTTTACTCTTCTTCTTAAAGTACGTCGTTTATTATGTGCTAAAATAGCGTATTATAGAAGATATTAAATATGATAAAATGTTAGTTCTTCTATGAGTTGCACACTTCAAGTTCGAGGTTTTTCTAAACTTTTATCGCATTAAGTATAACAATGATGAAACGAAAAGTTCTTAAGACTTTATCTTATTATAGCGCAAACTAAACAACATTAATTCTCTAAAGATAGAATATATTTAAGAAGATTTGCAAGTTGTGAATTATTATTTTATAATTAATAATGCTAATCACGTACAAGTCTATATTTGATTTTAGTTTCTTTTTTCGCATTGTGCGAGAGAAGACTCTTGCTTTCGCATTTGTTAGATCGACGATCAAAGATTAATAAAAGATAATGTTAATGTTAAGATCGATAAAGTAGCAAATAATGTAAATAACATAAATTAAATATCGCTTTTATACTTGTTTCTAGAATTGAATTTTATTTCTAGTGCTTGTTGTATACATGTTTGAAGGTATAATATAGATATTAACATCTAGATTTGCGTGAGAACAAGATATCGTTAATTTAAATTTACCAAAAATCGAGTCATCTTAATGTGATCTCGCTATGTCGTATGTTTATCTTGTGGACGTCACATAGCGCATGTAATACTTGATTTCGCAACGATTGCAAGATGCTACATATAGAACGCTAGACTTTTGAACGATAAAGAGCGATTCTAGATTCTTAATTTTAAATAAAGAATTGTTTGCTTAATTAAAAGAGACAATCGAATTATATATATAATTGTTATTAACATTCGTCATTCTTAATGAAGTCGCAAAGCTCATAATAGCATCGATATTTCTTACATAATTTAAGATATTTCTTAGAATTTCGAAAGAAAATCTTTGTGTATTTGCGAACAAAAATGCGATAATTATTAGATTTTATCGCAAAAACATTTTAATATTAGATCTAAAAGACAAATGTAAAGTTCGACGTATTATTTTATTTTTGCGCAAGATTCAATTCGTTATCTTTGTTATAAAACGATAGAAAAGAAGAAAGTAGTTTATTAACTTTCAATTATTAAACTAATAAACGCAATAGAATCGAAGTAAAAGTTTAAAGTTATGCAAGATAGCGTTTCTAAAGTAAGAAACTAAACTATGTAATTAAGAGTTCGAAGTCGTTTTGCAATTAACAATCGAATTATAGATCGAAATCTACGATTGTTTTTTTGCAAATTAGTTTTGCTTCTAGCGTTGCAAAGAACATTTACAAGCAACAAGCTCAAATAGTATATATGTCGCTATTTCTCACGTTCGCAATACGTAAAAGACTAAATCGTTAAAATTAAATATCGTTCGCTATTATCGTCGACGAGTTTTAGCACACACTTTGGAAACAAAGTTAATTTCGTCATTAACATTGCTAAAAATGTGACGTCGATATAGATAGAAATTTGAGACAAATATATAAAAATATTAGCATATTAGATTTGTCTTATCTTTTTATTTCGAAAACGAACATTTAAGATCTCGTTCTCTATAAAAGTTGTTAAAGTATTTAACATTCTTTATTTGCAAAAGATTTGCATTTGAAATAAAAAATTATTTTCGAAAGTTATTCTTAAAATTCGCAAGACTAATTCGTAAATTTTGAATCAAAATGTTGAAGACTTTTTTAATGATTACTACTTAAAGATTAACGTCATTCTTGTCTTTTGCTAGATAGAGAGCTATTCTATCGTAAGAATTCTCGTTAAGTAGTCGACCATTAATAGATACGAAATGTGTGAGCACATTGCTAGCGAATAAGATCTATCTTCTAAATTCGTTAAGTCTTTTGTTCGTTGCTTTTTAACACAAATATTTATAGCAAAAGTCTAAGTCGTTTGCACTAAAAATAAAAGTTAAATCGAAGTTAAGAAACGTCACAAGAAGATACGTACTTTTCTACATAAAAGATATTTAAATAATAAGCACTAAAGTATGTGTTTAAGGTTCTTTGTATTTTCTCTATAACGATTGTTATAATTAAGATAATTAAGATTTTGCAACATCTTACAAATCTTATTTCAACAAATAAATTCTATTAAGTAGAATTCTTGCGAAGTTTAGTAGAGATGAGTTTTGTTTTCATTGCGACGTAATGTTTTACTAAAGAAATCAAAAAAAAGATTTAGATAAATTGATTTAACGATATTTGTTATTAATTAAAATATCAACTAGATTCGTTTTGCTTTTTAAGAACGAAATAAAAATTAAAATGTAAGCTTTAAGTAAACATTTTAAATCTAGAAAATAAGCAAAAAGATAAAGCTATTCTAGAATAAAACTTTTAAGCAAAGATCGCTCATAATTTAGCTTTATAGATTTTGACGCTTAAAGCATAACGTAATTACGATCTCGCTAATTACTTTCTTAATAAAGAATTATGTCTACACTTCTTCTCAAAGAGAACAAAAACAAAGAACTATATATACGCTAGCTTTTTAAATCTTATTTTAGAATCAAAATTTAATTACAAATTTTTAGCAAAATATTATTAAGAACTTTTTACTTTCTTTTAACAATTCTTAGTTTCACAATTTAAAGAATTTAGCATTCGCATTAAGTTTTTCTTAAATATAATCTTTTATTGTCGTAATTTAACTTATTTATAATAGATCGACATTGCAACTTTATGTTTTTGCAAAAATAAATTAATTTCTTTCTATCTACTAGTATCTATTGCATGATCTTGTGTTTATTTATAAAAAATAAATAGCTTCGTCGTCTATTTTGTCGAAGCTATTCTATCGTTCTACTATGCTCTAGATACTTGTGATTGCTATATTATTTATTCATGATTAACGTCGATTCTTGTAGTGTCGCTTTAACATCTTGCTAAATTTAAGAAATTTCGTCATTATTTTTAAGTTGTATATGAGCAAACGATATCGTTACATTAGATGCGATAGCGACTATCTTAACTAACTAGTACTATTTGAAATGTTTAATAAATATATTTCTTTCGTAACTAAAGAAATTCGTCGAGTTTGTTGAATATAAAGATTTTATTTAGTTTGTTAATAGACAAAGCTTAAGAACGATGTGATTAATTACTATTAATGTAATCACTTAAGTAGTGTTTCAAGTCAAAGAGAATTAATCAATTATTCTTGAAGTTATTAATAGCTCTTGTCTACATGTAGCGTAAGAATTAATAAAAAGATGCAAGTTTATAATATAGCTTAGAGTGAAGTTAAAACATAATCTTTCACATCGTTTAAGTCTTCTCGTAAAGAATAATATCTAGTTTTGCGAATTTAAAGTAACAATTATGTAAACGTTGCATATCACAATATTCTAGTTAATAACAATGACGTATTATTATTGTTTAAATTAATGTTCTATTAACTAAAGAAAAGATTCGAACATAAATAAGTTTATTATAAGCTTATACTAGAATGCAATTCTTTTTCGATGATTTTCAATTCTAGTATTTAATAGTCTTTAGAACTCTTGCTTTCGCATCGCTCTTAAAAATGACTTAATAATTAACTTGTCTAATTAAACTATAATTCTCTTAAGAAACTTCTAATAATCAATTATCTTTTAGAGATAGATTAGGAAAAGATAAATTAAGAAGAAAGTAAAATATAAGACTTTTAATAAACTACAATGAATCTTAAGCTTATTAAGAAAGTTAAACAATGTTAGGCGACTAAGAAAATGAAGGTTTGTGCATAGAGAAAGCAATGAATTTAGAATCTTTTATCTTGCTACATGTAGAATCGACGTGAGCTCATATATATAGCAATTAGAATGTAAATTAAGAGAATCTCTATTCTTGCGTTCGAGTATTGCACATTTATTGATTAATAGAATTCTATAATTATCACGCAAATACATTTAGATGTCACGCTTAACTACGAATAAATCTTAAAAGAGCAAACGATCTAGCGTTAATACGTTTTCGAACGACGATTCACATTTCTAGATTTGCTTCGAAGATAACTACTTATTTATATAACTCGTTTAGTTAGTTTAAATATTTTACGCGAACATTGTTGCAAATCTAAACTAGGAACAAGAAATATAGCAATAATTAAAAATACAAACAAGATTATGTCTAGCAAATTCCAAGTATTCTATGTTTAATAATCGTCTAATCGCACTTAGTTTACTTCTATAATAAATAGACATAGAGACAAAAATTAAGAGCACAATTTTATAAGACGCAATAAGTAGTTACAATGCGTTGTTAATTGTGCTTTCTATGTGTAGTAATGTATTCTAGATGTTATAGTGATAAAACAAACTAAAAAGCAATAAACTTCGAAACATTTTATTGTTGTACGCTTTCCCTTGAATGCGATTTCTACAACGTCATAATTCTTTATAAAATACTTTAGTTTCGTCATAAAAAATCTTTGCTTAATATGTTCTTTAAGATGAGAGCAACAATTTATGTGAAAAAAAATTAATTAATCGCATTATTTTGCAACGAAGAAATTAACGTCAAAAGAGTCTAAAGTATAGTTAGCTATTAAAGTCATAAAAGCAATTGTATTTTTTTATCTTAATTTTCTCGTAAAGATTTGATTCTTTTATGTAGAATTTAATCGACTTTTTCTTCGTAAATAACTAGATAATTTGTTACGTTATCGTTTTTGTTACGACGTAGTTTAATGAGCATAACTTGTCGCAAAGCACTTTGAATCGTTGTTCCAATATTGCTTTATTTAGAAACTTTAATAAATGTATATCGTTTAAGTATGACGATCTTTGCGACTAGAAACGCTTTGAAGCGCTAAAATTTAGTTAAAATAATTATGCTAAATAACGATATATTAGCACTAAAAGAGTCGACTTATAGCATAAAATATAAGAGTTATCTAATGTGTTTGTTGTTCTTCAAAGCAAGATTAGCGAATTATGCGCAAGATTTCGCATTAATTTGCGTTCGTTTTCGTAAAATTGTATTATAAGATTGCGAACGACTAAACTATCTAGAGTGACTTTTGTTGTTTAAGTAGCTAGAACGATCAAGATAACATCGCTAGATTTTATCTTTTTTCGCTTTCTTTTTCTTAATATCGCGATTACATCTTTAAGAAGTAATTGTTTTTTCTTTTTGCTCTTGCAATCTTTTACGAGCTTTATAAAGATATTTAAGCTTCATAAGTCTTTATATAGTTAACATAAGTTAACAATAATAATTGATAAAAGATCGCTCGCTTTTATTTTGTCTTTTAACTAATTATAATTAAGAGAATATTGTTACTAAGATTTTAGAACGCTTTAAAGCATTCTTTTATAATCGATATAAACTTCTTATGATGTAAGTCGTCTTAAACACATCATTAACGAGCTTTTTCTTAATTGCGCAAATCGTTATCGTCACGTTGTCTAGCATTTGACTTAAGAGTTAACACAAACGAGACTAGACTAAACTTCAAGATAACGAAAGAGTTTAACTAGTTCTTTCTTAAAGACGCAACAATTACGAAGATCTATAAGATAGCGTATTAATACATTTAGCATTTAGAGACTACAATCTAGAAGCTTTACGAACACTTAATTCTTTTAAGAAATGTTATTAATTAAAATAGCTTAACGCTTAATTGTTTCAACAAGTATTGTGAGAAATCTAGACGTACATTCGAGAGTATAACTAATTTACTAAATCATTTTTTAAGTCGTAAAAGACACATTTCGTTTATAAGTTAATTAGTTAACTTAAGTTGTTAAACACTTTCGTCGATATACGTTGCGCGTTTTGCTTAGAAGATCTTAAAAATTTAAAGAAGTAGCAAAAACATATTTACGAGTCTTATTAAAATCAAGATAAATGCTTCGATTATTATAGAGATTAAGAGCAAAAGAAAGCATTCGTGAAAGACATTAAAAACTTAGTGAATTAGATACAAGTTAAACTATATAAGACTTTATAGCTTTTAAAGTTGTCAAATTCTATTTATCGCGCAATAGATATATTATTATGTTTGCCTATAAATAATTACGTGAGAGAATCACTTATACAAGTATAGCTAAGATCGAGTAACTATAATTAGTCAACGATTTTGTCGATTACAAGTAGAGAAATAGACGATCTCCTAAACATAGAAACAAGCGATGGCTCAAGTAGAAGAACAAGTGATTCGTCAAACTAAAGAATAGATTATTCATCGACTAGGAGAACAAGTGATGCGCTAGGCGAAAGGATGGGTGATTCGCTAGGCAAGAGGACGAGTGATTCGCTAGGCAAAAGAACGAATGATTCTTCAAGCAAGAGAATAAATGATTCGTTAAGTAGAAGGACGAACGATTCGCAAAGCAAGAGAAGAGATGATTCTTAATGTTTCTAGTATTTGCGTCGTTCTTATATTAATACTTAACAATAGCAACGAAAAGTTAAAAAAAGTAGCGATCAAGAAAAGCTTAAAACGTTTGCGAACGATGCAAAAATAAAAAAGTTAAATGTTCTAGACACACATCATTGTACGAGAATTGCTTTAAGCAAAAAAAAGAGTGCATATATTGAAGTTAAGATCGCTTTAAACGACATCAAATTGCGAATTAAGAAGTCGAAATATTTATCATTGTAATTGCAAATTAATCGCTAAACAACGTAATAAAAGACGTTTTTCACAATCTTACTTTCTCGCATTTAAATACGTCAACAATTTATCAACTCTTTAGTACGAATTCTTGAATTTTATTGTCGTTTAAGAGCGCGAATTAAGTTTATTTTATTTGAACGAAAGTCATTGTTGACTTAATTTAATCTACAACTATAGTAGCGAGAAACAATTACTATATTTAGCATACTTCTTAGATAACTAATGCATTAGATTTCTTAATGTATAGCATAAATTCTTTGATAAACTATTTTATAAAGTACGATTAAAGAATTTGACTTTTTAGTTCTTTTAACATACTTTTAGATAGTCTTATTAATGTTTCATGAAAATCTAAGAATACATAAACAAATTCTTTAAATTTTAACTTTAATTACTTTTATAATCGATGCAATATATTATTATTCGCTTTAGTTTTCGCAATATATTTCTAAAGCGTTAATATATAACATAAATCTCTCTTTGTGACACAACAATGCTACAATTTATAGTACGTACAATTTAGCTTCGTTATTATTCTTCAAAAAAACAACATTCTTTAAGTGACATTTATAATCTTACATTTCATTTTTTACTTTAATTTTAATATAAGAAGCATCTTAACGTAATTATAATATATTGCAAGTTGTTTACTTAAAGATTAATCTCATAACAAAGATAACACTTGCGACTATAACGTATATAAGTATAAGAAATATTAATTACGATAGCTCGTATATATTGTTAAGCTTTAGAGATATTAGAACTATATTATAATTAGCTTAATAAAATGTCATTATTAAGAAATCTCGTAGTAAAACGCTTAATATTTGTTTACACATCAACAACGAGTTCTAGTTATGTCGTATTTCTAGATCGTATATTAAAATGTACGCTAAATAAAATGTATATATCAACGACATTTATTATTTACATATAACAATAATGCAAAGATTAAAATTATAAGAGTTATGCGAATTTGCAACAAGTATTCGCTAATTTATTTATGCAAGCAATATATAAGATTTGCGAGACATTTAAACGATGTTAATTTAACTAATAAAAAAGAATAGACACATGTATAATGTTTACTTGCGTCTTAAATATAATTCATTTATTACTATGTTTAAGTCTAGATAATCTAAACAATATTAATAATTCGCGACGATAATAGAATGTCAATGTTAAACTTATAAGATCTCTATTATTTTCTAATGATTGACTTAAGTTATGTACAAGAAGTTTCTAATAATAAGCTAAGTTCTTAGATGTTTAAACAATCAATTACGAATTAATATATATATGTAGAGATTAATGATTCATAGTTAGTGTTTGTTTTGTTTGTAATCTAATTAAGCTTTAGCTATTATTTCGAGTAATAATTCTACGAAAATTCGATGTATTTTAGAAATCGTATTTTGTCGCAACTCGTTGTCGATAATCTTGTTTAAGCTACAAGCGAACTAGTTTTGTTAATAATTACGATGTCACATCTACAAATGCACTAGTAATTGCTCTCCTTACTACTAGATATTAGAATCGTAGATGTTACGAGAGAAAATTCGCTCATCTTGTCTTAGCTCGAATTTAATCAACATTAATTAAGAATTTCTTAGCACAAATTGTTTAAAAACATATCTAAAAATAATTGCTTGTTAAGTTGACGACAATAATTATAAGTTTTAATTTTAGATCTTTTATTAAGTGCTTAGACTTTCTTTTTACGATTAAAATATAGTTTTTATTATTTTTACGTTTAAGTTAGCGAAGCAACGATGTCGCAATGCGTGATTTCGATACGATCTAAATAAATCTAAAGACTTTTCGAATGATCTAGAATTCAATAGTCGACGCTTATAGCATAAGAGATGTCTATACTAGCTTCTTCGTCGATGACATCGATAGCAAGTATTAAGATAGCTTAACTCGTATATGATGCAAACTTCATTAAAGATCTAAATTCTAAATCGAGACGAAGACATTATTGTTCTTTATTCGAAAAGTGTTGCTAATTACATTTGTGCTACACAATGAAATCTATGTTTTAAATAGTGACTAGAAGTTTTGTCTCGTAAAAACTAATTTATAATTACGACTACTTAACAAGTAATTAAGATTTGCTTTAATGTACGTTCAAATAAACTTAATAAACGAAATTCTACAAGATTTTAATGCGAAATTAGTTACTCAAAATTAAGCGCGTTCGTTAAATCGATTACTCGTTATAAAAAGCTTCTTAAAATTTACAATAATTCTAGAGTTTAACGTTGTAATTAATTTAATGTCGCAACTTTTAATGAAACAATTTTAAACAAACAAAAACAAAATAAGTGCGACATTTAATTATTAATTTTGCAATATACTTTAATCTCTTCTCTAAATAAACGAAATAATTGATTTCGATAATATTTAAACGCTTTTTAACGATTTAGAAGATGAAGCTTCGCAACAAGTTAACGATGCTCTTCTACTTTTTATCTAGAAGAACAATAAATGTTTCGCTTTAATTTGATTTCTTCTTTTGATCTAAAGTAGAACACTATCTTTAACTTCGTATTAACATAAATGTGAAGATAAAAGATTAGTAATAATTAAATCGTATAAAACTAATTGCAAGAACTCTTTTGATCATAAATTGTAATTAAGACAAGTATTTTAAACTCTAGATATTTATAATACGAAATAGCGTCGTTTTATGCGCAATTAATGATAATAACTACAAAATCTTAAGATGTGTTTATCTCTTTTTATTAACAAAGATTAATACTTCGAACAAATGTTGTTTCAATTATATTTAAAATTGCTTAATATTCTAGAATAAAGAACACGTAAACTTGATTGCGTCTCTTTAGATGTTAACTTGTCTTAAGATTTAATAGCAACTAACATAACAACGATTTTTATAATACGCAATTAAAACGATTCTAGTATACGTCTTTTAACGAAAGTCTTTTACGTTAAGATTTATAACTTCTATTTCACGCATTATTATTAAGACTAGTATATATAAGTTGAAGTTGTTATTTTTTTGCACGAAATTAAGATTCTTAAGCGTTTTTCAAAATACAAGTTTTCTTAAATTTAAAATATAACTCTTTTACGAAAATCTCTTTTATAATAATCTTATAAGTATTTCTCGCAAGTTTTTTCTTTATATATTTATATAACTTTGTAGTTCTTATCTTTGCTTCGATGTAAATTAGCTCTTTGTGCAAAAATGTTAAAACGAAATCGTCTTAATTTAATTCGTACGTTGCGAACTCGAAGCAACTAATCAAAACATTAATAGACGTTCGTTTAAATGCTTCGCAATTCTATTGTAACAATAATCAAAACTTGTTAAAAATGTTTGCGACAAAATCTATTAGACTATTCTTAAGAGCATACATGCTTGCTAGATTTAATATTAATTATCGAAACTCGCTAATAAATTTAAACCTTTTCAAAAGCTTCGTTTAAAAATTTTTTCTCGCTTATGTATAAATTCAAGCTTCGATCAAATATCAATAATTTTCTTCGTTGTTTCAAAAACATTCGAAAAGATATAATAATCTTTTGTTAAACAATTAACAAGAAATCGAAAAGCGCTTAAAGTAAAATATACTTCACTTTTATTAATTATTTAAATACTAAAAAGAAGACTTTAGATTCACGTTATAGAAAGATCAAAATGTGAGAAACGAATTAATAATATATCTTGCAATCGTTCGATACAAAACTTGATCTTCTTTAATTCTATTGCTAATTCTAAGATTTAAAAAGTTTTATAAACTTTAGCTTTATCTAGAAGTTGCAAGACTTTAAGAGAAATAACTTTACAAAATGCTATTGTATACAAATATATATTTTGTAATGATATAAACTTATTCAAGAGTAAATAGTATTAATAATTAAGCTTATTTTTTATTGTGACAATCTAGAAGAGTTTTCAAAGCAATCGTAGCATTTAGGTGCGACATTGTTCTAGTTATTTGTCTCTTATAACATCACTCGAATATACGTCGAACTAGACATTCGACTTCAAAGAAGAAACGAATAATAATAAGAGTTTTTAATCGAACTTTGCTATCTTTGCTTGCTAGAACTTGTCGATCTAATTAAAGAGAAAATAAATTACATTGCAATAATAGTTCTCGAAATAAAATTGTTAACAAAGTAGATTCTAAGAGAGTTAGATTACTTTTGCAATAAGAAGCTAAAAACATACTTGTAACTAAATAAGAATCTCTTTCATTGCGTCGTTAGATCGATCTAATTTGAAGACAAATAAACAAGAATGCTTAGCGAATAATTTCATTTAATCATTTATTATATTTTAAGATTTGTAGAAGAAAATGATTTCGTAGATAACTTTTTCTATTTTATAGTATAACTTTTTCATGAAGAGATTGCTAGAGTTCTTCGTATATTAAATGCGAAAACGCTAATTGTTGTTTAATACTTCCTAGTCGTTGTTACTTATTCGTTGAGTGAAATTATTAAAAGAGTTTTGTTTAAAGACACTTAAGAAGTTACTTTTAAAATTAAGATTAATCTTTTCTAGTTAATGTGAAGTAAATGATACAATACTCGTATTTTCGAGACATGCGTAGATGGCGAACATAGAGTTAATCGATTTTTGTATATATTATAACGTTTTAACTACGACGATTATAATAAATGATATTATCTAAAGTAAAGAGAAGATTACGATTGAAGAAACGAGCAACAACGTAGTTGCTAGAAATCTTATTCTTATAGAGACTATATATTAAGATAAAATACTTATAATTAAGAAGCATAGTCGCCCAACTATTTAGCAATAGATTCAAGAAAGCTACATAATTAAAAAGAATATTCAAGTACTTAATTTATATTGTTGAAAATTAGCATTGCAAGTACTTTATGAAAAAGCTTTCGATGTAGATACAAATTAGTTTTTGATAAAAGATCTTAAGCTTAAAACGTCGATGCTTACTTAAAAGATAAAACTTAAGAATAATGTATTTTATCGAAAGCTTAATTCGATCAATGCGCTCTAGACATAATCTTATTGATTTAAAATCTTTTAACTACATAATTGTTTTAGTGCGAACGAATAAATTCGACTTGTAAGTGTTTGATTGCAATCTTAAATCGTTATCTAGCTTTTCGAACATAATTGCAAAATTAAGCTTAACATTTGACAAAAACTCTTAAGTAAACGAAACTTTAAATGTTTCGTCTTCGTCTTCGAATATCGATTGCGCTAAACTATGAATAAGAGTCGCAATTAACTTTACATTTTAAAATTCTCGTTTTATTATTTACTATCGTCGTTCGATTAGTATTGCAATCATGTTTACTTTTTTGTTTGCTATAACATTCTACGATTTCGTAGAAACTTAAATTAATATCTAGATTTTTATTCAAGTTTACTTGTTAAAGATACTATTGTTTCGCACATGTTAAATAATTAAAGCAAGTAGTTTTGAAACTAAAAGCGACTTAATTTATATCTAGAACGTTACTATTCTTATTCAACGATTTTCTTTCGACGAGAAAGAATAATAATATGTTGATCGAAACGCTAAGTTTATTATTAAGCGAGTCGAGAATAATAGCAAACTTTGAAAAAATAAGATAAGTGTTTAGATAAATGAAAAATTGTATTAGATATAGTGTTTCTATCTTTTATAACAAATTGTAGATAAGACTTTATTATCATCGTTAAAATGCTTAGCATTTAGAGACTTAGCAAAAGAGACAATAATAGTAGTTTCGAATTTTTGAAAATTAATGCGCTCTTTCTATGCTTAATTAAAGATTCGTTCGAGATATTAACGTTTATTTAAGAATAAGTTTTTAATTTGTTGTAAATAGATGACATATAATTGCAATACAAGTTTCGAAAGAACGCAATTCATTTTTTTGTTCGTTAAACGAATAAAATATCTCACGAGCTTTAATCTTTGCTTTTATTTATATTTTTCAACTTTATCTACTAGATTACAATCTAAAAACGCTATATCTTTCGAGACAAAGTCTTGATTTAATTAGCATCTTAAACGTTAACTTTATTAACAAAACTTATTTAGACTTTCTTAAGTTACTATGACGTAAAAAATCATTAATTAGATTTCTCTTTTATATCGTTGCAAAACGTTTATCTTTACGTAATAGCGTTTAGCTCTAAGAAACTATCTAACCTAATTGTAATAAGCGCAATTCTATCGTTCGACATCGAAGCGCTAAGATAAACGTTAACAATGTGCTTGCTAGCTAAGTAGCATCTTCTCGAAATATAAACTCGTAAGAATCAATTATAGACTTTGTTGTCTATTAGCTACGATGTAGAGCAAATAATACAACGATAATTTAATTTAAGATTTCATAATGTTAATTTAATACAATAGAATACTAAGATGTGCAACTTTATGAGCTACGTAATCTCATTCGATTTACAATAGATTCGCTTAGACATGTAAGCAATTTCTAAGTCGCATACATTAATTATTAGACTAAAAGCTACAAAGAGCAAGTCTATCAAGTCTTTTCAAAATTTCGAAGCTTCAAATATCTTTTTTTTCTATTTGTTCATCAAAGTCATTGCAATAACGTTAAGAACGAAAAGATCATTATGAAAAGTTAACTTGTGCACAAGAATTTAACTAAAATTAAAAATGAATTGCTTAATCTCTTTTACGAGACATAAAACTACGAAAATCTAGCTTTAATTATTAACGTCATGTTGATCATTTAAAACAATAGCGTATCGCGTAGAGTCTTAGCGATAAACTCGCGTTTCAAGACTTTACTTAATAGCTTTATTTCGTTAAAAAATTATTAAATTTTCTTTTATTATTTGACAACTTCGTTTAAGCTTATATTAAATTAGAAATATAATTATACGATTTGTGCGTTAATTGTATCTTGACTTCTAGACGTAAAGATAAAAAAACAACGCTACGAAATAGCACAAAATCTTAGTACGTATTGCCTTAAAAGATTTGCTAAATAATTTTACGTCAAAGTCTTAAGCTTAGACTTGAGCATTCTTTCGCACTCTAAAATGTAAAAGAAAAAGTTCGACAACGTTACTTCTATTCTAGAATTTAAACAAATTATCACTAGAGAATTATAGCGTTATATAGATAAAATATCTTCATAATTTTGAACAACGTGTTAGAAGAGCTTTTGTAAAATTAGATAGTTAAGTTCGCGACGCAACTTATTGTCTATTAATTCTTCTTTCTTGTTACGTTAATCTAACATCGCAAGAGTCACAATTATGTTTAGTCTTCAAAAGATAACAAAGATAATAGACGAAATAGTAGATTATCTTCTTTATCGTTGCTATACTTTTAGGGATTTTCGAATTAATCGTTGCATTCATTAGATTGTACTTTACACTTTATCTTCTATATATTATTAGTAATAGTTAAATATTAACTTAGCAATATAAACGATCGTTAGAAATCTAGTATCTAGACAAATGTGTGCGTTCTTCGCACTCTTGTTACGTACTATTTTGCACTAGCATCTAGAATCTATTTAATCGTTCTTAAATAGCTTATTAGTTACATCTAAGTCTTTAAGAATAGATAAATTTAAAATTATAAACGCAATCGAATGCGAACTTGTAAGTTCTATACAATTTCGTCGCAATAATTGACTTCTAGAAAATTTCTTATTAATTTAATCGCAATTAAGCATTAAGATAAGTCGCAATTTAACAATCGTCTTTATTAATACATTACAATGCTAATATGCATTCATATTGTTAACAATCTATACGATGAAAATCTTTCGATTTTGCGATGTTTTTCAAATTATTCTAGAGTGTAGAAAATTCTTATTATGTTACTTTATGAGCGACGAATTGATTGCCTTAAAACGAGCTATTAAATTCTAGTTATTATAGAATAAGAAAAGAACTTACTTAAGTCTAGTATAAGACATTTTTAAGAATTTAGATTAAACTTAGAGCGTCGCACAAGTCACTATAATAAGTCGAAACTTTAACGATTGTTAATTCGAAACTTGTTTCGATGAGCAAATTCTTATAGCTTGCGTCATAATGATGTCATTCATTATTATAATTTAAGCTTCTATCTACTACGATTCTTTAAATTTATGAACAAAATAAATTTAATCGTTTATAAAGCATTGCACATCTATAAATATTATCGATAAATCTAAGAAACATAATAGATGAAATGCGATCGCAAGCTTTACTCTCGAAGAATTAATAATTAAAATAAACATTTTAATTTTTATAACATTCTTAAGCAAGAACACATTAAAATAGCAATTAGAAACAACAACGACAAGTAGCACAATAGTTATATTAATTTTTTAGTCGAAGCTTAAGAACGTGAAGCGTATCACAATTGAAAAACTAAGATTATCTAGTATTTTTTATACGATAACGTTAATAATTATTTATAAGATAATAGATGCGTTTATTATTGTGACGAGCGATTCTTTTTTTTCGACATGCGTTTCGCTTATTATCAAAGCACATTTAGATAGTAATAAATGATCTAGTTCGTAAATGTTTATGCGTGTGATAAATAAAAAGTAGTCTCGTCTTATAGAAAACAAGAACGAACGAATAGATTAAATAATGTAACATTGTTTTAGAAGATCTTAGTTTAACACTAAATTACGTTTTTCTACTTAGTTAGCTACTAAGCAATGCAATGAGAAATGTCGTCAAAAAGTCAATATCACATATAAAGAATTAAAACAAGAGAAATAAGAGTTTAGAAAAAGAGACTTTAATTAGCTAGCTTTATTAATATATGTTAACTAGAACAAACTAATTTTAATTTTATTATTTAAATCTAGCTATGTTGCACGAATGTTATTTATTTCTTTAGTTATAAAGATCTCGAGACTTTGACGCTTTCGAACGTAATTTTTGAAAATTTTTAAGATAAACTTCTCGAACTTAATTCGTCGATCGTTATAACTTTTTTGCAAGGCGTTTACTACTAACTTCAAATTAATTATTTTTACTTTTATTTACTTTATCGTAAAACGTGTAACGTAGAGTAATTAAGTTTAAGATCTCTTTGCACATTTGTAATTGTGTTTCGCATTATAAGTACTTTCTACGTTGAATTAGCTCTAGTCGTTTTGCTTAATTGCGAGAGTTTAACTTAATTTTCTTTTTAATTGATATTTCTTCTTGCATTCGTCTTTTAAATTATAATTCTTTAGTAATGAGCTTAATTTAAAGATTGCGAGTTTGAGTTAAGCTAAAAGTTATACGCATCAACTTCTATGTAACGCTATAAAGATAATTAGCAAGAAGTAGAGATAAAGAAGAGATCACAAACTCGAACTTGACTTATTTCTCTTCTCTAGATACACAACAAGCATATTAGATGATTTAATTATTTCGAAATGCATAGCATCTAAACATAAGATTGCATGCGAAACTATCGCATAAAGTCGTTTGTACTTAAGTTTCACAATTGATTTATTGATCTCAATAAGATTTTCTATTATTAATTAGAAAAACTTGTTTGACTTTGCGAAAAAAATATATTACGAGACTTCTATCTATTGAAGAGTACGACATCGCTAGAAACGCGCACTTTCGTTGCGCGATCACATCTCGAAATTGAAAACAACAAAAAAAAGAGTGATCGCAATTGATTGTTCAATGATGTTACGTAAGTAATATAGCTTTTAGAGTTGTTCTTCGTTAATAATAGAATAGTTTTAAGCTCGTTTAATGACTTTGCGACTAAAACTTTGCTTAAACATCTCGCATTAATAGAGAGTTAACTACTCGTAATTTACGATATGTTAATAAGCTCTTAAATTATGAAATTTAATGAAGTTATAAATTTCGTCACTATGTCTTTCTTTAAAGTAAGTTCGTTTTCGCTATTTTCTAGCTTCTTTGTAATTATCGCTAGAATATCATTAGTTTCTTGTGAATTGTTATCAATAAAACGTTCGCACCCACTAGTCTTCTTAGAAAATAATAAGAAAATCTAAAATAAAAACGTCGATGTTAGATTTGTCACAATACATTGCTTAATTATCGTATTATCATTCGAAACAATTTTAACTTCTTAAGAGAAAGAGACACTCTTGTTAGACATTACGATCTCGTTGCGACTTAACACTTTAATTAACAAAATAAAGAGTTAAGAATAATTGCGTAGACGAAGATTTTATCTAATGTTTAGATGCTATGTGATATAGCTAGTATTTTAATTCGCCTTTAGTGTCGAATTAGTTATGCCTAGTAGTTTTGCTAAGAACTCTATTAGATTGATGAACTAAGATAAGAATACAACGACCTTCTTCTATAGCTTACGATTGTCGATATTCCCTAAATGAATAAAAGCATTAAGAGCATTCTTTCTAGTCTTTAACTTATGATTTCTAGTGATTAACATGAACTTTGTCAAACGAGACGATTCATAAATGACAAAATTCTACAATTTATTATCGAGATGCTCGTTCGTATTCGTATTATTTATGAGATCTAGTACAACGAACGTTTAGTAATTCGTCTCTTTAATAAAATTAACGATTTGAAAAATCGTTTAATGAACTAGGTTCGCGACAACATTATGCAATTGATCGTTGAGCGAAGCTTTAACGTTTATATAGATGTCTCGTAGTTCATTCGCATGCTATTTGATAAAAATTAACAAAAACGATGCAACGTTAACAAGATGATTTAATGATACGATTAAGTTATATGATATTGTTGAGAGACTTGCAACAACGACTTTTGTGCGTATATACTCGTTGGTAGCTACTTCTATCTACGACGAATTCGAAGCTCGATCTAGAACAATAAGTGGAAAAGCCTTAGCTCTAATTAGTAACTAGCTAAAGACTTGATCAATTCGCATAACGTTCTTAGATTTATTAGTCTTAAAACTAGTGACATTTGCTAGATAGACGTATTTGTCGAAAGAAGACGAATTAATTGATGACGATTTCATGAAAGTCTCGCTAAGTTGAAAGCTAGTCTATTTAAAGGCAAGATTAACACAAAAGAATTTAGAAAAAAGTCAAGAATTATCGTCATTTAGCAAAATCTACTTTAGAAAAATAGAATTATTAAGAAAGCTTTAAGTTAGAATTTGCGTTAAAATAGTTATGTTTAAATGCTTATGCAATAAAGAGAAAAGAAAAACAAGAGTTTTATATTTAGCAAGCTCTTCTTAAATCTATCTTAAGTAACATTGATCGTCTTATGTCGCGCAATTACTTGGTTCAAGTCTAAAATAGAATTAATGCAAAAGCTATAAATGTGTCAACTTTAACATTAATAAAATGTAGAGATATTAATTAGCGTAACATTATCTTAAGAGCTAAATTGCATAAATGTAATGCAACGTCATTAATTCACGAATTAAATAGCAATCAAATCTTAGAGTGACGTTATTCGTAGCATGCGATAATTATGTTTAAGAAGAGATTCGTTCGTTCGAATGAAAAGAGATCTCTTGCGATAAACTCTTAATTAAAGTGACTTTAAAACATGAACTCGTATTGCACTTGTTATTGATTCGAAAACAATTAAATTCGTCGCATAATACTTCGTCAATAAACATTAACTACGAAGATTCTTCGCAAAATCGTCAAATATAGAATTCTCGCTCTTTAACTTATTTATTATCTAAGATTGTTAAATCGAATAGCGACAATACAAGTATCATAAAAAACATCGTAAGCTTATGTGATCTACACGAGAACAATCTTAATTAAATAGTTACATTCTTTCTAGCATCGTCAAACATAAGAAAGACAATAATAAGACTATAACTAAAGGCACGCTTATGCACTTTCAATTAATAGCTACGCAAGTTTTGATTTTTCTTAACGAACATTGTCTACTATTTTGTGTCATTGTCGATACACTAGTTTAAGCGTTTTTTGAACGAGTCTATCGTAGTTCTTCTATAGTAAAGAGAGTATAAATTGTCGATTCATTTTAATTTATAGATGTAGAAGATAGATGTTAAGTAATTTTTAGAGCGACATTAAAGCGATGTTAGTTATAAGCTACATTTGATCGTTAACTTTTGTCAAAACTTACGAATTTTAGAGAGATCTTCTCGTTAACTTTAACTTAAGATTGGACAAAAACATTACGAAAGACGCTCTCGCATAATTATTTTTTCACGTTGCTTATTAAATAGAATCGTTAAAGATAAAAATAAATATAGATCGCATGTTTGAACTTAATTAAAACGAAAACTTGTAAAAATAAAAGTTAAGATCATAAGATTAGAGCGCTTATAGTTGTTCGCTTACTCTAGCGACTTCAAATTTTGCCAAAATCTATTGCTCTTTAATAATTGTATTAATATTTTCTATCTAAAGTACTCTACATAAACGTAGCTAATAGAATAGACGTACGTTAGAACTAAGCGATTAAAATGATGCTCTTAGTTTTTAGTATTTCAATTTTAATCTTATGTTTAATAAATTTCGCGTATCTTAACTTTTTGTAATATTTGATCATATATCGTTAAGAACGAATAGATTGTTCGCAATTTACGTTGTGATATTGATTTGAACTTCTCACGAGAGCACAACAAAAATTTTATCATTTAATTCGCTTATATACGTAGAAGACTAAGCTATGAACTCGTTGCGTCGTTTCAAAAAGTACGTGTTATTTATATTAAACGTAATCGCATAATAGATTAATTCATTATTAAATTCTATTGTAGAAAGATTTATCGTATATCGAGCGCAATGATTAACATACATAATTAAAGATTTAACGAAAGAGAGTCGTTAAAGATTCGTAATTAATGAATTTATTTTAGTCGTTAAATTAATTTAACACAATATTATGTACAATAGAAGTGTGTTATTAAAATTATAAGATTTCTCGTTCGAATTAAATGACATTCATATACTAGTATATCATAGTAAACAACTTATAAGTTAAGAAATCTTAATATATTTAGCAACGATTAAATTCATAATTGATGTCAAGAACTAATGTTTAGTTTTTAAGAATTTTAGAGATAACTTTTAAATAGTTGTAAACTAACTTTGCGAAACATTAAACAAAAAGAATATTGAAGCGATCGTAAAAATTTCGATAACAATAAGATTGTTACTAATATTGCTTAATTCTACGACGCAAAATGTAAAAAAAAAAGATACATATACTTTAAAGTACGTTAATTTTCTTTTTGTTAGCGATTTCTTGCAATTTAAGAAATATCTTTTAGAGCAATTCTTCTCAATAATTAAGAGTATCGATAATAGAGTCTTTGTTATGTGTGAATTTTGCTAAATAGCGTGATTAGAAGTGTTCGTATAGAAAGAAGCAACAATGAATACGCTTTAAATTAGAAGATACTAGAATGAAAGATATTAAGAGAGCATAATAAGCGTAATTAATTCAAACATAACTTAATAACGTATAACTAGAATTGCGAAAATAATTGACGTGATCAATACTTAAATATCTATGATCACATTAATATAACTACACAATATAATAATGATTCAAATTCGTCGCAAAGCAATTTTAAACAAGATCTAAATAAAAGATTCTTTAAGTTTTTGATTCTTAGGCATACTATTAAGTTGAAAACGTGATATTCGAAAAGCTAGCACAAAAGAGCGTTCTATGAAGTGCACAAAAATTAGTTCATCTTTTAAGTAAAAATCTAACTTAGCTAATTCTTAAAGAATGAAGAGAATCTTTCACTATAATCTAAAGTTTAATCACAACATTCTTTACTTTATAATTTTTCACGAAGTTCGACGAAGCACATGCTAGAACATTTAACAACATTTGCATAAGATTTAACTCACACTCTAGAAAGAATTTGTTATTATATATAGATTTAGCTTTATATTCTAATCATTGTCGCAATTATAAATAGCGTAATTATTCTTTAGCAAAATATACTCTACTATGCAATCTTAATTTCGAAAGTAGATTATTTCTTTGTAGCTATGATTTAAATTAACTAAGAAGAGATTATGCTTTTTAAAAGATTACGAGTTTCTATCGTCGACGTTTAATATATTGTATCACATGTTAACATTAGATTTGTATATATATTCGAACTAAGTAATAATGTTTTGATCGAAAGTCTATGTAATGTTCGTAGTCGTTTTTATCGTTTAATTTAACGCAATCTTGATTGAAACTTCGTTGTTGTCAAGATTAATCTTGTATGTTTTACGATACATTTCTTTTAAATTTAAAATTTACGATAGAGAATCATCATTAATACAAGACTTCAAGAAGATTAGAAAACTATATCGATTTATTACTAAAGCATGATTTAAATCATGTCTTAATATAATTTCTTAAATATGTTCACAAACAAAGAGACTTAAAATAAACTAAATAAAGAACATCGTTATTCTCGTTTTTAATACTAGATTTATAAGCACATATAACAAAGATTCAATCGTAATATTGTAGATATCTAGTACACTAGCGATCGATAATATAATGCTATGGAAAATTGAAAAAGAAAGCTAAAGAAATCTTGCATAGTTTTGACGCTTCATCTAAGTACTTATTCTTCGACGTTTTCGTTTAAGATTCACAATTTCGTCGCAAACACGTAACATCACTTATGTTTTATCTAATTTAATTCGTTAAAATTTAAAGAATTTGTAATTCTAATACAAAAGTTTGTAAAAAGCATGCTTCGAACGAATCTTTAACAAATTAATTATCTTAGAGAATATAACAACAATTATTGCTTCGTCTTTTGAGTTAACGTTGCGAACGTTCTTCGATATAATTTAAAACGTGCGTGATAAATCGTTGCAAATCTTTTTAATCTTGTTAGTCGTTTTAGCTAGCATTTTTTGCATAAAGATATTAATTTTTCTTTTATTACGAAAGAGATTATCATTTCTATAGTAAGTGTTAATCTAAGCGAATTATTTACTTAATGATTCGTTAAGAACAAATTATAGTTGTTCTTGAACACTAGCTTTCTATGCGAACAACATGTTAACATGATTTCGCTCTCTAAATTCTTACATTTTGCAAACGTCTAGTTTAGATACGTTGCTTTTCTTACGTTATCTACGTCTAATGCTTCGTACATTTTTCTATTTTACAATTATTGTTCTTTTTATACTTCTTTCTTTAAATTTCATTTACGATAAGAATGCAAACAATGAAGTTAAGAGTCTAGATTTATTTAGTTGAGTCAATGTTTCTTTAAATCATAATTAGTACTATTAGATTTAACTTTATCTATTGCTTGTTGTTGTTACAATGTTTTGCTAAAAGATTTATAAAAAGATGCAAACTTATGTTTGCATGCGTTAAAATTATCTAAAATTATCTTTGCTTGCGAGCAAGTCTTGCACAACAATTCTAATGACAAATATTCTTACGAATTTGCGATTAATTAAGAAGCTTCGTGCAATTTACGATTAATTCGCAATCGACAACGTTCTAACAATTTGAATTAATAAAAACGTACGCAAATTGCTTAATAAGATTCGATAACATTAAGATGTCGTAATGATTTTAAAAGTAATGAAAACTACATTTATATAACTTTGCTTAAAAGCTTTAAGACACAATTATAACGAAAGATTGCGTCAACATATAGACAACAATATGCTAATATAATAGCAATATCTCGCAACGATCGAACGTTCTAATCTTCGTTTATCGTTTAAATCGTAAATGTCTTCGATCTTTAAAATGAATAAAAAGATTAATACAATTAAGCATTGTTAATAGAAGCTAGCTCGTTTTAACGTTAGCATTAATAATGATCAAAAGAAAGCAACGACATTTCTCTTACTTAGCTTCGCGTTAATATAGTTTAAAATTAAATAAACTACAATTGTAATTAATTACGCAATAAGTTTTAGAACTTACATTATTAATATCTTGCAAAAACTTATTTAAGAAAACATTATTATGTATTGATAAACACGCTATTTTTGATCGCTAATAATAGACGATTGCATTCTATGTTTTAATGTAGCGTAATTAATATTTATTGCCTTTATTAATTTCTTATTGTAGATCATTTACGTTGCAACTATTTCGTCAATATCTTAGAATTTTACTCGTTTGTCTATCGTCTTAATTGACTTATTCTAGGACATTCTATCTTAATTGATGCTAATATTACTCATTATAGTTCTACTAGTTGTGATACGAATTTTAGTTTAACGTTAGAGTTTGTTAACTTTAATTGCAATGAAACGAATCATTTAAAAATTCTATTTCGCTTCCTTGTTTGTGCAAATATTTCTAATAGTGTTACTTTCATTTAGCGCAATCACAATTCTAAGTAAGATGTATCATTAATTCAACTTTGTATCTATAATACTTGCGATCAATCTTTCGAAAACAAGTAATTATTTCTTCTTATATTTTCTCTTGTAGTCTCTCTTTATTAGTGCGAGTTAACTTGTTTAGACAATAAGCTTAATAAAATAATTACTATTAACGTTCGTCATAGATCGAACAATTAAAAACATCTAATTAAGATGTTATATAACGCTAGTAGAAATGTAATGAAACACATTGTTTCTTATCTTTATAAATCTTGCATACATTAATAGCTTTTGCAAACTCTTAATTACAAAGCTTAGATACTAATAAATAAATAGAGATAATTTATTCGATTATCGCTTTTCTAATTCTTTCGTTTTACGTAATTGTCTTTAGCATTATCTTAGTAACTTTTTAATATAATCTAATCTATGTTATACGTTCTAGATATCGTTATAATAATTAACTATATTCTATCGCTTTGAAGCAACTCTTTACTAGTCTCTATGTTCTAAAACTATATTACGTCGACTTGTTCTTGCTTAATTAAGATAACAACAATGTCTTTTCTTATATTAATTAGACAATAATTACTATTGTTACTTTGAATTACATAGCAATATTCTAATTCTTTCTTAGACAAGACTTTCGTTCGTTGTTGTCTTAGAAGTTTTTTTCGTTAGCGCAATAAAACTATTGCGACGTTAAGAGCTTATTTGACGAATTAAATCGAAGCAAGTTAATCGTAAACGACTTCGCTCTTCATTAAGATTTAATCTTTCTTAGTAAAACATCTATAGTTTAGATGTCTTAAAACGATTTAAAAATAATTAAGAAAAAACTTCGCTTTTTTTAAAAACTTAGAATTACAATCGCTCTTAGCAACAAGAATGCGAAAATTAATTCTAGAAATCAAATTATAATTGTAGACAATTCACTAGTGTCTAAGCAATCATAAATACGTTATTAATAGTTCTTTACAAACGATGAGTTATATTGCACAAGCTAGATCACTAAGAGTGCGCAAACTAGTTTTAGCGATCATTTTGACAATTTATATTTGTCTAACTTTACTTTTATAATAATGCGAATTACGATACAAATATAACGTGATGTCTCTACGTGTATTTTAGATGTTAAACTCGTTATTAAGAATCTAGAAATATAGAAATGCGATTAATTAACGCATAGAGATTGCGATCGCATTGGCGCAAGTAAATACGCATTTTAATCGCAATACGATCATAAAGCTAGTTGATGTTCGTAGTTACTTTAAAAAATAGATTTCTATTGTTTGCACAATCTACGTTTGTAATTTTCCAAATTCTAGTTCAATAAAGTGTATTAAAATAAATCATAATATGCGATTAAAACATGTGTAATCAAATTGCAAGCTATGTAATAAACATTATATATTCGAGCAATTCTTATTAAAGTACATGTAGCACTCTTAAAATCAAAAACATTAATGAATTCACAAATAGCATAACAATCGTTTAGATTCTTAATTTCTAGTTTAGTTCGCTATTATTCTTCTCTTTCAAATCTAAGATTTATCGTCATTGTGACAAACAATTTCGTCAAAGACTTGAAGTTTCAAATGTTAATATCTTTTAAAATACATTTATATACTAGCATAATAAGTGCGTCGATCTTTTATGATTTAAAGAAAAAGAAATTCTAGAAGATTTAAAATATAATAACAAGTTATCTTTTAAATCTCTTAACAAAATATGCGTCTTATACTCTACAATTTTAACTTAATTCTAGCATAAAAATAAACGACAAAATCTAGAACGCAATATTTTAAAATTTAAATTAAATTAACAAACTTACAACTTAATATTAAGAAAATTTTATACTTTTAAGAGCAAACATAGAAAGTATTGCTTGTAATCGTTTGTTATGATCGTCGTTCTTAAAGCATTTTAAGTGAATTCTACTTATAGATTATGCTTAGCAACGCAAGTTTAAAAAGAATCTTTTTCTAAGATGTTTATAATCTTATATCTACTATAAAGACTTGTACGAGATTCACTTTACTACGAGACTTGTTTTAAACATTTAAGACGTAGTTTATCATTCAACTTAAAAAATAAAATTAAAATCGAAGAAATTATTTAGCAACAAAGGCTTTAGAATTGATTCGAATCTTATATCTTATTACGTTTACTAGTATAAAGATTTACAAATGTACACTTTGACTTTCGACAAAATTCTTGATGTTAGAAGTCTTGCTAGAAAATTTGAACAAATTGATTATACTTGTGAAGTGATTATTAACAACAATAGAAATAGTTATAGTTACACGTACTACGACGATAATGTAAATAGATATGTTCGAAAATTAATCAATCGCAATGAAGTTAATCTTAATTGAAAAAAAACGACTTAAGATAATTGATTTAATTAAAGATTTAATAGAACGAACTTTAATTATTAAGAAGTTGCAATAAAAGTAACTACTTAGTTTTAAATAGAACGTCGTAGCGCTAAATTCGCTTTATTTATTTTATAGCTCTAAGTATTTATTAATATATTACGTAACTCTTTAAATTAAATATGCTAAAAAATCTAAGTGCAACGTTAAAATACTATAGTGTTATAAAGATCTTTTATCGCTTCTATTGTAAAAAGACTTCGTAACAAGTTTTGTCTAGACGTTCTTTTTAGAGACTTCTTATCTAATAGGAATCTAATCTCGTGCTTGATCATCAATTAATTGTAGGAATTTCTAATTTAAGAGCTTAGATACTAAAGACATCTAATTGAAATTATATATATATAAATTCCTCGATAATCTATTGTAAATGCGACGATAAATAAAATTCTAAAATCTTGTCTAACAAGATAACTAATAGTTATGCGCAAAATACTATATTCTTTGATTTATACGTGTAGATTGTTAGACTTAAGTTCTTACTTCGTTACGAAAATTATTCGAAGTTAACACTAAAGAATCTTTAGATATATTACTATGTTTTATCGTCGATATATTTACTCGCAATCAACATTGAATTTTATTCTTTATTCGTATATTGTTTAATATTATCGTTAATATATTTAGCATAAAAGTTAACTATCTTTGTCTTTAGAATTTTTTGAACATTTATTATCTTATTAGTAATAAAGATTTAAGCATGCATTTCAAGAAAGTTATGCGAGTCTACAATGTTCGATCTATAGAAAATAGATATTCGAAGTATCTACTTTTGTTAAAGATAACAAGATAGATCGTTACTTAAAGAGCTTACGTAGACGTCTTATCTCACATTCTCTTAAAACGCTTCGTTCAAAAAATTTAATGCAACTAGTCTATCATCTATAATTGTAAAAATGCTATGAATAAATTTTTTACTCGAATGTGAACTTACTAAAATCGTGCAATTGTTAAATTAAATAAATACGACGTGTGCGAACTTTATATTAATAATAATTATAAATTAACTCTTTGACATAAAAGATTTAAGTAGCAATGTTAAAGTCTAAAGCAATAAGTAAAACGTTATTGTAATCTTCTATAGAAATACGTAGATCATAAAAATCAAAAAAGAATGTAAATTAATATTGTGATGCTAAAGACTTTAACTTGAAGTCGATCGCATATAATACGAGCTTTTTAGTTAATTCTTTTTGCGACTTTACAATAAATAGAAGACTAAGCATTTGCTCTTCAATCTATTTAGTTATTATAAATGAGTGATTTTGCTAGAAGTTAACGAACGAAATCTAGACGTTAACGTATTAATTTACTTTTATAGTTTAAGATTAAGATACAAATAATGTGATCGTAATTGCGTCGTTAATCTTCGTCAAATAAACTCGTAAACAAGATTAATCTATCGCAAAGTTTTTATAAAAATAGTGACAAATCTTGAGCGCAAATGTCGATGCAAAAATGCTTAAAAGAGAGTACATATATAATCGCGAAATGTTTGTGTTATTTATTGTGTGTCGTTATAGAGAGTAAAGTATTGTTATAGCGAGAGTCTAATAATTACGAAGAAAAATTTCGTATAAAAGTTTTCGAAACAAGCTTAACAACAAGATTAGCAACATAGTTAAGCTAATTCTTGTCTATTCTATATTAGCATAAGTTTTCATTACGATAGCGATATCTACGATTAAGTCACAAGTCTAACGTGCTAATTGTAGATTACTATTGACGTGATTAACAACGCTTAGCGCTATATGTGTATCGTCTAAAAGAATAGTTATAAGGCTAGAGAATGCGTAAATCGTTCGAAAGAATTTAATGAAAACATTAACTAAATTAGTAAGAAAGTCGAAATGAGTCTTTAAGTAAAGCGATAACAAGTTAATAAGTAAAAGAGTGTTAATGCGAAATTGTGCCTTAGATATCGTAGTAACTTTAAAAAGATCGAAAAACACATTAATAATAAGATAAAACAATCGAAGTAATAGTTCAAAGCGTAATTATAATTCTAGAACATAGTAACGATGTAAAAAAACAAAATATACGAGATAGCGAAGCAAAAGAAGTCAATAAGTGCTAATAACTTGTAACAATCGAAGAAAAGAATTAATAATCGTTAAGATAACGAAGATGTTATTTACGAAAATTATGTAAATTCGTATTAGTTTTATGAAAATGCGCAAAGAGTTGTGAACAAATTTTTAAAAAAAATTAAAACTTTAAATAGCAAGATATAACGAGTCTAATCTAAAAGAGCAAAGATAAACTTTTTAAAATAATTATAATTTTATCTAGATACAAATGCGATCAAAAAAGAGCTTAAGATCGAATGCGTCAACTAGAGATTTTCTTTTAACTAGATAGATCTTTTTTCTTGCGACATAAACTAGTTAAGACGAATTAAATTAAAGCACAAATTCGATAGTTTCGAAATAAGAACTTCGTAGAATGCTTCGTCATTAACGACAACTTAATCGTCACGAAAGAAGCGAGAATTATAACGTAAACGAAAAGACACTTTTATCAAAAAGACGAACGAGTTAACGCATTTTATTGACTTCGACGTATATATTGTCATTCGTCACTATAACATCTTGATCACATATAGTTCGTATAACGAGAACAACTAATCGTTGTTAAAAGAGAAGATCGTAATGTTTATTTTCGAAGCGATAATTAAGCTATTTATTGATTTAGATTGCAATTACGCATAAGTCTAAAAAAAAAGCGTTAAGCATCACAAAATTTGTTCGATCTTTTCGTCAAAGAACTTTAAGACAAACGCAAAAGAGAAAATCGCGAAAAACATTTTAATTCGATGACAAATATCGCAAGTCTCTTAGAATTCAAAAGAAAAATCTTTGATCAAATTAAATTAAAGATAAAGATGCGAACAAATTAAAATAAGTTAATAGAAGTTAACTTGTCTAAACGACAAACGTTCGTAATTCTAAGATCTTCTTGTTTTCGTTTTACGCACTCAAGAATACAATGCTAAATTAATAATTTTTTATGTATTTAAAGTGATAGATAAAACTATTTAGTATAATGTTTAAGACTTAAGATGTTAATAACATCGATTAAATTCGTTTAAATCTTATTTCGATTTTAGATTATACTATTGTCATTAGAGTTAATAAGAGCATTGAATGCGCGTCGTCTATTAGTCGTTGTGCGAAAAGAGGAAAAAAAGTTAAATCTATGTGAACGCAAATATCTTACGTTAGTAAAAAGCAAATAAAACTATTATAATACTTAAAAGATATAAGTAGTAGTTGTATTGTAAAATAGTTAAACTTAGATACTTTTTAAGTTTCTAATAGTTAAAGACGAGCATAAATAAGATATCTTAATCATTAAGAATCTTCGCTCATTGCTATAGATCTAACGACTACGCTCTTGCATCGCTTAGTTTATCTTCTTCTCTTACATATGTTGTTAGAAAAATATTCTATAAGATGTTTCGATCGTTGCGTAGTTTAAATCTTAAAACTATCTTAATACTTTTCGTTTTTTCGTGAAATACGTTGTCTCTTATTAAAGAAGATAATACGATTTCTTTTATAAGATCGATAGAAGTTAATAATTCTTAATTCTCTTAAATTGCGTTCGTTTTAAAGCGCAAATGATGTTCTATAAAAGCGACTTGCTATGCTAGACTTTCACGCAACGAAATAGAGCTACAAAACACACAATATCGTCTTGATCTTAAGCGTTTAAGACATCAACATCTTGAAGTTGTACACAAGAGAGCGCAAAGACAAGTGCATAATCTCAATTAAAATAACGAGAAACTCGTTCGTCAATTTTAACATCTTTAAGAGACATACGAAACAATAACAACGTTATAATGATCAATCGAAGTTAATCTTTAAAAGAAGATTTAACTACGATAACAATTCGTAAGCTTCTTAATCAAAGACAACAAAAACAAAGAGCAAATAAAACAATTTAACGCTTCGTTTCTTGATAAACTTAAGCTTATAGTTCGTGTTTTTTATCTACGAATAAATTTAGACTTGTCGAAGAAGAGAAAGAGCGAGCTTTCTATTAATGTCTTTGACATCGTATTAGAAAAAAAGATTTTAAGAAACAAGTGTATTTAACTTAACAAAAAACTAGAAGCTTTAAAGACACAATCGAATGAAATAATAAATATTAAAAACATAAACTAAACATCTTGTCGCTAATAGTTACTATATTCTAAGACAAAAATATATAATAATATAATTTGCAAATAGATTTCAATTTCAAGACATTATTTAATCGTATAAATTAGATTAATTTAGACAATAATTATAAGAATTAATAACATCGTTACTAATAGTACTATTATTTGACGTGGAAGCTTAGCAATTAGTGATGAATTCAATTTAGTGAAAATGCTTAGATTAGACGTTCTTGATGTTGATAACAACTAGTTATCGTAATAAGTATTGTTACTCATTATTGACGTTATATTAAATTATGAAAACGCTATTTTTAAGAAGCTTAATAAACGTATCTTTTCGACACAAGAGTGTCTCGAGAAAGTGTCGACAAATATCTTAGTTAAATTTGTGATAATTGTTGTCATTTAACTTTGCAATTCTAGCGCGAATCGAAATAACAAATCTTAGTTAAATAAGAAGAATTGTTTTGTCTTGCTCTAGTCATTGTTCGATGCAAAATGATCGCTTAAGTTGTCTATAACGACTATGCGCATACGATTGCTAAGACGAACGATAAAGATAGACACATAAATTTGACTAGAATTGCGAAAAGTGCTAGTGAAATAATTGTTCGAGATAGAGTCTTGACTTTGGTCTTAACTTTAGCTTTGACTTTGATCTTAACTTTAATCTTGACTTTAATCTTCGAACATTTTGTTAAAGTTTATTTCGAATATAGCGTCAATATAGATAGTAGATAGCATTAGATTAATTTTCTAGATCATAGATGTGCTATTAATGTGATCTAAGACAATGCTTACAATCGCAAATTGTATCGCTATTAGATATAAAAGCGTTGTATATAATATGTTAGATAAAACGAATACAATGAGAGTCAATGTTTTAACTAATACTTAGATAGAGTGTTAATGAGATAAATAGCAAAGAATTGAATCGAACGTGATGTACACTAGATTAAAACTCGAATTATATTGATGTATAAGTTAAATTAATTGCGCTAAATTAATAACGTGATTCTTTTTAATAACGACGAAAAAGAATTAGAGCGATTAGAGTCTATCTATTTAATATATATAGTTTAGATCGTAGATCTCTAGATAGCAACGCATTGATTTGCTAGTAGTTTGATGACATAACGCAATCGATAGTAGACTCTAAAGTAGATCTCCCAACTTTAGCGATCACATCTATTTTGAAAATCAAAATTGAAAAGATCTTGACAACTATTGCTCGCAAAGAAGATGAAAATACATCGAAAGAAATGATCAAACGTATTTTGATCTACGATTCGAACAATTACTAAACAATTCTAAATTGCTAGATAAAAGACTATGAAATAACACAAATGAAGTTCGATTTATTACGCGACGATCTTAACTTTAATAACAATACACAAATTAAGAAGACTTTAAATCGTAGATAATGTGTTTATCTTTTATACAAGAGTGCGTTAACTTAATACTCTTAAACGTCATGTAAAATGTTAATGTTTTAAATCTAAACGTAACAATGAACGAACTAAATGACAAACTATCGAATGCTTCGTACAACAAAATTTATAGCAAAACGAAATCTTAAGTGCTAGCGTTTACTTAAAATTCTAACGACTTGTACGCAAAAATTAAAATCAACAAACTTAATGTTAAAATTAAGACTAACAATTAACGATAAGATGCTTCTACATAGCAAGGCAAAATCGATCTAGACTTTTACATTAAACAAGCGCAAGATGCAAAATTCTCTCTCGACAAGCTACGAATGAATTCTATCGACGCATAAACGAGTATAACGTTTAATAAAATCAATTTGCTTGTAATAGAGTACAATAGTTGTACAAGCTATTCTTTCACTTAAATTATTTCGAAATTAAATCTATTATCAAATATATTGAAACTTGATTTGAAGTTTAATCCTATTGTTATCGAAGCAATTGATTCATTTGCGCTCGTAAACAAAAGTGTTAAATTTGTCAATAATGTTTCAATTAAAAAGAAGACTTTAGATAAGAGTATGCTAGACGCTTTTAAGAACAAAGAGTCATCTCTTATAACTTTCGACATTGAGCGAATCGTCAATAAGGATCTAGATTAACTAGTAGAGTGATCTATAAGAATAAAAGCGAATGTAGAGATATATGCATACGAGCCACAAAATGCTTCTCTTTATCTTTGGAAAAGCGATATAATTACTTAAGACAAGAAGATTAAGTGTTTCTAAATTAACAAGAGACGCGAAAAGAAGAAAATAAATAATGAGTGAACTTACGATAAAGCTAGAGTGACTAATGTTAGAAATATATATTAAAGAATAAATAACTATAAGAACGAAGATAATTCTTATAAATTAAATTTAATTGACTTATTAAAGTTTGAATCGTAATTAAGATACTTATTAACACTTATCTAAATAAAGTAGAATAACAAAGAAAAAACTTAGAAAACTCGAATAATCTTTAGACGTATTTGGCGAAATTAGAAACTTGTTAACAAATAAATCTTAACTAGTGTACGTCGTTATTATAATTAATACAAGAAATATAATAACGATACACTAAATTCGTTTTTAAGAACGTTAACTTCTAAATTAATGTTACAAAAGTTAACAATGTCTAGCTTGTTATTTTAGCTAAAAATAAAAAAGAAGCAATTTGCGAAAATGTAAGAGCAATCTTCGATTAAAGTCTTAAATTAAGTTGCTTTTAAGTTGTTATTGCTAAACAAATATATAAAGATAATAAAAAACGTTATGTTAAAACATAATATAGTCGAAAGACTAATTATGTTTATAAAGTTGTATTTAATATTTTCGAAACTTTAATTACAAAGCTAGTGTCTATAATTAATGATCAAAGCAATTAATTTATTATAGTCTTAACTAGAGGAACAAAAGAAAAATTGTGTTTTACTTGTAACTTTTGTTCTTGTTATAGAGATAAAAACTAATTTTAATGCTTATCATTCGTTTAGCGAATAAAGATAGAATGATTTACTTAATTTTTTTGCTAGAAGTTGCACATGTAGAGAGAAAGACAATAAGAATGTAGTTAATAGTCTCTTTTAATAAACAAATTGTGTCTATAATAATGATTATTATCTTTAGAAAACTCTAGTTACTTTCTCTTAAGTTCGCTTAGATTAAACTTGCTTCAATAAGACTTTTAACTCTTAAAGAATAAGCTTAGACTTTGTTAATGCGCAAGCTAGCTTCGCCCAATAGTGTGCGTCACTAAGTCTTCGTTCGCTTTATATTAGCACATATCGTTATTATGTTAAAATTAAAGAGAGTCGCAAAAGCAAACGATGTATTATTAAAAAAAGATCATTCGTTAATTAAAACAAAAGAATAATTTTTAATTATTATTAAGATAATGTTCTTTAATATTGTTAAGCAATTTTTATTAAATTAGTTGTGAAAAATATTGCGAAAATAATAAGTACGCGCATTTGTTCTTCGAATTAATAGTGAACAAAATACGAAAGAAATTTAACATATTTTTTATAATTTGTGAAGCGAAGAAGTTATGTGTTGTGCATTTAAACTTGTTGTTAAGACTAATTTGTTTAATGATCTTTAAAACATTTTGCAAGATTATACGTTCGCAAAGTTAAGAAAATCTATTTTTAATTACTAGTAACTTATGATTTTAAGCTTCTTTAACATTTATAATTAGCATTGCGTTCTTGTTCTTTAAATCATTAACGTTTAATTAACTTTCTAAAGAATAAAAGTTAAGCTAGTTTGCTTAATTTTAACGTTAATTAGTTATATAGTTGTTAAAGCGATGCAATAACTCTAGTTGATCAACTAGCATGTCAAATATAAACTTGTTAGTATTAAAGATTTAGTTCAACGCACAATTGTGAGAATTCACAAGATTCTTGTATTAAGTGTTACGAAAAAAGATAGAAAAATTTTGTTAAACTTTTTCAATGAAATTCAAGCTTAATTGTGAGCACTATAAGCACTCTAATTTAAGAACGATATATACTAAAATTTGCATTCATTGTTCAACAAAAAGTTCGTAAATGTTTAAGAAACGTTAATAGATACAAAGAGATCATAATTAATCTTCTTAATAGTTTTTATAACAACAAGAGTTCGCAAAAGTTAAGCTAAACGTTTAAATTAATTTATAACAATAATAGAATGCTATAAGTCTATCTAGAAGTATTCGCTTCGCACTAATGATTTTCATTAATTTTTTTAACGATGTAAAAGACTCTTTGTGCTTAATTAGAATGTTGAAAATTCTTAAATTAATAACGATATAAATCGTTATTGTTTTAAGTAACTTTAGTCGTCTTCGTTAACTTAACGATCAACTTAAATAATGTCTAAATTTTTAACGTCTTCGCATCTAATAAAGAATGCGAGCTTAAATTTCTCTTGAAACTTCAAAAATTACACTTAGTTAACGAACGATATTTCTAATTTAACATTTGAATGAAAATGACATTAATATTGCGAGAATGTCTAATAAATCTTGCATCTAAGAGCTTTATTAATAGAGCAAAAGAGATAAAAGAATGATGCAAAACGATTATATATTTTAGAAATTAGAACTAAGTAAATTCGCTAACGCAATCGTTGATCTTAAATGTTTGCAAAAGCAACATTGATCGACGCAATTTTAAATAGATATAATAAAGTAGTTTGCGATGCACACTTAAGAAGACACTTTTAAGCAAGCATTTTCGAAGCAAGCATTTTCGAAAGTTGAAGCGTCACATTTTAGATTAAAACGCGTTTCTATACTTTGATCAATAATAAAATATAATAATTTTAGATAAAATGTGAAGAGTTTAAAAAATATTATAGATTACGAAAGTCATGCTACTAGAATGTAATTCGAGCTAGCGACAAAGATAGATTCTTCTTGCGCATCGAAGCATATATAGTAGTGATTATTGTTCGTTTGTCGTTACTAAACATGACTTAGAACTCTAAAGATATTCTCTTTAATATTTGATAAATATGTTGATCGACAACATTAGAATTGTTAAATTCTTAAGCATTATATAAATCGAATGTATTATAATTTTTTGTTTTGTTATTATACGAATGTAAATAAGAATTAAGGTTACAAGACAACTAAATTAAGACGATTAAATAATAAGTGTCACAATAATATAGTCTTAAGTCTAATTAATCATTGTTAATACTAATGATCTTAATTCTTATTTATTAGTCTTTGTGCTATATAAACTCTTTACGCTTATAACGACGAAATTAGACATAAATATAATGTGAACGCTATGTAATAAATTCTACTTACAAAGTTGAACTAAATCTCTTAATCGTTTTGCATACTAAGTCTAGCTCTTAATAAGATTTTCGTCGTCTTACTTATTCTTTGTATTATTTCTCTACATTTTCGAACGCAACGAATTCTACTTATTATAACAATAATTAACATTGTCTCTTTTGCAAACTTCGATTGCTTTATGATTTTCGTATAATGCATATTTATAAAGACTCTTTAAAATTCTCTTAATATCGAAGAAGCAAAATGTTAACAAATTAAGACAATTATTATTATTGTTATCTACATTGATTGTAAATATTAGTTTTGTGCTATAATTAAACTAGACTAATGCTAATAATATACTACGTTGTTGTTAATATGTTTTTAACTCTTATTTCAATTGTCTTTTTTGCGTTTCTTTAACTTTCTAAAAACAAGAAAATCATTCTTATCTTAATCATAAGTTTCGAGATCTTGTAAATAATCTAATATTAAGCATAAGAATATATATTAATAAGTCTAGAATCGCAATTTGCGAAACTATTAAAATTAATTAACTTTTGTCGAAAAATAAACGCGAAGATCTTATATATAAGATTAATATCGCCTTAAATAATATACGAGACTTAACAATATTTAGAAACGACATTTGATCTTTTTATCTAAAATGCGTAAAATATCGCAAAGTTAACATGTCTTACTACTAAGATCGTTGATCAAAAATAAAATCACAATTAGTATAATAATTGCTTGTATATTAATTTTAAAACTAGCTTTAAAGACGATTTATAACTATGTTAAACGAATTAAAATCATAAAGTCTTTCTACGCATAAATCTTGAAAAATAATTAAAGTTTAAAACTTATATATCGTTTTAAAGTAACAACGAAAAGTAGATGTTATTTCGAAAGATAAAAACTAGTTTTAAATTAATATTCCTAAATAGAATCTTACGATTGCGTTGATTATGACGCAATATTTTTATTATTCTAAGATTGTAGTTATTGAAGTTAACGTAAACGTTAAAGTTTTTCGCAATTAACATTGTTTAGATATAAATCGTTGTTAATTACGAATGCGTTTGCTATTAATTTGATCTAAAACACTATTTACGTCGACTATACACTAGTAACACTATAAGCGATAACTTTATCTAATACAATAAAACATTATTCTTACTATCGCAAATGCGATAACTTTGTTTTACTTTTTCTTATTTAGTAATGCAACACACCTAGTAATGCAACACGCTAGTAGAGGATCTAGGATTATATATTTAGAATACTTATTAATAGATACGATTGATTCCAAGTAGATCTTAAGTCTTATCTAAACTCTAGAGAGTACGTTAAGCATTATCTAAACATCATCGACTTACGAACGCAATTTACGAGCGCAATAAACTACGCATGTTATAGTGTGCCATTAATACGCTCACACATAGAGAATATATTTGTCTACATATCATTATAATAATTTAATAAATAGCTTAATTAACAATGTTAAATACTTAATTTTAAAAATTTCGAAACATTCTAATCCTAAGATATCTAATTCTACAAATCTCTTGCTAGCGTGTTGCATTACTAGATGTGTTGCATTACTAAGTAAGAAAAAGTATGCAATAAGATTTCTCATTATCGCAAGACGCGATAACTTTACCCTATGTAATAAGATTTCTCATTGTAGTAAAACGCGATAGTTTCGTTTCTTGCAAAAAGATGTTTTATCATCGCAAGACGCGATAGCTTCGTCTCTTGTAAAAAGATGTTTTATTATCGCAAGACGCGATAGCTTCGTTTTTTGCAAAAAGATGTTTCATCGTCGTAGAATGCGATAGCTTTGTCTTTTGCGAAAAGATGTTTTATCGTCGCAAGACGCGATAGCTTCGCCTCAAACGAATCATAGAAATGTTTTCGAATACTTAACGATAGCTTTATCATTCTCTCGCTAGTGCTTTAATACGATTAGATCGTTTTCTATTGTTATAACGAGTCGATTCTAAAAAGCATCATTTGAAAGAACGAGTTTAGTAATTACACATTAATGATGTTTTGCTTTTGACTCGTATATATTTACATCTCTTGTTCAAGATGCGTATCTTATTATCTATAGAATCGTGCATCTATTATAGCTCCTCTCTAGAAAACTCTACTCTCCAAGTATCTTTTCTTATAATTTTTTCGCTTAATCGTCTAGTATTTAAGTAAACGATTCTTTGATATTGCAATTTTTTGCGAAGTATTAGTCAAAGCATGTTGTAATCTTTGCATAGCAATTTAAGCACTATCGTAAAGTCTTATGATTATTATTTAAGTTTTCTTATAATATGCGAGCTTTTATCTTAGATACTTGTTCTTATACGTAAGCTTCTTGATACATTTCTTCTTTAACATCGAATTCTTATTTTTAGAAATCTTTAAACAATAAGAAAGAAATTCTAAAGTAAATGTTGTGTTGTTCTCTTAATTAATCTAATGATTTATAAAGGATATTTTATTTATAATTTCTAAAAGAGAACGCGAACGTAAGCTATTTTTAACGAGTTTAGAGGTGTTTTTGTTGCGACTTCTATCGAGAGATAATTGATACTTAAAGATAACATAACGATTGTTGAACGACTTACTTCGTAACGTATTATTTCTTTTAATATTGTCGTAGATTTGTTAATTTTTAAGAATTTTTGCTACAAAGAGTTTTTTCGCATTTGATAGAATCTAGTATTGTTAACAACTCGAAAACTTATAATTGTTATACTTTATCTTGCAAGTTAAACGATAATAAGTCGTACAAAGTGAATATTTAATAGGTCAAATGCTTGGCAATTCGAACTTAGCGCAAATCACAATTTTGACGTATTTAATATAGGAACATTTGTTTTATATCTCGTTCTATGCTTCTAGAGATATTATTATTAATCTTTAACAATAATAGATTCTTAACTAATAGATGTTTAACGACGCGTAATATAGCTTTCTAGAGACATAGAAGAGCTCAAGCCCTTGCAAATCGTTAAGAACATTCGTTCGTCCAATCGTAGCTTCTTTGACTTAAAAGTTCTTCAAAAACGTCATTTGTTTATAAGCATTAACAAATTATCTTTTCAAATGAACAAAATCAATGAATCTACTATTAAAAGAGTCAAAACTACTTTTTCTAATAACAAAAAAAAGATAAATTATCGTAAATTCTTGAAGTTAAATTAAGTCGAATCTATTATTATCTTATATAGCAACAATCGAAACTATACGTTAGTCGTCATTAAAACAAGAAGAGATGCATCGTTAATAATTATATTATTGTTAAAGATTTCCAAAGAAAATGTCGTAAATTTATTTAATTGTTATGAGCGAAACAAGATCGTATATTTTGTCTACGAACTTATGAATGCGTTTCTTCGTTAAATGAATAATATTCGTCATAAACGATAATTATTCTTTGAAATAATAGCGATTTGCAAAGAGATTAATCTACAACAATTGTTTCTAATTATATTCTACAATTTAATTCTAATGCAATTAGATTTTGTAGAATCTATCGTTTATTCACAATCTTAGATTCTATCATAATTAGCTTAAATGTCTAATTATAATGCTTAACTCTTATAATAATTATGTGAAAATTAATAAGTGAAAAATCTATTATTAAGCTCGTATACTTATACTTTTTAGCAAACATAAAAGATTGCTTTCTTGAAAAGAAAAAGATGTTAAAGACTACTTAATAGAAAGATATCAAAAGCGTAGACTATATAATGATGAAACTTATAAAATCTAATACATGTTTTACATCGTTACGAACGATAACACTCTAGAATTCTAGAACCTAAAACAACAAAATCGATATCTATAAATTTCTTGTCGCAACTTAAACGAAATTATTAAGAAATCTATCTATAATTAAACTCTAGTTATCATTATTTTTAGCTTCTACTAATTAAGTTTATAGCACGTATTTCTTCTCTTAGTCTTTAACAATATGTATTTGAAATCATTTGTATTTGTTGCAATTCATGTTGACAAATTTAACTAAAAACTTATTAACAAGTTCGCAAACATAAAGAGCGAATAAAGTTTTCTTCTCTAATTATCTTTTAAAACTTAAGCGATATACATATAATTATCGCACAACGAGCTATAAACTATGTGAATCAATATATTCTCGCTTATGCTTATATCTCTTATAGTAATGTTTGTTCTTGTAATATTATTAAGATATAATTTAGAAAGATCTTGCGAGTAGTTAAGCAAATGCTAAGGTAGCTAGCTTAATAAGAAGTTAAAGAAAATGTATAAATATATAGAGCTAAACTATGTTAATTACTCTATTCTTTAAAGATGCTTAGTCTATCGTTGACTCTTTCGTATTCAAGACTCTTTTAATTTTAGTCTTCACTTCATTAGTTCTTTAATTTAGCTCTATTATAATAGTCTTAAAAACTAACAAATAATTATAATTAGAAAGCTACTTTGATGTTAAGCAATCGACTTACTTAGTAGGTTTTAGATTTGTAGATAAATAGCTCATATATCGTTAAGTTGTTTAGAGCAAAGAGAGAAATATTTGTTAATAGAGAAGAGATACGCAACATATTGGACGTTTGAAAAACATAGAAATATTTTCTTCGAAACTAGTTGCTTATTAACTTTCGAACGTAAAAAGAAAACAATTAGAAAGATGTTTAATAATAGATTAATCTAAGCTCTAATTAAATCTTAGATCGAATTATAATAACGAAGCACATAATTAATGATTCTTTGACATAAGATAATAATGAACTAATAAATTTAAAGTTCGAAACGATCGTCTAGATGATCACGATAATAAATCACGTCGAATGCGAATTAGCTTAAAGATAAACTACTTTATTTGTGAATTAATATAAAAGATGATCGACTAATATAGAAGATGATCGACCAATATAAAAGGTAATCGACATGAGATATAAGAGATGACCAACATAAGATATAAAAGATAACTAGTATAAGATATAAAAGATAACTAGTATAAGATATAAGAGATAATTAATGTGAGCGCATCAATGTGAGCGCATTAATGTGAACGCATTTAAAAGATTTCTAAATTAATAATTCTTTAGTTAATATTTATTTAATCATTATTAAAAGACTAGCGATTTTTAGAAATCTTAGTTCAAGAAAATTAAAGTGCAATATTTATTAATCTTTGTAATATTCTTAAACGTATAAGATAAAATCTCTATTAAGCTAAATTAATAGTTATTGATTGTAGCAATATTAAGATTTAATAAATCTAATTTAATATTAGGTAGAAAGTTGACGTTTGCGTAGATTTGACTTGCGTCTTATATTATAATGTCACTAAAGCTTAGAAACTACTTGCAATACTTAAAAATAGAACGAAGTTTATATGTGAATTAATATCTAATACTAGTAGTTCTTAAAGCTTTAGATATGTTTAGAAAGATCTTTACTAATAAATTCTAAGATATATGTCGTATTCAAGTGTTTTAAATATCGAAATTAAAAATATTTTAAATTAAGAAGTTCGAATTAAAGAATTGCAATCTACACACATTGTTATAGTATTATACTTAAACGACATCGAAGTATATCTTGTTATTAAGCATAGTATTGTTTGTTTAATCGAAATAAAAGCATTAAGGCGCTATAGTTAATAGTTATTGTTTTCTAGTTTTTGCTCTATTAGCGTTTATTAAGACTCGCAAGCGAGTTGCGAACAATAATATATTATTGACTTTTATTTCGAAATCAAGGTCGAAATTATTAATTATAGCAAATTTAAATAATCGAAGTGTCTAAAATGTTAAACTCTATAAATCGAAAATTGTCTAAAGAAAATTCGCTTTATACATAGCTTAAGACGTTATTCGAAAGTCGTCTTTAGAATACGTCGTCTTTCTTACGCTTAAAAATATAAACTTCGAATAGCGTTACTAATAGATAAAGATGTCTTTATTGCGCATAATTTTAGTAATGTCGTAATATAAAAAACGTAATCTATTTAATCTAAGAGCAATTAAGAAGATTCTACTTTAAATAAACAATGCAATTTGTCGCAACATTAGCAACGTTAATCTTTGACTCTTCTTTACGCTTATAAACGATAATCACGAAGACAATAAGAATTATTTAGATAGAAATTAACATAAATTTTAATCGTAAGAAGTCATGTATTTACATTCACTAAAGAATCTATTAATAAAATTAGAATTACAACTTCGTTTATTAACTAAAATTAAGCATTAATTTGCGCAATAATAAACTAAATCTCTTTGCGCTAGTGACTCGCTACTAGAATCGATTAAATTTTGCTTTAAAGTAATCTTGTAAGTTCGACAATATAATTAAGAACAATTTTTAGACAACGTATTCTAATACACAATCACATTGTTCAAGAAGATAGAATTGAAATATGTCGATACATAGCTTAAGGAAAATTGTATAAGAAAAAATATCTTTGAATTGCATGTAGATTATATAATGCAACTTATTAGAGTATCTAGTCTTAAAAGTATTAATAAGAAGAACGATCTTATTTAGTAAAGCTAATTTAACGTTTATATAAATTTGTTTAGTCAAGCATGTTACGTTAGAAATTTAACGACATCAAAGTTATTAATCTCGATTGCGCTCAAAAAGAAACTCGAACGTATCTAATTTTATCGCAATTATTTTCACGTACATTAAAGAGTTTACTTGCTAGTGTTCGCATAAATAGCATCGCAAAGTCTTTAATTGTTATAAATATTTTTTAGTTAATAAAAGATCTTAAGATAAACTTATACGCTCTTTGCAAAACATACTATTTTTAAGCAAAGAATTCGAATTAAAAGCGAAGAAGAAGATAGATTTCTTAAAAATAACTTGCGTTGTCATTAAATAATTACATTTCGCAAACGACTTTATAAATTTAAAGCATATTTAAAAGCTACAATTAATTTTTTGGAAAAACTATTAGTAAATTGACGTTCACAATTATGTTTTTGCAATAATTAATTAATAATATTTTGCTTATACGCTTCGAAAGATTAACATTTTCGCAAAAGTGTTGTTAAAAATTGTTGTAAAAAATATTTTAATATTAGAGTTTTAATTAGACTTTTAGCTTAAATGTCTACATAAAAAGCATAAAATTAAAACGACAAAAAATGTTTTTTTTTCGTTAAATATATAATGAATCGTAGACTTTTATTTCTTTAGTAAAAATAACAATGCGTAGATCATAATAATGTTAATAAGATAAATAGACTTAAGTAGAAAGTTTCGAACGACTTTAATCGAAGAATATACGAATAAGAGTCGATCTTTTAATGAAGAAGTATATATAAAGATACGTAATTATTATACTCTACGAAAGTTTAATCTAGAAGCACAATAATAAACTTAACTATTAACTATTAAGATTAAAAATCTTAAACAATTTCTTAAACATTATAATATTGTAGTTGCGTTTAATAGTTTTGTAAAGACGTTAATACTTTTAAAAGCGATGCGACTTAATAATATGCACAAAATATTAGTTATAAAATGCGATAAAATGTGTTAAATCATCTAAGTCTAAGCAAACTTATTAATAGTTAAAAAATCTTGCATTATCTTTGCTATATTAAGAACTTCTAATTCGATCTTCTTTAACATAACAAGAAATCGATAAAAAGATTAAATTTAATTATAATTAATACTATTTAACTTATAACATTATAAGCATCTACGATTAATGCAAACACTCTTAAGAGTAAAATTTTAACTAGAGAAATATTTAACTCTTTTGAGCAACAAGTTCGAACAAAGATTTGAAATAAACTACGTATTTTTAAAGATTTTGTTTCTTTTTTTTATACGTTCTTTAAAGATGTTAAAGTACTTAAAACTTAAATTGATTACTTAAATTAAATTTTACTTGTAGTTTTGCGACAAACGATGTTTATAACTTTGAATAATATATATATTAATACAAATTAATAGAAGACTATAACATTAATTCAAGTTATAGAAAGAATCTTTGTATTCGTTCTAGTCGAATCTAGCTATTAAAGAGATTTAGTATATTAACAATTATACTTATTTGCGATGCGTCATTATAAAGCTATTTCTCGAAAATTAAGTAAAAGAAATGTTTTTGTAAAACTAGTTGTCGTTGTAGAAATTACGAAGCTAAATGATTTAAATGATTTTGCGTAAATTTTAAAGTTCTAGTCTTTAAGCATTTCGACTTTGAAACAACATTTTAAAATCGCAACTTTAGAAATTATAACATTAAATGCTTAATTATTGCTTGTAGAAATAGAGTAATCTCTAATAAAAATTAATCGATGCGAGCTTCTTCGCGTTCAAGATTATTAAGAGAATTATATATACTTCTACTTATCTCATTTGCATAAGATTAGAAACGAACAAGTCAATATTATAACGTTATTTTTCTAGCTAAAATCTATATATCACAACTTTTTCGATTAGTTTAGCGAAGAGTTATTAAGATTTTTGCATTGTCAAAATGCTTTTAAAGTTAAAAATTATATTATAAAAATTAATATTACGCAAACGATACTTAATATTGAAGAGAAATAACAAAAAGTTAATATAAATAAAGAAATTATTAAAGAGAGACAAAATTGTTAAGAACAAAGTTAACAAAAGATTGCATAAAAAGCTAACTTATTTCGAAATTTTAAACAAATATAGAAGCAAAGACGTTAAAAGCTTGTTATTAAAGAGCAAGTTTTAAATAAGTTAAATAAAAGTTGCAATATTAATTAATAATAAATCGCTTAAAACATGAATCTTTTTAAGACACAACAACAATAATATGTACTTAATAAAAATGCGCTTAAAGTAGCTCTTATAGAGTTTATTGCTTAAGAATAAAGACGAAAGCAAAAAAAAAAAGCGATTAAAGCGCATAAAACTTAACTTAAAGCTAAAAAGTAGCAACAAAAAAATCGTCAAATAAAGCTTAAAACATTTGCAAAACATTTGTTCAAAATAAAATAAATTCTTTGTAATAAGAAAAGAGATTTATTCGACTTTAATCAAAGAATATTAAAGCAAAAAAATTAACAAAATCGTAATGATTTTTAAAGAAAAAAGAAAAAAACGTTAATAAAGCTTAATGAACGACTTAATGAAAAAAGTCTTTGCGATATAGCGACAAAAGATACGAGATAAAAGTTATTAATTCTAGCGATCAAATTTAAGAAATCACAACTTCGAAGAAATAAAATGAGTTAAACTAGATCGCTAGAAGACGCAAACAATAAAGAGATTAAATATTTTTCTCAACGACGCAAAAGAGTAGAAAGTGAAGAGAATATTAATTATTAACGAAGAGAACGCAAATTAATTAAATGGAAATTTTAGCGTTTGAATTAATCTCTTATAGACGATCATATTTCTTTTAACTTTTATTAACATTTAACAAACAATATATTTTGAATTAAATAACTATTAGTTTTAAGCAACAACTTTGCAAATTAAGTAGAAGCCCTTTATCTACTTACTTATTATCTTAGTTTTTACGCGTTAACAAATAAGTCTCTTCTTCTTTTAAACGAAACAAATCTTTCGAACGAGACAAATTCATCGTGGGGCAAATCCATCGTGGGGAGCCATTCACGTAAAGGGCTATCCATCGTAGAGACAATATCCATCGTAGGGGCAATATCTATCGTAGGGGCAATATTCATCGTAGGGGCAATATTCATCGTAGAGGCAATATCCATCGTAGAGGCAATATTTATCGTAGGGGCAATATCCATCATATCCACAATATCCATCGTAGGGGCAATATCCATCGTAGGGGCAATCCATCGTAGGGGCAATATTCATCGTAGAGACTATCCATCGTAGAGGCAATATCCATCGTAGAGGCAATATTTATCGTAGAGGCAATCCATCGTAGAAGCAATTCATCGTAGCGATTTATCGTAGAGGCGATCCACCATAGAGGCGATCTATCGTAGAGATGATTCATCGTCAATTCGTGTAATTCATTGAAATGACGATTAAGACAAGTTCGAATAAGACTTTTTCTTCGCATCTTAACCTTATAATATAATGTTATTTTCACTTTTTTCGCATTAAAGTTTTGTTTTAGTCTTCGACGTATAGAAGAGTGTTAATCGTTAGTAAATTAATTAGATTAGAATGAGCTAAGCTTAAGGCAATTGTTCATAAAAAAGAACGTCAAAGACATAAATATTTAAAGACTTAGAAATTAGAGATAGAATGTAAGAATTAATTAGAAGTATATTTTTGTATCTTATTTATTTAGTAATGCAATTCACTTAGCAATGCAATCGCTAAAATAATGATTTTGGCGCATAGAATTAAATGAATTGCATTATTAAATAAATAAAAGTATTAGTTTTAAGACGCGTTTGTTTGTCTCGCACTAAAAATAAAATTTAGCTTAACTAATAATCGCTTGCACTTAACGTTCTTTCTTTTTTATTATTTAAGTTTAAGTATCTTGATTTTTTTACGTTTGTCTTCGAATTGTCATGCAATCTAATATATAAGCTCTAAGATCTTTAAGATTTTTAAAAAGACTTCTTGAAAACGCTTCTAATTATTAACTTGCGAACAAATACGTTCGATTATTGCTCTTTTTATTGTTAATTTTAATTAACGATCTCTTAAGTCGTTATTTTAGCAATCTCTTATTGCGACCAAAGTTTAAAAGTTATTTACAACGAATTTTTAAATATCTTTTTAATTATTTGTCTCTAAGCAAGCATTTTTAGCTTCTAAATAATCTTTTCGAAGTTTCTTATTTAAACAATTACTTTAGTCGTATTTTATCGCGATTAAGCTTTGCGAAATGTCGTAATCGTAAAAAACTTAATTTTGATTACGCATTTGCAAGCAAACATTATTAACTATAGTTATTATCTTCTTTGTTATCTTTCTTATTAGCATTCTTGCTAGCATTCGTGTTAATTTAGATTTAGCTCTCTAAAGTTTCTTGCTTAAGCAATTATCTAAGCAAACGTTCGTATAGCGCTTCGCTAGACTTCTTTGATTGTGACTAGCTTGCGTCTACAAACTAGTGCGCATTTTAGTTTACGTCGTTAATAGCTATTAGCTAAATGTCGCAACAAAATGCACAAAATCTTAGAACGAACTTGATTTCTTCTTCTTAGAGTAAAAGATCTAGTACGTTAAATTCTATATATCGTTCGACACTTTTTAGAAATTGTATTGTCATTAATAATATAAAAAGATAAATGTTGTTAGCAATTAAAGATTTGATGAAGACATACATTTGAAAGCGACGTTTATCTTCACGATTAAAGCAAGAAGAAAGATTTAAAATAGTAAATAAAGTGATAAAACTTTAAGACAAAGTCGAATTTATTGTATTAAACATTACAAAGATCTTAGCATTTTCTATTGAACGTTCTAGTTTCGCAAAAGAACGCAATACTACTTGATTTACTAAGTTGTTACTAATTAATTCGCGATATTTATATAAGCTTTTTGCGTCGAAGCTTGATCGCTATTACGAATATTTTATTAAGCAAAAGTTCGAATGAATTGACGAAGAAATTGCTATTATTAATTATTAAGTAGCACAACTATATACGCAATTAACGAGAGAAAATCTTTTTTTTTTTTTAATGATCGAGATCAAGTTCGAAGCGATTGGCGACATATTATATATAGCTAAAAGCTAGATTGCGATTAGTGATGCTTATAGTGTTCACGCACTACGTTGACTTCTTTCACAAACTTGTTTCTTCAAAACTCTATTAAGCATTAATTTCGTTATTTTCACGATTATAGTTAGTTAGAGAATTGTCGTGTTTCACGTAATTTAATATTTCTTAAAAAATGATAGCATCTATATATCTTATATTGACACTTTAATCTTTATGAAGAAATTCGACATTTAAGAATGCTTTAATTTTATTAAAAACATTGTAGATTATAATCTAAAAATTCGACAATCAATTATTAGAAATACGCTAAAAGCTTTGCATTCTATTTTATAATAATAGAAAAAAACTTGATTTGCTAACGCTATTAAGAATACGATCAAGTTATTTAATAGTAACGATAAGAGATCTAGCAAAACTTGACGAACATAGTAGAAAGTAGTTAGAATAGCAATCGAGTTCTTTTCTTTCTTATTTTAATTATACGTAATTATTCGAAGATTAACGCGCTATAAATCTTGATTGCCCTTTATTAAAGTCTAGTTATTGTTCGATTTATCGTTCGATTTACTCTTCGATACGTATTATTATTTATTGCGTATTTATTTATCTTTATGCAACATAAGAATAATTGTAACTCGCTAAGACTTGCAAGAGACTTATCTTCTTTTTGCTTCTCTTTAACATTAATTTCGTTAAAATTATCTTATTATTAACTAAGTTTCTAAGTAATTGTTTGTTTAGATGCACTTGCTTAAATGTATGCAAAAGAATTGACGAATCAATTAAAACTACAAAATACTTGTATAGAAATCTAAATTTTTTAATCTTTTATTTATTCTTTTTATGACAATCTCTTTTGTCTCTTTTTCTTTTTTTTCCTTCGTTAAATGTGTGATAAATCTTAGTATCTTTATAAATATTGTCGCGTATTAACGAGAAAGTCTTAGTCAAATATGATGAAATTCTTTTAATAGATTTTCTTTACGTTAAAAGTATAGTTCGTAACATTGCTATACTTTTTAAAATTAATTATAATCTTCGAACAAATCGTTTTAAAATACTTTAAAAATTTCGTTTAAATTTTTCGTATAAAATGTTGTTACAATGTTAAGAAAAAAATGTGATTTCTTCGAATAAAGAAAATTGTTAACATTATTCTTACTCTTTATATAGATCTTCGAGTCATTTTTATTATAATTAAAGAGAAAATTTATATAAAATGATGTTAAGTTTAAACTTAATTTGATCTTATTAATAAAGATTCTTCAATAAGATTTTTTTATTCGCACATTTTCTAGAATTAAATGTCGAAGTTTTAAAATGTCGCAAAAGATTAAAAGAAAATCTTTGTCTATTATAGTATTGTCATTAATTATTAATGTAAGCAAATTAAAGAAGCAACATTGTAATAGAAGATAATTAATCTAGCTCTTAGAAACAATACGATCACATGTAAGATACAAACATTTTAGACACTTAACTTAAGAAAGAAAATTAATCATCGCTTTCGTTAATTGATTCTCGCATGTAATTAGACGCAATTTGCGTAAATAAGCTAGAAAGATAGAGATCGTAGAAATAATAGAAGCTAGTTCGTCGAATTTAGATAATTCTAGAAATTAAGTGTCGCATGTTTTGTCGCAAGCTTTTATTATTAATTCTTGCGCTTTAAGATTATTGTTACTTAAGAGCATTATTATGAAGTTAACGAAAATCTCTTTAAAGAATATTTTTATTCGCAAAGATTAAGTCGTAATACGATTATATTATAGATTTAGTTGAAATGTGTTATGCGTTTCTTTGTTTAATGAATAGCTCTTTTAGTTGCTCTTTTAGTAATAAATCTTCTTTAATTCCTAATTCGTAATAGAGCGATTGCGATAAATGAAGATTACTTTTCGAAAATTAAATGTGTGTCGAAATACTTGTCAAAGATAGTTTTAAACATTAATTAAATTTTATCGAACAATTAAAGTACGATGTTATTTATAAGTGCGATCTTGATGCTTTTTGTAAATCGAGTAATTCGATAAAAGCTTTATGAACGTGTTCGACGCTTTGCGCAAGTTTTTATCATAATTAAATTATTTTAATTCTTAATATTCTAAAGATAATATAATTACAATACGTAAGATTAACTTAAATCTTTGTAGCATTAAAGTAACAATAACTAAATGTCGTGAATTGACAAAAAGAAAAATGAAGTCAAAGAAAGAGTAATTTACAAACTTGACAAGTTAACTATATGTAAAACGCAAATACTTTAAATCTTGTTTTAACAAATATTTAATAACATTTTGTAGAAGCTTAGACGCAAGTATTTTTAATGCATCTTTTTTCATGTGTTTTGCGTTAAATATTATTGAAATGCTTTGTTATTAATTGTTGCCTTGTTTTGTGACGCATATATTGTGAAAGATTTGTGAGCGTATATTGTGAGAGATTTGTGAGCGTGTATTGTGCGAGATTTGTAAGCGTGTATCGTAAAAGATTTGTAAGCGTGTATCGTACAAGGTTTGTAAACGTGTATTGTGCGAAATTTGTAAGCGTGTATCGTGCGAGATTTGTAAGCGTGTATTGTACGAGATTTGTGAGCGTGTATCGTAGAAGATTTGTAAGCGTATATCGTAAAAGATTTGTGAGCGTATATCGTAAAAGATTTGTGAGCGCATATTGTGAAAGGTTTGTGAACGTATATCGTAAGAGATTTGTAAACGTGTATTGTGAAAGATTTGTAAGCGTGTATCGTGAAAGATTTGTGAACGTATATTGTGAGAAGGTTTTAATCTCGTACAACGTGTCATGAAAGAGTTTATCTCTATTAATGAAATCTCACGCTCGTTGTATCTAAAGGTTTTTGATAATTGCCACAAATTTGCTTCAAACAATAGAGATTACTAATTAATCAAAAGATTACAAGATCGTCTAATTCTTTTTGATCTATATAGTAGAGACGAAAAATGAAGTGAGTGAAAGTCTAAGTGAATTATTAATAATCGAAGTCTTTACTTGCGAATAGAGTAGCGTCAATTAGTACTTCTATAAGAACAACTTAATCTTTAATTTATTAAATTAATGTTTTATGCAAAGCTAAATGCTAATTGTTGTCTCATTATTTAAGAAACGATTAATCTACGAGCTTAAGTTATAAGTGCGAGACAAAAGCTCTTAATACAACGTTCAATAGAAGTTAAGTATTAAGAATAGCACTATTAATAATTATTACTCATTAAACTTTCTTAATCATGATTGAAACGATAGTTTTAACGTCGTCGTTAACTCATTTCGCAATAAGATAGACTTGCTATTTCGAATAAGCTCTAGTTAATCTCTTTTTGTATTAATAAAGTTTTTGCTAACGAGATCGTTATGCAAGCGATAATAAAAAGACTTAGAAAAAGATTAAGATGTTTCGAGATCTCGTAGTTAAGACGCACAAGCTCATTGAGTCGATGAAACGACTCTTAAATAATAGAACACGTTTATCTAGTTCTAAACATATTGTATTCAAAATAATTCTAATGTTAAGTCTAGTATTAGTCATAATTGAAGTTTAGATTAGCTAGAATAATTTGATTTACACGTTCGTTTGTTAATCGTTAATGCTATATAAACATATAATGTTAATATGCTACATCGTTTGCTTTATTACTTAGACACGCATGTTTACTTAAGATCATTATAGTTATAACGTGAAACAACTTTATCTTTATAAGCAATGTAGTAAAACTAATGAATAAGCTTTCGATAATTGCACTCAAAATAACTAAAATTTAATTACGTTTAATTTGATCGATACACAAAGTAATTGCGTTCGATTTAATTAACATTTAAGATTTATGTTCTTTTTAATTTTATAATATAAATTGTGATTAAAAGTTAATTGTTTGCAACGAAGAATTTATTCGCGTAAATTAATTTTATATATTTAAGTTATATAACTCTTAAAGATTACAAAATTAAACATTGTTATTAAATTTTTTTTGCAAATTAAATGTGAGCAATAAATAAAAATGTTTAAATTTTGCGTCGTTAAATGTTTTTAAGTTTCGTTCATTATGTTAGAAGTTTAAATGTACGTGAATTTTCTTTCATTAATGAATTTTCTTTTATTATTAAGACAAAAGATGCATAGCAAGAGATTGCACTTTAAAGAAAATTAACGATTTAAATTTTTAAAGATGTTTTTAAGAATAATCTTAGTTTTTAATTTATTATCGTTTTTCGAAGTAATTTGTGTTAAGAGTGTTATACATTTTTAACATTTTTGTCGTTTATATAAAGCAACTCGAACTTCGATAGTTTTAAGTCTTTAATTATGTTTCTCTTTTTTAATAAATTAAAGAATTGATTAATAAATTAACTTAACAAATCGAGTTCGCTTTTTAATTCTATGTTAAGTATTTACTTTCTTATTGTTTAAGATTTGTGTTATAATTTTAGAGTTATGTATCTTAAACGTCATTGTGTCATAGTTTCGAAAATGTCATTTTTAATGCTTTTTAAGTTTTTTTTATTTTTAAATCTTTTTTGCAATATGTAACGTTATATCGATCTTTTATTTCTCTTGCATTAACGAATGATTTTATGAGATCGCTTTTACTAAGCTAAAGCTTGCTTAAAGTTGTAAAATAAATTTCGCACTTTTAATTTTCAAAAGTTTAACGATTAAATTAGCATAAATTTCTTGTGCTTGTTTGATTGTTAACTTAGAGAGTGCATTTGCATTAGCGTTTAGAATCATAAGTTTAAACGATCTTTATATAACATCATTAAATAAACGATTAAAAAAGATCGCTTATATATTAAATCGAATTTCTTAATCTAAATAGTATCGAATCGCATTCGAATTATAATTAAATATTTAATTTTATACGAAGAAGAAAGCTTTATTTAAATTCGTTAATTAATTGTTGATTAACATTATGTCGAGACGATTGCAACTTATTGTTTATAACATTGATTAAATCTTATCGAAGAACGTATTAAGTAATTAAGTTTTTTAGTTTAACGTTTCGATTTAGATGCTTTAGATATCGAAGTTAAGTGCTAGCTTTCAACGATTTACGCACAAGCGTTCGATAATCGTCGCGCTTATGTTTCGATTAATAAAAAACAAATATGTCTCGTTTTTGTTTCTTAATTTTTAACAATATTTTATGTTTATTGTTTGATAGATAAGAGTGCTTAAGAAAGTGAAATATGTTGTGTACGTTGTTCGCAATTTTGACTTCAAAGACGATGTTATAAATAATTATTGTCAAGAGATGATCGAACAAACAAAGCAAGAAAGTCTCTTTCGCTTCGATAATAAATTATTTTTTATCAATAGTTATTATTAGAAAGTAATAAGACTTAGATCAAAAGCTTATTTGCGAGAATTTCTTCTCTTATTTTTTGTGTGAAGAAGTTTAATCTTTACGAAGAGAACATTAGACTTTGTCAAATTTTTATTAGAAACAATTTAAAATTTAACATGTCTTCAAAGCAAACAACGAGTCTCATTATAACTTAAATTATTCTTTTCATTAATTAAGACATCGTTTTCTTCGTTCGTATTTATCATGTCTTCGTCACTTAGAATGTCGATTTCTTCATTTTTCACTAAATTGGGTGCAAATAAAGAATTCTCTCTTGTATTTTTAAGAATGGTTTTTGTATTAAACATCGACATAGATCGATAGCCTAAGTAAGTTGCTATTAGAATATTGGTTAAAACATAAAAACGTTGTTGTTCATTAACGAAGCTATACTTATTTTTGATTCAATAATATTGAAGAAAATGATAAACATTCTTTACGCTAGTTACATCTCTTTTCTTTTGAAAATTACGAAGCTTTTTGTGTTCTACAAGTCTTCGTTTAAACTACACTTCAATTAGTCTTACTAATCTTTAAATAAAGACATAATCAAAAATTATACATTAATTACTTTATTATAAATTGTAGAGTTCAATACTTTGTCGTACGTATAACGTATATGTATCTTAAATGTTCGTCAATAGATGCTAAGACTATCGTTAATACGCAAATTTAACAACTTGCGAACATATCACTTTAAAAATAGATCGAAGTCTTTCGCTTCAACGTATTTGAGAAAATTTTAAGAATCTTGATTTAGATTCTTGCAATGTCTAATATTCACAAATTAGTTATTTTGAGCAAGACAACAAAATCTTGACGTATCTACTTCATTTTAATAGCATAGTTGCTTTTAGCTTAACTATATTATTAGCGTTCGTGCTTAAGATAAAACTAGATTGTGTTAATTGCTTTTAATGTTATCGATAGTAAATCGAAGACTTGTGATCAAAATAAATGATAGACATAATAACAAGCGATGTAGTAAGAGATTAAGAGAACAAATGCGCTAAGCTCTTATATATGTGTTAACGATAAAATTTCCTAAATTGAAGTCAAATTGATCGCAACTTAAATTACGTGCTTTTGCAATATTTAACAATTTAAAATAGTAATTCTCTTTGTTGTTAATAGTTCTAAGAACTTTTTAAGTTTTAAATTGACTTGTATGACTTATGCAATCTAGAATTTAATCGTAACAACAACAAGAACTAATGCGAAGAGCAAGATAATAATAGTACAACAAATCGATTAGAAGCTTAAATCAACGTTGTACTAAATCAAATCTAGCATCTTTAACATTAACAACTTATTTTATCTTATTATTTTTAATTAATTTCAAATCTATTGCAATCTTATTATACAACTTTTTACAAATATAAGAGAAAATTGTTTAAAATACTACAATTTTTTAAATTTAATTTAATTTATTATATAGTTTTTACTTATATATTACAACTAGAAGTTGTATATTGCAATTAAATTTATTAAGTTTTACAAATAGTTTTATATAAAACAAAAAAATATTTATTGCATTTATATAAAATTTGCTACTATTAATAGATATTATATTGTTAAAATATTAAAACTAAAACTCTAGAAAATAATAAATAATACAAAAATTTAAAAATTATTTTAAATTAATAATAATATTTAAATCTATAATTATAGTAGATTTTGCAAATATTGTTGCTTTTCTTAATTTAGCAAACTTAAATTTATAAAATAATTTAAATTATTTTTATTTTAATTTTATAACAAAATCTCTTAATTAAATAAAAAATAAAATATTAACAATAACAATTTTTTTTTAAAAACTAAAAAACTAGTTTTCGATTATATAAATTTTTTAAACTTTATTTTTTAAAATTATAATTTGCTACTATAATTAAAATAGATAATATAATAAACAATTACTATATTTTCTTAAATTCTAACACAAATCTATTAAATTTTTTTTCTTTTAAAAAGTATTAAAATAGTTCAAAAAATATAATTATTAATTAAAAAAAATCTATTAAAAAACAATTTAAACAAATATATATAATTTAAAATTAATAATAATACAAATTAATTTATATTAAAGAATGTTTTACAAGTACAACAATTTAAAAAATTAAATAAACTTTTAATAAAATATATTTATTGCAAGTTTACAATAATTTTATTATATTTAATATTTATAATATTAACAATTTTGTAGCAACAAATATATTAAATTAAAAATTATATATTTAAAGTTTATATAAACTTAAATACTAATTATATTAAAAAAAATTAATTTTTAATTCTTTTTTATTTTATATTAATAAAGAATTGTTCGAAATTATTTGTTATTAAAAAAGTTTTTCTAAAATATTTCGAAATATTTATTTTAATTATATCGAGTTTTTTTAAAATAATGTTAATAATAAAATGTATAAATTTTATTTCTATTTTAGCTCTTGTTTTGTTATAATTGTTATTTTTGCTATTTTTATTGCAAATTTTAATATTTGCTTTATTCTATAAATATTCTATACTAATTTCTCTCTATAATTTTTACAAGAGTATTTAATTCTAAAAAAAGTATTTTTGAATATATTTTAAAAATTCGAAAAGTTTAAAACAACAAACAAAAATTAATATTTTTAAGTTTATTAAAAAAATAAATAGTAGACAAATTATTGCAACAAAACAAATTAAAACTATTAATTAAAACTATTAAAATACTAAAAAAAAATTAGAATTTTAAATATATTATAATAATTATTATATATAAACTTGTATATAATGTATTTTAAATTGTTTAAATTTTTGCTTGCGTCTAATATTAAAATAACAAGTTAAAAGTTCTATATTATATACTATATACAAAAACAAAAATTAAGAATATTGCACTAAATAATTAGCTTGCAATAATTAAATTTACAACTAAAATTTTTAAAATTCTAAATTTTCTTGCAATTTAAATAGTTGTTAAATAGTTTTATTAAAAGAATTAATAATTTAAAAAACTATTTTCATTTTTATTTTTATTTTTATATTTTATTTTAAATCTATAATTTCGATTCTAATTAATTTAGTTTAAATTTTAATTAACTTAATTTATTACTATTGTTTTTGTTTTTTTTTTTTTTTAATTTTCTTTGCTACTTTGTTTATATATAATTCTTTTTTTCTAAAAATATTAATTGCACAATATAATCTCTAAATACTTTTCAATTATTGCAATATATATTAAATTAAAAACAAAACTTAATTTGTTATTAAAAAAAAAAAGTTTAGACAAAAAAAAATATTAATAAAGTTTTGTCAAAAGCAAAAGTTTAGCACTTTTTGTATTAAATTTTTAAAACTTATTTGTAATTGCAATAAATATAAAATTTTTTTTTTTTTTTTAAAAAGTTTTGTACTATTTAATTACAAAAGTACAATCAAATTTTTAATATAATTGTTAAATTAATTTAAATTAATTAAAAGTGTTATATTTTTATTAATTTAAAATTGTATAAAAAGTTGTTATTTAATATTATTTTTCTTTTAATATAGATATTATTATTTTTGCTTAAATTAATATACATTAATTTATTTTAATTAAAAAACAATATTTTTAGTAATTATAATCAGATATAAAGTTGTAATTTTATATCTTTTTTCTCTTAATATAGTTTTTGTTATATTTGTTTAAATTAACGCAAACTAGTTTAAATTAATTAACAAAATCGTATCTTTAATAGTTTTAATTAAATATAAAGCTATAATTCTATATCTCTTTTCTTTTAATATATTTTTGCTATATTTGTATAGATTGACGCAAATTAATTTAGATTAATTAACAAAACTATATTTTTAATAATTATAATCAAATATAAAGCTATAATTTTTTATCTTTCTTTTTTTAATATAATTTCTACTATATTTGCTTAATTTGACGCAAACTAGTTTATATTAATTAAGAAAAAGTATTTTTGCAATATTAATAGTTGTATATAAAGTTGTAATATTGCAACTCTTTTTTTAATACAATTTCTATTATGTTTGTTTAAATCAACGCAAACTAATTTAAATTAATTAGAAATAATATCTTCAATAACTTTAATTAAATATAAAATTATATTTCTATTTTTTTTTTCTCTTCTTGTAGTTTTTACTATGTTTGTTTAGATTAACGCAAATTGATTTAAATTAATTAACAAAATTGTGTTTTCAATAATTTTGATCAAATATAAAGCTACAATTCTATATATCTTTTTTTGTAACATATTTTTTGTTATGTTTGTTTAAGTTAACGCAAACTAGTTTATGTTAATTTAAAAGAGAACATTTTTGTAATAATAGTTTTCGCCATACTTGTTTAGATTGACATAAATTAATTTAAATTAATTAAAAATAATATCTTTAATAGCTACAATTAGATATAAGATTATATTTCTATATATCTTTTTTTTGTCGCAATTCTTATAATATTTGTCTAGATTAACGCAAACTAATTTAAATTTATTAATAAAATTATATTTTTAATAACTTTAATCGAATATAAAGTTGTAATTCTATATAGCTTTTCTTTTAATTTTTTTATGCTATATTTGTCTAATTTGACGCAAATTAGTTTATATTAATTAAGAAAAAACATCTTTGCAATAGTAGTTTTTGCTATATTTGTCTAGATTGAAACAAATTAATTCAAATTAATTAAAAGAATTATCTCTTTAATAAATACAATTGTATATAAAGCTAATATCTTCTTTTTAAATACAATTCTTGTTATATTTGTCTAGATTGACGCAAACTAACTTAAATTAATTAAAAGAGTTATCTTTTCAATAGATACAATTATATATAAAATTAATATTTTCTTTTTAAATATAATTCTTGTTATATTTCTCTAAGTTAACGCAAATTAATTTAAATTAATTAAAAAAGTTATTTTTTTAATAAATATAATTGTATATAAAGCTAATATTTTCTTTTTAAATACAATTTCTATTATATTTGTTTAAGTTAACACAAATTAATTTAAATTAATTAAGATAGTTATTTTTTTAATAAATACAATTGTGTATAAAGCTAATATTTTCTCTTTAAATACAATTTTTGCTATACTTATTTAAATTGACACAAACTAGCGCAAATTAGTACAAACTCTTTATTAAGTTTGCAATAATTTAACAATAATAGTTTGTATTATCTAGTACTAATATTATACTTTTAATAGAAAAAATTTATCTAAAGTCAACTATAATATTAATATTTAACTAAATAGATTTTTCAAGTAGTAGTAATATATTTATCTATATATAAAAAGATAATTTAAAATAAACTTGTTATAGATTTTCGCAAAATAAGAAAAAAAATATGCTAATATTTAAATTCTATATAGCTTGCTTATATTATATATAATAATTAATTAATAAATTACTTTATAATTGAAATTTATAAATATAATTAATTAAATAATCTCTTATTACAATTATATTTAATATTTGATAAACAATTAAAACTCTAACTTTTTATTATAATATTAGTATATATTAATATAATCTAGAAATCCATTTTTTTAACTATATTTCTATCTAGTAATAATGTTAATTTTTCTAAAATATCTATAATAGTAAAATACAAAACTTAAGATGCTTCTCTAAAACTAATTTAATATAATAATATTAATAGTTTTGCAATACAATATATTAATTATATTCTATAAATTATATATTACAATAAATCTTTAAATATTTGTTGCTCTATTGCGTTATATATATATAGCAAACAAAATTATTAAGAAAAGAAAACAAAGTACTATATCTTGTTTTTGCAATAAATATAATTTAATATTAAAAAATAACAACAAGCTAATACGCTATCTAGTTAAATATTAAATAATTTAAAAAACAAAGTATTAAAAAGAATTTAAATCTAAGAAGAAAATAGCAAATAAATCGAAAAAAAATTTAGAAAAAAACGATTTATATTAGTTGCACAATTGTTTTTTCGAAATAAAGCAACATCTAAAGAAAATTAATATATTAAATATATTTAATAAAGTAATATTTGACAAAGTTCTACAATTATTTAAACTAAATTAAAATAATTATAAGTCTTCGAACGCGTATATTATAAAAACTAAAGAATATTATTTTTCAATTTTACAAATAAAGAATTTTGTTAATTCTAAATATATTATATAAGTATCTAATAATAAAATAGAGAACTGCGTATTAAAAAATCTATAGTTTATTATATTAACTATAATAATTAAACAATACAATTAAAAGAAAAAAGCAAAAAAATCTATTAATAATATAGCTCGAAAGAGTAGCTATATTTGTTAATTAAAAAAAATTATACAAAAATTGTTTTTTATTCTTTTAACAATATATAGTTTTTTTTAAAATATTTAGAATTATAAGTTTGCAAAATAGATATTAAATTACAAATTTATAAAGAGTATTATTAACGCGTTGTTTCAAAATAAAAATAACAAAAATATACAAAAATATTATAGTTTTTGCAACAACAATAAGTAACGCACGCAAATAAAAACTATTTTGTACAAAGTTAAAAACAATAAATAATGCAAGATAGAATTTATAATCGAAAATACAATTAGTAATCTTATTTTTGTTAAGTATATATACTATATACTATTAAAATATTAGAAATATAATATATTTTTTGTTTAATTATAAATCTTTTTAGAACAATCTAATATATATATTAATTTAAATTTAATATAACAAACAATATTTGCGTCTATATCAAGATATATATAGAAAATTAACAATAAAATATATAAAATTAGCCATTAGAAAAAGCTACAATCATTTTAATTTTAATAGTTACAAACAAAACTTAAATAATACAATATTATAAAAATTAAAGCTTGTAATCAATATATATAATTATTAATAATTTAGATTAAATTATAAAACAAAGTTAAATTCGATTAGATCTAGTATTAATAAACTTAATATTAATTGTAAAAATTAAGAAAAAGTATTTGCAATATCTATAAACAAAAATATATTATTAAATTATAAAGAAAATCTTTCAATATATATTTTTAATTTATAATAATTTTATTGTGCAAATTAATTAAATATAACATTCGAGATATTTAACAAATCTAATATAAATATACTTTATATTAACAATTTTACAAAAAAATATTATTTAATTATTAAAATAATAATAATAGACTACAAAGAGCAAATTCTTATTACTAATATTAAAAAAAACAAATACTACAATATTTGCAAAGTTTTTTTAAACAAACAAAAATATTTTATAAAAAGATAAAAAGATTATATTTCTAAATATACTTAAAACAAGTTTGCTAAACAAAAAACAAATTTAAAAAAAGATAAAAAAATAAATATATATTTAATATATAATTAGATATAGAAATACAAATATTGCAATATTTATAAATTAATAAATCTTAATATTCTTTATTAGTTACTAAAAAATATAATTATACAATTAATTAACTAAATTGTCGTTTCAATTAACAATATTATTGCAAAAATATATTTTAAACAATTCATAAAACAAAATAAAAAAAACAAAAGTATTGTTGAAACAACAAAATCTATTTAATCAAATAATTTTTTTTTAACTTTTTAATATAACAAACTTAAAAATATTTAAATTGTTTAATAAAGTTAAACAATAGAGCAAAATTAAATAGAAAACAATGTTATATTAGTTTGTTTTTGTAATAATATTTTTGCTAATAAAAAAGCAAAATACAACAATATATTGTATTTAAGCAATTATAAACTTTGTTATATTTGTTTAATATATTTTTTGTAATAAAAATATACTAAGCTATATAAAGTATATATTGTATTAAATTAACAATTTAAAAACAATCTTTATTAAATATCGATTACAAGATATAACACACAATAAAAACAACAAAAACAAAATATATTTTAATATTCTTAAACTTTATGTTCTTATTTATTATATAAATTTTATTTAACTATTTAATAGTACTTAGAACTACAATATCTTTTATAACAAAACAATATATAAAGTTCTATTAAAACATTTTTTTTTAAAAACAAACAAAACAAAGAAATAAAAAATATAAATATTAAATTACAATATTTAATATATTAACATTAGTATTATGAGCAATATAATTTTTTATTTGTAAATTAATTTAATATTTATTGTTAAATAAAAGATAAAAAAAGAAATTAATAAATTTATACAAAAATTAATAAATTAATTAATATAATTTAATTGTTACAATCAAGTATTACTAAGCAAATAATATATAAATTACAAATATCAACAAAAAGTTAAAAAAGTTGCTATAGAGAAAAAGTTCGAATATTCGAATTTTATAGATACTTACTAGATTATCAATTAGATTTTCTTATTATTAAATAATTGTTGTTTAACAAATAAAAGATATAAAAGAGTAAATAGTCGATAAATTGTTGTCTTTAAATAGATAACAAAACTAGTATTTAATTATCTAGAATTTAGAATTACTATATAGCAAGTAATTAATTGTTGCAAATTAAATATTAATTTATTAAACAATAGCTTAATATATATAAAAGATATTTGCTAAATTTTTATTTAATCGAATTTTAATTACAATTAACTATATAGCAATTTTGTATTTTAAACAAAATACTAATTAAATTTTAATTTAGTAGAAAACAAGTTGTAGTTAATTGCAAAATCGATTAATATTTAAAACAAAATACAATAGAATAAAAATCTAATAAAAATTAAGTTGCAATTGTTTGCAAACTTGATTAATTTTAAGATAGAATACAAATTAAATTTCAATTTAATAGAAAATAAGTTGCATTTAATTAAAAAGTAAATTCAAAAAAAGATAAAAAAATAGAAAGAATACTATTAATAATTTTAAGCAAAGAATATAGAAAATTAATTTAGTTCAATATATTATCTAGCAACAATATCTCTATCTTCTTTTATTGTTTTAATTTTTTCTTTTTTTTCTTAATTTTTTCTTCTATTTTCTCTATTTTTTTTTCTATCTTTTGCAACTATTTCTTTCAGTCTTTTATCTCAATTTTTAATTTTAATTTTTTCTTGTTTATTTTTAACGTCGATTGCAAAAATAAAATAAAATCGAAAACAAAAACAAAACTCAAAAGTAAAAAAACGTATAATTAAGAAATAACAAACAAGATATTAACAATTGCGTAAATCTTATCTATAGTTTTAAACTTAAATATATTATTAATATTTTTGTTTAATATAAATTTTATATAATCTTTTGCAAATTATAGATATTGTACAAAATCTTTTACAATTTATTTTAACAATTTAATAAAACTATTAGAAAGCAAAAATAATTGTCTAAATTTTAAAAATAATTTAATAGAAATTAAAAGAATAGCAAACAAGAGCATCGACGCAAAAAAGAAAACAAAAATATTTGCAAACAAAAAAACAACAACAATAACAATTTTCTAATATTTCGAAATAAATTAAAAGACTTTAAGATCTATTTTTAAAAAATTGAGCAATAAAAACAAAAAACGTTCAACTATTATTATAATAACAAACAATAATAATAGTAGCAAAGATAATAAATATATATTAGCTAAAAAAATATATAAAAATAAACATTTACTTTGTAATTGCAACTTTTAGTATATATTTGCTAGATACAAATAAATATTCTTTAAAGATTTCTAGCAATATTGTAAAAATACAAAATTCTAGAAATATTATATTAATATTTGTTAAAATTTTTTTGTATTAATAAGTTTATACAATTCTTTTTGCAAATAGAAAAAAAAAAAATTATCTATAGTTGCTAATATAATTTTTAGTAACATAAACTTTAATATAATATATTAAAGAAACTCTTATTAATAATTGTTAAAAACATATTGCTATAATATATTATATCTTATAAGCTATATATATAATATATATATATATCGAAATTAAATGCAAGCAATCTATTTAGAGTTTTTCTCTATTATTATTTGTTATTTTGTTACGATATTTTATATTATTAAACAAAAAATTCGAATTCTTGTTTATATTAATTTTAATTTTGCTCTTAATCTATATATAATAAAAAACTCTATTCTTTCTAAATATTAAATAATATTCTAATTAAACAACTCGAATTGCTTGGAAAATTTATTATATATATTAATATAATACTTACAAGTATATTTGAAGAATCAAAAATTTATATAGTTTTAATCGTAAAAATTATTTAATTATTAAAAAATTTAAATTTAAATATAGATATCTAATTATATTAATAAATTGTCAAAAGCTTTCGAAACTATTAATATAATATATTAATATTTTATTTATTTTAGATTTTTTGTTTTAATATTAATAAAATTTACTACAAATATTGCAAAGTAAAACAATTGTTTTATTTAATTTAATATATAGTTTGTTAAAAACTCGACTTAAATATTCTTATATATATATAGACTAATATAATATTGTTAAATATTTATTTTTGTTATTGCAATCTATCTTGCACAATATTTAATTATTTTTTGTCAAATATTTGTTTTTTAATTTTTGTATAATTTTGCTATTTTATTACAAACTATAGTATAAAATTTATAATTAAATTTTATTTCGAGAAATATCTTTTGTATAAATTTATATTTTTTTGAGTTAACTAGATAGACAAAATAATATCAACAAATTATAATATTTAGTTTTTTCAAAAATAATTTCTCAAATTTAATAAAACTTTGTTTTTTATTTTTATTAAATAAAAATATAGTATTTTGTCTTATTGTTTTTTAAAATTTGAAACAAAAAATCTTTATATTAAATTGTAATATAAATGTAGCAATTATTTTTCTACTATTAATTTTTTTTAATTTAGTTATTTTATTTTAAGCTTTATTAATTGTTTCGAATTAATAAAGAATATTTGTATTAAAATTAATATATATTTTGTTTTTAACTTTATTTTAATCAATATTATTAAGCTTAAATTTAATAAAAATATTGCTATTAATTTTGTGTTAATTAAAGATTAACTTTAAGAAAGTTTTGCTATTAATTTTGCGTTAATTGTTTTAATAAAATATTAATTGTAAAATAGAAAACAAATTAGTTTGACTTTAATAATTTGTTTAAATTGCTAAATAAATATTTGATAAAATTATTTGCTTATTAATTTTTGAAATATTAAAAAATAATATATTGTAGCAAAAAAGATTCTTATTATTTCTATTTATCTAAAAATTATTTAATAAAGTCTTCGAATCAATAGTCTAATTAATCTTTGTTTTCGATATTTTGTTTTTTAATTTTTTTAATAATTTTTTTTTTAATATTTATTTGTTTTTAATAATTAAAATATTTGCAAATATTATTTTTTATTATATAGAGTTTTCGAAATAACAAAAAGTTTAAAACAACAAGAATTAAAAGTTTGCAAAATACTTTAATAAAAAGAAAGTAATTTTTATTAATAAAAAAGATTTAATTTGTAAAGTTTTTAACAAAAATAATAGTTTAAATTTTTTTTTCTATCATTTATTATTATTTGTTTTATTATTAATTTTTGCAATACTAACAACAAACTTCTTTATACTAAAAAGTAAATATAATATATCAAAACTCTTAAATTTGCTTTTTACAAATTTGCTACAATATTAATTGTTATAACTAAATATAATTTGTATCAATTTATCTTAAAAACTATTTTTAACAAAACAAAATTGCTAAAATATAAATATAGAATTATAATTATTTAATTGTAATTAATTTCGAATTGTAGAGACTTTTGTAAATTTTGTTTTTAATATTTTAAATATTAATTGCAAATTCTATTGTAATATTAATTTATTTTAATTGTTTTTAATAGACAATATATTGAGCAAATTGTAAATACAAATTTAATAAAATTAATTACAAAGTTCTTTTAGAGCAAAGATTAATATAAGATTGTTGTTTTTGTACTAAAACAAATTAAACAAATAATATATAATTTATTCTTAATCTTAAGACAAATAAGAGCAAATATTTTAATTAAACAATTATATATTTTATAACTAGAGAATCTACAATAATATAAATAGATTAATATTGCAATAATATATAATAAGTATTTTATATTTTTTTTATACTAGTTTCTCTACTTTGCAATATATATAGTACTTTTGTATTATTTATCTATATACTTGTAAAAAGTTTATAATTTCTTATATTGTTTCTATATATAGTAAGATAATTTAATAAAATAAAATAAAAAATTTACTTAAATATTTGTTTTGCTAACTTAATATTATTTATTAAGATAAAAGACTTTACTTTGTAAATATAATTATTTTTTATTTATTTATATTGCAATTTCAATTTGATTATTACAATTCCAAACTAAATAAACTTTGTTCTTTAATTATCTTTCGAGTCTTTGCTCTCTAATCTTAAGTATACTACAAATAACGTTTAGCGTCTTAACATTTATAATACTTATATTTATTTTTTGTATATAGTTAGTTCTACATAGCTAATATTTTTGTTAATTAACTATATATTAGTTATTAAAGCTCAAATTTTAATATAATATTAATTATCTTTTTAGAAACAACTTTGCAAATTGTATTTTAAAAATATTTATATTTGCTAATTTTTTTTTCTTTAAAACATACTTTAAATATAAAGCTATTAAAGCAACTTTAAATATAAAGTTACTAAAACAATTTTAAATATAAAGCTACTAAAATAGACGCTTTGCAAAGCGTAATTAAGTTGCAACAATAAATATCTTTAAAAAAGATATATAACTTAACAATAATAAATCTTGATAATTTTTTAAGCAAATATTCTTTAATTTTTATTGCGCTAAGTTAAAGAAAATTTTACAAAAAAGATAATAAACTTACTAAAATAAATAAACAATAAATTGTCTTAATTATAATTTAGTAATTTTACTAAAATAAACAAGCAAGCTTGCTAAAATTAATATTTATATTATAATATTATTATTTTCGAACAACATCTTTTTACTTTGCGCAAAATTTACTACGCAATACAATACTTAAACAACACTTATTTTCGATATTAATAATTTTGCTTCAATACTTATTTACTTAATTAAACAAAGTAAATTGTACAATATTTAAATAGAGCAAACGTATTTAAACAAAACGTTCTATTTAAATTTATATTTTTACTTACTACTTTATTATTGTTTATAATTATTAAAATTTACGATATTTGTGCAAATCTATTATTACAATACGTCGCAATTTCGTTATAAAAAATTAAATATTTTTTCTTAATTTTAAATCTTGTAAAAGCGTTATATCTTAAAATCGATTTTGTTATTAATTAAATATTAAGATTTTGTTATTGTTAAAATTATAATTGCAAACTTTATTTAAACTTGTTTTTAAAAATCTTAAATTAATTAAATTTAATAATAACTTTTTTAAGAATATTAATATATTATCTTTATTTATTAAGAAGTTTAGACGTAAAATTAGAATTAAAATTAATTAATTTTTATTTTATTAATCTCTCTTCAATTACAATTGTTGTTAACAAAAGACTTAAAAAAACTTTGTAAAGCTCTTATATAACGACAATTTTATTAAAGATATAACTAAAAATTTCGCATATTAATTCGAATATATTAATAGTATTTATTTTTGCGTACAATATCTAATACAACAAAAAAAAAATCAAAACAAAGAAATTGTACAATTAGAGACAAAATTAAACAAAGCTCAAATTACTTGCAAAAATTTACAAAAAAAGCAAAATATAAAACAAATTAAAGATAAAATATAAAAGAAAACAATTAATATATTAATTAAGAAACAAAATAAATTGATTAAGAAACTTAATTATTGTAAATAATTTAAATCTATTTATTATTTATTGTTTCGTCGAAATCTTAGTAGCGACAACAACAATTATAATATATTTTTTTACAAATTAAATTAATAGAATCGCAAACGTTTTAACAAAATCTATAGAAATAACTTGCTTAAAATCGAGAAACTAATATATAATAATATTAAATTTCTCGATTTAATTATCTTTTCAAATAATTAAAAGAAATTTAATCAATAATAAATAGCGTTTTTTGTTAAATTTAAAGTTTGTTTTCGTATATTTAATAATAGATTAATTAAATTAATATATAGTGCAATCAAATGTACAAAGAATATCTTCAAAGATATTAAATATTGTTTGTTAAATTAAAGCAACAATTTTGCTTAACTTTATAATATATTAATTAAATTAATAACAAATCTCTACGCTTAATTTGACGAATTTAATCGACAATGTAAAAACTTTATTAAACTTATATTACTCAATTTTGTTATAAAGTCTTTCAAAAATTTTAACAAATATATAATTTAATTTACGTTAATTGTAGCAAACATTAAGTTGTTTAAAAATTAAAAAATACATTAATTTAATTTAAAATTAAGCAACAAATTGTACAATTAATTTGTCAATATAATTGACGTTATTAATATTAATAACTTGATTTCTTAATTACGCAATATAAATCTTAAAATAAAACAAAAAAAAATTATTAATTGTTCTAAATTAATATATATAATAAATTTATTATTATGCGAACAAACAAAAATCAAAATATTATATATAAGCTTATAAGTAAATTCGAAGTTTATAACAACAAATTAATTAATTATATAATTAAACAAAAAACTTTTTTCGAAACAAAGTTAATCTCTTAATCTTAAATACTTAAAAATAAAAAAAATAAAATTTTTTTTTGTCGAAAGTATTTGTGTTCGAAGTATTGTTTCAATTATTTAAATGTTTTTTGCAAAAATAAATTAACTAAAATAAAAAAAAAGCAATTATCGAATTTAAAACTTATAATATTGACAATCTTAAATTAATAATATTTAGAAAAAAGTATTGCTTTAATATTTTAAATAACAACTTAAATAACTTTAGCAAATTAAAAAACTAAATATCTTTAATAAAAGTTGCAATTCAAAATAGAAATTAACACTTATATAAAAAACAGTAAAAGAGCTCAAAGTTATATTTAACTTATATAATAAAATTTTGTTTGTTAAAGTTAAGCTTAGTTTTAACGTTATTAATAACAATTCTTTTAATATAAAACAATTAAAAAAGTAAATTTATTCGAAGTATAAACAATAAATTAAAATTTTTAATTTATAAAAAGCTAACAAGTTGTTGTTAAATAAAAGTATTAATTATATTATTAATTTTATTCTAAAAGCAACTTCTTTAATCAAAAAAATCTATAATATTTTTTGTTAAAAAGAAAAGATTATTAGAGTTTATTTAAATAACATAAAAAGCAAAAATTGAAATCGCGATAACATTTTATAATATATTGCTTTTACTTTTATAATTAAGAAGTTTAATAAAAATTTGTGCGTTTGCGTAAACTATAAAAATTTTAACACTTTAACAATTAAGAATTGCAATACTTTATTGTTAATTCGAAAATTTTTGCAACAATTATACAAAACTAAATACTATAGCAAGTTCGATATTATTGTTGTCTTTAACAAAATTCAAAAACATTTTAATAACAAATATAAAACAATTTTTATTATTTGTTATTATTTGTTTAAATACGTTGTAATATCTTTTAAGTTATATAATATTTTAATTATATTTTATTCTTTTATTAATAAAATTCTTAATTTTTATCTAAACAATTTTTGCATAATTTACATAAATAATATTCTAATTTATAACAATATTAAGAAGAAATATAAGAAACATATTAATAAAGTTCTTGCTAAACTTTATAAAACAAGTTTTTATTTAAATATTAACAAATATATTTTCTTTATTAAGTTAGTTAAATATTTAGATTTAATTATTATTATTAAAGACATTTAAATAAACTTTAAAAAAATTAAATATATTTTAAAATAAAAAGCTTCTATTTACGTATATAACATATAAATTTTTTTAAACTTTGCAAACTTTTATTGATAATTTATTTATAATTATTTAAATTTAATTAAATCTTTGTTAGCGCTTAATAAATTTAAGAACAAAAGTTTTAATTTTTTATAACAATTTAACAATTTTAAAGATTTTGCGTTTCAAGCTTTTAAAAAAGTCTTTATTAATTAAATTATTTTGCATTATTTCGATTTTAATTTAAAGATTTAAATCGAAAGCAATGTCTTCAACTTTGTAATTATTGTTGTGTTATTATAAATAAATTTAAATAAATTGCTTTATTTAATAATTTATATATTTAAAATTATATTATTTATAAAGTATAATTACAAAATCTATAACAAAAACTTATTAATTATTGTTTGCGCTTTTGAGAAATAACATTCAAAGTATATTAATACACTTATTAAATAACTTATTAAAATTATTATTAATTATTGCAATTTAAAGCATTTTATAACTATTAAATAACTTAATTGTTGTTAAGCTTGTTAAATTGAATTTTTGTTCAAATTTAACTTTAAAATTATTTATTAATTAAACGTGCTAAATACGAAGCTAAATAGCTTAATTAAATAATCGCAAAATTTGCTCTCTAACAAAAACAACTTTTGCAATTAGTTTTGACAATAAATAATTTTTAAGCAATACAATTTAAGATTAAACATAATTAAAGTTGTTATATTAATTTTGCTATTATTAAGTATTATTTACAATTTAGTAGCAAAATTAGTTTGTTTATTTTAAGACTTTATTAGACTTTAATTAATTATTAACAAAAGAATTGCAAAAACTTGCAAGAAGTTTACTTAAATCTTGCTAATAATTAACAAAAATATAGCATTATTTATATCTTTATTGTTTGCAATATTTGTATTATTTTAACAAAATAAACTTTGCTTTAATAAATCTCTTTTGTTAGTTTCGTCGTTTATTATTGTTATATTTACGATTTTTTAATTTATAGTTTTGTTGTTTTTAATTGTTAATTTTGTTTTTTTCTTAAATATATTTGTTTTGTTTACAACTTAGCTATTTATATTCGCAATTTTTTTTACAATTTAATTCTTGTTTGTTGTTGCAATTAATTTAATAAAAGAGAAGAAACTTAAAGCAAAACTTAATTTCGAAGTTTTTATTTAACAAATATTAAAAATATATTTGCATAACAAAAAAATAAAATAGATTATCTAAATTAAAGAAATTAATAAACAAAAAATTCTAATTATTTTTCGCAAAATAATTAAGCTAGAACTTGAAAATTGTACAATAATTAAATATTTAATAATTAATATTAAAGATCTATTTGTTTAAAGCAAAATATATATATTTCGAAATACAAATAATATTTTTCGAATCGAAGCAATTAAGTTTTAGTATAAATTGTTAAGCGTTAAGTATCTAAATCGAATAATTATTTTTAAAAAAATATAATATTATTACTATTAATCTATATTGCATTTAGATATTAAAAAATATATTAAAAGTTGTTTAATTTGCAAATATATTAAATTATATTACAAACATAAATACAATTTATTAAAATTTTTGTTTATTTTAGATTGTTATTAGCAAGATATATTTTGCAACTTTATTATTTCTTTGTTGTTATATTATTATAAAGAAAAGATCTTCTAATATATCTTAATAATAATTAATAAACTATTTAAAAATAAAAAGTTTATATTTATAAACTCTTTAAAAGTTAAAATTGTTATTTAGATTTTTATTAATTTTGTTTAACACATTAAGAGCTTCTTAATTATTATTGTTTTTAATAAAGATATTTAATTTATTGCTTACTTTTAACAATATTTTTGCAAAAAATTAGAAGTTAAATCTAAATTATCAATTGCGTTTTATTTAGAAATTAACAATTAAATCAAAAATATTAATATCGCTCTTAAATAATATCTTCGAATATATATGCAATACAATTAGAATAATTAAATTAATTACTTTGTTATTGTCGAATTTGTCGCAAACAATTATACTAACAAATCTATTAATTTATTATTTTTCTTTATTATTAAAGACTATTTGTTACAATTAGATCTAAAATTACTTAAAGTTTTTTTTAACAATATTACATTTAAAGTTCGTCGCAACATAAAAAATATTAATAAAATTATTAAAAAATTAAAATTAAACACAACTTTTTTTGTTTAAAGCTTGTTTAAACTTAAGTTAAATAAATAAAATTTATTAATTACAAACGTATTGCAATTTTGAAATTCAAAATTAATAATTAAATTATATTCGATATTCGAAATATTAAAACAACTTAATTATGCAAGTTTTTAAAACATAAAAATGCAAATCTCTATAAAATTATTTAAACAATTAATAATTACGTTTACAAACTAGAATTGTCTTAATTAATAAAAATTTGTTTAATATTTTATTTATAATTTTTGCATTTTAACAAAAGAAAGTTTTTGCTAAATTAACAAATTAAATTTTTGTTATTTGTTAATGTTGTTAACAATATTAACAACAATTTCAAGTATTATATTAAAGACATCAAGAAATTACAATACAATATACGCAAAAATAACAATAACGTAAATTTAAATCTAATTGTTATTAATTATAGACGCAAAATACTATAATATTAAATTCTCTTTACAAGCTATACAAATTACAACAATAAACCTAAATAACTAAACTACTTTATAATTAATAATTGCTTTAATTTTGTTATTAACTTTTATTATTAATATTTAGACGCAACGAAATTTTATTAAATATTTAAAACGTCTTTTAATTAAAAATCTAATAAATAAAATAATTCGCATTTATATATTTTTTGCGCTCTATTATTATTGTTGTTAAATTTCGCTTAATATATATCTATAGTTTTCGTTGTTATACTTAGAATTAATCTTAAAAACGCATTATTAATATATTATTATTGTTAAAAGTTATTCGCTATATATTCGCAATCAAAATAAAATAATTTTTCAAATTAAACAAACTCGATATATTACTTTGTCTCTTGCATTAATTAACAAAAATCTCGAAAACGCATTATTAATACATTATTATTGTCGAAAATTATTTGATATATATTCGTAATTTTTGTTGTCGTCTCTATAGTACTTCTATTAGACATTTTATTTTATCGTATTTTATGCGTTAATTAATAAGAATCTTAAAAACGCATTATTGATATATTATTATTGTTAAAAGTTATTCGATATATATTTGCAATTATTGTTGTCGTCTTTATAGTGCTTTTGTTAGATATTTTATCAATATCTTTTTTAAAGATTCTTCGAATTAAAATTAACTTAGCATTTCTAAATATACGCACAAATGCATATAAATTGTTGTTAAGACATTTTTATATTATTTTCTTTTTTTGTATTGTAGATTTAGACAAACGTATTTAAACCTAATTAAAATTTAACAAATTTCGACTTTTTTATATTGTTATTTTTTTTGTCGTTGTTAATTCTCTTTTAAATTATGTAATTAATTAATCTTTTATATTTTTTTAAATATAATTAATCTTTTAAACTCTTTTAAATGCGATCAATCTTTATTTTGTCGTCGATTTTTCGATTTTCGCGTTACGTAATTCGAATTCTTTTTTAAAATTAAAATTAATAATCTTTTGTATTCTTTTTAATTTTTTTATATTTAATATTTTTTTAAAATTTATTTATTTTTTTTCTTTTTTAATTTTGTTATTGTTTGATAAATTGCTCGAAACTTAATGTTTATTGTTCGACAATTATTCGAAATTCGATTTTTGTTATTCGACAATTATTTGACGTTTAATTTCGAATATTAGATTGTATTTAATAGACGTATTTAATATTAATTAAAAGTAATTAAGGGTTAACTAAAATATTGTTTGCAATATATACGCTCTTTGCTTAGCATATTATTGTTTTTTGCATATTTTGTTTCAAAATTTCTATTTTTTTTTTTTTATTCGACAATTTTTTTTTTGTTTAACGTATATCGAAAACTTTAATTTTAATTATTAAATAATATTTAATATATATTTAATATTAATTAAAGTTTGTACTTAACAAATACTTAAAATTAACTAAAGTTAATTAAAAACGTTAACTAGAAAATTTAGTATTGTTTTGTCGAAGCTTAAAAGTAAAAGAAAAAGATAATATTATAATTTTAAACTAAATAGACTTTGCTCTTTAATTATTCTTTAAGTTTTTACTCTTTAATTTTAAGTATACTACAAGTAACGTTTAGCGTCTTAACACTTATAGTACTTATATTTATTTTCTATACATAGTTAGTTTTGCATAACTAGTATTTTTGTCAATTAATTATATACTAGTTATTAAAGCTCTAATTTTAACATTAACAATATTATTATTCTTTAATCTTATAATATTATTGTTTCGAATATAGTTTTGTTGCTTTATTTATAATATTCTCTAATCTATTAGATTTGCTATCAATAATAAGCTATTATTTCTTATATAATATTGTTGTTTTAATTTCTAATATTAGTTCTAATTTTATCTAATTATAATAAAGTAATTGTATTTACTCAAAATATTATTGTTCTTTTTAACAAAAATAAGTAATAAATTATTTTCTTACTTGTTTAACTATAATTTGTTCTCGAAGTTCAATATTTTTTGTAAACAAGATATTAAATTAAATTATTAAAACTCGAGATAGTTTGCTAGTATAGCAAGATATTATTAAATTTAATAAAGTTTTAACTTTGCAAATATTAAAAAAATAAATAAATTTATTAAAAATTCGATATTTTAATTGTATTTTAAGAATTATATTAAGAAGTAAATTTAATCGCAACAATAGAAAACTTATATTATAAATAATATTTAAAATCGAAACTATATATTAAAAATTGTAGAAAAATATATAATAACTAGAAAGAAATCGAATTTCGATAAATTTTTAGATTTATTTGACAATATAATACAATAAAATACTATTAACTATCAAACTTATTTTCTATTACAATTAAAAAACAAAAATATTAAATATATAAAAGATTTATTTTTTAACAAGAAACTATTTAATATAAAACTATATTTTCGAATCTAAAATCTTGTTAAATATACAAAAAAGAACAAATATTTAAATATTAAAGAAAGAAGAATATACAAATTATATTTTTTGTTATATATAAAACTAATATATTTCGAAAATCTATATTATTTTGTTCAAATTTGCAAAATTTTCTATTTACAACAATTAAATTTGCAAAAAAATTCGAAATTATAAATATTTTAAAAATTAATATTTATAATAGATTTTAGCAATTATAATAGCAACAAATATTAACAATTTTTTTAATATTAAACTCTTTTATAAATATATTAATATTAAATTCTTTTGCAAATATATTAATATTAAACTCTTTAGCAAATATTTTAGTTTGTAATCTATTATTTATTGTTTCTACAAATATTGTTATAATTAATTTTTTTATACTATTAGTTACTTTTATATACAAGCAAGAAATTGCAAACAAAATTAATAAAAAATAACTAAAAACAATAATCGAGAAAAATATAATTATTAAATTGAAGTCTAGAACTAATCGACTATCGCAAGTACTAATTATAAATAATATAATAAGTTATTTTATCTTATACAATAAATTAATTAATAATAATAATAATTTATTTATTATATTTATAGCTAATAAAAGAACTATAACAAAGCATAGAATATTTATATCTAATATAAGATATTATTTTTGACAAATATAAATTTGTAATAAAATAACGCAAAACAATATATTAATAGAAATATTAGCTATTAATTATATTTAAGATTCTATTACTTTAACTAAGCGTAAATCGAATAACTAATATAAGAAATTAATAATATATATAGATAAGAAATTTATTATATCGAATTAAATGGAGAAAAAAACTCTAAAGATTTAAAAAAAAAAATAGAAATACTATAATAGTTTTGCTTATTAATAAGAGAATATTAAGCAATTGTATATTTGTCTAAATATTATTTAAAGAATTTTTGATAAAACAATTATATATATTTGTAAAATAGCAATATTTAAAGTACTAATATTTTAATAATTAATTGCAATTGTTGCTATATTTTAAATAAAATTAGACAATCTAATATACAATTATATATTAAGTAATACTATAAATCTCGATAAAATCTAAATTTTTTTTAAATTTTTTTTGCAAATAAATTAAATTTAAATTAATTGCAAAAGATTTTAATTTATTTTTTTATTTTAAAATAGTACTTAAATTTATTTATAAATATTAGTATAAACTAATTAGATATATAGCAACTATACAATTGTTAAATATTTAATATTTGCTATTAATACAAAATAAAATAAATTTTAATTCTTGTATTATCGATATTTATAAATTAGTAAATCTTTAAAATTATATAATTTGTTTCGAACAAATTTAAGATTTAATTTTATTACAACAAGAAACAATTTTATTATAAAAATTCAATTTAAAAAGTAAAAACTATAGATAAATGTTTTACGCAAAACTATTTATTGTTTAACAATAATAAAAGCAATTGTATTTTTATTGTTATATTTTTATATTTAATTTAAACAAATAGAAATATATTTAAAATATTTAAAGTTAAATTAATCGTTCGAATCAATTTTTCCTCAAAATTTATAATTCGACTCAAAAATTATATCTAATTAGATCAAGTTTTAATTTAATATAGTTAGTATTTTCATAATTTATGCAATTCGATTTCAACTATTAAAATCAAACAATCAATCTATTTAAAGTCTAACAAATAAAAAATAATATATCTAAAACAAAAATTGATTATTTTAAAAACTAAATATATTTAAAATAAAACAACAATTTAAAGAGCAAATTCGAAATAATTATTTGCAACAAAATTTATATTATTAAGTCTCTCTTAATTAAAACAATAATAACAATATAATATTTAAATATTAATGTCTATTTTCTTTTAATTGCAATATTTATATTAAATAGAATAAACAACTTTTAAGACTATATATTATTGTTGCAATTGCGTTCGATAAAGCAATAATAAAACAAAACTATATTAAAAAGAAATATATTAACAACAATAGATCTAAATAAGAATATAAATTTATTTAAATTAATAGATAATTATAAAGATACAAAATTGCAAATAACAATTAAAACTATAAATAAATAGATATTTTATTATTAAAATTTTGTTATTATTAAAAATTATATATGCGTTAAATATTTAAGCAAATACTAATTTAAAAAACTAATATATCATTAATTTTGTTCAAAAATAAAAAATTTATTAAAAAATTTATTTTATTTGTGCAATTTTTGTTGCTCGATTGTCAATTTATAGATAAAGAGTATTTTTAGTATAAAGAGTTTAAAAAAAATCTTTTAAATAAATTGATTATTGTAGAAACAAATATTAATATTAAAAAAAAAAATTGCTACAAACTTATTGTAAATTGCAATTCTTTTTTAATATTTTTTAGTTTTTTAAAGTCAAACAATTACTTTAATTTTAAAACAAAAAAAAATAAAAATATTATTTTAGAATTTCGACTTTTACTTAAAGTAATTAAAGTAATTATATTCAAATAAACAATATTTTGTTATTTGTTCAAATAACTCTATTTTACAACTACAAAAACTATTATACAATATTTTTAAATTGCAAATTTTAATACAAAAAATTGGTAACTCGATAAGTTAATTTTAATTTGCAAAATATTTTAATTTTTTTATTTAATTGTTAAAGTTTTATACAAATATTAATCAATATATAGATTGTATAAAATAATTAAAAAAAACTATTTTTTTTTGCATAATTAATTTTGATAATTTTAATTTATATTATCTTAAAATTTCTAAATATAAAGATAATAACTTTTGCAATTTAATAAATTTTTGTTAAACAAATTATAATTATAAAGAAATTTAATAAAAGAAACAAATCTAAAATCTTGTTTAGTATTTATATAATAACAAATATTAAATTAAATATCTATAAAAAATCTTATTAAATATATATATTAAAGACTTTATATAAAAAGAATATAATATATTAGTATATTAAACAAATACAATATTATAGATTTTTTTTTTAATTATTTAATTTTACAAGTATTAAATTAAAGAAATATTTAATTTAAAAATTATTATTAAAAAATTGCTAAAATGATTTCGAATATAATAGCTATTTTTAATTAAGAAATATTTTATAAATAGAAAGCAAACAAAAATATAATTAATCTAAATAATTAAATTGTAAAAGAATAATATCTTGTTTAATATAATATAGTAAAAAAATTTATAAATTTTTTTTATTGCAAAAGCTTATAATAGCAATTATAAAAATAAAAAAAAGTAAAAAGATTATAATTTAGATATAATTATTATTTGCAAAAAATATCTATAAAATTAATATCAAATAGATTTTAATACTTTTAATAAACATTATTATTTGCTTTTATATTTTATTTATAGATTGTTTTTTTATTCAATTAAAACAAAATTTTATTTTAATTTAAGACTATTAAAATATATTATTTTCTCTTTTGCAATTTTTGTTATTACTATTATTTTTCTTTTTGCAATTTTTGTTGCTTTTTTTTCTTTTTCTTGTAGTCTTTATTGCTATTATTATTATTTTTCTTGCAATTTTTGTTACTATTATTATTTTTTTCTTTGCAATTTTTGTTGTTATTTTTATTTTATTTTTCGCAATTATTTAGATTGCTATTTTTTCTTCTTTTGCAATATTATTTTTAATTAATTTTCTCTTGCAATATATAATATAGAAGTATGTTTTAATACTATTATATAAATAAAATTAACAATATATTTTTGATATTTCTAGTAAATAGCTTGCTAAATATTGAAATTATTTGACAAAAATTTCTTTATTAAATTTTGTAATTGTAATTTCGACTATTTATAATAATTTATATTTTTTTATTTAATATATAAAGTAACAACTCGACAATTAATACTATAATTATTTTATTTTATAAAATAGATAAAATAAATTTTAATTTTAAATTTGTATAAAACTACAACAATTTAATATTTTCGAGAAATTAATCAATATTATCTATAGTATTTTTCGATATTTTATTTGCTATAAATATTAATTTAGACTACTTTACAATATATTTAGAAAATATTTTTAATTAAAATAGATTCTCTATTAATAAAAATACAACAATAATTGTATAAAATTTTAAAACAAATAATATTAATTTTATTATAAACTTAATTAAGAATTTGCAAATTAAAACTATTAATAGCAACATTTTATTAAAAAAATATATAAATATTTTTTGCAAAAAAAACTCTAAAAGTAATAAAAAACAAATTAATAATAAAAAGAACAAAAAGCTATTTATTGTAGATTCTTTTATTATTAAAAAACTTAATTAATTATATATTATTTATTAGACAAGTTCTAATTACAATATTTTATAAAATTTGCAACTAATATTTATTTGCAATATTATCGAAGATATTAATTTATCTAATAATAAGAAATTTCGAATTTGTATTTTTATTTTTATTATTTTTAAAATTTATTTCTATTTTCTATTAATTTTTTAAGTATTGAAAATTCTTGTTTGTCTTTCTATTAAAATTATTATTAATAAAAAAAATAAAAATACAAAAAAAAAAAAATTTATTATTTTTTTATATAGTATTTATATTTTAATTTAAGAAGTTTAATAATTCTAAAAAAAATCATATATAATTAAAAGAAATTTTGCAATTTTTAAAAATTTTCGCAATTATATATAAAGAATTTGTATATTTTTTGACAAACAATATTAAAAAAGTCAATATTATAGAGTTTTTATTTTGCAAATTAAGTATTTTTAAATAGTAACTATATTAATTTTTTTTTTCTTTAGTTAATATAAAAGATATTGCAAATAATTATTAAAAAACAACTTTTAAAAACAATATAATATAAAAGTTAAAAAAATAAACAAATCGAATATTTATTCTAAATATATTAATATAAATTAGTAAATCTTATTAAAACTATATTGTTAATTATATTTTTACAAAAAAAAATATATTTTAAAATAATTAAATATTTAAATAACAATAATTTTATTAAATTTTAATATTTTTCTTTGTAAGATTTTTTTATTAAAGTTACTTTCGAAAACATATTTTATACTTAATATAACAAGCAAATAATTTTAAGAAATATATTTTGTATTAAGAGTTTGTTACAAAAGTATTATTGCAAAAAAATTGTTTTTATAGATAAAAATTGCAAAAAGAATATTTTAATATTAAATAAAATTGTTGTTATTTTGCAACTTGTTGCAAATATTAGCTATCTATTTATATAAAACTTTAATCTAATTCTATAAAATTTTTAAAAACTATTTTGTATTAAAAATATAATTGTAGAAATATAATTATTAAATTTGAATTAACAATTATTAATTTATATAAATCGAAATTACTTAAAAAAAAAATCGAAAAAATATATTAAAATAATTAATATTATATATAAAAAATTGTATTTTAATACAAACGCAAAATTTAATCTCTTCGATAACTATATTTTATTAAAAATAAATTTAAAATTAATTATTTTAATTGCAAAAGACTTGTTAAGATATTTAGCAAATTTTATATTTTTTTTATATTTTTTTTTAATCGACAATTTCGAAATATATAGAAATATATATTATATACTTAAAATTTTCTATATAATTTTTGATTATTTTTTGTATTTTAAACGCAAAAAACTTGTTAATATCTTTATATTAATTCTAGAATCTTATAAAGTAAATATCAAAAATATAATAGAAATTTTTAGCAAATTTATTTGCAAACTTAATAGTAAATTACTTATAAAAATTAACAAAAAAGAAAAATTTATTTATATATATTGTATTTTTTTTTTAAAATATATTTTAATAGATTAATAATACTAATTTTTTATATTATAGTATTAATATAAATTGTCGAACTTGTTTTTGCTTAAAATCTAAATAGAGCAATTTAAAATATAATATAATTAATAACAATAAATATTATTAAAAGATTACTTTGCAACACAAATATACTTAAACTCTTATTAACAAAAATTGCAAAAAATTTGTTTAAAAAACTAATATAAAAATTAATATAATAAGTATCTATATTATATTTTGCTTCAATAATAAATTTAATTCTATTTTATTTATATAATTCTTTATACTTAAAATAAAAAGATATAGCAAAAATATTATATAACTTTTTTATTATTATTGTTTTAAATAAAAGTAGAAAGACTTTGTATCTTAAAATTTTTTAAAATTTTTAATTTTCTACAAAATAGCTTTATATTTGAAATTCTATATATTATATTTATTTTTAATCTCTTTTCAAATTTAATTGCGCAAATTTTCTTATTTTTTTTATTTTTTATAAATATATTATAAAATTATAATTTTGAATCCTATTTATAATTATTGCTTCTTAAATATTAAACAAAAACAATATTGTAGTTTAAAAAATTGTAAAAATATTTAAAAAAATTGTTTATATTAATATATTTGTAGAGATTTAATACTATATAAATTTTATATATTTAAATAAAATTATTGTCAATAGACAAAAAATATATTAATTGTTAATAAATTGCGCAATCTTAGCTACAAAAAAATTTAATTAAATAGAAAACAATTATAAAAAATTTAACAAAAAATTTAAAAAAAAGAATTAAGTAATAATAGAAGTATTTTTAGCAATTATTGAATTAGACAATTTAGTTTTTTTTTTAATATAATTAACAAAAAGACGCAAACAAAAAAAACTATTTTTAAAATATAAATTTAAAAAGTTATTAAATCTCTTTAATATTTATACTAGTCTATATTTTGCTAATATAATATATAAATATAGTACAATAATAAATCTAAATATATGAACAAAAAAATAAAGTATATATAAGTAAAAATTTAAATATTAAAATATTACTAAATTTTTGCGTAGAATTTTTAAGATTATAGCTAACTATATATTATTTATTAATCTAATAAAATATTTTTTTGCTAAAAATATTTTTAATCAATTATTTTAATTAGATTTTGCTAAAGTCTAAAATTATAATTATTCTAAATTAATTAAAGTCTTGTATATAGTTTATATATTGTATTTATTATTAATACAAAGTTTTCTTTTAATAATTAAACAAGTTTTCGACTATTATAAAATAAATAATATTAAAATTAATATTTATCAAATATAAAATAATACTATATATAGAAATTTTTAATTGTTAATTAAGATCTATAAATTGCAAAAGCAATTTTGTATTAATTTGCAAACAAACTTAATAAAATCTTTAATACTTTACGAAACAAGTTAGATTAAATTAAGTCTTAAACTCTAAAATTTAATCTAAAACTAAATAAATATTGTTCAAATTAATCTAAATTATTGTTTAAGTTAAATTAAATATTTATTAAGTTATATTTAAACTTAATAGTACGCTAAAAGTTTTTTCGCTAATCTCTAGTAATAACGCAAGCAAATTTAAATTATTAAATTTTGTAATAATTTTTCTAGTTATTTCTTTGCTAAACTTTAAATATATAATATAGAAAATGTATACTAAAAATATCTAAATTCTAGTAGCTTAATAGTAAAAGTCTTTAATACAAACAAGTTTTTATATTAGTCTTAGCGTTAATTGCTAATCTTCGATTAACAACTTGCTATAAATAATATATAATATTGTTTTGTTATAGAAGCGCGCGAATTCGAATCTTGTTTAATTTTTTTTAATTTTTTTTATCTTAATAAACAAGTTAAAAGCAATCAAACTTATTAAAAGATTTGTCTCAAATAAGTCTTAAACATTTGTTATAATTGCTTCAATTACTAAGCTATCTAAACAATCTACAAAAAAAAATTATTTATAAAAAAAACTTTTTTTGCATTTTAAACTCTTTTTTTCTTTTATATAACAATAAATAAATTGCTATTATTGTTAAGAAGAAGATTGTATACTTTGCGAAAATATACGTTTACAACAACAAAAAATTAAATTGTTAAACAATATAATAGTTTAACAACGCAACAACAACAATATTAAATATTAACAAAAGTCATAACTACTTTGCACACTTAATTTTATTTGTTTATTTAATTAATTTAATCGATTATTAACGTCTATATACAAGAAAAAGCGTATTAAAATTAATCTTTAATAAATTTTGTTTTTCACAAATTAATATAATAAACGTATAGAAAATATTTAAGAAGCGCTTAATGTTAATATATATAAATTTTATTTTATAATTTAGTATCTTATTGAATTTGTTAAAGTAATAAGATTGTTAAAGTAATAATTACAACTTTTTTCAATATCTAATAACAATAAAAATAAAAATATAATAAAATCTTGTTTTGTAGATTAAAATCTATTGCGCAAAACAAAATAAAATAAAGCAAATATTAAATTACAACAACTTAATTCGCTTTAAATTTATTTCGAATTAAAGTAGATTTTGCGCAATTTAATTTAAGTTATTTACAAATTGTACTTAAATTCAATAACGCATTAACTAAGTAATTAATTATTAAAAATTAATTCTAGATAATAAATTAAGCAAAATAAATATATATAAATTTTTAGCAATCTTTTTATTTATTACTCTTCTATAATTTTAAAATATATATAAAATTAATATTAATAAATTTCGATTTAATAATTTAAAAAAATGTATAAGTTTATACTTATATGTCTTTTTAAACTTTCGAATTATTTTAAACTTTTAAATTATTTTAATACTTTTAAATTTTAAAATTAATACTTTAACTCTCTTAAATATTGTTTTCTTTTTTTGTTTTTATTTTAATAAATAAATTAAACGCACTCAAAACTATTAAAAGAATTGTCTTAAAAAAGTTTTAAATTCTTGATTTTTAATACTTAACAATTTAATTATATTACTTATAATATATTTAATCTTTAACTAAGTTAACGCTAAAATCAATATTGTTAAAAATTAATTATAACGCTCTAATTACTAAGTTACTAAAACTAATATATAAATATATATATTATAACTAAACTATAAAGATTTTATAAAAATTGCAATTACAACTTTATTAATATTTGTCTTAATTTCTATTTTTAGTAATTTTTCTATTTATTACTTTTTTAAATTACAAATATAAAATAAAGAAATTGTATTCGAATTACATTTTATTATTATATATAGTTTTATTTTTCAATTATCTTTTGCTTTATTATTTAGATTTCGATAACTTAATAAATAAAAATTTGCTTAAAATATTTATTTTTTGTTTTAATTTTTAATAAATAAAATAAAGATAATATAATATAAAAAAAATTTAAGATTCGAACTCTTAATCTTTGCTAATAAAAAAATTCGAAAATATTATTTATAACGCGTTTAATCTTTGATTAAATTAACTTCAAAATTAATATATTTAACTTTTTATTAACAATGCTTTGATTGTTAAGCTATTAACACTATTTTATAATCGCAAATATTAAAAAGAAAATATAATAAATTTACTAAACTTAAAATTATAATTTAATTAAATTGTATTTTTTTCTCTATTTTTAGCATTTTTTTTGTGTATTGCTTTTTTATACTACAAATGTAATACAAAGAAATTGTACTCAAAATATATTTTATTATTATATCTATTTTTGATTTTTAGTTTTGCAAAGAATTATTAATTATAAGCAAAACATGTAAAAAGTATGCTACAATATTTTAATAAAAATATTAATAAATTTCTTAATTATTTATACATTAACTAAAGCAAGAATAAAAAATGCGAAAGAATATTGTTATAAATACAAGTGCTTAAATTAGCTTACTAATAATTTTATCGAAAAATCTATAAAATTCGAAAAAAAGCTCTAAAGCTACGTCAATTGTAATTAAGAATTTAAAAAAATGATAATATTATTATTTTAAATATTTAAGCTAGTTTATTTAGTTAAAAGATAAAATGCAAGAATTTACAATATACTTAAAACAATACTTACAATATTTAAAAAAAAAAAAATAATAATAAAAAAAAAAATCTAGATTTACGTTAATTATAATTCTAAATTTGCGTCAATTATAATTCTAAATTTTTGTCAACTATAATTAAGAATTTAGAAAAATAATAATAATATTATTTTAAATATTTAAGCTAGTTTATTTAGTTAAAAGATAAAATACAAAGATTTGCAATATATTTAAAACAACATTCGCAATATTTAAAATGCAAAAAAAAATAACAAAAAAAAAGTCTTAAATTTGCGTCAACTATAATTAAGAATTTAAAAAAATAATAATATTGCTATTTTAAATATCTAAGCTAATTTATTTAATTAAGCAATAAAATACAAGAGTTTGCAACATACTTAAAACAATATTTATAATATTTAAGATAAAAAGAAAAATAAAATAAAAAAAAGTTCTAAATTTGCGTCAACTATAATTTAAAATTTAAAAAAACAATAATATTGTTATTTTAAGTATTTAAGTTAGTTTATTTGATTAAGCAATAAAATACAAAAATTCGCAATATATTTAAGATAACATTTGCGATATTTAAAATACAAAAAAAATAACAAAAAACTTATTGCGCTATTTTAATCGAACAAAAACGTAATATAGCAATAATATTAAAATCTAATATTATATATTTAAATGCATCGAACTTAATAGCAAAGTTAATCTTTAAATTGTCTTATAATATAAATAATAAAATGTCGCATAAAAAGTTTTAAATCTCTAGATAACGCATATAATGTTTTTTTCAAATTGTTTGCTTTAAAGCAAGAGACAAAAATTATAATAAAGTCAATATTATATTAAGTAGTTTATTTAGAATAAATATATTTAATAAATATAATTTGTTCTATTTTTAGTAATCTTTCTAATTATTATTAATTGCAATATTATGTTTAATATTTATATAATATCTTTTAACTATTATTAAAATACAAAATTAAAAAATAATTAATATATATTTTTTAAAAAAAATTCGAACTTTTATCTTCTTTGCTTTTAACTAAAATATATATTTTTAAACTTCAAATAAAATTACTATTTAAAATTTGTAAAATTTAGAATAATATATTAAGAATTTATTTAAAATATTTTAATTATTAAGCTACTTAATTATGTTTTAGAAATTAACAATTTTGTATTATTTAAAAACAATTTAAAATATATTTATTAAAATATATTTTGCGAAATAAATTTACAATTAAAGTATATTCTTTTAAAAACTTTGTTAATACTTGTCTATTATTAATAAATTAAATAATAAATTTGTAAAATTAATATATATTATTATTATATACAATTGCATTAATTTTTTTTTATTGTCGCTAATATATATTGTATTGTATGTTTTATTTAAATTCTTTTTACGTATTTTTATTTTATTTCGAATATTATTAAGATTTATGTTTTTAATAATCTTTAAGTTCAAATTTAAATATTTCTATTAATATATATTTTTTGCAATATTATATTAGCTAAAAAGTATAAAAGTTTAAATAATTACAAAATTATACAACTTATAAATTGTATATAGTTTTAACAAAATAAAGAACAAACGTTTGCAAAATATATTAATTAAAACAAAAGTTAAAATATCTTATATTAAATATACTATTATTAATAATTAATTTTTTAATTATTATTATTAATTAAAAACGCTAGTTTCTTCGAAATTCTTTATTAAAATTATAAAGAGCAATTAGTATTAATTTTTTGCTTTTAATGTATTTAAATACAATTTAGAGTAACAATAATTAAAAAAATTATTAAAAATATATTTCTAAACTTGAATAAATATATTATGTTTCTTGTATTAAATAAATTTGTTATTAATTATTAAAGTTTTTTTTTTGTTTTTTTGTAATATATTGTTAAGATTTTTAAACTTCTTTTTAATTTCGATCGATTAAAAGTTCGAAATTAAAGATTTTTTATATTATATTTTGTAAAAATTGTAATTCTTTTTTAATAAAATTTAATAAATATTAATTTAAAAAAGTGTATATTTTTTATATATTTTTCGAATCTAATTACTTTATTTAAAAAGACTATTATTTATTATAGAATATAATAATATAATTTTGTTATATAGATAATCTAAGTTATTTTAAGTTTTATTATAGTATTGCGTAAACTTTTTTTTTGCGACTATAATTGCATTAGATACTTTTTTCTTTTACAATATTTGTTTGTTTTGCAATTTAATTTTAACTTTGTTTAATTTGTTAAACAAATTATTATAAATTAAAAAGATATAATAAATAATAAAAGTCTTAGTAGTACTAAATATCTTTATAAAAATACAAAAGAGCTTAATAATCTTAATTATATATATTATTTGCGCTTATTTAAATTTAGAAAGTTTTAAATATTTGCATTTAAATTTCTATTTAAATTGCTTATTAATAAAACAATTGCTTTATCTAAATTATTTGTGTTTACAATAATATTATTGCTTGTATTTGCATATTAAGAAGTTATTTATTATTAAATATTTGTTTTTTTGTTAAAAATTTCTAGAAAATCTTGTAACGTTATTATTGTTTTAGATTTTAATATTTAAGTACAAAAATTAAAATTAAAATTGTTTTACATTATAAGCAATTAATTGTACATAAAAACAAATTTAATTATCTTTATATAATAAACAATATTTTCTATATATATTTGCAAAGAGCATTTATTATATATATTTTTTAATTTATATTTTTTAATTTATATTACTTGCAAAGCAATTAATTTTTTTTTTCTTAAAACAACAAATAAGTATTTTGTATTATTGTTTTAAAATAATATTACAAAATATATGTTTAGCAAACTTATTTAATTTCGTAAAATATTAAATAAAAGTATTTTTACAAAAATAAAAAAAAAGAAGTTTTCGCATATATATAATATAATTTAACAATTTTGTCAAATTCTTTAGACAATAAACAAAGACAAAAATGTCTTAATAAAAAATATATTATCTAATATTAACTATAGAGATATTGCTATTGCTAAAATTGTTATATTTTAAATTAAAATAATTAATATTTTTTGTTAATTTAAGTTGTTGCAAATGTTGTTCTTCTTTAATAATATTAACAAAATTGTTCTACTCTAAAAAGTCTAGCAAATTAAGTAAATTTTGCAAGCTATTATTTTTAAACAACGTTACTATATTAATTTATATAATTATTTATATTTGTACTTATATATTTGTATTTATATCTTAAAAAGAAAAGATATTTAATATTATATTAGTACAATATACATTTTTTGTAATAACAAACGTTTCGAAAAAAAAAAAAAAAATTGTTTAAAAATATTGTTTGTAAAAAAAGTATTATTTAAGAGAATAAAATATTTTGTTGTTTAATTAAAACAACGTATTGCTTCGCAAAAAATTGCACAATTTATTATTTACTTTAGCAATTATAATTTAATAATCTTAATTAATTAATTGCAAAAACAATTTTAATTACTAAATTTTACAAAAAAAAGCAAAAATATAATTTTAACAATAAATGCAACAATAGTACTAACTCGATCGAAAATATAAATTTAATATTAATAATCTATATTAATACATTTGTCAATTTAATAGACAAAAACAACGATTTTTTGATTAACTTAAAAAAAAGTTAGTTTATTTAATAACAATTTGTTTATAAAAAACTTTTGTTATCTATTAAAATTAAAATTCTCTTACAAAAGTAAAAATTCTAGTTAGAAAGAAAAATAATTGCGATAAATTTGCAAAAGAATTTATTATTAAAGCAAAATTTTGCTATTAAAATAAAAATTCTAATTAAAAAGAAAAACAATAATAAAAGACTTTGTAATAAAAAATTGACAATTTTATATCGAACAAAATTGCAAGACAAAAAAGAATAAAAAACTAATTAAAATTGTTTAATAAAGCAAGAACTCTACAATAACTATCTATAACAAAAAATAATACTATAGAAGTGCTAATATAATTAAAGCTATTAAAATATTAAAATTATAAATATATAGAAAGATAAATTGTATTAGAACTATATACAATAACTATATATATTACTAGCGCAATAGCATAGAAGAAAGAAGCGTCTACAAAAAACTTTCGCAAACAAAAATCTCTTCTATGCTTAAAATACTATAATACTATTTTATATTTAAAAACTGTTTATATAGAAGATTGAAACATTTGTAATTTAATTTTTTGCAATTATTTATTTTGTATTTTCTCTTTTATTTTGCTAATAACTTTCTTTTATAATTGCTTGTTTATTTTGTTAATAACTCTTTTGTTTGTTATATTAAATAGACAATTAATTATTAAATATTTATTTAAAGAATAAATTCGAAACTAATTTAAAAACAAACAATATACGCTAAATAAAGTTTTTAAATATTTTTTTATTTTATTGTTGTAATTGCGAAAAAGTTATTTATGTTTTATTTAATAAGTTTTGCAAACAATTTGAGTTTAATTTAACAACAAAAAACTTTTATATACATAGTATATTATTTAGCAATACTTTATTCTTAGATAACAAGAATAACAATAGCAAAAATCAAATTTCTAATAATATTTTTTGTATTTTCGTAATATTGTTGTCTTTTATTGTATAATTTTTTTATTTTGTTGTTGTTTATCTTGTTTGCCATAACTTTGCAAATCTTTAATAAAAATATATATTCTTCAATTTTAATATATTGTTATCGATTTAATTATATTGTTGCTTTTATATTTTGTAAATACAAGAAAATTTTATAGTTTTAATAAAGATATTAATATAGAGCACAATAATTGTAGACTTGCTCTTAAGATATTTAAACTACGTATTAATTGTTTTTAATACAAATAATATAACAAAAACAATAAAATTGCAATATATAAATAGTTTGCGAAACTTTTAAAACAAATAAGCTTTTGTTTTTTTAAACTTCTATTTATAATTATAATATTAATTAATAAAAAAATTATCTAGCTTAATATTTATTATTGTATACAAATTGTTTGCGCAAATAAATATATTAACAATGTAAAACTAACTTCTAGTCTTTACTTATTAATAAAAAATTTAAGCTTTTATTTAATTTAATAATAAGCGTTTTTGTTATACAATAAAAAGATATTATTAAAGCAAAATATTTTGTTAATAAAGTATATAGCTTACTTTTTACGTTTAAACTAGAGATACTTTTTAAAATAATTAATTATATTTTAGTTTGTATCTAAATTATTGTAATATAAAATATTGTAACATTTTTTTAATATTTTTAAAATAATTGTATAAACAACGTTCTTCTATTGTTTATAAAATATTTTTTATTTTTTATTTGTAAAAAAATACTTTTTGCAATTAACTATTATTTTTTAATTTATATACTAGATATATAGAAAATAATTAACGTAATATATTTTCTTGTAAAATATATGCAAGAGTATCGACAACAAAACTTTATTGTTGTTAAATATAACAATTATAAAATATAACAAATCTAAATAATTGTAAAGATATATTAAGACTTCTATTACTTATAAATAATTACTATAGTTTTTCTCTCTTATAAAATAAAATATAGCGTAGAAAATAATATTTAAAACAATAATTTTAATAATAATAAAAAGAGATATTTTATATTTATTTGTTTTGTAGATATAGTTTATAATTAAGATTTTAATATTTAAAAATAGCAATTTCTATATATATTTAAATATAAAAAACAAGAATTAAAGTTTAATATTATATGTTTTTTACTTCGAATCAATATATTAGTTAAATAATTTTGCTAAATACTTTATTAATATTTGCGTAAATATTAAAAAATCTATTATTATTATCTTAAAAATAATATTAATATTTTAAAGATTTTGCAATTTAAATATAGATTTTTCGAAATTTAAACAAAAATCTTTGTGAATTATATTAATTTTGTTGTTTTTTTGCTACTTTTTTTCGAGTTTAAATTGTATTTTTAATTTATTTAAAACTTCTCTTTAATATAATATAAAGACAAACAACTTTGTAAAAAAATAATTATAATTAAAATACTTAATAATAAAAATTTAAAAATTTAAAAATTTAAATTATATTTATTTTCAAAATTATTTTTTAGCTTTGCAATTGCTTTAAACAAGTATTTGCAAAAACAATTACTAGTATTTCGATAATTATATCTCTTTAATTTGATTTTATTATTGCAATTGCAATTAATTTAATATTTTATATAAATATTTTGTTTCGAAATCTTATTGCAAGTTTTAATTATTATATAGTTTTATATTATTGTATATTAATTAAGTTTTGAAATAAACAAATTAATTAATATTCTATTGTAATAGATATTAAATAATAACTTTAACTCTATAGTTATAATTAATAAAGCTCTTAATAAAGATAATAAATAAGAAAAATAATAAATAATAACAATAATTGCAATAATCGCGATATAAACAAAGAGATTATTGAATTTTAAAAATTAGTCAATTAGATTTAGTTAAAAAGAATAGTAATATAACAAAGTAAAAATAATATAAGAGCAAAGTAAAATAATATAACTCCAGTAATTATCTAATAATAGTATATTAATCTAAAAAAAAGTATTAATATTGTTAAACAATATTAGATTGTAAATCTAGTTTAAATTAATATAAAAGTAGTACTTTAATAAATATTACAATATCTATATAATATAACTAGAAAATATTGTTATTGTTATAAAGTAATTACAAATAAACATAATAAAATATATATAGTTTGCAATATAGATTATTAATTCTATCTAATAGAAGCAACTCGAAAAACAATAATATTAATAATTAACTAATATAGATTATAGATAATTAATAATATTTAACAAATACTACAATTGTAACTTAATTAAAGCTATTAAATAATAAATAATAAAAATAATCAAAGTATTAAGTTCTAAATTGCTAGAAGAAATCTACTTAAGTATATATAAACTATATAAAAAAAATATCTTTATTATTATTAAGATTCTTCTATTATAATAGATATTTCTCTAATTATTTCTAATTATCTAGCTTATATTTTTCCAGTTTTATAATAAATTAAAATACAACAACTCTTAAGTACTTAATTTTGCTTAAACTAATTATTAAATTAAATTTCGATTTTAACTTTTAAAATCGATTTAATTTGTTAATTTTAATATTAGAAATCAATTTAAAACTTAATTCGATTTTTATTATTTTAAAATTAAATCGATTCGATTCGACTTAATTCTTAATTTTAACGTTAAAAATCGAGATTCGAATCAAATTATTAAGAATGTCAAAAATACTAAAAATAGTGTAACGAGATAGAGATAGAATCCTAGTTAGTAGACAACTATAACAACAAAGACTTATCGCGATGTATGCATAAATTACATTATACAATCTAATAATGTATTAAGTAGCTAAGATTCTAAGATCTAAATAAGAGAAATCGCATATATACTACAAATAGATCGCTAATACTAATAACAAATATCTTCAAATTTATAGCCTAATATTATCTAGTTATTTAGCTATATACGACTCTTTTTTTTTTAATAATTGTCTCTTGATTACTAAATTAAGAAACTTTTGTTTCTATTTATGCAAAAGTTATAATAAAAAAATAAGAAAATTGCTCTTATTTTTTCAAGATTGTTAAGCTAAATCTTTTGTTTCTCTTGTTATTCGAATCGATTGCGTAAAGAACGTAATAAATTAATTCGCATAGAATTTTTCTTAAAGTTAAAAAAATTATTTGATCGAAATTAAGTATTTAATAAAGTTAATTGTTGTAAATCTTGCTTACTCTCTAAAGACAATAATAATAGTAATAAGTTTTTTTGACGTAAACTTAGAAGATTAGTTTAAGAAAAAAGTAACAATAATAGAGTAAGTTGTTGTTATTATGTTTGCGTTAAACTCTTTAGGATAAAAGATAAATATATAATTTTAAAAGTTATTTCTAGTCTTAAGATATTTGATTTAGATTGCTAATTTAGTTTTAATTTATAACATTTCTTTTTAATTTCGAATCGAAATAACAAAATTTTCTCTTCTTTGCTAAAACGAACAATCGAAGATTTAAATTTTTTTTTTTTATAGTTAATCAAATAAAAATCTAAATTGTTTTAAATGTTAAGTTAATAAGCATTAAATATTTTAAAGTCTTTAAGCTTTATAAATTGTATTCAAAAATAAAATTCAAATACTTTAATTTTTATTTTTTAAATTTCTCTTTATATTAATTTTACGTAACGTATTGCACGTTCTTGAATTTGTTTTATTAGACAATTAAATTTCTTTGTATCTTTAAATAATGTTCTTAACTTTTTTATTATTTTTGTCAAATTTTAAAACGCACGTTTTATAATAATATTCTTAATATCAAATATAAAAGAGAAATTGATAGCAACTTTAAAACGATAAAATATATTAGTTAAAGATAAATTTGACGAAGTTAAGTCTTAATAAATTGCAACAATGTTGCTTCTTGTATTTATTCAAAAATTCTTTAAAGTTTTTTTATCTTTTAATAGAGTTATATAGACAAAAAATATCTTAATTTTTGTATTAATTTCGATTCTTAACTTGCAATAAGAAATTTAAGATTGCGCAATTTGTATATCTTTAAATTAACAAAGTATATTCGCTTAATACAATTTTTATTTTAGCAAATTCTTTTTTGTTAATTTAATTTTTAATATTTTCTTGTTTTGTTATTCTTTTTTTATTGCTTTTTGTAGTTATACGTCGATCTAATTATAAAAATTATTTAGCAAATATTTCTCGCAAAACAAATTATTTTATACAACGAAAAAAACAATTAATTGCAATTGCTAAAACTCTTAATAAATGTTTTAATTTACATCGAAATTAAAGTAATATTTTAACATTTAATTTTTATGCTTCTTAAAAACTAATAAATAAAATATTGTTAACAATTTATATTTGTAATTATCTTGTAAAAGTATATATATTATATAAAAATCTAGATTTATTTACATTATTATTTGCAATATAGAGAACAAACAATTAAGAAGTTACTCTTCTTGTTAATTGTTATTTCTTTGTTAATAATGTAATATTATTTGCAATTTGCTCTAAAATTGCGATTATATCTAGTACTTTAAATTAACAATTAAATAAACAAATCAATTTTAACAAACAATTATTTTATGTTAATTTTATTTTGTTAAGTTAATATTGTCTATTACTCGAAGTTGAATATTAACTTATTAAAAATCGTTAAGTAAAAAGATTAGCTTTTCTCTCTTATAAACATATTGTCTTAAAAGATCTTTAAAGATAAGCAAACAAATATTAGACTTAAAGTTTAACTTATTTTGTCTTACAAATACTAGAAAATTGTTTTGTTTCTTATAACACTAAATTATTTGTCTCTTAATTTAATTATTAGAAATTCGATTTATTTTTAACAAAAATTCTAGCTTTCTTTAATAAGTTATGCAAACGATTGATTTTAACATAATTATAATTAAATTTTCTTTTTGCTTCTTTATTAATATAGCTAATTCGATTAATTAAAAAACTTTAATTAATATTGTTAAATAATAGTTAATTCGATATTGCAAGTTTATGTTTACTTTTACATATAAATAGTTTTTCGTATTGTTCTTTTTGTTTGTCGAAATAAAAATAGTTATTGTTTTTGAAAAGATTTTTGCGATTTTAATAATTAAAGTACGTAATCTTGTCGTATTAACAACTTTAAATAATCTAAAATTTAACAAAAACAATTTTAATATTAAATTTCGCAATTGTAATAACAAAGAAAAAGCTTCTTTAAAAGAATTTAAGTTTTAGTCTCTTTTTTTATTTTGTTTCTTATAAATCTTGTTATCTTTAGACTTCGATTTTGATTTTAATTAAGAAGTTAACAATTTAAGTTTTATTTATTTATTGTTTTGAGTTTGCGTTCTTTTTGCATTTTTTGCAAAAAAAAATAAAATTGTTTAAACTTTTGTTTAACAAATTTTCTTTAATTTCGTGTTTAGAATTCTTATTAAATTATATCTTTAAAGATAATTTTTTATTTTAATTTTTAAAAGCTTTTGTTCAATAAACGCTATTGTATCTTTAAACTTTTTAACATTTATTTTGTTATAATTGTCGATTATATAGTTAATAACGCGTTTCGATTCTATAGTGCAATATTTAAGTCAATTGCACACAACTCGATTTAATTTCTTCAAAATTCTTTGTAAATTCTAGCGTTTCTTTGCTATTCGCAATATTGCTTTAATAATTAATTAATTTACATTTTTAAACAATATATTTGCAATCTTTAATAACTATAATTTGCGAAATTGAACTTAATTATTTTGAATTTGTAGTCTCTTATTTTAATCAATTTTTTGTGTTATGTTTTTTAATTTTTGTTATAATAAGTTACTTATTAATACTTAAGCGTTCTTATTAATTATTTGTTACAAATCTCGCGTTTAATTCTTAATTATTTCTAAAATATTTAAAATTATATTTCGAAATTTTTTTAAATGTTCTTTTCTTTTATTGCTAATAGTTTTATTACATTAAAGTAAAATGTTAGTTACTTAAATATAGACGCAATTCCTAATAATTAAATTGTTTTTTATAAATTAAATAATTGTTTTTTGCAATTTAATTTGAGTTTAAGTTTAAAAAGTTTAACGCTACAACGTTTGTAATTACTACAATAATACTTGCTAATTTTGTGCTTAAAATAATTTAATCGAAGAAGTCGATTTTTAATTACAAAGAAAATATGTTAACGTTATTAAATTTTGATTTGTGTCTTGTTTAACAAGTGTAAGCTATCGCTTTTTACGAAATCTTTCTATTAATATAAATAATAACTTTCGTTTTTAATTTTAATTTTTTGATAAAAATTAAAAAGTTTCTCTTGCAAAAGATTGTTTACGTTTAATATTTTATAATTGTTGCTCTAAATCTATTATAACACAAGCTTAATAAAAAAAAATTTATACAAAAATAATAAATCGAAAAACAGAATTTTGTAAACAAAGAATTAAACTATTAAGTTGCTATGTTTTTATAAATAAAGCAATAACTTGTTTTAAATGTCTAATAAATATAAAATTTTAAATGCAAAAATTTTTTACTTATAAACTTAATTGTTGTTTGCAACATTTATATTATTAATTATGCAAAAAAACTATATTAACATTTATTCGTATATTAATTTGCAAACAAATATAAAACTAATACAATTAACGTGTAATCTTGTTATTTTTATTGTTAAAAAATACTATGTAAAAGATAATTAAAATTTGTTCTTTATAATTTGAAGAAATTTTTAAAATCTTACAACTTCGAGTCAAAGCTTGCTATTAATGCTTTTAAATTGCTTTTTAATTGTTAATTTTAATCAATTAAAGTAAACAAATAAACGCTAGTGCTATTCGCTTGCTTCTAATTGATCGAAATTGTTAATATTTTAACTTTTTGATTTTCTTATTTTTCTATTTCTTTTTTTCGAATATTTGAAATTATAATATTTTATAAATTACTTTATATAATTAAATTACTTTTTAATATTTATAAATCGATAAACTTTATGTTAAAGCTTTTGCTAATAAAACAAATATAAAGATTGCAATTTTCTTTTTTTTTAAAAAAAATCTTATATTCTTGTGTAATTTAAATAATCGTAATAAAATAATAATAATATAATAATCGCAAACAATTTTTTGTTGCTTTAATCAAACTAATTTTTTATCTTTTGCATAAAATTATTTTTTATTTTTTTTATTTTTGTCTTTCGATTTTGCGAAGACTTGAAGATTTTAATTTTTTGTTACGTATCTTTTTAATTAATTTTTTAAATAAGTATTTTTGAGTTTTGTGTTATTTATTTTTTTCAAAATATAAAAGCTTTTAATTTTGTTTTCTTTCTTTATTTTAAAGAAATTTAATTATTAAAAAAATAATTTTACGTTATATTTTTTATTAAGTTTGATATTATATAATAAAATCAAATCTTTAGTTTAAAATAAATGCGTTAACAATTAATAATTATTATTGAAAATTTTTTTGTTCGCTTCTTTAAGACGACGAAAATGCAAAACTATTTTTTAAACGTTTTTCTTTTTTCTTTTTAACTATTTTGTTTGTAACGTTAATAAATTTGTTGTTGAACAAACTTTTTCTTAATTTATAATATATCAAATTAAATACTTTATTTCGATCGACAATATAGCTTCGTATTTGAACTTAAAACAAAACAACGTCTTTTCGATAAATTCTTACATTGTTGTTTTATTAATTTATAATATTGCGTGCAAATATCGTAATTAATTTGTAAAAACTCTCTTAATCAATTTAAACAAAGAATCAACAATAAGTTTATACTTTCTTTTTATTATTTTATTTGTTTGTAAATAATAAGTTAACGTTGTTATTTTCTTAACATTATATTTCTTTAGAAATTTAATTGTTATGTTAATTTTATTTTTAAGTTTGTCGTTTATAATTATTTTCTTAACATATTTATGTCGACAGAAAATGTTCTTTTATAAAATTTTTATTATAACAAGTACTTTAAAATTCGAAATTGCCTTAATTTTTACTTATTTCGTCAAATTATTTCGAACAACTATTAGATTTACTTTAATAGACGTTTTTGCAATTAACATATAAATACAATCTACAACAATCTTTTTTTACAAATCAAAGATGTAAGTTAAATATATAATCTTCTTTTGCTTATTAGAAGTTCTTCGCTAACATTTATTGCAATTTGCGACATATTTTTTGCAAAAATCAAATAGATTTCGTTATTAATATTGATTTGCAACGCATTAATAAATATTCTTTTTTTCTTTATAATTACTCTTGTTATGCAAGCTTTTTACAATTTGATTTTTATCTTTTATTTGATTTACTATTCTACGCAAAGATATATTTTTATTTATTCTTCAAAATAAACGCTCTTCTTTTACTAAAAAACAAAGAGTATAATTCTTGAATTTGCGAAATTTTTTTTAACTTATATTTAATCTTTGCAACGAAATCAAATATCGAACGATTTGTTCGAATTTATCGAAATATTTATCTTCGAAAATATTTTCGTTCTTTTTTAATGTTGTTATTTGTGCGAAGCAAACAAAAACACAATTTAACTAATTATTGATAAAATTATTAATATTTTTCTTATTAATTTCGTTAATATTGTCAAACAACTCTTTTAATCTTTTTAAAAGTTTGTTAATCGTTATATGCTTTTAATTAAATATATATTGTATATTAAAGTTAAAGAGACGAATTTAAATTAATTAGCGAGTTACTAAAGCGTTAAGCAAGTTTGTCGCAAAACAATTAAGTTAAATTATTAAAATATTTGCATTAATTTTAATTATAAATCGAATTTTATACAATTAAAATTGCACTTTCTTTAAAATCTTTATAAATTCTTAATATTTTTGCTTTTTAACGTCGTATTAAAATTCTTGTTCGCTCTAAAGCTTATTCTTATATTGTGAAGAATATTTTTTCTTTGTTATTGTATTAATTTGCATTAATACGATTTCTTAATCTTTTAAATTAAAATCTATAATTAAAATAATCTTGTTAATTAAGATAAAGTAGTTTAAAATGCGCATTATTGATGCATTTATTAAAGCAATTTTTAATTTATTTATAACGTCTTGCTATTCGAAGTCTTAAACAAAAACATATTTTGTTTTAAACAAACAATAGATTGACTTTGCGACAATTACAAACTTTAGTATTTAAATTTAATAATAAACGCATACTTTTATAAAGATTCTAACTTTAAAAACGTTTTTGTACAATAATTATTTAACAATCTTAATAATTTTAATGCTATTAGAAGATTGTTTATTAAAATTATACACAAAATTGACAATTTTAATTTCTAACTTACAAAATTAAGATTTTTCGTCAAATATAATACACTTAAATAATTCTATATTTATTAATATTGCATTCAATTATTAAATGTATTTTAAAACAAATAATTTAATCTTTAAAATTATCTTCTTGTTGTTATCATTTAACTTAAATTCTTTTACATCTATGTTGTTTATAAATAAGCAATATTTATTAAAAAGATTCTTAAAAATGCGTATTACAATTTTTACAAATTAAGCAATTAAATTAATCGCATCTTGCAATAAGCAAATTATTTTAAATAATTTAAAAAAAATTATAAAAACAATAAGATCGCAACTCTTTAACGCAAAACTTATTTAATTGTATTCTAAAAAGAAATCAATTAATAATATAATTACTATTTTGATAAACTCTTTTGCAAACTCTTTGACATTAAAAGATATATTAGTATTTTAAACAATTATCTTATTTATTTTTATAGTTGCATTAATTATGCAATACTTGTTCTTTTTCTTTTTACTTATTAAAAATCAAGAATTTCGATAGAAATTATAACAATATTTTAACAAACTTGTTTAAAGACGTTTCTCTAGCATTTTAATTATAATAAAATTTAATATTTAAAAAATTAGAAATTTCGAGACTTGTTATGTCTTGTGCTTTATAATGCGAATTTTCTAATTAAGTGCGATTTTTAGTTTAATTTTGTTTATTTTAGCAAAGTTTTATGTTAAAGCAATCTTACAATTAAAGAGTATTATAATTAAGAGTTCTTGTTTTTGCAAAAAGAATTCGAACTTTATAATTAGCTTCTAAATGCGTTTTTTAATAAAATAAGAGTCGCATTTAATGCTTAAAAATTTAAGCATTAAAAAGAGATTATATCTTTTGTTAAATTTCTTTTAAAAATCTTTCGTAATTAATAATTTTAACATTTTTTTTCAATTTAAATACTTGTTTAAAATAGAATTATCTAAATTGTTTATATTTATCGAAGTCGTTTTTTAAATTTATTGCTTATATATAATATTTACTTAAACAAATAAGCGCGACGCAATAAAAAATTAACAAAAAATATTAAATTTTTTAAACAATTAAATAGTAAAAGTCTTTTTTATAATATATAATTGAAAAGTTCGAATTATTAATAATTTTTAAAATGTTTAAAACATAATATTAATTCAAATATTTGTTCGATTTTTATATTGATAAACAAACAAACGCTAATGCTACTTGCTTGCTTTGATTAATTAGAATTTTATTAATTTTTTTTTAATTTTTTTTTGCGATATTGTTATTCTAATAATTTTGATCTTTATTTTCGAAGATCTCTTGCAATTAAATTCGCGAAATCGAACAATTATATTAATTGAACAATTATCCAAAGATTTAAAGATTTCTTTAAGAATATAATGTTTTTGTTCTTATTATTAAAGTAATTAATAAACATTTTTAAAATATTAATACGCTTTGCTTTGTCTTTAAAATAAATTGTTAATTTTAAAGAGTCGTTGTTTATATTTACAAAACTTATTCGAACACTTTGTTAAAAAGATCGATTTAATAGAATTTTGTAATTAAATTAAAAAACAACAAAGATAAAAATATAAATTATTACTTTTTTAATTGATATCTTTGCATTTTTTATTATTTTTTCGAAACAAACACGTGCTTTTGTAATCTCTATCAATAAAATAAAAATATCTTGTCGAATAACTAAATTAATTTTGTTTGCAAAATCCTTGCTAATACAATTGATTTTCGCATTATTATTAAATATTGCTTTAATTTTTATATCTTTTAATTGCACTTATGCAATTAAGCAAACGACAAAATATAAAATTCTAAGAAATTTTATTTTCGCAATAATATTTTTAAAATAAACGATTTTAATAGATTTAACGCTAATTAATTTTATAATAACAATTGTCTCTTTCTTTTTAGTATAAACTTTCAAGATTTTCTTTTCGCTACTATAGTATCAAACTTTTTATTAAAAAAAGAACAAAAAAAAGAGCAACTTAAATTAAGACAAAAACTTAGAAAATTTATTAATTTTATCTTTATTTTTAAGATAAAAATACTTTGAGTTAGAGTCTTAAAATCGACTTGATTTTTTACAATTTATAATATTTTCTTTGAATATTTTATTTGTCATGCATAGTTTGTAGAAATCTTTTGCTTTTTTTTAGATTTGCTTTTTTAATACTTGATAATTCTTAAGTTAGAATTAATTACTATAAGAACGTTTTTTATTGTAACGTTCTTTACTCTTGTTTTTATTACTTTTTTCTTTATATATGTTTCTTTGTTTAAGACTTTTGTTATCTTTAAATAATTTCTAGATTTAACGTTTTTAATTTTCGAGAATTTCTTTTTTTTTTTAATTTTTTCTTTAATTATTTTGATCAATTGCTTTATTAAAGATTTCTAGAGCGTTTGTTGCTTAAAAGAATTTTGTTCTAATCGAATTTCTTAAATTTTTACTATTGTTTAATTCGATTTACTATTTTTTTTGTCTTTTAACGAAAAATTAATATTTAATTTTATTATTATTATTGTGATTACAAAATTTCGAACACAATTTTACAAATTTTATTGCTTTCGTTTATATAAATTTTTTTATTTGTTATTAAGATTATTAACTTTGAACAAACTTATTATCTATACAAATTGTAACAAAACAAGCACTTATTTAATTTTAATTAAGATCAATTGTATTTAAGAACAAATATAAATTCTTAATAAGTATAAATTGTTTCTTAAGATAGACTCTAAACTATTATTTAAATTTAAGAAAATACAATATGTAAAGTTTTTTGTAATTGCGTCGTTATTGTTTGTTAAATTATTTAATAAATTTCGCTCTTTATTATTTCGTAAATATTGTTAATTTTAAAATCTTCAAAAGTTCGTGTTAAAATATTTAGTGTTTTGTTGATTTTCGTATTTTCGATTGCGACTACTAGTGATATTAAGAGAGCAAAAACTATCTTTGACGTAATTTTTTTCTTTATTAAATTTTGCTTCTTGCTTATTATATTTATTAATTTATTTATATTAATGTTCGCAACTTGCTAGGTAGCTTAATTATTATTAATATTTATTTTTTGTATAATCTTTTTATTTTTAATCAATTTTATAATCGTCTTGTATAACGATTTAAATATTATAATAATTGCGTTGTTTAAATTGATTTTATGCTTTTGTATTATTTTAGTGCAAATGCTACGAAAAAGACTTTTTAAATATTACGAGAATTTAATGTATTTATTGACTTAATCAAATTTAATAAGCTTCGAAAAAATAACTTTAAATTGTCAATTATATTTACGAATGTTATTTAACTTTACTATTAATATGTCTTTTAAAAACTTTAGAAAAGTACGAAAATTAATTTTTTAATTTAAATTTTTATCTCTATATTTCTTTTTTAACTTATTTATTATTTTAACTTATTTTTTATTTGTTTAGACAACAATAAACTTAATAAAGTTTTTTATAAATTTGTCGCAATATCGAGGCAACTTAATAATTTTATGCTAAGAGATAACTTTATACTTATCACAAAAATTCAAAAATTAATTTAAAAAATTAATAATATTAAGTTTATTAAAATGCGATGCTTTTAACGTTTCTAAAGAAAATATAGAAATTACGTAGTAATAAAACTCTACAATTTTTATAAAATTATTAAGTAAACTTGTTGTCGACGTAAATATGTTAAAAAAAAGCTTTGCAATTTTTTTATTGTTTTGAGACATCGTTTCTAAGAGAATAACTTAACAACAAATAATAAAAGTAACAACTACTAAATCAAAAAAAACTAATAATAATAATTGATTTAAAGAATAATGTTTTTAATTTGCAAGTCTCTTTCTTTTCTTTGCAAAAATATTAAAAAGAGATTTTCTTTTTTCTTTTCAACTTTGCGCTATTTTTTTGTTTATCGCTTTTTCATTTTTTTGATCGTTCATAAATAGACGTTTTCGATCTACTATTTTTCTTAATTAATTATCGATTTATTACTAATAAATAATTTCGCATTGAAGACTTGCTTTAGTTTTTATTAAAGAAAGAGTTCAAATAGCGTTCTCGCTTTTAAGCAAATAAATCAATTATGTTATTAAGAAGTTTCTTTCAATAATATTATTATAGTTAACGAACAATTTATTGTTTTAACAATAGACATTAGTCGCAATTCTAATAAGACGTCTTAATCTTTAAATTTATAACTCTTATTGCTATTTTTAATGCTTCGATTTTGTCTCTTCTTTTCTTGCTTTTTAATCTAATAATACCTTAATTTCTAAGTCGTTAATTTTGTGTTTCTAATTTTTGAAATTCTTAATTCTAGTAATTCGTTAAAGTTAACTTGTCTTTTACACTCTTTTTTTGTGTTTTTGAGTTTTTAAATTTTTAAATTTCTAAGACTATTTTTAGAGACACGTCAATAACTTGTTGTTTTAATGTTTGTTGTTGTAATTAAATTCTCGCGTTAAACTCTAATGTAACAAAATAAAGATAGAATTTTAATTAGTAAACAATTATAACAACAAAAATTTATCGCAATGCATGCATAAATCGTACTATACAATCTAATAATGTATTAAATAGCTAAGGTTCTAAGATCTAAGTAAAAGAGATCGCATATATATTGCAAATAGATCGCTAATACTAGTGACAAGCATCCTCAAGTTCATAGCCTAATATCATCTAGTCATTTAACTACAATAGTATAAAATAAGTTTAAATTTAGATTCTTAAATAATAGTAATATATAATATAAAAATAATCTACTATATTTATTAATTAAACTAAATAGATTAATTATTTCTATTAAATTATAAATTAATTATTACTAAAAATAAAATAAAATATTAAAAATAATAGTCTTAACAATTCGAATCGATTTTTTTAATTAATTTTCGATTTTAATATTAAAAATCGAATCGACTTTTCGATTTCAACTTTTGAAATTAATTCGATTCAATTTAAATCAAATATTTGACTCGAACTTGATAATTTAATTCGACGCAATCAATTTAATTTTGCTTAGCTTTGCTAGCTTGCTTAAAGCAACTTAAAGCTTCAAAAAAAACGTTGATAAATATATTACAAATTCAATATTAAAATTGTACAATTTTATAATTAAAAATACAAGATATATTAGTATTTAAAATATTAAAACTATAATTACACAATATACAAATACAAAAACAATTAGAGATATATTTACTATATATAAAATTATTGCTTTAAACTTTGTTTTTATAAATAGATTTACAAAATATAAAAACACAAAGTATATTAAAATATATATAGAGTCTTTAATTCTTAATATTACAAATAACAAATTAGAAAAAAAAGAATTAGAAAAACTACAAAAAATAGATTTATATATTATGTTATACGCAAAAAAATAGCAATTAAACTAATAATACTATTAATACTAATAGAAATACTTATAAGATTAAAATTTCTAGTAGATAATGTCGAAATACTATAATTAATCTAATCTAGTATTAATATTATTTAATTTAATATTATTTAATTTAATATTATTTAATTTAATATTATTTAATTTAATATTGTATAATTGATCTAGATAGTATTTATTAACATATATAGTTAGACTTTGTTTCTAACTTCTATATAGTAATTAAACGTTCTATTATTTATTATTTTAATAAATTATAAGTCTAAAACAAAGCAAGAAACTTATTTGCTTATTAATTAAAATATTTGAAAAATAACTAAAAAAATAAATTATAAAATTAACAATAGATTTACAATTATTACTATTAGCTAAATTTTTATTAATATCTAGTATACAAAAGCTAACAATTAATTATCTAGATATTTAGATTAGTCTTCAAGAATTAAAATATTAATACTATAATATTGTCGAAACAATAGTTGAAAAGCTATCGAAACTTATCAAACAATTAATCTCTTAATTATTTGAACAACTAAAATCTTCAACTATTAACAATTAAATAATTAATATCGATATCTAGCTAGAGATTTTAGACACAAATATTTTACTAAAGAGAGCTAGTATAAATTGTAAAAACAATTAAGTTTATCTTATTTGCAACTTGTTGCTTTTGTCGAAGAACGCTAATTATCTTTAATAGATATCTATCAATAATAAGTTCTAAAGATCGAAGAATTAGTTATATAATAATTATATAATTGAAGAACAATTACTAAATAATTAATAATTAGTCGAAGACGCATTATTAAAGCAAAGCAAAACTCTATTTTAACACATTAATAAAAACACTAATTTTTTAGTCTTTTTAAACTTTGTTTTTCTATCTATTGTAAAAATTCTTTTATTAATAATTAAACAAGTTAATTTGTTAACTTAATAGTTGAAATAAGTATTAGTTAACTTCTTTTACTACAATATAAAAAACAAACTAGTAAATTTAATTGCAAATATATTTCGAAAATTAAAACAATTATTTTAATTATTTTAAAAGCAATATCTAGATACAAGTCTTAATCAAATAGTAATTAATCTTATTTAAATAGAACTAAACCATTCTTAATTATTGCAAAGATATAAAAAAAAATTAGATTAAAAAAACTAATAGTTAATCTTGTTAAAATAAAAGAACTAGAAAGATTGATTTAATAATTGCAAAGACGCATATTAGTATTGTTATTTCTATAATTATTAAAATTAAAAAGAAGAATAAAGAGAATAAATAGTTTAGTTAGAATTTAGATAGTTATTTTTTTTATCTAGAATTAAGCGAAAACAACAATCTAATTAGAAATTATCTATCAATACTTTATCTATTTAATAGATTAATTCTATTAGTTTTGTTTAAATCTATATTTGTTATAATCTTAAAATAGAGCAACAAATATACAAGACTTATTTAAAAATTTATTTACTATTTGTTTATTAAAACTTTGCTTAAATTGTAATTAATAAGATTAATTAACTTAACACTATTAAAAAAAGAAAGTATATTTAGCTATTCTCTTTATCTAAACTCTTCGAAAAATATTTATTAAATTAAATATTTAACTTAAATTTTATTAATTTTTTTAATCTTTGTAGTTTAATAACTAGAATATCTTTATTAAAATCTTTATTGCGCAATTGCGTTTCTTTACTATATTTATTAGTATTATTATCTATTGCTTACAAACTATTAATAGAGTTCTAAAAAATAACAAATTATATTATAACTATTATAACTATTAGTTATTTAACTTTATTTCTTGCAATTTTTGAACAAATTGTTAAAATTAGCAATAACGTAAACTTTCTTATCTAAAAATAAAACTTATTTGAAATTCTTAAATAAATTAAGTTTTAACAATATATTAAATCGAATATTAAACTTGTTAATTTGTTTAATATAATTATTAAAAAACAAATTAAATAAAATTAGAATATATAGCTTATTCAAATGCAAATTTCTTATTTAAAACAAGCTTATCTGAAATAGAAATTTTTATTCGAAGTAAACTTTATCTATATTTAGTTTATATTTAATATAGATTGTACTAAATAAAGCAAAAAAATTATAAATTTAAAAAGATACTTTTATATTAAATTATATATATCAAATATATACTAAATCTATAAATTGATTATTTTAGAACTTATTTTAAATAAAAAATTTGTACTTAAAATAAATTTTGTTTATATCGAATTTATATTTTATATATATTATGCTAAATTAAACAAAAAGATTAAAAGTTTGAAAAAATATATTAAAAACAAATTGTATATATCTAGTATATATTAGATATACAAACTAATTATTCTATTATATTAAGTAATTATAATTATATTCGATTTTTAAAACTTAGAATAAACTAAGTATATATTTAATATAATTTATAATTGTTAAAACAAAAACTATTAGCTTAATTTTAAATATATAATTTTAATATATTTATATAGAATATAATTTAAATATTGAATTAACATTGCTATAATATATATCAAAAATAAATAAAATTGCGCAAATTATATTTTAAATTTTTATTATATTTTGTAAAATTAAAATACAATTGTTGCGTTTTTTAATTTTATTTTTTCTAAATATCTATATTATTATAGTATATACTTTTAATTTTGTTAACAAATTTATAATATAAGTCTAGTATATTTTCTAATTTTATTGCTTCTATTATTTTAGTATATATTTAGTATAAATGTTGTTACAATTTAGTTTGCTAATTTTAGAATATATTACAATAATTCTAATATAATAAACGCGCAAAATTTGTTTTTTCTAAAGTATTACTACCATAAATATAATAAATATAATACTTTTATTTAGTATATATTAATTATATATTTAAAAAAAAAATTTAATTTAAATTCTAATTTTGTAATTAAATATAAGCATTTAACTATAATACAATTTTATATTAGATATATACTAAGTTTATATTTAATATATATAAGACACAATTAAATAAATAACAAATCTAATAAAAAAAATTTACAATTTAATTTATATTAAGTATTAGCAATATCTATTGTTAAAATTACAAAAAATACTAGATAATCTATATATAAATTTAATCTAAATTTAGTATATATTAAATATTATTAATTGTATTAAATTCTAAAACTCGAATTTTCTTTTTTAATTTAAATATATAAATTGTATAAATTTAGTTGCAACTCTATATATATTAAGTATTAACAAATATAATTGTACAATAATATTAATTAATAAAATATATAAAATAACTTTTATTATTCTTAATTGTTAGCTATTTGTATATATAACTATAATTTTATTAATATTTAATATATACTAAATTAAAATTAAATTTAAACTATATTATTA